>ERZ1673739.1-NODE-1-length-649119-cov-27.199372_pt1 | contig 649119 bp, 610 predicted proteins | sample MGYA00580210_ERZ1673739 | MGnify/ENA primary metagenome ERZ1673739 (study PRJEB41218, sample SAMN15661749) | gut metagenome | host: Homo sapiens | place: Canada: London | collected 2015-08-20/2019-03-30 | study: EMG produced TPA metagenomics assembly of... | reverse complement strand
CCGCCAGCTTGGATTTTTCCAGCTTTTTCAGACGATCAGCAAGCGTATCTCTCTGAGCGGTCAGTTCTTTCTGTTTTGCTTCACAGCTTTTCTTTTCTGCGACCTGCTGCCAAAGCTCTTTCAACGTAGAATCACTCATATAGAATGTCCTTTCCCGGCATTATGTTTCTTCGTTCAGAAGCTGGTTCAAAAAATGCTGCCGAATATTTACAAATGTTTTGGTGATAACGTAGCTGTCCGTATCTTCATACTGACAAGGATGAATCGTGCCATTGTCGAAGCTAAAAATTTCAGCATCAGGCATTCTGAGGAGAATGGGTGAATGTGATACGATACTATATAATGTGGGAGAACGCTTAGCTCCGCTCAAACCCAAGATAGCGGGTGCCCTGAAAACTCAGCTTTCCAATGTCGCCCTCCACAAGCATTCCGTAGTCCGAACCACTTACGGCAAGCTCCATGCGGTCGCCGCTCTCTACCTGAAAGGTCACATAATAGGTCGTGAACGTATGCGCCATCGTATTGTCTGTATGGTGGCGAGAAACTTCCGTTCGCTTTGCCACAACCGTTGCCGGAACAGTCAGCCGCGGCGAATGGTTGTTTTTATTCCATGTGCTGATATTTCCGATGATGGTGTATAGGATCATACCCAAAACCACAAGGAACAGGATGGGAAACAGAATGCTGAACAGCATATCAATTCCAGCGTAAAACATCTTATTCCTCCAAAATTTCTTCCAGCAGGTTCTTTACATCGTTCAGAAAAGATTCTTCTCCGAGGGTGTTCACCTTGAAGAACACCGCCTGACTGCCTCCTGCGGTGATGGCAGACAGCCGGATCGGACTGTCCGCATTCTGGAACATGGTCAGTGTCAGACTCAGGCGGTTGCCGCCCATCATGCTGTACCGTTCAAACACACGGACACTGCACCGGGCATCGCCCTCTTTGAAATCACTGCCTGCCTCTAAATCTGCCGACCAACTGCTGTCCGGGATTTCATTTTCCAGCTTCCGAAGCAGTTTGTCAAAATTCTTGTTTCGGATGGTCTTTTCAAAGATTGCCATAATGGTTCCTCCGTTCTGACAATTAAAAATCGGTCCCTTATTTTTGATACGAGCAGAGCCACAGGAAAATTGCGGAGAAATCGCTTGAAGAGAGGAATTTTGTCTAATTTGATTATAGCATATCTTTTGGAAGAACAAAATACTTTATGTACGCCGCCCGTAGGCGGCAAAAGTCAGTCCGGGGAAAATTCCAGTTCGACAAACTCTGCATCGGTCAGCAGTTTCAGTTTTTCGATGACCTGTTTCGTGGATAAGCCCCAGCCGGGTGCCGGTGTTGTAGAACATGGAGATAATGCTCAGTCATCTCGGTGTCGGCATGGCCTACATTGCCTCCATGGGCTGGATCTTGTTTATGCAGAAAAGGGGCCTTTGGCAGCAGCTGATCCACGCAGCCGCCGGATGTGAAAAGCTCTTCTTCACACTGGGTGGTTTAGTGTTGATGATGAGCCTGCACATTTTTTCCATTCATGCTAACCATCTACGATTATTTCCTCAATAGGTCGTTTTGCATTTTATGCCATGCAAAAGGCAGAATCAGATATAAAAAGTTCCTTCGTATGTAAAAGCCTTCAAAAACAACTTGAAACACTTTTGTTGCAATGGTACAATAATAATGTTATTTTATGGAAGCTCGGCGCAAAGCCCATGCGGACAGGCTGCGGGTGTGTGGATTCCTATGGGATGTGTAAGAATAGCTAGGGCAGCACTGCGCTACTGCACTTTCCGATAATGTGAGGGGGGTATAATTTATATGATGAAAAAGATCTCCCGCCGCTCTTTTTTGCAGGTCTGCGGCATTACGGCAGCCACGGCGGCGTTGACTGCCTGCGGCGGCGGTAAGACCGAAACGGCTAAAAAAGACGATGTGCACGAAGCCATCACCTTTATGGCACCTTATAAGGAGATAGAAGCCTTTATTGAGCAGGTACACAGCGTTTACCCGGAAGTGAACATCGAGGTCGTGCCCTACAGCGGCGATAACACCACCACCTGTTTGCAGAATATGTTTGCGGCGGGCGACCTGCCGGACGTCTGCACCTTGACCTACTACGACCCCCGGATCGATCTGGTCTCCGACAAACTGCTGGACCTTTCCGGCTACGATTTTACGGATAACTATGTGGAGTCCCGTCTGCAGGACGTGTTCGACAACGGTGCCATCTACCTGCTGCCCTCGACCTACAACTGCTACGGCATCACCTACAACAAGACCCTGCTGAAAAAATACGGCTGGGAGCTGCCCAATTCTTTCGCTGAGCTGGAAGAACTGGCTGCAAAGGCAAAGGAAACCGGGGTCGATCTCTGTCTGCCACAGATCCAGTACCCGGGCTACGGTTTCCAGTATCTGTGCAACATTGCGGACGCCGATTTCCTCGGCACACTGGACGGCAGGCTGTGGCAGCGGGATTATCTGTCCGGTAAGGCGAATGTCAGCAATACCCCCGGCATGATGCAGGCGATGGCCTATGTCCAGAAGTGGAAGGACATCGGGATGCTGAACGACACCGGCGACGCTCTTGACGACAATGTGACCCGGCAGAGGATGACCGAGGGCAACACCCTGTTTCTGATGGGCGGCACCAACGGCATCGTGGAGGCAGACGGCAACGCCGATAAATACGGGCTGATGCCGTTTCTCTCGGAGGACGGCACCCAGAACGTTTTTGTGCTGAATGTGAACCGCTTCTACGGTCTGAATAAAAAGCTGGAGCAGGACCCCCAGAAGCTGGAAGATGCGCTCAAGGTGATGCGTGTGCTTTCCACCGTTGCAGGCACCAGCGCTCTGCAGCCCGCAACGGCGCTGAAAAGCAGCCTGCTGCCCTTCAAGGACGCAAAAGCGGACGGCACCTACTATGCCGACATCGCCGATGCTCTGAATGCAGGCAACACCGCGCCCTTTATCTATTCCGGCTGGGAAAACACCATCGTGACCACTGGCCTTAAAATGCTGGACTTCATGAAGGGCAATGCCACCATGGAGGATGTGATCCGTCAGCTGGACGAGGATCAGGATAGTGTGGTGAACAACACCCCGGATACCATCACTACCGTTACGGAGGAGCTTTCGCAGGAGGACTGCGCCATGCTGGTGGGCCGCTGCTTTGCACAGGCTACCGGCAGCGACCTTGCGCTGGTGTCGCTGAGTACATGGATCCCCGGCAACCCCACCGATCAGAACCATCACGGCGTAGCTGCCAAGCTGTACGCCAAGGGCATTACGGATTACGACCTTTCGGTGATCCTGCCCACCGGCTGGAACCGCACCATCCAGACCGTTACTCTGACCGGGCAGCAGATCAACGACCTGCTGGCCACGGGCTACGATGCCTACGGCAACGGCAAGGGCTACCCCTATGTGCTGGTAAGCCCGGTGCAGCCGGATGCGGGCAAGACCTATCAGGTCGCCATCTGCGGTGTGAGTGACCAGCTGGCTGCGGAGACCACGGTCACAGACAGCGGCGTGGTGGGCATGGATGCTGCAAAAGCCTTCTTTGGTGCATACACCACCATCAGCCGGGCAGATACCGCATGGAGCTAGGGTGCGTCTGAAACAGAACAGACAGGAGATACCAGATGTGAACAACAACCTATATAAAAAGCTGCTTTGGGGCACCGGCTTTGTCATTGTTGCGGTCATCCTGACCCTTTTTATCATGAGCCAGACCTACATCCAGAACCTTGTCTACCATGAGCGGCTGAACCAGATGGAAGAGGTCACCCACCAGATGTTCCGCAGTCTAGAGGATGTGATCGACACCCACTGGGACGAGGTGAATGTACAATGCAATTATTTGTACTACACTCCGTTAAAGACCGATACCGAGTTCTATCGCTATCTGAAAAAGCTGTCGGAGCTTTCCAATTACCATGAAAGACAGATCGAACTGATTGCCGTGGACTCTGCCGGACATTACTATACTGAGAATGGCCGCATGGGGCTGCTGCGAGGAATGAAGTATTTGGAAAGCGCACCGCAGCGGGTCAGCTACGTTTCTAACTCGCTGACCGTGGACGACTCCCGGATGGTGTTCCTGGAACAGCTCTCCACCCCCATCACACTGCAAAGCGGAGAAAAAGAAATCACCCTGTGCTACTTTGGTATTTCGCAGAGCATGACCCAGCTGAACGATTATTTCCGCTGTGATGCCTACGAAAATAACAACAGCGTCTATGTGCTGGATGACGATGGTTTCAAGCTGTTCAACGCCAACGATACCGAACTGCTGAAGGGACACAACGTATACACCGTGCTCTCCCGGATGTCCTATCTGCACGGCTCTTCCTTTGCGGAGGCAAAGGAGCGGCTTGACCGCACAGGTTCCTGTTATTCCAACGCCGTGCTGGACGGCACCGAGTATTTCTACGCCCTGAAGCAGATGGAAAACGCTCAGTGGACACTGGCGTTCCTTGTTCCGGCAAAATATGTGGCCGTGAATACGCAGAAGCTGGTCACCATCGTCATGGTCCTCATCATCGTCATTGCAATGGTGTTCTCGGTCATAACAGTTTTTGTCGGCTGGTCTCTCCTGCGGCAAAAGCAGCAGCAGGAGCTGCAGGCAGAAAAAGAAGCGAACCTCCGTCTGGAGCAATACAACATCCATCTGACGCAGGTAAACGATGAGCTGCGGCAGGCACAGGACATTGCCGCAGAGGCGTTACAGTCCGCCGAGCGCGCCAGCAAGGCTAAGACGGACTTCCTTGCCAACATGAGCCACGATATCCGCACCCCCATGAACGCCATCATCGGCATAACTACTCTGATGAAAAACGAGCTGCACCAGCCGGAAAAGCTGGCCGAACATCTGGACAAGCTGGAAAATTCCGGCCAGTTGCTGCTGGGCATCATAAACGATATTCTGGACATGAGCCGCATCGAGAGCGGCAAGACCACCCTGAATGTGGAAAAAACGAATCTGCCCCAGCAGATCAGCCAGCTGGACAGCATCATCCGCCAGCAGGCAGGCCAGCGCCGCCAGACCTTTACGGTAAACACCCATCTGCAGCACGAAAACGTGCTGGCAGACCCCAACCGTCTAAATCAGGTGCTGATGAACATCCTCTCCAACGCAGTCAAGTATACGCCCACCGGCGGGCATATCCGGTTTGAGGTGGACGAGCTGCCCCGAAACGAGCACTACGCCCGATACCGCTTTGTGGTGCAGGATGACGGCATTGGCATGAGCGAGGCCTACCAGAAGACCCTTTTTGACCCCTTTACCCGCGAGGAACGCTCTGGTACCAACAAGGTGCAGGGCACCGGCCTTGGTATGGCCATCACCAAGAACATCGTGGACCTGATGGGCGGCTCTATCAATGTGGAGAGTACCACCGGCAAGGGCACTCGCTTTGAGGTGGTGCTGGAATTTCCCGTTGATGCCGAAGCAGATACGGTGCCAGAGGCACAGGTGCTCCCGGAGGAAGAGGAAGAAACTTCTCCTCTGTCCGGCATGAAGTTCCTCTGCGCCGAGGATAACGCCATCAACGCCGAAATTCTGGAAATGCTGCTGGAAGCCAATGGTGCAAGCTGCACCATCTGCTCCAACGGTCAGGAAATCGTGGATGCCTTTGCCAGCGTAAAGCCCGGCGAGTACGACATGATCCTGATGGATGTGCAGATGCCGGTGATGGACGGCTTGGAAGCCACCCGCCGCATCCGCAGCGGCGAAAACCCGCTGGGCAGGATCATTCCCATCCTTGCCATGACCGCCAATGCCTTCCTTGAGGATATGCAGAAGAGCAGGGAAGCCGGCATGGACGAGCACCTGTCCAAACCTGTGGATATTGCTGCGCTGGAGCAGACGGTAAAACGCTTCCGTGTTATTCCCCCGAAAATAAATAGCGGACAAGCGCGTTTCCGCAGAGGAAGCACACAAACGATGTGAATGATGCAGGAGAAGATTAGAACGTGAATACACTTTCCGAGATCGAGGAGTATTACAAAGCGCGTGAGCAGCAGCTGTTGGAAAAACTTCATCAACAGGAAGCCGCTTCTGCTGCAATGCCTGACGGATATCCAAGCTGCCCTGAAAGAAGAATTACAGCAGCACAACTGAGCTGCGGATGCAATCAAAACAGGAGTATAAAAAGCCCGAATGAAACACAGAATCTCACGCCGTGCATTCCTGAACGGATGCACGCTGCTGGCGGCAGCTGCTGCCGTAAGCAGTCTGACTTCCTGCGGAGAAAAGGAAGCGAAAGACAGCGGTCTTGCACAAATCGTTGTGGGAAGCGACAGCTATCCACCTTATATCTATCTGAACAATGACGGTGTTCCCACCGGGATCGATGTGGAGATCGCCACCGAGGCGTTCCGCCGCATGGGGTATGCTGCCCGGTTTGAAACGATCAACTGGGAGCAGAAAACAAATCTTGTGGAAAGCGGCGCCATCGACTGTATCTGGGGCTGCTTTTCCATGGATGGACGCGAAGAGGTATACCGCTGGGCGGGGCCTTACATGGTGAGCCGTCAGGTGGTTGCGGTGGATGCCCACAGCAGCATCCGATCCCTCAGCGACCTTGCCGGCAAGACCGTCGCCGTGCAGAGCACCGGCAAGCCGGAGGAGATCTTTCTCAGCGGCTCCGACCCGCGCATCCCGCAGACGGTGGAGGTGCTCAGCATCGAAAACCGCAGTGTGCAGTACGCAATGCTGGCCTGCGGCTATGTGGACGGCATCGCCGCCCACGAGACAGGCATCCTGCAATATATGAAGGACAATGCCATAGACTTCCGCATTTTGGAGGAACCGCTGCTGGTCACCGGGCTGGGCATCGCCTTTGCCAAGAACGACACCCGCGGGCTGGACAGCCAGCTGACCGATACCCTTGCGCAGATGCGCGCGGATGGCACGCTGGAGCGGATCGTTGGCCGATACCTTGAAAATGCTTCGCAGTATCTGGAGGTGGACACAATTGGCGCGTAAAAACAGAACCACCCCGGATAAAAGGATATGGACAGCCTATCTGATCATCGGCGTGCTCTTGATGGCCGGTGTTGCTTTTTTCTCCAGCTGGCGGGCAATGCGCACAGCAGAGGAACGCTTTTGCCAGACCCTTGAGTTTGTCAAATCCCAGTCCACCAGCTTTGAAAAGCACAACGATACCATCACGGCAAAGGCACTCCGCCGCACGGCGGTCGCAGTCCATCAGCTGGCAGAGAATCCTGCGCTTGACCTCTCCGACCCGCAGTGCCTGAACAGGCAGACAGAAAAGCTCTGGCTCACCGGCATTTCGGTTCTGGGACCGGATGGCACGCTCCGGTGCGAGTCCACGACCAACGGCATCGGCTATGACCGGTTTGGCGACCAGCTGAAAAATGACGCTGTTCTGGACGTTTTATCTTACCCGCGAAAGACCTATGTGAAGCGCGTCCTGCTGGAAGATGGCTCTGCTGTGGATGTTGCGGCGCACCGGGCAGAAAGCACAGAGCTGCTCCTGCTTGCCTACCGGTACACCCCGGCGGAATTTGTGGAGGAAACGGCGCTGTCCATCCAGAGCATACTGGATGGCTACCCGGCAGAAACCAGCGGCACGCTGTTCATCGTGCAGAACAATCAGGTCGTTGCCGCAAACCGCCCGGAGCTGATTGGGCAGGATGTTGCAGGCAGTCCGCTGGCGCAGGGGATCCGCAAAGCCGGGGCCGCAGAGAAGCTGACCCATACCCGGGACTGGAACGGCTCCGGCTGCTATTTCGGGATGTTCTGCCATGGCAGATCCTTCGATCTCTATGCGTACACGGATGAAAAAATAATCTTCCGGGAGGCGCTTTTGCTGATCCTGACGGTGCTGGTCGGCTACATCCTGCTTGTAATGATCCTTCAGCTGCTGCGCCGCCGCTCCGTGCAGGAGATGGAGCTGCAGAAAAAAGAGCAGGAGAGGAAGTACCAGACCCAGCTGGAGGAACAGAACCGCAAGCTGGAGATCGCGCTTCAGCACGAGGGGGCGGCAAACCGCGCCAAGCGGGAGTTCCTGTTCAATATGAGCCACGATATCCGCACCCCCATGAACGCCATCATCGGCTTCACCTCGCTGGCTGCAACCCATATCGACAATAGGGAACAGGTGCTGGACTACCTCAAAAAGATCTCCACCTCCAGCCAGCATCTGCTTTCCCTCATCAATGATGTGCTGGATATGAGCCGCATCGAGAGCGGAAAGGTAAAGATCGAGGAAAAAGCGGTGCATCTGCCGGACCTCGTCCACGATGTGCGCTCCATCATTCAGCCCAATGTTTCGGCAAAGCGGCTTTCGCTTTTTATTGATACCATGGATGTGGAGAACGAGGATATCATCACCGACCCGCTGCGGCTGAACCAGATCCTGCTGAACATTTTGTCCAATGCCATCAAGTTCACTCCCACAGGCGGCATGATCAGCATTCGCATTGCTGAGAAAAACGGTGCGCCTGAGGGCCGGGCCTGCTATGAATTCCGCATCAAGGACAACGGCATCGGCATGAGCGAGGAATTCCAGAAGCACATCTTTGAGGAGTTCGCCCGTGAGGAAAACTCCACCGTCAGCGGCATTCAGGGTACCGGCCTCGGCATGTCCATCACCAAGAACATTGTGGACCTGATGGGCGGCACCATCGCCATTGAGAGCGAGCCGGGCAAGGGCAGCGAGTTTATCGTGAATCTCTGCTTTGCGCTCAGCGGACAAAAGGTGGAGCTCAGGCAGCTCCCGCAGCTGGAAGGGCTGCGGGCACTGGTGGCGGACGACGATACCGACACCTGCCTGAGCGTCAGCACCATGCTGTCCAAGATCGGGATGCGGCCGGAGTGGACGATCTCCGGCAGGGAAGCGGTGATCCGCACCCGGTATGCCATGGAGCAGGGGGATGAATTCAGCGTTTACATCATCGACTGGCTGATCCCCGATATGAACGGCATCGAGATCGTGCGGCAGATCCGCAAGGTGATTGGAAAAAGCTGCCCCATCATCATCCTGACCGCCTACGACTGGGCCGATATTGAAGAGGAAGCCCGCGCTGCCGGTGTTACCGCCTTCTGCGAAAAACCGCTGTTCCTCTCGGAGCTGCGCAGAGTGCTGGCAGAGCCGTTCGGTGCAGAGCCTGCCTGCAGGCCGGTGCAGCTGAACGCGGAGGCCTTCAAAGGGAAAAAGATCCTGCTGGTGGAGGACAACGAGCTGAACCGTGAGATCGCAGTGGAGATCCTGAAGGAAGCGGGCTTTGAGGTGGAATCTGCCGAGGATGGCGAGATCGCCGTCCGGAAGATGAAGCAGGCGGCAGACGGACAGTATGACCTGATCCTCATGGACATCCAGATGCCCAACATGGACGGCTACGAGGCAACGCGGCAGATTCGTGCGCTGCCGGATGCCGCAAAGGCTGGCATCCCCATCTTTGCAATGACGGCAAATGCCTTTGAGGAAGACCGTCAGAACGCACTGAAGGCCGGTATGAACGGCCATATTGCAAAGCCGCTGGATATTCCGCACCTGCTGCAGGTCCTTGCAGATGTACTGAAATAAACAGCGCCCAAAAGCAAAAGCACCCACAGCAAGCGCCACAGAGGTTTTGAATCTCCGGTGAGCAAATTGCTGCGGGTGCTTTATTTCTTATGCCTGAACGGCAGTTTCTGTGATGTTTGGTGTAGCAATTTAACTGTACCACAGAACGGCTCATTCGTCTTTTTTCACTTTGTGACATATCTATTGTAATCCTACACAGCTTTTATGGTTCAATATATGAAATTTTATTGAAAATTTTTCATGGTAGTGGTAAAATATTTTTATGTCTCTGTCATTCTGTGCCCCTTCGCGGTAGAGGGAGAGCGCAAAACAGAAAAGACGCAAAAATTGCGGCATCCTTTCCGTGGGTGGGTTTTACAGCACACACTCTTGCGGGCGGTGATGTATGATCAGTAAGCCAAAGCAGCCAACCGCAAAACGATGGCTGCCCAAGAAGTGTGAGGAGGAGGATCGGATGAAAACGAAAACATTGCGCCGCCTATTTTCCATGCTTGCGGCACTGGTGATGGGGCTATCCCTGCTCACCGGATGCAGCGAAAAAAATGCGGAACGAACACAGGAGCAGGAAGACGCTCAGACTATTCAGGTGTATCTGTGGAGCACCAGCCTGTACGAAAACTATGCCCCCTATGTCCAGTCCCAGCTGCCGGACGTGAACATTGAATTCATCGTAGGCAACAACGATCTGGATTTTTACAAGTTTTTGCAGCAGAACGGCGGTCTGCCGGATATCATCACCTGCTGCCGCTTCTCGCTGCACGATGCGGCACCGTTGAAGGACAGCCTGATGAACCTTGCCATGACCAATGAGGCGGGCGCTGTGTACAACACCTACCTCAACAGCTTCAAAAACGAGGATGGCAGTGTGAACTGGCTGCCGGTGTGCGCGGATGCCCACGGCTTTGTGGTCAACCGCAGCCTTTTTGAGCAGTACGATATTCCCCTGCCCACCGATTACGCAAGCTTTGCAGCTGCCTGTCAGGCTTTTGAAAAGGTAGGCATCCGCGGCTTTACCTCCGATTATACCTACGACTACACCTGCATGGAAACCCTGCAGGGGCTTTCCGCTGCCGAGCTTACCACCACCGCGGGGCGCAAGTGGCGCACTACCTACAGCGACCCCGCCAGCACCGCGCGGGTGGGTCTGGACGACACCGTATGGCCGGGGGCGTTTGAGCGGATGGAGCAGTTCATTCAGGATACCCACCTTACAGCAGATGATCTTGCATTGAATTACGACGATGTGACCGGAATGTTCCGGAACGGAGAAGTTGCCATGTACTTTGGCAGCTCTGCCGGCGTGAAGATGTTTCAGGATGAGGGCATCGACACGATCTTTCTGCCCTTCTTCAGCCAGAACAGCGAACCGTGGATCATGACCACCCCCTATTTCCAAGTTGCCCTGAACCGGGATCTGGAGCAGGACACCGCGCGCCGCGAAAAAGCCATGAAGGTGCTGAACGTCATGCTCTCCGAACAGGCGCAGAACCGCATCGTCTCGGAGGGGCAGGACATACTGAGCTACAGCCAGAACGTTCCCCTGCGCCTGACCGAGTATCTGAAGGACGTCCGCAGCGTGGTGGAAGAAAACCACATGTATATCCGCATCGCCTCCAACGATTTCTTTGCCGTTTCCAAGGATGTGGTCTCCAAAATGATCGCAGGCGAGCTTACCGCTGAGCAGGCGTATCAGGCCTTCAATGCCCAGCTCCTTGCCGATGAGGAGCCTGCCGACAACGAGACCGTGCTGACCTCCGGGAAGGCCTATTCCAACGTATTCCACGCAAACGGCGGCAGCGCTGCCTTCTCCGTGATGGCAAACACGCTGCGCGGCGTGTATGGCACCGATGTGCTGCTTGCCACCGCAAACAGCTTTACCGGCAGTGTGCTGCAGGCGGATTATAACCAGAAAATGGCAGCTTCCATGATCATGCCAAACGGTCTGATGTCCCGCCAGCGCACCATGACCGGTGCGGAGCTGAAAGAGACCGTCCACGCCTTTGTGGAAGGCTGCGAGGGCGGGTTTGTGCCCTTCAACCGCGGTTCTCTGCCAGTGGTCAGCGGCATTGCTGTGGAGGTAAAAGAGAATAACGGCAGCTATACCCTGACCGGCATCACCCGGAACGGGCAGCCGCTGGGAGATAACGACACCGTTACCGTGACCTGCCTTGCAACGGAAAAGCAGATGGAAGCGCTGCTTGCGAGCGATAGCGGCACGTCTGCTGGCGAAGATACGTGGGTAAAAAACACATGGCGCGATTATATCTCCGGCGGCGCAGCGCTTGCAGAGCCGGAAAACTACATGACACTGAGGTGAGCGGAATGGCAGACGAAAAGCACGAATCCAAACGCAGCTGCTATTTCCGGCACAAGTGGTTTTCTGCCGCCGCTGCCACCCTTCTGCTGGTCTTTCTGGCAGCCGGTTTCAGCTTCCGGTACATCTCGTTTATGTCGCAGACCATCTATCAGGAAAGCACCTCGCATCTGGAAGAGGTACTGTATAAATCCAATAGTATGCTGAAAGAGATGGTGCGCAAAAACCTGACCTATCTGCATCTGTGCAACGGCTTTCTGAAAAACACCTCGAATGAGGATGAAATTCAGGCCTATATCGAGGAAGCACAGCAGGCAACCGGATTTGTTAACTTCTACTTTCTTTCCTATGACGGCAACTACACGACCGTGACCGGGGAAACCGGCTACCTTGGCCTGCAGACCAATCTGGACGAAAAGCTCTCCGATGGTGAGGATATCGTCGTGAATACGGCGCTGCCCGGCAAAGCCCCGATGCTTGCGTTCATCTGCCCCGAAACGCAGGGCAGCTACCGGGGCTTTGCCTACGATGCCGTTGCCATCACCTATTATAATGATGCTGTGCTGAGATTGCTGGACAGCTCTGCTTTTCAGGGCAATGCCAGCAACTATGTGATCTACCCGGATGGGCGGGTGGTGATTGACAATTCCGTAAACCGCAAGGAAATCATTTACAACTTCATTGCGATGCTGCGCGACCATTCCGACCTTTCCGAGGAACAGATTCTTGCCCTTTCGGATGATTTTGCGCAGGGCCGCAGCGGAAACCTGCGGGTCAAACTGGGCGACACCAGTTATTATCTGGTCTACGAGGATACCGCGGTCCAGAGCTGGACGATGGTGGGGCTTGTGCCGGTCAGCATCGTCAATGCCAGTCTGGATAAGCTGTGGTTCCACACGGTGCAGATCGTGGCGGGCATCGCCTTTGGCCTTGCTGTGCTGATCATCCTGCTGATCCTGCGCAGAAGCCATACGACCCTGCGCCGGAAGGACACTGAGATCCTGTACCGGGACGAGCTGTTCCAAAAGCTTTCGCTGAACGTGGACGACGTTTTCCTGATGCTGGACGCAAAGACCTCCAAGGTGGATTATGTCAGCCCCAACGTCGAACGGCTGCTGGGCATCCCGTGGAAAGAAGTGCGGCAGGATGCCCGTGCTCTGGCAGCGCTGCACCCGAAGGATGACCCGGATCGCGACAAGAACTTTCTGGAAGGACTGCTCAGCGGGCAGCAACGCGAATGGGATTTCGAGTTTGAGCATCGGCAGACCAAAGAGCGGCGCTGGTTCCATAACATCGCCATGGGCAGCGAGGTAGAGGGCAGGACCAAGTATATCCTTGTCTTGTCCGACCGCACCGCCGACAGGCAGGTGAATCAGGCACTTTCGGATGCCGTTGCAGCGGCCGAGACTGCCAACCGCGCCAAAAGCACCTTCCTTTCCAATATGTCCCACGACATCCGCACCCCCATGAACGCCATCATCGGCTTTACCACGCTGGCACTCAGCAACATTGACGATAAAGACCGGGTGAAGGATTATCTTGCCAAGACCCTCGCTTCCAGCAATCATCTACTTTCCCTCATCAACGATGTGCTGGATATGAGCCGCATCGAAAGCGGAAAGATCCATCTGGAAGAAGTGGAAGTCAACCTTTCGGATGTGCTGCACGACCTGAAAACCATCGTCAGCGGGCAGATCTACGCAAAGCAGCTGGAGCTTTATATGGATGCCATGGATGTGACCGATGAGGACGTCTACTGCGATAAGACCCGGCTGAATCAGGTACTGCTGAACCTGCTGTCCAACGCCATCAAGTTCACCCCGGCGGGCGGCACGGTCTCGGTGCGGGTGCGGCAGCTTGCCGGAGCGGTGCGCGGCTGCGGGCAGTACGAGTTCCGCGTCAAGGACAACGGCATCGGCATGAGCCAAGAGTTCGCCAAAAAGATTTTTGAGCCGTTTGAGCGGGAGCGCACCTCCACGGTAAGCCGGATCCAGGGCACCGGCCTTGGCATGGCTATTACCAAAAACATCGTGGATATGATGGGCGGCACCATCGAGGTGCAGACGGCGCAGGGCAAGGGCAGCGAGTTTATCATTCGTGTGCCCATGCGTGCGCAGGCAGAGCACCGTCCGGTGGAAAAGATCACCGAACTGGAAGGCCTGAAGGCACTGGTGGTGGATGACGATTTCAACACCTGCGACAGCGTGACAAAGATGCTGGTCAAGGTGGGCATGCGTGCCGAGTGGACCCTTTCCGGCAAGGAAGCGGTGCTGCGTGCACGGCAGTCCATCGAGATGAGCGATGCTTACCATGCCTATATCATCGACTGGCGCTTGCCAGACATGAACGGCATCGAGGTCACCCGCCAGATCCGCAGCCTGAACGATGATACGCCCATCATCATCCTGACTGCCTACGACTGGTCCGACATTGAGGTGGAGGCAAAGGCTGCCGGTGTGACCGCCTTCTGCTCCAAGCCCATGTTCATGTCCGACCTGCGCGAGACGCTGATGAGCGCCATCGGCCAGACACAGACGGATGCGGCGCAGGAGCTTCTGCCGAAAAAGGACACCAACTTCAAGGGCAGGCACATCCTGCTGGTAGAGGACAACGAGCTGAACCGTGAGATCGCGCAGGAGATCCTGTGCGAGTACGGCTTCCGGGTCGATACGGCGGAAAACGGTGCCGTGGCGGTGGAAAAGGTAAGCACTGCCGCACCGGGCAGCTATGATCTGGTGCTGATGGATGTGCAGATGCCGGTGATGGACGGCTATACCGCCACCCGGCAGATCCGCGCACTGGGCGACCCTGCACTGGCAAAGATCCCGATCCTTGCCATGACTGCCAACGCATTCGATGAAGACCGCCGCAATGCCTTGGAAAGCGGCATGACCGGCTTTTTGTCCAAACCCATCGTGATCGGCGACCTTGTGCAGGAGCTGCGCAAGATCCTGTGACCAACTCATCATTGACAAACCTACATTGTGAACTCAAGGAGCCTGTCCAAAAGAAAGCATAAAAATGCGTATAACGCCCTATGAAATGGTGCCACGGGGCGTTTTATTTTGTCTTGTTTTGTGGGCGATGTTGCGGTTTTGCGAAAACTTGCGAGACTAAATAAAAAAATCCCACGAAATTACGATTCTAAACGTAAATTCGTAGGATTTTTGGAGCTACTGACCTGATTCGAACAGGCGACCTGCTCATTACGAGTGAGCTGCTCTACCAGCTGAGCCACAGTAGCAGATAAAATTTTCTTGCATGTTCTGCAACGAGAAATATTCTATCATACTTCCTGTGCGCTGTCAAGATTTGATTTTGCGGCAGAACAGATGCAAATAGTCTGTGACGCAAAAATATAACTGCCCTCCGAGAAAAACTCGAAGAGCAGCCTTGCACACAAGAAAAATCAGTTGAACAGCTTACGGCCGATCCAGATGCAGATGCAGGCACCCACAACGGAAACGAGGATCTCACCCACGATGCCGGTAGCGCTCAGACCAATCAGGCCGAACACGATGCTGCCTACAAAACCGCCCAGAATGCCCAGCACGATATTGCGCACGGTGGAAGTTTCGCTGCCCATAATGCGGCCGGCGATGTAACCAGCCAGAGCGCCGATCAGCAGACTGAAAATAAAACCAAACATAATATTCTACCTCCTGAATTTTAAAGCTCTGCGCTCTGCCCGGCGGTTTCCCGGGCAAAGCGGCAAATATCCTTCAAACAACATTTTTCGCATTCTGGTTTGCGCGCATTGCACACTGCCCGACCATGCATCACAAAGCGGTGGCACAGGTCGCTGCCTTCTTCCGGAGGAACGATCTTCCACAGGGCCATTTCCACCTTCTGCGGTTCCTTGATGCCGTCCACAAGGCCGATCTTGTTGCACAGCCGGATGCAGTGGGTGTCTGTTACGATAGCAGGCTTGCCAAACACATCGCCCATGATAAGGTTTGCGCTCTTGCGGCCTACGCCGGGCAGGGCGAGCAGCTCCTCAAAGGTGGTGGGCACCTGACAACCGTATTTATCGCGCAGCACCCGCATACAGGCGGAGATATCCCGCGCTTTGGAGTGTCCCAACCCGCAGGGCTTGACGATGGCTTCAATGTCTTCGGGTTCTGCAGCAGCCAGCGCAGCAACATTGGGATATTTGGCAAACAGGTCTTCCACCACAATGTTCACGCGGGCATCGGTGCACTGGGCTGCCAGACGCACGCTGACCAGAAGCTGCCAGGCGTGGTCATAATCCAATGTACAGCCGGCATCTGGGTATTCTTTTTTTAACCGGTCAATCACTTCCAGCGCCAGCGCCTTTTTTGCAGTAAGGTCTTCTGGTGCTTTTTTGCGAACAGGCATTTCATCCACTCCTATCGACAAAAGCTGATACGATAATACCATGTTTTGCGTTTTTTGTAAACTGCGGGCAAAAATTATCTGAGAATGATTTTCAGATAAAACCTTGCTCTTACTGCCAAAATGCGATATACTATAGAAAAATGCTGGGGGAATCGCGCCTCGGTACGGGAGGAGGAAAACACGATGAACGAACCACTGGCACAGCGTCTGCGGCCCAAAACACTGGCAGATGTCTGCGGTCAGCAGCATCTGTTGGCACCGGGCAGGGTGTTCCGCCGTACCATCGAGAGCGGACGCATCCCGAACATGATCTTCTACGGCCCGTCCGGTACCGGAAAAACGACGGTGGCACGCATCATTGCAGAAAACAGTGGTATGACGCTGCATAAGCTCAATGGCACTTCCTGCGGCACCGGGGACATCAAGGCGGTGCTCAAGGATATCGGCACGCTGGCAGGTGCGGGAGGCATCCTGCTGTATCTGGACGAGATCCAGTACCTGAACAAAAAACAGCAGCAGAGCCTGCTGGAATGCATTGAGGACGGCTCGGTGACGCTCATTGCATCCACCACCGAAAATCCATACTTCTACATTTATAATGCGCTGCTGTCCCGCTGTACGGTGTTTGAGTTCAAATCACTTTCGGCAGCGGATGTGGAGCGTGGGGTGCACAATGCACTGAAAAAGCTTTCGGAAGGGGAGAGCACAAAGGTCTGCATGGACGAGGATGCCTGTGCCTACCTTGCCGAGAGCGCAGGCGGCGACCTGCGCAAGGCGCTGGGCTGTCTTGATTTTGCGGTGACGGCAGCTCCCATTGAGGATGGGGAAAAGCACATTACGCTGGAAATGATCCAGCAGGTCACCCGCCGCACTGCCATGCGGTATGACCGGGAGGGCGATGACCACTACGACATCGTGTCAGCCTACCAGAAGTCCATGCGCGGCTCCGACCCGGATGCGGCGCTGCATTATCTGGCCCGTCTGCTGGAAGCAGGAGATCTGCCCTCGGCCTGCCGTCGCCTAATGGTATGTGCCTGCGAGGATGTGGGCCTTGCCTATCCACAGATCATCCCCATTGTGAAGGCGGCAATTGATGCCGCCAACATGGTGGGCCTGCCGGAAGCACGGCTCCCGCTGGCAGATGCCGTCATTCTGGTGGCCACCAGTCCCAAGTCCAACAGTGCCCATGATGCCATCAACGCGGCCATTGCGGATGTGCAGGCGGGCCGTACCGGGCCGATCCCGCGCCAACTGCAGAACAAGCACTACGACGGTGAGGATGCTCTGGTGAAGGGCCAGAACTACAAATACGCCCATGACTACGACCATCACTGGGTGGAGCAGCAGTACCTGCCAGATGCCATCAAGGACGTAAAATATTATACCTTTGGCGATAACAAAAATGAGCAGGCGGCCCGTGCCTACTGGGCAAAGATCAAGGGCGAAGAGAACGTCTGAACAAGACCTTTTGTATGAGGAGAAAGCAAAGGAGAAGTTATGCGATATTCCAAACAGCGTGAGCTGGTCATGCAGACGGTGCAGAACCTGTGCGACCACCCCACCGCCGAGGAAATTTATGATGCTGCAGTCAAGGAATGCCCGGGCCTGAGCCTTGGCACCGTATACCGTAACCTGAATAGTCTGGTGGATGCGGGCCGGGTGCGCCGGGTGTCCATTCCAGGCAAGGCTGACCGCTTTGACCACACGCTGCCCTGGCACAGCCATCTGTACTGCACCGTGTGCGGCAGCGTGACCGATGCCGAGGTGGACGAAAAGCAGGTAATGAAACTGGTGAAAAACCAGAAGGGCTATGTGCAGGACTGCGCTGTTGTGCTGATCGGCGTATGCGAGGTCTGCTGCGAGAAGCAAACGCAGGAAAACGCCCACTGAACCATAAAATTTGCACGGAACCTCTTGCCCGGAGCGTATAAACAGGGTATACTATAGAGAAGGCTCTTTTCAGAAAGTGCAAATAGATTTTCGCCGCACAGGGCGCTTCGGCCCGGCGGAGAAGGATGGTTTGATTGGAATACATTAGTTTTGAACATAATAACATTGCCGCTGAGCTGGTAAAGCAGTTCTATGATACGCCGCCGCTGGCCTTTGTGCACAGCTATGGCTGTCAGCAGAACGTGAACGACGGCGAGCGGATCAAGGGTGTGCTGATGGACATCGGCTATGGCCTGTGCGATAAGCCCGAGGATGCAGACCTGATCCTCTTCAACACCTGCGCCGTGCGTGAGCATGCCGAGCAGCGTGTGTTCGGCAATGTAGGTGCCCTGAAGGGACTCAAGGAAAAAAAGCATGATCTCATCATCGGCCTGTGCGGATGCATGGCCAACCAGAAGCACGTGGTAGAAAAGCTGCGCCAGAGCTATCCTTACGTTGACCTTGTGTTTGGCGTGGACGGCATCGACACCCTGCCGCAGCTCATTGCCCAGAAGCTGCAGAAGCATAAGCGTGTGCTGATGGAGCCCGCCCAGCGCCCGGTCATCGTGGAGAATATCCCCATCCGGCGTGAGAGCGAGTTCCGCGCATGGCTGCCCATCATGTACGGCTGCGACAACTTCTGCACCTACTGCATCGTGCCTTATGTGCGCGGCCGCGAGAAGAGCCGCAAGCCCGGTGATATCCTTGCTGAATTCCGCGGTCTTGTGGAGGCAGGCTATAAGGAGATCACATTGCTGGGACAGAACGTCAACAGCTACGGCAAGGGTCTGGAAGAAAAGGTGGACTTTTCTGATCTGCTCAACCTGCTGTGCACGGTGCCCGGCGATTATCACATCCGCTTTATGACCAGCCACCCCAAGGATGCCAGCCACAAGCTGATCGACACCATTGCCGCCCAGCCGAAGCTGTGCAAGCACCTGCACCTGCCGGTGCAGTGCGGCTCCGATGAACTGCTGAAGAAGATGAACCGCCACTACACGGTGGAGCAGTACATGGAGCTGATCGAATACGCTCGCAAAACGGTGCCCGGCATCACCTTTTCCAGTGACATCATCGTTGGCTTCCCCGGCGAGACCGAAGCGGACTTTGTAAAGACGCTGGAACTGGTGCAGAAGGTGGGCTATATGCAGCTGTTCACCTTTATCTATTCCAAGCGCACCGGCACCAAGGCTGCCGAAATGCCGGACCCCACCCCCCGTAAGGAAAAGACCGACCGCATGACCCGCCTGCTCAAGGTGCAGGACGAGATCGCCATGGCGCTGGTCAAGGCGCAGGTTGGTCAGACTGTGAAGGTACTGGTAGAGGGCTTTGGCCGCAATGAGGGCACCCTCTCCGGCCGTCTGGACAACAACCTGACGGTGGAGTTCACGGCAGACGCTTCCCTGATGGGCAGCTATGCCAACGTACATCTCACGGGCGCACGGGCGACTGTGCTGCTGGGTGAGCTTGCCTGAGTGATTCCGGGGCAGTGCCCCTGAACGTATAAAATAAGAAGGAGACCATTCAAATGGATTGCATTGATCTTTTCAAGCGCGCAGCCGTTGCGCTGCAGACCGATAGCCGCTACCTCGTTCTGGATCAGACCCGCAAGGCAAACGATAAGGACGAAGAGCTGCAGAACCTGATCGGCGAGTTCAACCTCGCCCGCATGGATCTGAACAATGAGATCGGCAAGAGCGAGCGCAACGATGCCCGCATCGCCGAACTGAACGAAAAGGTGAACAGCCTGTACGGCCAGATCATGGGCAACGAGGGCATGGTGGCTTACAACGAGGCCAAGCGTGACTGCGAGAACCTCGTGAACTATATCGATGCCATCATCAACACTGCCATGAATGGCGGCGACCCCATGACGGTACAGGAGCCTTCTGCTTCCTGCACCGGCAGCTGCTCCACCTGCGGCGGCTGCCACTAAAACCGGCAAAAACAAAACGCGGCTGTGCAAAACAGACCGCGTTTTGTTTGCAAAAGCGGTTACAAGCCGCAAACTTGTGCACAGAACCATAGAACGGGAGAGAGGGTAAACCATGGCAGAGCTGTCGCCCATGATGCAGCAATATCTTGAGATCAAAAAACAACATAAGGACGAAATTCTGTTTTACCGCATCGGCGATTTTTATGAGATGTTCTTTGACGATGCCCTGACGGCATCCAAGGAACTGGATCTGACCCTGACCGGCAAGCAGTGCGGCATGGAAGAGCGGGCACCCATGTGCGGCGTGCCCTTCCACAGCTACGAGGGCTATGTGGCGCGGCTGATCGCCAAGGGCTACAAAGTAGCCATCTGTGAGCAGGTGGAAGACCCGGCCAAGGCCAAGGGCCTTGTCAAGCGGGACATCATCCGCGTGGTCACACCCGGCACGGTCATTGAGAGCAGTATGCTGCAGGATGACCGCAATAACTACATTGCCAGTATCTTCCTCAAAGGAAAGAAAGCAGGTTTGTGCTTTGCCGATGTCTCTACCGGCACGGCCCATATCACAGAGCTGAATGCAGACAAGATCGCCCCGGCGGTCATTACGGAGCTGTGCCGCTACCATCCCAGCGAAGTGCTGATGAATCCGGGTCTGCTGGACTGCCGCGAGGTGACGGCGTACATCAAAAAGAATATGACTTGTTCGGTGGAGCTGATCGAAGAGGAGCGCTATGCACCGGGCCTTGTGGCGGCATCGCTGGAAAACCAGTTTGGCCGCGACTGGGTGCAGACCACCGGCATTGCAGCGGACGGCCTTGTGTGCTTTGCCATGGCGGCACTGCTGGAATATCTGCACGATACCCAGATCAAGGGCGTGGAACGTCTGAAAACGGTCATAACCTATAATAAGGCCCAGTTCATGCGTCTTTCGCCCGTGACCCGCGCCAATCTGGAGCTGACCGAGACGCTGCGCGGCCGCGAAAAGCGGGGCACGCTGCTCTGGGTGCTGGATAAGACCAGTACATCCATGGGCAAGCGTATGCTGCGCAGCTGGATCGAGCAGCCGCTTATTTCCAGTGCACTCATCAACCACCGCCTGAACGCTGTGGAGAGCCTTGTCAAGCAGACCATGGCCCGCGGCGACCTGACCGAAGAGCTGGGTTACATTGCGGATATGGAACGCCTGATGACCCGCACAGTTTACGGCTCTGCCACACCCAAGGAGATCTATACGCTGGCCCAGACCTGCGACCGGCTGCCCGGCCTGCGCAGGCAGGCTGAGGCCTGCGGCTGCCCGGAGCTTGCTGAACTGGCAGTACAGATCGATCCGTTGGAGGACATCAAGGCCCGTATTTATGCGGCGGTGGACCCGGAAGCGCCCTCTACCCTCAAGGATGGCGGTGTCATTGCCAAAGGCTACCATGCCGAGGTGGACGAGCTGCGTTCCATTCGCGACAATACCAAAGGCGTTCTGGCGCAGCTGGAAGCCCGCCTGCGGCAGGAGACCGGCATCCCCAAGCTGAAGATCGGCTATAACCATGTGTTTGGCTACTTCATCGAGGTAAGCAACTCCTATAAGAACATGGTGCCGGAGACCTACATCCGCAAGCAGACCCTGACTTCCGGCGAACGCTACATCACGCAGGAACTGAAAGAGCTGGAAAGCAAGATCTTAGGTGCCCACGAACGGCTCATCACGCTGGAGCACCGCCTGTTCAGCGAACTGCTGGAAAGCATCAGCGCTCAGCTGGACCGCATCCAGCGCACGGCCAATGCGGTGGCCCAGCTGGATGTGCTCACGGCGCTGGCGCAGGTGGCAGCGGAAAACAACTACTGCCGTCCCATCGTGGACGACAGTGACGAGCTGACCATCACCGAGGGCCGTCACCCTGTGGTGGAGCAGATGCTGAAAGGCAGCCTGTTTGTACCCAATGATACCACCCTGAACTGTGGTGCAGACCGCTGCCTGATCATCACCGGCCCCAACATGGCAGGTAAATCCACGTACATGCGCCAGAATGCACTGATCGCGCTGATGGCGCAGATCGGCTCCTTTGTACCGGCTTCCAGCTGCCATGTGGGTGTGGTGGATGCCATTTTCACTCGCATCGGTGCGTCGGACGACCTATCTGCCGGTCAGTCCACCTTTATGGTGGAGATGACCGAGGTAGCGGAGATCCTGAAAAATGCCACCGCCAAAAGCCTTGTGGTGCTGGACGAGATCGGCCGCGGCACTTCCACCTTTGACGGTATGAGCATTGCCCGCGCCGTAGTGGAGCACATTGCAGACCCCGCCAAGGGCCTTGGCTGCAAGACTCTGTTTGCCACCCACTACCACGAGCTGACCGAGCTGGAAGGCGGCGTGGACGGCGTAAAAAACTACAATATTGCAGTAAAAAAACGCGGCGAGGACATCACCTTCCTGCGCCGCATTGTGCGCGGCCCGGCGGATGACAGCTACGGCATCGAGGTGGCAAAGCTGGCAGGCCTGCCCGGCAGTGTGACCCGCCGCGCCCATGAGGTGCTGCGCGCGCTGGAAGCAACTGCACCTAAAAATAAAGTAGAGCAGATGGATTTTGATGCCCTGCAGGAGTATAACTCTCCGGCTGTGCCCAGCGAGATGATGGACAAGCTGGAAGCTCTGGATGTGGAAACACTCACCCCCATTGAGGCTTTGAACTTCCTCTACGAGCTGAAAAAGACCCTGAAGGGCAGCCTGAACAGATGAAACTGCTCTACCTGACCCAGACCATACAAGGAGGGAAAACACCATGGCAGTGATCCATGTTCTGGATAAGCACACAGCCGAGCTGATCGCAGCCGGTGAGGTGGTCGAGCGTCCGGCATCCGTTGTTAAGGAGCTGCTGGAAAACTCCATTGATGCCGGTGCCACGCAGGTGACCGTCAGCATTGAATCCGGCGGCGTCAAGCTGATCGAGATCAGCGATAACGGCACCGGCATCGAGGCAGAATATATCTCCACGGCGTTTATCCGCCACGCCACCAGCAAAATTGAAACACCGGACGATCTGACCAACATCCATACGCTTGGCTTCCGCGGTGAAGCACTGGCATCCATTGCCAGCGTGGCCCGTGTAGAGCTGACCACCCGAACCGAGGTGGACGAGTTTGCCACGGTCTACCGCATTGAGGGCGGGGAAGAGGTCTCCCGTGAGCCGGGTGCCAGAGCTGTGGGCACCACCATCCGGGTAAAGGATCTGTTTTACAACACGCCTGCCCGCATGAAGTTCCTCAAAAAGGACTCCTCCGAGGGCACCTTTGTGTCGGATACAGTTACCCATGTAGCGCTCAGCCACCCGGAAGTCAGCGTCAAGTTCATCCGTGAGGGCAAGCTGCAGTATGTCACGCCCGGCGACGGCCAGCTGCGCGGTGCAGCCTATGCGGTGCTGGGCCGGGAGTTCAGCCGGGACCTCATTGAGCTGAAAAATCAGGAGGGCGTGTACCGCATCACCGGTCTGATTACCCCGCCCAAAAGCTGCCGCGCCAGCCGAAGTATGCAGCATTTTTACATCAATGGCCGCTATGTGCGCAACCGCACCATGATGGCCGGTATGGAGATGGCGTTCAAGGGTACCATGATGCAGGGCAAGTTCCCGGGCGGCATTCTGCTGCTGGAAATGCCGGCCGACCTTGTGGATGTCAATGTGCATCCGGCCAAGATCGAAGCCCGCTTTGCCCGCGAAAATGATGTTTTTGATGTGGTGTATCATGCCGTCAAGCTGGCATTGGCTCAGCCCGGCACTGGTGAACGGCTTTTTACCTTTGAAGCAGACAAAGAAGAAGAAAAAGCTGAAAATTCAAAAAAAGACGCTGATATAATTAAAAATGATGTAAAGAATAATAACTTTACGGGCCTTTCTGCGATCATTCGGGGACAGGCAGACCCGGGCGTTCTGCCACAGCAGCACTGGGAACCGGCAAAACCCGCCGCAGCACCGCAGCAGCCTGCCCCGGCTGCTGCAATGCAAATACCGACAGCACCCAGTGTGCCGCGCTGGAAAGGCAGTGCTCAGAACGAGGATATGCTGGATCCGTTCGTGACCCTTCACAGCCCGAAGCTGGAAACGACAAAGGCACCAGAGCCGTTCCGTGCGGCAGCAAGTGAAACACAGCTGGATGTGGAACCGGAATTTGGTGAGACAAAACTGCATTCGCCTCAGGACCATATGGCAGCGTGGAACCCTGCGCAGGAAGCACCGAAGGAAGAACCTGAAAGTGCACCCTGTGCAGAAACAGAACCGGATGCGCCGGAAGCGGCAGAACAAGAAACTGTACTGGCCGAGCCGGAGCAGATGAACTTTGATCCGACGGCGGATCAGCCGGAACCGCTGCGCTATGTGGGCGAGGTGTTCAGAACATATATCCTTGCAGAACGCGGCGACGAGCTGTGCCTGATCGATAAACACGCTGCCCACGAGCGCCAGCTGTACGAAAAACTAGCCGCGAACTATGGCAATGTGCCCAGCCAGATGCTGCTGGAGCCTGCTGCCATCGACCTTGCTGCGGAGGAAAAGCAGGCCCTGCTGGATAACATTCCTCTGCTGGAAAATGCGGGCCTTGAGATCGCGGACTTTGGCGGCAATACCGTGGTGCTGCGCGCGGTGCCCGCAGATGTGGAGCCGCAGAATGCCGAAAGCCTGCTGGTGGAGATCGCAAATAAGCTGCTCAAGGGTGGCCATGATGCGCTGAACGAGCACACCGAGTGGGTGCTGCATTCTATCTCCTGCCGTGCAGCCATCAAGGCGGGGGACAAGTCCTCGCCGCAGGAACTGCTGGCGCTGGCCGAAAAGATCCTTTCCGGCGAGGTGCCGCCGTTTTGCCCGCATGGCCGTCCCTGCGTACTCAAATTGACCCGGAAGGAGCTGGAAAAGCAGTTTGGACGCATCGTATAAACATCCCGTGGTGGCCGTCGTCGGCCCTACCGCAACCGGAAAGACAGCGCTGGGCGTAGAACTTGCAAAACATTTTTCCGGCGAGGTCATCAGCTGTGATTCCATGCAGATCTATAAAGGTCTGGACATAGGCACGGCAAAGGTGACACCGGAGGAGACCTGCGGTATCCCGCATCACGGCGTGGATATCCTTACGCCGGACAAGGCTTTCAGCGTGGCAGACTTTACCGCCATGGCCGGAAAGCTGGAAGAAGAGATCTCTGCCCGGAAGAAGCTGCCCATCCTTGTGGGCGGCACAGGGCTGTATGTTCAGAGCTTTCTGTATGGGGTGCGCTTTACAGAGGAAAAAGCACCTGCCGGTCTGCGGGAGCAGCTGGCGGCGGAACTGGCTGCAAAAGGCGGTGCTGCCATGTACGAAGAACTGAAGCAGGCCGACCCGGAAGCTGCTGCGGCTATCCACCCGAACAATCAGGTGCGGGTGCTGCGCGCACTTGAACATTATCGTGCCACCGGCAAAAAGCTGAGCGAACAGAAGGCGGAGTCTCTCCCGCCGGAGCGGCCCTACCGCAGCCTGATCCTCGGTCTGGATTTCCCAGAGCGCGCGGTACTTTACCGCCGCATTGACCTGCGTGTGGACAAAATGCTGGAAGCGGGCCTTATAAAGGAAGCGGAGCATGTCTGGCAGAACCGGGAAAGCTTCCGCACGGCAGCGCAGGCCATCGGATACAAGGAGTTCTTTCCGTATTTTGAGCAGACGGCTCCACTGGAAGCCTGCACGGAAAAGCTCAAGCAGGCGTCCCGCAACTATGCCAAGCGCCAGCTGACCTGGTTCCGCCATATGGACGATGTGGTCTGGCTGGATGCCGGTGCACCGGATGCAGTGCAGACTGCCATCCGCAAAACTAGCGAATTTTTAGCGAAAGGATGATCGATATGCCGGATGAGACCCAGAAGGAACGCCATGCGCCGCATGTGCTTACAACTCTGGCAGGCGTGCTGATCGCGTTTCTGCTGCTGGCAGCAATTTATGTGGTGTATCAGGCCGCACATATCCTGTTCCCGCAGAATGTTTATGAGACTGCGCTGCCTGCGGTCATTTCGGATACGGTGGAAGCCGACGGAGTTCTGCTGTTCGACGAAAGCTATGTGGCAGGCAGCGGAAACCTTGGATATCTTGCTGCCGACGGCGAGCGCGTTTCAGCGGGCACCGCAGTGGCAGAGGTGTACAGCAACGCTTCGCAGGCTTCGCTGCGCCTGCAGCTGAACCAGCTGAATGATCAGATCGACCTGCTGCAGAAATCGCAGAACACTTCTGCGCTGCAGCTGGATACCCTTTTAAAAGAACGTTCTTCTGCGCTGTATGACCTGCTGGATACGCTAGACGACAGCGATTATGAAGCGGTGGATGATGATGCCAATGCCTACCTGCTGGCCCAGAACAAGCTCTGGGTGGTAACGGGCGAAGCTGCAAACTTTACCGATCAGATCACTGCGCTGGTCCAGCAGTCCCAGAGCGTGCAGGCGCAGCTGGGCAGCCCGGCGCAGATCACTGCACCGCAGACCGGCTATTTTGTGCGCTCTTCCAGCAGCGGACGGCTCAATGCCAGTGCCGATGATATCCTTGCACTGAACGCACAGGAGCTGCAGGGCTATCTGCAGTCCGACCCAGTGTTGGCACTGGACGGCTGCGCCGGTAAGATCGTGGCAGGGTTCACATGGCGCTATGTGGGCGTGTGCACTGCAAAGCAGGGCGAAAAGCTGCTGGGTCAGAACGGCAAGCCGCTGAGCACAGCGGTGGAGATCAGCTTCCCGGGTCAGGTGGAGAACAGCCTCAAGGCCACCGTCACCGAGGTGGAGATCGATCAGGACAGCGGCCTTGCCCGCTTTGTGCTTGCCTGCAACTCCATCAACGGCGATGTGCTTTGCCTGAACCGGGCTGCAGCACGCATCTCGGTAGGAGAGCGCAGCGGCCTGCGGGTGCCTGCTGCGGCTGTGCACTATTTAAAAGAGGATGGCACCGAGGCACAAACGCAGGGCGAAAACTACATTCCCGGTGTGTACGTGAAACTTGGCAACATTGCCCGCTTCTGCCCGATCGACCCGGTGGACGCAGACCATCCCCTCATCACGGACGGCGATTACATCCTTGTTCTGCCCGAAGGGACCGAGGGCTCGGTCAGCAAGGTGAGGCTTTATGACGAAATAATCGTTTCCGGACAAAATTTGTATGATGGAAAGCTTTTGTAGTTATTGACATCTGAGGCAAAAAATCCGATAATAGATAAAGCTATTATTTGCATCTATTTGCAAAGAACGCCAGGCAGCGCCATGCTGCCCGAATGAAAGGAGCAGATTGTATGTCTTTGCTTGACAGCATTAAGAAAGGTCTGTTTGACCAGGAAGACGATTACGAGGATCAGTACATTGACGATGGCCCCCAGATGGTAAACAATAACAATGGCATCGGCCTTGGTGCTGACGACGAAAATGAAGAGCCTGTTGAGGGTGCCAAGAAGAACGGCAAGGTGGTCAACATCAATGCCACCACTCAGCTCAAGGTCGTTCTGGTCAAGCCTGAGCGTTTTGAGGATGCCAGTACCATTGCTGACCACCTGAACAACAAGCGCACCGTGGTGCTCAATCTGGAGTCCACCAACAAGGAAGTGTCCCGCCGTCTGGTGGATTTCCTGTCCGGTGTTGCATATGCAAACAATGGCCAGATCAAGCGCGTGGCCAACAGCACCTTCATCATCACTCCGTACAACGTGGATATCATGGGTGATCTGCTGGACGAGCTGGAAAACAATGGCGCGTTCTATTGATCCGCAGCCCAAGGCGGCGCGCGGGTTCATCCCTGCGCGTACCGATGAAGAACGCTATCTCATGCGCCATATCGAGGACTTGGCCCACACGGCCTTTTCCCGGGACATTGCGCGGTATTCGGCTTTCCTGAGTGACCGCGAGCAGGACTTGGCCCGCGCGGCACTGGGCCGTGCCGGTGTGCAGGAGGGCTTCCGGTTTGAGGGCGGCTGGTTGAATGCGGAGCGCAGGGTGCTCTGTATCGAGCCGGAGTACAGCTGCGGCGAAGCACCCATCTGCTGTGTGCGGCTGCAATGCCGTGCACAGGCGGGGGCTGCGCTGCCCGCCCACAAGGATTACCTAGGCAGTCTGATGGGCCTTGAGCTGCGGCGCGAGGCGCTGGGAGATATCGTTCTGCCGGAGGATCAGCCGGGCACAGCTTATGTGTTTGCGCTGGAACCGGCAGCACAGCTGATCTGCCGGGAACTGTTTCAGGCTGGACACACGGAGCTGACCACGGAACTGCTGACGCTGGACGAGGTGCCGCAGTTTCCGCAGGCGGAGCGTGAGATGCACAGTGCAACGGTATCGTCCCTGCGGCTGGACGCTGTGCTGGCAGCTATGCTGCACTGCAGCCGAGGACAGGCTTCGGAACTGATCGAGGCGGGCAGGGTGGAGATCAACCACCTGCCGGCGGATAAACCTCATGCGCAGGTATATGAGGGCGATGTGTTCACGGTGCGCGGCAAGGGCCGCTTCAACCTGACTGCACTGCCCGGCAAAAGCAGAAAAGATCGGTCAATCATCGAATTTTTTCAATATTAAAAGCAACGGGAGGAAATGACTATGCTGACTCCGCAGGATGTCCGTTCTGTGCAATTTGAGAAAAACCTCCGCGGCTACCGCACAGAGGACGTAGACCGTTTTCTGGATAAGGTGGAAGAACAGCTGCGGGACGACGATGCGCAGGCGGAACAGCTTCGCAAGCAGATTGCGGACCTGACTGCTGAAAACCAGAAGCTGCACGATGAACTGAAGAGCTTTGAGGCAGATGGTGAAATGCTCAAGAGCGCGCTGATCAATGCACAGCGCATGGGCGAAAATGTCATCCGCGAAGCAAACCAGAAAGCAGAAGAGATCATCCATCGTGCAAATCTGCGCGGTGATGATATCATCCGCGATGCCAACGAACTGCTGCAGAAGGCAAACGACCGTGCAGACGAGATTGAGAACGAAGCAAACGAGAAGCGCCTTGCAGAGGAACGCGAGTATGACCGCGTGCGTCTGGAAGTGACCCGCTTCAAGTCTGATGTGCTCAACCTGTACCGCAGCCATGTGGAGTCGCTGAGCCGTCTGCCGGAGTTCCAGAAGGAAACGGCTGCACAGGATGCCGAACAGGCAGAGCCTGCTGCAGAGGAAAGTGAGCCTGCCGCTGCAGCCCAGCCGCAGGCAGCGGACGTGCAGGAGCCGGAAGCAGAGCCTGCACAGCCCGCACAGGAAGATGCAGAACCTGCTGCCGTTGTTGAAGATGACGACGACAAGGCAGCTGACAGCAGCGAGGATTTCTGGGCAAAGGATGAGAGCCAGCTCAAGCTGGACCCGCCGCCCGCGCCTCCTGCTGATTTTAAGCCGGACGAGCCGGACTACGATGCTTTTCAGGGTGTCAAGTTCAGCGAGTAAGGCAACCCCATAAGGAAATATAGAGGAGAGTGTAAACCATTGGCTAAGAACAAATCGCAGTACGATAGTACTCTGAACCTGCCCAAGACCCTGTTTGAAATGCGTGCCGGCCTGCCCAAGAAGGAGCCGGTCATGCTGAAGGATTGGGACGACAACGACCTGTACAATCAGCTCATGAAGCACAACGAGGGCAAGCCGCAGTTCATCCTGCACGATGGCCCTCCGTACGCAAACGGTAATATCCACATGGGTACTGCCCTGAACAAGATCATCAAGGATATCATTATCCGCGATAAGAACATGGAGGGTTTCCAGGCTCCCTATGTGCCCGGCTTTGATACCCACGGCCTGCCCATCGAGCTGAAGGCTCTGTCCTCCGTCGGTGATAAGAAGAAGGACATTTCCAAGCTGGAACTGCGCCAGATCTGCGAAAAGTTTGCTACCGAGCACATCGATATCATGAGCGACCAGTTCAAGCGTCTGGGCGTTATCGGCGATTTCGAGCATCCGTATCTGACCCTGAAGCCTGAGTTCGAGGCACGCCAGATCGAGATCTTTGGCGAGATGGCAAAGAAGGGCTACATCTACAAGGGCCTGAAGCCCGTGTACTGGTGCCCGGACTGCCGCACGGCTCTGGCAGAGGCCGAGATCGAGTACGGCGAGGACGACTGCGATTCCATCTTCGTGCGTTTCCACGTCTCTCAGGACCCCAACGGTGTGCTGGCAAAGCACGGCATCCCGATGGACAAGACCTACTTCGTCATCTGGACCACCACCACTTGGACTCTGCCCGCTAACGAGGCGATCTGCCTGAACGGCCAGTTCGAGTACTCCTTCGTCAAAATCGGCGATGAGTTCCACATCATGGCCACCGAACTGGTCAAGAGCGTCATGGACGCCTGCCACATCGAGAACTACGAGATCGTGGGTGAGCCGGTCCCCGGTACCGAGTTCGAGCTGATGCGCTACAACCACGTCTACCTGCCCAAGGAGGGCTGGGTTATTCTGGGCGATCACGTCACGCTGGAAAGCGGTTCCGGCTGTGTCCATACCGCAGGCGGCCACGGCGTGGACGACTTCAACGTCTGCCAGAAGTATCCGCAGGTGCCCATCACCGTCCCCGTGGACGATGGCGGCTATCTGACCGAGCTGGCCGGCAAGTATGCGGGTCAGCGCGTGTGGGCTGCCAACAAGACCATTCTGGCCGATTTGACCGAGTCCGGTGCTGTCATGGGTCAGGTGCACATCAAGCATCAGTACCCGCACTGCTGGCGTTGCCATCACCCCATCATCTTCCGTGCAACGGAACAGTGGTTCTGCTCCATCGCAAAGTTCCGCGAGGATGTCTATAAGGCCATCGACACCGTTACCTGGATGCCGGATTGGGGCCATGACCGCATGAAGGGCATGGTGCGCGACCGCAACGACTGGTGCATCAGCCGCCAGCGCACCTGGGGCGTGCCCATTCCCGCATTCTATTGCAAGAAGTGCGGCACCTACCACATCACCGATGCCACCATCAAGGCTGTCAGCGACCTGTTCCGCAAGGAAGGTTCCGATGCATGGTATAAGTACGAAGCCGAGCAGATTATCCCCGCAGGCGAAGTGTGCGAAAAGTGCGGTGCTTCCGAGTGGACCAAGGACACCGACATCATGGACGTCTGGTTCGACTCCGGCTCCACCCACGCCGCTGTGCTGGAGGAGCGTCCGGAACTGCGCTTCCCGGCTGATATGTATATGGAGGGCGGCGACCAGTTCCGCGGCTGGTTCCAGTCCAGCCTGCTGACCAGCGTTGCAAGCAAGGGCTGTGCACCCTATAAGTCTGTTCTGTGCCACGGCTGGGTCGTGGATGAGCAGGGCAAGCAGATGCACAAGAGCGCCGGCAACGGCGTGGAGCCCAGCGAGATCATCAAGGACTACGGCGCTGATATCATCCGTCTGTGGGTGGCTTCTTCCGACTACACCGTGGATGTGCGTGCCGGCAAGAACATCTTCAAGCAGCTGAGCGAGGCTTACCGCAAGATCCGCAACACCGCCCGCTTCATTCTGGGCAATCTGGATGGCTTTGATCCCAACACCGACTGTGTGGCTGACGATCAGCTGCAGGAGATCGACCGCTGGGCACTGGCTGCTCTGGATGACCTGATGGTCAACACCAGCGCAGGCTACGCTGTGTATGACTTCAACAAGGTCTATCATGCAGTGTACAACTTCTGCGTTGTTGCAATGTCCAACTTCTATCTGGATGTGACCAAGGATCGCCTGTACTGCACCAACGGCGCAGGCCGCAAGGCTGCTCAGACCACCATGTACAAGATCCTTGTGGCTCTGGACAAGATCATTGCTCCTATCCTGTGCTTCACCAGTCAGGAGATCTGGGACTTCATGCCCAAGACCGAGGGCATGAACAAGTACGTTGTCTTTGAGGAGATGCCCAAGGCCGGCCAGTATGCCGCCGATGAAGCCTTCAAGGCAAAGTGGGCACAGCTGATCGCCGTCCGTGATGAGGTGAAGAAGGTTCTGGAGCAGGCCCGTGCCGAAAAGGTCATCGGTGCTTCTCTGGAGGCTGCCGTCACCCTGTACTGCAATGATACTGTGTACAGCCTGCTCAACAGCATCCCCATGGACGAGCTGGCCGACCTGATGATCGTCTCTCAGGTAGAGCTGGTCAAGGGTGAAGGCGGCGCTGCAAGTGCTGTTGAAGGCCTGGGCGTTGCTGCTGCACATGCCACCGGCGAAAAGTGCGAGCGCTGCTGGAAGTATTCTTCTTCCATCGGCAGCCATGCCGCACATCCCACCCTGTGCGCACGCTGCGCCAGCGTTGTGGAAGCCTAAGCGTTCCGCATAAAACAATGTTTTAAAGGGCGGCGCTCCCTTATACCGGGGAGCGCCGTTTTTTATACTGAATGATTTTGGGAGTATCCTATGGCATTTGTTGTTTTTAATTTGCTCGCGGCTGCGGCACTCATTGGCATCGATCAGGCCATCAAGCTGTGGGCCACCAATGTGCTGCAGCCCATTGGTGCAATGCCGCTGATCCCCCATGTGGTGGAGCTGCGGTTCGTGCTCAACCCGGGCATGGCGTTCAGCCTGCTCAGCGGCAAGCAGCTGTTCCTCATCATCGCTACCAGCATAGCGCTGATCTTTGTGGCCTACGGGCTGTTCTTCCGCAGCCGCGGCAGATACCTGCAGCAGGCCGCACTGCTGCTGATCCTTGCCGGCGGCATCGGCAACCTGATCGACCGTGTGCTCAACGGCGAGGTGGTGGACTACATCAATCTGCTGTTCATGCAGTTTGCGGTGTTTAATTTTGCGGATATCTGCGTGTGTGTGGGCGTGGGCCTCTGGGTGCTGGTAATTTTTCTGGAAGAGCTGCACGCTGAGAACGGGCAGTCCCCGAAGGAGCAGTGAGCCATGGAACAGCGTGAATTTGTGGTGGAGCAGGAGACGGCAGGCCAGCGCATCGACCGCTTCCTGAGCGGCGAGGACACCGGCCTTTCCCGGTCTGCTCTGCAGGCACTGGTGGCCGACGGTCATGTGTTGTGCAACGGCAGGCTGGTTGCCAAAAGCCTGAAGCTCAAGGCGGGCGACACCATCGTTTTGGAAATTCCGGACGCAAAGCCCATTGAGGCCGTGCCGCAGGACATCCCGCTGGAAATCGTCTATGAGGACGAGCATCTGCTGGTGGTCAACAAGCCCAAAGGCATGGTGGTGCACCCGGCTCCCGGCAACCCGGACGGCACGCTGGTGAACGCGCTGCTGTGGCACTGCAAGGGAAGCCTGTCCGGTATCGGCGGCGAGATTCGCCCCGGCATCGTGCACCGCATCGATAAGGACACCAGCGGACTGCTGGTGGTGGCAAAGGACGATGCAACGCACATCGGCCTTTCCCAGCAGATGGCGGTGCACAGTGTGGAGCGCGCGTATCGCACCATCGTGTACGGCGGCTTTGCACAAGATGAGGGCTTTGTGGAAAGCAATCTGGGCCGCAGCAAGACCGACCGCAAAAAGATGGCGGTCTACCCGGCCAGTGAGCCGCACACCAAATATGCCTATACCGGCTATCAGGTGCTGGAACGGCTGAACAACTTTACCATGCTGGAATGCCGCCTGAAGACCGGCCGCACCCATCAGATCCGCGTGCACATGGCATCCATCCAGCACCCGGTGGCGGGCGACCCGGTGTATGGCCCGCACAATTGCATCACCAGCCTGCACGGCCAGTGCCTGCACGCCAAAACGCTTGGCTTTGTGCACCCGATCACCGGCGAACATCTGCGATTCGATTCGGAATTGCCGGAATACTTCACTCGTTTTCTTGCAACGCTCAGGAGGGAAACGGTATGAACCATCTTTCTTCAACGCTTGTACTGTGTGATCTGGACCATCTGCTTTTGGGTGCCGACGGCAACCTGACGCAGGTGGTGCGGGATGTGCTGCAGCTGTTCGTCCGCCGCGGCGGACGTTTTACGGTGTTTTCCCAGCGCACGCCGCGGGCAGTGCGGTCCATTCTGGGCAGTGTGCGGCTCAGCGCTCCTGCGCTGGTGTGCGGCGGTGCCATGACCTACCATTTTTCCGATGGCACCCACCAGCCGCTGTGCACCTTTGCCGGGCAGGATGCCGACCTGTTCGCCCGCCTGCCGGTGGCAGAGGGCGTGGGCATTGCCCTGCAGATGACCGACGGTACCACCCGCGTGCTGCGCATGAGCGAGGCATTGGAGCGTCATCTGCGGCAGGAATGGACCCCTTATCTGCTGGCAAACGCGGCAGACATCAAGGGGGAAGAAGTGCTGCGGGTGCTGCTTTATCAGGACAGCAAGGCAGTGCCCATGATCTCGCTGCTGGAAAAATCTCTGGGCGACCGCACAGCGGTGCTGCTGGGCGAGCGTGCCGCAGCGGATGCGCTGATCCTGACCCCCAGAACCGTCTCCGGTCGTGAAATGTTGGATGCCGTGTGTATGCCGGTGGGCATCGACCCGGAAGATGTGCTGGTACTTGCCGGAGGGCTGCCTATGCTGGACATGGTGCGCGCTTCCAGCCAGAGCACCGCAGCTGCGGATGCCCCGGCTGAGCTGCGTCTTGCTGCCCAAAAGGTCACTTTGACCGATGCTGCGGCAGGTTCTGCAGTGGAAGTGCTGTACCGTATGGTGCGGGATGCTGAAAATTTGGCGTAAAATTTGTGCAAGGCTTCTGCAAATTCTTTCGCAGAAGCCTTTCTTTTTGGAGGAAAGTCAGGTACAATGAGAGAAACGCATCTTCTGGTCCTGCAAAAGAAGGAAAAACTCTTTCTTGCGCTGTCGCTGGCGGCGGTGGTTTTGTGCACAGTGCTGGCCTTTGGCTTTGCCGTGCCGCTGCAGGCTGCCGAATCGCAGGTCCTGCCGGATACGACCGGGCTGGAACAGTATGTGCTGGTGGATCTGAACACTGCTGATCTCTCTGCGCTGTGCACACTGCCGGGCGTAGGGGAAAAGCGCGCACAGACGATTCTGGATTACCGGACGCAGAATGGCCCGTTTGAACGGGTAGAAGATGCAGCCAATGTTCCGGGCCTGACACAGACCATTGTGGATTCCTGGGCAGGAATGGCAACCGTGAGCTGAGCCGCAGCCGGCGGCCCGGCGCAGCAAAAAGGGGAATGATTATGAGTGACGATACCATTTTTATCAACCGGGAACTGAGCTGGCTGGATTTCAACCGGCGCGTTCTTGCGCTGGGCAAAGATAAAAATGTTCCGCTTGCAGAGCGGGTCAAATTTCTTGCGATCTACGGCTCCAATTTGGACGAGTTTTTTATGGTGCGCGTGGGTTCTCTGCAGGAGCGCGCCAATCTGGAACAGGAACAGGGCAAAAAGGTCAAGAGGGAAAACAAAACCAACATGTCCGCGGCGGAACAGCTGACTGCCATCATGCCCAAAACGGCACAGCTGCAGGAGGAGTGCGATAAATACTACGCAAAGGCGCTGGAAGCACTGGCGGAGTGCGGCTGGCGCAAGGTGGATCTTGACCACTTGTCCAAGGAGGACGAGCACTTCTGGAAGAAGTACTTCCAAACGGAGCTGTTCCCCATCCTCAGCCCGCAGATCGTGGACAACCGCCATCCGTTCCCATTCCTGCGCAATAAGGAGATTTACCTTGGCGTTCTGCTCAAGGAAAAACACCCGGCAGGGCAGAGCCTTGGCATCATTCCCATTTCCAGCCAGATGGAACGGATGCACGTTGTAAAAAAAGACGGCGAAACGCAGTTTGCACTTACCGAAGAGCTGGTGCTGCACTTTGCGGCCAGCATCTTTGGCAAAGAGACGATTCAGGAAAAATGTCTCTTCCGCGTGACCCGCAATGCGGATATCGACGTAAAAGAGGGCATGATGGATCATGATATCGACTACCGCGAGATCATGACCGAGCTGCTCAAGCGCCGCCGCAAGCTGGCTGCGGTGCGTCTGCAGATCACGCCTGCCCCGGCCCCGGAGGTAGAACGCCTGCTGTGCAACCGTCTGCTGCTCACCCATAAACGGGTGTTCGAGCAGAAAAGCCCGCTGGATCTGAGCTTTTTCTACAAGCTCACCGGCCGCATGGAAGCGGAGGGGCGGCCGGAACTGTTCTACCCGGCTGCACGGCCCATGCTGCCGCCGCCGGACTACGACCTTGCCGCTGAGGTGCAGAAGCACGATGTGCTGCTCAGCTACCCGTACCAGTCCATCCGGCCCTTCATTGCCATGCTCAAAAAGGCTGCCCATGATCCTGAGGTCATTTCCATCAAAATGACACTGTACCGTATGGCGCGGGAGTCCCAGATCGTGCAGGCGCTGATGGAAGCCGCTGAGAACGGCAAAGAGGTGGTGGCGCTGGTGGAGCTGCGCGCCCGCTTTGACGAGCAGAACAATATCGACTGGTCGAAGCAGCTGGAAAGCGCAGGCTGTACGGTCATTTATGGCTTTGATGATTATAAAGTGCACTCCAAGCTGACCCTTATCACCAAAAAGAGCAAAGAGGGCTACTCTTATATCACCCAGATCGGCACCGGCAACTACAACGAAAAGACCAGTGAGCTTTACACGGACTATTCCTTCATTACGGCAGACCATGGCATTGGCGAGGAAGCTTCCAATGTGTTCCAGAACCTTGCCGTGCAGAAGCTGACTGAGGAGAGCGACCGAATGCTGGTAGCACCGCTGCGCTTCAAGAGCGTATTGCTGGAAGAGATGGATCGTGTCATTGCCGCCGCCCACATGGGCCGTCCGGCATCCATGATCCTGAAAAACAATTCCATCAGCGACCGGGATATCATCCTCAAGCTGCAGGAAGCCAGCTGTGCTGGTGTACGCATTGATATGATCGTGCGCGGCATCTGCTGCGTGCGCGCCGGCGTGCCCGGCAAGACGGAGAACCTGCATATCCGCAGCCTTGTGGGTCGTTATCTGGAGCATGGCCGCATTTACAGCTTCTTCGATGGTGCACATACCCGCATCTATATTGCATCCGGCGATTTCCTCACCCGCAACACCGAGTGCCGCGTGGAGGTGGGCGTGCGCGTGGAGGATCCCGTGCTGGTGCGGAAGCTTACCGACATTCTGCAGCTGCAGCTGCGGGATAATGTCAATGCCCGCGAGATGCGCCCGGACGGCAGCTACCAGAAGGTAAAGCCCGCTGAGGGCGAAGCACTGGTGAACGGCCAGATGGGCATGTATGAGCTGTTGAAAAATGACTGGACGCAGCCGGAGCCTTGGAAGCTTTCTGCCGCTGCGCAGGAAAAACAGCCTGAACCTTCTGCCGAAGCAGAAAAGCCAGAACCTGCGAAAACGGAAGTAGCTTCCGCTGCAAAACCGGCAGAAGCTTCTCACCCGGAATCTGCTGCGGCACCGGAAAGCGGCGACCGTTTTGACCAGCTGGAACAGATGGTCAATCATAAAAAGCGTACAGAGCCGCAGCCTGCCCCTGCAGCCAAGCCGATAAAGCCGGTGGTGGTGGAGACACCCGCCCCCAGAAGCCGCCTGAAACGGATTTTGGATTTTTTCAAGTTACGCAGATAATATTTGCAAGACCCGACAGAGCAAACCCTCTGCCGGGTCTTTTTGCGTGTTTGCCTGCATAAATAAAAAGCAAACGGAAGGCGGGAGGCAGAAGGTGCGGGCAAAGCGATGGGGACGAGCCGGGCACGGCAGGGAGCAGCCCAGACGGAAGGTGATTTTTCTGGCAGTTTTAGCCGGACTGCTGGTGTGCTTGGTGCTTCCGGTGCGGGCGCAGAAAAAAACGGGGAAGCTCTGTTTCCCGCTGGACACCACACAGTACCGTGTTTCGGACGGATACGGCTGGCGGCAGGATCCTTTTACCGGGGAAAGGACGTTCCATAAGGGCATTGATCTTGCCTGTGCAGAGGGAACAGAAGTGCTTGCTGCGGAAGGCGGTGCGGTGGTGCAGGCATACCGCAGCACAAGCTATGGCACCTGTCTGCGTGTTCTCCATACAGATGGCAGCGAGTCACTTTACGCCCATTTGCAGTACGCCTATGTCCGCCCGGGTGAGGTGGTGGAAGCAGGGCAGCTGCTGGGCGCAGCAGGGCGCAGCGGGCGCGCTACGGGAGCACACCTGCATTTTGAACTGTACCGGCAGGGAACAGCCTGTGACCCGGCGGATGCGCTGGGCCTTTCCTCATGAAGCTGCATGATTCCCGGCAGCTGGGGCCGCTGGTGTTCCGCGACCCGCTGCTTTTGTGTAGCGCACTGTATTTTCTGCTCTACTTTGATGCAAGCGGCTTTCTGCGGCTGGGGCTGCTGGCGGCGTTCCTGCACGAGTGCGGGCACATTCTGGTGTATTGTGTGTTTCTGCGCCGCTTTCCGGTCATTGAGGTGACCATGACTGGCTTTTGTATGCGGATGGACGCTCCGGCACGGGGCCTTTCACCGGGGCGGCTCTTCTGGCTGGCTGCTGTAGGCCCGGCGGTCAATTTCATGCTGGCAGGCATCTGGGCACTGCGGCTGGAACAGGAACTGACCATCCGCGGCAGTGCCTTCTGGGCGGCAAATCTGCTGACCGGGGGATTCAATCTGCTGCCCGTTCCACCGCTGGATGGGGCGCAGCTGGCATCCTGCCTGTGCGAAATGCGGCGTGCAGGCAAAAAGTTTAAGGGAAATGATTGAAAAAACAGCTCATTTCGGGTACAATAAAATGACGTGTAAAAATGGACTGTTTATTGGAGGACTCGATGTTTGATCCAAAACTGAAAGAAGCACTGGGACGGGTACAGAAGCCTGGTCGTTATACCGGCGGAGAACCCGGCAGTGTATATAAGGACAAAGAAAAAGTGGATGTCCGCTTTGCGTTCTGCTTTCCGGACACCTATGAGGTAGGCATGTCCTTCCTCGGCGAAAAGATCCTGTATGAGCTGCTCAACAGCCACGAAAACTGGTGGTGCGAGCGTGCTTTTATGCCGTGGCTGGATATGAAGGCCGAGATGGAGCGTCTTGGTCTGCCGCTCTACACCATGGAGAGCAAGGATCCGCTCACCGCTTTTGATGCAGTGGGCTTCACCCTGCAGTACGAGCTTTCCTATACCAATATTCTGGCTATGCTGGATCTGGCCGGTATCCCATTCTATTCCAAGGATCGCGATGAAAGCTGGCCGCTGATCGTGGCGGGTGGCCCCTGCGCCTGCAACGCGGAACCTATTGCGGACTTTTTTGATGTGGTCCAGCTGGGTGAGGGCGAAAACCAGCTGCCCGGCATCTGCGCCGAGATCGAAAAGGCCAAGAAGGAGGGCGGCGTTTCCAAAAAGGAACTGCTGCTGCGCATTGCAAAGATTCCCGGCGTCTATATCCCGGCGTTCTACGATGTGGAGTATTACGAAGATGGCCGGGTCAAGGCCATCACCCCCAATGAGCCGGGCATCCCGGCGCGCATCACCAAGGCGATCATCAAGGACCTGAACGAGTTTGCCCCGCCCACGAATTTCGTGGTGCCCATGGTGGGTGCCATTCAGGACCGCGCCAGCATCGAGGTGCTGCGCGGCTGTGTGCGTGGCTGCCGTTTCTGTCAGGCGGGCTTTCTGTACCGTCCCATGCGCCAGCGTGACGCGGGCCTTCTGAACAGGGCGGCGCAGGAGCTGTGCGCTAACACCGGCTATGAAGAACTGAGCCTTTCCAGCCTGTCCACCTCTGACCACGGGCAGCTGGAAGAGCTGCTGGATGATCTGAACGAGTGGGCACCCAAGGAGCATGTGAGTCTGTCGCTGCCTTCGCTGCGCGTGGACAACTTCTCCCAGAGCCTCATTGAAAAGACCACCAAGGTGCGCAAGAGCGGCCTGACCTTCGCCGCCGAAGCCGGCACCCAGCGCCTGCGCAACGTCATCAACAAGAATGTCACATGGGACGAGATCGAAAAGACCTGCACCATTGCATTCAACGCGGGCTATACCTCGGTCAAGCTCTACTTCATGATGGGCCTGCCCACCGAGACCATGGAGGACATTGAGGGCATCGCAGAGACGGCGCAGAAGGTGGTAGACCTCTATTATTCGCTGCCCAAGCGCGGCAAGGGCAAGGGTGTACAGGTGACCATCAGCTGTGCCTGCTTTGTGCCCAAGCCCCATACGCCGTTTGAGTTCGTGCCCATGGACACTGAAGAAATGCTGCGCGCCAAGCAGAAGCACCTGCTGGAAAGTGTGCGCAGCCGCAAGATCAAGGTGAACTACCACGACAGCACCACCAGCTTTCTGGAGGGCGTGTTTGCCAAGGGCGACCGCCGTCTTGCCCCGGTCATTGTGGAAGCCTACAAGCGCGGCTGCTACTTTGACGGCTGGGAAGAGTGCTTCAAGTACGACACATGGCTGCAGACCTTTGCAGATCTGGGCATTGACCCGGCGTTCTACTGCCAGCGTCCCATCGGTCTGGACGAAGTGACGCCCTGGTCCCACATGGATTACGGCGTCACCCACGAATATCTGGTACGGGAGTACAAAAAAGCCCTTGCCGCCCAGACTACCCAGCCCTGCAACCGTGCCTGCCACGGCTGCGGTGCAAATCACCTGTTAGGAGGTCCCTGCTTTGATTACAGTAAGAATCTCGTTTGAGAAAAAGAATGAGGCCTCCTACATCTCCCTGCTGGACCTGCAGCGGGTGATGCAGCGGGTGCTCAAGCGCAGCGGCCTGCCGGTGTGGCATACGCTGGGTTTCAATCCCCATATCTACATGACCTTTGCCTGCCCGCTTTCTCTGGGGCAGGAGAGCGAGTGCGAGTGCGTGGACGTCAAGACCGAAGCGGAAGCCCCGGATTTTGAACAGTGGAAAGCGGCCCTCAATGCCATCATGCCCGCAGGCATCGTGATCACGCACGTTGGCCCGGTGCAGATGAAGGCGGACCTCATTGCTTACGCATGCTATCGCATCACCTACCCGGCGGCAGCGGCTGCGGCGCTGGATGCGTACAATGCGCTGGAAAGCGCTCCGGTGGAAAAGCACGGCAAAAAAGGCAACAAGATCATTGAGCTGAAGGATCACATCCCGCAGGTGGAGTACACCACGGAGGGGGACAGCCTGCACATTGATCTGTGCATGCCGGCCGCACAGGAACTGAACCTGAACCCCTCGCTGCTCACCGGCTTTCTGGAAGAAAAATTTGGCCTGCCTGCCGTCAGCGCCAACATCCTGCGCAAAAAGTTTTTGACGGCAGATAAGCAGCTGTTTGTCTGATCGGAGCGTGAAAGACCGTCTGTTGGGCAAAACAGAAAATTTTTGCATTTATTTTGGTCAGAACGCTTGCATTTACGCAGGTTTTGTGATATCCTATTTAGGCGTTAGTGTCCGCTGAGACCACAGCGGGGTTAATGACAATATCATTAAACGGGCGGTCCTCTGACGGCAAAGTGCCGTGTATGAACGTCTAAAAACAAATGGAGGATTCAAAAATGGACGCACTGAAGATTATTTCTGAAGGCAGCATCAAGGCTGAAAAGCCCCAGTTCAACGTTGGCGATACCGTCCGCGTTGATGTTCGTATCAAGGAAGGCGACCGTGAGCGCATTCAGGCCTTTGAGGGCACTGTGATCGCAAAGAAGCACGGTGGCGTTGCTGAGACCTTCACCGTTCGCCGCGTTGCTTACGGTGTTGGCATCGAGCGTGTCTTCCCCATCAACAGCCCCTTCGTTGAGAAGGTCACCGTTGTCCGCAAGGGCAAGGTCCGCCGCGCAAAGCTGTTCTACCTGCGTGGTCGTACGGGCAAGGCTGCCAAGGTCAAGAGCGATATTTGATCATCCCCGATTTGAAACGGGAGAAAAGGGACAACCTTGTTGTCCCTTTTTTCTTTATCAAAATTTCGGAAAAAATGCAGCTTTTTGTAGGCACCGTTCTTGCGAAGAGCCTGTCGGCTGCGGTATAATCGGGTCAGCAGTGTAAAACCAGAAGGTGAGGTGTACCGGATATGGAAAAACAGGAACAGGCAAAGCCTGTGCGTGGGCAGAACCTGCTGGAATGGTACGAGGCATTGATCTCGGCAGCGCTGGTGCTGGTGCTGATCTTTTCGTTTTTCTTCCGCATCATTCAGGTGGACGGCAGCTCCATGGTGCCCACACTGGTGAACGGTGATAAGCTCATCGTGTGGGGAGCAGGCTATACACCGCAGCGTGGTGACGTGGTCATTGTGGACAGCTATACCTCCTACGGCAAGCCGCTGGTCAAGCGTGTCATCGCCAAAGGCGGCGATACGGTCTCCATCGATTATGCGACCGGCACCGTGGCGGTGAACGGCGAGGTCTTGCAGGAGGACTACATTGCAGAGCCTACTTATCTTGGCTATGATGTAACTTTCCCGTATACGGTGCCGGAGGGCACGGTGTTCGTGATGGGTGATAACCGCAACCAATCACTGGACAGCCGTTCCACCTATGTGGGCTGCATTGACGAACGGGACATTCTGGGCAGGGTGCTTTTGTGCTTTATGCCCTTTACAGATTTTGGGGTGGTAAAATGAACGAAATGGATACCCGCTTTGCAAACCAGTACAATATTCAGTGGTTCCCGGGCCACATGACCAAGACTCTGCGCATGATGGAGCAGGAGATCCAGCACGTGGATGCCAGCCTTGTGCTGCTGGATGCCCGCATCCCGCTTTCCAGCCTGAACCCGGAGATCGAGCGCATCACGGCCCGCAAGCCGAAACTATACGCGCTGAACAAGGCCGATCTGGCAGACCCGGCTGTAACGGAAGAATGGATCAAGTATTTCCGTGCGGCAGATGCCGGCTGTGTGGCCATCAGCGCCAAGCAGAAGGGCGGTGCCAATGCGGTAAAGGCTGCCATTGAAAAAGAACTGGCGGGCCTGCTGGAACGCCGCCAGAACCGCGGCATGGGCGGTGCCAAAACACAGGTGATGCTGTGCGGTATCCCCAATGTGGGCAAATCCACCTTCATCAACACCTTTGCAGGCTCTGCCCGCGCCAAGGCGGCAGACCGCCCGGGTGTAACCAAGGGCAAACAGTGGGTCAGCACCGACAAATTTGACCTGCTGGATATGCCCGGCGTACTGTGGAAGAAGTTTGACTCCAAGACCATTGCGTCCAATCTGGCCTTTATCGGCTCCATCAAGGATGATATTCTGGATGTGGAAGAGCTGGCCATGAACCTGCTGGACGAGGTGCGCCGCAACTACCCCGACCTTGTGGCCCAGCGCTACAAGCTGGATGCCGAAACGCTGGCCCTGCCGCCCTACGAGCTGATGGAAGCCATCGGCCGCAAGCGCGGTCTGCTGGTGCGCGGCGGCGAGGTGAACACCGAGCGCTGCGCCATTATGCTGGTGGACGAGTTCCGCGCCTGCAAGTGGGGCCGCATCTCGCTGGAGCGTCCGCCGCAGCGGGATGATCTGGCTGATTTTGCCGAGGAGGATGACGAATGAAGCGCCGTTCCGACGAGGAGATCTCGGCTCCGCTGTATGAGTACGATGCCGCTGTACGCAGTCAGTACGGCTGCTTTGCAGGCGTGGACGAAGCCGGACGCGGCCCTCTGTGCGGCCCGGTGTGCGTAGCGGCCTGTATTCTGGACCCGGAGAATCCGGTCTTTGGCATCAACGACTCCAAAAAGCTTACCGAGAAAAAGCGGGAAGCTCTGTTTGATGAGATCATTGAAAAGGCGTTGGCCTACAAAATTGTTTTTGTGGGGCCGGAGATTATTGACCGGGACAACATCCTCAACGCCACCATGGGCGGCATGAAGCAGGCCGTGGAAGAGCTGGACATCGTGCCGAACCTTGTTCTCGTGGATGGAAACCGCACCCCGGCAGGGCTGCTGGTCCCGGCACAGCCGGTGGTCAAGGGCGATGCCACCAGTGCCAGCATCGGCGCAGCATCCGTCCTTGCCAAGGTCAGCCGTGACCGCTATATGCTGGAACTGGACAGACAGTATCCGCAGTATCAGCTGGCAAAGCACAAGGGCTACCCGACCAAGCTCCACTATGAGCTGATCGCCCAGTACGGCATCCAGCCGTTCTACCGCCGCAGCTTCCTCAAAAAGCAAGGCTACTGGCCGGAGAACGGAAAGTGAACCGCGCCGAGACAGGGCGCAGGGGAGAAGCTGCTGCGGCCCGCTGGTATCAGAGGCAGGGCTGCAGGCTGCTGGCACATAACTTCCACACCCGGATGGGTGAGCTGGATGTTGTGGTGCAGGAGCCAGATGGGACCATTGTCATCTGTGAGGTCAAGACCCGTGCGGAAGGCTCTCTGGCCAGCCCGGCAGAAGCGGTGGACCGGCCCAAACAGCGCCGCCTGATCCGTGCAGCACAGTATTATCTGCAGCAGAACGGCCTGAGCGATGCACCGGTGCGATTTGACGTGGCAGAAGTGTTCCCTCTTGACAGCGGGCGCTGGATGGTACATATTATAAGGGGCGCTTTTCTCACGTAAAGCAACGGCCCCGGTGGGAAAATGTACGGGCAGAGGGCTTCTCTGCCACAGCAGAAGAGCGTGCTTTGCACGTTCTACGGCGAAAAAGGAGCGACAACAATGCAGTTTTTTAGTACCAGAGACCAAAACCGCAAAGTGACTTCCTCGGAAGCGATCGCACAGGGCCTGTCCAACGAGGGCGGTCTGTTTGTACCGGAAAGCTTTCCGCAGGTGGATGTGAAGGCACTGTGCGAGCTGGACTACCCGGCCATGGCAGCTGCCGTCATCAAAGAATATCTGACCGACTACTCGCAGGATTTCCTGACCGAAGCTGCCCACAAGACCTACGGAGAGGCCTTTGGCGGCAAGGCAGGCTATCTTGCCCCGGTGGAAGGGGACACCTATGCCTTAGAGCTGTGGCATGGCCCTACCTGTGCATTCAAGGATTATGCTCTGCAGCTGATGCCGAAGCTTCTGGTGGAAGCCAAAAAGAATCTGGGCCGCACGGAAAAGACCCTGATCCTTGTGGCGACCAGCGGCGATACCGGCAAGGCAGCTCTGGACGGCTACCATGATATCCCGGGCGTGGAGATCGCAGTGTTCTATCCCACGGGCGGCACCAGCGAGATCCAGCGCCTGCAGATGGCAACGCAGGAGGGTGCCAACGTGGCAGTGTACGCTGTGCGCGGCAACTTTGATGATGCACAGACCGGTGTGAAGAAGGTCTTTGGTGACACTGCCATTGCAGCAGAGCTTGCCAAGCGGAACATCCGCCTGTCCAGCGCCAACTCCATCAACTGGGGCCGTCTGGTGCCGCAGATCGTCTATTACTTTGCCGCCTATGCCCAGCTGCTCAAGGCGGGCAGGATCACCTTTGGCGATGAAGTGGACTTCTGCGTACCCACCGGCAACTTCGGCGACATTCTGGCAGGCTACTATGCAAAGCGCATGGGCCTGCCCGTGGGCAAGCTGGTCTGCGCTTCCAACGAGAACAACGTGCTGACCGATTTCCTCACCACCGGCACCTACACCGCAAAGCGGGAGTTCTTCAAGACCACCTCGCCCAGCATGGACATTCTGGTGTCCTCCAATCTGGAACGCTTGCTGTACCATGTCACCGGCAGCGATACCGAGGTGGCGGGCCTGATGAAGAGCCTTGCCGAGACCGGCAGCTATACTGTGCGTCCGGAGACGCTGGCTGCCATTCAGGAGAACTTCTCCTGCGGCTGGAGCAGTGAGGAAGAAGTGGCAGGGGAGATCCGTGTCCGCTACGAGAAGGACAACTACCTGTGCGATACCCACACCGCCGTTGCGTTCCATGTGGCAGCGCAGAAAAAGCGCGAGGGCGTGCCCATGGTGGTGCTGTCCACCGCGTCTCCCTTCAAGTTCCCGCGCAGTGTGCTGGAAGCACTGGGCCGCACCGCCCCGGAAAATGATTTTGAAGCAATGCAGCAGCTGGAAGCAGCTACCGCGCATACCGCACCGGCAAGCCTTGCCGCGCTGCGCCAGAAGCCGGAGCGCTTTAACACCGTGATCGATCCTGCGCAGATCGCCGAGGTGGCGCTGGGCTATCAGGAATAACACATCCTGCTGCATTTAGAACAGGAGTAAAAACATGGCACTTTTTGTGCTTGGCGATACCCACCTTTCTCTGGGCGCTTCCAAGCCGATGGATATTTTTCCCGGCTGGAATGATTATGTGGAGCGCCTTGAGAAAAACTGGCGCAAGCTCATCAAACCAGAGGATACCATTGTATTGGCGGGCGATATCAGCTGGGCCATGCGCCTGGCCGATACCCGTAAGGATTTTGAATTTCTGCAGAGCCTGCCCGGGCAGAAGATCATCATGAAGGGCAACCACGATTACTGGTGGTCTACCGTGAACAAGATGAATGCCTACCTCAAAGCAGAAGGCTTTGATACCTTGCACATTCTGCACAACAACTCCTACAGTGTAGAGGGGTATGCACTGTGCGGTACCCGCGGCTGGCTGTTTGATGCAGGCGAGGCCCACGACGAAAAGGTGATGAACCGCGAGATCGGACGGCTGCGCATGAGCCTTGATGCCGCAGAACCCGGGCTGGAAAAGCTGGTGTTCCTGCACTATCCGCCGGTGTATACCGGCACCAGTGCGCCGGAGATCGTGGCCACCTTAAAGGAATACAACATCAGGACCTGCTACTATGGCCATCTGCACGGCAATGCCATCCGCTATGCGGTGCAGGGCGATGTGGATGGCATCCACTACAAGCTGGTCAGTGCCGATGGGCTGCGTTTTTGCCCGTACCGCATCAATTGAACCGTTAAAACCAATAAAAATTAACAATTTGGGCTGGCAATTGTGTCAGGAGCGTGCTATAATAGTTTTTGACGCGATTGTTGCACCCAATTGAGCGCGCGCGTCCCCGCATATTGCAAAAGCAAGTTCATCCAGGACGCAGTGCGCGGTTGCAAAGGGCAAAAACTTCCTGCCCTGCGCAATAGAATTTTTGAGTGGAGGAAAAACAAATGAATTTCATCAAGTGTGAAAAGCTCGAGAAGAGCATGGCAGAACTGCAGTTCTCCATCGACGCAGAGGCTTTCAAGAAGGCTGTTGCCGATGTTTTCAAGAAGGAAGGCAAGAAGTACGCTGTTCCCGGCTTCCGTAAGGGCAAGGCTCCCCGTGCTCTGATCGAGAAGATGTACGGCGCTGATGTCTTTACCTATGATGCCATCAATGAGCTGTTCCCCGAGGCTTTCGAGGCTGCTGTCAAGGAAGCTGGCGTTGAGCCGGTCGGTCGTCCGGAGGTCACTGTTGACTCTGCTGATGAGACCAACGGTGTCACCCTGACCGTCAAGGTCGCTGTCAAGCCCGAAGTCAAAGTTGGCAGCTACAATGGTCTGACGGTTGAAAAGACTGTCCATACTGTTTCTGACGAGGCTGTTGAAGCTGAGCTGAAGCGTGTGCAGGAGCGCAATGCCCGTGAGCTGACCCGTGAGGGCGCTGCTGAGAACGGCGACATCGCTGATATCGACTTCGAGGGCTTCGTCGATGGCGTGGCTTTCGAGGGCGGCAAGGCTGAGCACTACAGCCTGACTCTGGGCAGCGGCAGCTTCATCCCCGGCTTTGAGGATCAGATCGTTGGCCACTCCGCTGGCGAAGAGTTCGACGTGAACGTTACCTTCCCCACCGAGTATCAGGCTGCCGAACTGGCTGGCAAGGCTGCTGTGTTCAAGATCAAGCTGCACGAAGTGAAGTACAAGGAGCTGCCTGCTCTGGATGACGAGCTGGCTAAGGATTGCTCTGAGTACGACACTCTGGACGAGTTCAAGGCTTCCATCCGCAAGAACAATCAGGAGCAGCTGGACAAGCAGGACGATCTGGCTGTTGAGAACGCTCTGGTGGATCAGGTCATCGAGAGCATGGAGGGTGAGATCCCCCAGGCAATGTATGATGCCCGCATGGACGAGATGGTCAACGACTTTGCATTCCGCGTGGAGCAGCAGGGCCTGCGCCTTGAGGACTACCTGAAGTATATGGGCCAGACTATGGAGCAGTTCCGCGCTTCCTTCATGCCGCAGGCTGAGAAGCAGGTCAAGATCCGTCTGGCTCTGGAGGCTGTTGCTGCTGCTGAGAACATCGAGGCTTCCGAGGAGGAAGTTTCCGCTGAGATCAAGCGCATCGCTGACCAGTATAAGATGGAAGAGGACAAGGTTCGTGAGCTGGTCAATGTTGACGACCTGAAGAAGGATCTGGCCATCAACAAGGCCATCGACTTCATCAAGAGCCACGCAAACATCGTGGAGAAGGCTGCTGAGGAAGAGAAGGCTGCAGACGCTGAGTAATCAGCTCCTGTGTTCCTTTGAAGCGGGCAGTATGCTGCACGGTTTCAATCAAAGGTTGTAAAAATTGACCGATACGGCAGAACCGGCAGGGAAACCGTATCGGTCAATTTTGCAAATACTATATTCCATTTCAGGAGGCGAACTTTATGAGTTTTGTTCCTTACGTTGTGGAACAGTCGTCCCATGGCGAGCGTTCCTATGATATTTTCTCCCGTCTTTTGAACGATCGCATCATCGTTCTGAGCGAGGATGTCAACGATACCTCCGCCAGCCTTGTTGTGGCACAGCTGCTGTATCTGGAAGGGCAGGACCCGGACAAGGACATCAGCCTGTATATCAACAGCCCCGGCGGCTCCATCAGCGCCGGCATGGCCATCCACGATACCATGCAGTATATCAAGTGCGATGTTTCCACCATCTGCATGGGCATGGCAGCTTCCATGGGTGCCTTCCTGCTGGCAAGCGGCACCAAGGGGAAGCGTTTTGCACTGCCCAACTCGGAAATTCTGATCCATCAGCCGCTGATCGGCGGGCAGGGCGGCGGCCTTTCCGGCCAGACCACCGATATCAAGATCCATGCCGAGCACATGGTGTATATCCGCGATAAGATGAACCACATGCTCAGCGAGTACACCGGCCAGCCGCTGGAAAAGATCCAGCTGGATACCGAGCGCGACAACTATATGTCCGCACTGCAGGCAAAGGAATACGGCCTGATCGATGAGGTCATTGCCCACCGCTGAGCCGCCGACATTTAATTTACCCAGGATAAGGAAAAACAGCTATGGCAAATAACAATTCCGGCAGAGACAAAAACGAAAAGGATCTGGTCTGCAGCTTCTGCGGAAAGCATCAGGACGAAGTGGAGCGTATGATCATCGGCCCCGGTGTCAATATCTGCAGCGAATGCATCGGCCTGTGCCACGACCTGCTTTCCGACAAGCCGGATCAGCCCAAAAGCGCCCGACCGGCCCGCGGTGCAAACCGTGCACACATCCAGCCTGCGGACAATCTGGATATCAACATCCTGACCCCGGCCGAGATCAAGGAAGGTCTGGATCAGTATGTGATCGGTCAGGACGAGGCAAAGCGTGTGCTGGCCGTCTCGGTCTACAACCACTACAAGCGCATCCTCAGCGGCAAGGGCAGCGATGTGGAGCTGCAGAAGTCCAACGTGCTGCTGCTGGGTCCTTCCGGCGTGGGCAAGACCCTGCTGGCACAGACTCTGGCAAAAATGCTGGGCGTTCCCTTCGCCATTGCCGATGCCACCACCCTGACCGAAGCCGGTTATGTGGGCGAGGATGTGGAGAACATTCTGCTCAAGTTGATCCAAGCAGCGGATTTTGATGTGCAGAAGGCACAGATCGGTATTATCTATATCGACGAGATCGACAAGATCACCCGCAAGAGTGAGAACCCCTCCATCACCCGCGATGTGGGCGGTGAGGGCGTGCAGCAGGCCCTGCTGAAGATTTTGGAGGGCACTGTGAGCAATGTTCCTCCGCAGGGCGGCCGCAAGCACCCGCAGCAGGAGTTCATCCAGATCGACACCACCAACATCCTGTTCATCTGCGGCGGTGCATTTGATGGCTTGGATAAGTATATCCTGCGCCGCACCGATAAGTCCGCACTGGGCTTCGGCAGCAGCCTGAAGGATAATTCCAGCGAAGCGGAGAAGGCTCTGCTGCGCAAGGTGGAGCCCCACGATCTGGTCAAGTTCGGCCTGATCCCGGAACTGATCGGCCGTCTGCCGGTCATTACCGTGCTGGACGATCTGGACGAGGACGCTCTGGTTCGCGTGCTCAAGGAGCCGCGCAACAGCCTTGTGAAGCAGTATAAGGAACTTCTGAGCATGGATAATGTGGAACTGAACTTCACTGACGAAGCACTCCACGCCATTGCCCGCAAGACGATCGAGCGCAAGACCGGTGCCCGCGGCCTGCGCAGCGTGATGGAAAGCATTCTGCTGCCCATCATGTACGAGGTGCCCACCGATGCTACCATCATCCGCGTAACTGTGGATGAAGATACCGTGGAAGGCGGCGAAGCACATCTGGAATACGGCGCGGTGCGCAAGCGCTATAAAAATCAGGTCGCTCTGAGCTGACGCTTTTAGCGTATAGCAGGGGAGCAAAGACCCGGCATTCAAGCTCTGTTTCAAAAGCTTTTTGCTTTTGGCAGGGCTTTTTGCTTTATTATTCTTGTTTCCGAGGGCAAAATGTACTATAATATTAAGGTCTGGAATGGCATGGGGAACGCTCCCTGGCAGGAATGCTCCGCAAAATGCCGCTCTGGCGCTATGGGTAACAGGAAGTACGATAAAGGAGTGTGTTTCTAATGGCAAATTATCTTGCAATGAATCGTGATGAACTCACTGCCGAAAAGGCAGCGCTTGAGGCAAAGTACAAAGAATTTCAGGCCAAGGGCCTCAAGCTGAATATGGCCCGCGGCAAGCCCGGCCCTCACCAGATGGATCTGGCCATGGACCTGCTGAAGATGAATGACTATACCACCGATGCTGGCACGGATGCCCGCAACTATGGCGAGCTGGAAGGCCTGCAGGAGGCCCGCGTGCTGTTTGCGGATGTCTTTGGCGTAAAGCCGGAGGAAGTGTTCGTGGGCGGCAACTCCAGCCTGCAGCTGATGTATAACCTCGTCAATATCGGCTATGTGTTCGGTTTCCCGGAGTCTCCGTGCCCCTGGTCTCAGGTGGAGAAGCGCAAGTTCCTCTGCCCGGTGCCCGGCTATGACCGTCACTTTGCTATTACCGAGGAGTTTGGCTTTGAGCTGGTCAGCGTGCCTATGACCCCCAATGGCCCGGATATGGACATTGTGGAAAAGCTGGTGGCCGAGGATCCTGACATCAAGGGCATCTGGTGTGTGCCGCAGTATTCCAACCCCGATGGCTATACCTACAGCGATGAGACCATCGAGCGTTTTGCCAAGATGAAGACCGCTGCGCCTGATTTCAAGATCTTCTGGGATGAAGCCTATATCGTCCATCACCTGACCGATGAGATCATCGAGACTCCGGTGCTGCTGAACGAGAGCAAGAAGTACGGCAACGAAAACCGTGTGTTCATGTTCACTTCCACCAGCAAGATCACCTTCCCGGGCGCAGGTGTCTCTGCCATTGCCTGCAGCGAGAGCAGCATGAAGTATATCTGCAAGCGCTTCTCGGTCATGATCATCAGCTACGACAAGATGAACCAGCTGCGCCACGTCCGCTTCCTGAAGAACAAGGAAGGTGTGCTGGCCCACATGGCAAAGCACCGTCGTCGTCTGGTGCCCTGCTTTGATGCCGTCAAGACCGCATTCAAGAACAACCTCATCCCCTGCGGGGATATTGCCCACTGGACGGACCCCAAGGGCGGCTACTTCATCAGCCTGTATGTGATGCCCGGCTGTGCAAAGCGCGTGGCGGGTCTGTGCAAGGATGCGGGCCTGACCCTGACCGGTGCCGGTTCTGCATATCCCTATCACAAGGACCCCGAGGATTCTCACCTGCGCATTGCGCCCACCTATCCCAGTCTGGACGAGGTGGAAACCGCTTCCGAACTGCTGTGCATCTGTGTGCGTCTGGCTGTGGCAGAAAAACTGCTGGCTGACAAGGCAGACTAACATTTTTTGATTTTATCTCCTCTGTGCGGCCCGTCTGGGCCGTCAGGGGAGTTTTGTCGCAAGAAAGCCGGCACGACGGCCCCCTTGCGGAAATGATAAGGCCCGCCGGAGCAGGCGGTCCGCACTAGAATACGGGCGGCAGCTGCAAGAACTGCTGCTTTTGGAGGTTCCCTGAATTTTATGAAAACAAAAGGAAAAGCATGGCATCTGATCGCCACAGTGCTGTTGATCGTGGTATTTGTGTATACTGCGTTCTTCGGTGTGTATGCCAAGTATGGCGATACGACCACGACCTATATCAAAGGTGCAAAGGATATCCGCTTCGGTGTGGATATTAAGGGCGGTGTCAACGTCACCTTTGTGCCGTCGGATGGCTACGATGCTACCGAAGAACAGCTGGAAGCAGCCCAGCTCGTCATTGAGAACCGTCTCGTGGCGCTGAACGTGACCGACTATGAGCTGTATGTGGACAACAATTCCGACAGCCTGATCCTGGAGTTTCCGTGGCAGTCCGGTGAGACGGATTTTGACCCGGAAGCTGCGATCGATGAGATCGGCACCACCGCCTATCTGACCTTCCGCGAGGGAAGCAGTGCGGACGGTGAGCTGATCCTGGACGGCTCCATGATCGAGAGCGCCGCAGCTCAGTATGGCCCCGTCAGCAATGGCGGTGCTTCGGAATATTTCGTCTCCTTGAAGTTCACCGATGACGGTGCCAAGGCATTTGGCGATGCTACCACAAAGCTGGCTGCATCGGGCGGCACCATCAGCATCTGGCTGGACGATGAAAACGTGAGCACGGCCACGGTCAACACCGCTATTACCGATGGCTCTGCCATCATTACAAGCTCTGCTTCCAATCCTTTCACGCAGGAGCAGGTCGTCAAGATGGCCCGCCAGATCAACTCCGGCGCACTGCCCTTTGCACTGACGGTGGACAGCTATTCCACCGTCAGCCCCAGTCTGGGCGAGAACAGCCTGAGCGCCATGGTTCTGGCCGGCCTGATCGCCTTTGCACTGATCGTGGTGTTCATGACGATGCTGTACCGTCTGCCGGGCTTCCTTGCATGTATTGCACTGGCTGGTCAGGTGGCAGCAACGCTGGCGTTCGTTTCCGGTTACTTTCCGGTGTTTGAAAGCTTTACCATGACCCTGCCCGGCATCGCAGGCATCATCCTTGCCATCGGCATGGGCGTGGATGCCAATGTTATCACGGCAGAACGCATCAAGGAAGAGCTGAAAAACGGCAAGTCTCTGGATGGCGCGCTCAAGAGCGGTTTTGCCCGCGGCCTGACCCCCATCGTTGACGGTAACGTGACCATCGTCATCGTGGCCATCGTGCTGATGGGTGCCTTTGGCCCCTCGGACGGCATGTTTGCAAAGGCACTCCACTTTGTGTTCTTTGCCTTTGGCCCCTCCACCGCAGGCACTATTTATGCCTTCGGTTACACGCTGCTCACCGGCGTGCTGCTGAACTTTGTGTTTGGCGTGTTTGCTACCCGTGTGATGATCCGCGGTGCGGCATCCATCAAGGCACTGCGCAACCCTTGGCTCTACGGTGCAGAAAAGCCCGGCAAGGAAAAAACCGAGAAGAAGCCCATCGACTTTGTGGGCCTGCGCAAGCGCTTCCTGACGATCTCCTCCTGCCTGATGGCAGCCATCGTGCTGTGCGCTGTGGTTTTGGGTGTCCATCTGGATACCGAGTTCACCGGCGGTGCCATGATCACCCTGAGCTACGAGGGCAGCTTTACCATGTCGGATGTGCAGAAGGTTGCATCCTCTGCACTGGAGAATAACGGCCTGACCCTGCAGACCGGCGAGAATGTTGCTACCGGTGGCCAGACCCTGAAAATCTCGATGCCCGGTACCGAAACAGTGACTACCGAGCAGGTGGCCAAGCTGCTGGACAGCCTGAACGAAAGCTGCCCGGACAACAATTTTGAACAGCTGTCGCTAAGCAACGTCAGCGCTGCCATGGGCACCAAGTTCCTGCAGAAGAGTCTGGTTGCCGTGGTGTTTGCACTGGTGCTGATCCTGCTGTACATCGCCCTGCGCTTCAAGAACATCGGCGGCCTGACCGGCGGCATGATGGCAGTGCTGGCGCTTGTGAACGACCTGATGGTGGTGTTTGGCACCTTTGTGCTGCTGCGCACCGCGCTGGACGGCAACTTCATTGCAGCCATGCTTACCATCCTTGGCTACTCCATCAACGATACCGTTGTGGTCTACGACCGTATCCGCGAGAACCGCACCCTGATGGGTAAAAAGGCATCCTTTGAAGAGCTGGTGAACCACTCGGTGAACCAGTCCGCCCGCCGCACCCTGATCACCACCATTACCACGGTGATGGCGCTGGGCGTTATGTGCATCGTGGCAAAGCTGTATGGTCTGGACAGCATCTTTACCTTTGCGTTCCCGCTGATGATGGGCATGATCAGCGGCGTGTACACTTCGCTGTGCGTTTCCACCTCTGCGTGGGTGCTGTGGAGTGAGCGCAAGCCCAAGACCAAAGCCTAAAAACACAGCCCGGTCAGACCGGACAGGAGGAACAGAACATGAAGTGTCCCTATTGCGGAGCCGAGGAATCCAAAGTGATCGATTCCCGCCCCACCGAAGACAGTGAGCGCATCCGCCGCCGCCGCGAATGCCTGAGCTGCCATATGCGCTTTACGACCTATGAGGTCGTGGAGACTGTTCCGCTTGTGGTCATCAAAAAGGACAGCTCCCGTGAGCCGTTCGACCGGCAGAAGCTGCTCAACGCCATGGTGCGTGCCTGCGCCAAGCGGCCAGTCAGCTACGAATCGCTGGAGCGTGCGGTAAGCAGCATTGAGCAGACGCTGCTCAGCTCCTACGACCGTGAGATCCCCAGCGTGCGCATCGGTGAGCTGACCATGCAGGAACTGAAAAAAATCGACGAAGTGGCATATGTTCGCTTTGCATCGGTCTACCGTCAGTTTGCAGACGTGGAAAGTTTTTTCAATGAGCTGAAAAAGCTGATGGGCGACCGCAAGGAACCACAGAAATAATTCGCATCAGAACACCGGCTTTCGCCCAATGGGGCAGGGCCGGTGTTTTTGTTTATACCAGCCGGTGCGAGAGCCATTCCAGTGTTTCCACCTGTACCTGTGCGCGGCGCAGCTCACCAAAGGCTTCCTCTGGGGCACCCATTTCCAGGTGTCCGTCCGCCGCCCGCAGCGCAGCTTCCAGCTCGGTAAAATCTGCTGTGCGCAGCAGGTGGTTCATTTTGGTGCGCATTTGGTCGCACCGGTCGGCACCATCAGCAAGCGCCTGCCGGGCGGCAGGGTAGTTGGCATTGCGGATGGCTTCGGCGGCGGTGTCAAGGTCTGCCGAGATCACATCCGCAAAGCTCTGCACCTTCCAGCTGCTGTAAAAGGCCACGCTCAGCAGTACGGCCACAATGGCGATACATGCATAGATCCGCTTCATCCGCTCACCTCAATGGGAGCCGCCGGCACGGCGGTTCTCTTTTTTTAGCAAAAAATAATCCTCGGTCTCGTTGCCGATCAGCAGCAAAATTTCTTCCGGCAGCAGGGTGTTGGCCTGTGCCGTGCGTTCCAGCCACGCGCGGTCCTTGCCGCACCAGCGCAGGTTGTCTTCCAGCACCTGTCCGTCCAGCACAAAGGGAATGGTGGCGTTGGTATGGGTCACCTTCAGCTGCAGGTCAGCAAGACGGGCTGGCTCTTTTTCTGGCCGCAGTGCTGCCGAAAGGGTGCCGTTCGTCTCGATCACCGCGTAGGAGACCTCCCGTGGGTCAAAAATATTTTTACCGCGCAGCGCTTCCATCAGGTCGGTTGTGGTCAGCCGTAACATCCGCAAGGCTTTCTGATCGATCTGCCCGTCCAAGATCACCGTCTTTGGTCTGCCGGAGAGAAAGTTGAAGAATTTCTGGCTGCGGAAGCTCAGCACGGAGCCCAGCAGTTCCAGCGCTGCAATGAGAAACAGCGGGATCAGGCTGGATGTGATGGGCACCTCTTCCGATTCAATGGAGATGGATGCCAGATTGGAAATGAGAATGGTGGACACCAGTTCTTCGGGCTGTAGTTCGCCCAGCTGGCGCTTGCCCATCAGCCGCATGGCAAACAGAACGCACAGATAAATGATGATAGTGCGGCAGATCAGAAGCTTCAAGTAATAAGACCTCCTGTCGTTTCTGGCGGAATGGATGCCGCTGCAGCCGGGCATACTGCTGTGCAAAGGAGTGGTTGGATGCGGCAGTTATCACAGAGCCTTGCGGCAAATCTTGCGGTGCTGGACAAAATGTTTGGCACCTCTGCGGATTATTATGCCAAGGAGATCACGATTTATCATTGCAGGGGAAGCATCCTGCTGTTTGACGGCATGGCAAGCCTGGATTCTTTGTGGGAGCTTTTACTGGATGCGGCCAGCCGTCAGGCACCGCCGCAGCAGGCAGGCCAGCGTTGCACCGGGCCGCAGGTATTTGAGCTGATCCTGCACGGCTCAGCCTTTCCGGCAGAAAGTGAGCCGGTAACAGATCTGGCTGATCTGATCAAACGAATGACGGCAGGCATGGCGGTCTTACTGCTGGACGGCTGCGCAAAGGGCATTGCCTTCTCAGTGCAGGGACTGAAGTTCCGCTCGGTAGACGAGCCTTCCGGGGAGGGCAATCTGCGCGGCTCCCGCGAAGGCTTTGCCGACCTGCTGCGGGTCAATCTGAGCCTGCTGCGGCGGCTCATCCGTACCGAACATCTGGTGCAGGAGGTGGCGCAGGCCGATACCGAAATGCAAACGGAATACGCCATCTGCTACTGCAAAAACAGGGCAGACTCCGCCATGGTGATCCGTGTGCGCAAAGCGCTTGCCGCTGCAAAGCCGGAGCTTTTGCTGGATTCCAGTTACTTTGTGCCGTGGCTGCTGCCGGGCAAGGCGCGGCTGTTCACGCCGGTAAGCTACACCGAGCGGCCTGCCGTGGCGGCGGCAAAGATCTGTGAGGGCAAGATCGTGGTGCTGGTCAACGGAAGTCCCTCTGCCATGGTGCTTCCGGCTCTTTTCTGCGAAAATTTTGAGTGCTTGGACGATTATGCATCCACCGCCGTGTTTTCCTCTTTTCTGCGCATCCTCAAATATGTTTCGTTCTACCTCACGGTATTTCTGCCGGGTGTGTTTGTCTGTCTGGCGGTCTACCTGCCGGAGCTGATCCCACCGCAGCTTCTGTACAAGATCGAAGCGGCGGAGAAGGCCACACCGCTGCCGCTGTTTGCGGAAATGCTGCTGGTCATACTCATTTTGGAGGTCATCCGGGAAGCAGGTCTGCGGATGCCGCAGTCGCTGGGGCATTCGGTCAGTCTGGTGTCCGCGTTGATCATCGGCGATGCTGCCATTGCCACCGGGCTTATGAGCACGCCGGTGATCTTTGTGGCAAGCATCACGGCCATCGCGGTGTTCGTCACGCCCTCTTTGTACGAGCCTGCTACGCTGCTGCGTCTGGGTGTGGTGCTGGCTGCAGGTCTTGCCGGGCCGGTGGGCCTTGCGGGGGCTTTTTTTGCAGTTCTGCTCAGTCTTTCCGGCACAGCCTGCCTGCAGGTGCCATATCTGGCGGCGCATCCGTTCCCGCAGCGGCCCATGGAAGAGGATGGCATCATCCGCCGCAACTACCGCCGCCTTTCAGCGCACGACTTTAATATCTGGCAGAAACGGGAGGGAAAATGATGCAAAAACAGAAAGGCTTTTCTGCTCCCGTGCTGGCACTGAGCGTGTGGACAGCTGCGCTGGCAGAAGAAATGCAGACCGGTATCTCTCCGCGTGGGATGATCATTCATGGAGCGGTTCAGGCTCTTTTGCTCACATGTATCAGTGGGGTGTTCTCTGCCTGCTGGCAGCGGGCAGCCATGCAGTGGATCTGGCTGTTTTCCGCAGGAGCATGGTTTCTGGCAGAGTTGTTTGGAACCGTAATGCAGGCCCAGAACATCTGCCAGCAGGAGTTCCGCTCCATGGCGCTGATCGGCCTGCTGCCGCTTTTGCTCTGGGCAGGGTGGTGTATTCCGCCTTCCGGCTGGGATGCTCCGGCACGGGTGCTGTGGTGGTTCGTGCTGCTGGGTGGGCTGGTCTGTCTGACAGGGCTTGCCGGGCAGATGGACTGGGCGCACTTGCTGACGGCAGATGCTGTGCAACTGGCCCGCTGGCCGCGTGTTCCGCTGTATGCGGAGTATTTGTTCTGGCCGCTTCTTGCAGGTTATGAAGAGCCGCGCAGCATGTCCTGGCTGCCATGGCTCACCTTTCTGGCACAGGCGGGTCTTACTGCCGGGATGTGCCTCGTATTTGGCGCAGCGGATTACCCGGCACAGGAACTGCTGCGGGCATGGAGTGCAGATGTTTTCTCCCGCATGGATGCGCTGCTTTTGCTCATCTGGCTCACCTGCGCGATCTTCCGCACCGGCTTTCTCTGTGCGGCAGTGCGTACCGTGTGGCAGCGCGCGGTGCAGTGCGGGAAAGGAGCGGCAAAATGAAGCAGAAGAAACTGCGCTCTCTCAGTGCGATGCTTTTGATCGGGTGGTGCCTGATTTTTCTGCGCTGCGAGACCACCGAAAAAAGCATGGTGCGTGCGCTGTATCTTGCTCAGAAGGAACAGTCCATCACCGTAGGGCTGCTGTATCAGGCTCCGGAAGCCGCCGCCGATGCATCCGAGGCTTCTGGGGCTGTGCAGCTGCAGTTGGCGCAGGCGGACACGCTGGCAAAAGCGCTGGCGGCGGCGCAAAAGCAACTGCCGCAAAAAGCGGATTACCGCCTGTGCGATTATCTGCTGATCGATCAAGATGCATCGGCAGAGCTGCTTGCAGCGTATGAGCGTACGGTGCTGGAAAACAGGCAGGGCAGGGTATCGGCAAAAGTTTCTGTGCTGGAAATAGACGATGGATTTTTGGAGGAACTTCCAGCAGAAAAGCAGGAATTTCCGAACAAACTGCTTGAGCAGCTCAAGCAGTGCGCAGACCAGATGCCGAGGCTTTACCAGTATCAGGACGGAATGCTTCTGCCGCAGCTGCGGGCAGAGAAACAGGAAGTGGCACTTGCAGATACAAGCATCCTCTGGCGAGTGGAAAACAGCATTGAGCTGGAGACCCGGCAGGCGGAAACAGCGCGGCTTTTGCTGGAAATGGGCGGCGTGCATACTTTCTGGCTGGAAGGTGAGCCGGTAACGGTCCGCCGATGCAGCGTGTCTGTCACCCTGCGGGAAGAAACTGCCAGTCTGCGGCTGGACTGTCAGCGCAGCTATGATACGCCGCAGCCCAGCGCCGCACAGTGCGAACAGCTGGCAGAACTGTGCACGCAGACGGTGCAGTCTTTCTGGCAGCAGGGCATCGACCTTGTGCATCTGCAGCAGCGCAGTGCATTGCAGAACGGTGTGGGCAGAGAAAAGATCACAATAAAAAACGCCTGCCCGCAATTGCAGGCAGACGTGAGGTTTTTACCGATGTGATTCAGTTGGCAGTGGGGAAGGTGACAGTAATGGTAGTGCCCACATCCACCTGACTTTCCAGCTTGATGCGTGCGTTGTGGATGCGTGCGATATGCTTGACGATGGCAAGGCCCAGGCCGGTACCGCCGGTAGCCTTGCTGCGGCTCTTATCCACACGATAGAAGCGCTCAAACACGCTGGACTGTGCTTCTTTCGGGATGCCGATGCCGTTATCGGCCACAGTCAGGGTGCAGTGTCCGTCGCGGCTGCAGGCTGTGGTGATCTGTACCTTACCGCCGGGACGATTATAACGGATCGCATTATCGCACAGGTTCTGGCATAGCTCGTCCAGCAGGGCACGGTTGCCGTGCACAAGAGCACTTTCGCCCAGACAGTTCAGCGAGATGTAAGCCCGGCGGGCATTCAGCTTCTGGCGCTCTACGCAGTCCTTGGCAACGGTAAGCAGATCCACTGTCTCCATCTCCGGCTCAGAACCGGCTTCGCTGGCGTTGTCCAGACTGGAAAGCTGCAGGATATCGTTCACCAGCTGGATCATACGGCTGGCCTCCACATGGATCTTCTGGGCAAAGCCCGGCACATCCTCAGGCTTTGCAATGCCGGTCTCGATCAGCTCCGCATAGCCGGAAATACTGGTCAGCGGGGTCTTCAGCTCATGGCTGACATTGGCAGTAAACTCCTGCCGCATCTTTTCATTGTTCTCACGGAGGATGCGGTCAGAGTGGATGCTTTCGGCAAAGGGGACAAGCTCCTTATAGGGAACATTGTCCTGAATATGATCCAGATCTTCGGTCATGCTCAGCACAGGGGAGACCAATGCACGGGTGAGCAGAGCTGCCAGCACAGCGGCGGCCAGCATGAGTGCAACGCAGCTCAGCACGATGGCAGGCAGGGTCGAATCATAAATAGACCAGACCGTTTCTGCATCCTGTGCCATGCGCAAAATCTCACCGTTGGGCAACAGTACGGCATAGTAATAGGTCTCGTAGCCCATGGTCTGGGAATCGCGGATGTCCCGGCCCACACCTTCGGTCATGGCCTGACGGATCTCCGGGCGGGAGAGATGGTTCTCCATGGGCTGATCGGTAGCAGATTCAAACAGCACGTTGCCGTCCTGCGAGATCAGGGTGATGCGCAGATCATTGGTAACAAAGGACGAAAGCTGCTGCGGGTCCTGCACCAGATCATAACCGGCGCTTACCAGATCGGCTTCCCGCTCAAGGCTGGTCCATGCCTGAGCCGTGAATGCCTTGTGAAAAACAAAGATGCAAAGCGCCGCCGTGAACAGCAGACCAAGGAAGCCCATCAGGAACAGGCGGTAGCTGATTTTTTCTTCCATGCTGCGCAGCTTCATTCTTCACCGGCCTCCTCTTCATCGGTCAGCTTGTAACCCACCTTGCGCACAGTGCAGATGTATTTGCCGGCATCCCCCAGCTTTTTGCGTAGGGTGCGGATATGCATATCCACAGTGCGGCTCTCCACCGAAATGTCGGTGCCCCACACCACCTGCAGAATGGTCTCGCGTGTCACCACCAGATTGGTGTTCTCCAGCAGCAAACGCAGCAGGCTGTACTCCTTGTAGGTCAGCTCCACCGGCGTTCCGCTCACAGTCACGTTGTGACGGGCATTGTCCAGCAGGATCTCGTGAAAGCTGAGTACGTTGGGACGTGCTTCCGGAGCCGAGCGGCGCAAGGCGGCGCGCACCCGGCTCAAAAATTCCATGATGCCAAAAGGCTTTGAGATGTAATCATCGGCGCCGCAGTCCAGCCCGCGCACGGTGTCCAGCTCGCTGGACTTAGCCGTGACCATAATGATGGGCAGCCTGCGCAGGGAAGGGGTGTTGCGCAGCTTTTTCAGGATGGAAAAACCGTCCTCACCGGGCAGCATCACGTCTAAGATCACCAGTTCCGGCTCTGCAGCGTGCATGGCCTGCCAGAACGGCTCAGAGCTTTCAAAGCTGGTCACTTCGTATCCGCTGGACTGCAGGGCATACTGTTCCAGCTCCCGGATGGCGGCATCGTCTTCAACAATATAGATCATTTGTCAAAATCCTCCGCAGATTGATTTTCAGGGAAGAGATAGCGTTCACGGTAACGGTCAAAACGGCGATGGAATTCCTCACTTTCCTTGGTGTCATTGCCGTGACGCAGCTCGTTGAGGTATGCGTGGGTATCAAAGCTGTCCTGTGCAACCTCGATCTGTGCAACGGCTACGTTGCTGCAGTGGTCGCACACACGCTCATAGTTGGTCAGCAGGTCGTCCAGCACAAAGCCATATTCAATGGAGCAGCTGCCGGCCTGCAGGCGGGCAATGTGGTGGGCCTTGATGGCACGTACCAGCTCGTTGACCACGGCTTCCAGCGGTTCCACCTTGCTGGCAAGATGCAGATCGCCCTTGCGGAAAGCATCAGTGGTGCGGTTCAGAATATCCTGCACCGCATCCTCCAGCACCTGCAGCTCGTCGCGGGCATCCTGCGAGAACTGGATTTCTTTGGTGTGCATCTCTTCGGCAGATTCCATCAGATTTACGGAATGGTCGCTGATGCGCTCAAAATCGCTGATGGTGTGCAGCAGGGTATTTACGCTCTGGCTGTCGGCATGGTTCAGCTCACGGCTGGAAAGCTTGACGAGATAGGTGCCGAGAGCGTCCTCGTAACGGTCTACCTGCGTCTCTTCCTCGCGGACTTTCTGCGCAAGGGTGTCGTTCCACTCATGAGTCAGGCTCATGGCCTGCATCACGCCCACACGGGCAAGCTCTGCCATTTCAGCAGTTGCAGAGCGTGCTCGCTCCACGGCCACAGCAGGGGTGTTCAGCAGGCGGTCATCCAGCAGCGCAAAGCTTTCCTTTTCCGGCGAATCCGGAATGGTGAGGATGGCAAGCTTTTCCAGCAGGTTTGCAAAGGGCAGCAGCACCAGCGTTGCCACGATATTGAACACCGAGTGCACCACAGCGATGCCCCATGCCTCGATGGTGGTGTTCACAAAAGCAAAGTGGCAGACCGTATTCAGGCCGTAAAAGCCGACAAGGAAGATGGTCACACCGATGATGTTGAAGTACAGATGGACCATGGCAGCACGGCGTGCATTCTTGTTGGCACCCACAGAGGAGATCAACGCGGTAACGCAGGTGCCGATGTTCTGACCCATGATAATGGGAATGGCACTGCCGTAGGTGATCACGCCGGTGGCGCTCAATGCCTGCAGGATGCCGACGCTGGCGCTGGAGCTCTGGATGATGCCGGTAACAAGGGCACCCACCAGAACGCCCAGAAGGGGGTTGGAAAAGCGGGTGAACAGGCTGGTGAACCATGCCTCGTTCTGCAGGGGCAGGACGGCGTTAGACATGGTGGTCATGCCAGTCATCAGCACGGCAAAGCCGATGAGGATGGTGCCCACGCCTTTTTTCTTCTCACTCTTACACATATACAGCAAAATGCCGATAAATGCAAGCAAAGGACTGAAAGAAGTGGGTTTGAGCAGATTGATGAGGAGGCTGTCGCCCTGCAGGCCGGAAAGGCTCAGGATCCAGCTGGTGACAGTGGTGCCCACATTGCTGCCCATGATCACGCCGATGGCCTGATGCAGCTCCATGATGCCGCTGTTGACAAAGCCGACCACCATGACCGTGGTAGCGCTGGAACTCTGGATCACAGCGGTGACGCACAGGCCAAGGAAAAAGCCTTTAAGGGGGTTGTCAGTCAGCTTGCTCAGGATCTTCTGCAGCTGGCCGCCGGCCTGCTTTTCCAGTGCTTTGCCCATGATGTCCATGCCGAACAGGAACAGGGCAAGACCTCCAAGCAGGGAAAAGACATTGAAGATGGTCATAAAGATTTCCTCACTTTTGTTTGACGTGTTTTTGATGTGTTTCTCCTGATTTTGAGTATACAGATGCAATGTAAAATCCAAAATCGAGGGAATGTAAAATCCGTGTAAAGGTAAGAAAAATGTAAAAAATCAGTACATGGCTGCGCTGCTGCGTGCATTCTTGCCGGGCTGCGAAAAAGCCGCCCGCACAATATTGTTTTTTACCGATCGTTCTATTATAATAATAAGAAGGAATCCTGCACGGTACCTGACAGCAGGCAGGGCTGTGCAGCAAAAGGGAGCACAGGAGGAACAAGAATGGGCACATTCAATGTCTCGCTCAAAACGCTGACCGACCGTGTCAGCATGGAAGTTGTCTATACGCCGAAGGAACTGGATCAGATCTGTGTGGAGATCGCCGAAGTGAACCGCCCGGGTCTGTTTCTGGCGGGCTATTACGATTATTTTGATAAGCTGCGTCTGCAGATCATGGGTCTGGCCGAGATGAACTTTCTGTCCGGCCTTTCACCGGAAAAACGCTACGAAGCGCTGGATCAGCTGTTCCGTCAGCAGCCGCCGGCTGTTATCGTCTGCCGCAGCGAGGAACTGACTCCCTTCCCGGAGATGCAGGAGCTGGCCCAGAAGCATGGTGTTGCACTGCTGCGCTCCAACGAGACCACCTGCACTCTGATGGGCAGCCTGATCAGTGTGCTGAATCTGGAACTGGCACCGCGTATCACCCGCCATGGTGTGCTGGTGGAAGTGTACGGCGAAGGCATTCTGATCCTGGGCGACAGCGGCATTGGCAAAAGCGAGCTTGCCATCGAGCTGGTCAAGCGCGGCCACCGCCTTGTGGCAGATGATGCGGTGGAGCTGCGCAAGGTGTCCAACCGCCAGATCATGGGTACTGCCCCGGAGAATATCCGCCACTTCATTGAGCTGCGCGGCATTGGCATCGTCAACGTGGCCCGTGTGTACGGCGTTGGCGCGGTCAAGCTGAGCGAAAGTCTTGACCTTGTGGTTCAGCTGGAAGCATGGGACCCCACTAAGAACTACCAGCGCACCGGTCTGGAAAACGAATACTACGACATTCTGGGTGTCAGCATTCCCAGCACCAGCATTCCGGTCTCACCGGGCCGCAATCTGGCTGTCGTGCTGGAAACTGCAGCCATCAACAACCGCCAGAAGAAGATGGGTTACAACGCAGCGCGTGAACTGCTGATCCGTCTGGGTCTGGACGATAAAATGGATTGATCCCACACCGCAAAAGGAGCAAGTTATCATGGAACGATTCAAGCAGAAACTGCAGGCAGCAGCGATCCCGTTCAGGGAGAACGAACCGCTTGCGGCGCACTGTACCTTTAAAATCGGAGGCCCGGCACAGCTGTTTGTCATGCCGGAAAACGAGCAGCAGCTCTGCAGTGCAGTTGCGCTTTGCAAAGAGCAGGCTGTCCGCTATTACCTGCTGGGCAACGGCAGCAACATCCTGTTTGCGGACGAAGGCTTTTCCGGCGTGGTGATCGATGTTTCGGCACTGGACGCAGAGATCGCGGTGGAAGATACAGTCCTGACCGCAGGCGCAGGTGTCCGCCTTGCGGCACTGTGTAAGGCGGCACTGAAGCATGGCCTGTCCGGGCTGGAATTTGCCTATGGCATCCCCGGCACGGTGGGCGGTGCAGTGTATATGAATGCGGGTGCCTACGGCGGCGAGATGAAGGACGTGCTCACCACAGTGCGGTATCTGGCGGCAGAAGGCGAGGTCAGAGAAGTGCCTGCCGCAGAGCTGGATCTCCGCTATCGCCACAGCATTTTTGAAGAGAACAGCGGCTGCATCCTCTCGGCACAGTTCCATCTGCAGCCCGGAAACGCAGCGGACATCCGTGCAAAAATGGATGAATTGATGGCCAAGCGTGTGGAAAAGCAGCCGCTGGATAAGCCCAGCGCCGGCAGCACCTTCAAGCGCCCGGCGGGTGCTTTTGCGGCTGCGCTGATCGACCAGTGCGGCCTGCGCGGCTATCGCCACGGCGGCGCAGCCGTCAGCGATAAGCACTGCGGCTTTGTGGTAAACCTTGGCGGCGCTACCTGTGCTGATGTGCTGGCACTTTGTGACGAGGTGCGCGCCATCGTAAAGGAAAAGACGGGCTACGACCTTGAAAAAGAGATCCGGGTCGTCCGATAACGGAAAAAGCAAAAAAGGAGCGGTAGATCAGATTATGGAGCTGTTGATCGTCAGCGGACTTTCCGGTGCAGGCAAGTCGGTGGCTATGAATGCGCTGGAAGATATCGGTTTTTTCTGTATAGATAATGTTCCGGCCGGACTGCTGCCCAGCATCACTGCATTCTCGGAAGCGGGCGACAGCCAGCTGGAGCGGGTGGCTCTTTCCATGGATGTGCGCGGCTGCCGCACCAGCGAAGAGATCGAGCGTGCGCTCGACAAGCTGGATGAGCAGGGTATGGATTATAAAATTCTATTTCTGGATGCCCCGGACGATGTACTCATGCGCCGCTACAGCGAGACCCGCCGCCGCCACCCCATCAGCATTGCCGAGGGCATTTCCACCCGGGAGGCCTTTGCAAAGGAACGCAAAATATTGAAGCCTTTGCAGGAGCGTGCAGATTACGTCATCAATACCGCCCTGCTTTCTACAGCACAAAACAAAGAACGCATCTGCGATCTTTTTGCGAAAAATGGTGGAGCCAAGGGCGCCATGCGCCTGACTGTGATGTCCTTTGGATTCAAATTCGGCATCCCGCCGGAGGCAGACCTTGTGCTGGATGTGCGCTGCCTGCCCAACCCCTTCTACGTGCCGGAGCTCAAGCATAAGACCGGCCTTGATCAGGATGTGGTGGATTTTGTCATGAGCCACCCGGAAGCGCAGGAACTGCTCAAGCGGTATGAGAACTTTTTGCAGTATGCACTGCCGCTGTACGTCAAGGAGGGCAAAAGCCAGCTGACCGTTGCGGTGGGATGTACCGGCGGCAAGCACCGTTCCATTACATTTGCGCGTAAGATCGCGGAGTATTGCACGCAACTCGGCTACGAGCCGGGCGTGCAGCACCGCGATGTCAAACGCTGACAGAATTCGAGGAAGTATGAGTAGTTTTGCATCCCGCGCGCGGGAGGAGATCGCGCAGCGCAGCATCCAGAAGGATTGCTGTGTGCGTGCGGCAGCTTATGGCATTGCGTGCTTTGCCAAATATTTTGATGCAAAGGGTCTGGTGGTGCAGACCGAGCAGCAGGAGACGGTGCAGGCTGCCCAGCAGCTGTTCGCACGCTGCGGCGTGCAGGGCGAGATCCTGCACAAGCAGCGACCCAGCGGCGTGCTGTATGAATTCAACATCCGCGCACCGGAGCAGGTGGCCCGGGTGCACGAGCTGTTCGGCACCACGGGCAGCGAGACCAGCCTGCAGATCGATCCCCGCCTTATCCGCTGTCAGACCTGCGTCAGTGCATACATTGGCGCAGCTTTTTTGTGCAGTGGAACGGTCATTGATCCGCAGAAAGAATATAATCTGGAATTTCTTACCTCCCGCACCAATCTGGCACGGGACTTTGAAGCGCTGCTGGCAGAGCATGAGTTTGCACCGCACCGCACCCGCCGCAACGGCGTGAACCTGATCTACGTCAAGACCGGGGCCAATGTGGAACGGCTGCTCAGCTTTATGGGCGCTGGAAATGCTGCAGAGGAAATGCATGCGCAAAAAGCCTTCAAACAGGTGCGCAACCAGACCAACCGACAGACCAACTGCGATACGGCAAACCTTGGCAAAACGGCCCGTGCCAATGCGCAGACGCTGAAGGCCATCCGCTTTCTGGAAGAGCAGGATGCCCTTAGCACTCTGCCGGAGGTACTGCAGGAGGCCGCTGCCAAGCGGATGCAATACCCGGATCTTTCGCTCACAGCGCTGTGCGGCTGCTTTGAGCCACCCGTGAGCAAATCCGGCCTGTCGCACCGGATGAAGAAGCTGGAGGCATTGGCCGAAAATCTGCGGCAGAATCTGGAACAGGAGGCAAAAGCATGAGCGAAGCATTACCCAATACCCGGCCTTTTGTCCATCTGCACATCCACACAGAGTACAGCCTGCTGGATGGTGCCTGCCGCATTGACCAGCTGATGGATCGCGTAAAAGAGTGCGGACAGACCGCCATTGCCTGCACCGACCACGGCGTGATGTACGGCTGCGTGCAGTTTTATAAGGCTGCAAAAAAGGCTGGCATCAAGCCCATCATCGGCTGTGAGGTGTATGTGGCCACCCGCACCCGCTTTGACAAGGTAAATAAGATCGACGGCAACAACCACCTGATCCTGCTGTGCAAAAATGAGACCGGCTACAAAAACCTGATCAAAATGGTGTCGGCCGCCTTTGTGGAGGGCTTTTATTCCAAGCCCCGCATTGATAAGGAACTGCTGGAAAAATATCACGAAGGTCTGATCTGCCTGTCGGCCTGTTTGGCAGGCGAAGTTCCACAGGCCATTCTGGCGGGCGATTATGAGCGCGCAAAAGCAGCAGCGCTGTGGTATCGAGACCTCTTCGGCGAGGAAAACTATTATATCGAGCTTCAGGACCATGGTCTGGAAGAGGATAATACTGTGCTGCCGCAGCTCATCAAGCTTGCACGGGAGACCGGAATTCCCATGGCAGCCACCAACGACTCCCACTATCTGCGTAAGGAGGATGCCAAAATGCAGGGCATCCTGCTCTGCATCCAGACCGGCAAGACCATTCAGGATGCGGATAAAATGGAGTTCCAGACCGACGAGTTCTATGTCAAAACGACAGACGAAATGTACGAGCTGTTCTCCATGGTGCCGGAAGCCTGCGAGAATACCGCCAAAATTGCCGAACAGTGTAACTTTGATTTTGATTTTGGACACACTAAAATTCCATATTACAAAGCGCCGAACGGTATGGATAATCAGGCGTTTTTTGAAAAGCTCTGCTGGGAAGGTCTGGAGCGCCGCTACGGCCCCGATGTTCCGCAGGCCAACAAAGACCGTCTGGAATACGAGATCGGCGTGGTCAAAAAGATGGGCTACACGAACTACTATCTTATCGTGTGGGACTACGTGAACTACGCCAAGAGTCAGGGTATCCCGGTAGGCCCGGGCCGTGGCTCCGGCGCAGGCAGCATTGCGGCTTACAGCGTGGGCATCACGGATATCGACCCCATCCGTTATAACCTGATCTTTGAGCGCTTCCTGAACCCGGAGCGCGTCAGTATGCCAGATTTTGATGTGGACTTCTGCTACGAGCGCCGTCAGGAAGTGATCGATTACGTCAACCGGAAATATGGTGCCGACCATGTGGCTCAGATCGTCACCTTTGGCACCATGGCCGCCCGCAACGCCATCCGCGATGTGGGCCGCGTGATGGGCATTCCGTATCAGCAGGTAGATGCTGTGGCAAAGCAGGTGCCCATGGAGCTGAAAATGACGCTGAAGCGTGCGTTGGAGGTATCGCCGGAACTTAAGCGGATGTACGATACCGACCCGCAGGTCACAGAGCTGATCGACACGGCCTTGAAGGTGGAGGGCATGCCCCGCCATGCTTCCACCCATGCGGCGGGTGTCGTCATTACCCCGGAGCCTACGGACTACTATCTGCCGCTGGCCACCAACGACGGCCTGCCTGTGACCCAGTTCAACATGACCGAGATCGAAGAACTTGGCCTTTTGAAGATGGACTTTCTGGGCCTGCGCACGCTGACCGTCATTCATGACGCGGAAACTGCTGTGCAGAAGCACCACCCGGAGTTCTCCATCCAGAAGCTGGATTACGACGACCCGGATACCTACAGGATGCTGGGACAGGGAGACACCGAGGGTGTGTTCCAGCTGGAATCTTCCGGCATGAAGCAGGTGCTTGTGGGCCTGCAGCCGCAGAACCTAGAAGACGTTATCGCTCTGATCAGCCTGTACCGTCCCGGCCCCATGGATTCGATCCCAACCTACCTGCGCAACCGCCACGAGCCGGACAAAATCAGCTATAAGACCCCACAGCTGGCCCACATTCTGGATGTGACCAATGGCTGCATCGTCTATCAGGAGCAGGTCATGCAGATCTTCCGGGAGCTGGCAGGTTTCTCTTTTGGTCAGGCAGACAATGTCCGCCGTGCCATGAGCAAAAAGAAACATGCCGTCATGGAGGCCGAGCGGGAGCACTTTGTGTACGGCTGCACCGATCCCGGCAACGAATGCCCCGGCTGTGTGGCAAACGGCATCTCTGAGAAAGTGGCCAATGAGATCTACGATGAAATGTCCAGTTTCGCTTCATATGCGTTCAATAAGAGCCATGCGGCCTGCTATGCCTATGTGGCATTCCAGACGGCCTACCTCAAGTGCCATTATCCCAGTGAGTTCATGGCGGCTTTGCTGACCAGTGTGCTGGATAACACGGATAAGGTTATTGAATATTCCGGCGAGTGTGCCCGCCTTGGCATCAAGGTGCTGCCGCCGGATGTGAATGTTTCCAACGGCGGCTTCACGGCGGATGGAAGCGGTCAGATCCGCTTTGGCCTGAATGCGGTCAAAAATGTGGGCCGCAACCTGATCGAGAATGTGGTGAAGGGGCGGCAGAATAAGCCTTACACCAGCCTTTACGATTTCTGCAAGCGGATGCATGGCAATGAACTGAACCGCCGGGCAGTGGAGTGCCTCATCAAGGCCGGCGCATTCGATCATCTGGGCAACAACCGCCACAGCCATGTGGAGGCCGTGGAGGGCATTCTGAAGAGCATTGAGACCGACTCTCGGCGCAATCTGGATGGACAGCTGGATCTGTTCTCGGTGATGAGCGGGGAAGCACAGAGCGGTGCTTCCGAGGATAGCTATGAAATAAAGCAGCTGCCGGAATACAGCCATAAGGAACTGCTCCAGCAGGAAAAGGAAGTCAGCGGCCTGTATCTGTCCGGTCATCCGCTGGATGCTTACCGGGAACAATCGGCACGCATTGCATCCCACACCATCAAGGATCTTACAGGGGAAGATGCCCATGTGAAGGATGGAGAAAAAGTGCGCATTGTGTGCGCGGTGGTAAAAAGCCGCATGATGACCACAAAGTCCAACAGCATGATGGCTTTTACCAGCGTAGAAGACCTGACCGGCACCATGGAAGTGATCGTATTCCCAAAGGTGCTGGATGCTTTCCGGGATTCACTGCACGAAAATGCAGTCGTCGTGATCGATGGCAGACTGTCGGTACGGGAGGATGAAGCTTCCAAGCTGCTGGCAGAGAGCATCGTCCCGATCGAAAATTACGATCCGGCCCGACCGGATAACGGCAGGCCGGACCCGATGAAAACGGCAGCAAAGAAGCTGTATATCCGTGTGCCTTCCCGCAGCAGCAGGGAATATGCAAAGGTGGTCAATCTGCTTGGCATTTTTGATGGGGACATGCCGGTGCTCCTGTATCTGACCGATACCAAGCAGTATCTGCGTGTGCCGCGCCATCTGTACGCATCCGGCCATCCGCTGCTGTTCAAAGAGCTGGAAAGGCTGGTCGGAACGGACAACATTGCAACAAAATGACATTTCCGTGCACGAATCTTAACGCAAATCCGGCGGGATGGCTGTTTCCAAAATAAGGCGTTTGTGTTATAATGATTCAAGGCAAATGAAGTGCTTTGGACAGCGTTAAAACGGAGAACGCTGTGATACCATTGGGTAAATGAAGAAACAAATTGGAGGGAAACTCTCGTATGGAAAAGCAGATCAAAACGATTGGCGTATTGACGAGCGGTGGTGATGCTCCTGGCATGAACGCTGCCGTGCGCGCCGTAGTCCGTACCGGCCTGCATAAGGGTTACCGCATGATCGGCATTCAGCGTGGCTACAATGGCCTGCTGAACGGCGAATGCTTTGAGATGAACCTGCGCAGTGTGTCGAACATCATCTCTGCAGGCGGTACCATTCTGTATACCGCCCGCTGTCTGGAATTCAAGACCAAGGAAGGTCAGGACAAGGGTGCAGAGAAGTGCCGCGAACTGGGCATTGATGCGCTGGTGGTCATTGGCGGCGACGGTTCTTACCGCGGCGCTCGTGAGCTGGCCCACCGCGGCATTCCGATGATCGGTCTGCCCGGCACGATTGACAACGATATTTCCTGCACCGATTACACCATTGGCTACGATACCGCCATGAATACTGCGCTGGAGATGATCGACAAGCTGCGCGATACCACCCAGAGCCACGACCGCTGCAGTGTGGTCGAGGTCATGGGCCGCAACGCCGGTTATATTGCTCTGAATGTTGCAATTGCTTCCGGCGCTATGGCTGTTCTACTGCCGGAGAAGGAATTTGACATGCAGCGTGATATTCTGGATAAGATCGCTGAGACTCAGAAGACCGGCAAGCGTCACTTCATTATTATTGTTGCCGAGGGTGTCGGCCATGCACAGGAGATCGCAAACGAGATTCAGGCACGCACTGGCATCGACTCCCGCGCCACCATTCTGGGCCATGTCCAGCGCGGTGGTTCTCCCACTCTGCGTGACCGTGTGAACGCTTCTGCAATGGGCTACCATGCCGTGTGCCTGCTGGAGCAGGGCAAGTATAACCGCATCGTCGGCATGAAGGGCGAAAAGCTGGTGGATTACCCTGTGGATGAAGCTCTTGAAATGACCAAGACGCTTGACCCGGTGCTGATCGACGTGTGTAACACCATTTCTATCTGATATTTATAAAGCCAATACTATGGAGCTGTTCTCTCGAAGAATCGGGAGGACGGCTCTTTTTTGCGTTTTAACGTAAAAAATACATGAACTGACTGGAACTTTCTGCGTTTTTAAAAAAGAAAAATCGTGAATGAAAAGTGCATAGCTTAAAATTGAAATTTGTGGAAGGTGGTTTACGGGAAATTGTGGAGGAATACGCAGGGCGTGTTTTACTACTTTGGCAGGAAAATAACGATGATGCGTGAGGCAAAAATTGTAGCACAAAAAGCCAATTTTGTCTTGAACTTTTTGCCGTATGTGCTAGAATAAAAGAGAAAGGCATCCTTGTGTCCAACAGATATCTGGATGTGAATATTGGAAAGTAAATTCGGAGGTAATCACAATGGCTGATATGTTTGCACCGCTGGTAGCACAGCTGAAGGCAAATCCCAAGACGATCGTTTTCACCGAGGGCAATGATCCCCGCATTCTGGAGGCCGCTGCAAAGCTGCTGGCCGAGGGCGTGCTGAAGGTCGTCATGGTGGGCAACGAGGCTGAGTGCAAGGCTGCTGCTGCCGCCGGTAACTTTGATATTTCCGCTGCCGAGATCATCGACCCCGAGAACTATGCCGGTTTCGATGAGATGGTCAATACCATGGTGGAGCTGCGCAAGGGCAAGCAGACCGCTGAGGAGTGCACCGCTCTGCTGAAGAAGTCCAACTACTTCGGCACCATGCTGGTGAAGATGGGCAAGGCTGATTGCCTGCTGGGCGGCGCTACTTACTCCACTGCCGACACCATTCGTCCCGCTCTGCAGCTGGTCAAGACCAAGAAGGGCGCACATCTGGTCAGCTCCTGCTTCATTCTGGACCGTGACTGCGGTGAAGAGGGCCTGAAGCGCATTGCCATGGGCGACTGCGCTGTTAACATCGACTATACCGATACCATTGATAAGGCTACCGGCGAGGTCAAGATCGCCGCTTCTGCAAAGCTTGCTGAGGTTGCTATCGAGACCGCTAAGACCGCAAAGTTGTTCGGCATCGATCCGAAGGTTGCTGTGCTGAGCTTCTCCACCAAGGGCTCCGGCAAGGGCGGCACCGTTGCTTTGAGCCATGACGCAGTGATCAAGGCTCAGGAAATGGATCCCGAGTTGGCTGTGGACGGTGAGCTGCAGTTTGACGCTGCCGTTGCTCCCGAAGTTGCACAGGTCAAGTGCAAGGGCAGCAAGGTGGCTGGTCAGGCCAACACCTTCATCTTCCCCTGCATCGAGGCCGGTAACATCGGCTATAAGATTGCTCAGCGTCTGGGTGGTTATGCAGCTTACGGCCCCATCCTGCAGGGTCTGAACGCTCCCATCAACGACCTGTCCCGTGGTTGCAACGCCGACGAGGTCTACAAGATGAGCCTGATCACTGCCTGCCAGTCTTGAGCTGACTGATTGAAAATAGCCGCCGCATTCACCGTACAAAACGGGCAGAATGTTGAGGCCTCAAAGGCAGATTTCAAAAAATGAGTATAGAAAAGCTGAGCATCTGTGAAAAAGCAGGTGCTCAGCTTTTTGCATTTTCAGTTCCGAAAAATTCTACTCTTTTTGAGGGAAAAAGATGAGATTTTTGCTTTCCGCTTTTCGTTGGCGCTATTTTGCAACAGCCCCTTTACAGGTTTGCTCAGTTCTTTTCGATATACACGCTGGTGGAGGGGAACGCAAAATCCACACCGTCGGCCTGCATGATGTCCATAATGTTCAGGTTCAGGTCGTTCTGCATCTGCAAAAATTCCGCGTAGGCGTTGGTCAGCAGGTAGGCGGAGACCAGAATGTTGATGCTGGAATCGCCAAAGTTTGCAAGCTGTACGATGTTGGTACCCTTGTTGGTGTAAGGGCTTGCGTCCAGCATGGTCTGCAAGTCTTTCATCAGCTGTTCCAGCTTCGGGCGGGTGGTGCCATAGGTGACACCCAGATTGAACTTGTAGGGCCGCATGGTGCGCAGGGCGGCGTTCTGCACGGTGGAAGAGCAGATCTTACTGTTCGTCACCACATTGATGGTTTTATCCAGCGAGCGGATGCGGGTGGAACGGAAGTTGATGTCGATCACTTCGCCTTCCACATCGCCCACAGTGATCCAGTCGCCCACCGAGAAGGGCTTGTCCAGCAGAATCACGATGCCGGAAAACAGGTTGCTGGCGCTTTCCTGTGCGGCCAGCGAGATGGTCAGACCAACCAGACCGGCACCGGCGACAATGCTGCCGATGGGAAAGCCCACTTCTTGTGCCAACGCTGCCACGCACAGCACGATCACCAGCACCTTGTAGGCGGTGTCCAGCAAAGAGCAGAGTGTTTTGTTGGAGCGGATCTCCGGGCTGCAGGAAGCCAGCAGCAGGTCGGCCAGATCCGATGCCGCATACAGGCCCTCGCAGACCAGCAGGGTCATGACAAGGCGGAAGCAGACCAACAGCAGCTTGGCAATGCCGGGAATGGCCCAGGGCAGGGAAGCTGCCGCCAGATATACGCCAACCGCAGTGCACATGCGCTGGATGGGTACCGCAAAGCTGCGCAGCAGGATGGGAGTGCCGTTAAAGTGCCACTTGCGGGCCAGCAGTGCCGGAATGCCCTTTTTGCTCAGCCAGCGGCGTACCAGCCATGCGGCAAGCAGAATGAGCAGCGCGCACCCTGCGCGCGCAGCCAGTGCAAACCAGCCCTCCAGCAGCACAGAGCCAAACTCAAACGAAAGATCACGAATAGAAAAGATCATGATAACCTCCTGAATTTTATACGACCCATCTATGATACCATACCGCACCCACCCGGGCAAGAGCTTACAGAGAAGGGAGCTTGAAAGAATTACTTTGACATTTTTTGCACAAATTTTAAGATGCCCTCTTGACAAGCTGGGCCTGCCACGCTATACTTTGTGCCAGAAAGTTCGTTTCAGGGCGGGGTGAGATTCCCCACTGGCGGTAAAGTCCGCGACCACTCGCAAGGGTGCTGACCCGGTGCAACTCCGGGACCAACGGTATAGTCCGGATGCAAGAAACGGCAGGCAAATCGTTGTCTACGCGCCCTGTTGCAGTGTTTTTGTTGCAGCAGGGCGCTTTTCTATTTGTCCTTCCCGTTCCAAAAAACAAGATACGAAAAGAGCTTTCGGAACAATTTTTGTAAGGGGCATTTTACCCCGGGAAGGATCATTACCATGAAAAAAAGCACGACTCACAATCTTACTGTTGCCGCCATGCTCAGCGCGGTGGCCTTTATCCTGATGTTCATTGAGTTTCCCATTCCGATGCTCATCCCGTCCTTCGTCAAGATGGACTTTTCTGACCTACCGGCTCTGCTGGGTGCCTTTGCTCTCGGCCCGGTGTACGGTGTGGTCATCAGCTTTATGAAGAACCTGCTGCACATCGTTATCAAGGGCACTTCCACTGCATGCGTGGGCGAGCTGTGCAACTTCATGCTGGGTGCGGTTTTCTCCGCTGTGGCAGGCGTTATCTATAAGCACCACAAGAGCCGCAAGACCGCCATCATTGGTGCTATTGCAGGCGCTGCAGCCATGGCTGTGTTCAGCGTACCGTCCAACTACTTCATCACCTATCCGGCCTATGTGCAGTTCTACCACATGCCGCTGGAAGCCATCCTCGGCATGTATCAGGCCATCCTGCCTTCTGCAGACAGCCTCATCAAGTGCCTTGTCATCTTCAATATGCCCTTCACGCTGGTCAAAGGCCTGCTGGATGCAGTGCTGTGCATGCTGATCTACAAGCCGCTGTCTCCCATCCTGCACGGCAGAAAGTAACTTGTTCTCCATTTTTTCTTCTTCTCAAATCATATAACCACAGCAAAACTCCCCGGTCAGGACCCGCAGTGCGGTTCCCGGCCGGGGAGCTGTTATTTAGAGGAAAATATATCCGCCAGCAGTCGATCAGGCTAATGCCCCTTTGTCCAGCCATCTGCCGCGTACCAGCCGCACAAGGAACAGCACACCGCGCATGGTCAGCTCAAAGCTCATGGCCATCCATACGCCCACCAGCCCAAAATGCGGAGCCAGCAGGGAAGCCAGCGTGAGCCGGATGCCCCACATGCTGACAAGGTTCAGCACAAAGCATCCCGTGCTGTCTCCGGCACCCTGCATGGCACCGCTGGCAACGATACTGGCACCGAACATCGGTTCGGCCAGTGCTTCAATGCGCAGCACCTGTGCGCCCAGCGCAATAACTGCCGCATCTGCGGTGAAAATACCCATCAGGTTTGGCGCAAAAATGTACATGCCAACACCGGTCAGCGCCATGATGCCTATGCCCATGCCGGTGCACAGCCAGGCAAAGTTTTTTGCCATATCCCGACGGTTTGCGCCCACGGCCTGCCCCACCAGTGCAAGGGATGCATCCTGAATGCCATAGCCTGCCATGTAGCACAGGCTTTCGGCGCTCACGCCCAGACTGTTGGCAGCAATGGCGGTGGTGCCAAGGCCGGATACGATGCGGATGAGCAGCACCTGCGCCGAGGAAAGAACTGCACGCTCTGCAGCCAGCGGTGCGCCTACCTTCCACAGGTTCTGCAGGCAGGCTTTGGTAATGTGCCAGGAGCCGGGCTTGTGGATGCACAGCGGGCCGTCCCGCAGCAGTAGGATGGCAAGGGTCAGCACACCACTGATAGCGGTAGCAAGGGCGGTGCCCAGTGCTGCGCCCGGTACCCCCCAGCCAAGGCCCCAGACGGTCATTGTGCGGCCAAACACCACCATCTCACGGGTGGGATTGATGAGGCAGAAGTTAAAGATCACATCCAGCACGCAGGTCAGCACGCTGATAAGGCCCGGTGTCAGGGCATCGCCGGAGGAACGCAGCATGGAAGAGTAGGTTCCCATGATCATCAAAAAGGGCAGGGAAGCCGACCAGATGGCAAAGTAGGCCGAAGCATCCGCCTGCAGGGAAGGGTCGGCACCCAGCCATCCGGGCAGAAAGCGGCTGATGCCAATGCCGAAGGCCGCAGCTGCAAGGCCCACCACAAGATTGAAGATCATAGATTGGCGCAATACACCGCGTGCATCGTCCTGCCGGTCTGCACCCAGATACTGTGCCACCTGAATGGCAAAGGACATATATAGACCGGCCAGCATTCCATGCATGAGCCACGTGCTGGAACTGACGATGCCAATGGATGCCGTAGCAGATGCACCGATATGCCCCACCATGGCTGCGTCGATGTACTCCACCGCAGTTACCACGATCTGCTGCAGGATGGATGGGATGCTCAGTGTGAGCACCACCTGCATGGTGTGCCGCAGCGGCACCTGTTCGCCCCGGCGCATCTGCGCCGAAAGCTGCTCAAGAGAGATGGACATGAGTTCTCCTTTTATAGAAACAATAACTTTTTCGACAGACTGATATACTATTATAAGTGCGGTGCTGCAGAAAGTCAATCAAACATGGATTTTTCTCCGGGAATGATTGATTTTTTATGGATAGCGTGATACACTTCTCTCACAAACATAAAAGAAAGAGGAACTTTGAATATGATCGAATCACTGCTTTCGGTCGTAGGACAGCGCGGTGTCGATGCTCTGGCATTCCTGCTGGCGTTTGCCCTTACGGCTTTGATGGACTCCGTTTTTCACGATAAGCTTCCGCACGACCATGGCCGCGAGTTTGCGGTGAACGGTGCGCTTTCCAGGGGTAAGGCCCGTGGTTCCGGCCTGATCTTCGTGCTGTGCATCGCACTGGTATCGCTGGCATTCCTGCCGTTCAAGGTGGAATACGTCATCTACACCATCCTGCTCATTGCATCCATGCTGTCCGGCTACTTTGACGATGCTGCTGAAACTGCATGGAACGAGTATAAAAAGGGTATCATTGATTTTGCCATTGCCATTGTTGCAGGTGTGACCTACCTCAACTTCAACGGCTGCGGTGTGAATTTCCTGCAGTGGAGCTTCACTCTGCCGTATGCTGTGTACCTGCTGCTGATCGTTATTCTGATCTGGACCAGCATCAATGTAGTCAACTGCACCGACGGCGTGGACGGCCTTTCGGCAAGTGTTGCAGTGGTGACCATCGGCACCTACCTGCTGGCCTATAAAACAGAGCTGGCCGAGTACGGCACCGCAGGCGTTGTGTTCATGGGTGCGCTGCTGGCCTATCTGTGGTCCAACGCAAAGCCGTCCAGCCTGCTGATGGGCGATGCCGGCAGCCGCGCAATGGGCTTCTTTATCGCAATGCTGTCCCTTAAGTGCGGCCATCCGTTTGCCTTCCTGCTGGCAGCCATCGTGTTCATCGTGGATGGCAGTCTGGGCATCCTGAAGATCAGCCTGAAGCGCTTTTTGCACATTTCCATCCTCAAGAACACCCGCACCCCTCTGCACGACCACGCCCGCAAGAATAAGGGCTGGAGCGACGAGCAGGTGGTGGCCCGCTGGCTGATCATGCAGTGTGTGGCTTCGGCTTTGCTGCTGCTCATTGTCCGCGGCTAAAATATAGCAATCAAAAAAGACGCTTGGTCTTGTCTGAATATGTTTTCCCGGCAGGGAAGCATACAGCAGTGTATCAAGCGTCTTTTATTTTATAGTTCTATCATTCGTTACAGCCCGGCCTTTTTTGCTGCAGCCTGCACGACATGGCCCACCAGCACCGAGGTGGTCACAGTGCCCACACCGCCGGGTACCGGCGTGATGGCATCCACTACCGGCTCTGCTTCGCTGAACTTTACGTCACCGCACAGCTTGCCCTTTTCGTTCACATGGATGCCCACGTCTACCACGGTCTGGCCCTCACGCAGGCAGTCGGCACCCACGGCACCCATCTTGCCCATGGCCACTACTACCACATCTGCTTCCTTGCAGATGGCGGGCAGGCTCTGCGTGCGGGAATTGCAGATGGTCACGGTGGCGTTCTCGCGGTCCAGCATCATGGCTGCGGGCTTGCCTACCACAAGGCTGCGGCCCACTACGACAGCGCGCCTGCCGGAAAGCGGAATGTTGTAATACTTCAAGATTTCAAGGCAGGCCTGCGCGGTGCAGGGAGCATAGCCGAGATCGGTATTAGTGAACACACCGGCCAGAGAATCGTCCGTGATGCCGTCAATGTCCTTTTCCGGAGCCAGCGCCGCACGCACAGTGCGGTCATTGAACTGCTTGGGCAGCGGACGGAACAGCAGGCATCCGTGGATGGTATCCTCTGCGTTCACCTCGGCGATCACCTTCAGCAGATCGTCCTGCGAAGCATCGGCTGGCAGAAGAAACTGCTTTACCTCCACGCCCACCTTGCCGCAGCGGGCGATCACGCCGCGCTCGTAGGAGAGGTCGTCCTCCCGCTCACCCACACGCACCACGGCCAGCGTGGGAGTGATGCCTTTTGTCTTGAGCTGCTCACACAGCGCCGCATTGCGTTCGTTCATAGCGGCTACAACGGGTGCGCCCTTCAAAATCGTTGCCATAATACTTTTCCTCACTTATTCCGCAATTTGTTCGTCACGGATGCAAAAACAGCGTCTGCCCGCGACACAAATTCATCCAGCAGTTTGTCTGTTTTTGCGTCCAACACAGCAGCGCGCTCACGGTCTGCCATCAGCTTTGTGTTGATGAACACATTCAGGCTTGCGGCCTGCAAGGCTGCCTTGCACAGAGCGGCTGCACAGCCTGCATCCGAGACGGCCATCACGCTGCCCTTGGCGGCGTATTCTTCCACCAGAGCAATGCCCTCGGCGCACTTTTCCATGATCTCAAGTGGCACGGCACAGGCGGCATCCAGCGCCTTTTCCAGCACGGCGGCTTTGTGTGCAGCCTGCTCTGGTGTGTCCTTGGGCAGGCCGTAGGCCGCAGCCAGCGGCGCAAAGGCATCGGCATCGGCCTGCACCAGCGCTTCCAGCTCTTTGCGCAGGGCATCGGCCTTTGTGTTCAGGGCCTGAATGTCTGCTTCCACGGCGGCATATTTCTTTTTGCCGGTGGTCAGGTTGCCAACCATATTGCCCAGCGCTACACCGGCAGCACCCACCAGCGCCGCCGTTCCGCCGCCGCCCGGCGTGGGTGCTTTGCTGGCCAGCTCTGCGAGAAATTTCTCACAGCTCAGCTTAGTCATTTCCATTTGTAAATACCCCTCTCTGTTACATAGGCATCCAGCCGCTGGTCGTGCTCGTCTACGGCAGCGTGTTCCACCCGCTGTGCCTCAAATGCAATGCCGATCTTCACCGCGTTTTTGCAGCGGGGAAGATACCGGTCGTAATAGCCCTTGCCCATGCCGACCCGGAAGCAGTCTGCATCAAAAGCCGTGCAGGGTACAAGGACCAGATCCAGCGCTTCCGGCAGCAGAATCTCCGACCGGCTCAGGATGGGGGTGCGGATGCCGTACTGTCCCATCTCCCAGCCGTCCGGGCCGGGCACAGCGGCTGTAAGGGAATACGCCTCGCCGCACACCGGATAGGCCAGCGTTTTGCCTTGCGCCTGCGCTTTTTCCGCAAGGGCAGAAAGGTCGGCTTCGGAACCAAACGCTGCGTACAGCAGGATGGTCTGCGCATTCTGCACGGCAGCCAGCTGCCAGAGGAATGCGCACAAAGCGGCATTTGCAGCCTTGCGTTCTTCCGGGCCGAGAGCCTTGCGTGCGGCACGGCCCGCTTTGCGCTGGGTCTGCTTTGCTTCACTGACCGTCACCAGAGAACACCTCGCTTCATCTGAAGGTTGACTGACTTGAAAAATATACAAAAACGACACTGCATTTTTATACAAGTATAATAAACACTTCAGACGAAAAAAGCAAGCCTTTTGGCAAAATGGAAGTTGAAGATTCTACAGCTTTCTGCTATGATAAAAGAAAGCAATTCGGTTCGTGCGCGGAGCAGGGTGGCTTGAAGAGATCCAGAGATCCGGGGCTTTCTCCGGAAATTGAGAGGGGTAGAATATTATGTACAATGAAATGATGGACACCATCGGTCTGGTCAATACCGTTGATCCGGAGTTGGCCGCAGCCATGGATCGCGAGCTGAACCGTCAGCGCCAGAACATTGAACTGATCGCCAGTGAGAACATCGTCTCTCCCGCCGTCATGGCCGCAATGGGCAGCATCCTGACCAACAAGTACGCCGAGGGCCTGCCCGGCAAGCGCTACTATGGCGGCTGTGTCTATGTGGACGAGGTGGAGAACATTGCCATCGAGCGTGCCTGCAAGCTGTTCGGCGCAAAATATGCCAATGTTCAGCCCCACTCCGGTGCACAGGCCAATCTGGCAGTTTATTTTGCTCTGCTGGATCTAGGCGATACTGTCATGGGCATGGACCTGTCTCAGGGCGGCCATCTGACCCACGGTTCTCCGGTAAACATGTCCGGCAAGAACTATAACTTTGTCTCTTACGGTGTCAATGCCGACGGCGTGATCGACTATGCTGAGCTGGAAAAGCAGGTTAAGAAGGTGCGCCCCAAGCTGATCGTGGCCGGTGCGTCTGCATATCCCCGTGCCATCGATTTTGAGAAGATCGCTGAGATCGCCCACGGCTATGGTGCATATCTGATGGTGGATATGGCCCACATTGCCGGTCTGGTGGCAGGCGGCTATCACCAGAGCCCTGTACCGTATGCTGATGTTGTTACCACCACCACCCACAAGACCCTGCGCGGCCCCCGCGGCGGTCTGATCCTGACCAACAATCCCATTCTTGCAAAGCGCATCAATTCTGCCGTGTTCCCCGGCACCCAGGGCGGCCCGCTGGAGCATGTGATCGCCGCAAAAGCTGTCTGCTTTGGTGAAGCACTGAAGCCGGAGTTCAAGGAATATGCCTGCAAGATCGTGGAGAATGCACAGGCTCTGGCAGCAGAGCTGCAGGCACGCGGTGTCAAGCTGGTGTCCGGCGGCACCGACAACCACCTCATGCTGATCGACCTGCGTGACGAGAAGTGCACCGGCAAGGAGCTGGAAGCACGTCTGGACAGCGTGCACATCACCGCCAATAAGAACACTGTCCCCGGCGAGACCCGCAGCCCGTTCGTGACTTCTGGCGTGCGTCTGGGCACCCCGGCTGTTACCACCCGCGGCATGGGCGTGGCCGAGATGAAGGTGATCGCCGACTGCATCGCCGATTGCATCTGGCACTACGACGAGAAGAAGGACGAGATCAGTGACCGTGTGCTGAAGCTGACCCGGGATTTCCCTCTGTATCAGTAAATATCGCATTGTTTGAAAGAGGAAGCGCCTTCGGGTGCTTTCTCTTCCTTTTTTGCTGGGTTTGTGTTACCATAAACGCAAAGACAAAAGGAGAAATGACCATGAAGCGTACAGGGCTGTTACATCTATATTACGGTGATGGCAAGGGCAAGACCACCGCTGCCATGGGCCTTGCTTTGCGGGCCATGGGCAGCGGAAAGCGGGTGGTGATCCTGCAGTTCCTCAAAGGCGGCAAAAGCGGCGAGGTGCCGCTGCTGGAACAGCTGGGTGCAAAGGTGTACCGCGGCAAGGCGGGGCAGAAATTCGTGTTCCAGATGAACGAAGCGGAAAAGGAAGCCACCCGCCAGCTGCAGAATGCGAACCTCACAGCTGCCATGGCCGACCCAGCCGACCTGCTGATTTTGGACGAAGCAGGCAGCGCATGGGAACTGGATATGGTGGATAAAGCCCTGTTGCAAAAGGCTGTGCTGGAACGCCCGGCAGAGCAGGAATGCGTGCTTACTGCCCATGCTGCGCCGCAGTGGATGCTGGACGCTGCGGACTATGTGACCGAGATGAAGTGCCACCGCCACCCTTACCAGAGGGGAATTTCCGCCCGGAAGGGCATTGAATACTGACCACGGCAGCAGGATACCGGGTGCATGAGTGAAAAGCGCAAAAACCGGGATGGGGTATTTTTCATCTTGCATTTAGCCCACTAGTGTGATATGATGAAGACAAGAAATCATGCGTGCATTTTCTGAGCAGACCCACCACAGAACAGGGAACCGCTCCGCACCGCTGCCGGGCAGTTCCCGACGGCGTTTTGTTTGAAACTACGGTTAGCGCTTCCTAACAGATTCTGCGTCAACGGGCCGATGCGCGCAGAAGATCTGGAGGGGAATAAAATGATTGAAACGATCGTAAAAGTAGATGGTATGATGTGCGGCATGTGCGAGAGCCATGTCAACGAAGCCGTGCGCAAGGCCTTCCCGGAGGTGAAAAGGGTGTCGTCCTCGCAGGCAAAAGCCCAGACGGTGATCCACTCGGAACAGCCGCTGGACGAGCAGAAGCTGCGGGATGCCATCAATGCAACCGGCTATGAGGTCAAGGGCGTAAGCAGTGCACCTTACGAGAAAAAAGGCTTTTTCTCGTTTTTGAAAAAGTAAGCAAACCTTAACACACATAAGGGAGGCGTATCTGGATGAGGATTCTGGTTTACGGTGCGGGCGTTTTGGGCTGCGAGCTGGCCCATGTGCTGATGCAGAACAAAAAGAACGTTGTCACGCTGCTTGCACGCGGAGAGTGGAAGGAAATGATCGACCAGAAGGGTTTGGTCATCCGCCACTGGGTGCAGCGCAAGACCACAACGGAACGGATCAAAACCGTGGACACTCTTGCCCCGGATGATTATTATGATCTCGTCTTTGTGGTCATGCAGGCGGGCCAGCTGCCGGATGTGCTTCCTGTGCTCAAGGCCAACAAGAGCCAGTATTTTGTGTTTGTGGGCAACAACCCGCAGGCAAAGCAGGTGCTGGAATTCATGCAGCGCCCGGCGGATAAGATCGCATTCGGCTTTCAGGGCACGGCAGGCCGCCGTGAACACGACCATGTGGTCAGTGTGTACGCCAGTGCTGGCATGACGGTGGGCGGTGCCACAACTCCGCTTTCTGGCACCTTCCGAACCCGGCTCAAGACCGCCTTTGACGGTGCAAAATACAAGCTGACCTTCTATGGCGATATGGATGAATGGCTCAAGTGCCACATTGCATTCGTTCTGCCGGCGTGCTATGTGTGCTATGCCTGCAACGGCGATCTGCACCGGGCCACCAAGCAGCAGCGCGGCGCCATTCTGGATGCCGCCTATGAAGCCTGCCTGATGCTCAAGGATGCGGGCATCCCGGTGAACGATGCCAACAACACCGATAATTTCCAGCCCGGCACATCGGCCCGCCGTAAGATGGAAGCGATGGTGTTTACCATGACAAAAACACCGCTGGGCAGATTGTGCGTTTCGGATCACGCCATGCACGCAGTGTCCGAAATGAAGTATCTGGACGAAGCGTTCGATGCTCTGCGCAGGCAGACCGGCACGGCAATGCCCATGTGGGAAAAACTACGCAATGAAATGCCATCGTGGGATAGCCTGCAGCAGAACCGGAAAGCAGCAAAATAAAAAAAGAAGCAAAGGCACTGCCGCTCCTGTTTTGGGTGCGGCAGTGCCTTTTTGTTTGGGTCTCATTTATTCCAGAAGTCCTGCAGGGCAGCGGCCAGTTCTTCGCAGCTGCGCAGATAGCGGATATGCCGCCAGTGAGGAGGGAACAGTCGGATGTATTCCTGCTGGGCAAACCGGTCGTCCAGCAAAAGCACCGCACCTCTGTCTTCCGGCGTGCGGATCACGCGCCCTGCGGCCTGCAGTACCTTGTTCATGCCGGGATAGCGGTAGGCATAATCAAATCCGGAGCCGTTCTGTGCGTCATAATAACGGCGCAGCATTTCCTGCTGCGGATTTACCTGCGGCAGGCCCACACCCACAATGGCGCACCCGATCAGGCGGCTGCCTGCAAGATCAACTCCCTCACCAAAGATGCCGCCCATCACGCCAAAGCCCAGAAGCGTTTCGGCCGGGTCCGGCACAAACTGAGCCAGAAATTCAGCCCGAGCGGCATCATCCAGCCGGCTTTCCTGCACAAGGGTGCGAATGCCCGGGTATCGTGCTGCAAAATCTTCGTGTACCTGCCGCAGATATGCGTAGCTTGGGAAAAAGGCAAAGTAGTTTCCCGTTCTGGCCTGCACCAGCTGGGCCAGTGCATCCGAAACTGCCTGCACGCTGGCTTCGCGGTCGCGGTAGCGGGTAGAAATATTCGGCAGGCAATACAGCCCCAGATTTTCAGCCGGAAAGGGACTGTCCAGTGCGACGGCACGTGCATCGCTGCAGCCCAGAACACTGCGGTAGAACGAGGGCGGAGCCAGCGTTGCACTGAACAGCGCTGCGCTGCGCCCTGCGGTAAGGCTGGCATCCACAAAAGGTGCCGGGTCCAGACACAGCAGCTGCAATTCAAGCTCTCTGCCGCGAGCGGTAAGCTGAGTGACAAAGTGGCTGTCGTATCGTTCGGCAGCACGGGCGATGTCCTGTACAGCAAAATAAAGCTCCAGCAACTGTGCATGTGCTTCGGCATCCGGGTTCGCTTCCAGCCAGTCCTGCAAAGGTGCCTGTACGGCCCGCAGCGGACTGAGCAGGGCAGAGGGCGGCTCCTGCAAAAATACAGTACTGTCCTGTGCATACAGCGGTTCGGGCAGTTCCAGTGCGGGGGCAGTGTTTTCAGGCAAAAGACTGGTCTGTGCCGGGTCTGCGGCATCGGTCTGGCTGCTGTGCCGGGGTGCAAGCTGTATGCAGGCTTTCCGGGCTTCCAGCAGGGCTTTGTCTGCTTTGGTCAGAGCAGTCTTTAAAGCACTTTTGCCCTTGCCCAATGCGCGTTTTGCCTCGGTCAGGCTGCTTTTACAAAAGCGTGCAGAATACATTGCTCTGGCTCTGTCGGGCAGATTATGTGCTTCATCGACCAAAAACAACCAGTCGCCGGAAGAATCAAAGAACCGCTTCAGGTGCACCACCGGATCGAACAGGTAATTGTAATCCCCAATGACCACATCGCACCACTCGCTCAGGTCTAGCCCCAGTTCAAAGGGACACACCGAAAAACGCTTTGCCGCCCCGGCCAGCGCTGCGCGGTCAAAGCTGCCGGTACCGTCCAGCAGAGCTGTCAGTGCATCCTTGATGCGGTCGTAGTAGCCGTTGGCGTAGGGACAAAGCTCCGGCAGGCAGGCGGGATGTCCCTCTGCGTCCGGATGCAGGCAGACCTTTTCCTTGGCGGTCAGCGTCACACTGCGCAGGGCAAGCTCTGGCTGAGCCGTATGCAGCCGGGTCAAGGCATCCTCGGCGGCAGTCTGGGTCGTGTTGCGGGCCGTGAGATAGAACAGCTTTTCTCCGTTGCCTTCGCCCATGGCTTTCAGCGCGGGGAAAAGCGCGCTCATGGTCTTGCCAATGCCGGTAGGAGCCTGACAGAACAGCCGCGTACCGCCCTTGCAGTCGGCGGTCTTGCCAGCGCGGCAGGCGCGGTAGATCTCGCCCGCCATAGCCCGCTGTCCGGGCCGGTACTGCGCAAACGGGAACTGCAGTGCCGCAAGGCTCTGAGTACGCTTTACATCCCACTCTATCCGGCGCTGCGCCCACGGAGCATACTGGCACAATAATTTGTCAAGAAATTCATCCAGCTCCTGCTGCGTAAAGCGGCGGATAAAGCGGATGATCTGATCGGTGTCTATCTGATAATAAGTCAGCCGGACATTCAGTTCCGGCAGGCTTTGCTGTGCGGCATAAATGGCACCGTACACCATGCCCTGTGCCCAGTGGCAGGGGTTCATATCCTCAGTGATCTCTTCCGGCGGCACAGCGGTGGTCTTGATCTCGTCAATGACTACCGTGCCAGTCTCATCGGTAAAAATGCCGTCAGCCCGGCCCTCAAGGGTAAAAGTGATGTCCTCTGCCTGCCGCTCTACGGAGAGAAATACCTCAGCCTGATAGCCGTCTCCGGCAGCTTTTTGCAATTTGCGGTGGATGTGGGCACCTTCCAGTGCACGGTCAAACCCCGTAAACCGGCTGTCAATGCTGCCGGTCCGCAGCAGAAATTCCACCAGCTGCCGGATGGGCAGATGAACCGTTGCCAAAGCATTTCACCTCCGCTTTTGGGATACACTGACGAACCGGTAATTTTTCTTCAGACACGATTCGGGCCATTCCATCGCCCGCCCTATTGCCTCACGGCAACAGGGTCCCACCCCAGCGGACGGTCTTCAGAGAAACTCCCGGTTCGTCGACGTAAACTGATTATTTCAGGCCGAACATCTCCATGCATTCTGCTGCCGCTTCATCCACTTTGCCAAAATCCACCGCTGCACGGTAATAGGTCTCCAACTCATCGTGGCAGCTCTTGGCCTGTGCCATCAGGGCACTGGCCTGTTCCAGCAGTTCGGCGGCAGCACGCTCGTTAAAGCGCAGCCGTGCCCGGTACGCTGCCAGATTTTCCCTGTCAAGGAAGCGGGTGCACCGCACAGCCTGCACACTGGGCAGATGCACCGGATGCCAGCGATTATCCGTCAGGAAGGCAAGCTTCAACTCCGGGATCAGGATATGGTCGATCTTATCCTCCGGGTGCATGGCGCATGGACAGGTAATAATGTGGTAGCCCCGCGTCAGGGCTTCGGCACGAATCAGCTCCAGCAGCAGGCGGGACACCGCGCCGTAGTCATCCCGGAACACGATAAACTTATCCGCCAATGCCTGTGCAGTGCCCTGATAAAACATTTCACCCTTGGGGGTGACGGCGGAAAGCAGGCGCAGCTCTTCGCTGCCAATGCCTTCCGTGCGCGGCATCACCCGGGTGCACAGCCGTTTGACATAACGGCGCACCTTGTCGAAATTGGCGCTGCAGGCTTCGGCGCGGCGGCTGTCCAGCAAAAGGCTGCCTGCCGATGCAATATATCGTGCAGCGCGGCTGCGCAGCAGGGCGTTGCGGGCAAACAGCGCCTTGACCTCATCGGTGCACTGGTGCAGCTTTTCTGCATCGATGGTGTGGTACAAACTCACCACCACTTCGTCCGCACCGGGAGCATCCGGCTCCACCACATGGGGCGCAGTGGCATCCACGATAGCCCTGTGCTGCCCGGGCAGGATCACGCCGTCCAGACTGTCCGGGTCGCTGGCACAGTGGATGCGCTGCGTCAGTTCGCCGCGCTGTTCGGCAGCACGGGCAAGCCGCTTCATCAGGGTGGATTTGCCGCAGCCCGGCCCGCTTTTGATCAGGTACATCTGCATACCGGGTTCGTGGCGCAGCGGTTCAAAATAGCCCTTGAAACCGGCAGGCGTTGTGGCCCCCAGAAAGAAATCAATGGAATCATGTCGTGCAGTTTCCATAATCGAACACCTCTCTTTTTGCTTTAGAGTATGCAAAAGGAAGGTGTTTGGTTCTTGCAGCGGGAATGATTCAGTCTTTATGATAGGTATGTTTGCACACCGTTTCAATGTTGTCCCGCAGGGCAGTAAAATCAGCAAAGGCTGCAGGCTTGTTCTGCGGGCTGCGCAGCAGAGCGGCAGGGTGGAAGGTACCCATGAACAGGATGCCGCCTTTTTCGTACAACTGACCATGCTCCTTGGTCACGGAGAAATCCTTTCGGATCATCCGCTGGGCGGCAATGCGGCCAAGGCAGACCACGATCTTTGGCTTCAGCAGGCGGAACTGCTCCCGCAGCCAGGGCATACAGGCTTCGCTCTCAGCAGGCTGGGGGTCACGGTTCTGCGGCGGGCGGCACTTGACGATGTTTGCAATATAGCAGTTCTTCGTGCGGTCAAGGTCGATGGCAAACAGATATTTGTCCAGCAGCTGGCCGCTGCGCCCCACAAAGGGCAGACCCTGCTCATCCTCATTCTGGCCGGGGCCTTCGCCCACAAACAGAACTTCGGCATCTTCCACACCCTGACCGAACACCACATTGGTGCGGGTCTTGCACAGCTCGCAGCGGGTGCAGGCAAGACAGCTTGATCTTAATGTTTCCCAATCCATGGCGGCTTGATCTCCTCTTGAAACGGTATGATACTTAATTCACAAATCGGAACAGCTTTTCTCCTAAAATAATAGTACAAAATCTAGGATGGTACGATGCATTGCATGAAATGACGAATCCACTCAATGCCTCTTTTAGTATACGACTTTTCGGCAACATCATCAATACAGTGGCCGACAATCTTTTTAATGACATGCTCATCCACACCGGCTTTCTTTGCCGTGGTGACGAACTGAAAACGACCATCATGAGGACGATGCCGGGGGGACAAGGCCTAAAGCATTCACGACGAATGCGTTGCCCTTTCTGTGTGTATTTTGGCTGGCGACTTAACGATACCACAGGACGATTCACTCGTCATGGATGTGGAGAAATCACACGATAAAACGTTGCTTTATCAAAAGAATAAACAAAGAGTATCTCCACGTGTTGATTTTAAATCAATCCGCAGCGATGGCTGAAAACGATTACACATGCAGATTTCAAAGCACTTATACAAATTGTATCCGCTTTCTCTTTGCAGAGCGCGGCTGGATGTGATATAATCAAAATAGTTTTTGCGATGCATTTTCAGGCGGTAGTGCCGGACGGCAGCGCGGGAGAAACCGGATAGCGGGAGAGTGGAACTTTTGGAGTTGGAACAGGCAAAAAAGCGCGTGGAAGAATTGCGCGCTGTGATCGAGAAAAACAATCGGCTTTACTATGACCAGGATGCCCCGGAGCTTGAAGATTTTGAGTATGATGCTCTGACCCGGGAACTGAAAGAATTGGAAGCGCAGTTTCCGCAGCTGGTCACGGCATCGTCGCCTACCCAGAAGGTAGGCGGCACGGCCAGCAGCAAGCTGCCCAAGGTGACCCATGCGGTAAAAATGGAAAGCCTGCTGGATGCATTTTCGTATGATGAGCTGCGGGATTTTGACCGCCGCGTGCGGGAAGCCGGCATAGAGCCGGAGTATGTGGTGGAGATCAAGATCGATGGCCTTTCCTGCAGTCTGGAATACGAAAACGGTGAGCTGGTTCGTGCCTCTACCCGCGGCGATGGCGTGGTGGGCGAGGACGTGACCGCCAATGTCCGCGCCATTCGCAGCATTCCCAAAAAGTTGAAGGATGCACCTGAATTTCTGGAAGTGCGCGGTGAGGTATATATGCCGCATGGCGCGTTCCAGAAGCTGTGTGCAGAGCAGGAGCTGCAGGGCGCAGCGCCCTTTAAAAATCCGCGCAATGCGGCTGCCGGTTCGCTGCGCCAGAAGGATGCAAAGATCACCGGAAGCCGGGGCCTTTCTATTTTTGTTTTCAATGTGCAGCAGATCCGCGGCAAAACGCTTACCAAGCATGCTGAAAGTCTGGATTACCTCAAGAGCCTTGGTCTGCCGGTCTCGCCGCGCTATCATATCGTGCATGACATTGAGCAGGCCATTGCCGAGATCGAGCAGATCGGTCAGAACCGTGCCAAACTGGATTTTGATATGGATGGTGCAGTGATCAAGGTGAACGATTTTGCACAGCGCGATTTGATGGGTTCCACCAACAAATTCCCACGCTGGGCAATTGCGTTTAAGTATCCGCCAGAGGTAAAGGAGACAACGCTGCGCAGCATTGAGGTCGCAGTTGGCCGCACCGGTGTTCTTACCCCGACGGCCTGCTTTGACCCTGTCTTTCTGGCGGGTACTACCGTTGCCCGCGCGACCCTGCACAATGAGGATTTTATCCATCAGTTCGGCCTTTGCATCGGCGATACCATTCAGGTGCGCAAGGCGGGTGATATCATCCCGGAAGTGATCGGTGTTACCCATCACGCAGAGGATGCACAGCCCTATGAGATGCCCACGGTCTGCCCCTCCTGCGGTGCGCCAGTCGTTCATCTGGAGGATGAAGCAGCTCTGCGCTGTGTTAACCCCGAGTGCCCGGCACAGGCACTGCGCAATATCATCCATTTTGCTTCCCGTGATGCAATGGATATCGAGGGCCTTGGCACAGCAGTTGCCACCCAGCTGGTGGAGAAGGACATGGTGCACTCCGCAGCGGATATCTACACGCTGACACGGGAACAGCTTCTGACGCTGGATAAGTTCAAGGAAAAGAGCGCCGATAACCTGCTGAACGCCATCGAGGCTTCCAAGCAGAACAATCTGGATAAGCTCCTGTTCGGATTTGGCATCCGCAACATTGGCGATAAAGCTGCAGCCCTGCTGGCAGAGCATTTCGGTACGCTGCAGGCTGTCCGGGAAGCAAGTGCAGAGCAGATCAGCGAGATCGATGGGTTTGGCGGCGTAATGGCGCAGAGCGTCGTGGAATTCTTTGCAAAGGAGGGAACGACCGACCTTGTCCATCGTCTGGCCGATGCCGGATTGAATATGCAGTGGAAGGGCGAACCGAAGGGCGATAAGCTGGCAGGAAAAACGCTGGTGGTCACCGGCACGCTGGAAACTCTTTCCCGCAATGAGGCGGAAGCACTGATCGTGAAAAACGGTGGTAAGGCCAGCGGTTCTGTTTCAAAGAAAACGGCCTATGTCGTGGCAGGCACGGCAGCAGGCTCCAAACTGACCAAGGCGCAGGCGCTTGGCATCCCGGTGCTGACCGAGGCAGAATTTCTGGCAATGATCAGCGACGAAAACATCTGATAAAACCGCTCCAATGGATATCCCCGCAGTTTTGTGCTGCGGGGATATTTTTATGTCCGCAGGTTCTATCCGGCAGGGACAGGCATATACTCATAGCAGGCAATGAGCCTGAAAAAGGAGAGGACAGTGTGGATGAGTATTATCGGGCGATACGCCTGCTTCCCTCATGGCTGGCCGGGCCATTGGGACAGCTGCCAGCACAGACGGCAGCGCAGATCCATGAACTTCGGTTCCGGACAGGCTGTGGTGTTTTTGTTACACTGTCGGGTCGGCAGCTCCCGCTGCAGGACCTGCCGGAGTGCCCGCTGCAGCTGAGGGAGTGTGTATTAGATCAGCTTCAGATCGAAGAGATCTTTCACACCCTGTGCGGCGGCGCGGTACATGCACACCAGACGGAGCTTGCGCATGGATTTCTGACCACACCCTCCGGCTGCCGGGTGGGTGTGGCAGGACGCTATGTGGATCGCGACGGCCAGACGGTTCTGCAGCAGGTGCAGGGGTTGAACCTGCGCATTGCAAGGGCGGTTCCGGTACAGCTGCCGGACGAACTTCTGGTGCAACTGAAAAAGCATTTTATTGGGATGCTTTTGGTCGGCGAGCCGGACAGCGGCAAGACGACGCTGCTGCGTCAGATCGCACGAGAACTGGCCGGGATGCAGCGGCGAGCCTGCGTGGTGGACGAGCGCTGCGAGATCTTTCCGCCGGGTGATTCCGAGAAGATGCCGCCGCTGGATCTGCTGTCCGGCATCCCTAAGGAACGGGCTGTGCAGATGGCACTGCGCACGCTTTCGCCGCAGATTATTTTGCTGGACGAGCTGGGCACGCTTGCCGAAACTGCAGCGCTGGAACAGGGCTTTTACAGCGGGGTGGACTTTGTTGCAAGCGTCCATGCCGCAAGCGTGGAAGAAGCCGCCCGGCGGCCGCAGGTGCAGGCGCTGCAGCGGCATGGAATGCTGCGTGTATTTGTACTGCTGCACGGCTGCACAGCGCCGGGAAAAGTCCGGCAGATCTGCACGGTATGATGCGGCTTTTTCATTGGGCAGCGGCTGCGCTGCTCCTGCTGTGCGGGTGGCTGACCGGCTCTGCATTTCAGGCCAGAACAGAGCAGCATATCCTGCAGCTGCAGCGCACCGTGGAGCTGTTGCAGCGCATCCGGCAGGAGATTGCTTACCGCAGGCTGGATCTGGAACAGCTGCAGCGGTGTCTCGTGCAGGAAAAGCTGCTGGAAAGCGATGCAGCACAAAAACTGCAGGAAATTCCGGCACCGGAAAGATTTGATGATGCGGAACGCCTTTGCTTTGAGCAGTGCTTTGCCGGCCTTGGCCAAAGCGAAGCGGCACAGGAATGCGAACGACTGGATTATTACTCTGCCCGTTTTGAAGCATTCCTGCACCAGGCGCAGCAGAAAGCGGCATCCGGGCAGGGCTTACCGTGCAGGCTTGGCCTTGCAGCCGGCGCGGTGGCAGCACTGATTCTTTTGTAGTGGCAGGAGGACGAAAACTTGGAGATCGACCTTGTGTTCAAAATTGCAGCGATCGGTATTATCGTGGCCGTCCTGAACCAGCTGCTGATCCGTTCCGGCCGGGAGGATCAGGCCATGATGACGACCCTTGCGGGTCTTGTGGTAGTGCTTTCCATCCTTGTCAAGCAGATCAGCGCACTGTTCGTTACCATCAAGTCGCTGTTTGCACTATGAGTACATCTTTTTCCATTCTGGGGGCAGTGGTCGTCTTTGCAGCGGCGCAGCTTCTGCTGCGGAAGGATGCACCGGCCTATGCGTTTCTGCTGTCCGTTGGCGCAGCATTGTTTGTGCTGCTGCAGCTTGGAGTGGCGGTGCAGGAGCTGCTTCGGAATGTACTGGCTTTCAGCCGCCGGGTGGACGGGCCTGCATTTGCCTGTCTGCTGCGCTGTGCCGGAATTTTGCTGCTGACCGATTACGCGCGGACCCTGTGCGAAGAAGCTGGTGCGGACACTTTGGCATGGTGCGCCGGGTTTGCGGGCCGATGTTTGGTTCTGGCGGCAGCATTTCCTCTGCTGGAAGAGATCTGCCAGAAGATCTGGGGGCTTGCCGCATGATAAAAAAATTCCTGCAAAAAGCGGCAGCGTTTGTATTGTGCACCGTATGCTTTCTGGCTTTTGCACCTGATGCCGCTGCGGCACAGCTGCAGGGCCTGCCCGGACAGGAGCTTTGGCAGCCTTATCTGGAAAAAGCTCCGCAAAGTGCAGAGTCCTTTGCCAAAGATCCGCTCAAATCTCTGCTCGCGCTCCTGCCGGGATCACCGGCAGAGATGATCCGGCAGATGGCACACTGCTATGCGGATGTTCTGCTGTTTTTACTGTTGCTGATCGTGCTTTCATTTCTGGTGGGAGGAGCAGCCGACAGCGCCTTGTTGGAGCTGGCTGCGGCTGTGGGCTGCGGCACTCTTTTGTGGGGAGATCTGATCAGCCTTGCACAGCTGATCTGTGAGCGGATGGAGGGGTGGAAAAACTACCTTCTGGGTTTTCTTCCGGTGTACAGCGGTGTGCTCGCTGCCGGTGGAGAGGTGAATGCCAGCACAGCGGCAAGCGGTCTGCTGCTGACCGGACTGTGCTTTCTGGCACAGGGTACGGTGCTTGTGGTCAGTCCGCTGCTGCAGAGCTACCTTGCGGTAAGCATGGCGTGCTGCATCAGCACCCAGCAGGGGCTTTCGGAAACGTGCCGTGCCATGGGCGCTTTGCTGCGCAGGGGGCTTGTCTGGGCTGGGCGGATTTTTGCAGTGCTGTTAGGGCTGCAAAGAGCGGTAACAGTTCAGCTGGACCGTTCTGCACTGCGGTTGGGCCAGCTGCTTACCGGCGGCGTGCCGGTGATCGGGCAGGCTCTGAGCGATACGGCAGAAGTATTTCTTGCCGGAATGCAGCTGCTCAAAAGCAGTCTGGGTTTTGCGGCACTTGCCGTGATCGGGGCCGAATTTCTGCCACTGTATCTGCAGCTTCTGCTCCATTTGCTATTCCTTGCAGGATGCAGGCTTCTGTGCGGCCTTGCGGAGAACCGGCGCTGTCAGGCGCTGTTTGACTGCATGGCCGAAGCGGTAAAATGCATGGCAGCAGTAACGGCACTGTTTTTTGAACTGCTGACGGTAGGCGTGGGGCTTCTGATGATGACGGGAGGCGGATAGGAAATGCACGCATTTCAGACGGCGGCATCGGCGTTCTGCATTGCCTGTATCTGTGCGGAGATCACGACGCTGTTGGCGGGCGCAGGCTGGGCGGGCAGATGCATAAAAGCCGTTGCCGGGCTATATATTCTAGTGATCCTGTTCCGGCTGGCCCCGCAGATGAAGCTGGAACTGAAAAGTGCAGCGGCGGCTGCTCCGGCAGCGGTCAGCATCCAGAGTACGGAGACATCGCTCTTGCAGGGAACGCAGGAACGGCTGGAAGCGGATCTTTGCGCAGAGTGTGAGCGGCGCTTTGGTACAAAGGTGAAACTGGAGATCACACTGACCCGGACAGAACAGACCGTTCGGGCAGAAAAGGTGCTTGTGATCCTCCCGGCGGCGTGCACATCCGCAGAGCAGAGCCGGATCGCGGCATATCTGCAGCAGGAGCTTGGCATGGCACCGATACTGGAAGTACAGGAGGGCACCGAATGAAACAAGCAGGGGGCATTTCGTTCGGAGATTCCGTGAAAGATTTTGCCCGGAAATGTAAAGGGAAACAGGGCAGAGCAAGGCTTGCTGCGGCAGTAGGCATTCTGGCAATGCTGTTGATCCTGCTGTCGGAACTTTTTCCGCAGAACACGGCAGCGGGCAGCACAAAAAACACAAAGTCTGCCCAGAGCAGCACGGAATATCAGGCACAGCTGGAGAACCGGCTGGAACATCTGATCTCACAGATGAGCGGTGCGGGCAAAACGACCGTGATGGTCACGCTGGAGACTGGGGAAGAAGCCATTTATGCGCTGGATACACAGTCCGGAGAAATGCAGTCCCAGCAGACCCATGTTCTGCTGGAAGATGGTTCAGCCCTGACCGAAACGGTATGTCTGCCGCAGGTGTGCGGTGTGGCCGTGCTGTGCGAGGGCGGCGGAGACATCCGCGTTGCTGCCCGGATCACCGAACTGGTAAGCGCACTGCTGGATCTGCCATCCAACCGCATTTGTGTGGAACAGCGCAAGGGCTGAGACCCTGCAGCTTTTATAAGGAGGAACGATTTATGAGAGCACTTTCCAGAAATACCCGCAGGGCCACAGCTGTTACATTGGCTGCCGCACTGGTGATCGCCGTATACTTGAACTGGCAGTACGCCCGCAGCGATGTGCCCACGGAGCTGCCGGACAATGCTGCAATGGTCGCGGCAGAGGCTGAGGATGTCCCGGTACAGGCGCAGACGGTTCTGGATGAGCTGCCCACAGAGGCCGAAGCGGTGTCCAGCGCCAACAAAAACTATGGTGAAGCGCAGCTTGTAAGCGTTGCCAGTGACAGCGGTGCAAAGTTTTTTGAGCAGGCTCGGCTTAAGCGACAGAAGGCCCACGATGAGGCGATGGATTCCATCAAGAAAACGATGAAATCCTCGTCGCTTTCCGCAGAGGAAAAGAAGGAATATACCGCCCAGATGACCGCAAATCTGGAAGATCTGAATGCGGAGAATGAGATCGAAACGCTGATCAAAGCCAAAGGTTTTGCAGACTGCCTGTGCTTTTTGCAGTCCGGCCGGGCAGACCTTACCGTGATGACCTCCGGTGAACCGCTCACAGCGGCACAGGTGGCACAGATCCGGGATGTGGTGCTGAACAAAAGCACTGTGACTGCCCAGAACATCACGGTGGTGGAGGTCAAATAAGAAGGTGCGGCAGAGTTTTCCGAAACAAGTATTGAAATCGCACCCGCTTTGATGGTATAATAACTCTATCAATAAAGAATGATGTTGTCCTGCGTATGGCATTGATCGTTTCAGGCAGGACCATTTCAAACAAGAAAAAGCAGGCTGTGCCCGCTTTTGAATGGAGGACAACACAATGGATTTTCAGAATACAGATCTTCGGGGCGGCAGCCTTCAGATCTCCACCGAAGTCATTGGCAAGATCGCACGCTGCGCAGCATTGGAAATTGACGGCGTTGCCGAGGTTTCCTGCGGCAGACAAAATAAAAAGCTCAAGGATCTGCTGGAAGCATCCAGCATCCAGTCTCCGGTCGTGGTGGAAATGCGGGATGGTACCGCAAACATCACTCTGAACCTGATGATGAGCTTTGGCGCACGCATTCCTGCTGTGGCCGAAAAGGTGCAGGAAAACGTGAAGAACGCTGTGCAGAACATGACCAATGTCACTGTGAGCCGCGTCAATCTGGTGATTGCCGGCCTTGCAGAAACCACTGCAGCAGAGAAGTAAAATAAAATTCAGAATTGGAAGCCGATCCTCTCTGTGCTCTGGCCGGAGAGGCTTCGTGCTGCGAGAGGAACATTATGGAAAATATTTTGCCCCGTAGAGAAGCACGCGAGAATGCATTTTTGCTGGCATTTTCGCAGACCTTTGGTGATATCCCGCTGGCAGAGGCCATTACCAGCCATGAAGAAAACGATGAAGAGCACCCTGTGGATGGTTTCAGCAAGCATCTGCTGAACGCATACTACGATCATTCTGCCGAGGTGGATGATGAGATCCGTGCACATCTGCGCAACTGGACCATGGAGCGCCTGCCTCGTGTCAGCCTGACCATCCTGCGTCTGGCAGTTGCCGAGATGCTGTTTGGCGGCGAGAATAAGCCCGGTGTTGCCATCAACGAGGCGGTGGAACTGACGAAAAAGTATGGTGCGGACGAAGATTACCAGTTCGTGAACGGTCTGCTTGGCGCAGTGGCCCGGGATCACGGTCTGGACGCGGAGCAGGCCGAACAGTGAGCCGTTATACGCTTGGCATTGATACAAGCAACTATGCAACCTCTCTGGCAGTGTTTGATACAGCTGGAGAGGTTGTTTGTGCAAAGAAGCGCTTTTTGCCGGTAAAAGCGGGCCAGCTGGGCCTGCGGCAAAGCGATGCACTGTTTCATCATACGGTCGCGCTGCCGGAGATGATGCAGGAACTGGCGCAGGAATTTGATCTGACGCAGATTGATGCTGTGGGCGTATCGCAAAAGCCCCGCCCGGTAGAAGGCAGCTATATGCCTTGCTTTCTTGCAGGTGTCAATGCTGCAACGGCCTTTGCACATGCAAAAGGGATCCCACTTGTGCTGACGACCCATCAGCAGGGTCACGCTGCCGCAGCGCTGTTTGCAGCTAAGGGGGAACAGCTGTTTGCTGAAAAAGTTCTGCTGTTCCATATTTCCGGCGGCACCACGGACCTGCTGCTCTGCGATCAGGTGCGCCGGATCACAACGCTTGGCACTAGCACAGACCTTTATGCCGGACAGGCTGTGGACCGTGTGGGGGTCAGGCTTGGCTTTGGCTTCCCGGCGGGTGCCGAGGTTTCCCGTCTGGCTGCACAGTGCACTGAGGAGATCAAGCCAAAATCCAGCGTGAAGGGGATGCAATGCAGCCTTTCCGGGCTGGAAAACCAGTGCAATGCCCTGCTTGCCGCAGGCAAAACGCCGGAATATGTGTGCAAATACTGCCTGCTCTGTGTGGCGGATACAGTGGTAAAAATGACCAAAGCTGCACAGAAGGAATACCCCGGCCTGCCGGTGGTATGTGCTGGCGGAGTGATGAGCAGCGATATCATCCGTGCATGGGTGCAGAAACGTCTGCCGCAGGTCTACTTTGTGCCGGGACAGTATTCCAGCGATAATGCCATCGGTGTTTCGATCCTGGCAGCGCGGGAGGCCGGATTATGGCTGAAGTGATTACCGTTTCAGCACTCAACCGTTATGTAAAAACGCTGCTGGATGCCAACGATGCTTTGTTTGACCTTGCCCTGCGCGGCGAGATTGCAAATTTTGTACAGAATGCGCGCAGCGGGCACTGCTATTTTTCTCTGCGGGATGATGTCTGCAGCGTCAAAGCGGTAATGTTCCGCACTGATGCACGCCGCCTTGCTTTCCGCCCGGAAGAGGGAATGCGTGTAGTCGTGCGCTGCCGCGCTACCCTTTATGAGCGCGACGGCGCATTTCAGCTGTACGTGAACGATATGTTCCCGGATGGCATTGGTGCCGCACAGCTGGCGTTGGAACAGCTCAAGGCGAAACTGGAGCAGGAGGGCCTGTTTGCACCGGAACATAAAAAGCCACTGCCGGAATTTCCTAAATGCATCGGTGTTGTTACCAGCAAGACGGGAGCTGCCCTGCAGGACATCCGCAATGTGCTCACACGGCGCTGGCCATCGGTACGGCTGCTGCTGTGTCCGGTGACAGTGCAGGGATTTGAAGCCGCGCAGCAGGTGGCCGATGCCATCAAAAAGCTGGATCAGCGCAAAGAGGTGGACGAGATCATCGTTGCACGCGGAGGCGGCAGCCGGGAAGATCTGTGGGTCTTTAACGCAGAGATGATCGCCCGGGCTGCATACCGCTGCAAAAAACCACTGATCAGCGCAATCGGCCACGAGATCGACTATACCATTCTGGATTTTGTGGCAGACTGCCGTGCCCCCACACCTTCGGCTGCAGCAGAGCTGGCCGTACCGGATCGGGCAGAGCAGGAGCGGATATTGCTGGATTTGCAGCAAAATATTCGCAAAAATATGCAAAAACGTTTTGATTTATGCTATAATGGTCTGGAACAATACAACTTTGTGTTGGAGCAGGGCCTTGCACGCCGAAACTGGCAAAAAAGTCAGGGTCAGCTGCAGCAGGTGCAGGATGCCATCCGTCAGCAGATGCAGAAACGCCTGCATTCTGCAGAATTGCAGCTGGGTCATGCGGCAGCACTTACTGGATCGCTGGATCCATACAAGGTGCTGGCGCGCGGCTACACGATGGTCACAGCAGCCAACGGCACTATTTTAAATGCAGATGATCTGCAGCCGGAAAAAACAATCTATGTTCGCAGCGCTTCCCGCCGTGCAAAGTGCAGGGTGGAAGCGGTGGAGGAAATCAATGAGAACACCCAAAAGTTTTGAGGAAGGCATGGAACGGCTGAATACGCTCCTTGCACAGATGCAGAGCGAGGATACGACCCTTGCAGATTCGGTCAAACTGTATGCAGAGGCCGCTTCTCTGATGGAGTACTGCCATGCTGCACTGGAAAAAACATCGCTGCAGATCGACGAAATCGACGCAAAGCTTGCGGGCACAGTGCAGGAGGAAAGCTAATGGACTATCAGGAGCAGTATCAGAATTATCTGGCGCAGGCAATGGCCGCGCTGGAAACGGCCTGCGGCCGTTTTCTACCGGAAGAATCCGAGGTGTGCCGTGCGGCACGCTACAGCCTGATGGGCGGCGGCAAACGGATCCGTGCAGTTCTTGTTCTCAGCGTCTGCGATATGCTGGGCGGCAGTATGCAGGCGGCACAGCAGTTTGCAGCTGCTGTAGAAATGCTGCACTGCTATTCGCTCATTCACGATGACCTGCCCTGCATGGACAATGATGATCTGCGCCGCGGCCGTCCTTCCTGCCACAAGGCGTTTAGCGAAGCAACTGCCATGCTGGCCGGTGATGTGCTGCTGACAGAAGCATTTGAGACAGTCGCCAATGCCCCGGCAGATGCGTCTGTCTGTGTACAGGCAGCGCGGGCACTGGGTGCAGGCGCTGGCAGCCGCGGCATGGTCTATGGGCAGGAACTGGATCTGAAATACGAAGCGTTGGCCGCAACAGAAGACCAGCTTCGGCTGATCCACCGCAATAAAACGGGTGCGCTGATCAATGCAGCCATCCAGATGGGTGCGGCTGCGGCCAAAGCGGATGAAGCACAGTGCAGAGCGCTGGAACAGTATGCTTATGGTCTGGGTCTTGTTTTTCAGATCGTGGACGATGTGCTGGATGTTACCAGCACACCGGAACAGCTGGGCAAGCCCATTGGCAGCGACAGCGAAAATGGAAAGACTACCTTTGTGACCCTTTATAGTGCGGAAGGTGCCATGAAGCTTGCACATGACCTGAATCAGGAGACCTGCACGGAACTGCACCGGAATTTTGGCGAAAAAGCTGCGTTTCTGGAACAGCTTGCGCAGCAGCTTCTTGTGCGTAAAAACTAAAAATAATCCATACAGAATAAAGGAAAAAGATTATGCAGCTTATTCAAAACATCCTGTCTTTCAATCAGATCCTTACGGTTTCACTGCTCGGCTGGCTTGTGGCGCAGGTGCTTAAAACCATCATCAATTTTATCCTGCTGGGCAAGTTCCAGTTGGAACGCATGTGGGGTGATGGCGGTATGCCCAGTGCCCACAGCGCAACGGTCTGTGCCATGGTCATTGCAACCGGACGCTGTGTGGGTGTTGACTCTGCCATTTTTGCAGTGGCAAGCGTGGTGGCAATCATTACCATGCACGATGCCATGGGCGTGCGGCATGAGACTGGCGAGCAGGCCAAGGTCCTGAACCAGATGATCGATCAGTGGATCGAAGTGAGCGAGAAGAATGCTCCTTTCCTGCAGAACATGCATCTGAAGGAGATGGTCGGCCATACGCCGCTGCAGGTCGTGGCAGGCGTACTGGTCGGTGCAGCCGTCGGCTTCCTGTATCCGCTGGCTTGAGGCATTCTTTTTCACGCAGGAATGCACTGCAGCAACAGAAAATCTTCATTTGAAGGACGTGTGATTTATGGGAGCATTGCTGCTGGACAGCATCAATCAGCCCAGAGATTTAAAGCAACTGAATGAACAGCAGGTGAAACAGCTGTGCGCGGAGATCCGCCAGTTTCTGCTGGAGAATATTTCCAAGACGGGCGGCCACCTTGCCTCAAACCTTGGCGTGGTAGAGCTTACCGTTGCACTGCACCGTGTTCTGGATACACCACAGGACAAAATCGTGTTTGATGTCGGTCACCAGTGCTACACACACAAGATCCTTACGGGTCGGCGCGGACAGTTTGATAAGCTGCGCCAGCTCGACGGGATCTCCGGTTTCCCGGACCCGAACGAGAGTGAACACGATGCATTCATTGCCGGGCACGGAAACACGGCGCTTTCGCTTGCGATCGGCATGGCGTGGGCCAAAAAGCTGCATCATGAAGCAGGGCTTGTGGTCGCGGTGATCGGCGATGGTGCCTTTACCGGCGGCATGGTCTACGAGGGCATGAACAACATTGAACAGCTGGACAACCTTCTTGTGATCCTGAACGACAACAAGATGTCCATTTCTAAAAATGTCGGTGCACTTGCCCGCTATCTGACTCATTTGCGCACGACCACGGCCTATTTTGATGCCAAGGATAATGTGCGCAGTTTTTTGGATGGAGTACCGCTGGTGGGCGCTCCACTGAAAAAAAACATCACCGAGTGCAAGACGCTTTTGCGTCGGGCAATGTACCACTCTACCATGTTCGAGGATATGGGCTTCCAGTACATCGGGCCGGTGGATGGCCACAACGTGGAAGAGCTGGAACGCACACTGCGCACCATCCGCAACCGGCAAGGGCCACATTTTCTGCACGTGATCACAAAAAAGGGCAAGGGCTATCAGCCGGCCGAGGTAAACCCCGGCAACTATCACGGCGTGTCGGCATTTGATCCGGATGGAATGCCCGACCCGGAGGTGGCACCAAAGGAATCGTTCTCGACGGTATTTGGCAATGCTCTTGTGACGGAAGGCAACCGGAACCCGAATATCTGCGCCATCACTGCAGCAATGAAGTATGGCACCGGCCTGCAGTTTTTTGCGCACAGCCACCCGGAGCGTTTTTTTGATGTCGGTATGGCAGAACAGCACGCTGTGACCTTTGCTGCCGGGCTTGCAAGTCAGGGCATGCTGCCGGTGGTATGCATTTATTCCACCTTTCTGCAGCGTTCCTATGATCAGATCATCCACGACGTAAATCTGCTGCGGGAGAATGTAGTTTTTGCCATCGACCGCGCCGGTTTTGTCCCAGCGGATGGCGAAACGCATCAGGGCATTTACGATCCCGCTTTCCTGAGCCAGCTTGGAATGCCGCTGTATGCGCCTTCCAATTATCAGGAACTGAATTACTGGCTGCAGCAGCTGTTGAGTGACCGCTTCCATGGTCCACGGGCAATTCGTTATCCCCGCGGTGGGCAGGATACAGCTCTGGCGGAATTTGGCTGCACCGGCGAAGATTATGATTTCCTGCGCAAAGCGGATGATGCAACAATCGTTCTGGTGAGTTACGCCGACGAACTGGCCGACCTTTTGCAGGCAGAACGTGAATTACAGCAGAAAAGTATTGCGTGTGATGTGATAAAGGCTGTAAAGCTGTATCCCTTTACAGATAAAATAATCGCTGATCTGTCGAAATATAAAATAATCCTGTTTGCGGAAGAATGCATTGCAAACGGAAGCATTGGTGAACATCTGGAATATGCTTTGCAGCAAAACGGATGGAATGGGCGCTTTATCCATTGTGCAGTGCGGAACGCGTGTCTTCCGCATGCCAGTGTGGCACAGATCAAACAGGCAACCGGTCTGGATGCAGCGCATCTTGTACAGGCCGTGCAGATGGCCGTGACGAAAGGAGAAAATTTACTGTGAAGATTCGATTGGACCAATATCTTGTTCAGCATGGTCTGACACAGAGCCGTGAGCGCGCAAAGGCGCTGATCATGTCCGGCATCGTTTTTGTCAATGAGCAAAAGGTTGACAAGGCCGGAGAGATGATCAAGGAAGATGCCAAGGTGGAAGTGCGCGGACACGACATTGGCTATGTCAGCCGCGGCGGCCTGAAGCTGGAAAAAGCTATGAAGTGTTTCCCGCTTACACCCAATGGCAAGGTCTGCATGGACATTGGAGCATCTACCGGCGGCTTTACGGATTGTATGCTGCAGAATGGTGCCGTCAAGGTCTATGCGGTGGATGTCGGCTATGGACAGCTTGCATGGAGTCTGCGCACAGACGAGCGCGTAGTGAACATGGAGCGCACGAACATCCGCAATGTCAAACCGGAGAATCTTGCCGAGCAGATCGAGTTTTTCAGTGTGGATGTCTCGTTTATCTCGCTGCACCATATTTTCCCGGTGGCACAGGCAATCACAACGCCGGATGCCATGGGCGTTTGTCTGGTCAAGCCGCAGTTTGAAGCTGGACGCGAAAAGGTTGGCAAGAACGGTGTGGTGCGCGACCCTGCTACCCACCGTGAAGTGCTGCACAATGCCATGGGCTATGCTGCTGCAAACGGTTTTGCTGTACGCGGATTGGATTTCAGCCCGGTAAAGGGACCTGAGGGCAACATTGAATACCTGATGTTCGTGCAGAAGAGCGGTGAACCTTCCGTGCTGGACGACAGCGTTGCAGAGCAGGTGGTGGCGGCAAGCCACAGCACGCTGGACCGCTGAGCTGCCATCAGACCAGAAAAAGGAGCTTCCCGCATGACGATCTATATTTCGCCGAATCCCGGCAAGACCTCTGCCAACGAGATCGCACTGCGCGCGGCGCAGATTCTAATGAACCATGGTGCAGCTGTTCTGATGTGTGAACAGCCACGCACAAGCTGCAGCACGGCCGGAGTGGTTTATCTGCCGTTGGAGGAATGCCTTGAGCAGGCAGATGTGATCCTGACCATTGGCGGCGACGGCACCATTCTGCATGAGGCAAATCTTTCGCTTCGGTACGCAAAGCCGATCTTGGGCATCAATCTGGGACGCTGTGGTTTTCTGGCTACCTGCGAAGTCAGCGAGATGGAAACCAAGCTCTCCGCTGTTGCACGGGGAGAGTTCAGCGTAGACAACCGGATGCTGCTGTATGTCCGCGTTCTTGGCCACGATGGCTGGGAGGGCCACGCCCTGAATGACGTGGTGGTCACAAAGGGCCGCCTGCAGCAGGCAATCGATTTCAGCATTTACTGCGATGATATTTTAGTAGAGCACTACCGTGGGGACGGTGTGATCGTTGCAACGCCCACCGGCTCCACAGCGTATTCGCTGGCGGCGGGCGGGCCGATCCTGGATTCCCAGACGAAGGGCGTTGTTGTAACGCCTATCTGTCCGCACAGTCTGGCCAGCCCGGCCATGGTGTTTGCGCAGGAGCGCAAGCTGAATATCTGTGTGGGACAGGTGGCCGATGATGAAGTGTTTATCAGCTGCGATGGCAGAGCTGGCTGTCCGCTCAAGGCCGGCGCAACGGCTGAAGTAAGGCTCTCCGATCAGGTGGTAAAGCTGATCACCTTCGGAAAAGCAGATCAGTTCCAGGCCATTGACCAGAAGCTTCGCAGCAGACGATAAAGGGGAGGCGAGTTTACGATGGCGCGCAGCCGTAAGGAAGATGTAAAAAGCAAGGGAGAACGTCAGCAGGTGATTCTCCGGCTTGTGCAGGAACACCCGATCAGCCGGCAGGAAGTTCTGCTGGATCACCTTTCCAAAGAGGGATTCGAGGTAACACAAGCCACCGTTTCCCGCGATATCCGGGAGCTGTGTTTGGTAAAAGCTGCCACGGCAGAGGGGTATCGCTATGTCTCCAGCCGGAACGAAAGCTTCAACCCCAAAACGCAGGGAAGGTTTGAAACGATCTTTCATGAATCCGTGCTGGGGGTAGATTACGCCGGACATGTTGTGCTGGTAAAGTGCTATTCTGGCATGGCCAACGCCGCATGCGAGGTTTTTGACGCATTGCAGTGGAAAAATGTGGTCGGCACGCTTTCGGGCGACGACACGTTCCTGATCGTTGCACGGTCGGAGCGTGATGCAAAAACGATCTGCTCGGAACTGACGAGACACATTGGATAAAAATAACGCGGGAGAAAAGATATGCTGAGCAGCCTGCAAATTGAAAATGTTGCTGTGATCCAGAAGGCTGAAGTACATTTCAAGCCGGGCCTGAATGTTCTTACCGGTGAGACTGGTGCCGGCAAGTCGATCCTGATCGATTCCATCAATGCGATCCTGGGAAACCGCACTTCAAAGGATCTTGTGCGCACAGGGGCCTCCAAGGCGGTGATCCGTGCAGCCTTTGAGGAGGTGCCCGGTACGGTGCTGGACAGCCTTGAGAAGGCGGGCTACGAGCGCTCGGATGCACTGATGCTCAGCCGCGAGATCACAGCCGAGGGCAAAAGCACCTGCCGCATCAACGGAATGCCTGCAACGGCTGCGGTTCTGCGGGAGCTGTGCGGAGGACTTATCAATATCAACGGTCAGCACGACTCTGTGGGCCTTCTGAACCCGGCAAGACATCTGGGCATTCTGGATGATTATGCGCAGAACAGCGTGGAGTTTCAGGACTATTATGTCCTGTACCGGGAGCTTGTGCGCATCAAGCGGGAGCTGGATGCCATGATCACCGACGAAGCCGAAAAGCAGCGCAGGATCGATCTGTTGAGCTATCAGGTGCAGGAGATCGAGGATGCCGGACTGACCGCCGGAGAGGAACAGACGCTGGAAAGCCGCCGCAAGATCCTTGCCAATGCATCTGCCATCCGGGATAAGATCGCACAGAGCTATGCATTGCTTTCGGGCGATGACGAGGCCTCCGGCGCAGTCGATCTGCTGGGTGAGGCATCCAATGCAGTGGATGCTGCCGCGCAGCTGGATGATGCACTTGCCGGTGCATCCAGTCAGCTGCTGGATCTGTATTACAATGCAAAGGATGTTGCCGCAGATTTGATCGGTCGGCTGGATTCCTATGATACCAACGATGCGGAGCTGGACGAGATTGAGCAGCGTCTGGATCTGATCTACAAGCTCAAGCGCAAATATGGTGATACGGTAGAAGACGTGATCGCTTTTGGACAGAATGCAAGGGAAGAACTGGAGCGCATCCAGTCCTCACAGGAGCGGCATGACCACCTGCAGGCAGAAAAGCTCCGCCTTTATGCGCTGGCCCGTGAAAAGGCAGAAGCACTGACCCAGACGCGCCTGCGCGCTTTTGAAGAGCTGAACAAGCGTATTTCCGGCACGCTGGATTTTCTGAACATGCCGGGCGTGCGCATGACACTGCGCCATACCCGCGGCCCACTGGCAAGCCATGGGCAGGACAGCATCGAGTTCTACATTTCCACAAACCCCGGTGAGGCGCCCAAACCCCTTGCAAAAATTGCTTCCGGCGGCGAGCTGAGCCGCATCACGCTGGCCATCAAAAATGCAATGGCCGATAAGGATGCCGTGCCTACTGTGATCTATGATGAGATCGACAGCGGTGTTTCTGGCAAAGCCGCCGGGCGTATTGGTGAGGTACTGCGCCAGAGCGCACAGGGCCACCAGATCTTGTGCATCACCCATACAGCCCAGATCGCTGCACTGGCGGACTGCCATCTGCTGATTCAGAAAAATGTAGCCAATGACCGCACCTATACCGAGATCCATCCGCTGGATGAGGAGGGCAGGGTGGAAGCACTGGCCCGGCTGATTTCCGGCGACCACATTACCGAGCTTTCGCGTGCCAATGCCCGCGAAATGCTGGGTCTTGGCGCAAAATAAGCCGCTGCAGATAAGGGGTTGACAAGCCCGAAGCATTGTGATAAAGTAGTCCTTGTTAATGGCGATGAAGGGAACAAGTACCTTGAAGTGTTCTGCCCAGAGAAACCCCGGTTGGTGTAAGGGGCCGCAGAGCAGCAGGGGAAATACCTCCCGGAGCTGCAGGCTGAATGCCGTTCAGGTTAATAGGCTGTGCCGCGTGCGAGCGTTACAAACGCAGGAGTGTCTCTCTACTCTGGGGTGTGCACTCGTGAGGTCGTTTCTGTGAGGAAGCGGCAAACAGAGGTGGTACCGCGAATTTTCTCGCCCTCTGCCAAATTCATTTTTGGCAGGGGGTGTTTTATTTTTCCCTCTGCCCACAAACAGGAGGAAAAAATCATGACTCTGTACGAAGAACTCAAGGCCCGCGGCCTGGTGGCCCAGATCACCGATGAAGAGATCATCGACCTGATCAACAATGGCAAGGCAACCTTTTACATTGGCTTTGACTGCACTGCCGACAGCCTGACCGCAGGCCACTTTATGGCCCTGACCCTGATGAAGCGCCTGCAGATGGCAGGCAACAAGCCCATTGCCCTGATCGGCGGCGGCACTACCATGATCGGCGACCCCTCCGGCCGTACCGACATGCGCAAGATGCTGACCAAAGAGGATATCGCCCACAATGCCGCATGCTTCAAAAAGCAGATGGAAAAGTTCATCGACTTCTCTGAGGGCAAGGCACTGATGCTGAACAATGCAGACTGGCTGCTGAACCTGAACTACGTGGAACTGCTGCGTGATGTGGGTGCCTGCTTCTCCGTGAACAACATGCTGCGCGCCAAGTGCTACGAGCAGCGCATGGAGAAGGGCCTGTCCTTCCTCGAGTTCAACTACATGATCATGCAGAGCTACGACTTCTACTACATGTTCCAGCACTACGGCTGCAACATGCAGTTCGGCGGCGACGACCAGTGGAGCAACATGCTGGGCGGCACCGAGCTGATTCGCCGCAAGCTGGGCAAGGACGCTTATGCTATGACCATCACCCTGCTGACCGACTCTCAGGGCAAGAAGATGGGCAAGACCGCCGGCAATGCCGTCTGGCTGGACCCCAACAAGACCAGTCCATTCGAGTTTTACCAGTACTGGCGCAATGTGGGCGATGCCGATGTGATGAAGTGCATCCGCATGCTCACCTTCCTGCCGCTGGAGCAGATCGACGAGATGAGCACATGGAAGGATCAGCGCCTGAACGAAGCTAAGGAAATTCTGGCTTACGAGCTGACCAGCATGGTCCATGGCAAAGAAGAGGCCGAGAAGGCCCAGAATGCTGCCCGCGCACTGTTCAGCGGCAGCGCAATGGATACCGAGCACATGCCTTCTACTCAGCTGACCGAGGCCGACCTGACCGATGGCTCCATCGGTATCCTGACCCTGATGGTCAAGGCTGGTCTGGCAGCATCCAACGGCGAGGCACGCCGTCTGGTCGTGCAGGGCGGTGTTCTGGTGGATGGCGAAAAGGTAGCCGCTCCCACCGTTGGCTTCACTGCTGAGCAGCTGGCAAAGGGTATTGTGATCAAGAAGGGCAAGAAGATCTACCACAAGGTCACTCTGTAAAAATATTGAACATGAAAATGCCGGTGTACTCTGTTTTGGAGTGCACCGGCATTTTTTTCACTTGATGGAGGATTGCTCGCTTGCTTGCAGAATTTACAGCTCGTAAGCCTTCTTCAATGCTTCGTAAGCTGCATCCTCATTCTCTGCGTGGACCAGCAGGGAAATATCCAGATCGCTGGTGGTGATAAGCAGTACTTCAATGCCGGCCATTGCCAGAGAATTCAGTGCACGGGCAGCTACGCCGCAGCTGGTGACCATTTCTTCACCAAACAGGTTCAGCTTGGAATAACCCACGCTGATCAGCGGAGAAGCCTTGGCATCCTTGTCCAGATTTGCAACGGAAATAGCCTTCATCACCAGCGGAAGATCACTGCTGGAAGCGGTAAAGCAGAAATCGATGGTGGTGCCATGGGGTGCACTCTGGCTGATCATATCTACGACCACACCGTTATCTGCAAAGATCTGCAGGTAACGTGCGAGGCTGTTGCCCTTGAACTCTACATCCTGCACACTGATCATCATGAGGCTCGGCTCAATATTGATCTTCGATACTCCGTACATAAGGATCCTCCGTTCTGCCCGAAAGGCGGGCTTCAACAATACAAAAATATTCAGGTAAGCTGCAAAAACTCCGGGTCGATATTTTCCCGGGCAATGGACTGAATCATTTCCAGGCTGAAATCTGGATACGCCTGTCGTACTCCGTGGGCCTTTGTAAGGGCTTCGGTATAATCGCGGAACAGGTAGGTACGCACATTGGATTTGCCTGCATCATAGTGGGTCACCGTCGGCAGAAGTCTGGGAGAGAGCACGCTGCAACGGACAGTGCCGTCCGGTTCGGTCGTTTTTTCAAGCTGAACCGATAAAATTGCGCCGACCAGCTGATTGGGCTTTTCCTGCGTGCTGATAAAATTGCCCAGAGAATAGGCCGTGAACACCTGCCTGCCGTCTGCTGCAGTCAGCCACTGTGCATTTTGCAGCACATGCGGGTGGGTGCCAATGATCAAGTCTGCACCCCAGTCTGCAAGGTTTTGCGCCAGAGTTCGCTGCGGATCTGCGATGGCATGGCTGTTTTCTACGCCCCAGTGCACACCCACCACCACAAAATCTGCAAGCTGACGTGCCGCTTTTACTTGCTGCTCGATCACATCGGTCTGGCTGGTATAGATCACATTGGCCTGCATGGAGCTGTTCTGCGGGATGCCATTGGTATGCTCTGTGTAGGAAAGATACGCGATCGTTACACCATTGACAGTCTGCAGCGGGATATGACCGTAGTCACTTTCTCCCTTCCACAAACCGGTGGTCACTACATCCTCCGGCATACTGCCCCAGAAGCGCAGGGTAGCGGCAATGCCGGAAGCGCCTTTATCGTAGGTGTGGTTATTGGACAGGCTGAACACCCGCACACCCGCCCGGTAAAGCGCACGGGCGCAATCGCCCGGCGTAGAAAAGCATGGGTAGGAGGATGGCTCCAATTCATCCGTGCAGAGCGTTTCCTGATTGATCCAGTTCACATCATGCTGTGCATAAAAAGGCGCAATATGTTCGTAACAGTAATCGAAACTGTAAGCTTCCTCTCCGGAAGCGCGGCGCTGCGCCTGCTTATAAATGGGAGCGTGGATCAGATTATCTCCTGTTGCAGAAAAGCAGACAGTCTGAACCAGCGGCTGCGGTTCCGGCTCTGGCGCAGGCTCTGCTTCTTCCAGCTGTGATACAGTGGCAGAACCTGCAGAAGAGCTTTCCGTGCTCACCGGTTCTGCCGTCGGTATGCTTTCCTGCAGAAAGAACTTTGGCAGCAATGGCAGGCAGAACAGAAATACGATCAGCATCGCTCCGGCTGTCCAGAAAGCCTGCCTTCTGGCGCGGCGTTTTGCAGTCGGTCTGCGCCGGTGTTGTTGCGGGGATTGATTGCTCATCCGCGTCCACATCCTTCCACCATGTTTCTGCCAAAAGCAGAGCAATCAGGCTTTTTAAAGTGCAGCGATCATATCACCCATATTGTACAGGCCCGGCTCCTTTTTTGCAAGGTAAACTGCTGCATTCACGGCGCCGTTTGCAAAAATATTGCGGGAGTAAGCGGTGTGCTTGAGAGTGATCACCTCGTCCGGGCCGCAGAACAGCACTTCGTGATCACCCACGATGCTGCCGCCGCGCACGGAACTGATACCAATTTCCTTCGGATCGCGCTTCTGGCGGACAGAAGAACGGTCGTAAACATAATGATATTCGCCATTGTTTTGCTCATTGATGGCATCGGCCAGCATCAGAGCGGTGCCGCTGGGTGCATCCAGCTTGTTGTGGTGGTGCTGCTCCACGATCTCAACATCGTAGTTCACACCCAGAATAGCCGAAGCGCGCTTGCACAGCTCCGACAGCACATTGATGCCCATGGACATATTAGCGCTCTTGAACACCGGCACCGTGCGGGATAGCTGCACCACCTTGAGCTGCAGCTCTTCCGAAAGGCCGGTGGTGCACACCACGATGGGCAGCTTGTGAGCTTCACAGTAGGGCAGAGCCTTTTCCACAGCGGCCGGAGAGCTGAAATCGATGATCACATCGCCCTTGCCGTCCAGCTTTTCCAGGCTGTCATACACAGGGATGCCGTTCTGTTCGCCATCCTTCAGGTCGATGCCTGCAATCACGCGGCAGTCCTCGCGCTGTGCGATCATATCACACAACACATGGCCCATGCGGCCGCCGATGCCCTGAATCACAATATCCGTCATAATTTTTATCCTTTCCTGCCCGTTTTGCATATCGGCATATCGCAAAATGCCCGGACAGAGCGCTCCGCCGGGCATTTTGCAGCCAAAAACTTATTCTGTAATAAGACCCTCTGCACGCAGAGCCTTTTCAATATACTCCTTGTGTGCCTCGCTCGGCTCTACCAGAGGCAGACGGCACTCGCCAGCTTCCCAGCCCAGCACATTCATGGCGTACTTCACCGGAATGGGGTTCACTTCACAGAACAAAGCATCTGCCAGCGGCAGCATTTCCAGCTGCAGCTGACGGGCCTTTGCGGTATCGCCGTCAAAGAATGCCTTGCAGCAGTTGTGCACCAGCTCCGGCTTGACATTGGACACGACGCTAATCACGCCCTTGCCGCCCAGAGCCAGCAGGGGAACCACCTGATCGTCGTTGCCGGAATAAATGTTCAGCTCGTCGCCGCACAGCTGTGCGATCTTGGCTACCTGAGAGATGTTGCCGGAAGCTTCCTTGATGCCGTTGATCAGAGGATGCTTGCTCAGTTCCAGAGCAGTCTCCGGGGCAATGTTCAGGCCGGTGCGGGAAGGCACGTTGTACATGATCACCGGGATGCCTCCGGCCTCAGCCATGGCGGTAAAGTGAGCAACCAGACCAGCCTGCGTAGTCTTGTTGTAATAGGGAGTCACCATCAGCAGAGCGTCTGCGCCGCATTCGGCAGACTTTGCGGCCAGTGCGCAGCCGTGGTCGGTATCGTTGGAGCCAGCGCCTGCAATGACGGGCACGCGGTGGTTGACAACATCCACCGTATACTTGATGGCGGCAAGCTGCTCCTCATCGGTCATAGTAGAGCACTCGCCGGTGGTGCCGCAGATGATGATGGCATCGGTATGGTGCGCGATCTGATCCTCAATAATGCGGCCCAGCTCGTCAAAGTTGATGCTTCCGTCCTCGTACATCGGGGTGATAATGGCAACACCCGCGCCGGTAAAGACAGGATTCTTCATAGCCTAAAAACTCCTTTGTATGCGCTTTTGCGCAAAATATACTTAGTCGAAATAGCCCTTTGCGGCCAGCAGCTCTGCCAGCAGAACGCCGCCGCCTGCAGCACCGCGCAGGGTGTTGTGGCTCATGCAGGCAAACTTGTAATCAAACAGGGTGTCCTCGCGCAGGCGGCCGATGCACACAGCCATGCCGTTCTCGGTGTTGCGGTCCAGCTTGGGCTGCGGACGATCCGGCTCGGTGAAGTAATGCAGGAACTGCTTGGGTGCGCTGGGCAGGTCAAGCTCCTGTGCGGGGCCGCGGAAGTTTGCCCATGCCTCCAAAATCTGCTCCTTGGTGGGCTTCTTCTCAAAGCTTACAAACACGGCAGCGGTGTGGCCGTCGGAGACAGGCACGCGGAAGCACTGGGCGGTGATCACCGGCTTTTCGGCGTTCACGATATGGTCGCCCTCAATGTGGCCCCACAGCTTGAGCGGCTCGCGCTCGCTCTTTTCTTCCTCGCCGCCGATGTAGGGGATCACGTTGTCCACGATCTCGGGCATACGGTCAAAGGTCTTACCTGCACCGGAAATGGCCTGATAGGTGCACACCAGAGCCTTGCTGACACCAAACTCCTTCATCAACGGGTGCAGGGCGGGAACATAGCTCTGCAGGCTGCAGTTGGACTTGACGGCAATAAAGCCGCGCTTGGTGCCCAGACGCTTGCGCTGTGCGGGGATGATCTCGATGTGGTCGGCGTTGATCTCGGGCACCACCATGGGCACATCCGGGGTAAAGCGGTTTGCACTGTTGTTGGACACCACCGGGCACTCAGCCTTTGCATAGGCCTCTTCCAGAGCCTTGATCTCATCCTTGGGCATGTTGACTGCACAGAAGATAAAATCCACCTGAGAAGCAACCTCTTCCACCTTGGATGCATCCAAAACTACCATCTTCTTGACACTTTCCGGCATGGGGGAGGTCATGGCCCAGCGGGGACCGACAGCTTCCTCATAGGTCTTGCCGGCGCTGCGGCCGGATGCGGCCAGAACGGTCAGCTTGAACCAGGGGTGATTTTCCAGCAGCGTCACAAAACGCTGACCGACCATACCAGTCGCACCTACGATACCCACTTTATACTGTTTTTCCATTTCCAGCACCTTTCCTTTCGTGAAAGCGAACTCAATAAATATTTCTATTACATAGATTCACGGCTTGCAAACCGGACAGCGATGCAATATAATAGATACTGTTTATACAGATTTTATGATATCATTGATACGGTGTCCGTGTCAATCATCGGAAAGGCAAATTGCACGCTATGTTAAAAAAAGATTTTTGGTATGATTTACCCAAAGAACTCATTGCACAGGAGCCGGCTGACCCCAGAGACTCTGCACGGCTGATGGTGCTGAGCCAGAAAGACGACAGCATCCAGCACAAGATCTTCCACGATCTACCGGAATTTTTAGAGCCGGGCGACCTGCTGGTGGTAAACAATTCCAAGGTCCTGCCTGCCCGCATCGTGGGCGTCAAGCAGCCAACCGGTGCTGTGTGTGAGCTGCTTTTGCTGCGTCAGGTCAAAGGCGACCAGTGGGAATGCCTTGCAAAGCCCGGCAAGCGGATGCAGCCCGGCACGAAGGTGAGCTTTGGTGACGGCAGCCTGACCGCCGTGGTAGACGAGACCATGGAGGACGGCAACAAGTACGTTACATTTTATTACGATACCGAGACCCTTTATGAAAAGCTGGACGAATTTGGCAAAATGCCTCTGCCGCCCTACATCACAAAGCAGCTGGAGGATCAGAACCAGTATCAGACTGTTTACGCAAAGGAGCTTGGCAGTGCTGCAGCGCCCACGGCCGGCCTTCATTTCACACCGGAGCTGATGGATACCATCCGTGCCAAGGGCGTGAACATTGCCGAAGTGACCCTGCATGTGGGTCTGGGCACCTTCCGCCCTGTACAGGAGGACGAGATCGCGGATCACAAAATGCACAGCGAATGGTACTGCATCGACGAAAAAACGGCGCAGATGATCCGCGATACCAAAGCCGCCGGTCATCGTGTGATCGCCGTGGGTACCACCAGCTGCCGCACGCTGGAAGCCGTTGCCGCAAAGTACGGCGAGATCCGCGCCTGCAGCGGCAACACTTCTATCTTCCTGTATCCAGGCGTGAAGTTCAACTGCATCGACGGCCTGATCACCAACTTCCACCTGCCGGAAAGCACCCTTATCATGCTGGTGTCGGCCCTGTATGGCTACGAAAAGACCATGGCGGCCTATAAGGTGGCTGTGGAGGAACGCTATAGATTCTTCTCTTTTGGCGATGCGATGCTGATTCTTTGATTATTTTTCCCGCTATTCTGTTGTTGATGAGCCTGATCCCGGGCTTTTTCATGAAGATCGCACGGCTGTTTTCCGTGCACAGAAAGGAACAAAAACTATGCCTTCTTTGACGACCTATAAGCTGCTCAAGCAGGAACACGACGCCCGGCGGGGCGAGTTCAAGACCGTGCACGGCACGGTGCAGACGCCCGCTTTTCAGAACGTGGCTACCGCCGGTGCCATCAAGGGCGGGTTGTCTGCTCAGGACCTGAAAGACATTGGCGCACAGGTCATGCTGTGCAACACCTACCACCTGCATCTGCGCCCCGGCGACAAGCTGGTAGCCGATATGGGCGGTCTGCACAAATTTACCCGCTGGAACGGCCCCATTCTGACCGACAGCGGTGGATTTCAGGTATTCAGTCTGGCAAAGCTGCGCAAGATCACCGAAGAGGGCGTGACCTTTGCCTCCCATCTGGACGGCCACCGCATCTTTATGGGCCCGGAAGAGAGTATGCAGATCCAGGCAAACCTTGGTTCTACCATCGCCATGGCCTTTGATGAATGCGTAGAGAACCCCGCACAGCACGATTATTCCAAGGCCAGCTGCGAACGAACGACCCGTTGGCTGAAGCGCTGCAAGGATGAAATGGCCCGCCTGAAGCACGAGGGCATTTCCGTGAATCCCGATCAGCTGCTGTTTGGCATCAATCAGGGCTGCACCTTTGCGGATCTGCGTGTGGAGCACATGAAGCAGATCGCAGACCTTGATCTGGACGGTTACGCCATCGGCGGTCTGGCTGTGGGCGAGCCCACCGAGGTGATGTATGAAATGATCAGTCAGGTGGAGCCCCACATGCCCAAGGATAAGATCCGCTACCTGATGGGCGTTGGCACCCCCGGCAATATCATTGAGGCAGTTTCCCGCGGCGTAGATCTGTTTGACTGCGTGATGCCCAGCCGTAATGCACGCCACGGCCACTTGAACACCTGGAGCGGTATCATCAACATCAAGAATGCAAAGTATGAGCGCGATGAACGCCCTATTGATCCTGCCTGTGGCTGTCCGGTCTGCCGCAGCTATTCCCGTGCCTATATCCGCCACCTGTTCAAAGCGGAGGAGATTTTGGGAATGCGCCTTGCCGTCATGCACAACCTGTGGTTCTATAACCATTTGATGGAGCGTATCCGGGATGAGCTGGATGCAGGCACCTTCACGGCTTTCCACGATAAATATGTAAAGCTTCTGGATACCCGAATTTGAGAATAAGTCTTGCAACAGGTCGTTTAAAAAGGTATAATAAGCTTATCTGAATTTTGAGAGGAGATTTTGCCCCATGCAATTTCTGACTACCACTTCCGAAGGCTACATCAGCCTGTTCTTCACACTGGCTCTGATGCTGGTTCTGCTGTACTTCATGATCTATCGTCCCCAGAAGAAGCAGGAGAAGAAGGATGCCGCAATGCGCAGCAGCCTGGAGATCGGCGATCAGGTCACCACCATTGGCGGTGTCATTGGCCGTGTTGTTGCAATCAAGGACGATACCTTTGTTCTGGAGACCGGTGCTGACCGTGTGAAGATCCGCTTCACCAAGACTGCAATTTCCGCTGTTGAAAAGCTGAACATGGACAAGGCTGACAAGAAGTAAGCTTTTTCTTCAAACAATTAAGAGCATATCAAACGCGTCTTCCTGCATAGATTACTGGCAGGGAGGCGCGTTTTTATGTCTGAGAAAAAACTTTTCCCGGCGGAACTCCGGGTTCTTCTGCTGGCGGGGGCAGTCGGCGTTATGGTCACAGCGGGCTGGCTGGCCGCAATGGCAGCGCTGATGACAGCACAGGGTTATTCTGGTGCCGCCGCACCGCCGCTGGCAACAGCAGCCGTTGGTGCAGGGAGCCTTTGCAGCGGTTGGATCGCTGCATTTTGCAAGAAGGAACGCGGCCTGCTGTGCGGGCTTGTACAGGGCCTGTTTTATGCGGCATTGCTCGTGGTGCTCAGCGTTCCTTCCGGTACGCTTACGGAAGAGCCGCCGCTGCTGCGGTTTGCTGTGCTGATCCTGTGCGGCAGTATTGGCGGATTGCTGGGCATGGTGACCCGGGAGAAAAAGCGCCGCAGCTGAACAAATAAAACAAGGAGGTTCGATCATGTGGGTCTATCAGCAAACAGGAACGCCAGCGCACTTGCCAGAAGCCGCGCAGCCGCTTCCCACAGGTGAAGCTGCGCTTCTGCCGCAGCCGCAGAAAACACCGCCGCCAGAACGATCCGCACCGGAAGTGCCTTCACCGCTGCAGAGACATAACACGGAAACCCGGCAAAAAACCTGCTGGCTGCTCGTCTGTGCCTTTCTGATCGGCTCTGGCTCAGCTGGCGTGCTTCTGGCTTTCTGCGAAAAGCAGCAGCCGGACTGGCTGCAATATTACCTGCAAAGCTGGCGCGGCCTGTTTGCCGCTGCAGATGCACATACTGCGGCCAGCCTTTTCGGAATGGAATATCTTACGCTGGCTGCGGCCGCGACCCTTCTGTTCCTGATGGGCTTTTCCGCACTGGGGCCGGTTTTGATCTTTTTGTTTACGATGTTCTATGGGCTGGGAAACGGGACGCTGTTTGTGCAGCTGCTTTCCGACACGGCACTGAAAAAGGAAACGTGGCTTCTGCTGCTTGCATTTCTGCCTGCGGCAGCTGCTTCTGCAGGGCTGTGCACGCTCGGCACAGATTCTCTGCGGGTGAGCAGCCAGATCCGCGTCTGTTCCTTTTTTGCAGCAGGGCCTGACCGGGAGATCGTCCGGCCACATGGATTCATCCGGCAGTATCTGCTGACGCTGACGTTATTTGTGCCGCTGTGCGGCATTTCTGCAGCGCTTGCAAGCATTGGAAGCAGGCTTTGAGCAAGGGCTTTTCTTGCGGGTTTGCTTGTTATATGCTACAATAGAGAATAATAAAGCCAAGACAATGTAACAGGAGCTTTTTTGATGAAGGAACCAAAACTGAAAACTGTATATGTGTGTTCCAACTGCGGCGAGACAAGCCCCCGCTGGATGGGCCGCTGCCCAAGCTGCGGCAGCTGGAACACGATGAACGAGGACGTTGTAGCGGAAGCCCCCAAAGCAGGTACGGCCGCAGCCAAACAGGCGGCAGCCGCCCGCCCGGAAGGGGTGACCACCCTGACCGCAAAACGCCTTTCTGAGATCAGCATGACCGAAGAAAAAAGCCGTATTCTGACCGGCATTTCGGAGCTGGACCGTGTACTTGGCGGCGGCATTGTGCTGGGCGGCGTTGTGCTTTTGAGCGGTGAGCCGGGTGTGGGCAAATCTACTATGCTTCTGCAGCTGTGCGGTGCCATTTCCAACCAGCACAGCGTTTTGTATATCACTGGCGAGGAATCGGTGCGGCAGGTCAAGCTGCGCGCTGCCCGGCTGAAAGTGCCGCAGGATAACATCTTTCTGGCAGCGGAGAATGATGTGGACGAGATCTGCGGCCTGATCGAAAAAGAAAAGCCGGATCTCGTGGTCATCGACTCCATCCAGACGATGCGCTGCATGGATATCTCGTCCTCCGCCGGTACGGTAAGTCAGGTCAAGGAAAGTGCGGCCCGCCTGCTGGCCGTGGCCAAAAAGCAGGAGATCCCCATGTTCATTGTGGGGCATGTGAACAAGGACGGTGCCATTGCAGGCCCCAAAGTCATGGAGCATATCGTGGATACGGTGCTTTACTTTGAGGGCGATAAAATGCTGCCGTACCGCATCCTGCGTGCGGCCAAGAACCGTTATGGCTCCACCAATGAGCTGGGCATGTTTGATATGACGGGGCAGGGCCTTGCTGAGATTGAAAACCCTTCACAGATGCTGCTGGAAGGCCGTCCTCTTGGCGTTTCCGGCAACTGTGTGGCCTGTACCATGGAGGGCAGCCGTCCCATTTTGAGCGAAATTCAGGCCCTTGCAACCAAAACCAATTTTCCAGCACCGCGCCGTGCCTGCAGCGGCTACGACTACAACCGCATGAATCTGCTGATCGCTGTGCTGGAAAAGCGTGCAGGGTATTTCTTTGGAAATCTGGATGTATATATCAACATCGTGGGCGGCATTGCACTGCGTGATACTGCCTGTGATCTTTCTGTCTGCTTGAGTATGGTCTCCTCGCTGCTAGACAGGCCCGTCAGCGATAAGCTGATCGCCATTGGCGAGGTCGGCCTTGGCGGTGAAGTACGCAGCGTACCCAATCTGGAACAGCGCCTGCATGAGGCAGAGCGTATCGGCTTTGAACGTGCGGTGATCCCGAAGCACAGCTTGAATCATCTGAGCCCGGCAGATTATCCTGGAATGCAGCTGATCGGCGCGGCTTATATCACCGATGCGATCAATGCCCTGAAATCTGACCGCTTATAAGAGGAAAAACAATGTCGATCTATCTGGACGAGAAAAATCCCGGCAAGCACAAGCCCTTCGATGATGCTGCGCCGGACATTGTAGAATACGTCCGCTATCTGGAAGTGATCGCGGGCAAAAGCGCAAACACGGCGTTCAGCTACTACTGTGATCTGCGCGGATTCAGCCGTTTTATGAAGCGCCGCCGTGGGCTTGTGCCCGAAGACAGCGAGATGAAGGATATCGACCCCAAAGGGCTGGACACCGCATTCTGGGCCTCCGTAACAAAGGAGGATATCTACGAATATCTGTACTTTTTAAACCGCGAGTGCGGCAACAAAAAGTCTTCAACGGCCCGGCGGCTGGCAAGCCTGCACGGCTTTTATGATTACCTGGTCAATCAGGTCAACCGGCTGGATGCAGATCCGACTGCGGCCATCCACCCACCCAAACAGGATAAGGTACTGCCCAAATATCTGACGGCGGAGCAGTCCATGGAGTTATTGGAAAGCACGCAGACCCAAAGCGATTTTCCGGAGCGGGATTATTGCATGGTGACGCTGTTTTTGAACTGTGGAATGCGTCTGGCAGAGCTTGTCGGCATGAATCTGGACGACATTGATTTGGAAAACCGCCAGATACGCCTGTTTGGCAAGGGCCACAAGGAGCGCATGGTTTATCTGAATGATGCCTGCATGGAAGCATTGCGGCTGTATCTGGGCAAACGCAATACGATGGAGGGGCTTCTGCCGCAGGAAAAGGCGGTCTTTATTACCCGACGGCGCAAAGAGCGTATCTCGAACCGCAGGGTAGAACAGCTAGTGACCGGTGCAATGAAAGCAGCCGGATTAAAAGGCTTTTCCACACATAAGCTGCGCCACACTGCCGCAACTCTGATGTATCAGACTGGTAATGTGGACATTCTGACTTTAAAGCAGCTGCTGGGCCACAGCAACGTGTCTACCACACAAATTTATACGCACCTACAGGAATTTCAGGTGCGCGCGGCTATTGAAGAAAACCCGCTGGGCAAGGTCAAAAAGCCCAAAGCATCTTCTCGCATCTTGGATACAACAGAAAAGGAAACAGGGGAGACAGCAGAGGATTCAGCTCTGGATGAGGAACTTTCGTCTGTGCCCATGAAAGCCTTTGAGGGTGCGGCTCAGGATGGCATCGGGCTGGATGCTTCCGTGCTTGCAATGAAGCCTGATGCGAACGCTGGAAACGGAAATTCCTGAACCACATAAGAATACCCATAAAATGAAACGATACCGTCTGTGACGCGTCCAAAGTGCGGATATGTCATCGGCGGTATTTTTATAGATATATTTATATAAATAATGGAATGATAAGCTGTGATCTGGCCAGCGATTTGAAATCGTACGAGCAAATGGTCGTTCACAGAAAAATAAAAAGATCAGAATGACCACAGAACTTATAGCAACATAAAAAGAGAATCTGGAAAAATAAAATGCAAGCGCGCATGGCAGCGGCAGACTGTGCAGCTTTTGTAATTTGTAAGTCCATAAAAAGATTGTAGCACCAAAATACTAATGAGACACAAAAATATAAAAAACGCAAAAGTTGAATCATACGGTATTACAGATGGCTGCAGATCCGCAGGTCGCGGAAAAAGGCCAGATTCAGGAAAATAGAGATTTTTCACTTCCCTATATTTCGCATAACGTGCATTATACGAAAATTATGCAATTAAAAAATAAGACCGCCCTTCTCTTCTGGTTATGAGTTCAGCGGTCTTAAAATACTGATGGCTGTATGGTGTTGGGTTCAGAATGTTATCGCTTCTTCTCCCTTGGTGATGCTATGCTGATACTTTTTAATTTAAAGTGAACCCGGCAAGCTGCTCGGCCTGCGGCTGTGTGCCAAAGTATGCACAGATCGCTTCGTAATAAACGCGGGCTGTTTTTTTACAACCTTCTTCGCTGCCGAACTGTGCAACATCTGCTTCATTCGTTACAAAGCATTGCTCTGCCAGCACTGCCGGACAATTTACATCTTCCAGCAACGTAAAGCTTCGCTCTGCACGCACCTCGGTGTGGGTGCTTTCCACCAGTTGCTTCTGATCGTTTTCCAGATAATAAATGTATCGGACTCCCCCGCGCCCACGCAGTGATGCTCCTGCAGCCTGCATTCCTTTGGCAAGCAGCTGCGCAAAGTAAAAGCTTTCCTGATGCCAAGTCCGGCCCGGCACTGCCGGATAGCACTCAAAGCCGGATGCAGTGGAGCCATTTGCAGCTGAGTTGCCGTGGATGGAAAGCAGCAGCTGCGGTGCCTGTTCGTCCGCTCTGGCGGCACGCTGGGCGGGCGTAGTGGTTTCATCAAAGCTGTCACGGGTCTGCAGCGGAATAAAATTAGAGTCCTGCTGCAGCAACCGGATCAGTTCCGAGGCGGTTGCTGCGGTCATATCTTTTTCTTCGATCACTCCCCTTGCACCCGGGTCTGCTCCACCGTGCCCGGCATCGATCACCACGCGGTAAGGCGGATCACCGACCTGCGGACGGAATTCTTCACCGGCGATGCTTTCCGCTGGCTGAGCTGTCTGCAGAGTCAGCGCTGCATGCCAGAGTGAGCTGCCAAACCAGATGCCCACTGCGCAAAAAAGCAGAATGACCGTATTTTTGAGCACATGAGAAGTCTGTTTTCGTCTTTTTAAGTGCGCGGCTTTGGAATATCGTTTTGCCATTTTGGCTTACATCCTTATATTAGCATTCTTTATAGAATACGATCCTGCTCTGCAAATTCCTTCAATGTGAGAAAAAGCTACCCGAAAAATCCTTCGGATAGCTTTTTCTTTATTTCAGCTCTACCACGGTCACGCCGCTTTCACCCTCGCCATAACGGCCCAGACGGAAGCTTTTGACCATGCGGTTGCCGCGCAGATGCTTGTGGATAGCTGTGCGCAGCGCACCGGTTCCATTGCCGTGGATCAGATAAACCACTGTCTGTCCGTTCAGGATGGCACGGTCGATAAAGGAATCCACCTCCGGCAGCGCTTCGTCCACCGTCAGGCCCAGCAGATTGCATTCCATCTTGGCGGAACGCTGTACCCTCTCTACCCTGCCGTTCGGGCGGTTGGCATCGCCGGTCAGGCGGGAATAGCGCTGCTGTGCTTTAGTCTGCGGTTTCTTTTCCTTGACCAGCTTTTCCGGCTGTTTCAAGCCCTTGAGCGGAACTTTGGTCTTGATGATGCCTGCCCGCACCAGAACATCGCCGTTTTTATCCGGCAGGGCCAATACGGTGGCCAGCTGGTTCAGCTCTGCAATGCAGACCTCCTGCCCTACCTTGACCTCTTTCAGCGGCACAAATTCCTTGACGGGGTTATGCACCGCCTCAGAGCCGATAAACAGCTTTTCCGATTCTTTTTTGGCGATCTCGCGGGCGCGCTGAGCTTTCTGCTGGGTGCTCATGCGCTCGTCCTTCTGTAGCTGACGCAGTTCGTCGGTCAGGGCGTAAGCCTGACTTTCCACCTGCTGTGCCAGCGCACGAGCCTTGGCACGGGCAGCTTCCAGTTCATTTTCGCCCTGACGGATCAGCTCATCACGCTTTTTCTGCGCGGCTTCCAGCTGGTGGGAAGCTTCATTTTTCAGCTCTTCCACCTCGTTCTGGCTTTCCTTCAGCTGCAGCTTCAGATCATCCAGCTGTCCCAGAACGGCATCCAGACGCTTATCCTCTGCGGAAAGATGCTGCTGTGCCGCTTCGATCACGCGCTCCGGAATGCCCAACTTTTCGCTGATGAGGAACGCATTGGATTTGCCCGGCACGCCGACGCTCAGCTTATAGGTCGGGCGCAGCGTTTCCAGATCAAACTCACAGCTGGCATTGACAACGCCCTTGGTTTCCAGAGCAAACACCTTCAGCTCAGCGTAGTGAGTGGTGGCCATCAGCAGCACGCCGCGGCGGCGCAGCTCTTCAATGATGGCCACAGCCAGCGCAGCACCTTCGGCGGGGTCGGTACCGGCACCAAGCTCGTCCAGCAGCACCAGTGTGTGCGGCATGGCAAGCTCCAGAATGCCGGTGATCTTTTTCATATGACCGGAGAAGGTGGAAAGGCTCTGCTCAATGCTCTGTTCATCGCCGATATCCACCAGAAATTCGTCAAATACGCAGATCTCGCTGCGCTCGTCAGCCGGGATCAGGAAGCCGCACTGCGCCATGGCGCACAGCAGGCCCGCTGTTTTCAAGGTGACGGTTTTGCCACCGGTGTTCGGTCCGGTGATGATCAGCGAATCGTAATCTCTGCCCAGAGCAATATCCACAGGCACGCACTTTTTAGGATCGATCAGCGGGTGGCGCGCACGGATCAGCGAGAAGGAATCGTCGGTGCGGACAGCAGGCTTGAATGCCTTGAGATCCAAAGCCAGCCGTGCCTTTGCCAGCAGAACATCGATCTCCAGCATAGCCTTGTAGCTGTACTGGAACTGCGGCTCAATGGCGGCCACCTGTGCGGTAAAGGCCACCAGAATGCGCTCGATCTCCTGCGCTTCCTGCGCACGGTACTGCAAAATGCGGGCATTGGCTTCCACAACGGCCTGCGGCTCCACAAAGACGGTGGCTCCGGTAGACGAAACATCATGAATAATGCCGCTCACCTCACCGCGGTATTCGCTCTTGACCGGCACAACATACCGGCCATTGCGCATGGAAACCACGCTTTCCTGTAGATACTTGGAGGTATCCATATTGCGGACCATGCTCTCCAGACGGTCACGGATGCTGTTCTCCGTTGCGCGGATCTTTTTGCGCAGATCGTTCAGGGTATAAGAGGCCGTGTCTGCCATGGCATCCGGTGCCAGAATGGCGCTGGAGATCTGCTGTTCCAGGCCCGGCTGCGGTGCCAGCGCATAGAACAGATCGTCTGTAGGCAGAGCGTCGTGCTCCGAAGCACCATACCAGCTTGAAAGATTCTGAAAATTGCGCAGTGCACCAGCCACCATCAACAGCTCGCCCATTGAAAGTACGCCGCCTTTTACGGCGCGGGCCGCCAGCTGACTGACATTCTCCACGCCGCCAAAGCGCGGGGAGCCGTTTTTGATCAGCAGGGTGTTGATGGCATCGGTCTGTTCCAGCGCATAGCGCACCTCGTCCGGGTCGCACTGCGGCTGAGTGGCAAGCAGCATTTCGCGCGCTTCCTTGCACACGCAGCCCTCTGCGGCACGGGCAATGATCTTATCCAGTTCCAGAGTTTTTAAGTAACTTGTTTCCATAGGTTCCCTTTATGCTCAGGGCAGCAGGGTCTTTAAAAAGTCATAGCTTTTCAAAGGCTTGTCCATGTGGGTCAGTGCATAGCGCTCTGCCACTGCGGAAAGCTTTTCCAGACTGCCCACAGAAATTTTGAATGCAAATATTTTTTTGTCGTCCACAAGGCAGATGTGCCGCAGCGCATACAGTGCACCCTGATCAAGGTTGCAGGTCTTTCCTGCTTTTGCGGCGCAGTCTGCACAGAGCAGATGGCCTTCCTGCACATCCAGATAGAACGCAGCACCATCATAGGCGCTGCAATCGCGGCAGCACACGATCTGCGGCATAAAGCCGCACTCGCTCATGGTGCGCAGTTCAAACACGGCCTTGATCACCCGCAGGTCCGTTTTGCTCTCGCTGATCATATAGAAACAGTTGAGCAGCAGCCGAAGCTCCCGCTGTGCCTCCTGCCCGGTGGGCGAAAGGGTCATTGCCATTTCAGCCATATACATGGCAAGGCTCATGCCCTCAATGCTGGACGAGATGCCGTGAAAGACATTTTTCACTTCTGCTTCCCGCACAGTGTACATGTTGCGGCCCGGCACCAGTGTGAACTCGGAGTAGCAGAACAGCCCGCACGCGCTGAACAGCTTGCTCTTCAGCCGCAGGCTGCTCTGCGCTGCTGCCGAGATCACGCCCAGTTCCGGTGTCAGGATCGTCAGAATGCGGTCCGATTCCTTATAGCGGGTCTCCTTCAGCACCAGACCCGTGGTTACAAAGGCTTCCATTTTCTTGGTCCTCTGCCGGGGCTTCTTCCGGCCGCTGTTGTTTATAATCGAGATAACGAAGAATGTTTCCCGTGCAGGCAAACGCCTGCCAGCTTGCTTGTGCATCCATTTGCAGCACCTCTTCCCTGTTACGGATAGTGTCAGGTTTATTTTAACCGTTCATCCAAGGGAATTCTGTCCTGCTTTGGCAAGTATCAGCGGTTATTGGTGTTCTGCTTGAAGCCAAAGTTGTTCAGCAGGAACTCGTTATCACGCCAATCGGATTTTACCTTTACCCAGCACTGCAGATTGACGCGGCAGCCCAAAAACTCTTCGCAGTCTGCACGGGCAGCACTGGCAATTTTTTTCAGCATTGCGCCGCCTTTTCCAATGACCATGCCCTTGTGGCTTTCGCGCTCGCAGTAGATATTTACATCAATATCGATCAGGTCGGTGCCCGGGCGCTCTTTGAAGCGCTCCACTACAACAGCAATGCCATGGGGGATCTCGTCGCGCATGAACAGCAGGGCCTTTTCACGGATGACCTCCGCCACAAGCTCCTTTTCCGGCATATCCGTGTAGGCATCATCATCAAAATAATGCGGGCCTTCCACAGCATAGCGGCTCAAAGCATCGAACAGCACTTCGCAGCCGTCGTTATCACGGACGCTGATGGTGTAGATATCGTCGAATACACCCAATGCCTTCAGCTCTTCTTTGCGGGCTTCCAGATCAGCAGGCTCCTTGACAAGGTCGGTCTTGTTGATGACTGCAATTGCCGGGCCGCCGCTGCTGCGCAGCATATCCACCAGCACCATTTCCGATTCATTCAGTGCGCCGTAAGGCTCAAACAGCATCATGGAAACATCCACATCTGCAATGGAATCGCTGGCAGTCTTATCCATCCGTTTACCCAGTTTGTTGCGTGCCTTGTGCACACCGGGTGTATCCAGCAGCACATACTGCAGCGGCCCGCGGGTGATCACGCCGGTAATGCGGGTACGGGTGGTCTGCGGCTTGGAAGTGACGATGGCTACCTTTTCGCCAACCAGAAGGTTGGTCAGACTGGATTTGCCAACATTGGGACGGCCAATGACAGCCACAAAAACGGAAGAAGTATCATAATGCCCCTGAATGGGTGTAGCGTTACTCAAAATCTAGCTCCTGTCTGTATTGTGCGGCAACCGCACGGTGAATCAATTACTCGGTATAGCTTACGGTGCGCGGCAGGCCCAGCTGCAGCAGAACAGCTTCCTCTTTCTCACGCATCCGCATGGCTTCCAGACCGCCATTTTCGTGGTCGTAGCCCAGCAGGTGCAGCATGGAGTGCACCGTCAGGAACGCCACCTCACGCTGCAGCGGATGGCCGTAGAGGTTTGCCTGCTCCTGTGCACGCTCCATACTGATGACGATGTCACCCAGCATTTTGCAGCCGTTGTTCTCGTCAACATCATATTTGCCGTCTACACCCAGAGGGAAGCTCAGCACGTCGGTGGGCATGGGCTTGTTTCGGTACTGGTTGTTCAGCTCAGCAATGGCGGCGTTATCCACAAAGGTCACGCTGATCTCTGCAGGAGCTTCAAAATGCTCATACTCCAGCACGGCATTACAGGCACGGCGGATGAGAATGCGCAGACCGGAAGGAACCTTGACGGCCTTCTGTGAATTGGTGATCAAAACTTTATTGGACATAAATCAGTCCACTCCTTTCTGTTTTTGATGGCTTTATATGAATTCTGGTGATTTTATTTTTCAGGGTGTGCAGCCTTTTCGTAAGCCTTGATAATTTCCTGCACTAGACGGTGGCGCACAACATCCTTCTCAGTAAAATAGCACTGTGCAATCCCATTTACATTTTTAAGCACGTGCAGTGCATCCACAAGACCGCTGCGGGTGCGTTCCGGCAGATCGATCTGGGTCACATCACCGGTAACCACCACCTTGGAGCCGACACCCATACGTGTGAGGAACATTTTCATCTGCTCCGGTGTGGTGTTCTGTGCCTCGTCCAGAATGATAAAGGAATCATCCAGCGTGCGTCCGCGCATATAGGCAAGCGGTGCAACCTCAATGATCTGCTTTTCCACAAGGCGCTCGTAAGTTTCGGCACCCAGCATATCAAACAGGCCGTCATACAGCGGGCGCAGATAAGGGTCTACCTTCTGCTGCAGATCACCGGGCAGAAAGCCCAGCTTTTCACCTGCTTCCACTGCCGGGCGGGTGAGCACGATGCGGGAAACATCCTTGGCTTTAAAAGCCTTTACCGCCATGGCAACGGCCAGATAGGTCTTGCCGGTACCCGCCGGGCCAACGCCAAAGGTGATGGCATTGGTGCGGATGGCATTGAGATATTCCTTTTGGCCCAGTGTTTTGGGCCGGATCGGCCGTCCCTTGACCGTTACGGTAACAAAATCTTCGGTCAGTTCCTTGACCCGCTTTTCTGCTCCATCGTGCGCCAGACTGATGCAGTAGCGCACGGTCTGGTCTTCCAGCGGTGTATGATTCTCGATCAGAAGCAGCATTCCCTCCACAGCGCGGCTGGCCGCGGCAACATTGGCCGGTTCGCCTGAAAGCCGCAGCTGCGTGCCCCGGCAGACCGCCGTAACAGAAAATTCGTTCTCCAGCAGACGGATGTTCCGGTCGCAGTTGCCAAAAACAGCTGCGGCGACCTCTACACTATCCAGTTCAATATTCTTTTCTGCCATGTGCTCCTCCTGAAAGGATATATTTTAATGCTTCTATTGTACCACCAAAATCTCGAGAAGAAAACTGTGAAAAGTACACAAAATATTTTCATCCGTTCCATCGGTTTTTTCATACGCCAAGGCAGCTGCCCCTGCAAAGCGTCAGCGGCAAAAAAAGAAAATGCAGGAACAGGAATGCATCCTGTACGAATGATCTTGTCAAGCCCTTTTGTGCCACAACCACAGAGAAAAACAAAACATATCTTTGGCCAAAAAGACAATAGCAAACTTCTCCCCTGCGTGCTACAATAGCAAGCGTTGTGCGGCTTGCACCCGGCCGGCCGCTCCGGAATGCTGAAATCAAAGGAGAAGGAACCATGGAACAACTTTTTCTGATGCCCGGTGAAGAACGCTGCGAACGCTTCAAGGATGGCAACGGTATTCCGAGAGTTCACTACTCCTATCGCTCGATGCACGGTGCATTCTTCGACTGCGAGAGCCGCAGTTTGGAGGAAGCCCAGCGCCTGTGTGAGGACTGGCTGGTAGGCCAGGACCGCTGTTACCGCAACTGAAATGAAAAATAGAAACCTCCGCTTCCCTGTCGGTACTGCCGCCGGGAAGCGGAGGTTTTTGCTTTTTACAGGTTTATTTCCACAGTTGAGCGCAGACAAGTTCCAGCACACTGCCCGCGATGCAGCGGGCCTTATCCGAAAGGAGAAAACAGTTGGAAAGTTCCTCTTTGCGGGGATCTATATCGGCCACCTTAAAACCGGGCGTTACCGGATAACTGCTGCGCAGAAGTCCGCGCAGAATGCCCGTGATCTGCGTGGTCACAGAGATCATGGCACCATCTGCCGTGCGGATCTGCGCAATGGTCTCACCCGCTTCCACGATATCTCCAATTTTGCGGAGATCCATAAATATACCGGCCGTGCCGGCATGGATCACGCGCTCTTTGCCGTAGCCGCCAATGATTCCGGGAATGCCGGTATCCGGGATGGCACTGCCTTCCCAAATGATGCGTCCCAGCCGATGGCCGCGTTTGGTCTCCACCACCACATCCACATCCTGTCCGGCCGTGAAACCGGGGCCGAGTGCAATGGTCAGGGGTGCCATATCCCGCGTTGTGCCAAGATTCTTTTTGGCAAGGATCGCATCCACAAGGACATCCGGCTTTGCGGGCGCAATGCTTTTGCCTTGCGGGTCTACCAGAACAGGAACGGCATTCTGTTTCCAGATTTCTTCTGCCTGCGCCAGAGTTTCGATCCGTACCGCACGCAGACCTTCAACGGTGGTCTCACCTTCATAAACGGCTTCGCACAGAGAAACCTGCCGCCGGATCGCCGCCGGATGCTCCGCTTCCAGCACCAGCACACGCAGGCCTGCGCTCCACAGCCGGTGAATGGTGCCGGTAGCAAGGTCGCCACCGCCGCGCACAAGGATCAGTGCATCCTTCTTCATTTGATCTCCTCTCCGGGCTGGAGTCGAGTCAATACGATCTCCATAGACCCACCGCAGGCAGCAATTGCTGCATCATCATTTTTGCCGTCTGCCGAAAAATGCAGCCGTTGATACGCCGGAGCAGCTCCCGTCAGCATTTCCTGTGCAGCCAGAATGGTGCGGTGCTCCATAATACCGCCGCCCACGCTGCCCACAATAGAGCCGTCTGTGCGAACCAGCATTTTTGCGCCGATTTCCCGCGGCGTAGAGCCGTGCCGCGCCGCAATCACGGCAAGCACCGCCTGCTGCCCGGCGGCATCTGTCTGAGCCATGGCTTCCAGAAGGGCAGATGAAAAGCCCTCCGTCTGCGGACGCGCATTCTTGATCGATACGATCTGTGCCAGAATGGAAAGTGCGATCTCCTCTGCCGTCTGTGAGCTGATGGAAAGCCCGATGGGGGCGTACAACGCCTCCACTCTTTCGGCATCGATACCGGCTTCCAGAAGTTGACGGCGCACCAGTGCGGCACGCCCGCGGCTGCCCATCATGCCAACATAGGCTGCAGGCTTTCTTAATATCACCTTCAGGCAGTCCACATCAAATGCATGTGCCCGGGTGACGACCACAAAATAAGTCTCTGCGCCGTCAGGTACCTGCGCAAGCGCTTTATCAAACGGCAGGCAGAGCACTTTATCGGCTCCGGCCAGCCGCAGCTGCTGTGCATATTCCTCGCGGTCATCCATTGCAAGGACCGTCAGGCCCAGCAGCTTTGCAAGCTGCACAACGGCTGCAGCCACATGTCCACCGCCGCAGACTACCAGCTGCGGCACCGCGCCAAAGCGCTCCGCAAAGATGTCTGTGCCTGCAACAGAGTGAATACCAGCTGCTGTGCAGCCCTGCAGTTCTGTCAGGTGCTGCAGCAGTACGGTGCTGTCTCCCCTCTGCCACACAGGCCTGCCCTCCAGCAAAAGCAGCTGGCTCCCCGCGGCATCGCCCTCTAACTGGGCCACCATCGTCCAGCCGCCCATAGAACGGGCTTTTTGCAGCATTGTATAAAGCGGCATTTTACCCATGCGTCATTCTCCTGTTTTATCTTTATTACTGTTCTACTGCTGCGGCCTGATCGTAACGTGCCGGGTCCAGCCGGTTCTGCCACTGCTCAAATTCTTCCGGCAGCATCCGCCAGGCAAGGCCGCAGCCTGCGGAGATCTCGCGCGGCAGTGGGATGAGCCTGCCCGGAACCTTCTCCGCAAGGCACTGCTTTTCCCATTCCATGGCATCCAGCGTTGTGCGGAATGAAAGAACAATATAAGTTTTTTTGATGCGCATATCAGATCTCCTGTGCAAGCTCCTGAACAGCGGCTGCGGTCTGCAGCACTTCGGCTTCCGTATTGAAATGCGAAAAGCTGAACCGTACCACGCCCTGCTCCACCGTGCCCAGCGCTTTATGCATCAGCGGTGCACAGTGCGCACCGGCACGCACACAGATGCTGTAGTCCTCCCACAGAATATCTGCAATGCGGGCTGAATCTTCGTTTCCGATGTTGAGAGAGATAATGGGAGCGTGCAGCGCCATTTCCGGGTCGCCGTAGATCTTCACGTTCGGCAGATCTCGAATGTTTTTATAAAAGAGCGCCGCCAGTGCAGTTTCTTTTGCACACAGCGTTTCCACGCCCTGAGCCAGAATCCATTCCACACCGGCACACAGGCCCGCCAGACCCGGAACATTGAGCGTCCCTGCTTCCAGAGCGGTGGGCATCTGTGCAGGATGCTGTTCATCAAAGCTGTGTACGCCGCTGCCTCCCACTACCAATGGCTGGATGGAAAGCCCCGGGCGCACATACAAGCCGCCTGTTCCCTGCGGGCCAAGCAGCGCCTTATGCCCGGTGAAGCATAGCACATCAATGCCCACCAGTGCCTGTACGTCAATGGGCTGTGAACCCGCCGTCTGGGCCGCATCCACGATCAGCAGCAGGCCGTGCCGGTGCGCAAAACCCGCTGCTTTTGCAAGATCCGTTCCGTTGCCGGTCACATTGGAAGCACCTGTTACGACCAGCGCTTTTGTATTGGGCTGAACCAGCTTATTCCAGTCATCATATTGCAGCCGTCCGCGCTCATCCACGCCTGCAAAACTGAACTGCAAGCCCTGTTCCCGCAGCCGGTAGAGTGGCCGCAGAACAGAGTTATGCTCACATACCGTTGTGATGATATGATCGCCCGGTGCAAAAAGGCCCCCCAATGCAATGTTCAAGGCCTCCGTTGCATTTGCCGCAAAGGCAATACAGGACGGGTCTGGTGCGTGGAGGAGCTTTGCCATTGCGCACCGTGCAGCATAAACAAGACGGCTTGCGTGCAGCGTGGGCTCATGGGCACCCCGTCCCGGATTGCCTGCCGTGCGCATTGCGTCCAGCACAGCCTGCTCTACCTGCGGCGGCTTGCGCAGGGTCGTGGCAGCGTTATCCAGATAGATCACGGTTTCACCACGTTGCCTGCCTGCGTCAGCTTTTCCACGATGGTGTACATGTTGGTCACACTGCCAACAGCAAGCTTTTCGGTCAGGCCATAGAAATTCAGGCAGGTGCCGCAGGTCATGATCTCCACGCCCTGTGCTTCCAGTGCCTTCAGGTCATCCAGCATGGGCGAACCCTCACAGGTCAGGGACGCGCCGCCGTTATAGAACAGCACTGTTTTGGGCAGCTGATCCTGCTGGGTAAGTGCGAACACAAAGGCCTTGAGCAGGGACTTGCCAAGGTCATCTGCGCCAATGCCCATTTTATCAGAGCTGATGGCAACCACCGTGTCCGTGCGGGTGTCCAGTGCACAGGCCGGTGCTTCTTCAGTGGGTGTTTCGGACGCTTCGCCGACCGTGAACAGCACGCGGTATTCCCGCTCGGCCAGCTTTTCGGCGCTGTACTGATAACCTTTCTGCTGGGCCATTTTGGTAAGGTTCTGCACGGCGATCTCATTATCCACCAGCACTTCCACCTCACCGGCACCCTTCAGTTCAGAGATCGCCTTTTTGGCTTTTACAACGGGCAGCGGGCATGCGTCACCACGGGCATCAACTTTCAGCATCATAATTGTAGGTCTCCATCAGTATTTTACAGTGATTTCCTGTTCGGTTTTGGGTATGATCTCACCCACGATCTTTGCGGGCAGGCCAGCGGCCTGCAGCTCTGCTTCCAGCGCATTTGCTTCTTCTGGCAACACGGCCAGCAATAGCCCGCCGGAAGTCTGTGGGTCAAACAGCACCTCTTCCATTGCAAACGGCACATTTTCAAAAGTGACATATGGGCCGGTATGGTTGCGGTTGCGCTGTCCGGCAGCGGTATACAAAAAATCATCTGCCGCTTTTTCGGCTCCCGGTAGAACCGGCACCATCCGTGCATCAATGATACAGGAAAGCTTTCCGCCCATCATCTCGTGCAGATGGCCCAGAAAACTGAAACCGGTCACATCGGTTGCCGCGTGGACCGTATACTTTCGGCTGATCTCGGCAGCGTTTTTGTTCAGCGTTGTCATGGACGCAATGGCACCGGCCATATCTTCCGGTGCCGCTTCGCCCACACGGTTTGCCGTGCAGATCAGGCCCACGCCCAGAGCTTTTGTTAAAATCAGCTTGTCGCCGGGCCTGCCGGAATCATTCGTATACATTTTTTTCGGGTCCACAAGGCCAGTCACCGAAAGTCCGTATTTCACACCGGTATCGGCAATGGAATGCCCGCCTGCAAGGCTTCCGCCCGCTTCGGCCACCTTCTTGGCTCCGCCGCGCAGAATCTCGCCCAGAATGTTCAGATCCATGCTCTCAGGAAAGCAGACCAGGTTCAGTGCAGTCTTAACCTCGCCACCCATGGCATAGACATCACTCAGGGCGTTGGCCGCTGCGATCTGGCCGAAGGTATAGGGGTCATCCACCATCGGCGGGAAAAAATCCACTGTCTGTACCAGCGCGATATCATCTGTTATGCGGTATACAGCCGCATCATCCCGGCTGTCGTACCCGACCAGAAGGCTCGGGTCTCTTGCACCGCGCGGCAGCTTTTCCAGAATACGGCTCAGCGCTCCGGCTCCCAGCTTTGCGGTACATCCGCCGCCGGTGCAGAACACGATCTTGCCTTCTTTGCTCATGCACGTTCTCCTTTCTCGAAATGAGACGTAGCGCAGGAAATCCGATAAATTTTTTTCAGAATATCAGCCACCTGCCGGGCCAGAGCAGCCTGCTCTTTTGTATCGACCTGATTGAGTACAACATAAAAGCTGCGATCCCCTACAGCCTTCCTTCCACCGGCTTCACTTGCAAGCAGATTTGCCAGAAGTTCCGGTGTCAACTGCGCATCCTGCGGAACGCAAAGCAGCTCTGCGGCAAGCTCTGCCCGGAAACAGACCTCCCGGAGCGGATGCCTCAACGCAGAAAGCCCTGCTACGGCCAGAACCGTATCGCACTGCGGTAAAAGCACCGGCTCGTGCGCAGCGGGTGCCTTGCAGGGCATCCGTTTTGCGCCGTCCGCTTCAATGAGCACGATATCTGCAAGGGTCATCCAGCGCTCCAGCTGTGCCTGCGGCGGGGCCGTCAATTTGCCGCTGTGTGCAGCGGTTCCAGCCACGGCATAACTGCCGCACTTCCACAGACGGAAAAGCTCTGCATCCGTCTGTGCCCAGACCCCGCCGGGCGGCTGCATAATATGGGTGGTGGTAGCGGCCAATACCCGCCAGCCCTTGCGGGCGCAGTGCGCAGCCAGATTGTACATCAGCGTGGTCTTTCCGCCGCCGCCCACCAGAGAAATAACATGTCCCTTCTCCGCAAGAAACGGAAAAATTTTTTCGTCGATCATTTCTGCTTTTCTGCAACTGCCATGGCGATTTTTTCCGGTGTGATGGGCAGCTCATAGAACCGGGTGCCGATAGCGTTATAGATGGCATCGGAAATGGCAGGCAGCGGTGTGTTGATGACCACCTCGCCGATGGACTTTGCGCCAAAGGGTCCGTTGGGTTCATAGCTGCTCTCGAATTCAACCTTGATCTTGCCCACATCGGTGCGGGCCGGAATTTTGTACTGGAACAGAGAATTCTCTTCCGGGTAGCCATTTTTATCGTAGGTGATGTTTTCGGTCAGAGTCATGCCGATGCCCTGCAGCAGACCGCCCTCAGCCTGCACACGGGTCAGGTTCGGGTTGATGGGCGTGCCGCAGTCCACACAGGCATCAAACTCCAGCAGCTTTACCTCGCCGGTCTCAGTATCCACTTCCACCTCAGCAGCACCAACCATGAACGGCGGCGGCGACAAAGGCGAAGTATGTGTTTCGGTGGCTTCCAGCGGAACCATGTGGCCGAACTGAGAAGCATACGCGATCTCGCTCAGAGACTTTTTCTGTGTGGGATCTTTGCTCTTGAAAACATCTTTTCCATCAAATTCCACCTCGTCCTCGGTGCATTCCAGCAGCTCTGCGCCCAGCTTGCAGATCTGGCCGCGCAGCTTCATGGCACACTTTTCGGTGGCCTTGCCGGTAACGTAAGTGGTACTGGACGCATAGGAGCCGGAGTCATAGGGCGAGGTATCCGTATCAGCTCCGAAGACCGTGATATTGTCCAGCGGGCAGTCCAGCACTTCGGCGGCAATCTGCGCCAGTGTAGTGTCACAGCCGGTGCCCATGTCGGCCGCACCGATCATCAGGGTATAGAAGCCGTCGTCATTCAGTTTCAGGGTGGCACTGCCCACATCCATGCCGGAAATGCCGGAGCCCTGCATCGCCATGCCCATACCGACAGCGCGCACCTTGCTGTTGCCCATATCACGGGCAGGGTATTTGTGCTCCCAGTCGATCATATCCCGCACCTTGACAAGGCAGCGGTCCAGCGCGCAGCTGGTGTTGACAGCCCCATAGTAGGCGGGCATCACATCGCCCTCCTGCACGGTGTTTTTCAAACGCAGCTCAAAGGGATCCATGTTCAGCTTGTGGGCCAGCTCATTGACGGCAGATTCTACCGCAAACAGGCCCTGCGTTGCGCCGTAACCGCGGTAAGCACCGGCAGACATGTGGTTCGTATACACCACATCACTGATAAAGCGGAAGGCTTCTGCCTTGCCGTACAGCGGGATGGATTTGTGGCCAGAAAGGCCCACGGTCGTAGGGCCATGCTCACCATAAGCACCGGTATTGGAAAGGGTGTACAGATCAATGCCCTTCACAACGCCGTCCTTCGTGGCACCCAGCCGCACATGAATCTCCATTTCGTGACGCGGCGAGGATGCGATCTGGCTTTCCACACGACTGAAAATGATCTTGGAGGGCTTTTTGGTCTTCCAAGTCACAAAAGCCGGATATACCTCACTGACCGCCGTCTGCTTGGCACCAAATCCGCCGCCGATGCGGGGCTTTGCCACGCGCACCATTGATTTGGGAATATGCAGTGCGTTCGCAATATTGCGCCGTGCATGGAACACGATCTGCGTGGAGCTGAGCACATTCAGCCGCCCATAGGTATCAATGGAGCAGTAGGTGCGGAAGGTCTCCATCATGGCCTGCTGGCAGGCCTTGGTGTGGTACACATGGTCAATGACTACATCGCTGGCCGCCAATACAGCATCGATATCGCCGGAACCACTCTCATCGTGGGCGCAGAGGTTGCGTTTGTTGTCGGCTCCCACCGGGCACAGACTGGCCCAGTTGTCCTCCGGATGCACCAGAATGGGGTTGTCCTTGGCAGTGTGATAGTCCAGCACTGCTTCCAAAACCTCATACTCCACCTTGATGAGCTTGAGAGCCTTATCCACGCACTTTTCGTCCTTACCGGCCACAATGGCCACCACATCGCCCACAAAACGCACATGGCGGTCAATGAGCAGGCGGTCACGCGGACTGGCTTCCGGATAGGTCTGGCCAGCCTGCGTGTAGCGCGGCGCATCCTGCGGCACATCCTCCCATGTAAAGATTGCCTCGATGCCGGGCACCTTTTTTGCTACAGCCGTATTGATCGTTTTGACGATGGCATTTGCGTGCGGAGAGCGCAGCAGCTTTACAATCAGGCAGTCCTGCGGGATCACATCGTCCATATAGACGGGCTGGCCGGTGACCAGCTGCATGGCATCCTTTTTACGGAAAGGCTTGTTGATGGTACTCATTCTGCGGCCTCCTTCTGCTTTTTCCATGCCAGAAAGTTCATGATGCCGCGCAGCTGGCCCTCATAGCCAGAGCAGCGGCAGAGGTTGCCGGAGAGATATTCCTTCACTTCTTCCTCACTGGGGTACGGATTCTCGCGGAAGAGGGCCAGCGCGTTCATGATAAAGCCCGGGTTGCAGAAGCCGCACTGCTCTGCACCCTGATCCGCGATAAAGCCGCCGAACTCCGCGGCTTCTTCCTGCAGGCCTTCCAGTGTGGTAATGCTGTGGCCGCTGGCACGCGCTGCCAGTACCGAACAGGACAGCACCGGTTTCTCATCCAGAAACACCGTGCACAGACCGCAGTTGGAGGTCTCACAGCCGCGCTTGACGCTCTTGCAGCCGTGGGCACGTACAAAATCGATCAGCAGCATATCTGCAGCCACATCCTCTGTGACCTTGATGCCGTTCAATGTAAGAGTGATCTGCATTTAATTTTCCTCCTGTGCCGTGCGTGCTTCCAGTTCCAGAACAGCACGCTTTGTCAGAACGCCTGCCAGATGGCGGCGGTACTCGGCATTGCCGCGCATATTGGAGCCAGTGACAATTTTTTGCTTTACTTCATCGGCAAAGTTCTGCGCCAGTTCCTGCGCAGAAACACCCGCCTTTGCCGGCAGCTCAAACAGCACAGCCTTGAGCGGCCGCGCACCGATCGTAATGCGATAGCTGCCGTTTTCCAGACGGGCGGCAGCGCAGGTAAGCACCGGGATATCAGTCTGGCTGTTGCGCACGGACTGATAGAAAAATTCTGCTTCTTCCTTTTTAACGATCAGCCGCACAAGGATGTCCCGGTCATAGGGGCGCTCAGCATACTCCTGCAGGGATATGATTCCACCCTTGTACAACTCCACCGAACAGTCCATGGCCATAAACAGCGTGAGCACATCGGAAAAGCCGAACCGGCTGTAGATGCTGCCACCCACAGTTGCCAGATTGCGCAGCTGCACGCCCACGATATGCCGCAGCGCTTCCTTTACTGCGCCATGGGTATACGCAGCAAGACCGGCGTGCTCTTCCAGCTGGCGCAGTGTAACCATGGCACCAATGGAAAAGCTGCCCTCGGTCTCCTCTATGGTGTCCAGTCCCAGACCGGACAGGTCGATGGCTGTACCGACATTGATGTTCTCCATTTTGAGCCAGATCATGCCGCCCAGCACACGGTTGGCCTTTTTCTGGTTCAGCTGCCACGCTTCTTCCAGACTTTCGGCCTGCTTATATTCTCGGATCGTCATCATAGATGCAGGTTCCTCTCTCTTTTTTTCTCTGTTCTTTTATTTTAACACAGATTTCGATATAATACTATTGTGAATTCGTTTCAGAAAGAGTGGTACTATATGAAAGAACTTCTTCCGGTGGGCTGTGTCATCATGGCATCCGGTCTGAGCCAGCGCTTCGGCTCCAACAAACTCCTTGCGCCGTTCTGCGGGGAACCGATGCTATGCCGCGCATTTGCAGCGACCGATACTCCAAAGCTTTCGGCCCGCATCGTGGTGACACGTTCGGACGAAGTTGCGCAGCTTTGCCGCTCCCGCAACGTTCCGGTGCTGCTGCACGATCTGCCTGGTCGAAACGATACGGTGCGGCTGGGTCTTTCTGCGCTGCTGGAACAGGTTCCGGAGCTTTTTGGCTGCATGTTCCTGCCGGGAGACCAGCCGCTTTTGTGCCGCGAGACAGTGGAAGCCATGGCAGGCATCTCCGGATGGGATCAAAGAACTCGGCTGGAACGGCAAAAAGAAACAGAACGGGAGATCTTCCGTCTGGGATTCCGGGTCCGTAACGACCCGTCTCCCCTTACTGGAAGTCCCGTTCTGTTTGAAAAAGGACTTTTTCAGGAACTGCTCACCTTACCGCAGGGCATGGGCGGAAGTGTTCTGCTTCGGAAATATCCCGCGCATGTTCACACCGTTTACATTGCGGATCGGAATGAATTGGCCGACGCCGACACGCCCGAAGCACTTGCGCAATTGGAAGCGCTGGCCCGGCAAAAGCTTTGAGCTTTATTCTGCCTTGTCATCCTTCGGCAGCAGCACATTCAGCAGGATCGCCACAAACGCAGCCGGAACGATGCCGGACTCGCCGCAGATCAGCTGGAAAGCGTGCGGAGCCTGTGCCAGAATACCGCTGTTAGCACCCATGCCGTAGCCAACACCCAGAGCCACCGAGACGATGGTAAGCTGACGCGGGGTCATCTTTTCCTTGGTGATGAGCTGGATGCCGCTGACCACGATGGAAGAGAACATCATAACGGCAGCACCGCCCAGAACGGCCTGCGGCATAATGGAGATCAGCGCGCCGAGCTTGGGGATCAGACCGCACAGGATCAGGAAGATGGCGCCGGAGGCCAGAGCCATGCGGTTGACCACCTTGGTCATGGCCACCAGACCCACGTTCTGACTGAAGGAAGTGTTGGGCAGTACGCCGAACAAAGCCGCAAAGGAGGAGCCCAGACCGTCACAAATCACACCGCCGGACAGCTCTTTATCGGTGGGTTCACGATTCATGCCGCCCTCCATGACACCGGAGATATCACCCACAGTCTCAACAGCGGTAACAACGAACATGATCATCACCGGCATAATGGCGCGCATATCAAACACGATCTTGACCGGCATCAGCTTGGGAATGGCAAACCAGGAGGCCTGTGCCACTTTATTCCAGTTGAGCACCCATGCCTTGGTAAACTCTACACCATCGGCAGTGACACCGGTGGTGGGCAGCACCAGACCCATGACAAAAGCCGCAACGTAACCGGCCAGAATGCCGATCAGGATCGCGGAAGAGCTGAGGAAGCCCGTGGTCCAATGCTTGAAGATCAGAATGACCACCAGAACGAACAGGGCCAGCAGCAGATTTTCCATGGAGCCGAAGTCTTTTGCGCTGTTGCCGCCGCCAAAGGAATTGATGCCCACCGAAATCAGCGAAAGACCGATGGAAAGCACAACCGTACCGGTGACGACCGGCGGGAAAAACTTGCGCAGAGGCTTGAGGAAGAAGCCCAGCACGCTTTCAAAGATGCCGCCGATGATGGATGCACCCATAATGGCACCATAGGCCAGCACACCGCCGCCCATGCTGCCGACAACACTGTTGAACACGCCGATAAAACCGGAACTGGTGCCCATGATGATGGGCACGCTACCGCCCACGGGGCCGATGGTGAACAGCTGTACCAGCGTGACTACGCCGGCCACAAACATGGCACTCTGCAGCAGCGTGACCTGCAGATCTGCAAACTCACCACCCGCAATGCCGCAGGCACTGGTGATGATCAGCAGCGGGGTCAGGTTGCCCACAAACATGGCGCAGACATGCTGCAGACCCAGCGGGATCGCCTGTTTCAGGGACATTTTTGCGTCGAACTGATACGCCGACTCTTCGAGCTTGACTTCCTTCAAATGTTCCACTCTCCTCAAATCTTGACAAAAATCATTCTTTTCGACTGCTTTACCAAAAAAGCGGATTTATTATAGCAAAACTGCGTATCCTTGTAAATTAAGTATGACTTTTTCGTGAACGGCTGTTTCCCGCTGAGAAACACAAAAAGCAGGGCGCTTTGTGCGTTTTTTCCGCTTTGGTCGGAAGAATTTCGCGCAGAACTCCTGCTTTTTTGTTTTGTTTTATTTGATTTTTGTGCGATATGGAAATTTTACAGCGTTCTCAGCCCGTAATCTTTTAAACAGCGCTGGATGCCCTGCTGAGTGGTGTCGAACCGAATGCCGAAGCGTTCCAGTTTTGTGGTGTCCATCACAAGGTTCCGGCCCCAGCTTTCTTCCTCGATCTGCACAGCGATTCCCAGCGTTTCGGCAAACTGCCGGGCGGTGCATACCATGTTTTCGGCATTGCCGCTGCCAAAATTGTATACGCCGCCGGGCAGCGCCATGGCAGGCTCCAGATTTTCGATCACCTGCCGCACATAGGTCACGCCGCGGTGGTCGTTCCGGGAGAAGCGCAGAGCCTCTCCCTTCAGCGCGGCACGCAGAAGATTCAGCGGCAGATTGCCCCGGATGGGCAGCCCATAGCCGGGCAGGTCATACATCCAACTGGCACGCAGATGGACCGAGTCCGGGCAGAGCTCCAGCACACGCTGCTCTGCTTCCAGCTTGTATTGGCCGTAAATGTTTGCGGGATGCAGGGCCAGTGTTTCCGGCAGCGGCCCCTGCTGCTGCACACCAGCATAGACCTGATCCGAGCTGAATGCCACCAGCTTTGCCTTCGTCTGCTGCGCAGCCCGTGCCAGCCAGACTGGCAGCTCCACATTGGCACGGTAAGCTTCTGCTGGATGCTGCGCACAGTAACTGGTATCGGAAAGAGCGGCGGTGTGCAGGATCACATCCGGATGCAAAGCTTCCACCTGTGCACGGGTGAGAGCTTCATCGGCTGTACAGAAAAAGCCTTTTGGAAGGGCGCAAAGCTCGTACTTTCCCTGCCACTGCTGCAAAATGCGGGAGCCGACAAAGCCGCCTGCACCGGTGATAAGAATTTTTTTCATGATAATTTCCTCCTGTAGGGCAATGAAAAAGTGCCCAGCAGCATGACAGCCTGCCGGGCACAGAAATTTTAAAGGAACAGTTCCAGCACGAACACGACGGCACAGCAGGCCACAGATACCTGAAACAGGCTTGCGCCGAACCAAGCAGCTGCAATGCCTACCACCAGCGCCATGGCACCGGCAGCCGGGCTCTGGGTCGCGTTGACAATGGCCGGGAAGGTCATGACCGCCAGCGTCACATAGGGCACATAATACAGAAACGACTGAATGAAGCGGTTTTTGATGGGCTTGCGGATCAGTGTGAGCGGAAGGATGCGGATGGCATAGGATACCAGCGCCATCACTGCAATGTAAATGTAATGATTATGCGTCATGCTCTGCCTCCTGCTCTTCTGGATTTACCGGAAAAAGAACTGCTGCAGCGCTGGAAATGAGCACTGTGAGCAAAATGGTGCGCGTACCCTCCGAAAGAGCGGAAATACCCGGCAGGTAGTTGCACACAAAGCTCAATGCAAAGCTGATGGCAACAAGTGCAGCTACCACCCTGCTCTTACGCGCCGGAGGAATGATGATGGCAAGGAACATGCCGTAAAGGGCAACGCTCAGTGCACTGACAGCCCGCAGCGGCAGCAGATTGCCCGCAATGATGCCCAACGCTGTACCGATGGCCCAAGCCGGTGCCGCCAGCAGAATGGCACCGTAGGTATAATATGGATTCAGGCTGCCGGGCCGTGCAATGGTGATGCCAAAAAGCTCGTCTGTCACATCATAACCGATGAGCAGTCTGTGCCAGAAGGGTGTGCCCGGCGCAAAGCGCTGGGCCAGTGCGCAGCTCATGAGCAGATAGCGCGCATTGGCAATCAGTGTGATGATAGCCACTTCCAGATAGGTCGCATTGGCCATGATGATGGCAAATGCAGCGTATTCGCCTGCCGAAGCGTTGTTCAGTAGGCTGACCAGAAAGCCCTGAAACGGGGTAAAGCCTGCCCGGCGGGCCGCAATGCCCAGCGAGAAGGAAACAGCAAAATAGCCCAGCGCAATGGGAACGCCATCCCGCATGCCCTCACAGAAAATCTTTTTGCTGAAAGCCCAAACCGGCCTTTCTGCATTGACAAGCTCCGGGGCAAGGAGCTTACTTTTGGAATTCATCTTTGTTTTTTTACTCCTTTCCTATTTCAAACACCGCTTTTTATTATACTCTCCCGCACACAGAGAAGGAAGGGCTTTTTCACTTTCTTTTCGGCACAAAAGGAAAACGCCGCCTGAAAAGGCAGCGTTCTTCGTCGATTTATGCGCCCGGCACCAGAAAATGCATCGCCTGCGGCAGGACCTGCGTACCGGCTTCCAGCCCATTTGCCGTCAGGATCTGTGCCGGTGACACATGGAACCGTCTGGCAATGCCGAACAACTCCTCCCCTGCCTGTGCATAGTAGATGCGCAGTGCGATCTCCGGGTCCGGAGTCGTCAGCGGTTCGCCCAGCTCAATGCTGCCGATGCCCGAATGTGTGCTCCGGCAGAGGATGGCTCCTTCGGCACGGGCGGTGACCGTCACTTCCAATGTGCCGCCAGTGCAGCTGCACTGGATGTTCTCGGTGCTCAGCCAGCATTCCGGGCTGAACTGTGCACCCGGCGGAGCTTCTACTGCAAGCGGAAAGACAAGCTCCAGTGTTTTTTCGTAGCTTTCCAGCTCAGCAAGACTGTTCTCGGCAAAGGCGGTAGCAACGGCACGCACCGTAAAGGCCCAGCCGTCGCGGTAAGGTGTTACCTGCGCCGGTCCATAAGACACAAAGCAGGCGCGCAGCTGAGCATCCGCATCTGGCAGCGGCCCGGAGGCCGTGGAAGATGCTGTCTCGTTCAGCATACAGGCAAGATCTTCTGCTGCCAATTCCTGCGGCGTGACGGCGGTTTCAAACTGCGTAGAAAAGGCATCCGCTACGTATTGCAGCTGGCAGGGCCGCCATGCGTGCAAATGCATCATCACGCTGGCTGTCAGTTGGCCGCTGGCTTCCTGTTCGCCCTCCGCAAGGGCAAAGCCCACCGGCTCCAGCACGCACATGCATCTGCAGTCCTCTGCTACGCCTTCCAGATCCACCACCTGATTGAACGGCAGGGATGCCGCCTGACTTTGAAGGCTGCTTTCGCCTTCCGCGCGCCAGGCGCATTGGGCACGTACCTCGCCCTTGACCACTGCCTTGCCCGCCAGCAGCTTTACCTCCCGCACGGCGGCGCTGCCGGTAATATCCAGAATGGCTGCGGGCGGCTTTGCAAACACAAGCTCCCCTTCCACAGTGACCAGCTTTTCCAGCACCGCGGTGCTGCGCACGCCGTTCAGCGTCTGCAATTTCTGTTCAATGCCGCCATCGGCCAGCGCCGTGATCAGTTCCTGTTTATCCTGTGTATGGATAGTAACCACAAGACCATAGGCTCCGCGCACCTCGATGCGGTGCGGGTTTACCGCCCGGCAGTTGAGGTATTCGGTCTGCCCTTCTACCATGGCCATCCAGCTGGTGAAGGAAAATTCCGGCACCTCCAGCTGCTTTGTAAACGGCAGCTTCTGCTCGGTCTGGCAAAGCCCGGCCCCGTCCTCGCCCTGATAAAACACAGTGCAGCGCAGATAGCCTTCCAATGTAAGCCGCCCGGGCTGCAGCTGCTTTTGCAGCACCACCGGTTTTGCAAAGCATTTGACCAGCTTGAACACCGGCGGAAGATAATCTGAAATCAGGATCTCGGTTTCCAGCGGAAGTTCTGCCTTGACGGTGCAGCTCGTGCCTGCCTGCGGCAGCGTATCCCGAAAGATCTTCAGTTCCATGCAGTGTGCTCCTTTCCCTGTCCGTCTCTACTGGAAAGGTATGCACATGCTTTGCAGGATATGCGCGCAAAAAAGGCACCGTGCAAAACGCACGATGCCTTTGGGCCTTTTGAAACAATCAGATCGTTTTGCGCAGGACAGCCGCCTGCATTACATGGTATTTCTGCATCAGCCGGACGGCAGCCGATGTGATCTTCTCGCCGCTGACCACAATGGGGATCGCAGGCGGGCAGGAAACCGTCGGCATAGCGCAGATACGCCCCACCGCCTGCTCTGTTGGCACCTGCTCCTGTGGGGCAAACACGGCCTGCCGGATGCTGCAGCAGGTGTGCAATTCGTGTTCCAGCTCCAAAAGCTCAAGATCGTTTTTTTCCGGGAGCGGGAACGGTCCTGTAAGGTTTTCCACAATGTGGAGAACGGCAGAAGTCAGCCGTTCAAAGTCCTGCGGCGGATTTGCCGGGGTGAACATCAGCACAACATAGCGCGGGTCGGCATATTCGCACTCGACCTTTGCGCCGCGCAGCGCTTCTGCAAGCTCTGTGCCGGTCATGCCCAGTGTAGCAGCATCCAGCGTGACCTTGAGAGGTTCGCTTTCCAGTGCCAGCGGCCCCGGGCAGTGTTTTGCCGCAGCGGCTTCGTTCAGCTCCCGGCGCAGGCGGGTCAAATATCCGCAGCACTGCAAAAGCCGCAGCGGATAACCCTCCGACAGAACCTGATTGCATTTGTCCAGCGACTGCAAGATCAGGTAAGACGGACTGGTGGAACCAAACAATGCCAGTGCATTGCGCACAGCGGCTTCGTCCTGAATGGGGGCATTTTTGCCCAGATGCAGGTATGCGCCGCCAGTGACAACGGGCAGCGTTTTATGGCCGGAGTCGCAGCACATGGCCGCGCCCAGCGCAATAGGATGCTGACCGCCCTGCGGCAGAAAACGCAGGTAAGCACCGTGGGCATTATCCACCAGAAGCGGAACGCCAAAATCCTTGCACACTTCGGCCAGCGCTGCAATATCCTGCACGCCGCCCAGATAATCCGGGCTGGTGATGTAGACGCCAAAGGGCCTTTTGCCCTGCTGTGCCAACCCCTGCAGAGCACCTGTCAGTTTTGCAGCTGACACCGGGCAGCTGCAAAGTGCACCGGCATCCTGCGGCGCAGGCCAGAGCCACTGGATATCAAAATCCAGCAGCGCCGCCGCATACAACAGCGCTTTGTGAGCGTTGCGCGCTGCCAGCAGGACCGGGCGCTGTCCGGCTGCGGGCGCAGCCTGCAGTGCAAGGCACAGCATTGCACGGATGCACTGGGACGAGCCCTCTGTGCTGTAATAGGTATGCACCGTGCCGAACAGCCGGGTAGCGTTGGCTTCGCTCTGGGCAATGATGCCGTCAGCCCCATACAGTTCATCCGCACCCTTTATTTCGGTAATGTCCCACGGCTCAAAGCCCAAAAGGCTCTGGCCCTTGTGGCCGGGCATATGCAGCCGCGAGGTGCCGGACTGTGCGTAACGGCGCACAAAATCCACAATAGGCGTGGTCGTGCTCATTCGCAGGCTTCGCCATCAGCACAGGCGTTACAGGTAGAACCAAGCTCAATAGGCACCTCGATGCCCTTGGCGGCAAGTTCCTGATTCTCAGCGACCTTGATCATGATAGCGCATTCCATTCGCTTTTTGAACAGCTCGCAGCCGTACTCATACACACCGGTAATGTTGCCGGTAGCGTGGTAGGAGTTTGCTGCACAGCCGCCGGAGCAGTACAGCTTTGCCCAGCAGTTCTGGCACTCCTTGCGGGCATAGGCGTTGCAGTGCTTGAACTCATCGCGCACGGCAGTGTTCGTAACGCCCTTCCAGATATCGCCCATCAGGTACTTGGGGTCGCCCACAAACTGGTGGCAGGGGTACAGATCGCCCCAAGGAGTAACAGCCATGTACTCCGTGCCGGAGCCACAGCCGGAAATGCGCTTGTAGATGCAGGGGCCGCCGGTGAGGTCGATCATGTAGTGGTAGAAGGTAAAGCCGCGGCCCTCGCGGTTGCGCTTGATCATTTCCTTGGCAAGGATCTCGTACTGTTCCTTCAGGATGGGCAGATCTTCCTCGGTCAGGGCACTGGGATCGCCGGGCTTAGACACCACAGGCTCCATGCTCAGCTCAGTAAAGCCGAGGTCGGCCATGTGGAAGATATCGTTGGTGAAGTCGGTGTTGTAGTGGGTGTAGGTGCCGCGCATGTAGTAGTTCTTGTCGCCGCGCTTCTTCACGAACTCCTGGAACTTGGGCACGATGGTATCGTAGCTGCCATGGCCTGCATAGTCCTTGCGGAAGCGGTCGTTGACCTCTTTGCGGCCATCCAGACTCAGAACGACGTTGTGGCACTCCTTGTTGCAGAAATCGATCACATCGTCATCGATCAGCATACCGTTGGTGGTCATGGTAAAGCGGAAGTTCTTGTTGTGGATCTTCTCCTGCTCACGGCAGTAGGCCACCAGCTTTTTGACCATGTCAAAATTCATCAGCGGTTCGCCGCCAAAAAAGTCCACCTCAAGGTTGCGGCGGGTGCCAGAGTTTTCGATCAGGAAGTCCATGGCACGCTTGCCCACTTCAAAGCTCATCAGCGCACGGTCGCCCTGATAGCGGCCCTGCGAAGCAAAGCAGTAGGAGCAGTTCAGGTTGCAGGTGTGTGCAACATGCAGGCACAAGGCCTTGACCACGGTGTTGCGGTTTTTAAAGTCGAAAGCCATATTCTCATAGGTATCCGGGGTCCACAGCTTGCCTGCTTCCTTCAGGTTGGTCACATCATCGATGCACTGACGCAGATCTTCCTCCGTGACATCCTCGCGGTCTCCATACTTTGCCATCATAGCCGAAACGATCTCGTCAGCAGTATGCTCCGGGTACATGGCAATGATATCGTATGCAACATCGTCCACCACATGCACCGAGCCGCTGCAGGTGTCCAGCACGATGTTATAGCCGTTCAATTGATACTGGTGTACCATTTTACTCTCCATTCCAATTATACAAAAAAATGCCGCCCGGCAAAGGCGGCAGGGGGTTGCAAAAATTACTTGTTGCTGTTCTCGCACTGCTGGTTAGCCACGCCGCAGGAGGTCTTGCAAGCGGACTGGCAGGAAGTCTGGCACTCGCCGCAACCGCCGGTCTTAACGCTCTTGGTCAGGTCACGAGTAGCAATGGTCTTAATACGTTCCATAATAGAAAACCTCTCTAGCTCTCAAAATTTCATCGCGCCGGACAAAGCCCGGTACACATTTATCTTTGCTTATGATAACACGCAAGGGGCTTTCTGTCAAGATTTTTATGCTGCCAACCTGTTCAAACCTGTCCAGCAGGCTGATACTTCGTCAGGACGGTGTGCAGCCCCAGCTCCCGCGCCCTGGCCAGTAAGTACCGGTAGCGACACAAAAGCGCCTGCCGCTCGTAAATGCGCTGCTCGATCAGGTCTGTATCCACCTCCAGATCAAACATCATCTCATTGCGCCGCAGGCAGAACAGACATTCCTTCAGCTCTTCTTCCAGTTCTGGGTGATAGCGTTCGTGCTCGGTATCCCGCGGGATGCGGCTCGAAAGCAAAGTTTGGGTGTTCTGGGCATGGGTTCGTTCCAGCATAGGCCGTCCTCCTCTTCTTTGTGTATCTTGAAGGTTTGTACATTTTAGTATATGAAGAGACCGGTGCAGAATATGCCAGTTTATGGTAAAGCAGAAACTTCTCCGCTGGTGCGCGCATTTTAAAAAAGTTTGCAATTTTTTCAAAATCACGCTTGACAAGTATCACTTTTCCGCGTATAATAGCACACGTTGAGCGGCTCACACTGCGAAACGCAATCGAATATTGGGGATTTGCATAGTGGTAGTGCGGTAGACTCTGACTCTACTTGTGGGAGTTCGATTCTCTCATCCCCAACCAAAAAGCCATCCGGTTTATGCCGGATGGTTTTTTTGTTCTATATTGTTATACAAAAACAGCGTACCGTCTTTGCGACGGTACGCCCATTTTTATGCAGTTATTACAGGATGCTGATGCGGCCTGCGCCGTAGGGATTCTCGTAATCCAGCAGATAGCCCGGGTAATCGGCCAGCGGGCTGTTTGCGGTGGTCAAATGCGGCAGACCCTCTGCATCTACACCGCCAAAGGTCATGGCATAGGTAGACATCACAAGGTAATCCTCAGACACATAGTCCTTGATCAGCTCTGCGCCATCAAACATGGCAAAGCCATCGCCCAGATTGCGCAGAGTGTAATTCATGCCAGCCAGAGCGTAGGTCTTGCTCTCGTCCAGCGGTTCATACGTACCGGAAGCCTTGTTGTAGATCTTCACGTTCTGCACGCGCGGAGTGCCGGTGGCACTGCCAATCCAGACATTCTTCTCGTCGGTCTGCACGGTGTTGGGGATATCGGCGTGGATCTCGTAGGAAGCGCCTGCCACATGCAGGAAGCCGCCGTTCTCCTTTTCCGTTCCGGCAAAGCGGGCTGCAAACTCCAGTGCATCCTGGATCTGCATGCCGGTGACAGACATCAGACAGGCCACATTGCCAAACGGGCTGACCTGCTTGCAGGTCTTGAAGGTCCAGTAGCCGGCTTTCTCATCGGCGCGGATGCCGCCGCCGTTCATGATAGCGATGTCACAATGCAGCTGTTCCACCTCATTGAAGTAGGAGTAAATGCCGTCGGCCACAAAGTCGCCGAGATTCGTCTCTGCCATGCGGATGCGGCGCTTGCCAGTCTCGGGGTCGGAGATGTAGAAGTTCGTATCGGCAACAGCGATCTTCTCACCCAGCATGTCGTCCACAGAAGCGACCCATGCGTTCTGGATATCGGCAACGGCACTGTCGGAGCCTTCGTAAGAGGAGATCAGACGGGTGGCAATGGAGCCGTCAGCCTTGATGGTCATTTCGCCAACATTTGCAAAATAAGAGCCGGTCTGGGTCAGAGCGACAGCCTTGCCGGACAGATCCTTCACCCACTCACACTCCATCTTGGTGTGAGAATGGCCGTCGATGAATGCATCGAAGCCGGAGGTGTGCTCGATGACTTCCTTGCTGGTCCAGGGCGAAGAGGAAGGATCAACGCCCAGATGGCCCAGACCGATCACGTAGTCAGCCAGAACCTTGGCCTTATCAATGGACTTCTGCACAGCCTTGTACAGCTTCTGGCCGTCGTCACCGCCCAGAATATCATAGATATAGCGGCTCTGGCTCTTATCCATGAAGTAAGCCGGAGTAGACTTGGTGAAGGTCTCGGGCGTGGTGATGCCCACAAATGCGATCACGCGGCCGCCGATGGTGAAGTATTTGACATCCGGCAGAACGCGGTTGCCCAGCGGCAGATTGACCCAGTTGCTGGAGAGGTACGGGAAATCTGCCTCAGCCATTACCTCTTTTGCACGGGCCATGCCGTAGTCGAATTCATGGTTGCCGGGCGTAGCAACATCGTAGCCAGCGGCGTTCATCAGCTGGATGATGGATGCACCTTCGTCCATGGAACCATATGCGGTACCCTGAATATGGTCGCCCGCATCTACCAGCAGGACATTTTTGCCTGCATCCTGATAGCTCTTTTTCAAAGCTGCGATGGCAGCATAGGTCAGTTCCGGCGATTTTTTGTCGATATAAGTATGAACATCGTTGGTGTACAGGATCGTAATGTCCTTAAAGCTGCCGGGGTAACATGCAGACGCAGCGGGTGCGCCCAGACTCACGGCAGCAACGGCCGTAGTGACACCTGCGGCTTTCAGGAAGCTGCGGCGGGAGATAAGCTGTTTCATGGAAAAACGACCTCCTCTTAAAACTCTCTTTTGTTTTTATCGGGCGCACAGAACCAGCCCGACGCTTGTTATATTAAGCATAACACACAAAACACCCAAGAACAACCCGGAATCGCACAATTTGTTCATAATTCACGGTACTAAGTCACACTTTTTGTGCAACATTATTCCTTTTCGGGGCAAAAAACAGCCCGCATCTGCAGCCAGTCGTTGACTGCAAAAGCGGGCTGTTTTCAAAGGGGATTTAAAAATGGATCAGAGCAACGAGCTCAAATCGCATTGTATTCCTTGAGGAATTTCTCAAGGTCGGTACCCTCGATCTTTTTCAAAGCTTCCTTCATGGCAAGGCGCGGGATGAGCGGCAGATCCATGTCGGTGATCTTCTTGCCGTCGCGCAGCTTGACCGTTGCATCGATCAGGGCACGTACATCATAGGTGCTGCCCCAGACCTCGGGCACACCGCGGTCGATGTCCAGCAGGGTGTACACAGCTTCCATACCGGTGCGCATGGAGTATTCGGTGGTGAAGATGGTGTCACGGCCGGTCTCGGCGAACTGACCCAGGAAGGCAAAGTTGACAGCACCCTCCGGCACGATATCAGGACGGTCGCCCATCGCACGCGGCATAAAGAATGCATCGATATACGGCATCATGACCGGGATGGTGTTGGCACTGTGCTCGGCCAGCTCTTCGATCTGATCCTCAGGCACACCGATATGGTACAGCCACTCCATGCACAGTTCCTTGCCGGTGCAGTCACGCATGGCCTTTTTGACGTAGTTGCCGGGCTTATCACTGAACAGGCCGTAGACCCAGACGCACAGCTGGTTCTTGGGCTGGTCTCGGAACTGCTGCTGACGGTTCAGCGTCCAGCTGAGCAGCCAGTTGGAGTCCTTAACGGTGACGATGCCGCCGGTGACGGTGTGGCCACTGAACGGGTCACGCTTGCAGATCTTCTGGATATACTGCGGGATCTTGTCGTCCAGCGTAGTGATGGTGGCGCTTTCCCAGTTGGAATGTTCGGGGTCGGAGCAGAACTTTTCAGGATTGCCGAATGCGGGGTCCTGTGCAGCGATCTTCTTCCACAGGTCCCAGCCGTTGCCCGGCTTGATGGTGGGATCAAAGCCTGCTGCCTTGTCCTGTGCGCCCATCGTGCAGCTTTCCACGCAGCCGCCGTTGGTGATGAACAGCAGATCATTTTCGGTCAGGTCAATGGAGCTGATCTCACCTGCGTGCTCCACAACCACGCTGCTTGCCTGCTTGCGCTTGCCATTGATATCAAATTTCACGTCCACGACCTTGGTCTCATAGTGGAACTGCACGCCGTGGTCCTTCAGGTAAGTGACCATGGGCAGGATGATAGATTCATACTGGTTGTAGCGGGTAAAGCGCAGGGCGGTGAAATCCGGCAGGCCGCCGATGTGGTGGATATAACGCTTGAGGTAGAGCTTCATTTCCAGAGCACTGTGCCAGTTTTCAAAGGCAAACATGGTGCGCCAGTACAGCCAGAAGTTGGAATTCAGCACTTCATCATCAAAGAAATCGGTGATTTTCTTATCCTGCAGCTGCTCGTTGGGGGTGAAGAAGAGCTTCATGATCTCCATAGCACCCTTATCAGACAGGCCGAACTTGCCATCGGTGTGGGCATCCTCGCCGCGGTTGACGGTAGCACGGCACAGTGAATAGTTGGGGTCTTCCTTGTTCAGCCAGTAGTACTCATCCAGCACACTGGCACCCTCGGTCTCCAGAGACGGAATGGAGCGCAGCAGATCCCACATGACCTCGAAGTGGTTATCCATCTCGCGGCCACCGCGCATCACGTAACCGATATCGTATTTGTAGCCGTCGCAAGCACCGCCGGGGATGGGGTCTTTCTCAAACACATGCACATGCTCGCCCTTCATCTGGCCGTCACGCACCAGATAACATGCAGCCGTCAGTGCGGCCAGACCGGAACCAATGATATATGCAGATTTATGATCGACACCCTCCGGCTTTTTAGGAGTTGCAAATGCTTCATAGTTGCCACTGGAATAGTACATAGAAAAGCCTCCCTGCTTTTTATTGCTTTTTTCGGCATCCTTGCGCCGTCCTTATGGCAACAGTATACCCCGCGCCGCCACAGCAGACAACAAACAAACTTTAGCGGGTGTATAAATTTTATACAATCATTCTGTTTTGCTGGAAATACGTACAAATTGTGACAAAAGCCGCCCTAATAGCGAATCGTTCTGTGATATAGAGTGCTTTATAAACCAGTTTCAGCAAAAAGAAAAGCACCCAGATTTCAACGAATCCAGGTGCTTTTTGTTGGTGGAGGCGATGGGGGTCGAACAATAAAAAATGATTGAGTGACGTCAAAAACATATCTGCAACGCGCCTAAACACTTGCTAAAAATGTAGTGGGGTTGGTTTGTAACCCATGTATTTTGCTACGTTTACAAAAAAGAGTGTTACCGAAACTGTTACCAGAGTCAGGCCTGTGCCTTTTTGAATGCCGCGGTGGTAGCGGCAGCAAGATCTTCCCTCTGACCGTCAAGCTCGTGCCGATACACTCCGGCAGTGTCCATGTTCTTGCTGTGACCGACCAGCATCTTCAGCTGGCTGTCGGTCAATACGCCTGATTCAATGCTGACGAAAGTGTGTCGCATCTCATACAGCGTGACCTGAGGCTCAATGCCATTGTCACGCTGGTACTTCTTCCAGCGCTTGAATAAAGCCCTCTGGTTCGGGATCTGGAACAAAGGGGTGGTATAGTTCAGCGGGATATCGGAAGCCTTCAGCAAGGCCACCTGCGCTTCGTAGGCCTCATGGGCTTCCTCGCCCATATCAAATGAGCGAATGGCGTTTTCGTTCTTGCCGGTGGTTTCCTCATCCAACCGGTTGATGCTGCGGCGCAGATTGACCGTGTTCCCTTTGACGTCACCATACCAGAGCCCCACAAGTTCACCGGGGCGTACACCTGTAGCAACTGCAAACCGGTAGGCATAGATATACTCGTCAAAGACCAGCTTGCCATAGTAAAGGCGGGTGTCCACATCAAACAGGACTTTCAAAGCGGTCGGCTGTAAAATCTTTTTCTTCCCCATGCGGGCATTCTTCGGGATAGACAGCTCAGGGAACATCGTACTGTACCTGTTCCGGCGGCACCATTTCAAAAAGCTGATCTCCGTTGAGCGGATCGTCATAAGGGTCTTGCGGCTCAAAGGCTTGTCGCTTGACCTACGCTGACGCTCCTTTTTAAGGCATCGCTTTTTGAAAGACATATTGATGGCTTTTTGCAGATCGCCTTCGGTCAGCTCGTCAATGCGGATGTCCCCACAGACAGGCAGAATATAGTAATCTCCGTATTTCTTGCACTGCTCAACATAGGATGTGCCGCAGGTGAGCTTCAGTTCTTCTACCCACTGGGCATAGAGGGCAGCTACCTTCTTCTTGCCGTCCCGGATGCTATCGTCAAGCCAGGCATCGGCCTTTGCGTTGGCTTCCCGCTGGCCGGTGCGGCCAGGCGTGCTGCTGTAAAACCGTTTGCGGGTGCCGTTCTTCTGCACCGCGATACACCAGCGTTTTTCCTTCTCCACCCAAAATGCCGTGTTGACCCGTTTTTTCATAAAATCCGCCTCCATACACAAGGGTACACTTTGACAAGCCTGCCCGGAGGTGGTATCATAGTCTGTGCAGAGGTTCGCCAAAATCTACTGTACAGAGCCGTGACGCCTTCGGGCAAGCGGTTCGGAAACCTCCTTCGGTGCTGGTAACACCGGGGGAGGTTTTTTATTTGTTTGTGCAAATCAAAATTATGCTATACTTTAGCATAATTTTGATGTATAATGAACGTGAACGAATCTTTTCATTCATACACAGAAAGAAAGGTGCTATCATGTCAGAGCGTCAGAATGCCGTCGAACTTTATCTTGACGAAAAAGACTTCAAAATGAAGTTGAACGGTGTTGAAGTCCATCGCGTCAAAGGCTTCTCCATCCAGTGCGATGCGGGCCATCCCCTCGCAGATATGACGCTGAACATTTCGGTGGACAAACTGAAACTCGGTTAATGGAGTTTACTCCACACATCCAGCGCCTTGTCAATGCCGCGTTCGACAGCCGTTTCGCCGTACTCGATAGCCTTCGGAAACAGATCGCAGGCACCCATCATGTAAAGGTCGATATAGCCATCATCACGCAGTTCCGCAAGCGCCTCTCTCACGTCATCCCACGGAATCCCCGGCAATGCAGCCGACACATCTTCTGATGCAAAGTATTTTGCCTGAGACTTCGGCAAGGTTTTGCGGCGCTCCGTGTATGCACGATAAAGTTTCAGCAAGACCTTTTCGGTATCTTTTGTCATCCCGTATTTTCTCCTTCTGCGCCCTCGGTGTTCGCAGCACCGGGGGCGTTTTTGTTTAGTTCACATCAGTTATTCAAAGCCTTTGCGCGCACAGTCGGGCTTGCTGCCTTGAACAGATCATATGCGTTCAAAACATCCGTAATCGCCTGACGCTCTTCGGGGGAGACTGTGTGGTCGATGCTGCCACCATCGCCGCTGTATCGGATAATGATTTCATCAGCGCTCAAAATATTCTTAAACCACTGGATATCTTCATCATCGCCCATAAAAGATGTCAGTTCCCAGTACTGCTTTCCATCATAGCCACGATCCACATCCGTCCAATCAATCGTGTAGGTATATTTATACTCGCCCGCGCGAATCGTAATCGTGTCCAAGTACACATATTTGTTGCCGCTACACAGAACCATGAAAAACATTGACGGATCATTGGTGCTGCCATTTACAAAGAAGGGCAGTATATAGCTTTTGCCTTGATTGCTCAGTCGGTCTTCCGTGGGTGACACATAGCTTCTTGCGTCCTCGACCTTATCATAACTGATTTTCAGCTTTGCAAGAGCGTCTTTCAGTCCAAGCACCTGCTGGGCTTCTGCCAACACCGCAAAGTTACTGACCTGCGCCTTGCTTGCATCGTCCAATTCATTATAGGCATTTACAGCAGCCACAATTGCCGGGCGGCGGGCAGTCGTGACGGTTCCGATTTGGTTGATCAGGCTTTCCACCTGCGCTACCGTCGCAGTATTGCATTCTTCAAGAGCGGCTGTGCTCATATATTCTGCTGGGCTGACAGCCATTGCCGGCGCTGCCACAGATATAAGCGTTGCGGCAATGCACAGTGCTGCAGCGGTCTTTTTCATAGTTTTCTTCATACATAACACTCCTTCGCTATATAGACTGGAATGACTCCGATAATCCAAAATCACCCCACCCAGTGCGTCCAGCCTACGGCCTTGCCCTCAATGTGCACCTCTTCCAGCTGGGAGCCGGTATAGATCATAGGCGCATAGGCCGGGTTTGCAGGCATCAGGGTCAGCGTGCCTGGGTTGTAATATACCCGCTTGAGGGTGGCTTCGCCGTCAATGCGCACTGCGGCGATTTCTCCGTTCTCCACCTCCGGCTGGATGCGGATATACACCACATCTTTATCATGGATGCCGGCATCTACCATGCTGTCACCGTGGCAGGTCAGGGAAAAATCGCACCGGATGTTCTCCGGCACGTCCACCATTTTTTCAATGTTCTGCTCTGCCGTGATGGGTTCCCCGCAGGCAATGGCTCCGATCAGCGGGATCTTCTTCATCTTTGGCATCGGCTCAAAGCCCGGGGGGATGGTGGGCTTCTTGGGCTCCGGCTGTTCTTCCCAGCCCATCAGGTAGGCGGGGGTGGTCTGCAGCGCATCAGCAAATGCTGCAATTTTTGATTGTGGGATATCGGCTTTACCATTTTCAATCTTACTTATAGAAGATTTATCTTTATAGCCCATCTTGTGAGCCAGTTCTTCGACTGTTAAGCCAAGCTCCGTGCGGCGGCTTTTGATTCTGTCGTATAGAGTTGCCATAAAATCACCAACCTTCGCTCTTATCTTATCATAGAGTGGAATAATATTCAAGTATTTTTTATTTTTTCCTCAAAAAAGGTTGACTTTATTTCCACTCGGTGCTATTATGTGGTTAGTGGAATTCAATTCCACTTTGAAAGGAGGTGACAACCATGACCGACACCAATGCGCTGCGTTCCATCATTGCAGATTCCGGGCTTAAATATAAGGCCATTGCCGAAATTATGGGCCTGACACCGTATGCTTTGCAGATGAAAATTGATAACGAGACCGAGTTTAAGGCCAGTGAAATTGACACTCTGGCCAATACTCTCGGCATGGACATGCAGCAGCGTGATTCCATATTTTTTTGCAAGAAAAGTGGAATTTAATTACACTTTTGCAAGTTCATCCAAAGGAGGTGAAGAAGATGAGCAACAGCAAAAGGCCCCACGCTCCTAAGGAAGAGAAGCGCGGGGCGCAAGAGATTCAGCTGTCGCACTTGGACAATCGTTTTAGCTGCCAGATAGACGGAACGGTTATCCAGAACGTGAAGGATTATTCGTTGGTTCAGTCCAGCAATGGAAAAGCATTGTTAAACTTGACCATCGAGATCAGTGCGGAAGTTGTGTCAACCACGATACAAGCGCAGATGCAACAGCACTTGTAATCCACGAGTGACGTTCCATCGTTTCGGAAAACTTGGACAACAATCCCTTCTGCGGAGGAATCTGGTCATTTACGATCATCTCAACAAGATCAACTAACTTCTGGACTTGCTCTTTGTCCGGTGCATCTTCAGCTTCTGCCATTTCCCGCAGTTCCTGAAAATTCGTCTGGTAGTTGATGGTCGCTGTATTGGCTGTTCCAATTACAGAACCGTAAGCTGTACCGATATTATAAATATTACTCTGACGCTGTTCGGTTTCTTTTCGCTTTTTCTCGACTTCGGTCATATAGAACGCTTTTATTTCTTCCTGCTGCTTTTGGAAGAACGATGCCTGCGTTTCCGTTACATAAAGCCGTTCATTGGCCGGAGTGATAATAACATCGTCTATTTTAATATCGGTTTTTGGGCGAAATCCAACGTACTGACGGTTCGTTGCCGTTTCTCGGTTTGGCAAACCTGGAACGGTTGCAATAATTTCACCATCTCGCTCAATTTGCATATTCAGACCATGCATTCTTAAAAAATTTTCAAAAATCATTTTTCCATTCACCTCCTTTCCGTCTTTTTATTTTACAGCGAAAGTGAAGTGAATACAAGGAGGTACAAATCCACATGGACGACATTATCTTATCCACCCAGAACGGCGAACCAGTGGCATCCAGCCGGGACGTTGCCAAGCGCTTTGGCAAGGAGCATAAGCACGTTCTGGCGGCTATTCGTCAACTTTTAGTGGCCGAAAATTCGGCTACTAAATTCTTCCACGAGACCGAGTTCGAGTATCGCGGCCAGAAATTCCCGGAATACTTGATGAACCGTGACGGCTTTTCCCTGCTGGCCATGGGCTTTACCGGCAAGGAAGCCGTGCAGTGGAAGCTCAAGTACATCGAGGCCTTCAACCAGATGGAGAAGCAGCTGGCACAGCGCCCGCAGCTTTCCCGCGCGGAGCTGATGGCGCAGGCCCTTATTGCCGCCCACGACGAGCTGGAACACAAGGACGCTCAGATTGCAGAGCTGACCCCGAAGGGCATCTTTGCGGATGCTGTAAGCGCCAGCAAGAAGAGCATCCTTGTAGGTGAGCTGGCAAAACTGCTGTGCCAGAACGGTGTGCAGATCGGGCAGAACCGGCTGTTCAGCTGGATGCGGGAGCACGGCTATCTGATCCGCGACCCCAAGCGCAGCGACTATAATATGCCCACCCAGCGGGCCGTGGAAATGTGCCTGTTTGAGATCAAGGAGACCACCGTGGTGCACTCGGACGGCCACACCAGCATCAACAAGACCCCGAAAGTCACGGGGAAGGGACAGATTTACTTTGTGAACCAGTTTCTGAATGTCCGGGCAAAGCGGCTGGAAGCGTGAAAGAAGGTGATAATTTGAAGGTAAGCATGAAAAAAATTGAATCCCTGATGATTTTACGGGGAGTAAATGTTACCGAGCTGATGCAGGCTGCTGGCCTTGAGCGGGCCACCTACTACTACATCAAAAAGAAGGGCGGCACCAGCCCCCGGACGCTCAAGGCCATTGCCGACACGCTGAACGTTGACCCCCGCGAGCTTTTGAGCGAGCAGGAGAAGGAGCAGCGTCTTGGCAAGGAGACCGCCTGATGAACGGGCGGAACAAATACTGGCGGGAAGCCCGCTGGGACAAGAACCAGCCTGCACGGCTGGCACACATCAAAGAAAAGAGGTCGAAAAAGCATGATGAAGGTCGTACAGGGCACCTTCCGGCAGATTCCGTACTGGAAGCTGCGGGGGCGGTTCCACAGCTGCGGCTACCGCGATCAGGAAGTCGCTGAACATAGCGGCATTGGCCGGTACACTATGAGCGCCCGGATGAACGGGCACCAGCCGTGGACAAGTAAAGAGATCGTAGCAATTTGTGAACTGTTGGACATCCGGCAGGACGAAATCGGGGAGCTGTTCTTCCCTACTGTTGAGAAAGGAGAATCCGCATGAGAATCAAATCTGGCGTTTGGTACTGGCTTGCAATGGGGAGCTTTGCGACGGGCCTGCTGTACAGCATGGGCCTCGAGGGCACCTGTCAGACCGGCGGCACCATTTCGGACGGTGCGTTCATTACGGCTATGGTGCTGATTCTGCTGGCGGTGTTCTTCATGCGGCTGGGCTTTGCAGCCGAAGCGCGTGAGAAGCGGCCCCGCAAGATTCACAAGCCGCAGGCCAATACCGTGAAGAGCGGCAGGAAGGCGGGCTGACACCACCCATGAATAAAGGAAAGCACTTTACCCGCGTTTGTTTGGACTGCGGCAAGGTGATGGAAAATGTTGCTGGCAACCTGCGCTTTTGCGCTTCCTGCCGCAGAGAGCGCCACAACCAATATTGCAGGGATTATAGGGCGCGTAATGAAAACGCTACCAGCGTCATGTGGTACACCGTCTGGGATGCCAAAACCGGCGATCTGCTGGCATCCGGCACGTCTGAGATGTGTGCCCGGCGGCTGGGCTACAAGAGCGCGAACAGCTTTGCGTCTGCCGTCAGCCATGGGCTCAGCGGCAGCCATCGAACTTACAAGTACACATTTGCGCGGGAACGTATCGACCGCAGCGAGGTGGACAGCCTGCCGCCGGTACGCACTATACGAAAAAAGCCCGCCGGTGCGCCAACACCGACGAGCTGCAAGGGATGATGAGTTTGAACGACTTCATCACCCCGATGATACCACAAAATCGGAGGTTTTTACAGATGGAAAAAAATTATGTTGAGATTCAGGGCCGCTTTTCGAGCGACGGCAGGTTTGTGGGCGGGAACTATGTCCCGGAAGTCATCGACAAGCTGATGAACGATGTCTATTCTACCCTCGGTCAAGCAGGAAGCCTGTACCGCCTGCGCGTCACGGTCGAGGTCGAAGATCTGGGTGCCGAGGTCAAGTTCGGGAAGCCTGCAAGCGAAACGCAGCACTCCCCTGCTCTGCAGCGTTTGACCGCTGGAAAGCTGATTCCTGCACCGGACATCTCCCCTGCCGCCATTGACCCGGCACCTGAGGTGGCAGTATGAATCCGATGTACGACCTTTCCCTTGACGGCTACGGCCCGGCACTTGAGCCGCCGGATGATTACTATTTCCTGCCGCGAGGGACAGAACAGACCGAAGATCAGGAGGATGAAGAGTAATGGAAAGCACAAGCATTTACGCCGCTCTGGCCGCTGTGCAGAGCGAACTCAAGGCCCCTAAAGGGCAGATGAACACCTTCGGCGGGTACAGATATCGTTCCTGTGAGGACATTTTGGAAGCAGTGAAGCCTATTCTCAAGGCTCATGACCTGCTGCTTACGCTCTCCGATGAACCGAAGGTTCTTGAGGGGTGGCACTACATCGAAGCCACTGCAAAATTGGAATCTCTGGATGGTGGCTGCATTTCCGTGAAGGCATACGCAAGAGAGCCGGAGCAAAAAACCAAGATGGACGCTGCACAGGTGACGGGAACATCCAGCAGCTACGCCCGCAAGTATGCCCTGAACGGCCTGTTCTGCATCGACGATACCAAGGATGCCGACACGGACGAGTATCATGCGGCAGAAGGTCGAAACCCCGCAGGTGTGAACAAGCCGCAGAAGCAGCCTGCTCAGAAGCGTGAAGCTCCTGCTCCGAAGCGTAATGCTCCTGCCCCGAAATCGCAGCCTGTACAGGAACAGCCCTTTATCTGCGCCTGCTGCGGCAAACCACTTCAGCCGGTGTCTTATAAGAACCGCACCGTTGAACCGGCAGAGACCGCCGCAAGCACCAAGAAGAAGTTTGGGCGCGTCCTGTGCTGGACGTGTGCCCAGAAACAGCCGAAGGAGGGCTGATCTATGCTGAACATGATCGCAGCTATTGGACGTCTGACCCATACCCCGGAACTCCGCACCACCACAAGCGGCAAGGAGATCTGCTCTTTTGATGTCGCCTGCGAACGCAGCTATTCTGCAAATGGCCAGCGCGAGACGGATTTCTTGCCCTGCGTTGCATGGGGCAAGACGGCGCAGTTCATCTCCCAGTATTTCGACAAGGGCAGCATGATCGCCGTCAATGGCAGCTTGCAGACCCGGAAATATCAGGACAAGCAGGGCAACAACCGCACTGCCTATGAGATTCAGGTGCGTGAGGTCAGCTTTTGCGGCTCGAAAGCCCCTGACAACACGTCTACACGGGGTTTTGATGAACAGACGGAAAGTTATGCCCGCGAAGCTAGAAACGCTCAGAGCGCCCAGCAGACGGCTGAGACCGGCACGGACGATTTTGCCGTTATCAACGACGATGAAGATTTGCCGTTCTGAGCGGCAGAAATGAGGGAGAGAAAAATGCCAGCAAAAAGAAATATTATGCCGGAAGAGGTGCGCAATGCAAAGCTTCTTCTTAGTAAGGGCCTGCCAGATGCAGAGGTCGCAGCCATTATCGGTCGTTCCGTGTCGGCAGTTATCAATATCCGCAACGGTGCATACGACTTCATGCTTGCGGATGTACCGAATGATACCCCGGATGATAGCCGGGTGTGTATCCTGCTGAAATCTATCGACAGCCGCCTGTACCAGCAGAACGAGGACATGAAGAAGGCCATTGACCAGCTGGTGGTCCTGAACAGTGCCCTTGTTGAGCTTCAGAACGAGATCAAGGTGTGCTCTTCCTGCATGACGGCAATGCTGGATGCCCTGAACGAACTCAAGAGCAAGAACAGCCAGCAGGCTGAACAGGAAACCACCCCTACGAAGTATCCGGGCAAGAATTTTGCGAACTGGGGAGAGGTTATTCGCCGTGTTGAGGTCTACGGTGACAAGTTCATTGCGGACAACCTGCGCGGAACCAAGGCCAGTCTGGACGGCGTTACGCTGTATCTGGCCTGCACCCCCAGCACGAAGAAGTTCCTCAAAAGCAGCGCTGTTGCAATCCCCCGCATCAAACAGCAGTGCCGGAACGTCATCGGCTACGGCGTAGAGGTTAAGATCATCGACCTGTAAAAACCAAAGAAAACCAAATGGTTTTTACGAAAAGCGTTTGGTTTTCAAAAACGGGAAGGAGGTGGTTAGTGGTGGACGATATCGAAATGGCTCGCCCAAAAGGCTTGTTGATACCCTTTGACAAGTTCGTAATCTTGGACATCCTGCCACCTGAGCAATACAAAAACGTGCTCACAAAAATGCGGCAGTATGTGGAGCACGGCAAAGAGCCGGAAGGGCTTGAGCCTATCGAACAGGTGGCCTTTGAATCCCTGCGCTCATTTATGGACGAAAACATAAAGACGTATCAACGTTCTATTCTTGCGCACCGAGAAGCAGGTCGAAAGGGCGGCAGACCAAAGAAAACCGACGAAAACCAAAAGGTTTTTGACGATAACCAAACGGAACCAATTGGTTTTTTTGAGAAACCAAACGAAACCAAAAGGCCCCTAAAGTACAAAGTACAAAGTACAACAGATACTAAAGTATCTGATAGTAGTAGCGCTGAAGCGCTGTCCCCTACCCCCAAAAGCAGGTTTTCACCGCCGGATGTTGAAACGGTGAAAAGTTACTTTGCGGAGAAGGGTGGCACAGAAGGGCAGGCTATTCGGTTCCATGCCTACTACGAGTCCAACGGCTGGAAGGTGGGCCGGAATCCCATGAAGAACTGGAAGGCTGCAGCATCCGGGTGGATATCCCGTGATAGGGATGAAGCAAAAAAGGCGAATGCCCCGCGCAACCGGGCGTTCATGGCAAGCCGCCCGGCAGAGGAAGCCGAAAATGCAAAGAATTTTCTGGCAGACGCAGCCCGGCGAAGGCCATTAAAAAAGCAATAGCCGGTACACACGCGCTCAGACCGGCATACGCGGCCCTCTGAGCATGGTTTTAGGGTAAACCGGCAAAGTTATACCACAAAACGCAAAACGCCGTTCAGGGCCGTTTCTCGTGCTCTGAACGAATGGAGGTAAAAAGCACTATGAACCTGTATGAGATCAACTCGCAGATTTTGGACTGCATCGATCAGGAGACCGGCGAGGTTATGGACATCGACCGGCTGGAAGAGCTGAACATGGCAAAGGCCGAGAAGGTGGACAACATCGCCTGCTGGGTAAAGAACCTCGAAGCCGATGTTGCGGCCTTTGAAGCGCAGGAAAAGGCTTTTGCTGACCGCAAGGCAGCCGCAAAGCGCAAGATCGACAGTCTCAAGCACTATCTGACCGATGCTCTGGGTGGGCAGAACTTCAGCAGTGACCGGTGCGCGGTGAGCTTTCGCCGCAGTAAGGCCGTCTGCGTGCTGGATGAAGCTGCCGTCCCTGCCGAGTACATGACCGAGATGACCACCCGCACGCCAAACAAAACGGCCATTGCGGCCCTGCTCAAGACCGGCACGGCAGTGCCCGGCTGTGAGCTGGTGGAACGTGTAAACCCGTCTGTGAAGTGAGGGAGGATGTGACGATGGATGAAGTTAGACTGATTGACGCGAACGCTTTGCACAAGCGCATCGAAATGAACCTTCGTGCCAGCAATCCGTTCACTATTGAAGAATGCTGCTATAAGGATGCCCTGAACAGCGTGGACGACGCTCCCACCATTGACCCGGAAACACTGCAGCCGACATGGCGCAACCCTGAAACGGACCCGCCCAAGGTCGAAACCGAAGTGCTGATTTTGTACCGCAACGATATTGACGGATACAGTATTACGACAGCGCACTATGAAGACGGGAGCGTTTTTTTACAAGATAGCGTATGGTATTGGGAAGATCTTCCCGATTGGGGGACATACGACGAGGAGCGGGACGACTACAAAATCCCGAAAGGCTGGTGGGAATACCGCCATTTCAACCCGGACGACGTTTACAACAACAAGATAGACCGCCCCGTGGTAGGCTGGATGCCGCTGCCGCCGGAGGAAAAACGCTCATGACATTAGGATTTGCGATGTTCGCCGCAACGTTTATGGTTGCTGTTGTTGCAGCTATTATGGCAGTCTGCTATGCGCTTGTCTGGCTGCTGCGCGATCACCCCATAGCTCTTGCAGCAACTACCGCTTTTATGATTTGGATGCTTGCTGTGGCTCTGATCTACAAAGTAGGAGGTGCGCCGTGATTGAAGTCGAACAGCTTTCACTTTTCACGATGCTGTCCCCTGTTCCGCCTGCCGTAGCGGTCTGCTGCATGGATGGAAGCCGGGTTGATGCTACACCTGCAGAAAGCTGGATGCAGCGGCTTGTGCAGGGCGGTGAGTATGTCGTTCAGGTCGCTAGTCATCCAATGGTGCTCAGACCGGCAGATGGCACGGCAGACGACGTTCCGGCAGGACACCGGTATTATCACTACACCATCGGAGAACGCCTGTTCTCGGGCGTGTTTGTGGGAAGAGAGAGGGTGAGGACATGAGCAAGGAAAATATGGGACGGAATGCTGAGCACTATGCAGACCCGACACCGACCGCAGCCATGCGCAACATCTGCCGGGACGAGTACCAGAAGGAAGCCGCCCGGCTTGACAGAATCGGAGACATCGTTCCCCTGCTGCGCCAGATGGCCAATATCGCAGGGTTTGAAATCATAGGCCGCATCCCGCTGAGGGACAAGGCCACCGGAAAGGAGTACAGGTAATGAAAGTACTTATTGCCTGCGAGGAATCGCAGGAGGTCTGCAAAGCGTTTCGTGCCCGTGGGCATGAAGCCTACTCGTGCGACCTGATCGAGCCATCTGGCGGACACCCGGAATGGCACATTCTCGGTGACTGCTTAAAGGCCATCGAGGGGGGGCAGGTCGTGACCATGGACGGAACCGTGCATGACGTGCCCAGCTGGGACATGATTATCGCATTTGTCCCCTGCACAAAGACGAGCAACGCGGGGGCAAGACACCTGTACAAGGGAGGAAAGCTCAATCTTTCCCGGTATTATGAGGGATTGTGCGGCAAGGCGCTTTTTCTTGCCGTGTGGGCGGCAGATTGCGAAAAAGTGGTGATTGAGAATCCTACCCCCAGCAAAATTTTTGATTATCCAAAGCCTACGCAGGCAATCCAGCCCTACGAGTACGGACATCCGTACAGCAAGAAAACGCTACTGTGGGAACGCGGTGTACCGCCGCTACACCCGACAAACATCGTAGAACCTACCGCGACATGGTGCCCGTCTGGTTCCTACTCGCACAAGCATGGTGAACAACACAAGGGCATGTTTACCACTGACCGCGCAAAGAACCGTGCAAAAACTTTTCCGGGCGTGGCAAAGGCTATGTCCGAACAATGGGGGTGATACTTGATGAAAGCAGTCCTTTTGAGTATTCGGCCTAAATGGTGCAAGAAAATTCTTGACGGAGAAAAGACAGTTGAGGTGCGCAGGACTTGCCCTGTGCATGGAACACCGTTTAAGGTGTACATCTACTGTACCCTGACAGCAAGTAAAGAGTTTAATTTGGACGACCACAACTGGGACGTTTCCGCAAAGAACCGCGGTGGATGGCCAGGGAAAAGGGGGCGCGTCATTGGTGAGTTCACCTGTAAGAAAATTACTGGCCTAACCCATGTTGGAGAAACAGGAAGCTGGGAACCGGCAAGCCTGTACGTTATGGCGCCCGGATCATATTACAAACCAGCCGATGAACTTCTTGAAGCGGCCTGCATGAGCAAGGAAACCGCCGAAAAATATCTCAAAGGCCGTGACGGCTGCGGCTGGCACATCTCCGATCTAAAGATTTACGATAATCCAAGAGATCTTAACGAGTTTTCGAGATTTGGTTTTTTTGGAATGGGCAGATCAAATTGTGTTTGCGGAAATCGGCGTTGTGAAAACTATGAACCGTCTTATCACTACATGATTCCACCGACTTGCAAAATCGACGGATGTTCCATTTGCCGCCCGCCCCAAAGCTGGTGCTATGTGGAGGAATTGAGCAATGAATAACCGAAGAACGGCGGCCAGTATTCGCCGCAGCTATACCGGTGCAAGAAGCCGCGCAGAGGGCGAAGGCTTTGAGCACATCATTGACAATGCCTGCGCCTATTACAGATCCATCGGCCTTGCAGACATCGAAAAGACCCCAGAACCGATGCGTCCGATTGGAAGCCCGGACCGTGCTGGCCGGTTCCTTGCTTGCTACACGAAACAGGCCCAGCCGGACTACAAAGGCGTTCTCAAAGGCGGCAGGGCCATCAATTTTGAAGCGAAGCACACAGATAGCGATCGAATGACCTTTGACCGCGTATTGACTGCACAAGCGCTTCGTTTGAGCCGCACAGAAGCCCTCGGCGGCATTGCCTTTGTCCTCTGTTCTTTCAGCGGCAGATGCTTCTACCGCGTTCCGTGGGCCGTTTGGAGCGACATGAAGAGCCTGTTTGGCCGAAAGTACATAATCCCTGCGGATTTGGCAGAGTACCGCGTCCCGTTCGCAGCGCCAGGAGTGTTGCTATTTTTGGAGGGAGTAAAGGAGAAAAAAGATGATCTTCACATGTGCACCTGAAAATGAAAAGCGAGACGGTGTAGACTACCGCGATGTCAAGGCATGGTTTCAACAGTGCAGGGACTACAAGATAGACGTGGATAGGCAACTTGAACGTATTCACAGGATCTATGGCAGTGCTACAAAGATTACGCAGAACCTTTCCGGTATGCCTACTGCGTCAGGAAACGGAGACAAAATCGGTAATGCTGCTGTGGATATCATTGAGGAGCAGACGCGGTACCGGGAGATGGTGAAGCGGCTGACAGCGTTGCAGAACGAGGCAACAAAGCGGGCATATTGCCTTGTCGTTGCCACAGAGTGCGCAAATGCGATCGTAGATTTTTACGTTAATGGAAAAACGCAGGATCAGATTGCCGATGAAACCGGGGTTTCCGGTGTTGATATTGTCCGGAAGCGTATTAACCGGGGTTGCAAAGCTCTTGCAGAGATCTGGCCAGACTTCAGCACTGTATGAATTGTACAAATTGCATAGAAAGGCACCGTTTATTTTGTGATGCCCCGGCACTCCCGAAACGGGGTGAAGTAAGGTAAAATCAGTACAAGCGGAACCGCGCACAGCGGAGCGCCGCTTCTACGCAGTCTCCGAAACGAACCTCCATGATAATTTCCTCCTTTTGGCTTTGCAGGCATTTTTCTCTCTTCACGTTTCGCGGACTGCGCATCTATGCGATACACTGAAACAAAGGCAGCCTGCCGCTCATGAGAGACAGGAGGCGGTTCGATTCCGCCGTATCGCACCGTATGGCGCATGGACCAGACAACCCGCAAGGCCGCACGTGTAACCTCCCGTGCCAAGAAAAGGCCTTAGAATCCTTGCCAAGGTGTAGCTTTCCTGACAGGATGTGCGCCAACCAACAGCCCCGGCGGCGAACCGGAGCTGTTTTTATATGGCCGCCTGAGCGCAGTTTGGAGCGCGGCGCGTGTGTGTAGACACGGCTGGTTCGATTCCAAGGGCGGCTCCACAATGCCGTGCCCCGTCACGGCAATCGCCTGACGCATGGGCCGACATGCCCGCTCGTGGCTGTGTGCAGAGCGGTGGTTGACCTCCTTACCAGCCCGAGCAGACTCTGCACACAACGGAGGTCACAGAATCCGCAAGCCGGTTTGTGAAGTTTCCCGGCAGGATGTGCGTCAACCGCCAGCATGGAAACGTGCTGGCTTTCTTGATATTCCCAAGCCGTCCATCCGGGCGGCTTTTTGATTTTACGGCAAGAGAGGTGGTGACGTGGCCAACGAAGAAAATCTCATCCCGTTCAACGAACGAACGGAGAGCGAACAGAGACAGATCGCCCAGAAGGGCGGCATTGCTTCCGGTGCGGCCCGCCGCCGCAAGCGCAGCATGAAAGAAGCCGCCGACTACTATCTCAGCCTGCCGGAGACCGACCGCCGCCGGGTGAATGCCCTGCTGCGGGATGAGGTGGACAATGAGGACATCGACAATCAGATGTCGGTGGTCATGGGCATTACTGAAGCCGCCAAGCGCGGTGATGCCCGGGCGGCAGGCGTGCTGCTGAAGATGCTGGGCGAGGAGACCGTGCAGGAGGACCCCGCCGCCGCTGCACTGGAAGCTGCCCGCAAGCTGCTGGGAGGTGTGGACAGTGCCATTGACTGAGTTTCAGCAGGAGTTCCTTCGCAATTGCTCCCACCGCTGGAACGTCAAGACTGGGGCCACCCGCTCCGGCAAGACCTATCTGGACTGCGCCGTTACCATCCCCAAGCGCATCTGCGCGGCCCGGGACGAGGGCCTTTGCGTCATGCTGGGCAACACCCTCGGCACGCTGGAACGCAACGTGCTGGAGCCCATGCGGGCCCTCTGGGGTCCGGAGCTTGTGGGCGTGGTGCGCACCTCGGCGTCCGGCAACATCGTGCAGCTGTTTGGCCGCAAGGTGTACGTGCTGGGTGCCGACAACAAAAAGCACATTGCCCGCATTCAGGGCGCAGCCTTCGAGTACGCCTATGGGGACGAGATCACCACATGGGACGAAGGTGTATTTCAGATGCTGAAAAGCCGTCTGTCCTGTCCGCACAGCCATTTTGACGGCACCTGCAACCCGGATAACCCCCAGCACTGGTTCAAGCAGTTTCTGGACAGCGACGCGGACATCTACTGTCAGGCCTACACCATCGACGACAACCCCACTCTGCCGCCGGAGTTCGTGGCACAGCTGAAAAAGGAGTACGCGGGCACGGTCTACTATAACCGCTTCATCCTCGGCCAGTGGGCCGCAGCGGGCGGCATTATCTACCGCCCTTTTGCAGACAGCATTGCCTCCGGGGATGGCCGCTTTCTCTGGCCCGCAGCCACCCCCTGCCGCCCGTGGCGCATCCACATCGGGGTGGACTTCGGCGGCAACGGCTCTCGGCACGCATTCGTGGCTGCCGGCATCCTGCCCTACTACGCGGGGGTCGTGGGTCTGGCATCCGCCCGCATCGACCCGAAGGATCAGGATGCAGACTTCCTCGCCGCGCAGCTCATCGATTTCTGCGCCGCCGTGTTCGCACGGTACGGCGAGATCCACTATCTTTTCTGCGACAGCGCCGAACAGACGCTGATCAACCACATCCGCACCCGGCTGCGGGCCTGCCCGCTTTCCTGGCTGGCCGACCGGGTGCAGAACAGTGCCAAGATCCAGATCATCGACCGCATCCGCCTGACATCCATTCTCATGGGTGGCGGGCGCTTTTGGTATATGCCGGAAGCCGCCACCCTGCGGGATGCGCTTGCTGCGGCTCTTTGGAGCCAGAAGCACCCCGGCGTGGATGAACGTCTGGACGACGGCACCACCGACATTGATACATTGGATGCGTTCGAGTACACCATCGAACGCGATTACAGGAGACTGACTGCAAGATGAACGTTGCCGCTTTTATCGATCACCTGAACAAAACAAAGCATCTTCACCTCGATGCGGACTACTACGGCAACATCGAAGTCTGGCGGCAGTGGTGGAAGGGCGACGTGCCCGACATCCACGACCAGAAAGAGGACACACCGGACGGCAGCACCATTTCGCGGCGTCTAGCTTCCCTGCGGATGCCGAAGCACGTCTGCGAGGACTGGGCAAACCTGCTGCTCAACGACAAGACCACTCTCCAGATCGGCGATGCATCCACATCTGCCTATCTGCTGGGCAGCGATGAACAGCAGACCGGGGGCCTTTTGCGGCAGCTGCATTTCTGGGAGAACGCAAACCGGCTGGTGGAGCAGGCCTACTGGTCGGGCACCGGCGCTTTTGTGATGAGCGTGGAGAACCTGACGGTGGATGCCTCCGGCAACGCTCTGCCTTCGCCGCAGGGGAGCATCCGGCTGGACTACGACCCAGCCTGCTGCATCCTGCCCATCAGCGTGGAGCGCGGCGTTGTGACCGAAGCGGCCTTTGTGTCCGAGTGCATGATGGGCGGAAAGCCTGCCGTCTACCTGCAGACCCACACGGTCAGGAACGGCAGCCGCACGATTACCAACGAATGGTTTGAGGTGACGGACGACATCTCCGGCACGCCGAAATTCGCGAAGATCACCGAGGACAAGACCCCGCCGGGCACGGTAAAGAGCATCACGGTCGGCGGCTCACCGGCATGGTTCAGCCTGTTCAGCCCGGCGGCTGCCAAGAACATCGACGGCGGCATGGGGCTGGGCATGAGCATCTTCTCCGAGGCGCTGGACGCGGCACAGATGGTGGACTACGCCTTCGACAACTATCGGCAAGACATCCGCCTCGGCGGCAAGAAGATCTTCTATGACCGCTCCCTGTGCCGCAAGTGGGTGGACAAGGAAGGCATCGAGCACGCCGTGCCGCCGGATGCCGTCCACCGGCAGATCTTCTACGAGCTGCCCACGCCGGAAGGCGGCATCGACCAGCCCGCTGCATGGCGGGAGTATAACCCCGACCTGCGCACCGCTTCCAACCATCAGGCGGTGCAGGACGCGCTGGACATGATGAGCTTCAAGTGCAAACTGGGCTGCCACCGCTATAAGTTCGATCAGGGCACCGTGACCACCGCCACCGAGTACACCGGCAGCCGTCAGGATCTGGTGCAGAACGCCAACAAGAACCAGATCCCCATCGAGACGGCACTGATCGGCATTCTGCGGGCCATCCTGTGGGCCGCAAAGAACCTGCTGGGCGCACCGGTGGACCCGGAGACCAGCATTTCCGTCAACTGGGACGACAGTTACATCGTCAGCGAGGCCGAGCGCACCAGCCAGCTGCGGGAGGACGCTCTGGCAGGCCTCGTGCCCCGCTGCCGGTACCTCTCCGCCCGGTACAGCCTGAGCGAGGAGGAAGCCCACCAGTGGACAGAAGAAGCCAAGGCAGACAGCCAGTCCGAAGAGCAGATCACCTTCGGGGGTGCCTGATGCTGCCGCCGTCTTACCTCGACCAGATGCCGGATGCCTTTGTGCAGCTCTGGCAGCAGGTCGAGGACGCGATCTTACAGGACGTTGCCCGGCGCATCGGCAAGATGGACAAAGTGACCCCCACCGCCAACTGGCAGCTGTGGCGCTACCAGCAGACCGAAGCGGTGCGCAACGACGTGGTGAAGCTGCTGGCGAAGTACACCGGCAAGAGCGAAACGGCCATCCGCAAGCTGCTTTTGCAGGCCGCCACCGAAGCCATGGAGCGGGAGGATGCGATCTATTACCACTACGACATGGAGCCGCCCCCTTTTGAAGAGAACGCCGCTCTGAACAACCTGCTGGATGCCGGCGCGCGGCAGACCTGCGGCACATGGCAGAACCTGACCGCCACCACGGCAAACACCGTCACAGGGGCCTTTGAGCGCACACTGGACGCTGCATGGCTCAAGGTGAGCACCGGTGCCTTCGACTACAAAACCGCCGTCAAGCAGGCCGTGGACAGCCTTGCAGACGACATGCCCATGGTCACCTATCCCAGCGGCCACACCGACAGCATCGAGGTGGCCGCCCGCCGTGCCGTGCTCACCGGTGTAAACCAGACGACTGGCAAGCTGCAGGTGGCCCGCATGGACGAAATGGGCTGCGAATTTGTGGAGACGACCGCCCACGGCGGTGCCCGTCCTTCTCATGCAGAGTGGCAGGGCAGGCGCTTTCACCGGGGCGGCGCGGTGGACTACAAGGGCAGGCACTACCCGGATTTTGAAGCCGCCACCGGCTACGGCACCGGCGCAGGCCTTTGCGGCTGGAACTGCCGCCACACCTTTTTCGCGGTGTTCCCGGAACTGGGCGACCCGCCCCAATGGACACAGGAGCAGCTGCGGGAGCTGAACGCCCGGAACATCGAGTGGAACGGCAAAAAGTACACCGCCTACGAGATATCCCAGATGCAGCGTGCCAGGGAGCGGAACGTCCGCCGCTGGAAAAAGCGGTATCTGGCCGAGGATGCTGCCGGGCTGGACACCACTGACAGCGCTGTGCGCCTGAGAGCAGCCCGCCAGAGCCTTGCAGAGTTTGCACAGGCCACGGGTGGCCGTGTGGACAGCGCCCGTGTCAGCGTGCCCAAGTTCGGCAGGAGCGAAGCCAGCAGGGCAAGCGCACAGGTGCGGAAGGCATCCTCTACATACAGCAGCTTGAACACAAAGGCGAAACCTGTTACAATGCAGTCAATCGCAAATATTAAGTCGTTCAGCTGTGACACACTGGATGCCGCCGGGCAGCAACAGCTGAAAAACGCCCACAAACGCCTTCTCATGGTCGCTTCAAAGCAGCCGGAAAATGTTGAAGTGGGCAGGGTGTTCGACATCAAGATGAAGCCGCTGACGAAGGATATCATCGGCTTGCCGGATGGTCATTCTGTTCAGCTACCAAACCCGGATGTACCCTATATTGCGATTCATACCCATCCTGCGTGCGGTAGCTTTTCAAATGGTGATCTGCGGCAATTTACGCGAAACGCAAATTTGAAGCTGCTTACTGCTCTTGGGCATGATGGGCATATTTACGCAATCGAAAAGACTTCGACTTTTCAAGAAAGCTCCGCGAAACAGGCCATTCGGCAAATGGATTGCGCAATTGATGAATTGCTCAAGTCCACGCTGACGGATGAACAGGTTCTTGAAAAGGCAGAAGGGGTTATTTCGGACTGCATAAAGGAGTTGCAGAAAAATGGTGCCAAATTCTACGAATAAACCTTCTTACACAGAACAGGAAGTCAGGGAAATGCAGCAGGTTCTTCTGGAAACTCCTGTAGATCCGGCATATGATGATATTTGCAACTCATTTTACGATGGGTGGGACAGAACTGTACACCGTCAGATGTATGCTCGTGACTGCTACAGTATTTTGAAAGAACTTGGCAAGCTCCCGCCCGGCATCGAATAACCTTAACCACCATCCACCCGGACGGTGGTTTTCTTTTGCCCATTTTTACAGAAAGGAACGAACCATGAAAAAGATTCTTCTCGCCCTTGCGCTGGCCGCATCCATTCTGCTGTGTGGCTGTTCCAGCGAAGCCGAAAAGGCCAACTACAACATCTCCAAGCAGGCAGATTACTTCGAGAGTGAGCGCAAGATCACCGTCTACAACGCCCGCACCGATAAGGTCATTATGGAAGCCGAAGGCTACATGTCCATCTCCAACAACTCAAACAATGAGCTGGTCTGCACGGTGAAAGTCGGCCCGGATTCCTACCGCAAGAACTACATCTACCTGAACGACTACACCATGTATGTGGTAGAGGACATCACCGGCACCCATACCGACCCCTACCACTACAAGCTCTATTTCCACACTGACATCCTGCCCAGTGTGGAGGTGAAGCCGTAAAAGTCATTCACGGAAATCCCCCATTTTAACCACTATGTGCCCAGAAAAAGGCTTCATAGTGGCTTTTTCATGCCGTTTTAGCTCATGTCGGAAGAGCGCCGGTCTCCAAAACCGGAAGCGGCAGGTTCGAGTCCTGCAAACGGTGCCATGCGGCGGGCGGCGCGTACCCCGCCCACGACCGAATACTGACAGAGAACAGTGTAAAAAACTGAGGTCTCACACACGAAAGGAGTTTCCACCATGAAGCGTGAAGACGTGAAGAACAAGATCCCCGGCATCACCGACGAACAGCTGAACTGGATCATGCAGGAGAACGGCGCAGACATCAACCGGGAGAAGTCTGCCGCCACGGCCCTGCAGACCCAGCTGGACAACGCAAACGCCCAGCTCAAGACCGCACAGGACGGCCTGAAAGCCTTTGACGGCGTGGACGTGGCAGGCCTGCAGGAGCAGGTCACCAAGCTGAAGGCCGACATGAAGGCGCAGGCCGAGGGCTTTGCCTTCGATAACGCCCTGAATGCCGCCATCATGAGCAAGAAGGGCCGCAGCGTCAAGGCAGTGCGGGCTTTGCTGGATCTGGATGCCCTGAAAGGCTCTGCCGACCGCAGTACCGACATTGCAAAGGCACTGGACGATGCTGCCAAGGCGAATCCGTGGGCCTTTGGTGAGGACGGTGCAGCCGGTGTGGCCGTGGTCTCCACCGGAGCCGAGCACGGTGCCCCGCCCGCCAACGAGAGCGATGGTGTGGAAGCCGCTTTCAAATCCCTGAACCCTGAACTGAACCTGTAACAACGAAAGGAGATTTCTATGGCACATGCAAGTCAGGAGCGTTACTCCGCTCTGGTGGATGCAAAGCTGCGTGCGACTCTGGTCACCCGCGACAATACCATCTTCAACAACCGCTACGAGGGCAGCCCCAAGGCCGGTAAGGTCAAGATCCCTGTCCGCGACACTGAGGTTGCCGTCAAGGCCTACGACAAGGCAAACGGCGTGGATGCCGATGCCGGCACCACCACCTATCTGGATCTGGACATCGACAACGACGAGGCCGTGAACGAGATCATCGACGGCTTCGACGCTGCATCCGTGCCCGACGGCATCACCGCCGAGCGTCTGGACAGCGCAGGCTACTCCATGGCTCTGTCCATCGACAAGAAGTCCATCGAGGCGCTGCAGGGCGCAGCGGGTGCCAACATCAGCGCCACCAAGACCGCCTGCACCGCTTCCACCGCCTACAAGGAAGCTCTGGCCGCAAAGCGCACCCTGAGCCGCAACGGCGTGCCGCAGGCCGGCCGCTGGATGATCGTCAGCCCCGAGTATCTGGAGCTCCTCATGCAGGACGACCGCTTCATCAAGCAGGGCGATCTGTCCCAGCAGCTGGTGCAGACCGGCGCAGTGGGTCAGATCGCGGGCTTTGCGGTGTACGAGTCCAACAACATGGATTTCGAGAACACCACCCGCGTGGCCAGCAAGAAAACCACCACCGAGTTCATCTGCGGCCACCCCAACTGGTGCCACCGCGTCATGGAGTGGCAGACCACGGTGCACCTGCAGGATCTGGGCGGCTCCGGCAAGTACATCGGCGCATCCGCTGTGCAGGGGCGCAAGGTGTACGGCATCAAGGTGTCCAAGCCCAAGACCCTGTACATCAAGCGCATCGAGGCGTAAGGCCATGCTCTACTGCACCTATGACCAGTATGCGGCTGCAGGCGGTACAGTGCCGGAAGCGGCCTTCGGTGTGCTGTGCAGCCGTGCTTCCCGCATGATCGATGCCGCCACCTTTGGCCGGGCAGAGAGCCACGCCGCTGGGTGCGAGGCCTGCCGGGCAGCGCTGGCAGATGCCTGCGCCCAGATCGTCGGCCTGCTGGCCGCTGCGTCTGCGGCGGGCGCTGTGCCGGGTGCTGCCAGCGTCTCAAACGACGGCTACAGCGTCACCTTTGGCAGCAATGCCAGTGTGACCGCCGCCGCCCGGCAGGAAGCCTATGAGATCATCCGCACCGCGCTGGGCAGTGACCCGCACGGCCTGCTGTACAGGGGGATTTTGTGATGCAGACAGCTGTTACTGTTGTGAACCTCATCCACGACACTGCCACCGAGACGGACAGGCCGGTGTGCTGGGTGTTCGCCGGGTGCAGCTGGCGGGAATGCCGCTCCACCTCCGGCTCCGGCTCCGGCACTGCCAAGGACCCGGAGCGCACCACCCACATCCGCATCCCGGCCAGCGTGTGCACCATGGGCTACCTGCCCTATGCCCAGTGGGCGGCGCTGTCTGCAGCGGAAAAGACCAAGCACTGGACCCTGAAACGCGGCTGGAAGCTGGTGCAGGGCGCGGTGCCTGCCTTGACCGAAGCCGAGTATGCCAAACTCGAAAAAACGCACCTATGCTGCACGGCAGCGGCTGTCTCGGACGACCGGGAGCCGCTGCTGCCCCACTGGCACGTGGAAGGGAGCTGAGACTGTGAGCAAGCCCATTTTTGAACAGCCTGCCGGATATCGCTTCCGGGCAGACGGTGTGCAGATGTCTCTGGACTGGCAGACAAATTTCGGCGCAGAGAAAACCGCTGCTTTGCAGAAAGCACAGTTCGCCACCGCGCAGAAAGCCGCCGCTCTCATCGACCAGTACGTGCCTTTCGATACCGGCATATTGAAAAACAGCGTGAATCAAGCCAGCAAGTTTGACGAAGGCTTGCTGGTCTATAACACGCCTTATGCACGCAGGCAGTTCTATCTTCACCCTGAAGGCGAATGTCTGCACGGTGAAAATGGGCTGCGCGGCTCTTACTGGGGACAGCGTGCTTTGGCCGATTACGGTGAAGCCATTGCCTACATTGCCACACAGGCCGTCACCACATTCTGGGGAGGGATGGGTCACTTATGAGCGAAACCGTAAAGCCCACCATTGCCGCCCTGCGGGCATGGCTCAAGACCTGCCCGCTGATTGCCGACGAGCAGGAAGCCACCGGTGCAGCATTCCGCATTGCCGGACTGGAAGAAGAATCTACCGCCTTTTCCATCGAGGACAGCCCCGGTGATCCCATCATCACCAAGTACATCTCCGGCTGGGAAATGGCGAAGAATTACCTCTTCCTCAGCCGCCGGGAGTACAGCGAGGTGGATGCCGTTAACATCCAGAACAGCGGCTTTTTCGAGCAGCTCACCGAGTGGGTCATGCAGCAGGATGCCCGGCACAACCTGCCCGACCTCTCGGCCTGCGGCGGGGGCAAGACCCCTACCGGCATTGCCGTGACAAATAGCGGCTACATCGTCACAAACAGCGCGGGCAGCTGTAAGATGCAGCTGCAAATGTGCCTGACCTACTACATGCCAAAATGAAAGGAGTTTTGATATGACCGTATCCGAAGCCATTACCAAGTCCGGCATCACGCCCAGCGCGTCGTATACCGGCATTGAGACGACGAACGATTTTGTGCTGGCGTTCCAGATCGATAGCACCCAGACTAAGGAAAGCCAGTGGGTGGTTTGCGCCGACCATGTGAAGGAGCATTCCGGCTCCCTGAACGCCACCACCGAGGATGCTCAGTACATCCGTACCGGCAACGTCACCGAAAAGACCGGCACCCAGCGCACCCTTACCGTCAACGGCGACCGCTGCGTGGGCGATGCTTTTCAGGATTTTGTGCTGAGCCACAAGATCGTGTACGGTACCGGCAGCGATATCATTGTGCCGTACATCTACTTCAGCCTGCGCACCGGCAAGGGCGAGAAAGGCAGCGCTTCCATCATCGTCACCACCGACGTGGGCGGTGCAGCCGGTTCCAAGGCCACCTTTGCCTGCGACGTGAAGGCCATCGGCACGCCGGACGAGTTTGACTACAACCCCGCCACCCAGTCCGCTGAGCCTGCCAAGGCCGTCAAGGGCTGATTTTTTTCAAACACAGTCCCCGCTCCGAACCGGAACGGGGATCTTTTATGCCGTGATTAGTTTTCTCCGGGGCAGAACCGGGGCACGGCTCAACTGAAAGGAGCCAGAACATGGTTATTTGTGGACAGGAATTTGATTTTTCCCTGATGAACGCCAACGACCTTGACCGCTTTGAGGATGCCAACGAGCGGATGCAGCGCCGGAGCGCCGAGGAGTCGGAGCAGTTCCGGCGCGGCGGTGTCCGTCTGGGCGACCATGCACGTGCACAGGCACGCATTGCCATGGATTGCATCGACGAGATCCTCGGTGCAGGCTCGTCCGCCCGTCTGGGACTGGATGAAAACAACATGGCCCCCATCTATGACGTGATCGAGGAGCTGGGCAATGCCTTTGCCGCCGAGAAACAGCGCTATGCCGCAAAGCCTGCCCAGCTCATGAACCGGGAGCAGCGCCGCGCACAGGCCAAAAAGGGCAAGCACAATCCGCCTGTAAGCTATCCCGCACCGCCTGCCTCCCGGATGGTGGAGCGGGTGGATGCGCAGGTATCCGCAAAGCAGAAAACCGAGCGGCTGATCGATGCCCGGCAGGCTATGAATGCCCTGCGGGATGATCCTGATGCCATGCAGCAGCTGGCGGCATACGCACTGCAGATTGCCGCAGAGCGCCATGTCTGATCTGCTGCTGGACGAGTTGCCCACCCGGTGGCATGGACACGAGATCATCCCGGATTTCCGGCCCATGGTCTGGCTGGTCAACACCTATGTGCGCGGCCAGACAGGAGATGATCCCATCGGTTTTGCGGTCAGCGCTCTCTGGCGTTTTTACAAAGACCCACACTGTTTTCTGAACGACCCTCAGAAGATCATCGATGCCTACGGGTACATGATCGAGTTTTATAAGGCGGGCGAAAAAGCAGCCGAAAGCGCCGCAGCTGAAAGCAGTACCGCGCCCTCTTCCGGTCTTGCCTTCGACTACCAGTGCGATGCCGGTTACATCGTGGCGGCATTCCAGCAGGCCTACGGCATCGACCTGACCCGCGAAAAGGTGCACTGGTTCCGGTTCCGGGCGCTGTTCGCCGCCCTGCCGGAGGATACCCTCATGGCAAAGATCATGAGCTGGCGCACCATGGATCTTTCGGAATACGAAGGCTCCATGCGCGACCGCTACGCCGACCTGCAGGAGCGCTTTGCCCTGCCTGCTGAGCTGAGAGGGGGTGCCGCCCGTGTCGTGTCCGTCGAAGAGCATGACGCTGCGTTCCTTGCGCGGTTCCGGCACTAGCCGCGCCCCGGTGCCCTGCCCCTATTGCGGCCGGGCGCTGCCGGTGTGGGCAGAAAATGCCGCATCCGCCCATGGCCTGTGGGTAAAATGCAAAAATCCCGCCTGTAAGCGGGAGGTAGAGATCAAGTTATAACAGCCTGTGCCCTTGTGCCCGCGCTCCGAATGAGAGGTGGACACAGTGGCAGATTTCAGCATCACCGGTGAAGTAAGGCTGAACAGCGACCCGGCAGAAAAAAGCACCAGTAAGTGGACGGTAGCCGCCGGGCAGATGATCGCGGACTTTGCAAAACAGGCATCGTCCAAGCTGGCCGAGGTGGTCAAGAGCGGCGTGGACTACAACGCCACCATGGAAAGCTACCTGACCAACTTCAAAGTCATGCTGGGCAACGAGGAGGCCGCCGCCACAAAGCTTTCTGAGATCCGCAAAATGGCGGCGGCAACGCCTTTCAGCCTGTCCGACCTGACCGAGGGCACCCAGACGTTGCTGCAGTTCGGCATTGCGGCAGACGACACCACCGGCGTGCTGCAGCGGCTGGGTGATATCTCGCTGGGCAACGCCGAGAAACTGCAGACCCTGACCCGCGCCTACGGCAAGATGTCCAGCGCCCAGAAGGTCACGCTGGAAAACGTCAACATGATGATCGATGCGGGTTTCAACCCGCTGAACCAGATCTGTGATGCCACCGGCGAGAGCATGTCCGACCTGTACAAGCGCATTTCGGACGGCAAGGTCAGCTTCAGCGAGCTGGAAGCAGCTGTGGAAGCCGCCACCAGTCAGGGCGGGCAGTTCTACAACGGTATGCTGGAAGCCAGCCAGACCTTCAGCGGGCGCATGTCCACCCTGAAGGATAATGTCAGCGCCCTGACCGGTGAGCTGACCAGCGGCCTGTTTGCGGCTCTGGGTGATTTGGTGGTCAAGCTGAACGAGGTGGTGGTCTCCTTCCTCGACAGCGACGAGAAGATGGCCCAGCTCAAGGAGACCATCGGCATTGCAACGGCTGTTGTGGCCGCTGCCGGAACAGCGTTTCTGACCTACAAGGGCTATGTAGCCGCCGCTACTGCAATTGAAGTGGTTCACACTGCCGCGACCACGGCCATGACCGCTGCTCACAAAGCCGCCGAAGCCGGGGCGACCGGCCTTGCAGTCGCGCAGGCAGGTTTGAACGCGGTTCTCAAGGCGAACCCCATCGGTCTGGTGGTGTCCTTGCTGGCGGCTCTGGCGGCGGGTCTCGTGACGGCCTATAAGACCAGCGAGACCTTCCGCAATGCCGTCAACTCCGCATTTGCGTCTGTGAAAAAGATCGCACAGAACGCCATCGGCACGGTGGTGGACTGGATCAATGAGCTGGTCGCCAAAATCAGGGGCGCGGCGGCTGCACTGGCAAACCTGAAAAACGGTGTCGGTGCGGCACAGGACGCCTACAATGCCGCCTACAACGGCTACATGGACAACTATAACAAGCGCAAGAACGCGAAACAGTGGGACAGCTCCCACAAAGACCTCGAATGGGACGATGACAACGGATGGGTCCCGAAGGGCACAAGCAGCTCCGGCAACGGCAGCAGCCGTGCCGGGAGCCAGACAGCCGCGAACCCCTACCCGGCCATCACCAGCGGAGCCAAGAAGGCCAGCAAGGCCACGAAGCAGGCCGCCGCAGAAGTCGTCAAGTCTATCTCGGACACCACGACCGAAATCGACGGCAAGATCACCCGCACCACCGAAAACATCACCGAAACGCTCTCCAACGGCAAGACACAGCAAAAGCAGGTCATCACCGAGACTTCCCGGCAGATGGTGGATGGTGTGCTGAAGGACATCAAGACCGTCACCAGCATTGCCGCCGACGGCACCAAGACCGTCAAGCAGACCATGGAGACGGGGTCAAGACCACCACCCAGACCGTCACCGAGACCCTGACCGACGGCACCGAGACCCAGAAGCAGGTCATCACCGAGGTCTACGACGACATCGTGGACGGTGCCCTCGTGACCATCGAGCGGGTCAAGACCATCGCGGCCGACGGCACCGTGCAGGTGGCTGAGCAGATCAAAAAGTCCAGCGCGGACACCTTTGACGGCCTGTGGAAGGAGATCCAGACCGAAGCAGATACCGGCGTGCTTGGCACCTTCGATGATCTGTACACCGCCGTCAAGAACCAGGACTGGCTGAGCATCGGCAAGTGGGTCGCAAGCACCATCTACAGCGGCCTGACCGCCGACCAGAAAAAGCAGGTCAATGATTTTGCCCTTGGCATCGTGACTAAGCTCAACAAAGCGCTGCGCGGTGCCCGCGATCAGCTGGTACAGGGTGCCATTGATCTTGGCGGGCAGATCGTGAACGGCCTGACCGGCGGCTTCTCTGAGGTCTGGCAGCAGGCACAGGGCCTTGGTTCCACCCTCGTGTCGGTCTTTCAGGGCCTGCAGGGGCCGCTGAGCACGGCGGCTCTCGCCATCAGTCAGGGCCTGAGCGGCGGTCTGCTGTCCAGCTTCCCCACCATTTTTGCGGGCGTGGCCACCATGGTAGGCACTATCGGCGCAGCGTTTGAGGGAATGCTGACCGCCATTTCTGCCGCGCTGAGCGCGACTGTTTTCGGCATCCCGATGGGCCTGATCGTGGCAGCGGCAGCGGTCGCGCTGGGCGTTGCCATTGCGGCCATCGTGGGCAGCATGGGCGGCTCCAAAAAGAACGTAAGCCACGGCGGCGGTTCCGCTGGCGGCGGTTCGTCCGGCTCCGGCGGCATGGGCAGCGTGGATATCACCACCGGCACCGGTAGTCTGGAAGATGCCATCAACGCCAACACCAAGGCGCTGGAAAAGACAAACTCTGCCCTTGCCGATATGATCCGGCAGGCGGGAGCTCTGGTGCTTTCCGACAACATGCGCCTCGGCTCCACCGTGGCCGCTTCCGGCACTGCACAGGTGGTGTCCGCTGCCAACAGCTACCACCGCGAGGGCGACACCAACATCACCCAGAACTTCTACAACGGCCACGACACCGCCGCCGCACAGCAGCGGGAAGCCCGCTGGGAAGCCGACAAGGCCAAGGCTCGCAAACGATGAAAGGAGGACACTGTGCTTTTTAAGGATCATCTCAAGATCGTGACAGATGCCGGTGCCGTCCTGCATCTGGGCTGGGACTACGATGCCCCCTACCTTCTCGACCCGCTGAACGGGGTGGATGTGGACCTGCAGACCGCGCAGGGTGTCAATCAGGTGGGCGACACAGTGGAGGGTCAGAGCGTCTCCGGCGTGTCCCGCACCCTGTCGGTCGTGTTCTGGGGCAGGGATGCGTTGACCCGTGCAAGAGCTTTTACCAAAAAGCTGCCCTACTTCACCAAGGGCACCCTGTACTTTGGCGACCACTATTTCACCCGGTTCGTGCTGCAAAAACTGCCCTATTTTTCCAGCTACACGCCGGACCCGCGCTGTGAGCTGATGCTCTACAGCGAAAAGCCCTTCTGGTACGACCTCAACGCCGTCAGCAGCGTGCTGGGCGGGTATGAGAAAGCGTTCCGGTTCCCCATCTGCTATGACAGCCACATCTACGGCATCAAGCGGGACGGCACGGCGGCAGTGCTGCGCAACGAGGGCAGCCTTCCGGTGCCCTTCACGGCCACCCTGCGGTGCGACATGCCGGTGACGCATCCCAAGGTGGTGGATCTGCAGACCGGGGCCTTCATCGGCTTTGACCTGACCCTGCAGCCGGACGAGACGCTGGAAATCTACCGCAGCACATCCGACCGGCTGGCCTGCACCCTGACCCGGGCAGGCGTGACCGAGAACATCTTTGCAAAGCTGGACGAGGACAGCACCCTCACCGAGCTGCAGCCCGGCGATAACATGCTCTCCATGCAGGCCGAGAACGGCTCCGGCTACCTGCAGGCATCCGTGAGCTTTTACCCGATGGAGGCGGGCATCCTGCCCGAACCGCTATGAGAATAGACGTTTTGGACGCAGACACCCTTGCCCGCGTGGGCTGGGTGGACGTGTGGGTGTCCCTCTATTGGGACAGTCCCTATTACTCCGAGGGCAGCTTCACGCTGGAAGTGCGCCCCACCACCGAGAACCTGCAGCTTTTGCAGGAGGGCCGCTGGCTGGTGCGCAGCGACGAGAACCCCCGCATCCCCATGCGCATCTGCTCCCGCGCCAACCAGAACGAGGACGCGAACCTTGTGGTGTCCGGCTACCCGGCAACATGGCTGCTGACAAAGCTCGTCTCTGCTGTGACGGTGAAGAACCAGAACGCGGAATCCGCCATGCGCAGCCTTGTGAGCGCCGCAAAGCCATGGCCCCGCCTTGCGCTGGGCACCGAGTACGGCTTTGACACCACCTTTGAAAAACAGACCTCCGGCGGCACGGTGTTCGACTACTGCAAGACCATCGGGCAGGCCTGTGATCTGGGGTTCCGCATCGTGCTGGACGGCAAGGGCAGCAGCAAGCGCCTGCTCTTCGAGTGCTTCCGCCCCACCTTCGACCCAAACCGCCGCTACAGTCCCAAGTGGGGCAATCTGCTGAATTCCGGGTGGAGCTTTTCCGATACCGATTACGCCAACGTGGCCCTTGTGCAGGGCGCTGGCGAAGGTGACGAGCGCGCCACCGTCTGGGTGGGCGATGTGAACGCTACCGGCTCCGACCGGCGGGAAATGTACGTCGATGCCCGTGACGTGCAGCCGGAGGACGGCGAGACCAGCACCAGCCAGAGCTATCTGGAAAAGCTGGCTGACCGGGGCGGCGAAAAGCTGCTGGCCCAGCTGCGCACCGGGTCCATCGAGTTTGACGTGGACGACGACACCCTGCAGGTGGGCGACGTGTTGAGCGCCAGCCTGCCCCAGCTGGGCTACACTGCCATGGTGCGGGTAGCCGACATCATCACCCAGAGCGAGGACAGCGGCACAACCCGCACCATCCGGCTGGGCACGCCCACATGGCACAAGACCTGAAAGGAGGACTTTATGGCTGATATCATTACTTACCCCGAAAACGGCATTACCTACGATGCCGACGACGCTTCGGGTTACCTCGCCACCCGCCTGAGCGGCGTGTACAGCGCCGAGGAGGATTTCTCCGTCACGGCACAGGGCGGCCTGAGCGTACAGGTGAGCGCCGGTCAGGCATGGGTGCGCCCGGCACGGTTCAAGGGCCGCAGCATCATCATGGAGCAGCCCACCACCGTGGTGCTCACCGAAGCGGACCCTGTACGCAGCCGCATTGACCGCATCGTGCTGCGCTACGATGCCGCCGCCAAAAAGACCAGCCTGCAGGTGCTGGAAGGTGTCCCGAATTCTGCCGGGCCTGCTGCCCCGGCCATCACCCGCACCGAGCTGATCTACGACCTCTGCCTTGCCGAGATCAAGCGCCCTGCAGGCTCCACCGCCGTTACCGCCGCCGACATCTACGACACGCGCGCAGATGAGACCGTCTGCGGCGTGATGCGGGATGGTGTGCATGGCATCCCCACCGGCACGCTGGTGCAGCAGTGGAAGGCCGTGATCGAATCCATGAGGGGTGGCAGCTTTTATACCCGTGCCGAGGTGGATGCGCTGTTGAAAAGCTTGAAAAGCGTGGATCCTTTTCCCGTGGGCAGCATCTACCAGAGCACCGCACGTACAAGCCCTGCCGCACTGTTCGGCGGTACATGGCAGGAGATTGCGCAGAACCGGGTACTGATGGGTGCTGGCAGCGGCCACGCAGCGGGCACCACCGTGGAGGCCGGACTGCCGAACATCACAGGCTCTTTTGTCGCGGATGTAAAAAAGGGTGAACATAAGGTATCCGGCGCATTCACTGCCGGCAACGTGATCGCATCTACGGGCGAATACAATTCCTTTTCTGATGTATATAAGTTCAGTCTGGATGCATCCAAGTCTAATGCCATCTACGGCCGCAGCGCCACCGTGCAGCCTGCCGCCTACTATGTGCACATCTGGCGGCGCGTGGCCTGAGAAAGGAGGTTTTGAACCATGAAGATCATTGACGAGAACGGTGCAGCCATTGAGACCCCTGACCTGACGCTTGGGTATCTGGTGGGCGGCACCGAGCCAGTGGAGCACCCCGCCGTGGAAGGCGTGGAGGAAGTGAGCCACTACGAGACCGTAACGGAGTATCCCGGCGGCGGCAGGGATGTGCGGAAGGTCATCGACGTGCCGGGCGTGCCTGCGCAGGCCGCATGGACCGAACAGGTGCCGGTGCAGAGATACATCCGCTACACCGCCGAAGAGCTGGCCGCGCAGGAAGAAGCCCGCAAGAAGGCCGAAGCCCGGGAGAAGCTGCCGGACACGGTGGCGGCACTGCAAAAAGAAAACGAGATGCTCAAGCAATGCTTGCTTGAAATGAGCGAGATTGTTTATGCATAAAATCACACAAAAATTAGAAAGGTTGGTACGTATGATGGCGATGCTGTGGGCACAGGAAATTATGTCTGTTGAGACTATGGAGGAGGCAAAGGCTCTGTATGAGCGCTGCCCCCGCCTGCTGAAGGAGAAGGTGAAGGCAATTCTTATCAAGAGCGGCTTTGAGGAAATCGTACAGTAAGGAGCGGAGGACAAGGCAGATCAGGAGCTGAAAGAGAACGTGAAAATCGGGGCCTGACCCCGTGAAAGGACGTGATACATATGGCGATCAAACAGTACAGCCTGAAAACGGACGGCGCAAAGCAGCTCTCCCCCGCGTTCCGTGTGCGGGAGTTCCGCTGCCGCGACGGCACCGACACCATCCTCATTGACGAGGGCCTTGTGGTGCTGCTGCAGTGCATCCGGGAGCACTTCGGCAAGCCGGTGACCATCACCAGCGGCTACCGCACGGCCAGCCACAACACAAAGGTGGGCGGCTCTAAATCCAGCCAGCACCTGCTGGGCCGGGCCGCTGACATTCAGGTGCAGGACACCGACCCGCTGGCTGTGGCCGCCTACGCCGAAAGCCTGATGCCCGGCTGGGGCGGCGTGGGCCGCTACCCGGTCAAGGCAGGCCGGGCAAAGGGCTGGGTGCACGTAGACACCCGCCCGAACAAGAGCCGGTGGACACTGTGAGGGGGTGAGACCAGTGGAAAGCATCATCTCAGCCATCCTTGCCGGTGCGGTGACCCTGATCGGCGTGCTGATCGCCAACAGCCGCAGTCAGGCCGTGACCGACACCAAGCTGGAAGAGCTGACCCGCGAGGTGCGGGAACACAACAATTTTGCCCGCCGCGTCCCCATTTTGGAAGAGCAGATGAAGGTGGCCAACCACCGCATCGCTGATTTAGAAGCAGACGAACACGAAAGAGAAAGGAACTGACTATGAACGCACACACCTACAACGCACCCACCATCTCCGCAGGTACCATTGCCCGCACCGCCTGCCTGCTGCTGGCCCTGACCAATCAGGTGCTGTCTGCACTGGGCAAGCCCGTGCTGCCCATCGAGAGCCAGACCGTGGAGCAGCTGGTCACCGCCGGTATCACCACCGTGGCCGCGCTGGTCGCGTGGTGGAAGAACAACAGCTTCACCCCCGCAGCCCTTCAGGCAGACCAGACCTACGACAAGCTGAAGGCACAGGGGAAGTAAAGGAGACGCAGACGTGATTATTACTGGCATGGCCGAATATGAAAGCATCTGCAAAAATGCACTGGTCGAGTGGTACAACGCCCACCGTGAGACGAAGATCACCCTCGAAAATGTCTTTGTGGTGTGGGCCTGCAAGACACTCCAGAACTATAAGGCATTGCTGTCCACCACCGTGGCAGGTGACGGAATCTATGCTGAGTACACCTACAACGGCGATAAGCAGGAGCTGTACGAGGATGTATACGGCAAGCTGACGAACCGCTGTATCAAGCGGTAATCCCATACATAGCAGCAGCCCCGGGGAGCCTGACGGTTCCTCGGGGCTGTTTTTGTTTGGCATGTTTCGACGCTTTACGACGTATATCGACGTAATTGGTAAATTTTAAGTATTTTTCGGTTAGAGTTGACGCATAGAAAGGATGTGTCAACTATGATCGTTTCCGAATTGTCCACTCAGATCAATGATTTGCTGCGCCCGATGGGCATCACACGCAATCTGAGCGCCTACAGTATCCTGTGCCAGTGTCTTGAGCTGGTCTGTGAGCAGGAAGACCGTCTGCAGGCCGTGGAGAAAGAGATCTATACCCCTATCGCCGACCGCAGAGGGTGTGAGCCAAAAGCGATTCAAAGCGCTGTCCGCCGGGCAGCTAAAGGTGCATGGCTCACAAACCCGGAGTATGTGCAGCAGCTGGCAGGCTATCCGCTGACCGGTGCGCCCAGCGCGGTGCAGTTCATTGAGATGTTGTATAATGCACTGGTGAGAGCAGTCTGAAAACTTAATAGTGTTACCAAAAACGTTACCATGACAAAGAAAAGAACGCCAATTCCTAACGAAATGGCGTTCTTTTTTCATGGTGGAGGCGATGGGAGTCGAACCCATGTCCGAAAAGAGTTCAGTGTAGGTATCTCCGGGTGCAGGCGATCTACAACATTCCCGCCGCGCCACGCCGATCGTCAGGCTAGCGCATTGGTAGCTTCATGAGTTCCTGCCGGTCCGCAAAGCTTAAGTCCGTTCAGGTGCTGTGTCTAAAGGACGCCCCGGCCCCACACGACACAAGAGTGGGCGGAACGCGCAGCACTCAGGCTGCGAGCAACTGAGAATTGTTATTGTCAGTTAATTTTTTTGGAGGAGTTATAGAGCAGTTCCTCCACTGCTACCCGCTGCCCAGACCTCACTCTCCCCGTCGAAACCTTTACGCCCCCTTATAAAGCACACCTTGCGGTGTGCAGAAAGCTTTGAAAAAGTTCCGCTTCAGGAAGCGGTCTGAAAAGATCAATAGTATTTGCCGTTGGACTTCATGGCACGGTCAATGGAACGCTTTGCATCGCGCTGGGCGGCATCGGCACGCTTATCGTAGAGCTTTTTGCCTTTGCAAAGGCCCACTTCCATTTTCACGCGGCCATGTTTGAAATAGAGCGAAAGCGGCACAAGGGTATATCCCTGCAGCTTGCACTGCTGATGCAGCCGCCGGATCTCACTTTTGTGTGCCAGCAGGCGCCGGACGCGCATCGGATCCTGATTGAACATGTTTCCGTGGTCGTAGGGACTGATATGCATTCCCTTTACCAGCAGTTCACCATCCTCAATATCGACCCAGCTGTCTTTCAGGTTGACCCCTCCGGCACGCAGGCTCTTGACCTCCGTACCTTTCAGTTCAACGCCGGTTTCCAGCGCTTCCAGAACGAAGTATTCATGGCGCGCTTCACGGTTTGTGGCAATGGTTTTTGTTGCCGGACGCTCCTTAGTGGGTGCCATTCCGCGCGCCTCCTTTCTCCATTGTGGTTTGTTGTATCAGTATACCATTTTTTTATGGTTTTGCAAGGGCTGTTTTTGAAGAAACTGTAAATTTTTCCCAATTCACAGCTCACCACGGCCAGAAAGTGCACGATACAAGGTGGTCTCGTCTGTGTACTCCAGACTTGCACCCACCGGCAGACCGTAGGCCAGACGTGTGGTCTTGATGCCCAGAGGCTTGATAAGCTTTGCCAGATACATGGCGGTGGCTTCACCCTCCACCGTGGGGTTCATGGCCATGATGACCTCTTTCACCTTGCCGTCACCCAGGCGGGCCAGAAGTTCCTTGACGCACAGCTGTTCGGCAGTAATGCCGTCCATCGGGCTGAGCAGACCGTGCAGCACATGGTACAAACCGTGATACTCCCTTGTGCGTTCAAACGCCTGCACATCGCGGGGCGTTTCCACCACGCAGATCACAGAAGGGTCGCGTTTTGCACTGGCACAGATGGGGCAGATATCCGCTTCTGTATAATTCTGGCAGATACGGCAGCGATGGAGCTTGGTGTGGGCACCCTGAATGGCTCCCGCCAGTGCGGCGGCATCTTCGTCCGACATGCTCAGCACCTGATACGCCATGCGGGTAGCGCCCTTGCGCCCGATCCCCGGAAACTTGCTGAATTCTTCGATCAGCTTTTCCAGCGGGGCAGCAGTATAGCCCATATTCTTCCCTCCTGCCGGATCAGAGACCAGGGATGTTCATGCCGCCGGTCAGCTTGCCCATTTCAGCTTCGGCAGTTTCGTCCACCTGCTTGACGGTTGCGTTGATGGCAGCAGCCACCATATCTTCCAGCATTTCAACATCATCCGGGTCCACAGCCTCGGGCTTGATGGTGATGGACAGCACTTCGTGCTTGCCGTTCATCTTAACAGTGACCATCTCACCGGCAGCGCTGCCGGTGTACTCGGCAGCTTCCAGCTCGGCCTGTTTGGCTTTCATATCTTCCTGCATCTTCTGTGCCTGACGCATGAGGGCGTTCATATCGGGGCGGCCAAAGCCTGCGGGCATTCTTGCTTTCATAATCGTTTCTCCTTATTGATGCAATGTATTTTTATGATCTCGTTTTCCTTGCGGAATCCTCAATGGACACATCCAACCCCAGCTTTTCCAGTGCACGAAGCGACTGCTCTGCGTTGGAGACCGTTTTGCCAGCGCTCTTTGGTTCATAGGGACCAATGGGCACCGCCGTACCGGACACATCCTTGATCAGCTTTTTGATCAGGCGCTGGCTGTCCTTGTTGGCACGGATAAAATCGCGGAAGGTCTTGCCGCCGTCGATCAGCACGCGGGTGCCATCAAAATAAGCCTTGGACTTGCGCAGATAGGTGTAGAGCATGGGATCTTTTTCCTGCAGCTGCTGTACCACCTGCGGCCAGTACGGATACAGCGCAGTCCCTTCCTGCCCGGCATCCTGTGGCTTTTCCGGCACAGGCTTTGCAGCGGGCGTGGGTGCAGGTTTGGGCGGTTCTGGCTGCGGAACAGGTTCCAACTCTGCCGGCACGGATGCAGCTGGCTGTGCGGCCTGCGCGGCAGGCTCGTCCCAAGGCAGCATTCCGGCCTGCTGCACGGGCGGTTCCTCCGGCAGCGGCGGCAGCTCTTCGGTCTGGACGGGTGAAGTCTGCTCTACAGATATTTCCGACGGCACGGAAGGTTCTGCCTTTACAGGTTTCGGTTCCGCTGCAGGCTGCACCACAGGAACGGACGGTATTGGCGGCTGGGGAGTCGGAGCGCTTGCAAAGGGCTGCACAGCAGTTGCCGAGGCAAACGGCTGCGGCGCTGTGGGTTGAGCCGCAGCACGGACAGGCGCGGCCTGCACAGGAACTGCCTGCGGCTGTTGGGGCGGTTCGGATAAGCCAAATAGTGCAAGTTCCAGCTCGATCCGCTGGTCGCTGCCGCGGGTCATATGTTCCAGCGCACTGCCCAGCGCACGGATGGCACGAATGGCCTCCCGCTGGCCCAGCTGCGGGCCTTTTTCCAGATACAAAGCCTCCTCCTCCGGCGAAACGCCGGACAGAAGGCTCTGCCCGCCCGGCAATGCTGCCAGCATCAAAGCACGATAATGCGCGATCAATTCCTCTGTCAGACGCTTGACATCCACAGACTGCTGGCGAAGCTGTGCCAGCTGGGCCAGTGCTGTGGCACCGTCCTGCGCTTCCAGTGCGTCCGAAATGCGGAACAGATAACTGCGGTCGGTCACACCTGCCATGCGGCGCACCACATCGGCATCGATTTTCGCCGTAACGCCTGCGCAGGTATCCAGAATGGACAACGCATCGCGCAGTGCACCGTCGGCCAGACGGGCGATCAGTTCCGCACCGTCCGGCGAAAGCTCCAGCTTTTCCTCACCTGCAATGTATTCCACCCGGCGGGCGATATCCTCCGGCCCGATGCGGGTAAAATCGTACCGCTGGCAGCGGGAAAGAATGGTGGCGGGCACCTTCTGGATCTCAGTGGTTGCCAGAATAAAGATGACGTGGGCAGGCGGTTCTTCCAGCGTTTTGAGCAGCGCATTGAATGCTGCTGTGGACAGCATGTGCACCTCATCGATGATGTATACCTTATATTTACAGGCGCTGGGAGTGTAAGCTGTTTCGTCGCGCAGGTCGCGGATATCGTCCACACCGTTGTTGGAAGCCGCATCCATCTCCACCACGTCCAGAATGCTGCCGTTATCGATGCCCTTGCAGATCTCACACTCGCCGCAGGGGTCTCCATTGACCGGATGCAGGCAGTTGACTGCCTTTGCAAAGATCTTGGCGCAGGTGGTTTTGCCGGTGCCGCGCACGCCGGTAAACAGGTAGGCATGGCCCACACGGTTTGCCGTGATCTGGTTTTTCAGCGCAGTAACAATGGCCCGCTGGCCTACCACATCCTCAAAACGCTGCGGTCTCCATTTGCGGTACAAGGCACGGTACATGGTTCTCTCCCCTTTCCTGCAAAATAAAAAGGACAGCGCTGACGGGGTTTTGTCCCCGCCTTGCGTAACTCGGCATACGGATGCAGGCTTACTGAAACGCACGAACACACTGCTTAAGGCTGCTTGGTTCCCCACCTGACCTGGTTCACAGCGAATCCATCGTACAGGACCCGCATCCGTATGCCGAACCACGCAGCAGGCGCTGTCCGACACATCCTTCTGAATGCCAGAATATTGTACCATAAACGCAGGCAGATTGCAAGGGGTGGGAGGTATCATTTCACGGCCCACGCATGAAACGATCAAATAGGATAGCCCAAAGTCAGAAAATGTGATGTCCTCTAAAATCCAAAAAGCGCAGTACATTCTCTGCGCTTTCGCGTTTTGTACTGCGCTTTGCTTTTATCCTGTTATTTTAACGGCATTGATTTTGCAGCAGCCTTTTTTTCTTACAATGCCACATCCAGTGCCATCATCAGCGCAAATCCCAGCACGATGCTTACAACACCGGCAGGCTCGTCGCCCTCCACGGCCTGCGGGATCATCTCCTGTGCGGTCACGCACACCATACAGCCCGCCGCTGCGCTGAGCAGCCACGGAAGCGCAGTACTGACCCATTCGGCCAGAGCAAAGGCAAGCAATGCCCCCAACGGCTCTACCAGCCCGGAAGCCGCTCCCGCAAAAAGCGCCTGACTGCGGGTGCGGCCGTTATGGGCCAGCGGCAGGCTGACTGCTGCACCTTCCGGGATATTCTGCAGGCCGATGCCAAGGCTCAGTGCCAGTGCACCGCTGATGGCATCCGGTTCCCCGGTCAATGCCAGTGCAGCGGCAAGGCCCGCCACCATACCCTCGGGCAGGTTGTGCAATGTCACAGCCAGCACCATACGTCCGCCGTGCCCGGTCCCGCCTGCCAGCAGCTGCCCGGCAAACTGTTCCACCTGCAAAAGGCCCACTGCGCCAAGCACAAGCCCCACTGCCGATGGGATCCATGCCGGAAGCGGCAAAGTCTGTCCGCGCTGGATAGCAGGCAGCAGCAGGCTCCACACACTGGCTGCCAGCATGATGCCCGCTGCCATGCCGCACAGGATGCGCTGCGTGCAGGGCCGCGACCGCCGCCGCAGCAAAAACACGCCTGCTGCCCCCAGTGTAGTGCACGCCGCCGGGAACAGCAGCACCCACGCAGTGAAAACGATCTGGTTCACGATACATTCCCCCTTTGCCCGGTGTATGTGCGCCGAAGCAAAAAGGTGCAGAAAAGCCCGTCACACAAAATACAGTGTGATGGGCTTTTCTGTCAGAATGCGATGGCATCTTCTTCGCTGCCAAAGGGCAGACCCGTAGCCGGATCGACCGGCGGCAGGCCAGTCTGCCCCATATCCGCCGCCTTTACGCTGCATACCACCGCATTGGCAAGCACATACTTCACCTTTGCGGTGGCAGCAGCGCCGATCTTATCATAGATGCGGCCTCCGCTGTAACAGTCGCCCAGCACGGTGTGAGTGCTGTTGGCCACATAACCCACCTTGCCCAGACCCGGCAGTTCTGCGCGGATGGCTTCGCGGTCAAAGCCATTCTCCGGCTCCTTGACCAGCTTTACCTTCTGGCCTACTGTAAACGGCTGAGTGCCGAAGCGGTAGTTGAGTCCGGTCAATGTAACATAGTACTTCATCTTTATTTCCTCCAAAACACATGTTTTATTTTCAGGGAACCCGTTCATCCCCTGCTGTGTCTGTATTATCCACTTTTTATGTCCAATAAAAGTCACTTTCAAATAACACTTGTCATTTTTTGATATTTTTGTTCAGGTTCGCTGCACAAAGTTTACCATCTTTTCTTTCTCCGCAGGTCAACTGTCATATGACAAATGGTTCTTTTCCGTTTCCGGAGCCGCATCATCCTCACTTTTGCATTTCTTTATTTCTCTTTAGGGAACATGCATTCCCGTCTTGATTCAAGGGAACAAACAATGAAAGAAATTACAAAGTGATTACAACACGGTAAAAAATTCTTTCCTGAGTCTCTCCGCGCTTCGATCAGTTTAACAAAAACTCTTTGACTTTTAGCGATAAATTATAACAAAATCGTAGATTATCATTGAAATCTCACTTCTTAGCCAAAAAAGCTCTTGATTTTTTCGCAAAAAAGACTAGAATATCCACTTGCAGAAAGGCACTTCCTGTAGGGCCTTCTGCAAAATACATTTGCGTATGGCAAGGAGATTTTAGATATGAAACTCAAGAATGTTTGTGTTGCTGTTGTTGCTCTGGCTCTGGCTGTTGGCATGACCGCTTGCGGCGGTTCTGCTTCCTCCACTGCTGCATCCTCTTCCGAGGCTGCTTCTACCAGCACTTCTGTTGCTGCTGAGGCCGAGGAGAGCGCTTCTTCCGCTGTTGCAGAGGAGAACGGTTCTTCTTCTGAGGCCGCTTCCAGCGAGGCTGCTTCTTCTGAGGCCGCTTCCAGTGAGGCTGCTTCCAGCGAAGCTGCTTCTTCTGTTGCCGCATAATCAGGCAGCACTCTTAGTTCAAGGAACGATCAAACCGGGCACGGAATTTTTTCTGTGCCCGGTTTTTTTTTGCAGCAAAATGCGCCGGAAAGGTTTATTGGGAACCTCCCGGCGCATTTTTCAGAAGCTGTCATCAGAAGCAGGATGCCCCTCAGGCAGCGTACAATGCTTATTCTTATATTCCCCAGAACAGGATTCCCAGTCCTGCAGAGAACAGGATCATCCCAATGGGCGATGGTGCTTTGCCCTTTTTCCGGCGGCAAAGGGCATGCAGCCCCCACAGCAGCAGGAACACCACAATGGAACGGAGATCCGGTGCAATGCCTGCCTTGTCCGCTGCAAACCCGGCCAGCGTAGAAAGCGCCATGTTGACTGCAGTTGCCAGGATCATCGCCACCACACAGGGACGAACGCCGCCAAGAACTGCGTTGATTCCCGCATACTTCATCAGGTTCTACAGCACCGATGCAACGAGCAGGATAATGACAAAGGACGGTAGCACCACACCCAGCGTCGCACACAGCGCACCCCAGAAGCCGCCCTGTGAAGCGCCGATGAAGGTAGCCATATTGATGGCCAGCGGGCCGGGTGTGGACTCCGACACGGCAATGAAGCTGAGGAATTCGCCTTCCGTCAGCCAGCCGTGTCCTAAGACCGTTTCCCGCACCAGCGAGATCATCCCGTAGCCGCCGCCGAAGGACAACGCACCGATCATGAGGAAATTCCAGAAAAGTTCTACATAGATCACGGCTTCTTCTCCCCCTTCCGCAGCTGCTGTACTGCATACACCAGCAGCCCGGCCGCACCGCTGAACAGGATGTAAAAAATGGAAGAGAAGGACACTGCTGCAATGGAACAGCCCACCATCGCTGCCGCAACCGTGGTCAGGATGACAATATTGAAGACGCTGTGTTCCAGCTGCTTCAGCATTTTCAGGCCCGCCGAGAGGATCAGATAGATCACGCACACCTGAATGCCGTGGAACGCACTTGCCACCACCGAAAGGCGGAGGAACTGGTCAAAGAACAGCGAGATCAGATAAATGACCGCGAAGGACGGAAGACATACCGCCACCGTGGACGCTGCCGCACCTGCCGTACCCTCGATCTTGTAGCCGATATAGGTGGCACTGTTCACCGCCACCGGGCCGGGCGTAGACTCCGCAATTGCCACCATGTCCAGAAATTCTTCTTTTGTCACCCACTTTTTCTCTTCCACAAATTCATTTTGCAGCAGGGCTACCATGGCGTAGCCGCCGCCAAACGTGAACGCACCAATTTTGAAAAACGTCCAGAAAAGCTCCTTTGTTTTCGACATAGCCTTCTCCTTTCTTGCGCCTTATTATATCATTTTTTGTTTTGATATGATATACTTTAATGGAATATGCTGCTTTCTTTGGAAAAAGCAGAAAAAGGAGTTTAGGATATGAAAACAAAATTTGGCATTGTAGGCTGCGGCTTTCTGGGCGGCATTGTGGCTAGCGCATGGAAGAACGGTCTGCTGCCGGACTATGAGCTGGTGGGCGTGACCAGCCGCACCCGTGCTTCGGCAGAAAAACTTGCCGCCGAGGTAGGCTGTCCCGTCTGCGATGATGTGGATGCTCTGCTGACACTGCAGCCGGAATACATTGTGGAGACCGCTTCGGTGGAGGCTGTGCGCGCCATGGCTGTGCCTGTACTGAAAAAAGGCGTGAATCTGGTCATTATTTCCATTGGTGCCTTTGCGGACCTTGATTTTTACGGGCAGGTCAAGGCCGCTGCCGTGGAGGGCGGTGCCAAGGTGCATCTGGCAAGCGGTGCCATTGGCGGCTTTGATGTGCTGCAGACCGTCACTCTGATGGCCGAGGCTCAGAAGCTGGCCGAGACGGCAGGCATTGAGACCCACACCGGAGCCAAGGGCTTCCGCAACACGCCGGTATGGGCCGACCACCTGCTGACCGATACCGAAAAGACCACCGTGTTCACCGGCAATGCCAAGCAGGCCATTGCCACCTTCCCCCGCCGCGTGAATGTGGCTGTTGCCACCTCGCTGGCCACCATCGGCCCGGAGATCACCGGCGTGACCATGCACTCGGTACCCGGCTGGGTGGGCGACGACCACTGCATCACCGCCGAGATCGAGGGCGTGAAGGCCGTGGTGGATATCTGCTCTTCCACCAGCGCCATTGCCGGTTGGAGCGTAGTTGCCCTGCTGCGCAACCTCTCCTCCCCCGTATGCTTCTATTAAAGGAGGGCTTTGCAGATGTTCAACAAACTGGTGGCCATTGAGCCGGTAAGCCTGATTCCTTCCGCCGAGGAAGCGCTGCATCAGTACGCAAAAGAAGTGGTGCTGTACCGCGATATCCCGGCCAGCGATGACCAGATCGTGCAGCGCATCGGAGATGCCGATGCCGTGCTTCTGAGCTACACCTCCCGCATGGGCAAAAATGTGATCAAGCGCTGCCCGAATATCCGTTACATCGGCATGTGCTGCAGCCTGTATTCTGAGGAAAGCGCCAATGTGGATATCGCCTACGCCCGCACCCGCGGCATCAAAGTACTGGGCATCCGGGACTACGGCGACCGCGGCGTTGTGGAGTACGTCCTGCATGAGCTCACCGGCATCCTGCACGGTTTTGGGATGCCCATGCTGCGGGACGAGCCGGTGGAGATCACCGGGCTGAAGGCAGGCATCATCGGGCTGGGTGTGTCCGGCAAAATGATCGCCGACGCGCTGCAGTTCATGGGTGCCGACATTGCCTATTACAGCCGCACCCGCAAGCCGGATGCCGAAGCTGTGGGCATGGCCTATAAGCCGCTGGCACAGCTGCTGACCGAGAGCGAGGTGGTGTTCACCTGCCTGAACAAGAACGTACTGCTGTTGGGCAAGGACGAATTTGCACAGCTGGGCGCAGGCAAGGTGCTATTCAACACCTCCATCGGCCCGGGCTTTGACTCTGCTGCTCTGGAACAGTGGCTTGCTCTGCCGGGCACCCACTTCTTCTGTGACACCCGTGCCGCTGCCGGCCCGGTGGGCGAAGACTTCTTTGCCCGTGAGAATGTGCATTGCGCGAATGTTTCTGCCGGACGCACCAAGCAGGCTTTTGTGCTGCTGAGCCAGAAGGTGCTGGCAAATATCCGCACTGCACTGGGAGAATGATATAAAAAGGAAACGCTTCCCGGCCGGGGAAGCGTTTCCTTTTAGGCTTTATTCAAAATTGTTGTGATCTCTTCCAGATTCGCCGCAAATCGGATGCCCTGCTGGCGCTGCGGCGTGGAAAGGCCTTTCTCGATCATTTTGGCAAGCAGTGCTTTCAGGCTGTCGTAGTAGCCGTTCAGATCATACAGGATGCAGGGCGCGTCCAACTGGCCTAGCGAGACCTTGGACATTACCTCTGCGATCTCTTCCAGCGTGCCGGTACCGCCGGGGAATGCGATGAAGGCATCGCCCAGCTCGATCATCTTCGTCTTTCGCTCGGTCATGTCCTTGGTGACAATCAGCTCGGTCAGGCCATCGTGCTGCATCTCCTGCTGCACAAAGAACTGCGGTTCCACACCGGTCACCGTGCCGCCTGCGTCCAGCGCGCTCTGGGCAAGCTGACCCATCAGGCCGCTGCGGGAGCCGCCGTACACAAGGCGGTGCCCGTTTGCACCGATCCAGCTGCCCAGTTCCCGGACAGCTTCCGCCAGCGCAGGATCATTGCCCGCATTTGCTCCAAGATAGACCGTGATGTTCATGGTATTTCCCCCTTTGTTTTTTCCATTTTACCACGCAGCGGGCCGATTGAAAAGGGCCATTCCCTTGCAAATGCAGCGGCACTGTGGTATTCTTGAACGCAGAAAAAAGGGAGCCTGCAAAAGCAGGCTGAGAGTGGGCTGTTTGCCCAGACCTGTGACCTGATTTGGACAATGCCAACGTAGGGAGATACTGCTGCTTCAAAGTGCGGAGATGCCTCCTTGCGGGCATTTCCGCATTTTTTGCAAAGGAAGTTGTAACCATGAAAACTGCATTGACGATTGCCGGCAGCGATTCCAGCGGCGGTGCTGGCATCCAGGCCGATATCAAAACCATGACTGCAAACGGCGTGTACGCCATGAGCGCCATTACCGCACTGACTGCCCAGAACACCACAGGTGTGACCGGCATTTTTGAAGCCACGCCCGAATTTCTGGCACAGGAGATCGATGCCATTTTTACCGACATCTACCCGGATGCCGTCAAGATCGGTATGGTATCCTCGGCAGAGCTGATCGGTGTGATCGCCGAAAAGCTGCACACCTACGGCGCAAAGCATATCGTGGTGGACCCGGTGATGGTTGCCACCTCCGGCTCCAAGCTGCTGCGGGACGATGCCGTGCAGGCACTGACCGAAAAGCTGCTGCCCATGGCAGAGGTGGTCACCCCCAACATTCCGGAGACTGAGATCCTTTCCGGCATGAAGATTACCGATGCGGCCGGAATGGAGACCGCTGCAAAGCTGATCAGCGAGAAATACCACTGTGCCGTGCTGTGCAAGGGCGGCCACCAGATCAACGATGCCGACGACCTTCTGTGGCGGGACGGCTGCGGCAAATGGTTCCGCGGCAAGCGCATTGCAAACCCCAATACCCACGGCACCGGCTGCACCCTATCCAGCGCCATTGCATCCAATCTGGCAAAGGGCTATGATCTGGATGCATCGGTGGCGCGCGCAAAGGCCTACATTTCCGGCTGTCTTTCTGCCATGCTGGATCTGGGCCACGGCTCCGGCCCGATGGACCATATGTTTGCACTGAAGGGAGAGTTTGTGGGTGAGTGAGCAGACCTTTGTGCAGCAGCTGGTGCAGGAAAGTCTGCCTGTGTGGGAGAAATGTCTGCACTCAGAATTTCTGACCCACCTTGCGGATGGCACACTGGATGAAGCCTGCTTCAAGGGCTACATCGTGGAGGACAGTCTTTACCTGCGGGAATATGCCAAGGTGTTTGCCTGGGGCATGACCAAGGCAAAGGATATGCAGACCATCCGCACCTACTATTCCCTGCTTTCCTTCGTGAATGAGAGCGAGGATGCAGCCCGCCTGCACTATCTCAAGCACTTTGGACTGACCGATGAAGGCATCCAGAGCCTGCCGCTGCGGCCGGAGAACCGTGCCTATGTGGACTCTATGATCGAAGCCGCCAAAAACGGCGAGGGCGCAGCCGAGTGCATGATGGCCTGCCTGCCCTGTATGCTGAGCTATGGCTGGATCTTCCAGAAACTGCTGGAAGAAAAGCCTTCCGTGCAGGATACCCTTTATGGTGCACTGGTGGTGGACTATGCTGACAAGGGCTATGAGGCGGCCTGCCGCGACTGGGCCGCGTTTGCAGAAAAAGTCTGCGAAGGCCTGAGCGACGAGCGCCTTGCCCGCTGCCGCGAGATCTTCCATGCCTGCTCGGAGCACGAGCTGAACTTCTGGGCCATGGCAGCTTCCCCGCGCAGTGACCTGTAATTTTTCCTAAAATATAAAATGCACCCGGCCTGTGGGCAGAACCGCAGCAACCGGGTGCATTGTTTTGTTCAGGGTTTCGTGGCCGCAGCCGCAGGCATGAGCCTTCGTGCCGGAAACAAGGGAGCCCTAAAACAAAAACTCCCCCGGCTCTTCTGCCGAGGGAGTGGAAAAGAAAAACGCCCCTAACAGAAGAACTCTCTTCTGTCAAGGACGAATAAAATATGGCCTTTTATCCGCGGTGCCACCCTGACTTCATGGGCATGACCCCATGCACTTGGCGGGATGCCAACACATCCCCGGCAACTGACGTATGCCCTACGTTGCAGAATACTGTGCGGCGAAAGTTCTCCGCAGTTCCCTGCACCCTCAGCGGTCCATTTCGGGAAAATATAACGCAAAGTCACACTTTCCTTGACGAACTGTTTCCGGTCTGCTTCTCAGCTGCGCAGGCTCTCTGTACAGGCATGGTTCGCCGTTATCTCCGCTTCAACGGTTTAGTGTATTGAATTTGGCTATATTAAACCACGGATTTTTCGTTTGTCAATACCTGTTTGCAAATTTTTCAAAATCAGCCTATGTCCACAGTGGGTTCAGCGCTTCCGGCGGCTGTTCGTGCTGGAAAACTTCACCGCTTTTGCCGGCCTGCGGCGGCTGTGCAACGCACTGTAGTAGCCAAAGGCAGTGCCGCATAAGCCGCCCACAATGTGCATGAAGTTTGCTACATTGTCATGCACAAAAATGATATCGTACACCTGCTGACCAAAGTACAGCGCTGCAACCAGCAGCATGGTGACCGGGATGCCGCCGGAGAAGCCCGCCAGCGACGAAAGCATGATAAGCATGAACACGATGCCGGACGCGCCCAGCAGCCCCGAACGTGGGAACAGCACGCATTGCAGCACGCCGGTGACCAGAGCGGTGAACACCATGCCGCACAAAAGCGGCTTGCTGCCGTACTTTTCTTCCATTGGCGGGCCAACAACGAGCAGCAGCAGCATGTTATTCAGAAAGTGGTCCCAGCTGGCATGGCCCAGCACATGGCCGAACAGCCGGATGTAGAACAGCGGGTCCTTCAGCGAGGAGCGGTAGACACAGAACAGATGCATCGTCGTCCACCCATCCGTCCACTGGTCGAGGAACAGCACCAGAAGTGACAGCAGGAAAAATGTGAGGATCACCGGGGAGTTGTACTGCAGTTCCAGTTTGAGTTTTACTTTTTTCATCCTCTTGTCTCCACCCAGTATTCGCCCATGCTCTGGCCGGGCTGGTTCGTCACTTCATCCTTGAGGTAATCGCCAAGGCCGCAGCTTTCCGGCTGCCATGCAAGGGCTGATTCCACCGTGGGGTACTCCACCTCGGCATACCAGAACTCGGTGGGCTGGCCTTCGTCCACATGGTTCACTTCCAGCACAGAACCGTCCGGCAGGGTGTAGCTGCGGCGCAGCTTCGGGATGAGAGGTTTAGCGATAATCTTGTATTCCAGATCATCAAACAGTTCTTTGTCGATGCTGCGCTCGATCTCCTCACGGGCAAGGCCGCCCCCGGATTTGAAGCAGAGGATGTAGTCCGTTCTGCCGCCGGTGAGGGCTTCTTCCCGGATGCGCACAGTGGGCCGCACGCTGATATAGCCCTGCCGCATGGCAAATTCCTCCCTGAGGGGCAGCCCCTCCGGCCAGCCCTTCACCATCCATTTGCGTTCGATTTCCATAATGCATCCCTCTTTCATGCGGTTTTTTGGCATTTCTTATTTATAATAACATGATTTTGTGCTATTATAAAGGGTAGATTTTTACTCCTTCAGTCTGCTTCGCAGCCAGCTCCCTCAGTGAGGGAGCCTACCCGCACGGTAAGCGTGTCGAGCGAACGCGGGACGAAGGGAGTTCGTCCATGATAAGGAGAACCATATGAAAGAACGCGCTTACCCTGTGTATACTGTCAACAAACACGCCGAAGGCCTGCTGGTGGGCGGGCACCCTTGGGTGTATGAGAACGACATCCTCCATTCCCCGGAAAATGAGCCGGAAAACGGCACGTTGGCCGATGTGGTCAGCACCAAAGGTTCCTACCTTGGCACCGGCTTCGTTTCGCTCAAGAGCAAGATCCGCGTGCGGCTGATCTCCCGCAATGCCAACGACACCTTTGATGCTGCGTTCTGGCGCCGCCGGGTGGAATATGCATGGAACTACCGCAAGACCGTGCTGGAACCTGCAGACCTTTCTGCCTGCCGCGTCATTTTTGGCGAAGCCGACCAGTTCCCCGGCCTGACCGTGGACCGGTTCAGCAACATCCTCGTCACGCAGACCCTGAGCGTGGGCATGGAAAAGCTCAAGCCCATCCTCTTCCCCATTCTGGCAGAAGTCCTGCGCGCCGACGGCCAGACCATCGACGGCATCTACGAGCGCAACGATGAGGCTCTGCGCGCAAAGGAAGGTCTTGAGCAGAACAAAGGCTGGTTTGAGCTGCCCGGTGAGCCTCACCCGGCAAGCACCCAGACCGAGATCTGCGAGAACGGAGTTTACTATCATGTGGATTTCGAGAACGGCCAGAAGACCGGCTTCTTCCTTGATCAGAAGTACAACCGCCGGGCGGTGGCACGCCTTGCTGCAGGCCACACCGTGCTGGACTGCTTTACCCACACCGGCAGCTTTGCACTGAACGCCGCTGCGGGCGGCGCTGCCCGTGTGACCGCCGCCGACATCAGCGCCGAGGCCATTGCCATGGCGCAGCGCAATGCCCAGCGCAACGGTCTGACCAATATGGACTTTTTGTGCGAGGACACCTTTGAGCTGCTGCCCCGCTTGGAAAGAGAGGGACACCCCTACGATTTTATCATTCTGGACCCGCCGGCCTTTACCAAGGCGCGCCGCACTGTGGAGAACGCCATGCGCGGTTACAAGGAGATCAACTACCGTGCCATGAAGCTGCTGCCCCGCGGCGGCTATCTGGCAACTGCCAGCTGCTCCCATTTTGCCACCGAGGAGCTGTTCATCAAGATGCTGCGCGCCGCTGCAAAGGATGCGCACCGCCAGCTGCGGCAGATCGAGGTGAAACAGCAGGCACCGGATCATCCGATCCTGTGGGGTGTGCCGGAGACGAATTATCTGAAGTTCTTCCTCTTTCAGGTGATTTAACGATTTTAAAATTGCTCCGCTTCGTTCTGCAATTCATTAAGGCATTTTTATTTTATATTTTCGTGTTTGTCGCGTCCCCGACACTTGTCAGGGCAAAGCCCTTCCATCTGCTAACGCAGACCGCTCGCCTGCTTAAAAGCCTCGCCGGGGCTTTTATTGTTGCACAACCGCAGGGCCGATCCAAACACATTTTCACCAGAAGGGACCCCATCGGGTAAATGCATCTTTTTGCTGCGCTGCCTGAACCCTCTCAGTCAAAGCCTGACGGCTTTGCCAGCTCCCCCGAGGGGGGAGCTTTATGAGCAGGGACGGAAAACAACGATCTTTTCCGATGATGAATAAACTTACCCGGCAGCTGGATAAAAGCTCGCCCTTCGGGAGAGCTGGCATTGCGCAAGCAATGACTGAGAGGGTTTTTCCCATCGGGCGGAGAGGGTTCGTTCTCTTAAAAAGTCATACCAAGCTCAGTTGTGCCAAAATTCGCAGAGAGCGTTTGTGCAGAATCGTCAGATTTGTCAATTGCCTTTTTGCCCGGCAGAGGCTATAATCAAACCATAGACAGCAACGGCGCTGTGGGTCACCTCCTGACTCGCAGCGCCGTTTTTGTTAAGATGCTTTCGTACTTCTGGGTGCGGCATTGCGGCAGACCAGAATGCAGACGAAAGGGTAAGAAAAATAAGATCAAGTAAGGAGTAGGATTTATGGCAGCGAATGTTATGGAAATCTACGGCAGCAAGGTCTTTAACGAACATGTGATGAAGGAGCGCCTGCCGAGCGCAACCTATAAGAGCCTGAAGAACACCCTGCACAAGGGTGCTCCGCTGGACATTGAGGTGGCAAACGTTGTGGCCAGCGTGATGAAGCGCTGGGCCATGGAGCTGGGTGCCACCCACTACACCCACTGGTTCCAGCCGCTGACCGGCATCACCAGTGAGAAGCACGATGGCTTTGTTTCCCCTGTGGGCGACGGCACCGCCATCATGGAGTTCTCCGGCAAGGAGCTGGTGCGCGGCGAGCCCGATGCATCTTCCTTCCCCTCCGGCGGTCTGCGCGCCACCTGCGAGGCCCGCGGCTACACTGCATGGGACCCCACCAGCTACGCATTCGTGAAGGATGACGTGCTGTGCATCCCCACCGCATTCGTCAGCTACACCGGCGAGGCTCTGGATAAGAAGACCCCCCTGCTGCGTTCCATGAACGCACTGTCCAATCAGGCAGTTCGCATCCTGAAGCTGTTCGGCAAGGATGTGGATTACGTCTCCACCACCGTCGGCCCCGAGCAGGAGTACTTCCTTATTAAGAAGGAAGATTACGAAGCTCGTCAGGATCTGATCCTCACCGGCCGCACCCTGTTCGGTGCCCCCTCTGCCAAGGGTCAGGAGCTGGAAGAGCACTACTTCGGTGTCATTCGTCCCGAGGTCTCCGAGTTTATGAAGGAGTTGGACGAAGAGCTGTGGAAGCTGGGCATTCCCGCCAAGACCAAGCACAACGAAGTTGCTCCCTGTCAGCATGAGCTGGCTCCCATCTTCGACACCACCAACGTTGCCATCGACCACAACCTGCTGACGATGGAGATGATGAAGAAGATTGCTCCCAAGTACGGTCTGGTCTGCCTGCAGCATGAGAAGCCTTTTGAGGGCGTCAACGGCAGCGGCAAGCATAACAACTGGTCCATGTCCACCACCCACGAGAATCTGCTCGACCCGGGCGACACCCCCATGGAGAACCTGCAGTTCCTGGTGTTCCTGGCCGCCGTCATCAAGGCTGTTGACGAGTACGCCGATCTGCTGCGCACCTCCGTTGCCACTCCCGGCAACGATCACCGTCTGGGTGCCAACGAGGCACCTCCGGCTATCATTTCCATCTTTGTGGGCGAAGAGCTGGAAGCTGTCATCGATGCTATCGCATCCGATTCCCCCTATGCCGGCCCCGTCAAGATGAAGATGGATCTGGGCGTTGATGTCCTGCCCAAGTTCAGCAAGGATACCACCGACCGCAACCGTACCTCTCCCTTTGCCTTCACCGGCAACAAGTTCGAGTTCCGTATGCCCGGTTCCGCTGAGAACCTGAGTGATGCCAACACCATCCTGAACACCGCCGTCGCAAAGGAACTGAAGGGCTACGCCGACGAGCTGGAGAGCGCTGAGGACTTTACCAGCGCCGTGATTGCTCTGGTCAAGCGCACCATCCGCGACCACCGCCGCGTCATCTTCAACGGCAACGGCTACACTGCCGAGTGGGAAGAGGAAGCCGCAAAGCGCGGTCTGCCCAACAAGAAGAACACCCCCGCTGCTCTGCCTGCCCTGATCGAGCCCAAGAACATTGCCCTGATGGAAGAGTTCGGCGTGCTGACCAAGGTGGAGATGCACAGCCGCTACGAGGTGGAGATGGAGCACTACTCCAAGATCATCAACATCGAGGCTCTGACCATGCTGGAAATGGCCCGCAAGCAGCTGCTGCCTGCCGTCAACTCCTACATGAGCGAGCTTGCCAATACCGCAGCATCCAAACTGGCTGTGAGCGAGAACATCAGCGTGCGCAGTGAGACCAAGACCCTGGGCCGTCTGTCCGCCGACGCCGACGCCATGAGCGACGCCATCGACACCCTGCAGGATGCCGTGGATGCCGCCAAGGCTCTGCCCTCCGAGAGCGAGAAGGCCGTTGCCTTCCACGACAACGTGCTGCCCGCCATGGACACCCTGCGTGCCGCTGCGGACGACGCCGAGACCATCTGCGGTGAGGATTATTGGCCTCTGCCCAGCTACAGCAAGATGCTCTACTACGTCTGATCTTTCATCAGCGTAACAGCAGAATAGCATCCGTAGGCTGCGGAATTTAAAATTGCCATTCTCCTTTTCCTATTTCTTACACCAGCCTAAAGACCTGCTCCCATTCTGAGGGCAGGCCTTTAGGCGTTTTATTTGAAAGGGAAACCATTATGAGCTATTCGACCCAACAGGACATCCTTGATTTTGTGGAGGACAACAACGTCAAATTTGTGCGCTTTGCCTTCTGCGATATCTTTGGCACTCAGAAGAACATTGCTGTGCTGGCAAACGATCTGCCCAAAGCTCTGGAAGACGGTGTCTGCTTCGACGGCAGCTCCATTGCCGGCTTTATGAAGGTGGAGGAAAGCGACCTTGTGCTGCGGCCGGATCTTTCCACCGTGACCATTCTCCCCTGGCGGCCTACCGAGGGCCGGGTGATGCAGTTTTTCTGTGATGTGGAAAAGCCGGACGGCCAGCCCTTTGGCGGCAACTGCCGCGGCTTTCTGCGCAGCGTGAATCGCAAATTCAAAAAGCTGGGCATCACCTGCAATGTGGGCGCAGAGTGTGAGTTCTACCTGTTCGAGAATGATGACCGGGGCCGCCCCACCCGTATCCCCATTGACTTTGGCGGCTACTTTGACGTGGCCCCGCTGGACGCAGGCGAGAACCTCCGCCGGGACATCTGCCTGACCATGGAACAGATGGGCATGAGCCCTCAGCACAGCCATCACGAAAGCGGCAACGGCCAGAACGAGATCGACTGCCACCACGCAGGCCCCCTCAAGACCGCCGACAACGTGATGATGTTCAAGCAGATCGTGCGCGCCATTGCCACCCGCAGCGGCATCCATGCAAGCTTCCTGCCCAAGCCCCTGCCGGATCAGGCAGGCAGCGGCCTGCACATCAACCTGTCCCTTTACATGGATGGCCGCAACCTGTTTGAGGGCGACATTGCCCCGGACAGCATTGCAGGCAGCTTTATGGCCGGTGTGCTGGCCCACAGCCGGGAGCTGACCGTGTTCACCAACCCTCTGCCCAACAGCTATCAGCGCTTTGGCTGCGATGAAGCGCCCCGCTATGTGAGCTGGAGCCGCCAGAACCGCAGCCAGCTGGTGCGCATCCCGCAGGTAAAGGGCGACAACTGCCGCATGGAGCTGCGCAGCCCGGACCCTGCCTGCAACCCCTATCTGGCCATTGGTCTGGTTCTGGCTGCCGGATTGGACGGCATCGAGAACCGCATGGTGCTCTCTGCCCCCGTGAACAAGAATCTGTTCGACCCCTCTATGGCTGAGGGCCTCAGCCTTGAGACTCTGCCCGCCAGTCTGGAAGAGGCCGTGCAGGCTGCGGAGGAGAGCGAATTTTTGCGCAGAGTGCTGCCCGAGCAGCTTGCCAGCCGCTACTTTACGGAAGAACTGAAGCGCTGCGAAGCACTGAAACACGCGTCCGACCCTGTTGAGTACGAGCGTACCCATTACTTCAACGCCATCTGACCCCTGCAAAAGAGAGTGTGTAGGAGAAAGGAGCGAAGGAAATGGGACGTGCACTGATCGTAAGTGCCGGTGCAAGCTCCAACGAGTATATCGCTGCACGGCTGACCGAAATGGGCTACAGCCGCCCGGTGATCATTCCCAGCGGGGCCGAAGCCCGGCGGCGCATGACGGAATCGGATTTTGAGCTGATCGTGGTCAACTCTCCCCTGCCCGATGAATTCGGGCATGAAGTGTGCATCAATGCTGTGGAAAAAACAGATGCCGGTGTCGTGTTTCTGGTCAAGGCCGCACAGGCTGAGCAGCTTTTGGGGCCTTTGAGTGAGCAGGGGGTATTGCTGCTGTCAAAGCCCTTCAGCACCACCTTTTTTGTGCAGGCCATGCACATGGCGGCGGCAGGCAACCACCGCCTGCTGCGTGCCCGGCAGGAGAACGCCCGTTTACAGGAAAAGATCGCACAGGTGCGGCTGGTCAGCCGGGCAAAATGCTGCCTTGTGGAGCACGAGCACATGACCGAAGCCGAGGCACACCGCTACATAGAAAAACAGGCCATGGATACCCGTCGTGACCGCACAGAAATTGCACAGGAAGTCCTTGAAAATTATGAGGACATGGGTGTATAATATTGGATTGGGAAAAGTATCCTTGCTTTCACCGGCTCATTTTGGGAGAGGCTGAGAGCAAGACCGTTTGCCTGAAAGAATTTACGAAGGTTTATAAGGGAAAAAATTCAGAAAAGCAAAAATAGAGGAGGAAATTCTATGGCAGAGAAACAAACCAAATTCATCTTTGTCACCGGCGGTGTCGTCTCCGGCCTTGGCAAGGGCATCACAGCCGCATCGCTGGGCCGTCTGCTCAAGTGCCGCGGTCTGAAGGTGGCCAGCCAGAAGCTGGACCCCTATGTGAACGTAGACCCGGGCACCATGAGCCCGCTGCAGCACGGTGAGGTGTTCGTGACCGACGATGGCACTGAGACCGATCTGGATCTGGGCCACTACGAGCGCTTTATCGACGAGAATCTGAACAAATACTCCAACCTGACCACCGGCAAGGTGTACTGGAACGTACTGAACAAGGAACGTCAGGGTGCATATCTGGGCCAGACCGTGCAGATCATTCCCCACATCACCAACGAGATCAAGAGCTACATCTACAATCTGGCCTCTTCCACCGAGGCTGACGTGGTCATTACCGAGATCGGCGGCACGACCGGTGATATTGAAAGCCAGCCCTTCCTCGAGGCCATCCGTCAGGTGGGTCTGGAGCAGGGCCGCGACAACTGCTGCTACATCCATGTGGTGCTGGTGCCTTACATTTCCGGCTCGGACGAGTACAAATCCAAGCCTGCACAGCACTCTGTGAAAGAGCTGCAGGGCATGGGCGTGAACCCGGACATCATCATCCTGCGCGCAGACGGCAGTGTGGGCGGCGACATCCGCCGCAAGATCAGCACTTTCTGCAATGTGAAGCCGGAGTGCGTGATCGAGAACCTGACCATGCCCAGCCTGTACCAGTGCCCGCTGATGCTGCACACCGGTGGTCTGGACGAGGTAGTGGTGCAGAAACTCAAGCTGGACGTTCCTCCTGCCGACCTGACCGAGTGGAAGCAGGTGGTCAGCCGCATTGCCACCCGCAGCAAGACCTGCAGCATTGCACTGGTGGGCAAATACGTCAAGCTGCACGACGCTTACCTCTCCGTGATGGAGAGCCTGTACCACGCCGGCTTTGAGAACGACAGTCAGGTGGAGATCCGCTGGGTGGAGAGCGAGGACCTGACCGATCAGGCCGCCTGCAAGGAAGCCTTTGCAGATGTGGACGGCATCATCGTACCCGGCGGCTTTGGCGACCGCGGCATTGAGGGCATGATCCAGGCTGCACAGTATGCCCGCGAGAACCATGTTCCCTACTTTGGCATCTGCCTCGGCATGCAGATCATGGTGATGGAGTTTGCCCGGGGCGTTTTGGGCTACAAGGATGCAAATTCCAGCGAATTCACCCCGGATGGCAAGCACAATGTGATCGCCCTGATGGCCGACCAGCAGGGCAACATTCCCAAGGGCGGCACCATGCGTCTGGGTAAATACCCCTGCAAGGTGATGCCCGGCACCAAGATGGCCGAGTGCTACGGCGAGGCCGAGATCTGGGAGCGCCACCGCCACCGCTACGAGTTCAACAACGAGTTCCGTCAGGAGATGCAGGACGCCGGTCTTGTTATTTCCGGTACCAGCCCCGACGGTCGTCTGGTAGAGACTGTGGAGCTGCCCGGCCGTGACTTCCATTTGGGCGCACAGTTCCACCCGGAGTTCAAGAGCCGTCCGAACCGTGCTCACCCGCTGTTCAAGGCATTCATTGCTGCGGCACTCAAGTTCCGCGCCAGCGAGCAGCGCAGCCTGCTGCACATGTAAACCATAAAAATAAGGTGCTGTCTGTGCGGACAGCACCTTATTTTTTACCCATATAATCCATGATCCTGCAAGGCATTATTCATAGTGGTCATTTTCCAGATCACACACCACAAACCGGTCCACGATGCGGGCCATCCCGTGGAACATCTGTTCCGTAAGTTCCTTGCGGCGCTGCAGCTCCATCCGTTCCGCTTCCGCTTTTTGCAGAGAACTCCCGGTGGCTTTGTTCTATCCTTGATTTCCGATCAGCACCACGGCCACATCGTTGACATTCGTGCCGGTCGCGCCGGTGATGATGAGCCCATCCACCGCCTTGAGGGCATGGTAGGCATCGTTGTTCTGCAGCACATCGTACACCTTCAGCTGGTTCTGCGCCAGTGCCGCGGCCGTGCTGCCGTCCACATAGCCGCCCGCAGCATCGGTTGGGCCGTCGGTGCCATCGCTGCCCACCGAAAAGACCGCTGCATCCAGCCCGGCGATCACCGGTGCTGCAGCAAGGGCCAGCTCCTGATTGCGCCCGCCCAGACCTGTTCCGGTCAGGTGGACGACCGTCTCACCGCCTGCAAGAAAGGCCAGCTTTTTGCCCTGCCCCGCGTGGGTGCGGGCTATGGAACCAAGGAAGCTGCCGGCCTCCCGCGCTTCACAGCAGAGCCTGTCGGTCAAGATCACCGGCTCATAGCCCAGCTCCCGGCAGGCGTTGGCTGCTGCGCTGCACAGCTCCCGCACGCTGCCGGTGATCTGCGTGACAACACGGTCCAGCACCTTTGGAGTCTCCTGTGCCAGCAGAGCCTTGGCCTGTGCCGAAAGCTGCAGGTGATATTTTTCCGCAATGGCAAGGGCCTGTGCACAGGTGGAGGTATCCGGCACCGCCGGGCCGCTGGCGATCATATCCAGCGGGTCGCCCAGAATATCGCTGAGCACGATGCTGAACACCTGCGCGGGCGCACAGCTCTGTGCAAACCGCCCGCCCTTGACCCCGGACAGACGCTTGCGAATGGTGTTCATCTCCACGATATCGGCACCGCTGGCAAGCAGCTGGCTCGTGATCTGCTGCAGCTCTGCGCCGGAGATCAGCGGCTTCTCAAACAGTGCACTGCCGCCGCCGGACAGCAGAAACAGCACCGTATCCTCTGCCGTTAAGCCCTGCACCAGTTCCAGCGCTTTCCGGGTGGCGGCAAAGCCATTCTCATCCGGCACGGGGTGCCCGGCTTCGCAGCAGTCCACGCCGGGGATCGTACCCTTCACGTGGCCGTATTTGGTCACGACCACGCCGCCATCCACCCGGCCAAGAAATTTCACCGCAGCATGGGCCATCTGCCATGCTGCCTTACCGGCAGCCACCAGCAGCACCCTGCCGCCCTGCGGCCGGAAATTTTTCAGCGCGCGGCGCACCGCTTCGTCCGGCAGAACAGCGTTCAGGCTGGCACGGACGATGGCATCTGCATCTCTGCGCAGTGTTTCGTTTTTCAGCATGTCGTTCTCCCCTTTTCCACCGCTTCTTGTCCGCGGACAAAAAACACCTGTACAGTCTCTTCCTATGCAGGAAAACGCCGTACAGGTGTTCTGATCTTTTTGCTTACTTTGCGCTTGCCGGAGCAACCTCAAAGTCGATCTTGCCCAGGTTCACATCCGCACGCACAATGGTGATCATCATGGTGTCGCCCAGGCTCCAGTTCTTGCCGGAGACGGGGTCGGACAGGCGGATGCCCTCGGTGAGCATGGTACCGGAGGGGGTCAGGCTGGAAGCCGGCACAAAGCCCTCCACGCCGTTGTCCAGCTCAATGAACAGGCCGCGCTGGGTCACGCCGGAAATGCGGCCCTCGTAGCACTCGCCCAGATGGCGGCGGGCATACTCGGCCTTGTAGCAGTCCTCAGCCTTGCGCTCGATCTGCATTGCAATGATCTCGCGCTCACTGGACTGCTTGCTTGCCTTCTCGGCAAAGTCGCTGTAGCGCAGCACCATGGTATCCTTATCCATACCCTTGAGCTGGGCGGTCATGATGCGATGGATGGCCAGATCCGGATAGCGGCGGATGGGGCTGGTGAAGTGAGCGTAGTCCTTCAGCACCAGACCGTAGTGGCCCTTGGGTTTTTCCTCATACACAGCCTTGGACATGCAGCGCAGCATACCGGTATTGATGATCTGCTCATACGGGCCGCCGCGCACACCTTCCAGAATGGCGCTCAGCTCCTTGGGGGTGGGCACATCCTTGGCAAAGTGATCGTTGATGCCGCAGGCCTGCAGCAGAGTGTGCAGACGCTCCAGCTTTTCAGCATTGGGTTCCTCGTGCACACGGTACACGAAGGGGATCTGCTTCACGCGGGCAAAGTGGGCAGCGCACTGGTTGGCCAGCAGCATGAACTCTTCGATCATAGCTTCGCTCTCGCCGGAGGTGCGCTTTTTCACCTCGATGCAGTGGCCGTCCTCGTCGAGGATCAGCTTCACCTCGCCGCTCTCGATATCCATGCAGCCGCGCTCCTTGCGCAGGCGGGCACGGTGGCCGTACAGCTCCTTCATGGCGGGCAGCTGGCTGAGCACTTCATGGTACTTGCCCTTCAGCTCGTCGTCAGCACTGCCGGCCAGCAAGGCGTTGATCTCGGAGTAAACACCCTTGACGCGGCTGCGGATGACCGACTTGACAAAGCGGTAATCGATCAGGTTGCCATCCTTATCCAGATGCATCAGGCAGGAGAAGGCCAGACGCAGCACGCCCTCATTCAGGCTGCAGATGCCGTTGGAAAGCTGCTTGGGCAGCATGGGCACCACCTGATCGGCATAGTAGACGCTGGTTGCGCGGTTAAACGCTTCGTTGTCCAGTTCGCTGCCGGGCTTGACATAGTTGGAAACATCTGCAATGTGGACACCCAGCTCAAAACCGCCCTCCGGGGTCTTGGTCAGGCTGATGGCATCATCGATGTCCTTGGTCTCAGCACTGTCAATGGTGAAGATGGGCAGGGCGCGCAGATCCATGCGGCCCTCGGTGTCCTTTTCAGAGACCTCAGCGTTCTCCAGCTTCTTGGCTTCCTCACGAACCTTATCCGGGAAGCGGCTGCGGATATCCTGCGCATAGAGCAGGGCCTTTGCGCAGCGCTTTGCTTCGTCCGAGCTGCCAAACCGCATGGCAACGCCCACGCGGTGATCTTCCTGCCGATTGCCGCGCTGCAGGATCTCCACGGCCACCTTGTCGCCGTCCTTTGCACCGCCCTCGCAATCACGCATCATCTGCATGGAGATGGCCGGGCAGTCGTCCGGCACGAACTTCAGGCGGCCATCAATGCGGCGGGCAGTGCCCACCAGATCGTTCTTTTCTTCCAGAATGGCCAGGATCTCGCCTTCATCGCTGCCCTCCACACGGGGGTGCTCAAACTTTTCCACAAGCACCATGTCGCCGGGCATGGCACCGCGGGTAAAACGGCCCGGGATAAAGATATCGCTGGTGCCGTCCTCCAGCATGACAAAGGCAAAATTCTTGCCCAGTTTTACCACCTTGCACAGCAGAGCCTTGTCTGCACGGCCGGAGCGCACCGTAAAGAACACGCCCTGACGCTGGCAGATGACCGCCTCGTGCACCAGCTGATCCACAGCCTCCATCACCTTGCGGTCCGAGCCGCGGTCCCCGCCGAATTTGGATTTGAGGTCTTTGACGGTGCACGGCTGATTCTGGATCGCGTGCTCAATTTTATCGCGCATTGCCATAATATTTTTTCTCCTTGCTCTTCCATGGCCGCAGCCTCCAACGTGCCGCAGCGCTGCCAATCGTGGGCCAGCTGCCCCACCCTGCCCAGCGGTCAGACTGCCGCTGACATCCTATCATAACACAGAAAAACAGCCCCGTCCTTTACACGGGGCTGCACGAACCTTGTCAACCTGCCAGACGGCCTGCAAACAGACATGCCAGAATGGCAACCACAAAGAAAACAATGCCTGCAATGCGGGTGGTCTTGGCCAGCATCTGATCAGCCGGGGTCAAACGGGCATTGTTTGCGCCGCCCATACTGCCGTTGATGGCACCGGAAAGGCCCTGACCGTGGGTGTGCTGCATGAGAGTGAGGAAAACGATGACGAGCGAAGCGATCAGCAGGATCACACCGCCAACAATTTCGATAACAGACATGGATTGAAACGCTCCTTTATTTTAATTCAACAAAAACTACGCAGAAATACAAATATATAGTAGCATAACAAGCGCAAAAAAGCAAGCAGAAACCGTGCATTTTTATGCCAGAAGGTCCAGCATTGCGCACAGCCGGGCAAAGATGGCGGCGCTGGAATGTTCCGTGCTCACCTGCCCGTCCTGCAGCACCACAATGGTGTAGCGCGGCTGCTGCGCCGGGTAAAACCCTGCGAACCACAAGTTTTTGCGTTCCGTGCCATCCGGTGTGAACTGCCCGGTCTGCGCGGTACCGGTCTTGCCGCCAGCCCCTTCTTCCAGCCCGGCAGCATCCTGTGCGGTGCCCTCTTCCACCACCTGCTGCAGCATTTTACGCAGAAGCGCTGCATTTTCCGCACTCATCACCCGCCTTGACTGCGGATGTGCAAGCGTTTCCAGCGGCGTACCGTCAGTTTCATCCACCGAGCCACACACAAAGAAAGGCGTGCGGTACATCCCGCCGGAAGCAATGGTGTTCATCATGGCGGCGATCTGTACCGGTGATGCCAGCAGACCGCCCTGCCCAAAGCTGAAATTTGCCAGCTGGCCGCTTTGGGCAAGCTCCCCGGCAGACGGCAGCTTTCCGGCATCGGCGTACAGCGCACCTGCCACCGGCACCTCCTGCCCGAAGCCAAGCTGCCGAGACATCTGCAAAAGCGTCTCTGCCCCCAGCTGCTGCCCCAGCCGGATAAAATAGCCGTTGCAGCTTTTTTCCAGAGCCGCAGTCATGTCCACCGTTCCGTGCGGAACACCGCCTGCGCAGCGGAAGATCTGTCCATCCACCACCACAGCACCGGTGCATTCGTACTCCGGCAGGATGCCCTGCTCCAGCGCTGCCGCAGCCAGCACCGGCTTGAACACTGAACCCACAGCATAGCTTTCCAGTGCGCGGTTCAGGAACGGACTGTCCGGTGCATCCAGACTTGCGGCAAGGTCATCCGGGTCATAGCCCGGTACGCTGACGCTGGCGCTAACCGCAGCAGTGGCCGTGTCCAGAACCAGAATGCAGCCGCTGGTCATGGTGTCTGCGGCCACCGCTTCGGCGGCACGCTGCACCGGGCGGGAGATCGTCAGCTGCACGCCCACCGCACTGCTGTCCTGCCGGGTGAGCTGCGGTGTTTCCCCAGCCCGCAGCCGTCCTTGTGCTGTGACCGCGCACACCAGCGTGTCATGCTCCTTTGTCCCGGCCAGCTGGCTGTCCAGCGCCTTTTCCAGCCCGGCAATGCCGCGGCCTTCTGCATCCAGATAGCCGATCAGATGCTGGCACAGCGGAACTTCTGCGCAGCGCCGTGCCGTTGCAAAGCAGCGTATGCCGCGCCCGGAAAGGTCGCGGTCCACTTCCAGCAGAAACGGTGCGGAGCGGTTGCGGTTCCGGTACAAAAGTGCCTGCCCGGCACTGTCCGTAAATGCATACAGGCGTGTGTAGTTGTTTTCGCCCGGGAAGCAGAGGGCAAGATACCGCGTTTCCAGCCCGGTGAGAAGCAGGCCGCTGTGGTCGTAGAAGCTGCCCCGCCGGGCAGGCAGCGAGAGCCGGACCGTGCTCTGTGCTTCGGCCCGGGCAGCATAGGTATGGTTCCCTGCCAGAAAATACAGGCGGCACAAAACTACCGCAAACCCCAGCAGAACAGCTGCATACAACGCCAATACCCGTTTGCCGGACATCTGCTCACCCCTTTTTGATAGAGTGGGCTGCATCTGTGGTTTCTATACAAAAAGAGACGGAGTCTCCGAAGAGATCCCGTCTCCATAAGATACTTATTGAGTAAGCAATTCCGCTTCATGCGTCGAAAATCACAGGTTGCCGGCGATCCGTTCAAAGGCTCTTTCAACCGATTCAAAACTGCTGTGCGTGTAGACATCCAGCATCACACTGGCATTGGAGTGTCCCATCAGGTATTGCAGGCTTTTTACATCCAGCCCGGCCTGCTGAACATTGGTGCAGAAGGTGTGTCGCAGCACATGAGGTGTAATGCGCGGAACAGGTTTGCCGTACGCCTTCTCAAACTTTCCCTGCACGCCACGCACAAACAAACAGCGGCCCCGCAGACCTTTTTCAAAGTCTGCGGGGCCTTGTGCTGTGGGGCTATTTTACCTGCACGGTCATGGTTCGGTCACTGCCCGGTAGCCGCGGATGACGCGCCACTTGGCAACGCCCTTGTCCGGCTTAAAGCTGCCGTCGGCGCGGGCTTTCAGGTAGCCCTGCTCGATGGCCCACTGGGCGGCTTGGGCCAGCTCCGGGTCGGCTACGTCCGCAAAGGCGGGCAGAGTGGCCGGGGCCGGGCGGCCTGCGGTGTTCCAGAGGAGCATTGCCAGCTCGGCGCGGGTATGGGGCACGGCCACTCCTGCAGGCAGGAGCTGGTCAAGGATGAGCTCCGTGCCCACCTGATAGGCCACGACGCCCGCCACGCCCACGACTGCGCCGACCGCAAGAAGGGTGCCGAAGCCGTCTCCGCCGTCTCCGCCGTCTCCGCCGCCCTCGTCGCTCTCGGCGGTGCGCCAATGGCCATAGAAGGTCACGTCCCGGTCGAGGTTGCCCACATAGTCCGCGTCCGGGCCCATGTAGTAGGGGCTATCCTCCAAGCGGGTGCCGTCTTCGAGGAACCAGCCCACAAAGTCGCTGCTGGTGATCGCACCGGGGATCTGCATCGACGGCTCCGCTTCGTCCCCCGGGCGGACGACCCAGTAGGCCAGATAGTTCGTGGGGGCCTGCTCCGACCGAGCGATCTTCGCCTTCTTGCTCTTGTTTACTTCGCCTTCCACCAGAACAAGGCCGTCGTTCATGGTCAGAGAGTTTTCATTGTCCAGTTTGAGGGCATAATCATCCTCTTCCTCCGATGCACCCGTTTCTGCCATGACGATGGTGTTTACGCCGGAAACTTTCATCTCGTCTGCCACAACAATGGCCGAGCTGTTGGCTTTCACGTCCAGCGTGCTGTTCGCCACGGTAAGCTTGCCGCACCGAATGCCAAACTGGAAGAAGTTGCCCTCCGAGTTTGTGCCTGCAATGGTCACGGTGCTGTTTTGGATGGTGATGTCCTCGTCAGAGCGGCCTGCCCGGATTGCGTCATCACCAACATCCTCATTGATATTGCCCGTAAAGGTGAGGGTTGCGTCCTTCAGCGTCAGCGGGCCAGCCGTTATGATTCCATCGGCGTTGGAAAGGGTGGCTGTGCCGGTAATGGTCAGCATATCCGTCAATTCGGAATCGATGCAGTAGGTAAAATTCGCATCCTCGCCCAGCGTGAGGTCGGCCTGTTTCAGCGTCAGGGTGTGGGCAGCCGGGTCATAGGACACGGTGCCGTTGCTCAGCACGTCGTTCTGGTTGGTTTCCGTTACCTGCGTGCCTGCTACCCAGAGGTCGTAGGTTTCGCTTTCCTGCTGGTCCGGGTCCACATCCGTCAGCTCCAGATAGGCGTGGTTTGTCTCTTTGACTTCAAAAAAGCTGTCAAGTTTTTCCTGCACGCTGGTGTCGATTTCCGTATAACCCGCGTCATCGTCGGTGCGATACCAGAACCTGCTTACGTTCTCTCCGATGCCCAGCCTACTCAGGCCGAAGTCCATACCGATAGTCGTCACATTCAGGAGCAGGTGGCCGCCGTTGTAGGTCAGATGACCCTGTTCCCCGATGTACTGCTGCGCATGGATCACCAGCTCGCTGCCATGGTTCATGGTAGTGAAATTGGCGATGCCGTATGCTGCACTACTGATCTTCACCTTGCCATCGATCTGAACGCTTCCCCAGCCGATGCCCGTCTGGAAACCCTTCAGCGTGATCTCGGTATCGGAAGCAATCGTTGTTCCCGTGTCTCCACCCGAAATTCCTTTCGACGTATTGTTCCAATAGGTATTGGTGAGATCGTATTTTCCCCTTACTATCTCCTTTGCTCCATCAAAGCCGTCGCTATTTGTACTGCCCGTCACCTTGCCGTTTGCCACCAGCCTCAGATTTTTTTCACTGAGGGCTTCGACCAGCGAAGAATTATACGGGTCCGAAGTTGTATCCAGCGTCACATCTCCGTCAAAGGTCAAAAGACCCCGGTTATAGGATACCGTACCCTGAATGCATTTCTTACTATCGACCGGTCCGTTCCACTCCGGATACAGAAGTACATTTGTCACCCCGCAAGCTGCTCCCATCGTCGAGCTGCCCGCCAGTGCCAGCGGGGCTGCGAGGTTCAGCACGAAGGCTGCGGAAAGCACCCCGGCGAGGAATTTCTTCCATCTTCGTTTCATTGCAAAAGCCTCCTTTTTCTACCAATTTTGTTGCAGGAAAAAAGCTCCACGGTTCACTTTTAGGATACCGTGGAGCTTTGGTTTTTGCTATTAACCCGGGGTTAGTTTTTGGTTAATTCCGGGGGGCGTTTTTCTGGTACCACTCGGCCAGGCGGGCGCGGCGGGTGCGGGGGTCGCCGCCCATATCCAGCTTTGCGTACAGCTGGTTGATGTACTGCTTCACCGTGCCCTCGGAGAGGTAGAGGGCGGCAGCGATCTCCTTGTTAGTGCACCGCCCGGCCACCAGACGGGCCAGCTCCCGGTCGCGGTCGGTCAGGGGCAGCTCCGGCGCGGGGGCGGGCAGGCCCAGCCGGGCGGCAAAGGCCCGGCCTGCGGGCAGGATGCGGGCCACGAAAGGCCCCAGACGCGGCTCGCACACGGCCCAGTCCTCCCCTTCCAGCAGGGGGGCCAGAACGGGATACTGCTCCACAAAGAGCACCCAGAAATCGTCCTGCACAGCGTCCAGCAAAGCCGCTGCCAGCGCGGCCCGGGCCTCGGCCCGCTGGCCAAAGCGCAGCTGCGCCGCCGCCAGCTGGATGCGGGCCTGCAGGCCCACCAGACCGTAGTGCATGGCCTCGCACCGGCGCAGCAGGCCCTCGCTGTGGGCGATCACCTTCACGTACTCCCCCTGCGCCAGCCAGACCTGCTGCTCGATGAGGGACATCATGGGGCGGCAGGGCCCAAAGAAACTCACCTCGGCCAGCTTGTGCTCCCGGAACAGCTCCGGGGCCTGCTCCGGCCTGCCCTGCAAAGCGTAGAAATAAGCGGCGATGCTCTCCAGCAGATGCACCTGCACCCCGTCGTGCTTTTGCAGCAGGGCGGCGCGCTTGGCGGCAAAATCGTACCCCTCTTTCCCCTTGCCGCACAGGGCCAGCCGCAGGGCCAAAAAGTCGCAGCAGAGGGTCATGTTTTCCTGCCCGGCGGCGTCGGCCCGGGCCCGCTCCAGCAGCACGGCGGCTTTCTCCCACGCCCCCTGCAGGTAGGCGGCCTCCGCGTCCATCAGAAGCTCGGCCCCCTGGCCGTGGCCGTTGGTGATTTTATAGTAATGGGGCATACACTCGTACATTTCGGCCAGTTCTTTGCCCAACTCCCCGGGGGCGCGGTAGTACATCATCAGCACCGAGGGGGAGCCGAAGGTCCAGCTGCCGCTGTTGCGCAGGGTGACGGCGGGGCGGCTCATCTGGCGGCTGGCGCTGCGGTGGAGGCGGCTCATCTGGGTGATGTCGTTGTAGAACAAGAAGCTCTGGATGAGGTCGCACTCCCCCAGCAGGTTGCCCCGCTCGGCGGCGGGCCACTCGGGGTGTTGGGCCACGGCAGCTTCCAGCAGGGCTTTCAGCTCCATCATTTTGGGGATCTGCTGCCAGGTGAACATCCGGCGCATCAGCACCAGAATGGCCAGCGGGTGGCGCTGCAGCGCTTCCACCGGGCAGCGGTCCAGCCGCTGCAGCAGCTCGGCGGGGCTGAGGGAGGCAAGCAGATCCCCTGCGTCCGCCTCGATGACGGCAAGGGCTGCGTCGCGGTCGCCGCAGTGCTCAAAGGCCTGCAAAGCGTGGAGGTACTGGGCTTTTTGGGCATACCAGCGGCCATACCGCTGCCAGACCTCCGTTTGCCGGGCGGCGGGCAGCTGGGCAAAGAGCCGCTCGGCGCACTCTTTCATCATGTGGTGGAAGCGGAAGCTCACCCCGTCCGGCAGGCGGGTGACAAAGGCGTTTTGCTGGGTGAGGGCCCGCAGCACCTCCTCCGCGTCGGGCAGGGCGGTGACAGCCCGGGCCATCTCCACCGTGAACTCATCGGCCAGCCCCATCACAGCGAGGAAGCCCCGAGTCTTCTCGGGCAGGGACTCCAGCATGGCGGCGGTGAACATGGCGTAGATGTCCGGCCCCGGCTGCAGCAGGCTCCCCCGCTCGGCCAGGGCATGGAGGTTCAGGTAGACGGCGGAGAACCACCCCTCGCAGGAGCGCAGCAGGCTCTCGGCCTGGGCGGCGGTGATCTCCACGCCGCAGCGGTGGGTGTAGGCCAGCAGCTCCTCCCGGTTCAGGCGAAGGCCGTCGGCCTCGATGCGGTGGAGCCGCCGCCCCAGCCGCACCACCTGCTCCCCGGGCAGAAAGCGGTTGCGGCTGGCCACGATAAGGTGGACGTTCTCGGGCAGGCGGTAGGCCAGCCGACACAAAAACTGCGCCACCCGCTCGTCCCCCAGCAGGTGGAAATCGTCCAGAAAAAGATAGTAGGGCGTTTTGCCACCCAGCGCGGCACACAGGTCCTCCAGCAGCAAAGCCGCGCCGCTGGCGTCGGCGGGGCAGTCGTAGCCCTCCAGCACCGTCAGCCCGGCGGCGGCAAAGGCCTTCTGCACGCTTTTCCAGAAGATGGAGCGGTTATCCGAGTAGATGCTGGCTTGCAGCACCACGGCCCCCGCCTTGGCCTGCTCTGCCAAGAACCAGCGCACCGCCGTCGTTTTACCGTAGCCCATGGGGGCCACCACCGCCGTGAGCGCACAGGACGCTATGGGCCGCAGCGTCTCCCGCATTCGGTCCGAGATGTAGATGATGTTCAGGTTCTGCCTGTTTCTGGCCATGCGCGTTCCCCTTTTCCTTATGCTAAGGCTATTGTAGCACATTTGCGGCGAAGAGAAAAGTGCGGCAGGGGTGCAAAAAAGCAGGCAGAGCCTTCGCCTTTGCGAAAAGTTCTGCCTGCGTTCTTTTTATAAATTGGGATTCTTGGGAGCGGCGGTTTTGGCTTAGTACATGCCGCCCATACCGCCCATGTCACCGCCTGCAGCAGCGGGTGCAGCAGGGGGTTCCGGCAGATCAGCGACCAGGCTTTCGGTGGTCAGCACCATCTCAGCGACGGAGGCTGCGTTCTCCAGAGCGGAACGGGTGACCTTGGTGGGGTCAACGATGCCAGCAGCGATCATATCGTCCACAAAGACCTCGTTCTGAGCATCAAAGCCGTAGTTGGGCTTGTTGGCAGAGATGATCTTGTCGATGATGACACTGCCTTCCAGACCGGCATTCTTAGCGATCTGGCGCAGAGGAGCTTCCAGAGCCTTCAGAACGATCTTGGCACCGGTGCGCTCGTCGCCTTCCAGCGTGTCGCACAGCTCGCGCACAGCGGGGATCGCATTGATAGGAGCAGTGCCGCCGCCGGCAACAACGCCTTCCTGAACAGCAGCCTTGGTTGCGTTCAGAGCATCCTCGATGCGCAGCTTCTTGTCCTTCATCTCAACTTCGGTAGCAGCGCCGACCTTGATGACGGCCACGCCGCCAGCCAGCTTTGCCAGACGCTCCTGCAGCTTTTCACGGTCGAAATCGCTGGTAGCGGCCTCGATCTGGCTGCGGATCTGAGCGATGCGGGCTGCGATGGCATCCTTATCGCCTGCACCGCCAACGATGGTGGTGTTCTCCTTGGAGACCTTCACCTGACGGGCATGGCCCAGCATCTGGACGGTAGCATCCTTCAGCTCATAGCCCAGATCGGAGGAGATCACGGTGCCGCCGGTCAGGGTTGCGATATCCTGCAGCATTTCCTTGCGGCGGTCGCCAAAGCCGGGAGCCTTGACAGCGCAGACGTTCAGGGTGCCGCGCAGGCGGTTGACGATCAGAGTGGACAGAGCCTCGCCCTCGATATCCTCAGCCACGATCAGCAGCTTCATACCATTCTGCATGACCTGCTCCAGCAGGGGAACCAGATCCTGAATCACGCTGATCTTCTTATCGGTGATCAGGATAGCGGCGTTGTCCAAATCAGCCACCATCTTGTCAGTATCGGTGACCATATACGGGGTGAGGTAGCCGCGGTCGAACTGCATGCCTTCCACGATCTCGTTGTAGGTCTCAGCGGTAGTCTTATTCTCCTCAATGGTGATAACGCCATCGGAGGTGACCTTCTCCATAGCCTCGGCGATCAGACGGCCGATCTCGGGGTCGCCTGCAGAAATAGTGCCGACGCGGGCGATATCGTTGCTGTCCTTCACCTTCTGGCTGTGAGCCTTGATGGTCTCAACAGCCTTGGCAACAGCCTTGCTCATGCCGCGGCGGATATCCATGGGGTTTGCACCGGCGGTGACATTCTTCATGCCCTCGGTGACCATGGCCTGTGCCAGAACGGTTGCGGTGGTGGTGCCGTCGCCTGCTGCGTCGTTGGTCTTGGTAGCGACTTCACGCACCAGCTGTGCGCCCATGTTCTCGAACTCGTCCTTCAGCTCGATCTCCTTGGCAATGGTCACGCCATCGTTGGTGATGACCGGTGCACCGAACTTTTTGCTCAGCACCACATTGCGGCCCTTGGGGCCCAGGGTGATCTTAACGGTGTTTGCCAGGGTATCGATACCGGCACACAGTGCCTTGCGGGCATCCTCGCCCTGCTTGATCTGCTTAGCCATAATCAAATCGCTCCTTTAAAGCTCAATTTTCAAATATCAGAGGGGAAACCGCTCAGTCCTCAACGACTGCCAGGATATCGCCCTGACGGACGATGGTGCACTCTTCGCCGTCTACTTTGACCTCGGTACCGGAGTACTTGCTGGTGAGGACCTTGTCGCCGACCTTCACAGTCATCTTGACTTCCTTGCCGTCCACAACGCCGCCGGGGCCGACAGCGATGACCTCAGCCACCTGGGGCTTTTCCTTAGCACTGCCGGTCAGGATCAGACCGCCCTTGGTGGTCTCCTCAACCTCAACAGCCTTAATGACAACACGGTCTGCAAGAGGAATGATCTTCATAGTTCTTGCCCTCCTATAGTAAAAATATAATTTAAAACTTTGATGTGTCCAAAGGGCCTCATGTCGGCCCTTTGGCTCTTTAGCACTCCATTTCTCTGAGTGCTAAGTGTATTGTACTCATCTTGACCCAAAAAATCAAGACCTTTTTTGCTTCTTTTTGTTAAGAATTTATGACAGATGAAAAAATCAGCCGTACAGCGAAAAAGAGACAGCTTTCTCTTGGGCAAAAAAGCTGTCTCTTCTTCTGGTTTTTCATGTTCGGTCTGCACTCTGTGCCGTCCTCTGCGCTGCAAAGCGCTCAAAAGCAGGCTTTGGCAGAAGGATGCGCCCTGCCAGCGGCTGTACCTGTACAGTGATCTGCTCCTTGGGTGCGCATTCGCCGTCTGCCGTGGCAACGATTGGCCCGCGGCCATCCGCAGCGCGCAGGCTCACCTGCTTTGCGCGGCGGTAAATGAAATACGGCTCTGCAGCCCTGACGAGCTGACCGTTCTGGAAGTGCTTGCCGCTCTTGTACATTCCCAGCAGCTTTGCAATGGTCACGCGGCTCACCTTGCGGATGATATATACATCCAGCCAGCCATCGTCGGGCTGTGCTTCCGGCGCTGCACAGAAACCGCCGCCATAGGTGCGGCCATTGCAGATGGCACACATCAGGCAGTCCACATCCAGCGTTTCACCATCGATGGTGTACTCCACCCTGCGGCCGATGTGTCCGCACAGCTGTTCCACAATGGAAAGCACATAGGCCATCTCGCCGCCGCACAGCGGGATGCGCCGGAACTTCGGGATGCCGTAGGCAACCTGCGCATCCAGACCGGCAGCGCAGATAGTGGCCGAAAGGCCAAGGCTGGTCTGCATCAGATCGATGCTCACCGGCCCACCGGCCAGCTGGGCATCCAGATCCAGAAACTCTTCCTTTGTACCAAAGGTGCGCAGAAAATCGTTGCCGCTGCCAAAGGGCAGACAGCCCACGGCTGCATTTGCATAGCCATAGATCCCGGTGAGCGCTTCGTTGAAGGTGCCGTCGCCGCCGGCAGTGAAGACCCGCAGTTCTTCCCCGCTCTGCCGGGCCTGCTGCGCAGCGGCATTGGCCAGCTCCCGGGCATGACCGGCGTGATTTGTGACCTGAATGGTATATTCTTCCGGCGCAAGCCCTGCACGCGCGGCGGCAACATTGATCTGCTGCGGCAGCGTACGGGTGCAATCGGCCTTACCGGCAGTTGGGTTCAAAAGGAATAATGTGCGCATGGACTTCCTCCTGCAATTCTGTTGCTTCTATGATAACAGAAAACCAAAAGGATGCAAGAGCCAATCTCACAATGTCCCTGCCCCGTACGCACAAAAAAGGAGCGGATGTCTCCGCTCCCCCCTGCAGACAAAAAAATACCGCCCCGGGTCTTGTAACTCAGGGCGGTCCTTTTGAGCTTCAGATGCTTTACAGTGTTGCGGTTTCGTCCTCCCGCAGGACGATAGCACCATCCGCCGAGCAGTCCGCCGTCCAGTGCTGGCCCACGCAGGCCGTGCCGGATGCGATCTGATCCGCAAGTGCCTGCTCCACTGCCCTGTCCACTGCGCGGCGCAGTTCTCTGGCCCCGTAGGCAGAGCGGGCCTTTGCTGCCAGCGCCTGCCCTACCCGCGGTGTGTGATGCAGCTGGTAGCCGCTGCGGGCGGCACGCTGCTCCAGCTGGCACAGCATTTTTTCGGCAATGGCGCACAGGCTGTCGTCGGCCAGCGGACGGAATACGATCATCTCGTCCAGACGGCCTGCCAGCTCTGGCCGGAACCACTTTTTTGCCTCCTCAATGGCCTGCGCAGACTGCTTTTCAAATACGGCTTCGCTGCCCGCCGCAAAGCCCAGCGGCGTGCTCTGACCCGCCAAAAAACGTGCGCCGAGGTTTGAGGTGAGCAGTACGATGGTGTTGCGGAAATCCGCCTTGCGGCCCATGGCATCGGTCAGCTGGCCATCTTCCAGTATCTGCAAAAGGATGTTTTGAATGTCCGGGTGTGCCTTTTCGATCTCGTCAAACAGCACCACACTGTAAGGGCGGCGGCGCACTGCTTCGGTCAGCTGTCCGCCCTCGTCATGGCCCAGATAGCCCGGCGGCGCACCCAGCAGCCGGGCAGCGGTGTGCTGCTCCTGATACTCCGACATATCAAATTTGAGCAGGGCTTTTTCGCTGCCGAACCAGCTGACCGCCAGCGCCCGGGCAAGAGCCGTTTTGCCCACTCCCGTGGGACCAAGAAACAGCATGGCACCCATGGGCCGGCCCGGCTCGCCAAGACCGGTGCGGCTGCGCCGGATGGCACCTGCCACCGCAGCCACAGCCCGGCTCTGGCCCACGATCTCGGCGTTGAGACGTTCTTCCAGCTTGTCCAGCCGTTCCCGCTCCTGCTCACCTACCCGCTCCACCGGCACACCGCTGGCCTGCGCCACCACATGGGCGATATCGTCCGGCATCAGCGTGGGCTTTGACTGCTTTGCCTGCTCGGCCCGGATGCGTGCCGCCGCACAGGCTTCGTCCACAAGGTCGATGGCCTTATCCGGCAGAAAGCGCCCCGGCAGATACCGCACCGAAAGCTCCACCGCAGCCTGCAGCGCTTCCGGCGGAAGGCAGACATTGTGGTAGCGCTCATAGCGCGGCGCAAGCCCGCTGAGGATATCCAGCGCCTGCGCAGGCGTAGGCTCCTCTACCTGCACCTTGCCGAAACGGCGTTCCAGTGCGGCATCCTTCTGGATGTGGGTGCGGAACTCTTCGGTAGTGGTAGCGCCGATAATTTGTATCTCACCCCGGGCCAGCACCGGTTTTAAGATGCTGGCAGCATCGATGGCACCCTCCGCTGCACCGGCACCCACGATGGTGTGGAACTCGTCTACGAACAGGATGGAGCTGCCGTCCCGCACCAGCTCTTCCAGCAGGTTCTTGAACCGCTCCTCAAAGTCACCGCGGTATTTGGTGCCCGCCACAAGGCTGGCCATATCCAGTGCCAGCAGACGGCGGCCCTTGAGCGCACGGGGCACACGATCCGTGGCAATGCGCTGGGCCAGTCCTTCGGCAAGGGCGGTCTTGCCCACGCCCGGCTCCCCCACAAGGCAGGGGTTGTTCTTCTGACGGCGGCATAAGATCTCCACCATGCGGTCCAGCTCTGCTTCCCGGCAGAACACCGGGTCCAGTTCCCGTTCCGCAGCACGGCGGGTCAGATCCCGGCAGTACTTATCACTGGCGCGGCTGCCGCGCGGCGCACTGACCGTGGTCCGCATCTGATACGGCAGTACGAACTGCCCGGACAGCTGGCGGCATTCCCGCACGGCATCTGTGAGCTGCACGCCCATGGATGCCAGCAGGATGCCTGCTGTGCAGCCGTCATCCTCCAGCATGGCGCAGAGCAGATGTTCCGGCTCGGCCCGGTTCAGGTGCGCGTTCTGTGCCCCGATGATGGCGTAATCCATGGTGCGCTTGAGGTCCGGCGCAAGAGCGTAGCGATCCAGATGCAAAGCCGGTGCGCGGCGGCTCTCGGCCAGCTGACGGCGCACCTCCGGTTCCCTGATCTGCTTGTCCTCCAGAAACCGTGCTGCCGCCCCATGATCCTGCTGCAGGATCGCCAGCAGCAGGTGGCCGGTATCGGCTTTTTCGCAGCCAAGGTTCCCGGCAAGCTCCACCGCACTGCGCAGCAGCTGATCCGACTCGTGCGAAAAGCCCTTGTACCCGCCAAAGCCAAGTTTTTCCCAAATACTCATTTGCCCGCTCCTTGCTGATGAAATTCGTTTTCACAAGAAGTATAGCCCCGAAGCACAGAAAAAAAACATCTCTTTCTGTCGGGATGGGAAAACAAAAAGGAGATACCCGCAGGCATCTCCCCCTTCGCTGTTTGATTTTTCAGTCCATTTCGGCCAGAGCCTTTTTCAGGTTCTTGGCGATCTGATCCGGGCAGCTGGTATTGCGGAAACCGCAGAGCGTGCCCTCCATGCGGTCGATCACATCTTCGGCCTTCATGCCCTTGACCAGACGGCAGATGCCCTTCAGGTTGCCGTTGCAGCCGCCAATGACCTCCATGGACGCAATGGTGTGGTCATCGTTCAGCACAAAGTTGGTCTGCTTGGAACAGGTGCCGCTGTTCGGGAAGCTGAATTCCTTGCTCATAGTTCAAAATCCTCTCTTTTTGACAGAAATCCCGACGAAGATCGTCTGCTTCTATTATAGAGCAGCGTGCCGGAATGTCAATGTGACCGGGTCACACATCAATACCGCGGCGCTTGTGGGCCAGCTCCAGAATGCGGGCCACCTGATCGTCTGCCGTGGTACAGGTACCCACCGGGTGCGGCACCTTGTGGTTTGCACCGTGGAAGTCCGTACCGCCGGTATGGATCAGCCCATACTGCTCACACAGAGCAGCACACTCGGCCCTGTCCTCCGGGCTGTTGCGGGGGTGCTCCACCTCAATGCCGTCGATGATGCCCTCTTTGGCAAGCTGACGCACCAGCGGCATGCTCTTGTAAACGGTCGGGTGTGCAAACACCAGCACCGCACCGGCAGCTTTCGCCGTGGCGATCACTTCCTGCACCGAGGGATATTTTACCTGATGCAGCACCACGCCGCGCGGCTCCCAGCCAAAGAGATAACTGTACAGCTTGCCGTACACAGCATCGCACAGCCCCAGCTGGTGCAACGCTTCCATAATGCCGCTTTTGAACAGCACACCGCTGTCCTTTGCGTATTCCAGCGCCTGTTCCGTGCGGAACTGCGGGTACAGCGCTTCGATCTCCTTTGCGCTTTGCAGGCCGCACTCGTTGCGGCGCTGTCGCAGGATGTCGCAGTGCTCCTTCAGTTCCCGGCTTTCCGGGTCCGGGAAGTAGCACAGCAGGTGCACGCGATGCTTATGCTCATGGTCATAGCCGGTCAGCTCGGTGGCCGGAAGCAGGCGCACGCCGTCCTGCACAGGGTGCTCATAGCAGTAGTTTACGCTGAGCAGGGTGTCGTGGTCGGAAATGGCCATGGTGTCCAGCCCCGCCCGCGCCGCCATGAGCGGCAGGCGGTGGATGGGCACAGAGCCATCGGAACAGGTGGAATGGTTGTGAAGATCGCCGGGCATGGAAAATGAACCTCCCAAGAAAGCCAGAGAAAGGCTTCCCCCAAAGAGGAAGCCTTCTATCATATCAGTGCTTATAGAAATTGATCAGGCAGCCGTCGGCCAGGATCTTGCGCTCGTCGGCGGTCAGCGGGGCCATGTACAGGCTGAACTCCTTTGCGGTGTCGCCCAGCACATAGGCCTTGATGTCCTGCAGGTCGCCCTTGAGGGCCTCGCGGACATTCGGGATAAAGACATAGTCGCCCAGACCGAACGGCGTTGCGCCCACCAGCTGCAACGGCAGCATACCCCAGTTGATGAGGTTGGAGCGGTAGCGCTTGGTGGCGTACTCGGTAACGATGTTGGCACCGGCCCCCAGCACACGCTGGCAGCTGGCCGCCTGCTCACGGGCAGAACCATCGCCGGGCTTGACGGCAAAGATGGTGGATGCGATCTGCACATCGTTCCAAGTCAGGTTTTCGCAGCCGGGCACCTTGTGCAGCTGGGCCAGCACCTCGGCGCTGCCCTCGCCTGCACGGCGGGCCTTTTCTTCGGCCTGCACGGCCTTGGCACGGCCCACATACTCCGGGTCCTTGCGGCTGAGGGTGAACTCGGCCAGACCCAGAGGATTGGAACGGTAAGACGAAGTCTCACCGGAGGGGATCAGCTCATCGGTGGTGGTGACAGGGTCGGTGATGTAAGATGCCACCTTCAGCAGCAGGTTATCGCCCAGCGGTGCAATTTCGGGCCAGTCCTTGATGTTGGGGCCAAGCTTGAGCAGGGCATCGTAATCGCCCTTGCCGAAGCCCTGATACACGCGGGTATCGTAGCTGGAAGGATCGTACTGATACTCCGGCACAGTGGGATCATAGTCGATATCGGTAGCCGGGGTCAGAATGCCGCCGTTGGCCGTGGTGGCCGCAATGCTGCGGGCATCCATCAGTGCCACACCGGAAAGCTGGCCGTTGCCGGGCTTGGAGCCTTCGCGGCTGGGGAAGTTGCGGGTGGTATGGCGGATAGACAGCGCGCCGTTGGCGGGCACGTCGCCTGCGCCGAAGCAGGGGCCACAGAACGCAGTGCGGACGGTGGCACCGCTGGCCATCAGGTCGTGGATGACTCCGGTGCGCACCAGTTCCATCATGATGGGCTGGCTGCCGGGATACACGCTCAGGGCGTAGTCACCGCAGCCGCCGGTGTGGCCCTTGAGGATGGAGGCAGCTTCATAAATGCTGTCGTACAGACCGCCTGCGCAGCCTGCGATCACGCCCTGATCCACACGCAGTTTACCGTTCTCGATCTTGCTGCACAGGTCAAGGCTGACATCCTTGCGGCCGATCAGCTTCTGCACATCCTGCTCGCAGGCATGGAGAATATCCTCAAGGTTTGCGTTCAGCTCTTCAATGGTAAATGCATTGGAGGGATGCATGGGCAGTGCGATCATGGGGCGGATGGCAGAAAGGTCTACCTCTACCACACCGTCGTAATAAGCAAGGTCGGCCGGAGCCAGCTTCTTATAGTCGGCGGCACGGCCATGCACCGCAAGGAATTTCTGCGTCGTTTCGTCAGTTTCCCAGATGGAGGACAGGCAGGTGGTCTCGGTGGTCATGGCATCGATGGCGTTGCGGGTATCCTGACGCAGGGACGCAACGCCGGGGCCGACAAACTCCATCACCTTGTTCTTGACGTAGCCGCTCTTGAACAGCTTGCCCACCAGCGCAATGGCCACATCGTGCGGGCCGCAGCCTGCAGGCAGAGAGCCGGTGAGATAAATTGCAACAACACCCGGACGGGCCACATCGTAGGTGCGGCCCAGCAGCTGCTTTGCCAGCTCGCCGCCGCCCTCACCAATGGCCATGGTGCCCAGAGCACCGTAGCGGGTGTGGGAGTCCGAGCCAAGGATCATCTTGCCGCAGCCCGCAAACTTTTCGCGCATGTACTGGTGGATGACCGCCAGATGCGGGGGCACAAAAATGCCGCCGTATTTTTTGGCGGCGGACAGGCCGAAGCGGTGGTCGTCCTCATTGATGGTGCCGCCCACGGCGCAAAGGCTGTTGTGGCAGTTGGTGAGCACATACGGAATGGGGAATTTCTCCAGACCGGACGCACGGGCCGTCTGGATGATGCCCACAAAGGTGATGTCATGGCTGGCCATGGCATCGAACTTGATCTTCAGGTTTTCGGCATCGCCGCTGGTGTTGTGGGCCTGCAGAATGCTGTAGGCCATGGTGCCGGTCTTTGCGTTCTCGATGGCTGCGGCATCAAAGCCCTTTGCTGCCAGTGCGGCGCTTGCTTCGCCGTCTGCAGGCACCCATTCACCGCGGGCATAGTATGCGCCGCCGGTGCTGCACTTGATCATATCCAACATCTCGATTCGCCTCTCTTTTTGTATTTCCCGCCCGCCCTATCTTGCGGGCACTGCCCCAGCAGAGCGGTACGCTGCCCGCTCTGCCCTCTTCTGCCGCGCTGCCAAAGCACGCGTCCACGGCCCGGAAAGCCGTATCTGAAGGTTATTATACCATGAAACCACGGAAAGAAAAAGCACTTTTTACAAATGAATCGTGAATGGAGGATGAAGAGACGGGCTCTGTGCTTTTTCTTGACAAAGAAGCCATTCTATTGTATTATTATTAGCGTTGTATGCCGCTGTGGTGAAATTGGCAGACACGAGGGACTTAAAATCCCTTTCTGGAGACAGAGTACGGGTTCGACCCCCGTCGGCGGCATAAAAAGACCCCCCAAGCTTACGCTTGAGGGGCTTTTTATTTTGCTTATTTTACACCTTGCCGCCGTGCAGCTCTGCATACATCTTGGAACGGCACTCGGCCACAGCCGGGGTCATGTTCACATAGTGCTTATGCGGGCACTCCAGACGCAGTTCGCTCTCCCAGGTCTCCTCGGTGAGCTGCTTTGCAATGTAGGCCTTCTTCTCTGCGATCGAAGGCAGCTCAATGGCCAGCTGACCATTCAGCACATGCGGCACCAGCAGCTTTTTGACCTTGGTGGGGGTAATGGTGACGGTGCGCTCGATGGCATCGGAGTCCAGATTGACCATCGTGACGGGCTTGCCCGCCTCGATGACTTCATCATCCATGGCGATCAGGTCACACTGGGCCTGACCATTTTCATCGTAGAGGCGCCACGGCATCTTCTTGCCCGGAATGATGGCCTTGCTGGCGGAATCCGAGCACTTCATCTTGGGAGTGTAGCTGCCATCCGGCTGCTTGACCGCCACCAGCTTGTACACCCCGCCGAACACGGGGTCGGAAGCAGAGGTGATCAGGTTTTCGCCCACGCCGTAGGAGTCAAAATGAGCGTGCTCATACAGCTCCATGTTGGCGATCTTCTTTTCGTCCAGACCATTGGAAGCCACCAGCTTGATGTAAGGCTTACCGGCCGCATCCAGTGCCTTGCGCAGGCGCTTGGAGCCGCGGGCCAGGTCGCCGGAGTCGATACGGGCGCTCTTGACGCGGCGGTTCGGGTCGTTGGGGTATTTTTCGATGAGGTAATCGTCCAGTTTAATGAGGTTGGGCAGACCGCTCTCCATGATATTATAGGTATCCAGCAGCAGACTGACCGAATCCGGGTAGGTATCGGCAAAGGCCTTGAAGGCATCAAACTCCGTGGGGAAGAACTCGATGAAGCTGTGCGCTACGGTGCCCACAGCCTTGACCTCCGCGCCGAACTTCATCTCGGCCAAACAGTTGGCAGTGCCCACGCAGCCGCCCAGAACAGCAGCATATGCACCATCGTTGCCAGCGCTTTCGCCCTGCGCACGGCGGGTGCCGAATTCCATCACGCTGCGGGGCGTGTGGGTGTTCAGGCCGGTGACGCGGGTAGCCTTGGTGGCGATCAGACTGTGGAAGTTCATGGTCTGCAGCAGGTAGGTCTCGATCAGAATTGCGCCCACGAGGTCGCACTCGATGCGCACCATCTGCACATGCGGGTATGCCACCGTGCCCTCGGGCAGAGCGTACATGTCGCCCTTCCACTGATAGGTGCGCAGATACTCGCAGAATTCCTCACTCATGCCCTTGGTGCGCAGCCACCAGATATCCTGTGCATTGAAATGATAATTCAGCAGAAAACGGGTCAGCTTGCGCTGGCCGGCACTGATGGAGTAACCCTGATTATCCGGGTTCTTGCGGAAGAACATATCGAACACCAGTGTAGTATCCTTGAATCCGTGCAGGAAAAGGCAGTTGGCCATAGTAAATTCGTAAAAATCCACGACCATTGCGGGGTTGTCGTAGTCCTCATCTGGAATATAAGGCACAACCTTGATTTCGTCCATGAATAGTATCCTCTCTTCTTTACACCCGGCAAAGGCTCCTTGCTGTCCCCTGCCGTTCTGACCTGTGGGAAGGTTTGCGCGCCTGCCTGTCTTGACAGTGCGTTTCTATCATGATATCACCAAACGCAGAGCGGTGCAAGCATTTTTGGAAAATCCCGGTCAATTTCCGGTAAGAAAAAGCCGCCCATACACAAACAGCATGGGCGGCTTTCAGAACAAACGTGTTAACCGTTGATGATATTGGGGGTAGCATTCTTCAGCACAACGTCGTGGCTGCCGCCCTCAACGATGGAGGTAGAGGAAACCACGGTCAGCTTTGCTTTCTGCTGCAGCTCCGGGATGGACAGAGCGCCGCAGTTGCACATGGTGCTCTTGACCTTGTACAGAGTGGTCTGCACGCCGTCTGCCAGAGGACCGGCGTAAGGCACATAGCTGTCCACGCCCTCCTCAAAGCTCAGCTTGCTGGAACCGCCCAGATCGTAGCGCTGCCAGTTGCGGGCACGGTTGGAGCCTTCGCCCCAGTACTCCTTCATATACTGGCCGTTGATGCGCACCTTATTCGTGGGGCTTTCGTCAAAGCGGGCAAAGTAGCGGCCCAGCATCACAAAATCCGCACCCATGGCCAGTGCCAGCGTGATGTGGTAATCGTGGACGATGCCGCCGTCAGAGCAGATGGGCACGTAGATGCCGGTCTCCTTATAGTACTCATCGCGGGCCTTTGCCACCTCGATGACAGCGGTAGCCTGACCACGGCCAATGCCCTTGGTCTCGCGGGTGATGCAGATAGAACCGCCGCCAATGCCGATCTTCACGAAATCTGCACCAGCCTCGGCCAGGAAGCGGAAGCCCTCGGCATCCACAACGTTGCCTGCGCCCACCTTGACGGTATCGCCGTAGTGCTCACGGATCCAGCCGATGGTGCGGCTCTGCCACTCGGAGTAACCCTCGGAAGAGTCGATGCACAGCACATCCACACCGGCATCCACCAGTGCGGGCACGCGCTCAGCGTAATCGCGGGTGTTGATGCCTGCGCCCACCACATAGCTCTTGTTCTTATCCAGCAGTTCATTGGCGTTCTTCTTGTGGGAGTCGTAGTCCTTACGGAACACCATATACTTCAGGTTGCCCTCGGCATCCACCAGAGGCAGGGTGTTGATCTTGTTATCCCAGATGATGTTGTTGCAGTCGTGCAGGGAGGTGTTCTCCGGTGCAGTGACCAGCTTTTCAAGCGGGGTCATGAAGGTGGTGACAGGGGCATCATCCGGAGTGTGGTTGATGCGGTAGTCACGAGATGCAACAATACCCAGCAGCTTGCCGCTCGGAGTGCCATCGGCAGTGATGGCAATGGTGGAGTGGCCGGTGCGTGCCTTCAGCTCCAGCACATCGTGCAGGGTGGCAGTGGGGGCCAGGTTGGAATCGGACACGACATAACCGGCCTTGAAGCTCTTGACGCGGCGCACCATGGCGGCCTCGTTCTCAATGCTCTGAGAGCCGTAGATGAAGGACACGCCGCCCTGACGGGCCAGTGCAATGGCCAGCTTATCGCCAGAGACCGCCTGCATGATGGCGCTGATCATGGGAATATTCATCTGCAGGGGGCACTCCTCCTCGCCCTTGCGGTACTTGACCAGCGGGGTCTTGAGGCTGACAGCCGTGGGGATATTCTCTGCAGAGGAATAGCCGGGGATCAGCAGATATTCACCGAAAGTGCGGGAAGGTTCTTTATAGAAATAAGCCATGTTCAAACTCCTTTTCTCTTAACGCATCAACATCAATCGGATTCATGTTTGCAACCTATAAATTGATTGTATATACTGTACCACAAAGCCAGCCGGAATACAAACCCCCGCCGCGCCAAACTTTGTAAATGTCCTTTGCAGAAAAACAGGCAAATTGCCCACCAAAATGGCGTAAGGTCATACTTTCCCGCATGAGAAGCCGGTTTTTGCGTGATTTATGGATGCAAAAAAGCTCGTCCAGAACGGACGAGCTTTTTTGCACACGAAGCGGGATACCGCCTGTGCGGCACATGGATCACGACTGTGAAGGAGAACAGCCGGAGGAGGAGAACCTGTGCCCGATATCCCAAAAAACAAGAAGAAAAAGATTTCACACTCAGCAGGGCCGTTTGCCCTTGCTGTAACCATATTGTAACTCTTTTGAAACCAATTTGCAATAGCTTTTCTGTAATTTCTTTGTAATAATTTTTGAACTTTTTGTGGACACATATAAAACCCCTGCCAGAAAATTTCCGGCAAGGGCTTTGCAGATCATTCTTTATTTTCTTAATAGCACTTTTTGCAAGCAGTGAAGCCTTCCGCTTTTGCTTTCGATAATGTAACCTTTTCCGGGTCTTTCATATTGCTGCAGGTAGACTTGCTGTGATATTTTTTGCCGCCGTGCGTTGGGACCCAGACCATCTGCTCCGTCTTTTTACCGGCAGAAATGGTCTGAACGGCTGCAGTGGACGGCTTGCAGGCCGCAGTCTGTACACTGGCGGCAGATGCCGCCGGGCACAGCAGACTGAAGCACAGTACCAGAACGGCCGCAAGGACTCGGAGATGTTTTTTCATTTGTTTTATCCTCCTTTGAACAATCAGAAGATCCTTCTAATAAAAGAGTACTCCCTGTTCCTCAGAGGATGCAATTCTCAAAATGCGCCGGTTTTTTCTGCACGGGTGACGCTTTTTTGCATTGCTCGCTTATTTTCAGCTAAAAGCGGCGCAGCGGTTCTCTTGAGAAATCAACGATTTACACGTTTGTCTTTCCCACCTCCAGATAGCACTCAAAGCTGGTCTGGCCGTTGTGCTTTCCGACCACATACCAGCCATCCGCCGAAGGAGCATAAAACACCTCTGCCGTTTCTCCCATCGGGATCTCGCGGTGGTAGTTGATAGAAGCAAAGGTCACGGGGCCTTTGCGCATCACTTCCAGCGGCAGCGCATCGCAGACAAGGTCCAGATAGAATGCGTTGTTCAAATGGCCGTTCAGATCGCACTGGGAATAACGCGCCGTCCACTCCCCTGCGCTGGTCAGACCATCCTTGCACTTGTGCAGCTGCAAAGGCAGCTCGCCCTCCACCGTATCGTTCCAGAAATTCTCCACCGTCCAGCCCGGCTCCCGCAGAATACGGCCCTCGGCAAGGCTTGCCACGATCCAGCGGCAGTCCACCATAGCCACCTCTTTGCCCTCGGCATCGGTCAGGGTGGTGATGCGTTTGACGGAACCATGTTTGCTGACCTGCGCCCGGGAGGTAAGGGTCAGCGTTTCGGCACGCTGGGGCACACGGTCAAATTTCAGGGCCTGCTTGCCCACCAGAAAGGTCACACCGCGATCTTTGAAGAACTGGTCATCCATACCAAAGGCGCGGGCGTGGTCTGTCGAAATCTGCTCCACATAGCGCAGCAGGGCGCTGGGCTTGAGCAGGCTGCGGAAGTCGGCATCTGCGTTCATGACTGTCATGGTCTCGGTGTAAAAGAACTGTTCCATGGTTTTTCCTTTCTATAAAAAGAGACCACTGCACGTTGTTCTGTGCAGCAGCCTCCTTTGCGTTTAATACTGATTGCGGTTGCGCCTGCGGACCTTGCGCCAGATGTTGAAGCAGGCCAGCGCTACCATGGCTGCCAGCAGCGCAAGGAACAGCAGACTGCTGCCACCCTCGTCGTAACTCTTCATTTCGCTCCACTTCACGTCCAGCTCGCTGTTCACATCGTCGCTCAGGGAAGTGAACACCTTTTCCTTGGCGGCTTTCTCTTCGGACGGATAAGCGATCTCGCTCTCCTTCAGATCCTCGTCCAGCACCTCCCACACATCCTGCATGGGGGTGGTGTAGCCGATGTACTCGGCGTTTGCCTTGCCGATATCCGTCTCGCACATGAAATTGATGAACATTTCCGCAGCTTCCTGATGCTCACTGGCAGCAGGAATGGCCATGCAGTCCACAGACAGCACGCTGCCCTCCTCCGGGAACACCCATGCAAGGTCGGGGTTGTCGTCGATCATGGTGATGGCATCGCCGGAGTAGTACACACCGACGGCTGCCTCGCCGCCGATCATCTTATCAAAGATCTCATCCATGACGTAGGCCTGCACCAGCGGTTTCTGAGCCTTCAGCTCTTCCACCACCTCATCCACCTCTTCGGTGGACTGCGGGTTGATATCGTGGCCGCTCTTAAAAGCAGCAATGGCGTAGGCATCGCGGCTGTTGTTGAACATCAGGATATTGCCTGCGTACTGCTCGTCCCACAGGTCGGCCCAGCTGGTGGGCGCTTTGTCCACCATGGTGGTGTTATAAATGATGCCGGTGGTGCAGAGCATATAGGGCACGGTGTAGGCATTCTGCGGATCGTAATCCGGATCCACGTATTCCTGATTGATCTTTTTGAAGTTCGGGATATTGTCGTAGTTCAGAGGCTTGAGCATCCCCTCTGCGATCATTTTTGCCACCATGTAATCCGACGGAATGACCACATCGTAGTTGGCTGCGCCGGACTTGAGCTTTGCGTACATGGACTCGTTGGAGTCGAAGGTGGTGTAGTTCACCTTGATGCCGGTGAGCTTTTCAAAGGCCGCCACCACGTCCACGCTGTCGTCCGAGCCGTTGGAGATGTACTCGCCCCAGTTATAGACATTGATGGCCACGTTCTGGCCCTTGAAGCGGGTCCAGTCGTAATCGTCCGACACCGAGACATCCTCGGTGACCTCAATGGTGCCGGCGGCAAAGGCGGGCATTGCACAGCAGACCGTCATTGCCAGCGCCAGCAGCAACACAGCAAAACGTTTCATCACACGCCCTCCCCTCTCAGCGCCTTCTGGTCGCGGCGGTAGCTGCGGCTCTCCATTGCGTTGGAGATCAGAATGATGCACAGAATGACCACGAACATGATGGTGGACAGCGCATAGATCTCCGGGCTGACCTTTTTACGGGTCATGGAGTAGATGGCGATGGGCAGCGTTTCCACCGTGCCGCAGTTGAAATAGGAGATCATGAAGTCGTCGATGGAATAGGTCAGGCAGATGAGGAATGCCGACAGGATGGCCGGGCTGATCTCCGGCAGGATGACCTTGAAGAAGGCCTGCTTGGGGTCGCAGCCAAGGTCGAGCGCTGCCTCATACAGCTTTATATCCAATTGCTTGAGCTTGGGCGTGACGTTGAAGATGACATACGGCACATTGAACGCGATATGCGCAATGAGCAGCGTCGGGAAGCCCATGATGGTATCCGGCAGCCAGGAGACACCCCCGGCAAAGCGCTGGTAGGCCACGAACAGCAGCATGAGCGAGATGCCGGTGATGATCTCCGGGTTGACCACCGGGATATAGGTGATGTTGGTGACGACAAGGCGGCTCCCGCGGCCCATGGACGCAATGCCCAGACTTGCCGCTGTACCCAGCACAGTGGCAATGACCGCAGAGATCAGAGCCACTTCCAGCGAGACCAGCAGCGCATGCAGGATGGAGGAGTTATGCAGCAGGCTGGAGTACCACTTGAGGGTAAAGCCGGTGAAGAGCGAATAGCCCTTGGACTGGTTGAAGCTGAATACGATCATGTATGCAATGGGCAGGTACATGAAGCAGAAAAACAGCACGATATAGACGCGCTGCATCAGGCGCAGATGTTTCGTTTTCATCAGGACACGCCCTCCATTTCATCTTCATCAAAGCTGGAGGTGAAGCTCATGCACAGCAGCACAATGATCATCAGCACAAGGCTCATGGCAGAACCCACGTTCAGATTGTAGCTGTTGCCCAGAAACTGCATCTCGATCAGATCGCCAATGAGCAGGTTGGAGCCGCCGCCCAGCATACGGCTGATAACAAAGGTGGACACCGCCGGGACGAACACCATGGTGATGCCGGTGCTGATGCCGGGCACGCTCATGGGAATGAGCACCCGGAGAAGGGTCTTGGTGGTGGAAGCGCCCAGATCCTGCGCAGCTTCCACCAGGCTCTGGTCGATCTTGGTCATGCTGGTGTACAGTGGCAGGATCATATAGGGCACATAGTTATACACCATGCCCAGCACCACCGCACCGGAGGTGTTGAGTATATTGAAGGGGCCAAGGCCGAACACGCCCAGAACAGCGTTCACCGGGCCGTTGATGCTGAGCAGGCCCATCCATGCGTAGGTGCGCAGCAGGAAGTTCATCCACATGGGCAGCATGACCAGCATGAGCATGATGTGCTGCTTGTTCACCCGCAGGCGGGAAAGGAAATAACCCACCGGGAACGCAATGACCAGACAAATGACCGTAGCAATGAGGGCCAGCAGCAGGCTGCGGGCAAACACCGAGCCGTAGCCGCTGATGGAGGTGAGGTTATCCAGCGTGAAAGCTCCGTTTGCATCCGTAAATGCATAGTACACCACGATGATCAAAGGCACCACTGTGAACAGCGTCATCCATACAAAGTACGGATAGGCCAGCTTTTTATCGTAAATCTTCATCATTGCGGCTCACCCCTCTGAACGCGCCATAATGTGGATCTCGTTGGGGCCGATGCGCATACCAATGGTCTCACCGGGGGTGCAGGCGCGGGTGGAATGGATCAGCCATTCGCGGCCCTCGCACTCCACATGCATCTCAAAGTGGACACCCTTGAAGATGACATCGTTCACAACGCCGACAAGCTGGCCTTCCACAGGAGAGACCACCTCGATATCCTCGGGACGCACCACTACCTGCACGCTCTGCTCACGGGCAAAGCCACGGTCCACACAGGGGAAGTCCACGCCGGAGAAGGACACCAGAAAATCCCGGTGCATCACGCCGTCCACAATGTTGGAATCGCCAATGAAGTCTGCAACAAAGGCATTCTTCGGCTCATTGTAAATATCCTCCGGCGTGCCGATCTGCTGCACCTTGCCGCCGTTCATGACCACGACGGTATCGGACATGGTAAGGGCTTCCTCCTGATCGTGGGTAACATAAATAAAGGTAATGTTCATTTCGCGTTGCAGGCGCTTCAGCTCCAGCTGCATCTCCTTGCGCAGCTTGAGGTCCAGTGCGCCAAGGGGTTCGTCCAGCAGAAGGATCTCCGGCTCGTTCACCAGACTGCGGGCGATGGCCACGCGCTGCTGCTGGCCGCCGGACATCTGGCTGATGCTGCGGCGCTCGAAGCCTTTCAGGCCAACAACTTCCAGCATGTTGCGCACCTTGCGGCGGATGGTCTCTTCGTCCATCTTTTTGAGCCGCAGACCGAAGGCCACGTTCTCGAACACGTTCAGGTGCGGGAACAGTGCGTATTTCTGAAAAACGGTGTTCACCGGGCGCTTATAAGGCGGCACGCCGGTAATGTTCTCACCTTTCAGCAACACTTTGCCGGAATTGGGTTCCAGAAAACCTGCGATCAGACGCAGGGTGGTGGTTTTGCCGCAGCCGGAAGGGCCCAGCAGCGTTACGAACTCTTTGTCATGGATGTCGAGGTTCAGCCCATCCAGAATGCGCTGACCGTCAAATTCCACTACGATATCCCGCAGTGAAACGATCACCGAGTTGTCCATTTTTTTACTTTATCCTCCTTGTAACTCAGATACGAAAAAAGACAGGGCCATGCCCCATCCCTCGTACCAGGGCGACCCAGCCCCGCACAACATCCATGACGACCGGAGAACCTGCAAAAGCAGGCTCTTATATTGCGCAGTTATTCTGCCCTGTCTCGTCTATCTTAATCAATCTTTGCTGAAATGTCAATCACTCTGCCAATGTTTGCCGAAGCTTTACACGCCGCAACAAAAAAACATGCGCCGCAGCGGGCTTTCCGCATACGGCGCACAAAGGTTTTTATTCAGCTTTTAAGGCAGCGGCCGTTATCAGAAGGGCCTGCACAGTGTCAAGGTCAACCGCATAGACGGAACTGTCCCCCTCCACCATCATCCAGCAGCCGTCTGCATTTTCGGCGTAGTGGAGGGTCACGGTCCCATCGGCAGAGGCGGCCCGCACCGTTGCAAGCGGTGCAGCAAAGCCATAGGCCGAAGGGTCGGCATCCGTGATTTGTGCGGTCACATAGCCTGCCAGAGCAGAGAGGATGCTCTGCACCTTGCTGTCGTCCAGATCGGCAGAGGGTTCATCGGCCAGCCGCCACACGGTCTGATAGGTGGTGGAATCGGCCGCACTTTCCGAGGAATCGCTCTCCGCTTCCGCAGGCTCAGAGACTGCATTCAGTGCAAGGGTGCCGCTGCCCGTCGTAATGGAAACACTTTCCAGCGCGGAGGCTGTCAGTCCCGCCGGGTTGAACGCGCCAAAAAGGTCCGCTTTGGTCAGCTCAAAGCAGGCCGCCTTGTTGCCAGAAACGGTGTACACGGCATCGTCCCCTGCCTTCTGCACATACAGATCTCCTGTGACCGGGTTCTCGGTGCCAAAGACAAAGGTGTTCGTCTCGCCTGCCGCCGTCACCGTGACCGTAACAGCCGGATCGGCAAGGCCGTAGTCCTCGCCGGGCTGAGCCGTGAGCTGACGTTTGGCGTTCAGGGATGCCAGCGCCGTGACCATGGTATTGCAGGCAGATGCATCCAGATGATAGTCCGGGTCATCCGCCAGCGTCCAGCTGCCGGAATCGTAATTTAGGGTAAGCGTTTCGCCGCCATAGGCATACCGGATGCTGGTCACCTTGCCTGCCGCAAAAGAAGAAAGCAGGATGCTGCCCTCTGCGGCGGCGCTGGAAGCAGCTTCTTCTGCGGCATTGCTGCGGCTGACAAACCACAGCAGCCCGCCCAGCACAAGCACCAGCACCAGAAGCACCGCAAGGGTGCGCTGTTTTGTTTTCATGGCAGTGCCCCCTTACCTGCGGCGGCGCAGCAGCACCTCCACAGCACCTGCAATGAGCACTGCTGCGGGCAGCACGAATACGAACACCATGCCCAGCGTCATGGATGCGGAAGCCGGGACCGTGATGGGTGCAGCTTCCAGTGCTTTGGTGTCGATGAGCAGGCTCTGCCCTACCAGCGAAGCGGCACAGCCCTGCAGGAAGGTCAGGTTGCCCGGGATGGACTGGTACACCTGCTCGTTGTCCATGTTGGGGCAGCCGATCCAGATCACCTCGGCACCGGTGGAGTCATTGCGCGCCCATACGGCCAGCGAGAACGGGCCGTCGGTATCGCCGGCTTCCTTTGCGGAAGAGGAGCTGGCATCAAAGTCCTGCTTGCTGTAGGCATCCTCGGTGGTATACAGCAGCGGTTCCGCCGTCACATCGTCTGTCTCGGTAATGGTGATGCCCTGTGCCACCGAGAGCATCACATGGGTGCTCTGATTCACGCCGTCCAGCGCGGTGCTTTCGTCGGCGGCCGCGTAGTCCGGGAACAGCGAGTACGGGTAGCCGTACAGCGCGTGGCCCGCATCGCCCTCCACCACAAGGCCCGGCTCACGCGCAAGGCCGAACTGTGCCATCACAGCATCCAGATTGGGCGTTTCGGTATAGCCGCTGGTGGTCAGCAGCACCTTGCCGCCGTTTTCCAGATAGGCCTGCAGCTGCGCGATCTCATCCACAAGGCCGTCAGCTGCAAAATCCGAAGCGGGGTCGCTGATGATGAGCAGATCACAGTCCTCCGGAATGGTGCCGGTGAGCAGATCCAGCGGCTGAGCATCGATATTCTGCGCCTTGAGCGCCTCGGTCAGCGAGGAGGTAAGCGCCTGCTCGCCGTGGTTGGTGGTGTAGTAGGCATGACTTTCTGCTGCGGCAGTCAGCTTGTAGATGGCAGAGCTGATCTGCTTTTCGCCGCCAAAGGTCACGTTGGCAGCGCCGGTGGTGTAGTAATCGGAGTAATCGTACTCGTAAAGTTCGGCGGCGTTCAGCACTTCGCTGTTCTCACCGCTGACCACGATCAGACTGCCGGTGGATGCATTCTCTGCGCCGTACTGCGCTGCAAAGGTCGGGTAAAGCGCCGGGTCCTTCTGCTCCCAGTGGAAGTGACCGCTCTCGTCGGCGTAGTGATCCAGCAGCTTGGTGATAATGGCATCCTCGCTGCCGGTCTCACAGAGATAATAAACGGTCACGTCCTGATCCAGGCTCTGCATCAGCTGCCTGGAGCTGTCGCCCAGCGTGTACATTTTGGCGGCAGAGAGGTCGAACTCGGTGTATTTTTTCGGGATGGCCCCCACCAGCAGATTGATCAGCACGGCCAACACGATGGCTGCTGCCAGAATGGCCGTGGAGTACAGCCCATTGCGGAACACCTTGCCGTTTGCGGAGGAAGAAAATTTGAAATTTTTCATGTTGTTCCCCTCCCCTCAGTTCCAGCGGCGCTTTTCCAGCCCCTGTGCCGTGAAGAACAAAAACAGCATGGTCACGGTCAGGTAGTACACCAGCGTCGGGATGGAAAAGCTGTTGTTGACAAACTCTTCAAACGGCGTGAACAGGCACAGCCCGCTGAGCACCGCGCTGAACGCTTCGGTCAGCCAGCTGCTCTGCAGCAGGAACAGTGCCGTCAGCACCACACAGCAGCCCGCAAAGGTCAGGCAGCCCAGCGTAAAGCTGCGGGTACGCAGGCCTGCCACCACACTGAGCACTGCCGCAATGGCGGTGAACAGGGCCAGCGCCACTGCGCTGCCTGCGGTGAACATGCTTCGCAGGCTGGGCATCATATAGGCCAGCAGCAGTGCGGCAACACCTGCCACCGCAGCAATGATCTGATTCTCGGTCAGGCTGGAAAGAAACACGCCAATGGCAATGGCGGCGCAGCCCATGAGATAATAGCACAGCAGAGCGGCCAAGTTTGCCAGCGTGGCCGTGCCGGTGGCACCCAGTGCGGCCAGTACAAGGATCATGACCGCATCGGCAAGGCACGGCAGTGCAAAGATGACGCACAGGGCAAAGAATTTGCCCAGCACGATCTCCCACACAGACACCGGGCTGGTAAGCAGCAGCTGATCGGTGCGGGTGCGGCGTTCCTCTGCAAAGGAGCGCATGGTGAGCACCGGGATATACAAAAGCAGCACAAACGTGGTGCGGTAAAGCGTGTAATAGCCAAAATCCGTCAGGCCATAGCCCAGATTCAGGGCAACAAAATAGATGGCCGTTGCCGCCAGCATAAAGGCGGTGAGCACGTAGCCGATCATGCCATGAAAGCTGCTGCGGATTTCGCGTTTTAAAATGGCGGTCATTCAGCCTTTCCCTCCTCTTCTTCATCGTTTTGATCGGACTCGCCCTCGGTCAGTGCAAGGAACACTTCCTCCAGCGTCCTGTTTTCCGCTGCCAGCGCCAGCACCGTGCATCCGGCCTGCGAAAGGGCGCGGGACACCTCGGCGCGGCGGTCAGAAGCATCGGCACTTTCTGCGGTAAAGGTCACCTGTCCGTCGGCCTCGGATTCGATCTCCACCTTGCGGATGCCCGGAATGGAGCCGACTGTTTTCAGCACAGTCTTCCCCCCGCCCAGAGCGGTAGCGCGCAGACGGCTGCCGGGGTTCAGCTTTTCGGCCAGCTGTTCCGGCGCACCCACCGCCACCAAATGCCCCTTGGACAGGATCAGTACCTGACTGCACACCGCCTGCACCTCGCTGAGGATGTGGCTGGACAAAATGACCGTATGGGTCTTGCCCAGTTCCTGAATGAGTCTGCGGATTTCGATGACCTGTGCAGGGTCAAGGCCTACGGTAGGCTCGTCCAGAATGATGAGCTGCGGCGCGCCCAGCAGCGCCTGCGCAATGCCCACGCGCTGGCGGTAGCCCTTGGACAGACTGCGGATGAGCCGGGGCAGCACCTCTTCCAGCCCGGTGCGGCGGGCAGCTTTGCGCACCTGTTCTTTGCGGTCGGCCTTCTTTTTGATGCCTTTCAGCTCTGCAGCAAAATCCAGATATTCCTGCACCGTCATTTCCGGGTAGAGCGGCGGCTGCTCGGGCAGATAGCCCACACAGGCCTTGGCCTGCCGGGCCTGCTCCGGCAGGCTGAAGCCCGCCACCTTCACTTCACCGGAGGTGGGGGCAAGGTAGCCGGTGAGGATATTCATGATCGTGGACTTGCCCGCGCCGTTGGGGCCGAGCAGGCCGAAGATCTGGCCGTCGCCCACCGTAAAGGACAAATCTTCAATGGCAGGGTGCGTGCCATACTTTTTGCTCAGATGCGATACTTCGATCACAGCAAACGCTCCTTTTTCATCTAGTTCAATGCTGGTATATTTTAGACTGAAAATGTGTAAAAATTAAGACAATCCTGTGGCGGGATGCAAAAAGAATTCTTAAGAATGATTAAGGCCGCCCTTTCATATGCCAAAAAGGCAGCAAAAAAAGCACCGTCTCCCAAAGGAAACGGTGCTCAGAAAACCATAATTACTTACGGCCGAAACGCTTGTTGAAGCGCTCAACACGTCCGCCGGTGTCAACCAGCTTCTGCTTGCCAGTGTAGAAAGGATGGCACTTGGAGCAAACTTCGACGTGGATCTCAGGCTTGGTGGAACGAGTCTTGATGACGTTGCCGCATGCGCAGGTGATGGTGCAGTCAACGTAGTTCGGATGGATACCCTGTTTCATTCTTTTCACCTCATTTCTGGTTCTGACTTATTGGGGCCATATTATAAATGTATGTGCCCATCACAACCTTCAATATCGGCTACCCCGTCGAGCGGCCTTGGAAACGATTGCCTTACTATTATAGCACGATTCCGACAGAATGCAAGAGGAAAAATAAAGTTTTTAGCATACAAAAAGTCCCCTGCACTTTCATGCAGAGGACTTTAACGGTTTTACCTTACGCCGTCAGGCCATCAGTGGATGAACACAGGACCCAGCGGGTTGGTGATGGGGCTGACGTAGCCGCCCAGCAGCTTGGGGATCGCCAGGCTGATGTCGGGGATGAAGGTCAGCAGCAGCAGTGCAACGAACATGCACAGGTAGAACGGCAGGGTCGCCTTGACGACCTTTTCCATCGGGCGCTTTGCAACGGCAGAGCCGATGAACAGCACAGCGCCGACAGGAGGAGTCAGCAGGCCAATGCCGCAGTTCAGAACCACGATGATACCGAACTGGATGGGATCGATGCCGATGGAGGTTGCGATGGGCAGCAGGATGGGAGTAGCGATCAGGATGATGGGAGCCATATCCATGATGCAGCCCAGAACCAAGATGATCAGGTCGATCAGCAGAGCGATGATGTAGGGGTTATCGGTGACGCTGGTGATGGCATTTGCAGCCAGATCCGGCACATGCAGCATGGTCAGGCAGTTGCCGAAGACTGCAGAGGTGGCGATCAGGATCAGCACGATGGACAGAGTGTTCACGCACTCATCCAGTGCATGCCAGACACCCTTCCAGTCCAGACCCTTGTAGACGAACACCGACACGAACAGAGAGTAGATAACTGCAATAGCTGCAGACTCGGTAGCGGTGAACACACCGCCAACAACGCCGAACACAACGATAATAACAGCGGCCAGTGCCCAGATGGAAGTGCCCAGCTGCTTAACGAAGCCCTTGATGCTGAACGGAGAGCCCTTGGGGTAATTCTCCTTGACCGAGATGATGTAGGAACCGATCATCAGGACGATGGCCAGCAGAGCACCGGGCAGATAACCTGCCAGGAACAGGCTGCCGACCGAGATGCCGCCGGCAGTGGTGGCATAAATGACCATGTTGTGGCTCGGAGGAACCAGCAGACCCTCGCAGGAGGAGGTGATGGTAACAGCAGTGGAGAAGTCGGCATCGTAGCCCTGATCGACCATCATGGGGATCATGATGGAGCCGATGGAAGCGGTATCTGCAGATGCAGAACCGGAAATACCGCCGAAGAAGTAGGAAGCAACGATGTTGACCATTGCCATGCCGCCGCGCATCCAGCCCACGCAGGCATCAGCCAGAGCGATCAGCTTTTCAGAAATGCCGCCGGAGCCCATGAGTACGCCCATGGTGATGAAGAACGGCACGGCCATCAGGCTGAAGGAAGAGATGCCCTTGACCATCAGACGGCAGACATCGGTCAGTGCCTGACCCTGCACCATCATGCACAGCACGCTGGAAAGACCAACGGCGTATGCAATGGGGAAACGCAGGAAGATCATTACAAAGAAGCTGACAAGAAGGACAATGATTGCCAGTGTCTGAACTGTCATATTACACTTCCTCCTTTACAAAAATGCTCTTGATGTGGTTGTACAGTGCCTCGATCTCGAAGATGATCATGGCAACACCGGCCAGCGGCACCGGGAAGTACATCCAGAAGCGGCTCAGCCAGGGCATGGACACGTAGAAGCCGCGGCCGCCCAGAGTGGTGGCATAGTTCCAGCCGACCACCATCATGATGACACCCAGAATGCACACGGCAAGATCGGCCAGAATATCCAGCACCTTGACGGCGATTTTGGGCAGATACACGTCAAACGCAGTCATGCGGATATGGGCACCGCGGCGGATGGCCAGAGCAGCACTCAGCACGGCCATGTAGCTCATACAGGTCAGCACAACCTCTTCCGACCATGCCGGGTCCGGGATGAACGAGACGTAACGACCGATGACCGACATGGTAGTGATGAGGATATCTGCGATCAGCAGCAGCTTGCAGATAAACAGGACCACTTTGTAGGTGATGTCGTACACCGGCTTGATCTTATCCAAAGTGGTAAAGATTTTCGGCATATGAATTCCTCCATATAAAAAGCCCGGCAGGTCTGCGGGCGTATCCCGTAGTCCCCCGCCGGGCTATATACTATCTCAGAACAGGAAAGGCTTTTTCAATTATGCCTTCATGTCCAGCAGCTGCTGATACAGCTCAGCCTGATCGGAGGTGTTCTCGCTGATGACCTTCTGGCAAGCTTCCTGCCAAGGTGCCTTATCGGGAACATCCACGACATTGCAGCCGGAGCTCTTCAGCTCATCCAGAACCTTGTTCTCAGCGGTCTCGGACAGGTCTGCATTGAAGGCCTGCGTATCAGCACCGGCCTCCATGATGGCAGCCTGCTGGTTCTCGGTCAGCTTGCCCCATGCGTTATCAGTGATAACAGCCTGAACAGCGCCCAGAGTGTGGCCGTCCAGGATCAGGTTGTTGGCAACCTCGGGGAATGCATTGGACTTGTAGTTTGCGATGGGCTGCTCAGCACCATCCACAACGCCGGTCTGCAGTGCGCTGTACAGCTCACCGAAGGAAACGACGGTGGGGTTAGCGCCCAGACCCTCGACCAGGCCGTTCATGACGGGGTCGTTGGACACGCGCAGCTTCAGGCCCTTGAAATCATCAATGCCGGAAACAGGGTTGACCGTGAAGAAGTGACGGAAGCCCTCTTCGCCGTAGAAGACACCACGAACGGGCAGGCCCAGCTCCTGAGGCTCGTTCAGGAACTCAGGTGCCAGATCGCTGTTGGCGAAGTTCCAGAAGTGTGCGCGGTTCTCGAAGGTGAAGGGGATGGACAGCAACTTGGACTTGTTGCAGCCGTAGCTGGTCAGTGCAAAAGCGGAGATACGGCTCATATCGATGGAGGTAGAACCGCCCAGGATTGCGTCCAGAACGTCGTTCTCAGAACCCAGAACGCCGGAAGCCTGCACGTCGATGACGACGGAACCGCCGGTCAGCTCCTCGACCTTCTCCTTGAAGTGGGTAGCGGTCTGGCCAACGATGGTATCCAGCGGGTTGACCTCGGCGTAGACCAGAGTCACCTTGGGATCGTTTGCAGCAGCAGTAGCATCACCAGCAGCAGAAGCTGCGGTGGAAGAAGCTGCGGTAGAGGTGGAAGCAGCAGCAGAATTGCTGGAGTCACCACATGCGGTCAGAGCCAGAGCAGCGGCGGAAACACCGGCTGCTGCCAGAAAGCTGCGACGAGTGATCTTTTTCATAATAAATCGTCCTCCTTAAATCTCCCGAACGGCCCGGTCTGCACAGGACCCGCATACCGTTCATTTACTGTACACACTTTAGCAAATTTTTTTAAACGAAACAAGGGCTTTCAAAAAATGTCCTGTTTTTTGAAAAAATGTCAGAATTTCTTTTGTGAAAAATGCCAAGTGCTTTGCTTTTTGTTTGTGCACCTTCGCCTAACAGATGGATACATTTCTGTATTCCAGATAGAAGCAAAGCGCTGGATGCCCTTCCCTTTGGGGTTCAGAGCACACAGCGCTTTGCCGGTTCTTTATTCTGTTTTCCTGATTTCTTTGCCCATCTTTTCCGGGCTTTGCTGTGGGGCTTATGCCTGCCGGATGCGGGCGATCAATTCGCCCTGCTGGGCGAACCGATCATACATCGGCTGCACAGCAGCACGGAACCTTGCCTTTTCTTCTTCGTCCAGCTCTGTCACCTCAATGCCTGCTGCACGCAGATCACTTTCCGATTCCGCCTCCTGCTGCGCCCAGAGCCTGCGCTCCACCTTGGCGCTCTCCCGGGCACACAGGCGGATGATCTCCGGGTAGCGCTCGTCCAGTGCGGCCAGCTTTTCCATCACAGCAGGGCTTGCAAGCTGCACCTCCGGCACGCGGGTATGCTCATCCTTTAAAAAGTAAGGTGCCACCTCGTAGTGACCCATGGCTTCGTAGCTGGGCCAGTTGTTCTCTGCGCCATCGATCTCACCGTTGTGCAGGGCGGCATACACCTTGCTGTACACCACCTTTACCGGCTTTGCGCCGAGGTCGGTGATCATTTCGCTCATCATGTCCGATTCCTGCACGCGGATGGTCAGGCCCTGCAGATCCGCAAGGCCTGTCACCTTCTGCCGGGTGTAGATGCTGCGCACACCGGCATCGAACCAGGAAAGGCCGGTCAGCTCCAGCGACTCCAGCGTGGAGAGGAACTCGTCGCCGATGGTTCCATCCAGCACGCGCCACATCTGGTCAGCGTCGGTGTAAAGGTACGGCAGCTGCAATACGCTCAGCGCCGGCTCGTACTCTGCCAGCTGGCTGAGGGACACACGGGAGAAATCAATGCCGCCAAACTGCATCTGCTGGATCACGCTCTGTTCCGCGCCCAGCTCTCCCCCGCTGTACACCAGCACTTTCACGCGGCCATCGGTGCGCTGGGCCACAAGATCCGCAAAGGCCAGCGCCGCCTGCGTAGTAGGATAATCCTCCGGCTGGTTCTCCGCATAGCGCAGGATCAGCTCTGCCCCCGGCTCGTCCTGTACCGGCTGGTGACCGCAGCCGGCCATTGGCAGGGTCAGCACCGCCGCGCCGAACAGGGCGATCAGCATCTGGCGGCGGGTCACAGGCGGGCCTCCCGTGCAGCCTTGGCCGCTTCCCTGCGGTACTGGGTGGGAGTCATGCCGGTGCGTTTTTTAAAGGTACGGGCAAAATAGCTGGAATCCTCGTAGCCCACCATGGAAGCCACCTCTGCTGCCGAACGGAACGGGTCGGTGAGCAGCTCCTTGGCAGCGTTGATCCGCAGCTCGGTCAGGCAGTCCAGAAAGTTCATCTTCTGGTACTTCTTGAACTGTGCCGAGAGATACGCCGGGCTGATATGCAGGATCTCGCTCACACTGTCCAGCGAGAGGTCGAACATATAGTTATCCTCCATATACTTACGCACATGGGCCATGACCAGTGCATTGCGGTCGTTCTCCCCTGCTTCGGCGGCATCGCTCTCCGGATCAGCTTCCGGCTCCGGTTCCACCGGAGCCAGCTCTGCAAGGCGGCGGCCCGCCTCGATCTGACGGATGGCCTTGCGGATGGAAGCTTCCACTTCGTCCGGGTTCACCGGCTTGAGCAGATAATCGCAGGCACCCAGATGCATGGCCTCGTGGGCGTACTGGAACAGACTGTAGGCCGTAACAAAGATCACCTTGCACTCCGGGCGCTGTTCCAGCACGGCGTGGGCTGCATCCAGACCGTTCATACCGGGCATCTCAATGTCCATCAGGATCAGGTCTGCGCCCCACAGCACCGCCGTATCCGCTGCCTTGCGGCCGTTCTCGGCAGTCTCGATGGTCACTTCGTGCTCAAAGCGGCGGGCCACGATGTCCGCCAGCGTTTCCCGTTCCAGTGCTTCATCATCCGCGATCAACAGACGAATCATTCCTCAAACTCCTCCTCATTCTCCACCAATGGCAGATACAGCACCACCGCCGTACCGCGTCCCGGATGGGACCGTATCACAAAGCGGCTGTTCCGATCCAGCAGACGCAGGCGGGCCGCAACATTATAAATGCCGATATGCTCCCAGCGCTCACCGGGCTGACTGAGCGCCCCGCGCAGCTGTCGTAATTGATCCAGCTGGATGCCCACGCCGTTATCCACCACGCGGATGCACAGCAGTCCCTTCTCCCGCAGAGGGTTCACGCGGATGCGCACCACACCGCCCTCCTCTTTGGGGCAGATGCCGTGCTTGAAGGCATTTTCCACGATGGGCTGTAAAATAAAGGACGGCACCATGGTCTCAGTAAGATCCAGCGAATCGGAAATGCGCCACTCCATACGCACCCGCTCACCAAAGCGGACATGGTAGATGGAGTAATATTCATCCACGATGCGCACCTCACGGGAGAGCGGCACCTGTTCATCGTTGCTCATCAGGCTGTAGCGCAGCAGGTGCGAAAGCGCCATGATGAGCGCCTGCGTACGGTAGGCCGTCTCGGTACCGGCGGTCTGCTGGATCACATTCAGGGTGTTGAACAGAAAGTGCGGGTCGATCTGGCTGCGCAGCTGCTGCAGCCGGCTGCGCTCCATGCGGTTCTGCAGCTCCAGTGCTTCGGTCTTCTGGCGGTGCAGCTCCCGCTCGATCTCGTTTTTCTCCTGCAGGGTGGTCACCTGCTGGGCCATGGAGTGCTTCATGATGTTGAAGGACTCGGCCAGCTGAGCGATCTCCGGCTGCTTGGGCAGCGGGATGTCCGGGGTGTCGAACTCACTTTTGCCAATGGCGCGGGAGGCAGCGATCATCTGCTGCACCGGCGTGAGCAGACGCATGACCATCAAACCGGTAACGCAGCCCAGCGCCACGCACAGCGCCACCACCACCGTCTGCAGCATGGTGATGCGCTCGTTCAGGGCCGAGATGGTGGTGTAGGTGGTCTGGGAATCCTGAATGGCGGTTTCCAGCAATTGCAGGGTGTACTGGCTCAGGTAATCGCCGCAGGGCACCACCTTTGCATAATACAGCTGGGAAGCTGCGGCATCGTTGCCGCTGAGCAGGTCGTTTTCCAGCTCATCCAGCAGGCCGGTGTAGGTCTGATAGACCGTATCCACTGCGCTGTAGAGCACCCACTGCTCATCGCTGACGCTTTCCAGACTGTTCAGGCTGGTACCGATGCGCCAGAGCCATGCGTTGCAGGTGGAAGATGCCGACTGCAGCCGGTCAATGATCTCCTCCGGCTCGCTGTTCTCCCAGCGGTAGTTCTCCAGCACGGAGATAGAGCTTTCCACACCGCCCTGAAAGCGGCTGATGGCGTTGAAGCAGCCCATCTGCGCGTCCTGTACTGCCTGCACTGCTCTGGACTGGTAGCCATTAAGCGTGAGCTGCATGGCAAAGGCCGCAAAAAATGCTGCCAGACACAAGCCCATGCGCTGCTTGAGGGTGATCTGCCGCTTGCGGTGCTGCAAAGCCTGCCGCCTCCTTTCGTTTGGTAACGATTTATTGTACCACGCTTTGGGCCGGATTGGCAAGGTTTGCATGTTTTTCTCTTGCCTAAACCGCGCAATTGTGGTACGATGCCTGTAAATACAAAGGAGGCGACTTTATGTCCCAGACCATCTCCGTTTCCACCACCATGGGTGAGCAGGGCTTCCGCGATTTTGCCGTGTTCGATGCATTCCATCACCGCAAAGCATGGCTGCGTCCCGCTGTTTTTGCCGCCATCATGCTGGCTTTTGCCGCCGTCTGCCTTTCGCAGCTGGGCAAGCGCCCGGGTGCCGGGCTGCTGGCTGCTGTGCTTGCCATTGTGGGCATCGGCCTGCCGGTGAGCTACTTTTACTCGTTCTTCCGCAGCGTTTCCCGGCAGATCAAACAGATGCACCTGCCGCGGGCCTTCTACCGTGTGGAGCTGGCCGACACCGGCATTGCTGTGTGGATGTACGGCCAGCAGGACAAGCCCGAACCCACCAGCCGCCACGCATGGGACAGCTTTTACTGCGCTTACCGCACGGACAATGCGGTGTACCTCTACGTAGAAAAAGAGAAAGCTTACTTACTGAACGACCGCATGGAAGTGGTGTGGAAGTTTTTGGCCGGCATCCTGCCCAAAGAAAAGCTGCACGACTGCAGAAAAGGTTAAGCCCAAAAAATATGCACACGCAAAAAAGAACTGCTGACATTTCGTTCAGCAGTTCTTTTTTGTATATAAAAAACCCACGCTGCGGCAAAGCAAAGCGCAGCGCGGGTGCGAAGATAGCTTATGTTATTGCGTCAACCGATCAGCGGGCAAGCGTATACTTGTGCAGAGTCTTGCGCACAGCGCCGGGGCCTGCAAACAGCTCCTTGGCCATTGCCTCGATCTTCTCGCCCAGACCAACGGCATACAGATCCACGCCGAACACGTCAACACGGCTGTACAGCTTCTTCAGGCAGCTGAAGTCCTGCTCGCCTTCCTTGACCTCCAGCGGAGCAACGATGGCCTGCAGCTCAGCCAGCAGCGGATCGGTGGAAGGCTCAAAAGCCTGACCGTTGTCATCGATGCCCTTCAGGTAGCGGGCGTAGCCTGCCAGCACCAGCGGGATCAGGATCAGGTTGCTCTTGTCCAGACCGCGTGCCTCGTAGGCCTTGATGGTCTCACCAAAGCGGATGGCCAGCTTCTGGGAGGTATCGGTTGCAATACGCTGGGGAGCATCGGGCATGAAGGGGTTGGGCAGACGGCGGTTGATGACAGCGCCGATGAACTCATAGGGGTTCAGCACGCCGGGATCAACGACCACAGGCATGGCCTCGATATAGCCGATCTTCTGGATGAAGGCACGCAGGTCTTCATCGGCCATCTCGGCGGAGATGAGGGTGTAACCCAGCATGCAGCCATAGATGGACATGGCAGTGTGCAGCGGGTTCAGGCAGGTGCACACCTTCATCTTCTCGATCTTGTCCACGGTCTCACGGTCGCAGTACAGCACACCGCCCAGCTCCAGCGGAGGACGACCGTTGGTGTAGTGATCCTCGATGCACAGGTACTGGGTCTCCTCGGCGTTGACGAAGGGAGCGGTGAAGGTGTGCTTCTCGGTGACGATGGTGTAGTTGTCCTCAAAGCCGTCGTCGGCCAGCATCTGCTGAACCTTGGCATCCGGGCGCGGGGTGATCTTGTCGATCATGCTCCACGGGAAGGTGATCTTGCTCTCGTCCTGCACATAGGCCAGGAACTCGGCGGGCACCAGACCCTGCTCCACCCACTTGGCAGCATAGGTGTGGACAGCGTTCTTGACCTTATCGCCGTTGTGGGAGCAGTTATCCATGCTCTGGACGGTCAGGGGCAGCTTGCCGGCCTTGAAGCGTTCATACAGCAGAGCAGTGACCTTGCCCATGGCCAGCACGGGGGTCAGGCCACGCTCCAGATCAGCAGGAGCAACGCCGTAGCCCTTCTCAGTGATGGTGAAGGAGATCATCTGCAGGCTGGGGTTCTGGAAGATCTCCACCAGACGTGCCCAGTCCTCGCCGAAGGAGTAGTCAGCCTTCAGGCTCTCGGTAACGGAAGCCACCACCTTCTTCTCGATCTCGCCGGTGGACTTCAGGCAGACCAGCAGGCTCATATTGTCGTAGGGACGATAAGCCTTGTCGATGATCTCGTAGTCAAAGCTCTCGGCCACGATGACACCGCGGTCATACTTGCCGGTGTTCAGCGCATCGTTCAGGATGGCAGCCGGGAATGCACGGAAGATATTGCCTGCGCCGAAGTGCACCCAGGTGGGTTCGGCGTGGGTCTTGGCCTTGACGGCCTCGATATCGAATTTGGGCAGCTCATAACCCTTCTCTGCCCACTCGGCGGACAGATTGCCGTTTTTGATCTCAGACAGCTTCATATTTATCAGCCCTTCTTTTTCTCTTCATCCAGACGATCCAGCAGATCCCAGACACCCAGCATGTACTGAACGCCCAGAGCACGGTCATACTTGCCGTAACCGGGGCGGCAGTTGCCGGGGCCTTCCTCCCACAGCTGACGGCCGTGGTCGGGACGGATGTAGCCCTCAAAGCCGCAGTCATGGTAAGCACGCAGCACCTCGATGATGCCGGTCTCGCCGCAGCAGTCGCGGTGAGCAGCCTCGGAGAAGTCGCCGTTGGGGAAGTGGTGGATGTTGCGGATGTGACCAAAGGCAATGCGGTCGCAGTGCTTGCGCACGATCTCGGCACAGTTGTTGTTGGGGTTTGCGTTCAGGCTGCCGGTGCACAGGGTCAGGCAGTTGTACGGATCATCCACCATGCTCAGGAAGCGGTCGATGCTCTCAGCATCCACCAGCAGACGGGGCAGGCCGAAGATATCCCAAGGGGGATCATCCTGATGGATGGCCATTTTGATGCCGCACTCATGGCAGGTGGGCATCAGTGCTTCCAGGAAGTACTTCAGGTTTTCCCACAGCTTTTCCTTGGTGACAGGGGCGTAAGCCTTGAACAGCTCGTCCAGCTTTGCCATGCGCTCCGGCTCCCAGCCGGGGAAGGTCATGTTATACTTCTCAGTGAAGGACATGATGTACTCAGCCATAGCCTTGTAATCGCCCTTGATCTTATCTTTCTCGTAGAACAGTGCAGTGGAGCCGTCGCCCACGGGGTGGAACAGATCGGTACGGGTCCAGTCGAACACCGGCATGAAGTTGTAGCAGATGACCTTGACACCGAACTTGGACAGATTGCGGATGCACTGCTTGTAGTTCTCGATGTACTTGTCGCGGGTGGGCAGGCCGATCTTGATGTCATCGTGGACGTTGACCGACTCGACCACGTCCATGTCGAAGCCGTAAGCGTGGATCTGATCGGCTACCTTCTGGATCTCATCGATCTCCCAGATCTCGCCGGGCATCTTGTCGTGCAGCGCCCAGACGATGCTGGTCACGCCGGGGATCTGCTTGATGTCGCTCAGGCTGATGGGATCGTTGCCCTCGCCATACCAGCGCCAACCCATTTTCATAGGCATAGGAAAATCCTCCTGTTTTATATTTTCTGCTTTGCATTTTCCGCGCAGCCGTGTGCCGCGCTCTTGTACTTATATTCTAGTATATCAGTTGCGTTTTTTCAATGGTCGCTTTGCCGGTTTTTAATGTTTGTTCTTGTATACTTTAGACAAAAAGAACAAAAATCCGTCGGACATCACCCGTCCGACGGATTTTCACACGATTCAAAATGCCGGTTTCAGCGTTTCAGCTTCTGCCGGATGGACGGAGCCAGCACATCCTTGAAATATTCAAAGGTGTCCAATTCCAGAATGGCAGAGCCTGTCAGATAAATGCCCAGACCAACCACCACCTGAATGATCACCGTCAGCAGATCCGGCAGGTGCAGGAAAATGACCAGATACATGCACAGGCCCGCGCCCGCTGCCAGCAGCAGGGTCGGCAGGATATCACGCATCTGTTCCAGATAGCCATAGCCGATCAGCTTTTTGTTGAGCTGTGCATCCAGGATCTGGGTCACAATATTCGTGATCAGCATACCATATGCAATGGCCTCGACGCTGACACGGAATGTTGCCAGCAGAAGAAGGATGCACACCCCTTCGTTCAAAAGCTGACATTTCAGGTAAAGATCGCTGCGGCCCACCGCCTTGGCTGCATTCAGGTTTGCCGTGATGATCGGCCAGCACACATACCCCAGACAGAACACCCTGAGGAACAGCACACAGGGCAGCCACTTCTCGGTGAGGATCAGGCGCACCAGCGGTTCGGCACAGAACGCAGTGCTCATCATCACCGGCGCAATAATATAGGTACAGGTCTTGATGGAACGGCGGGTCATGTTCTTGACCTGCGCACGGTCATCCTGCAGTGAGGACATGACCGGGAATAAAACGCTCTCAATGGAAGTATCCACGCTTGACGCGATATTATAAGTCAGGTTATCGCCCTGATTGTAATACGCCAGATCCGCCGAGGTGTACATCTTGCCGATGATCAGGCTGCGCAGGTTGTTGTAGATGACGCTGCTCAGCGACGAGGCCAGCAGCTTCCAGCCATAAGAGAGCAGCCCTTTCAGGTGCTGCCACGAAAACTCCATCTTAGGCCGCCAGGAGGACAGCTTCCACAGCACCAGCGTGTCCACCGTGATATTGGATACCTGCTGCACCACCAGCGCCCAGACTCCAAAGCCCATATAGGCAAGGCCCAGGCCCAGGACCGTGGATACGATCGCGCCCGCAAAGGCGGAATAGAAAAAATACTGGAACTTCATGTTCCGGGTCACATGCGCCTGCTGGATCGTTTTGATGCCGCAGACCGCCACTGTCAGGCTGATGCCGCGAAAGATCGGGGTCATGCTGGGGTCATTGTAGAAAGCAGCCAGATACGGCGCCGCCACGAACATTCCCCCATACAGCACAAAGCTGATCACAATGCTGAAAAAGAACGCCGACGAGTAATCCAGCTCGTCCACTTCCTTTTTCTGCACCAGCGCGGTGCCAATGCCGCAGTCCAGCAGGACATACATGATATTGTTGAACACCGTCACCAGTGCCACCTTGCCGTAATCATCGGGTGTAAGGATGCGCGCCAGAAGGATGGACACCACCGCTGAGATCAGCTGCACACCGCACCGCTCTGCAAAGCGCCAGAAAAAACCGTTTACAATAACATTTTCTTTTTTCTCGTTCATTCCTGCGTCCACTCAAATTCCTTTCAAAAAACCGGTCGGTCTGCACCCTGCGCAGAAATGCATTTCCGCCGTATCCTTATCATCTTCTTCCCTGCTGCCAAAACAACTGAGCAGAGATAGTTAGTTATATAGTATCACACCCATCCATGCATTTCAACCAACATATTCTTAAGAAATGACGGCCCGAAAATTTCATTTAAAAAGAGAAAAAGCGCTTGACTATCTGCCGGGAACGTGGTAATATATTCAAGCAGTCCGCATCACGGTCTTTCACCTCAGAGATTTCAGGGCTGCGAAAACAATACGGTATGCGAGGGTGGCGGAACTGGCAGACGCGCACGTTTGAGGTGCGTGTGGTTTATCCTTGGGGGTTCGAGTCCCCTCCCTCGCACCAAACCATGAAAATCCGAACCTTTTCTCGATAGGAGAAGGGTTCGGATTTTTTGTTTTCTTCGGAAATGAAAATTCAGGCTCTTCCCTGACGGCCGTGTGTCCGAAACCTTATCAAAAGAAAGACCGTATCACGAAGGTCACAACTGTAAAGGTGCCGTAAGGTAGAAAGGACACGAGTATGAAGTACGATGAAAGAACCTGCAAATTCAACATGGACACCGGCTGCGTGGAGCTGCTGCTCCGGGATGGAAGAAAAATTTCCATCGACTGCACCGGGGTCGAGGATGCGTTGGATGTGACCATGGCGCAGAGGTCGGAGTTGGATTACCTCATCTACAATGATCCGCTGAGCTACGCGGATTTGATTCTGAATGGTAACCCGGAGGAATATTTGAAGAATGTGGTCGGAGGTCATGGATCAGAGGATTTATCGTTTAGAGATTAACTCGATATAAGGAACAAGCCCACAGGTCTGCCGTATTTTTATGCGGTCTATCCTGTGGGCTTGTTTGCTATTATCGACTCATGATTGAATTTGAAATTTCAAGCACGACCGTATCATGTTTATAGGTGGTAACAACCATCGGCAGGCCTCCAGCCTTCAAAACTTATGCAGACGTTTGATTTTCGTATCGTTTAAGCCAGAGGAAAAAGCAGATGTTTAATAAGATGCCCACTGCGGTGGAGGTGGGTGCGGACAGACCGATCATCGTCAGGCTGGCGTTGGGCTGGATACTCATAATATACGCCATGGGGAGACGCACCAGCAGAGTCTGCACCAGCCCCTGTACCATGACCCAGAGGGTTTTGTCGTTGCCATTGAAGTAACCTACCATGCTGAACAGGATGGCAGTGGCGATGGTCTCGGGCGCAAAGCCCTTGAGGTAGGCGTAGCCGTTGGCAATAACCGCGGCATCTGCCGTAAACAGACCGGAGAGAACGTCACCCTTGCACCACACCAGTGCAAATACGACGCAGCCGAACACCAGACCGATGCCAATGCCGGTGAACATGGACTGCTCGGCGCGTTTTTTATTGCCAGCACCCACGTTCTGGGACACAAAGGATGCCATGGACTGCATCAGAGAACTGGGGATCAGCATGGCAAAATTAACGATCTTGCACGCCACACCGTAGCCGGAAGATGCCTCCAGCCCCAACCGGTTGACGAAGGCGCAGAGCGCCAGAAAGGAAAGCTGGGTCAAAAACTCCTGCAAAGCCAGCGGCAGACCGATGCCCAGAAATTTTTTGCACTGGGGGTTCGGCTTGAAATCAGAGCGATGGATTTTGAAGGGCAGCTCCTTCTTCAGCAGCATTGCGATTGCACAGATTACGCTGACGGCTTGTGCTGCTACCGTAGCAATGGCGGCACCGGCAGCATCCAGATGAAAACCAGCCACCAGCACCAGATCGCCAATAACATTCACAATGCACGCCACCAGCACAAAGATCAGCGGAGAGCGGCTGTCGCCCAGACCGCGGAAAAGAGCCGAGAGCATATTATAGGCTACAATAAAGAAGATGCCGCTGCCGCAAATGCGCACATAGCTGGCGGTCAGGTCCAGGGCTTCGGCAGGAGCCTGCATCAGACTGGAAATAAGCCGTGCAAAAAACACCAGCACCACGAACAGTGCAGCTGCCAGAAGGGTGAACACAACAGCTGCCCCGCCAATGACTTGCCCGATGTACTGCGGTCGTTTTTCGCCCAGATAGCGGGCAATGAGCACTGTGACACCCATGGCAAGCTGGGTGACAACAAAGGTGACGAGGTTGAGTACCTGACTACCGGTGGAAACCGCAGACAAGCCTGAAGTGGAGCCAAAGCGCCCCACTACCAGAAGATCTACTGCGCCGTAAGCGGCCTGCAGCACCAGCGCACCCAGAATGGGCAGCATGAAAAAGGCGAGCTTTGGCAAAATGCGGCCTTGGGTAAAATCGGTCTTATCGTTTTTCAAGAGAATCTTTCCTTTCGCACATAATAGCATAGAATTTTTCCAGCGTTTGGATGGTGCACGCTGCATCCTCCTCGGAAATGCCGTCCAGATACGGGAGCAGTTGCGAGAAGTAGTCCGTATTGTACTTCTGGGAAAGCGCTTGCCCGCTCTCGGTGAGGAACAGATAGGTCACGCGGCCATCTTCAGCGGACACCTGTTTTCTCAGATACCCTTTGTGCTCCATCTCTTTTACGGTACGGGTCACACCGGGGCGGGGCAGATTCAGCGCATCGCTGAGATCAGAGATCTTCGGCCAGATGCCACGGGTCTGCAATTTCTGAATAACATCCAGACACTGGATATAGGAGGATGTCACACCCTCCGGCAGGGCAGGCAGCATCTCCCGTGCCCGCTTTGCCAGATAGCAGGCATCCAGCAGCTGCTTGATCAGTTCGATGGTCATAATGAAATTCCTCTCCAAACGATTATCGAAGGTAATTAACATTGATAATTATATAGAACTACCCGGGAATGTCAAGTCTTTTTGAAAAATCGGAGATGTCGGCAGCTTTGAGGCATCTGCTTCCGGCATACCATTCTAGAGGGTGTTTGAGCGAATACAGTCTGAACCATGGATTAGAAGATCAAATACAAAACAAAAACAGGGTGCGTCCCTGAATAGGACGCACCCTGCCAGCGTAATTCACGATTTGATTCGTTGGCAACAACCGTGAATTGCATATCGCAAACAGGTCGTTGAGAATTGCTCTGCTTGTAAAACTTGCGATTAAAGCCACAGATAACAGCGATATGTACAACAGGGCGTTCCCCGTCGGGAACGCTCTGCTTTTCTTTGCTGGGGGCATGATGAGCCTGCTCCGCCTGCCATGCAGCAAACTCCCGCTGTCCTACCTCGCTGTTCCAGCAGGCAAGGATGGCCGGGTAGAATGCCCGTGCCAGACGGTCGATGGCTTCATCGGGATAGGGGGAAGTGTTTGTGGACTTTTTCTTTTTGTTCAAACGCACGCTCCTTTGATCGTCCCACCGCAGCAAAGCCGGGCAAGAAAATCAAAGTTCCATTTTTTATCAGGCGCAAGGGCGCGGATGCTTTCCGCCCTGCTCTTGCGGCTAGTGGCTCGTTGATGGCTTACAAGTGCCTGTCGTTATGCGGTCTTTTCTTCTTCAAGGGCTTCTGCAAGAGCCTTTTCCAGATAGGTTTCGATTTCAGTCAGGTAGTTAGCAGGTCGCTGCATTGCGAAGCGGAGAACCTTCTGCTTTTCCGGGTCAGTGAAATAGCTGGGATTGTTTTTGAGCGTTTTCTTCCATGAGTTTTTCATCATTTCGGTCGCACGGCTCAAAGATTTGTAAACCTTCATAAACTCGTCCGGTACATGATAGCACCGAAATTCTTCTGTTTGTGGTGTGGGCATGGGAACGAGTTCCGCTTTTTCAGGTTCAAATTCTGCGCTGGCAGATTCCAACACTTCCAATGCCTCTGGATGCAGGATTTGAGCAAGGACATCTGAACGATGCTCGACACTTGCCTGCACAAGCTTGGACATTTCTTCGTTGGTGAACTTCACTTCGCCGGAAAAGACTTTCTGCTTGATGCCGGGAGAGAGATTATCTGCGATGTCGATGCCTCGTGTATAGTGGCTGGCACGAAGAACGGAGGCACGGCTGACACCGTTTTCCTCTGCGATTCGGTCGCAGGTTTTCTTCCCGGAGTGGTGGTTATCACCGTGATCACCACCACTTTTCTTTGCTAAAGTGTACTGATTGCCCCGAAAGATTTTTGCAGCTTTCTTCTCGGCTTCGTACTGCTTCCCAAGCAGATAGCGTTTCTGTTCAGGACTCAGGTTTCGCCGTCCCAACTGATTCCGGCAGATCCACGCAACGGCTTCTTCGCGGTTCTCAAATCGGAGCGGCATGGTGGAAAAATAAATCTCAGGATGCTTCTGGAGGATGGCATAACGGTTGTGTCCATCAACAAGGGTATTACCCCAGACAACCAAAGGAGAGATCAGCTTGCCCTCTTTGAGGATGTTTTCTTCAAGCTGCTTAAATTCATCATCGGTCAGAGGGGGAATCTGGGACTGGAACTCAGGGTCGATTTTCAGATTGATCATACGCACACTCCTTTATCTCTCCTGCTGCGCCTGTTCTTCCTCTCGGAAAAAGGACGCAACATTCTGCTTTGCGGTTTTCAGTTTGAGCAGTTCTTCCTTGGCTTCCTTGTACTGCTCGTAGAACTTTGCCTTTTCGGATGCCAGCTGCGCATACTCGGCTTCCAGCTTTTTCGGGCTGGGCAGCTTGGTGATGTTGTTTGCCTTGAAATAGGCTGCTGCCACCCGGTATGCTGTCAGCTCTGCACGGTGCTGCTCCTCAAAGGCTGCGGGTCGTTTGGCAGTCTTTAACTGCTGTGCGACATTCTTGGTGCTGGTGTAGGCTGCGATGTGATAGCGCAGCTCATTGTTGGTTTTCATGCGACCTTCGAGGTCTTTCACCACCGCCAGCGAGTCGTGATACTTGGTTTCCAGTTCGGTGATGCGCTGGTTCAGGGCGTCCTCGTCGGTCAAGCCCTTTTCCTGCAGAAGCTTCACGGTCTGTGCCATAACTTTGAGATTGTGTTTCGTGAGCCAACGCTTATAGCCAATGCCTTTGCCCTCGGTCATCCTCGACTGGATGTCGATCAGTTTCCCGATGGTATCCTGCTTGGACTGTACCTTGGGTTTGCGTTCGGCGTTTGCCTGCAATGTGGCAAGCACTGCCGTCTTATCGAACTTGTCCCCGAGATGTTTCGCGCGGATGAACTTCGTTCTGCCAGCAGGCAGATAGCTAAGCTGTCCACGGCTTTCCTTGACGGCAATGCCGTACTGCTGCATGAGCTTGTCAGAGAAATCTTCAAAGCTGGTGGCACGGTACAGCACCGAAGAAATCTGTTTCCTCAGGGTATCTTTTACGGTTTCAAACTTCTTCTGCTTGGGCTGTTGTCCAGCTGCGGCAAGGGCTGCGTTTGCAAGGTCGAGCTTCTGCTGCCCACGCCGTCTTGCCCAATACTCGGCTTCGCTCACGCGCTCCTTGGAGCCGTTGAGCAGGTCGATCTGGTACAGACCAGCACCCTCACACAGCTCCATGACCTCAACACGCAAGTGCCGCATGGTCTGGGCGGTGCTGGAGTGCTTCATGCCCTCACGCCAGTCACGGGGCTTCTGCATATAGGGCTTGCGTTCCACCTCGCGCATTCGGATGCTGCCGATCACGATGTGGACATGGATGTTTCCCGAATGGTTGTGCCCATCCGGGTGCGTGCAGACGATGGCGGGATGACCGGGAAAGTTTTCTTCGCAGAATTTCAGGCCAAGAGCCTGTGCCTTTTCCATGGTCAAGCCGTTGTCAGCTGCATCTCTTGGGTCAAAGCTGATGATATACTGGTGACTTTTAATATCTTCCGGGTGATTGTTCTTGTTGTACTTTCGGTTTGCAAGCAGACAGGCAGTTGCAAACGAATAATCGCCACACTCAAGGGTGTCGATCAGGTACGAATCCCGCAGCATGGGCCTGCCTTGTTCGTCCAGAATTACCTTGCCGGAAAATTCATCGTGCTGGTAAACGAGGTACGCTTCGATGGCGGTATAGTCCGAGTTTTTAGAGGCGATATGCTTGAGCGTTGCCATACAGTTCACCCAGAACTTTCTCGGCGTGGAGCCGGAATGCAGTCAGGTCTGCAAGTTCGTCAAGAAGTTTCGCCCGGAGCTGTTCGGTGTCTGCTCCGCCAGAGTTAAAGTGTCGTGCGAGTTGGTTCAGGTTGCCGCCCACCCTGCTGCACTGGGCAAGCAGGGTGGAAACAGCGGTCAGGGTTTCTTCTCCGCCGCCAGCAACGACAACAGTGCGCTCGATCTTCGCACTGTGCAGCGCACGGCGGATGAGGGTGGACAGGGAGAGATGAAGGAGTTTTGCGGTTTGTTCGAGTTCCATCTTTTCAGTTTCCGTTACTCGGAACTTGATGATGTGCGTTTTGTTGTTCGGCGTGTCGTGGCGGTGGGTCGTGCTGGGATTCGCTTTGACATTCGTTTTGTTCATTGAACCTCCTGTCGTTTCGGATAGCTCCTCGGTGAAGCTATGTAAGCACGACACGCCGTTTGTTCGCGCCATCAGGCGCGAACTATGAGCAGGGTTTGGGGCAGGCACGCCCCAACAAGATCACTTCGGAAATGCAGACGCATTGCAGAAGTGAAGTCCCGGATGGACAGGAAATTTTCAAGAATTGAAAATTTGTGGCCACGGGACGGTTCTTGCTCTCCACCGCTGCGCTCAAAACGCATTTCCGAAAGTTGTTTCCGAATTGTTAAGACGCAAAAATAAGTAGAGAGTTCCGCTGCTCGTGTATGTTGATCGCCGTTTGCTCCGAACGAAGTTCCTGCCCCTGTTTTGCAGCGGCGTTGGCCGAAAAGCCGGTATCACGCTCGGACGGCTCATGAAATTCTCAAGGTACGGCTTCCCCAAAAAGAAAATACCGCCCACGCAGTACAGGCGAAGGATTTTGTCGGGTGAAACAGACGGCAAAATGATCGGGTGTGTTGCGGGGCGGTAAATCTTCGCAGGAAATAAAACCGCACAGAATCGTTTCTTTACAGAAATCGCTGTGGATTTGTTGGGAATGATAACATAAGTATTGATGTGTGTCAACACTTCAGGATAATGAATACATCAGATGAATGAAACACACAAAGTACAAGCAAAAGCAAAGCAATGTTTTAGGAGAATGTTTTAATTTTCGCAGTTCAGGCGGACTTGGACGGTAAACACACCGTCTTTCTTTTTCGTATAGAAGTCACCATGGTTCTCCTGAACGATACGATTTATATTTTTTAGTCCGTAACCGTGATACTCTCCGATGCGGATTCCGCGAGAAGTATCACTGTATGGGTTTTCCAGCCGATAGAAGAGGCTTCGATACTGCTTGCGCAGCTGTAGATGAATGATTCGCTGTTCTGCTGGCAAGTCGCAGCAGGCTTCAATGGCATTGTCAAATGTGTTTCCGATGATGATGCTCAAAGACAACGATGAGATCGTCAGAACTTCAGGAATCGTCACATCCAGTTTGACTTTGATGTTATTCCTTTCCGCAATTCGTAAGTAATAATTCAAAAGAGCATCAACAACAGGATTTCCGACAGCAGAAATATTTGTGGAACGCTCGAAAACATTCGTGGCGGCCTGTGCGATCTTGTGAAGTTCTTCGGTATCACCGTGTTCTGCAACTGCCTGCATCGCCAGAATGTATTTCTTCACATCATGCTGTAGAGAACGGACTTCTTCCTGACGTTCTTTGAGCTGCTGGTAGTATTCCATTTGAAGGTTGTACTGCTGCTCATTGAACTTGACTTTGAATTTTTCTAGCTCATTTTCCCGGAGAGCTTCCACATAGAACACGATCAGGATGTTTATAAGGAGAAGTACAGCCATAAGGCCGACCATATAATCAGGGAAATAATCATCCGCAGCATGATACTGTGCCACATAACAGACCGCGATACTTGCGATTTGAATCGCAATGATCGGCAACAGCCATAGGATGCGCAGAGCATTTCCCTTTCGGCTGAAAAAATGTGAAATCAGAACTACGAGTGGAATTTGAATCAGGTTTGAAAAAACAATATAGACCAACCGTGCTGCCCCAGCCTGCATCAGAATGTCGGTATCCGGGATACGCAGCCCAATCAGAAGCATTGCAAGCACTTCCACCAAAGCAATCAGTGTGAAGAAAGCTCCGCTTGCAAAAACCGCCTGCCACGGTCGCACCTCATAGAACAGCAATGCAAGGAGAAATCCGCCAACTAAAAGATAAATCGTGCGCTGCGTTACCCAATCCGGGAATAAACTCAAAGCGCACTGCCCAGCGATCAAGAGTGCAACATATGACGCATAGAACCACCTTGAGACGGGTTCCTTTTTGGGAAACAGCCGACCGATAAAAAGCAGCAACAGGGCAATGTTGGCAAAGCTCCCTGCAAACTCAACGAAATAATAAAGCATCATCTTCCCAAATAAGCGTTGAAGATCTGATTGAACTCCTGACGCTTCCTCCTGCTAATCGACAGCTGATGTCCGCTGGAAAGAAAAACAGCGGTTCCCGTAGCGTAAACAATGTGTTCCATGTTGACGAGATAACTTTTGTGTGGTGACACAAAGCACCGTTTGGGAAGTTGCTCCAAGGCTTCAGGAATGCTCATTCGCAATGTAAGGTCTTGCTCCTTACAGTGAATCAGAACTTTATGTCCGTGGCTTTCCAGAAAGTAAATGTCCGATGTTTCCAAGGACATGGTAATACCATCGTATTCGATCGTAAAATGTTTGGAGTTCAGTTCCTGAAGGACGGCATCCATTGCCGCAGCGAACAGTGTCTGATCCAAAGGTTTGACAAGGTAGCGGAATGCAACGCCATATCCCTGCACAGCGTACTCATGCCGCTTCGTGACAAATACCACCAAAGGATGCTTCTCCATTTGGATCAAAGACTGCGCCAACTGAAAACCGTTGGATGGCATCTCGATATCGAGCAGAAGCAGATCAAAGGATTTCTTCTGCATCTGCAATTCGCTCAGAAGTTCATTCCCGTCCATGTAAGTCTCAATGTCAAAGCAGCCTTGCACATCGTACTGCTGGACGCTTTGAACAATGCCATCAAGGTCTGATTTCTCATCATCGCAGACTGCAACGTGGTACTTCAGCATTTCGACAACCTCCACAAAATAATGTCCTGCTACTATTATAGACTGTGCAAAGGCTCCTTACAAGTAGCCTGACCTACCACTTTTGTCACCAGAACGACCAGTTTTGCCAAACCTCTTGATTTTGCTGAAATTTATGATACAGTGAAGCAAAAATCAGAAGATAAGGTGGCGCAACTGCAATGTGGGAACGCACGCTGTCTCAAAAATTAGTCCGTCTTTTCTGCGAGCAAAAAGTGATAGATGAAGCAAAGGCGGATGCGTATGTCTATGGGTACGAGTTGCTCATATCATCTGTTGTGAGCATTCTGCTTGTTATTCTCATCGCTGCTGTGTGTGGTGATGTGCGGTACGCACTTTCATTTTTGATCGGGTTTATCCCACAGCGAATCTACATTGGTGGATATCACGCAACGTCGCACACCAGATGCTATCTGGCGTTTACCGGACTGGCACTTATCTGCATTTTGCTAAGTAATGCAATCGCAGCAAATCACCTTTTTCGTATCCTGACAACAGCAGCTCTTTTGGTCATCTCCATCTTTCTCTCTCCTATCGAAGCAAAGAATAAGTCTTTAGGTGAAAAGAAGAAGTCAAGTTACAAGACAATCGCATCTGTTCTTTCGTCAATAGATTTCCTGCTTGCCATTTTTAATGTGCTTCCGTATACACGTCATGTAGTTTGCTACTATCTCTCCAAATGGGTATTGATTGTATTCTCAACAATTCCTTTGGTTCAACAAAAATTTAATGCCAACTTTTGTAGATAGGGAGGTGATAACATGAAAAAAAACAAATGGGTGCTGCTTCTTATCGCTTTTGTTGCATTTTTGGTATTGGTTTATTTTATTGGTGCTTGCCTTAATGCAACGGCAGAGGCATTGACAATTATTTCTCTCTGCATCGGCATACTGGTCATTTATTTAGTCGTAAAAGCAATCAAATCAAAATAAGGAAAGGAAAATGTGATCATTAGTACAAGAAAATTTATCAAAAAACTTACGGCGAGTCTGCTTTTTATTGCGGTTGTAATGTCGTTTGGCGTTCAGTCTGCCTTCGCTGAATCGAATTCACCGAAAGCTACCGTTAAGAACAACGTTGTTACTTTTAGCAATCTCGATCAACTGAAGGCAAACGAGAAGCTCACAATTGCGGTAGTTGACAGTAATGGTGATCCAGCAACTATTACTATCGAGTCAGTGGACAATTCAATTTCTCGTGTAGCGAAATCGTCGAATTCTTGGAAGGTTTCGTATAAGGGAGTGGTGATTCATGCATATTTTTATATGACAGTGACGAATAACAAAGTCACAAATGCATGGGACTATTCGATTACAACTTTGGGTTCCACATATAGTGATGCAAGTTTGACGTATAACTCCAGTTCGGCAAAACTCACCTTTACCAGTAACGCTTATAATGGTATTGCTTCTCATACTTGCTGGCTGAAGGGAACTCCTCGCGGAACAAACAATGAAGTCGATGTAACGTATTCTATGTAATGTGGAGGACAATATGAAACAGAATTCACAAAAACTGATTTTTTTCCTGAGTAAAATTACATGTGCTTTTGCAATGGCGATTGCAGTCTTAAGTGTGAATAGCACCTGCTGCTTTACAGCGTATCAGCCGGATGTCCCTGAATCGCTTGATCGCAACTAAACTCATATGATAGACATTATATCAAAAACGATGTGAGGTGATAGAATATGAAAGATGTATCTCGAAGAGAATTCTTGAAAACTTTATGTTTAGGCATAACAGTAGCCGCTTTACAAAATTTGCCAATGACAACGGCTTTTGCAGACAGTGCAATCAGTAAAACAAAAATTATTTCTAAAAGCGACCGTGAAAATTTGGTGGCTACTGTTGCAAGAACTGTGCAAGTGTCCTACAAAATAGATAAAAATACGATCATTGAAGTAACTCGCTTTACTGATATTGATGGACAAAATGTTACCTTGAACCGGAGCGTTAAAGAAGATGGTACAGGTGAACTTGTCTATACGAAAGCCCAAAAAACGAAAAAAAGCAAATTGACCAATCAAAGCTATGATGTCTTTTTGAAATTAGCAACTTCAAAATCTATGCCTCAAACAAGGGGAGCCACTGTTGGAAGTGATGTTACAGGATCACAGTATAAGCATATATTTGTATCAAATCTCAGCTATACAATTGACAATACGGCGATTGCGCAAATTGAGATTGGTGGAGTTGAAACTGCAGCAAGCCTTTTAATTACTGGGTTGCACTTGCCGGGAAGCACTGCTGTTACGGTTGGATCCTTTTTGGTTAGTGTGGTTCTAGCTACTTCTCCATCGAAAGTTGTTATAAATCAATCGCTGTATGAAGTCCATTTCGCATATGATAATAGCTACTATACCCATTGCTATCATGATATTTTGTATTCGTATGATTCCGGTGGACACCTTATGGATACTACAAAATCGTACCATCAAGCTGTGGGAGGCTAAGAATGAAAAAAGGCAAAAGCAACTTTTTTCTTATTGCTCCTTTTGCCCTTTGGGGCTGCATTTCAGTATGGACTAGTAATCTTGTCCGATTGACAGATAAAAGCGCAGTACCTTATGCTTGGGCTTCTTTGTTTTTCTCATATGGAATCGTAGCAGTGCATTATATCCAAGTGGCAGTATCCTCCAAAGGCTGTAACAATGCCGAAAACGAAAAAATTGCATGGGTTCAGCTTGGGCTTTCAACTTTGTTCTTGATAGTAGCTGTTGTTCTAGCTATTCAATGAAGGAAAGCAAAGTAATCACCCAAAGCAGTGTAAGGTCACAATATTTTCTATTCCAGCAGTATTCTAGTAGTTTCAGCATTTGTATGGTTCACATTTATTTGCCGAGGAGTATACACCTGAAGGGGAAAATTTAATGAAGGTGATTCCAATGGAGCTTTAGTGTATTGAGTGAAGAAAAAAAAATAAATTAGGAGGCAGTATACTATGACTAACAAAATCAAACGGCTGATTTCCATTCTATTGGTCACGGTTTTATTTCTCCTGACCATTCAGCCAGCATTTGCAACTGGAAATAAGAGAAAGATCGATGATTATTCGATAGAAGAACTTCTCAATCTTTCTGTGCAAGAACAAGAGAATCTCGGATTTTATGTTTTGGCCGAGGTTCCAATGCGCATTCCTGTTTCTAATACAGACGGCTCAAGAGTTGTATCGTATATTGATGGAACATGGAGAGTTCTTTATACAAAGGCCAATGGATTGGGCTTTTATATGAGTGGAACTACCGTCGGTATTGGCCCGGATTTAATAAAAAATGTTTCAGGAACGGATTACTACACGAGCTATTCCGATAACATCGAACGAAGCTGCCCATTTTCAACGACAGCACTAGTTCCAGAACAAAGTATATATAATACAACCTATACATATGACTTCTATGATGTTGGAACTTATCTTGATTGCAGCGTTGGGTGTTATTTTGGAGTGGTTGGCTCAAGCAAACCAATCTATTGGAGTGCAACTACACAAGTTACCATCCCGAAATTATGATTTTGACCAGCTATGGATGAAATTGTTTTTGAACCCAGTGATGTCAATATGTTAGCAGCTTTAGGCATCGTCGAAAGTGTAAAGTTGTTTCCGTTTATGTTATCAATGGGAGAACTTCAATATGCTTGCGATTCAGAATATCGTTGCAAACAATTCGTGAATTGCCTTTCAGAATATTATCCTGACAGCCAAATTGAAGCTAGACAACTGTGGTCGAAATATCATGGTACAGCGAATGCGGTTCAATGTGATATGATAAATCATAAGCCACTGCGTGTTTGGGTCAGGAGTTCTGCCGATTGTTGGTGCGGCATTTATTATATTTGTTACTATGCAGCAAAGTATGGTACAAATAGAATTTTGCTTGCATCCAGAGAAGGTCTGAAAGAATTTATGGAAGGGAAAACCGATAAGATCTCACAAAAGTATTTGACGGAAGAAACTATTACTGAGTATGCCAAAAGATGGGGAAAGCTATTAAACGAAAACACCTCCATGCGTATTTGGCATGCGAACGATGTTAAAAGCGTTAACATAGATTATTTCGACCAGAGAATTATTAGTTTAGTATCGAGAATTCCTATTTCGGTTGGTGAACTTACCGCAGACGTATTAAAAGCGATTTCTGCTCCGGTAAGTGACTGGTATGTCATGAAACGCATAGAAGCACTTTTGAAAAAGGGTGTTCTTCAAGTCGTTATTCCAAACAAAATCTTTTATAATACCATCGTCCAGCTAAACGAAGAATAAAGGAATCCGAGCAAGTCGGCCCAACAGTCACCTCATTTCAACGAGAGGGGTGGCTGTTGGGTCAATTGTTCAAAAAGAAAAACTGAAGATAATAAAAAGTCTTGATTTCTCCATCAAAACATGGTATATACATTATACGAAACAGTGCTTTGAAAGAACGCTCCACCGTTCAATGACGTGTAAAGAGAGGTGCTTGCCATGACCGCTGTGATCTACGCCCGCTATTCCAGTGATAACCAGCGCGAAGAATCCATCGAAGGCCAGATTCGTGAATGCACGGCCTATGCCGAAAAGAATGACATCACTATCGTCAAGCACTACATTGACCGCGCCATCTCTGCCAAGACGGATAATCGCCCTCAATTCCAACAGATGATAAAGGACAGCGACAAGAAGCTGTTTGATATTGTTCTGGTCTGGAAACTTGACCGCTTTGCCCGGAATCGCTACGACAGTGCCCGGTATAAGACCCAGCTGAAGAAGAACGGTGTCAAGCTCATGTCGGCTACGGAGATCATCTCCGAGGGGCCAGAGGGTATCATTCTGGAATCGGTTCTGGAGGGCTATGCAGAATACTACTCTGCCGACCTTGCCGAAAAGGTTGTCCGTGGACAGACAGAGAACATCCTGAAAGGCCGCTGCAACGGTGGTCGTGGAACGTTTGGATATACGCTGGATTCCGAGCGGAAATTTCACATCGACCCGCTTGCCTCCCCTTTCGTGCTGGAATCGTTCACGAAGTATCGGGATGGCCTCACGATGAAAGAGATTCGGGACTGGCTGAATGAAAACGGCATCAAGAACCCGGTCGGAGGCGAATTTACTTACAACAGCGTGGAGCACATGCTCAAAAACCGGCGTTATATCGGAGAACTGAAATTCCGGGATGTGGTCGTGCCGGATGCGATTCCGCCCATCGTGCCGCTGGAACTGTTCGATGATGTGCAGGAAAAGATTGCCAAAAACAAGAAAGCCCCTGCCCGAAGAAAGGCAGAGGACGATTACCTGCTGACAACCAAGCTGCACTGTGGTTGCTGCGGTGCGCTGATGTTTGGCGAAAGCGGCACAAGCCGGACGGGAGAAGTCCACCGCTACTATAAATGTGCCACGGCCAAAAAGAAGAAGGGCTGCAAGAAGAAAACTGTCCGCAAACAGTGGCTGGAAGATCTGGTGGTCAACCAGACCATGCAGCTTGTCCGGGACGATGCCGCCATGGAATCCATTATCGCCAAGGTCATGGAGCTGCAAGACCGAGAGAACACCAACCTTCCTCTCTATGAGAAACAGCTCCGGGATGCAGAATCGGGTATCCAGAATATGCTCAACGCAATTCAAGCCGGAATCCTCACCAGTTCCACCAAGGAACGGTTGGAACAGCTCGAAGAAACCAAGCGTGAGCTTGAAGCCCGCATTGCGGAAGAAAAGCTGGCAAAGCCAAAAATCAAAGAGGAATTTATCCGTTTCTGGCTGATGCGCTTCCGTAAACTGGACATGAGCCTGAAAGACCAGAGGCAAGCGTTGGTGGATACGTTCATCAATTCGATTTATCTGTACGATGATAAGGTTTTGATAACCTTTAACTATAAAGAAGGTACACAGACCATCACGTTTGAGGAAGCGGCCCAAGCCGCATCAAAGGAAAATGGTTCGGATTTGGATTGCTTTACTGCACCAAAAACCAGTACACATCGTGTGCTGGTTTTTCTTTTTGTGCGAGGGAGGGGATCTCGAACAAGGCGGCGGCATTTATGCCGCAAGCAAAGCCACAGTGCGGCTTTGCTTAGCCTGCGGGTCCCAATCAATAGGAATGTCTATCAGGGGTGTACTCATTTTGTACCGGTTTCTTTTTGTGCGAGGGAGCAGACCTCGAACAACACTATTTATTATATAAAAGAAAGCGCGATGAATTCTGAGAACTCATCGCGCTTTTTCTCTTATGCGGGTAGTGGGGGTCGAACCCACACGCCTTGCGGCACAGGAACCTAAATCCTGCGCGTCTGCCAATTCCACCATACCCGCGTATTCTTCTATTCTGCAGCTGCGGCCAAACCGCCTTAATATAGTATCAGTTCCGGCGGAAAAAGTCAATCACTGCATTGATATTTCCGCCCTTCACAGCGCATACTATCGCCGGACGATCGTATCATTTTCCATGGCGGAAAGGGGCTTTTTGCCGATGCGCAGATCAAAACTACGCCGCGCTGGCAGCATTGCGGCAACTTATCTTCTGGTGGCCGCGCTGGCAGTGCTGGGCTGGCTGTGGCACAGTCTGCCTGCTGAAATTTTGCTGGAACCCGGCCAGACCCTTACCCTGCCCCGTTTTGCCTATGTGCAGCCGCTGCGCACCGCTGGCTCCCGCAACGCGGCCAGCACGCAGGCTGCGGGCAGCTATCAGGCCACTTTGTCCATTGGCGGGTGGCTGCCCGTCAAGACTGTGCGCGCTCTGGTGGAAACACGTCCGGTGGTAACCGTGTGCGGTACGCCTTTCGGCGTTAAGATGTTCTCCGAGGGTGCGCTCATTGTGGGCTTTTCCGACCTGAACACCCCGGACGGCACCGCAAACCCCGCCAAGAAGGCCGGGCTGCGGCTGGGCGACCGGGTGGTGCGCATGGACGACACCCTGACCGAGACGAACGATGCCGTGCACGATGCTCTGGAAACGGCCGCAGGCGCGCCGGTGCAGGTGGTCTACATCCGCAATGGTGAGCAATTCCAGACCCGGCTGACCCCCGTGTGGGACAGCACCGCCGGGCAGTGGCGCGCCGGGATGTGGGTGCGGGATTCTTCCGCCGGGGTAGGCACCATGACCTTTGTGGACAATGCCGCCGGGGTGTTTGCCGGGCTTGGCCACCCCATCAGCGACAGCGACACCGGTGAGAGCGTGGCCCTGCGCAGCGGCGAGATCGTCCCCTGCCAGATCGTGGGGTGTACCAGCGGCACCGTGGGCAGCCCCGGTGAGCTGAAGGGCCGCTTTCTGAGCACCCATGCGCTTGGCAGCATCTGCATCAACAGCAAGACCGGGGTCTATGGCAGAACACGGGCTGCATTTTCCGGCCCGGAGCTGGAGATGGCTTTTGCGCAGGAGGTGGTGCCGGGCGATGCCGAGATCTGGACGACTGTGGACGGCGAGGTGCCCAAGGCATACCGCATCCGCATTGAAAAGGTAAACGACGCAGACCCCCACCGCAACATGATCCTGCGCGTGACCGACCGGCAGCTGCTTGCCAAAACCGGCGGCATCGTGCAGGGCATGAGCGGCAGTCCCATCCTGCAGAACGGCAGACTGGTGGGTGCAGTGACCCATGTGCTGGTAAACGACCCCACGCGGGGCTACGGCATTTTTGCTCAGACCATGCTCAAGCAGGCCCGCGCTGTTGAAAAAACAGACGATGCTGCGCAGCCATAAAGCTGATCTGCAAAAAAATTTGCGCATTTCGATTTTCTTTGCCAAAATTTACCAATATAAACCGTTGAAAGTTCTGGAAAATTATGGTAAAATCCATGGTGTTAAGGGAACTGCACACATTGGAGGAAACAACCATGGACAAAGTTAGATTTTTGATGTCGGATACTGGTGCCCCGTTCACTGCCGCCTGCCGCGAAGCGCTGGAGCAGAAGGGCGTGGATGTGACCGTTGTGGAAAAGGACGGAAACAAGGTCCTGCAGAAAATGCTCACCGTGCGCCCGCAGGTGGTCCTGCTGGATGCTTTTATGCCCGGTCTGGATGCCCTTGCGGTAAAGCAGCGCTACAATGCCGCCGGTGAGCGGCACACCTCCTTCTTCGTGACCGGTGCCTTCCAGAGCGAAGAGATGGTACAGGAGCTGCTGGACGAAGGCTTTGCCTACTACTTTGTAAAACCCTTTGATGAGACCGTGCTTGCCGCACGGGTGCTCAAGGCGGCACTTGGCCCGGAAAAGCACATCCTGCACACCAGCGTGGACAGCGATGAGCTGACCGTTACCGAGATCCTGCATCAGATCGGCGTCCCCGCCCACATCAAGGGCTACCAGTTCCTGCGGGATGCCATCCTGCTCACCATGAACGAGCCGGAGTATATCAACGCTGTGACCAAGCGCCTGTACCCGGAAATCGCCAAGAAAAACGGCACCACCGCCAGCCGGGTGGAGCGCGCCATCCGCCACGCCATCGAGGTGGCATGGGACCGGGGTGATGTGGACACCCTCAACAGCTACTTCGGCTACACCATCCATAACCTGCGCGGAAAACCCACCAACAGCGAGTTCATCGCGATGATAGCCGATAAGATGCGGCTGGATAAGCGACAGAGGGTGGGGTGAGAGAGAAACGGTAAAGCGTCTGAAAATATTCCATAATATTCCAACAATGGGAGCTGTACCAATAAATAAAGCGAAAAACGTTGTGGAAATATGGAACCAGACCAATAAATAGCTTGAATCTAAGGCAATAAATCTCCTGTATTTATTGGGTCATAGTCCCGGCAAATACAGGAGGTTATTTTTTATGCTTATCCGGGATGTTGAGATGTTCATTGAACACTGTGAAAACAAAGGGCTTGCGGCAAAGACGATTGGAAGTTATGAACAAACGTTGCGTCTTTTGATGCTTTACCTTGATGAACAGGGCATCACACAGACAGAGAAAATCACGCACACGGTTATTCAGAACTACGTTAAACAGATAAAGGAACGGGGCAAGTATACTGTCACAAGCAACCCGAACAGCGGGAACTATCAGGAGCGGCGGTTAGATTTTGGCAAGAAAGTGTCAGATGTGACAATCAACAACTATCTGCGGAACATGAGCGCCTTCTTCGGTTGGTGTGTGGAAGAAGATTTGATTCTCCGTTCGCCTGTCAAACGTGGCGATTACATCAAGGTAGAACGCCGCCCGCTTGAGTTCGTGTCGGATGAGGACTTCCGCAAACTGCTGCGGAACATGAACACGGCCAGTTTCAGCGAGTACAGGGATTCTATCGTCATTCAGCTTTTGCTAGATACTGGCATGAGGGTCAACGAATGTCTACTGATTCAAGTAACGGATGTGAATTTGCAAAAGCGGTACATCTATCTCCCGGCGGAAAATACCAAAGGAAAGAAAGGCCGTTATGTATTCTTCTCTGACAAAATGGCAACGCAGCTGCAACGGTGGATAAAGTATAAGGACAGATACCGGGACAGTGACTTTCTGTTCTGTACAAACAAAGGTAAATTTCTTGAGGTGAATAATTTTGAAGCCAATGTTCGCAAGTATGCCCAGCGGATAGGACTAAAGGACATTCACCCGCATGTTTTCCGAAACAACTTTGCAAAGCGCTTTCTTATGAGCGGCGGCGACATCTACACCTTGAGCCGCTTGCTAGGGCACAGCAGCGTTACCGTAACAGAGCAGGCCTATTTGGATGTGAACCAAGACGACCTTGCAGAGATGTACCGCAAGCACAGCCCGCTTAGTAAGATAATCTAAACAGAAGAGCCGCAGACAGGAATCACTTCCCCAGCTGCGGCTCTTTTAATGTAAATAATCGTATTACGGTTCGATTTTGATTTTGTCTTTGGCATATTCCAGCGCAAGACCAATAAGCTCATTTCGAGAGCGGTTTGTTTTCTGCGCCAAATCGTCGTAAAAGTCTACGATGGATTTATCAACCCGAATTGTGAACATAACAGGCTCAGTGCGCTTTGTTATCTTGAGTTCATCCATAATTATCACCCTGTTTCTATTATGATGCACAGAATGACAGAAAGAAATGTTATAATTATGTTTACAATTAAACACAAAATGATATAATGAGAGCAGAAAACCCAAATAAGGAGGAATATACTATGGAGTATCGTTTTGAAGGCACAGATAGATTTCCCGACATAATGTTTACTGACGACAAAATACAGGATGCTAAAGGCAACGAGTGTTATTATAATGATATTGAAAAAATACAAGTTGTTGGCCGTGCTGGAATCGAAAGGCTACAAGAGATGGGAAGAGCAGAAATGGCTTGTGGTGTAGTGTCGATAACAACAAGAGCACATAAAAGTTTTCTCTTTAGCTTTCAGGGAAAAGATATTGATGCTGTAGAGAAATTGGTTTCAGATGTGTCAGAAATGGTATCATCAAGAAAAATGGTCGAGACCCAAAATCGAGTAGAAAAGAGAGAACAAAAAACTATAGAGTTATCAAAGAATCTAAATACGGCGGATGGAATGTTTAACTATTGTAGGCACATAGGGTGCTCTTATGGAAAGTCACCAACATGGGGACATGATAACTTTGGCATTATTGAGGCCTCTTTGACACCAAATGAAAAAGTTGTATTTTCTTTTGTTGGAAGGCCGGAATTAGGAGATTGTTTTGCCTATGCAATTACAAACAGAAGGCTGATTTATGGAATAAAACGATTGATTGGTACAGTTGTGAAGTCCATTAGTTTAGATAAAATCAATGATATAACACTGACTACAACTTTCGTTGCATCTTCTGTAGAGTTTGACTTTCTAAAAGAAAAGTTTGATGTTTATATGCCGAAAGAGGCAGCTAAGATTGTGTACGAGAATGTTCATAAAGCGTTAAATGAGCGTGAAAATGATGAAACAGGTAAAAACGCTCCGCAAATCGTAACCAGCGTTAAGAGTTCTGCTGAGCAGATTCGTGAATACAAAGGGTTGCTAGATGATGGGATTATTACGCAGACTGAATTTGATGCCAAGAAGAAGGAACTTCTGAATCTTTGACAATCAGAACTTACGATAACAGAATCTAAGCAAAAGACCGCAGACGGAACAAAAGCCGCTTGCGGTCTTTTCTTGTTTAGGTGTATATTTTGTCAAAACAGAGTATACTTGCCTATTACATCCCCAAAGCCGCTATTTTTGTAAAAATAGACTTTGTTTTAGATTCTTTTTATATATTGTAAATAAAGTTATTGACTTCAATTTTACAGAGAGGTACAATAGGGGTGGAGATAATCACAGGATGAAAGGACAGGCTTGCAGTATGGCACACATTGCTTATGTACGAGTTTCTACCGCTGAACAAAACGAAGCGCGGCAGATTGAAGCCCTCAAGAAGCACGACATCGACAAGTGGTACACTGAAAAGGTCAGCGGTAAAAACATGAACCGCCCACAGCTTAAAGCTATGTTGGACTATGTGCGAGAAGGCGACACGGTTTATATTCACGACTTTAGCCGCCTTGCACGTTCTACAAAAGACCTTTTAGCTATTGTAGACCAGTTGCAGGAAAAAGGCGTACACCTTGTATCCAACAAGGAGAATCTTGATACAAGCACTTCAAACGGCAGATTGATGCTAACAATGATTGCAGCCATCAACGAGTTTGAACGTGAGAATCTGCTGGAACGTCAGCGGGAAGGAATTGCAATCGCCAAAGCCGAAGGCAAGTTCAAAGGCGGACAGGTCAAGCGAATTGATGATAAGACTTTCTGTGCAGCGTATGACCGTTACCACCGCAGAGAATTGAACAAGACGCAACTTGCAGCAGAATTGAGAATCAGCCGCCCAACACTGGATAAGATGCTGAAGGACAGAGGACTGGCATAATACCACGCACCCCGCAAGGGGTGCTTTTTTTGTCGGAAACATACTCCCCCGCCCAAAAACAAACCCTGCACAAATTTTTGTTAAAATAGTGTGGTAGCCGTTCAATCTGTATTCGGAGAAAAAATCATGACCGATTTAATTTATACCCGGTTTGTGTTCATAGCACAGAAAAAACAAAACGATATACGATATAATAATGATATGAATATATACAGCTGTCAAAGCTGAATTATTAACGGAAAATGAATTTTTCAAAAGTTCTTGACTTTAGAAAACAACAGGTGTAAAATCGAGTGCTGTATCTTTTGACAAAGGCTCTATCATATCTTGATATGAAAAAACAACGAAAATGAATTGAATTTTTTCTTCAAAAGTCCTTGACTTTTCGGCGGCGCAGTGCTATGATGGTGCCACCAAGAGAGCCGAGGACAACGGCCATGGCATCTGGAAGTTCTCTTGAAAATATTCATAAGAAAGGATGATTCCTATAATCAATATCATCGACAATATCATGGGCAAGGGCAAGAGTAGTGCCGCTTTGCAGTACATCAATGACAACAAGGATAAGCGTTACCTGTATGTTGCTCCGTATCTATCGGAGTGTCAGCGAGTATAGATTGCTTGCCCGGATTTGCAGTTCAAAGAGCCATCAGACACAGGAGCACTTCCTACAAAGTCCGCTGACCTTTTGCGACTGCTTTCTGAAGGGCAGAATGTGGTTCTGTCGCATGAACTGTTCAAGCTGTTAAATGATACTGCGATAGAATGTATTAAGGAATTTGATTACACACTATTCTTAGATGAAGAGATAGAAGTAGTCGAAATGTCGGGCATTACCCAAGATGATTTGAAAATTCTGAAAGAGCAGAACCTTATGGAAACCGACCCGACATCTAAGAAGGTAAAGTGGCTTGATTCACAGTACCACGGTGACTTTGAACGGACAAAGCGCGAGATTCAGCAGAAAGCACTTTATGAAGTAGAACCGAATATAATTCTCTGGCAACTTCCGCCGGGGATATTTGAGGCTTTTCATCAAGTTTACATTATGACCTTTCTATTTCGTGGAAGTATGCTGTACCTGTATTTCCAGAAGAATGGCATATCCTTTCAATATTTGCACGTTGAAAAGGATTCTCAAGGAAAATATTATTTTTCACAGGGATATGAAGAAGTGTCAGAATTGGAGAAATCCAGAATAAAGTTCCTTTTAGATGTGCATGATGGTAGATTGAATACTAACTATTTGCCAGAATCCAAAAAGAAAAGGGATATTCAAGAATATTCTGGTCTTTCATCATCATGGCATCAGAGCAGAAAGAACAAAGAATATATAAATATTCTTAAACGAAATGCGATGAACTATATCCAGAATTACAGACACGCGCCAAAGAACACAGTTATGTGGACAACCTTCAAACCTGCTGCAAACAAATATGAAAACCGAAGAATGAAAGCCAATTGCAGATGGAGTGGAAGAATCCGTTGTAATGAATGTACGAGGCCGTGCGGGGTTAATTTTGTTTCATGCAATGCACGAGCCACAAATCGGTATGCGGACAGAACGACATTGATATATCTTTGTAATATATTTCCCGTTCCACCTGTGGTGCGGTATCTTTCACAAGGTACAACAGCCGAATTTGATGCGGACTTGTACGCGCTGGCACAGTTGATGCAATGGATTTGGCGTTCTGCAATTAGAAGAGGAGCGGCAGTGTCATTATATCTGCCCAGTGCCAGAATGAGGAAACTGTTGCTCGATTGGCTAGGATAAAACTTTTTAGCACAAAAAGTGTGCTAAATCTTGATTTTAGCCCCTTGTTTTGTTGGTGTTTGGGCACATTCCCCTTAAAGAGAAAAAGAGATATTTTCAAAATCTAAAGAAAAATTATTTTTAGATTTTTCAAAATATAATATTTTTTATTCCGCCGTATGCCCGCTTGCGTTCGCTTTATGGGCTACCGCTGCGGGCATACTACAATAATTTATTATGGAGGTTTTCATATGATTATAAAAAATATGAACTTTAACCGTAGTGGCTAGGTCTTAGACCTAAGCCTGTCTTTTCCGGCGCTTGCTGTAAACAGATACACCATAACCCAGACTATCACGAACTGTAGAGCAAACTACAGTATCCGTGATAATGTAAAAGGGCAAATGGTTATTCCAACTGCAAATCATCGCGTATATTTAAGAAATGCGAATAATACTCGTATGTCTTATACGATGAAAGAGATAGTTAGGACTGTTTATGATTCTGAATATTGCATGATTGATGATATTCAGGACTTGGACGGAGAAGAGTGGTATTTCATCGAAGAGGGCTATGATAAACTATTTCACAAGTATAGGGAAAGCTATTTGATTAGCAACTATGCTCGTGTGAAAAGCTATATCGGATATAAAGCCGTCTTGATGACGGTGAAGCCATATAAAGAAAATAATGATTATTATATGGTGAATTTCCGAGATGGCAAAAAACGACTACGAAGGAGGATTCATAGAATAGTCGCATATCATTTCTTATTGCCGCTGATGCCAAAGGGCATTGACTTTACTAAATGTGAAGTTCACCATTGGCGGGGCAAAGAGAATAATGAAGCTCGCTATTTATCTATATGTATATTCAAAGAGCAGCACGAACGATATGATAGAATCCGTAGGGGTATAATAAAGTACTGTGCCAAACATCCAGTACGTTGGCTTTTTACGGATTTGGCGGCGTGATTTACAGGGGCTTCTACGCAAAAGGGCGTGGGAGTCCCGTTCTTTTAGATTGAAGAAGAATCTGTATCCCGGCGGAATTTAACCGTCTTAGCCAAATAGCGGCCAAAGACCCCGCCGGGTAGCAAGAAAGACCAGACAAACAAAAAATATATTTTATAGCGGGTTCAGCAGGGACTATGATAAAGGGGTGTTAGACATTCTAGCAGACGTTTTGACCGTCTTTTTGTCTTAGATAATGAAAGTACTCGCATGAAAGATTGATGCGCTGCAAGGTTTGCTAGAGCCTGTTTTGATTCTGACAAGTGAATGAAGCACAGACGGCAGCGGACACAAAACGCCATCCGCTGCAATACAAGCCGTAAAGAGAAGTTGCTTTTATAGGTGGAATGAGGTATACTGGTAGCACAATAAAGCGTTCGAGACTATACCAATAAATAATAAGATTTTGACTTAGATTTATTGCCTACTCTGATACCGTGCCTGCCCACATCAAGGGCTACCAGTTCCTGCGGGATGCCATCCTGCTCACCATGAACGAGCCGGAGTATATCAACGCTGTGACCAAGCGCCTGTACCCGGAAATCGCCAAGAAAAACGGCACCACCGCCAGCCGGGTGGAGCGCGCCATCCGCCACGCCATCGAGGTGGCTTGGGACCGGGGCGATGTGGATACCCTCAACAGCTACTTCGGCTACACCATCCATAACCTGCGGGGAAAACCAACGAACTCGGAGTTCATTGCGATGATTGCCGACAAGATGCGGCTGGATAAACGGCAGAGAGTGGGCTGATTTTTTTCATAGAATCCGCCGTCGTTCATATTCTGATAAGAGCAAACCAAACAGACAAAGGAGGTTTTGCTCTTGAAGCTTGCAGAATATCTCGCACGGCGCAGGCGGGCCAGAGTTGCGGCCGTGATGCTGTTCGCCCTCATTATGGGGTTCGTATCTGCTGCGCCGCCGGTCGTCACCGGATGTCAGGCGCAGGATCTTACCCCGGCACCGGACACTTCGATGCTCTCCCCCGCCGTTTCGGCTCTGGCACAGGAGCAGCAGGAGCCTGCTGCCCAGCCGCTGCCGGAAAAGTGGGTCTGCCTGACCTTTGACGACGGCCCCAGCAAGACCACACCGGATGTGCTCAGCGCGCTGAACGCAGCCGGAGTGCACGCCACATTTTTTGTGGTGGCTACCGGTTACAACGAGAAGTATCTGCCCCTGCTCACCGAAGCGGTCAGCGCCGGGCACCAGATCGCGCTGCACTCTGCTTCCCACGAGTACAGCGATATCTACCGCAGCAGCGACGCTTATTGGGAGGACATTGCCCTTTTAAAGGAGCGCATTGCGCCCTATGTGGATGCCGAGAGCATCCGGTATCTACGGTTTCCGGGCGGCAGCACCAACACCGTCAGTCGGCGCTACGGCGGCAAAGGCCTGATGAAGCAGCTGAAAGCCGAAGTAGAGCAGAAAGGCTGGCATTGGGTGGACTGGAACGTGTGCGCCGAGGATGCCGTGGGCGGGCATCCAAGCGCGGGCACCATTTACCGCAATGTGGTGCACGAGACCGGGCAGCAGACGAACTGCATCGTATTGATGCACGATTCTTCCTCCACACACACCACCGCCGAGGCGCTGCCCGACATCATCCGGTGGTATGCAGACAACGGTTACACCTTCCTGACGGTGGCCGAAGCGCTGCCGCTGAACTGAGCAGACCAGCCCGGTTACAGGCGGTGTTCAAAGCATCGGCCCAGCAGGACCCCCGCTGCTGCCAGTGCCGCCAGCCAGAGCCAGTCCGCTCCGCCGGTCGCCACCCAGCCTGCCGCCAGAATGGCGGCAAAGGTGAACGCTGCGGGCAGAAGGATGCGCAGGACCTGCAGCTGTCGCTCCCGCCGGGACGGCAGCCCGGTGTTCAGCTGTTCCGGAGATGCAGCATCACAGCAGATCTCATCGCGGTACTTGCCCGGGTTGCGGTAGGCTTTGTACGAGATCCCGTCCAACGAAAACTCCGGGTACATTCCTTCTTTTGTCAGGCTGAGCTGCATCCCGTTGGCCTTTGCGTAGGTCTGCAGGGCCGCTGTGAACTCCTGCGGGGTGTTGATGCTGCCCTCCGGAATAAAGGAAAAATGCCTCTGGTGCTGCACCTGTGCCAGCGTGCGGTAATCCTGCACCCAGCCGCAGAAAAAGTTCTGCGGCTGCGCAGGGTCCTCCATCCGGGACAGGCAGGCGTCCACATCCAGTGATGCCACAGACGGGTCCTGCCGGGCCAGTTCTGCACAAAAACGCGCCGCCCCTTCCAGCTGCTTTGCGCGCTGTTCCAGTGCGGTCTTTTGCTCCCGCAGGACACTCCCCAGCGATGCATCGCCTGCAAGCACGGATCGGATGACCGGAAGCGGCACATCCAGCATCCGCAGCATCCGGATGAACCGGAGAGTGCGGATGTCCTGTTCCGTGTAATCACGGTAGTCGTTGCCAGGCAGCCGGGCGGGATTCAGAAGTCCTTCTTTTTCATAGAAGCGGATATTGGGGGCAGACACCCCGCTCTGTTTCGAAGCCTGTTTGATGTTCATTTGCTTCACCTCCGCACTCACATTACACCTTAAAGACACTTGAAGGTCAAGTTTTTTCAAAAAAAGCCCCGGAAAACCTGCTGCTGCGGGCATTCCGGGGCCAAATCTTATTCCGCGTTCTGGCAGAACAGCGAGAAGGTGCGGTAGGCCATGTACAGGTCGGTCTTATGGATGACCTCGAAGGGCGAGTGCATGGACAGCACCGGCACGCCGATGTCCAGCACCGGGATGCCGCGGTTGGCCACGTACTTGGCAATGGTGCCGCCGCCGCCCAGATCCAGACGGCCCAGCTCACCGATCTGCCATGCCACGCCATTGGCATCCAGCAGGCGGGTGATGCCCCCTACCAGCTCGGCGGAAGCATCGCTGGCAGAGCTCTTGCCGCGGCTGCCGGTGTACTTGAAGAAGGCCACGCCGCGGCCTGCGTAAGTACCGTTCTGCGGCTCGAAGGCATTTGCCCAGGAGGGGTCGTAGGCGGCGGTCACATCGGCGGAGAGACACACGCTGTTCTGGAAGGCAAGGATGTCGTCCTGACCGGCGGCGCGGCACAGCAGCTGCATAAAGTGGAACACATACATGCTCTGCATGCCGGTCACACCGTCGGAGCCGATCTCTTCCTTATCGGTCAGCACGCAGACGGTGGTGTGCACAGGATCTTTCGTCTCGATCTCGGCCATAAGGGCGGGGTATGCGTCCACCCGGTCATCGTGACCGTAGCCGCCCACCATGGAGCGGTCAAAGCCCACGTCCCGGGCCTTATGGGCGGGCACCACCTCGATCTCAGCGCGGGTGAAGTCCCGCTCGGTGATGCCGTACTTTTCGTGCAGCAGCATCAGGGTGTTCAGCTTGACGGCCTCCTTGATGTCGGCATCCTCCACAGCGTCGGAGCCGATGAGCACGTTCAGCTCTTCGGCCTTGATGCCCTCGCTGAGCTTGCGGTCGTTCTGCTCTGCACCCAGATGGGGCAGCAGATCGGTGATGCAGAACACGGGGTCATTCTCGTCCTCACCCACTGCAAAGGACACGCTGGAGCCATCAGCACGGGTGAACACGCCGTGGATGGCCAGCGGCATGGTGCCCCACTGGTACTTGCGGATGCCGCCGTAATAGTGGGTCTTGAAGTAGCTGAGGTGGTTTGCTTCGTACAGCGGGTTCGGGCGCAGGTCCAGACGGGGGCTGTCGATGTGGGCGATCACCAGACGGAAGCCCTCCTCAAAAGATTTCCGGCCGATGGTCGCGGCCACCACCGCCTTGTGCTCCTGCACAAAGTAGATCTTCTGGCCGGGGGCATAGGTCTTTTTCGGCTCAAACTTTTCGTAACCGGCCTCCAGCAGCAGCTTTTCGCTGGCGGCGGCAGCTTCGCGCTCGGTCTTGGCAGCGTTCAGGAAGGCTTTGTAGCCTTCGGCAAATGCTGCAGCCTTCTCCTTCACGTCGGCGCTCTTGTCGGCAGCGTACTCCGGCTTGTAAAGCAGCTGTTCGGCAGCCTGCTTTGCGGTAAGTTTCTCGCTCATGTTCCTTATCTCCTCTCAGCTTTCTGCATAGATACGCTGATACCGCGCATAGCAGGAAGTGATCTTTTTTACGTAGTGGTTCATCTGGTTATAGGGAAAGCCCTGCAGCGTTTCGCCGTCTGCGGAGTGCTCTTCCATCTGTAAAAGAGCATCTACCGTGCCCCACCCGCTGTGATAAGCGGCAGCGGCAGTGGCAACATCGCCGTTGTAGCGCTCCATGCACAGGTGCAGGTAATAGCATCCGAACCGGATGCTGGTCTCCGGGTCGTAGAGATTTGCAAAGAGCAGTCCTTCGTCCGGTGCGATCTTGCTGCGCAGCCAGATAAAGGTCTCCTCGGTCATCTGCATCAGGCCCCGGGCATCCACAGTGGAGGTGGCCTGCGGGTCAAAGCCGCTTTCGGTGCGGATGAAGGCATCCACCAGAAGCGGGTCAAGGCCGTAAGTCTCCGCCCACTGGTCCACCAGCGCTTCGTACTTGCGGGGGTATAAAAGCCGTTCTGCCCTGCCCCACAAGTTGGGCACCAGCACAAACAGCAGGATCAGCGCCATGCCCAGCAGGAACAGCCTGCGGCTGCGCATTTTTTTGCGGCGGCGTGCCTTCTGGGCGCGGAGAGCGCGGCGGATGCGGGCCGTCTCCGGGTCGTACTGCGGTGCAGGATCTTGTTCGTTATATCGTTTGTTCAAAGTTCTTTTCCCGCACCTCCTTCTGCCAGAAGCTTTGTGCAGAGCTGCTCTGCCGCAGCCTGCAGATGTGCAAGGCTGGAATCGTTGTGCAGCACATAGTCTGCCTGCGCGGTGAGAGTGCTTTCCGGTGTCTGGGCGTTCAGGCGGCGGGCGGCCATCTCGGCCGAGATGCCGTCCCGGGCCACGATGCGGGCCACACTGGTCTCAAACGGTGCCGTGACCACGCACAGGCGGTCACACTCGGCCTGCGCCGCAGTCCCCACGATGACCGCGCCATCCAGCACGAACAGCGGTGCACCGGCATCCTGTGCTGCCTGCTTTGCCGCACGGATGCGGCGCACGATCTCCGGGTGGGTCAGGCTGTCCAGCGCCGCCTTGCCTTCCGGGGTGGCAAAGGCGCGGTCAGCCAGCAGGCGGCGGTCCAATGTGCCGTCTGCTTTTAAAATGTCTGCGCCGAACCGCTGGGCCAGCCGGGGCAGCAGCGGCGAGCCGGGCAGTAAAATCTCGCGGCTGATCTGGTCGGCATCAGCCAGCGGCACACCGTGGGCCGAAAACACCGCCGTGACCGTGGATTTGCCGCAGCCGCTGCGGCCCGTGATGCCAAGCGCGATCATAGCTTGATCACCCGGAAGGCCGCAGCGCGGATCAGGCGGTTGTACACCGCCATGGAAAGGCCGTCCTTCTGCGGGCAGCGGGCGTAGACCACGGCATCGCCCTGCTCATCCAGCGCGCGCAGGCAGCGGAAGATGTGCTTTGCCTGATCGGCACCGTCGCCCTCGCGTCCATACTCCACGCAGGGCACACCCAGCTTTTCCGCCTCGCCGGTAAAGCACAGGCAGCTGGGATTCTGCTCGGCGTGGGCATCCACATAGGCTTTGAACTGCTCAAAGGTGCCGTCCAGCAAGGTCACATCCGCCTTGGGTGCGTAGTGCTTGTACTTCATGCCGGGGCTGCGCACCACAGCACCCTCCGGCAGCTTTTCGAGGATGGCTTTGGACACTTCCACCTCTTCGCCGAGGGCACGCTCGAGGTCTTCCAGCGTGATGTGGCCCGGGCGGAACAGGGTGGGCTTTTCGCCCACCACCGACACCACAGTGCTTTCTACGCCCACGTCGCACTCGCCGCCGTCCAAAATCAGCGGCAGGCGGCCGTCCATATCGGTGAACACATCCTGTGCGTTGGTGGGGCTGGGCTTGCCGGAAAGATTGGCGCTGGGGGCAGCAAAGGCGCAGCCGCTCTTTTCAATGACGGCGCGGGCCACCGGGTGGCTGGGCATCCGGATGCCCACGGTATCCAGACCGGCACAGCACTCCGCTGCCACCTCCGGGCCGCGGGGCATGATGATGGTGAGCGGGCCGGGACAGAACGCAGCCATCAGCAGCTGGGCGCGCTCCGGCACCTCGCTGACAAGGCCGGGCAGCATTTCCGGTCCGGTGACGTGGACGATCAGGGGATTGTCCTGCGGGCGGCCCTTGGCCACAAAGATCTTCTTCACAGCCTCGCCGTTGCGGGCATCGGCAGCAATGCCGTAAACCGTCTCGGTGGGCAGGGCCACCAGCTCACCGTTCTGCAGCAGGGCAGCGGCTTTTTCAATGCTCTTTTCGTCCGATGCGGGCAAAATTTCAGTTTTCATTTCCATACGAATCATCGTTCTTTCTATCTGTAAAGTATTTATGCTTTTCAGCATTTATCGACAGGATATCGTTTTATTTTCAAAACCACATTTCAGCCCTGTTCGTTGAGCTTTTGCAGCTTTTCGGCCTGTTCGCGGGTGGCCAGTGCGTCGATCAGCTCGTCCAGATTGCCGTCCATGATCTTGGAAAGATTGTGCACGGTCAGGCCGATGCGGTGGTCGGTGCAGCGGTCCTGCGGGAAGTTGTAGGTGCGGATCTTTTCGCTGCGGTCGCCGGTGCCCACCTGCCCCTGACGCTCCGAATTGATGGCATCCTGCTGCTGTTTCTGCTTCTGGGCCAGCAGGCGGCTGCGCAGGATCTCCAGTGCCTTGTCCTTGTTCTGGAACTGGCTGCGCTCGTTCTGGCATTCTACCACCATGCCGGTGGGGAGATGTGTCACACGGATGGCGCTGGAGGTTTTGTTGATGTGCTGACCGCCCGCGCCGGAGGAGCGGAAGGTGTCGATGCGCAGGTCCTTCATGTCCAGCGCAAAGTCCACCTCTTCGGCCTGCGGCATCACAGCCACCGTGGCCGTGGAGGTGTGGATGCGGCCCTGCGTCTCGGTCTCCGGCACGCGCTGCACACGGTGTACACCGCTCTCGTACTTGAGGCGGTTGTAGGCCCCGGCACCGTCCACCGAAAAGATGGCTTCCTTCACGCCGCCAAGCTCCGTCTCGTTGAGGTTGAGCATTTCCAGCTGCCAGCCCCTGCTTTGCACATACATGGTGTACATGCGCAGCAGGCTGTGGGCAAACAGGGCAGCTTCCTCCCCTCCTGCGCCGCCGCGGATCTCCACAATGACATTTTTGCCATCGTTCACATCCTTGGGCAGCAGCAAAATTTTGAGATTATTTTCCAGCTTTTCCACATCTTGACTTTTTTCGCTGATTTCCTGCTGTATCATCTGCTTGAAGTCCGGGTCAAGTGCGCCCGGTTCTTCCAGCAGAGCTTTGGCCTGTGCCAGATGATCCTGTGCGGTCTGCCACGCGCGGTAGGCCTGCACCACAGGTTCTGCATCGTGGTACTCCCGCATCAGCCTGCGGAAAAGCGCAGGGTCTGCGGCGGTATCCGGCTGGTTCAGGCGGATGGAAAGCTCTTCAAAGCGGTGGCAGACAGCATCCATCTGGGTAAACATGTTCGGCATAATTCCGGCAGTTCTCCTTACAAACTCAGATTCATGTTCGTGCAGCCGAACGGCTCCGGGGCCTTTCCGCCCCGGGTGCGTGCTGCGCCGGGCGCTAGGCCTGCCCGGGTTTTACCACCTTTTTGATGTTCTTTTCAATTTTAGCACGCGGCAGCATCACCTCGCGCCCACAGCCGGTACACCGGATCTTAAAATCCATGCCGACGCGCAGCACCTCGAAGCTGGACGCTCCGCAGGGGTGCTTTTTGCGGGTGAGGATGGTATCGCCTACAGCAATGTCCATAGCTCTGCTTCTCCCTTCTGCCTGCCCAAAACAGCAGGCGGTGTGTGCGCAAAGCCCGGAGTGCCGGTTTGCTGCGCATACAGATATAGTATAATGCAAAGCCGCACAAAATGCAAATATCCGCCCATGCGGATGCATAAGTTTTAACAGAAAGGCCGCTGCCGTTCCAAGCACGGCCTAAAAAGCAGAGAAAGAGGAATGAAAGATGATGCAAGCTTACCGTACCGAAGGCAACTACCGTTCTGCTGCGCGCCTGTCCCCCGCTGAACTGCGCGCCGCCATGGCAAACCGCGAGATCCTGCAGGCCACTGCTCTGGCCTTTGATACCCAGCGCCAGCTGCGGTTCGAGATCGGCGGGGTGAGAGCCGTGATGCCCTTTGCCCAGTGCGCCGATGGTGCCGCAAACGGCACCGTGCGGGACATTGCGGTGCTGACGAGGGTGGGCCGCCCCACCTGCTTTGTGATCGAGGCGCTGGACACCGACGAGAACGGTCAGCCCTTCTACCGGCTCTCCCGCGCGCTGGCGCAGCAGATATGCAAGGCCGACTATCTGGACACCCTGCAGCCCGGCGATATCCTGCCCTGCACCGTGACCCATATCGAGCCGTTTGGCGCGTTCTGTGATGTGGGCTGCGGCATCAGTGCCCTGCTGCCCATCGACTGCATGTCGGTGAGCCGCATCTCCTCCCCCGCCGACCGGGTGAGCGTGGGCCAGCAGATCTTGTGCGCCGTCAAGAACCGGGATGTACAGGGCCGCTTTGTGCTGACCATCCGGGAACTGCTGGGCACATGGGAGGAAAATGCGGCCGGGTTCACCGTGGGTGAGACCGTGGTGGGCATCGTGCGCAGCGTGGAGGAATACGGCACCTTTATCGAGATCGCGCCCAACCTCGCGGGCCTTGCCGAGAGCTGCACCGACCTTGTGCCCGGGCAGGCGGTGAGCGTCTACATCAAGAACATCCTGCCGGAAAAAATGAAGATCAAGCTGGTGATCGTGAACCACGCCCTGAGCCAGCGCCATCGGTTCGAGCTGAAGTATTTCATCACCGAGGGCCATCTGGACCACTGGGTGTACTCCACGCCGGAAAGCCCCAAGCGCATTGAGACAGATTTTGCCGCTGCGGCTTGCAATCCGGCGTGAAAGCCTTTATACTATAAAAGAAAAGGAATGCAAGGGGGATGTATGGAACGATGGCCGCCAATGATGCTTTTACTGCCGGTGTACGTCCCGGCGGGTTGACCAGCAGCACCGAGATCCGGCTGCTGCTGTGCTATCTGGTCAAAAATGCCGGATCCATTACCCGGCAGGAGATCGAAAACGCCCTGATGGAAGAAGCGCTGGTGAACTATTTCGAGATCGGCTCGTGTCTGGACGATATCACCAAGCAGCAGCTCGTCACCCTGACAAAGGGCAGCTACACCATTACCGAGAAAGGCCGCAAAGTGGCGCAGGAGCTTGCCTACGACCTGCCCCGCAGTGTGCGGGAGCGCGCTGTGGCCGCTGTGCTGCGCTGCCAGACATGGGCCCGCAAGGAAGCCAAGTACAGTGCCAGCATTACCGAAAAAGAGGACGGCCACTGCACCATCCGCTGCACGGTGAAAGGGCTGGACAGTGAGCTGTTCTGTCTGGATCTCGGCACACCGGACCGGCTGACCGCCGAGCTGGTAAAAAAGCAGTTCATCCTCAAGGGCAACGAGATCTACCAAATGCTCATCAATAAGCTGACCGAAGAAGAAAAGTGAACAAATAAAGAGGGAGGCACCTGCGCGGCGCTTCCCTCTTCTGTTTTGTAGCGGTCAGATCAGAATGCAGATCAGCCCGGTGCAACCCTCATTGATGACCCGTTCCAGCGTTTCCTGCAGGCGGGTGCGGGCCTCCTGCGGCATGTGCAGCAGCTTGTTCTGCAGCCCTTCGTTCACCAGCTCGTGCAGGCTCTTGCCAAAGATGTTGGACTCCCACAGCTTTTCCGGGTCGTCCTCAAAGCCGGCCAGCAGGCTGCGGGCAAGGTCCTCGCTCTGCTTTTCGGTGCCCACGATGGGGCTGATCTCGGTGTGGATGGTGGCCTTCATCATCTGGATGGAGGGCGCGCAGGCTTCCAGCCGCACGCCGTAGTTCGTGCCCTGCCGCACGATCTGGGGCTGTTCCAGTTTCAGCTCGCTGACCGTGGGCATCACGATGCCGTAGCCGGTGGCTTCCACCTGCTCAAGGGCGCTGCGCACCTTCTCGTACTCCCGTTTGGCCTTTGCCAGCTCCATGATGCAGGGCATCAGGCCCGCTTCGTCGCCAATGGCAAGGCCGGTCTGCTCGCTCAGCACCTGATAGAAAATTTCCGGCTTCAGCTCCACCGTGATGCGCACACTGCCGTTTGCAAGGTCGATGCCGCTGATGGCCGAGCGCTGCACCGCGTCACATTCCAGCGCAGGTGCGTCTGTTCCGGAGGGTACATCCTTCATGCGGGAGACCTTTGCCGCCAGCTGCATGGCCGCATCGTACACCTGCGTTTGCAGCCAGTGGCCATTTTCCAGCATCGTGACCCAGCGCGGCAGGGCAAAATCCAGCTCCTGCACCGGGAACTCGTACAGCACCTGCCGCAGGATGCTGCCGAGTGCCTCCGCGTCCAGATCCACGCAGCTCACCGGCAGCACGGTGTGGTCGTAGTCCCGTGCCATGCCCTCGGCCAGCTGCTTCGTCTCCGGCGCATCCGGGTGGGTGCTGTTGAGCAGGATGATGTAGGGCTTGCCCAGCGCATCCAGTTCTTCCACGATGCGCTTCTCGGTTCTGGCATAGCCCTCCCGCGGGATGTCGCTCACAGAGCCGTCGGTGGTGACCACGATGCCGATGGTGGAGTGTTCGCAGATCACCTTGCGGGTGCCGGTCTCGGCGGCAAGGTCGAAGGGCACCTCGTGGTCGAACCACGGGCTTTTGACCATGCGGGGCTTGTCGTTCTCCTCGTGGCCCATAGCCCCCTCCACCATGTAACCCACGCAGTCGATGAGCCGCACCCGGCACTCGCCGCCGCCCTCCAACTGCAGGGGCACGGCTGCTTCCGGGATGAATTTTGGTTCCGTGGTCATGATGGTGCGGCCCGCTGCCGACTGGGGCAGCTCGTCCCGGGCACGCTCCCGCGCAGCCGCCGGGCCGATGGCGGGCAGCACCAGCTGTTCCATGAAACGCTTGATAAAGGTGGATTTTCCGCTGCGCACCGGGCCAACCACCCCAATGTAGATATCTCCGCCGGTGCGTGCGCCGATCTCGCGGCAGATGCTCTTCTGTTCCTGATTTGCCAAATTGCTCTCCCCTTCCCGTTTGCGCTGTGCACCGGACAGGATTCCGGTCCGCTTGTTGTAATCGTATGAAACAGGACGGGGCATTATGCCGGAACGATTTTGAATGCCCTCCGCCTTGCTCTGGGCATATTCAGCGGAAAATTTATTTTATAATTGCAATTCAGGAAAATCTGCGGATTTTCCTGAATTGCTTTTTCACAGATGGGGTCGTAGAGGAAAACAGCATTTACAGCGCCGCTTTCTGCGAAAGCGCGGCGCTGTGGAGGGGCTACCTGTTTGCTTTCAGCATGCTGAACCCTCTCAGGCTCACATTCGTTCGCCAGCTCCCCCGAAGGGGGAGCTTTTTGCAGTAACGGCGCAGTTTCCAGATAAAATGCAAGCCTTGCGGATGCGTCAGAAGCTCCCCCTTTCGGGGGAGCTGGCAAATCCGAAGGATTTGACTGAGAGGGTGAGTCCACCATTTTAAATCGTCCAACAAAAAGAGAGCTGCCGTGCAAAATGCACAGCAGCTCTCAGTATGATCTCTATAAAATTACGGGGTCAGACGGTTGGGGCCGCGGAACAGGAACTCGGCATCCTTGATGGTCAGGCCGCACAGCAGCATGGTCAGGCGGTCGATGCCCAGACCGAAACCGCCGTGGGGCGGGCAGCCGTACTGGAAGAACTCCAGATAGAACTTGACATCATCGGCCAGACCCTTTTCCTCAGCCTGCTTCTTCAGCACCTCGTAGCGGTGCTCGCGCTGGGCACCGGTGGTGATCTCAACACCACGCCAGATCAGGTCGTAGCCCTGGGGCACACCGTTCTCGTCCCGCATGTGGTAGAACGCACGCTTCTCGGCAGAGTAATCGGTGATAAAGAGGAACTCGTGGCCGTAATGCTTCTTCACCCACTCATAGCTCAGGCGCTCGGCCTCGGTGGTCAGGTCGCCCTTCTCGCTCTCATCGACGGTGTAGCCGAACTCTTCTTCCAGACCCTTGTACAGGTCTGCCAGCTTGACCACCGGGAACGGAGTGGTGGGAACGATCACTTCCTGCCCGAACATCTCCTTGATCTGGTCGCCGTAGTTGTCCTTGACAGCCTGCAGACCGGCAGTCAGCAGCTCTTCTTCCATCTTCATCACGTCTTTATAGGAAGTGATGTAGCTGAACTCCAGATCGAAGCCGGAGAACTCGGTGGAGTGCTTGTTGGTGTAGCTCTTCTCGGCGCGGAACACAGGGCCGGTCTCGAAGATGCGCTCAAAGCCTGCAGCCATGGCCATCTGCTTGTAGAACTGAGGGCTTTGTGCCAGATAGGCGTTGCGGTCAAAGTAGTCCACCTTGAACACCTCAGAGCCGCTCTCGCTGGCAGCAGCGATCAGCTTTGGGGTGTGGATCTCAATGAAGTTACGGTCCAGCAGGAACTTGCGCATGGCGTTCACAAAGCAGCTCTGTGCCTTGAACATGAGCTGGTTCTCGTCGGTGCGCAGGTCGATCCAGCGGTAATCAATGCGCTGATCGATGCTGGAGCGCTCCACAGCCTTCTTTTTCTTGGTGGCTGCGATCTCCTTGCGGACGATGGGCAGAGCGTTGGCGATGCTCTCGATCTCGATGCTCTCGGGGATCATCTCCACGCCGCCCATCTTGACGTAGTCGTTCTCCACCACCTTGCCGGTGACGGTGATGACGGAATCCGGGGTGAGCTGATCGATGGTATCCACCAGATCGGGGTGATCTTCCTTTTCCACCGTGATCTGCAGCTTGCCGGTAATATCCTTCAGCACGATAAAGGCCATATACTTGCTGTTGCGCAGGTTCTCGATAAAGCCCTGCACCTTGACCGTGCCGCCGATGGCCTTTTGAGCCTCGTTGATATAGGTGCGTTCCATAATACAGGAATCCTCCTTTGACGTCTTGTGTACTGTTTTATTATACGCTTTTCCGGGGATAAATCAAGAGATATGGCGATTTAGAATGGCCTCCGCTGCGCTCTGGCCATCTTCTGCGGAAGAATTATTTTTATTTTGTGTTTGTCGCGGCCTGCGGGCCGCTCCAAGCACCTTTTCACAAATCAGGACAAATCAGCAAAAAATGCAGTTTCTGGTCACAGCCCCTCCGTGAAAAAACAGTTCTGGAAAATCCGCAGATTTTCCAGAACTGCAAACATAAAATCTTTTTCCGCTGAAAATATTCGGGTTGCGGCACGCGGCGGCTATTCTTAATGGTTCTCTTTGCCTGTTTCTTCGTGCAGAGTGCCGGTGCCGCCCTCCACCACGCCGTCGTGCTTAAGCACCGCGGCAATGGTGCCAAAGAAGCATTTCACATCCAGCCCAAAGCTCAGATGCTCCACATACCAGCCGTCCAGCTTGGCCTTCTCGGCAATTTCCAGCTCGTCGCGGCCGTGGATCTGTGCCCAGCCGGTCAGGCCCGGGCGCACATCGTTTGCATGGTACTTGTCGCGCTCTGCCAGCAGATCATACTGGTTCCACAAAGCAGGCCGCGGGCCGATGACCGCCATATCACCTGCAAAGATATTCCACAGCTGGGGCAGCTCGTCCAGACTGGTCTTGCGCAGGAAATGACCCATGCGGGTGATATACTGGTCCGGGTCGTGCAGCAGATGGGTGGGCATATCGTGGGGCGTATCGATGCGCATGGTGCGGAACTTTAAAATGTAAAAGTGCTTTTTGCCAATGCCCACACGCTTCTGTTTGAAGAACACCGGGCCGGGCGAGTCCAGCTTGATGGCGACGGCCAGAATGAGAAAAAGCCAGGACAGGCAGATCATGCCGCACAGCGACAGCACCACCGCCAGCAGGCGCTTGATTCCATTGCGATACATGGGTTTCCTCCATTTTCCGATTCAAAGTAGCAGTTCCAGTATAACAGTATGGGCCGGAATTTGCAATTGCATCCGCCGCCTGCCGCCGATATTTTTATGCTCTGGCTGCGTTCTGCCGGTTTTGTGGCAAAAAAGTGCCGGTTTTGTCTCTTGTTTTGCAGCGTGGTCCGGGGTAAGATAAAGAAAATGAGAAGTCCACTCCCCAGTCTCGCTTTCGCTCGGCAGCCCCCTCGGAGATGAGGCCTTTGGCAAAATCTCTCACTTTGAGAGAGGTGGCACGCCGAAAGGCGTGACGGAGAGGGCAAGGATGCTACAAGGAGGTCCCCTATGATCCAGCGTTTCCGTTTTGGCCTGCCCCTGCCCACCGACAGTGTGGTGCAGGAGATCCCAGTTTCCGCCGGGCCGGTGCCCTTCCTCACAGCCGAAGAAGACGGCTGGGCCTACCGGATGGCTCCGGATGCCATCGTGTACGGTCTGGGCGAAATGCCCCGCGGCATCAACAAGCGCGGCTGGCACTACGTGACCAACAACACCGATGAAGCCCGCCACAGCGAGGATAAGCTTTCCTACTATGGTGCGCACAATTTTCTGCTCATTGATGGCGGCGCAGGCCGTGAATGCTTTGGTGTGTTCATCGATTTCCCGGGCAAAGTGCGTTACGATATCGGCTACACCGAATACGACACCCTGCGCTTTTCTACCGAAGAGCCGGACTATGAGCTTTACATCATTACCGGCGACGACCTGAACGATATCAGCCGCCAGTTCCGGCAGCTCATCGGCCGCAGCTATATCCCGCCAAAGTGGGCCTTTGGTCTGGCACAGAGCCGCTTTGGCTACAAAACCGCTGAGGACGTGCGGGAGGTGGCCCGTCAGTACAAAGAGAACAATCTGCCGCTGGATATGATCTGCATGGACATTGATTACATGCAGGACTACGCGGATTTTACCGTAAACAAGCAGCGCTTTCCGGACCTTGCCGCCCTGAGCGCTGAACTGAAGGCACAGGGCATCCGGCTGGTGCCCATCATCGATGCGGGTGTGCGCATCGACCCGAAAAACCCCGTCTGTGCCGAGGGCCTTGCAAACGGTTACTTCTGCACCAAAGCCGACGGTACCCCCTTTGTGGCGGCGGTGTGGCCCGGCAAGGCTTACTTTGCGGACTTCCTGCGCCCGGAGGTGCGGGAGTGGTTCGGCCGGCAGTACAAGGCACTGACCGACTGCGGCATCGAGGGTTTCTGGAACGATATGAACGAGCCTGCGCTGTTTTACTCACCCGAGCGGCTCAAGGCTTTCTTTGAGAGCATGGACGAACTGAGCCGGAAGGACAACATCGTGCAGGATGAATTCTTTGGTAAGGTGGTGGGCGGTGCGCTGGGCCTGATGAACGCCCCCGAGGACTACGCCAGCTTCTACCACGATGTGGACGGCCAGCGGGTGCGCCATGACAGGGTGCACAACCTCTACGGCGGCAATATGACCCGTGCGGCAGGCGAAGCCTTTGCCCGACTGCGGCCCGGCAGACGCACGCTGCTCTACAGCCGTTCCAGCTTCATCGGCAGCCACCGCTACGGCGGCATCTGGCTGGGTGACAACGCTTCCACATGGGCACAGCTTCTGGCCAATATCCAGATGATGCCCAACGTGCAGCTGTGCGGCTTTCTTTATACCGGTGCCGACCTGTGCGGTTTTTCCTACGATACTACGCCTGATCTGGCTCTTCGCTGGCTGGAGTTCGGCCTGTTCACGCCGCTGATGCGCAACCACGCCACCAACGGCTCCCGGATGCAGGAATACTACCGCTTTGCGGATATGCTGCCTGCCCTGCGGAAGATGCTCCGGCTGCGGTATGCCCTGCTGCCCTACCTTTATAGTACCTTCATGAAGGCGGCATTGGAAAATACCAGTTACTTCCGGCCCTTGGGCTTTGATTTTCCTGCTGACCCGGATGCCCGCGAGGTGCAGGACCAGCTGCTGCTGGGCGAGGGTGTGATGGTAGCGCCTGTCTACACCCAGAACGCCAGCGGACGGCATGTCTACCTGCCGGAAGCAATGAAGCTCTACCGCATCCGCAGTGTGGACGACTACGACACCGAGCTTCTGCCCGCCGGGCACCACTACGTCCGCTGCGCACTGGACGAAGTGCTGCTGTTCATCCGCCCGGGCCATGCGGTGCCGGTGGCAAGACCCGCCAGCTGCACCGCCCAGCTGGACGACACCGCCCTGACCCTGTGGGCCTGCCCGGACGAAAATGGCAGCGCCCGCTGCCGGATGTACACCGATGACGGCGAGACGAGCGATTTTGCCGCACCGGAGCACTGGAAGACGGTGGAAGCGTAAGCTTATTTTATCAGAAGACCGCTGCCCGACAGGACGGCGGTTTTTTGTAGGATCCCACTTTTATCAGCTGCAAATTTTACGTTGAATTTCACAGCAGCATTTGTTATACTACAGATGAAGGGAGTTGATCTTATGCCGAACATCAAACCTATTTCTGACCTGCGGAATTACAACGAAGTCCTTCGCGATGTGGAAGCAGGATCGCCGGTTTTTCTTACCAAAAACGGCCGTGGAAAGTATGCCATTCTGGACATGGAAGATTATGAGAAAACGCAGGCTACCATCCGACTTATGAATGAAATTGCAAAAGGACGGTGCTCTGGTGAGACGGAAAAGCTTTACACTCCGGAAGAAATGAGGGCGCATTTCCGCGCAAAAGCCAATGGAAAATAACCTCATTTATACAACTCGTTCCCGTCAGGACCTGGACGACATCTGGGATTATATCTCGTTCGACTTGCAAAATCTGCCTTCTGCAGAGCGCATTCTGAACCGCATCATGGATGCTGCTGAACAATTAAAGCTGTTCCCGGAAAGCGGTGCATTGCTTTCTTCCGTAGCTCCGCTGGATCATGAACTTTATTTGGATGAGCGCTTTCTCGTCAGCGGAAAGTATCTGATTTTTTATCATGCTTTTCGGAACGATATTTATATTGACCGCGTCCTCTACGGCGGGCGGGATTATCTGCGGGTTTTGTTCCGGGACGCTTTGCAGGAAGAATAAACTCTTCTGCCGTGCTTCAAGAAATGTTTTTGATCGTTTTATAAGCGGCACCGCCGGGAATTTGCATTTTTTCGGCGGTGCCACTTGTATTTTTCTGCGCCGCGCGTTATAATATGCCTTCGGTTCCCTTTATTTACGAAAAATTTACATTTCAGATGCTGTCCTCCTAAGCAGTGTGCAATGCTTCGGAAAACGGCTTCTCCGCGTAAACGATAAAAAGGAGGTACTCTTCTCATGGCTCAGACAAGCCGCTCCGCTGACCTGACCAGCGGCCCGATGCTGCAAAAGATCATCCTGTTTTCCATCCCACTGGCAGCTTCCAGCATTCTGCAGCTGCTGTTCAACGCTGCGGACGTAGTGGTCGTGGGCCGCTTTGCGGGCAGCACCGCACTGGCGGCCGTCGGCTCCAACGGCTCCCTCATCAACCTGCTGGTGAACCTGTTCGTAGGGCTTTCGCTGGGTGCAAACGTGGTGGCGGCCCGCTGCTTTGGTGCAAAAGATGACCACGGCGTGCAGGACACGGTGCAGACCTCGGTGACGCTGGGCCTTGTCAGCGGCGTGCTGCTGGCTGTGGTGGGTTTTTTTGCAGCCCGGGGGCTGCTGGAGCTGATGAGCTGCCCGGAGGATGTGATCGACCTCTCTGCGCTGTACCTTAAAATTTATTTCATCGGGATGCCCATGACCATGCTGTACAACTTCAGCAGTGCGCTGCTGCGCGCCGTGGGCGACACCAAGCGCCCGCTGTACTGTCTGGCAGCAGCCGGCATCATCAACGTGGTGCTGAACCTTGTGTTCGTCATTGGCTTTTCCATGAGCGTGGCAGGCGTGGCGCTGGCTACCATCATCAGTCAGACCGTTTCCGCCTGCATGGTGACGCGGATGCTGATGAAGGAGGAGGGCGCACTGCATCTGGATCTGCATCATCTGGGCTTCCACATGGGTGCCCTGAAGCAGATTTTGCTTATCGGCCTGCCTGCCGGTCTGCAGAGCACCGTGTTCAGCCTGTCCAACGTGGTCATCCAGTCTGCCATCAACTCCTTTGGTTCCACGGTGGTGGCAGGCAGTTCGGCCTCCGCCAATCTGGAGGGCTTCGTCTATACCGCCATGAACGCCTTTTCGCAGGCTGCCGTCACCTTTACCAGCCAGAACATGGGCGCGCGCAAGTACCAGAACCTGAACCGTGTTGTCCTCAACTGCCTGCTGTGCGCCATCGTGACCGGCGTGGTGCTGGGCGGCGGTGCGGTGCTGGCGGGCACCCAGCTGCTGCACTTCTACTCCTCGGATGCGGCGGTCATTGCCGCCGGATATGAGCGCCTGCGGGTGATCTGCGGCACCTACCTGCTGTGCGGCATCATGGATACGCTGGCCAGCAGCCTGCGCGGCCTTGGCTACAGCGTGCTGCCCATGGTGGTGAGCCTTGTGGGCAGCTGCCTGCTGCGGCTGGTGTGGATCGCCACCATCTTCCAGCTGAACCGCACACCGTTCATGCTGTACATCAGCTACCCCATCAGCTGGGTGCTGACGGCCGCCGTGCATCTGGCCTGCCTGCTGGTGGTGCGGCACAAGATGCGCCAGAGAGGTCAGACACTACAGGCGGTGTAAAGAGAAGCCCTGCGCCCTTGACAATCCCTGAAAAAAGCACTATACTACAAACAGAAAAGGCGCTGTCCGCAATGGTCAGCTCCTTGCCCGTTTAGTCAAGAAAAGATTGACCGCACGAGTTGGTAGCTGGGCGGTCAGTCTTTTTTGCTATCATCGGCTTTGTGCTTGGAAAACATTGTCATGACCTCAACGGCCAGACGGATCACGTCCACGATCAGACCCAACAGTGTGAGAATGAAGGTGAGCAGTGCGAGGGTTTCCAACAGAGTCACCGGATATCCCTCCCTTCGCCTTCAAGGCTCCGGGAAGTTTCATTTTGCAAAAAAGTTCCACTCCCGGAACCTCTGCTTCGTTCTATGTAGAAAGAGCAGCGATAACGGGCAGGAAGCATGACCACCTGCGCTTGCAGATAGCACCTTAACGCCACCCTTCGGGGTGGCGTTTTTAGTTTAACATACTTTTTGACGAATTACAACTTTTTACAGCTCCTTTGCCAGCAGGTAGCGGTCGTGGCCGCCGTACATTTCCCGCCGGGAGACGATGGCAAAACCGGACGCAAGGGCGTTGTGCAGGCTGTACTGGTTCTGCGGGCTGACGGTAGCACCGATATGGGTGATTTTTTTCGGGAAAAGCGGCAGCGCTGCTTCCAGCATGAGCCGTTGCAGGCCGTTGCCGCGAAAGTCTGCGTGGACGATGGCGCTGTCCGCATTGGCCCAGTGCTCCCACTCGGTGCGCGGCACATCCATGAAGGCCGCATAGTTGTGTGCGCTGCGCCCGCAGAAGCGCACGATGAGATACCCGCCAAGGCGGCTGCCCTGCCATGCGCCGATGCACAGGTCCTTGCGGACATAGGCCGTGATGTTTTCCAGCGTGTCCGGCACGAACTGCTCCGGGTCCGGCATGGCGGCGCGCACCTCGTTTTGCAAGGCGTACACCGCCGGGGCCTGCTCCGGCGTGCAGCGGCGCAGCTGCATGGACACCGGCGGCTGCACCGGCTGGCCGCAGATCTTGTGCAGAAAAACTTCCATCTTGCGTTTCCCTCCAAAATAAAATCATACTTTTTCGCTGTTTCCAGTATAAATGCCGCTTTTATAAATGTCAATTTATGTTATAATAAAGTATAAAGGGGTCTGCGGCGTATGGCGTGGTCACAAAGGTGCCGTGCGGCGCAGGCTTCAAGTCCCGGCGGGGAGCATCCCCTGCCCGTGAACGGAGGAACCGAACCATGAAGGAATCTGCACTTACCTCTTCCAACCGATTGGGCGGTGCTGTGATCAGCGACCGCATCGTTGCCAGTCTGCTGGAAGAGCTGCGCACCGGGCGCTATGCCCGGGCCGACCGTCTGCCCGCCGAGGTAGATCTTGCCGCTGAGCTGGGCGTGAGCCGCACCGTCATCCGCGATGCTTTGAGCGAGATGGAGCGCGCAGGCTATGTGGAGCGCGTGCGCGGCATTGGCACGGTGGTGAACCGCGCTGTGCTGAGCCTGCGCAGCCGGCTGGACCAGAAGCTGGAATACTACCCGCTGATCCGCAGCTTTGGCAGCTATCCCCACGCCGACGGCATTCAGGTATTTCCCATCCGTGCCGGTGAAGAGCTGGCCCGCGATCTGGAAATTGAGCCGGGCGACGACGTGATCTGCATCAAAAAGCGCATTCTGGCCGACACCACCCCGGTGATCTACTCCATCGACTACCTGCCCAGAGCACTGTTCGGTGCCAGAGACTACACCCGCATCGACCTGACCGGCGGCGTGTTCGATATTCTGGAACGGGAGTGTCACCAGCAGATCTCCTCCAACGTCGCCCACCTGAAGGCAAGCTGCGGCGACGATGCCATCCGCTCCGCCATGCGCCTTGCTCCGGGCGAGGCCATGCTGCTGCTGGACGAAGTGTGTTTCAATCGTTTGTGCCGCCCGGTGATGCGTTCGCTGAGCTACTACACAAACTTCTTTGATTTTTCCATTTTACGCAAGCTGCTCTAAACCAAAAAACTGACGGAGGTATGCACCCATGCGACATCTGATCGACCCGTTGGATTTTACCCAGCAGGAAATCTCCACGCTGCTTGATCTGGCCGACCGCATCCATGACGACCCGGCCGCGTATCAGGAGGTGGCCCGGCATAAAAAGCTGGCTACCCTGTTCTACGAGCCTTCCACCCGCACCCGCCTCTCCTTTGAGGCAGCCATGCTGAACCTTGGCGGCCATGTGCTGGGCTTTCCCAGTGAGAACGTGTCCAGCGCAAGCAAGGGCGAAAGCGTTGCCGACACCATCCGCGTGGTGTCCTGCTATGCGGACATCGTGGCCATGCGCCACCCCAAAGAGGGCGCACCGCTGCGCGCTTCCCGCTACTCCCGCATCCCGGTGATCAACGCGGGCGACGGCGGCCACCAGCACCCCACCCAGACCCTGACGGACCTCATGACCATCCGCCGCCGCATGGGACGGCTGGATGACCTGACCATCGGCCTGTGCGGCGACCTGAAATTCGGCCGCACCGTGCACTCCCTTATCAAGACCATGGCCCGCTGCAAGAACATCCGGTTCGTGCTTATCAGCCCGGAAGAGCTGCGCGTGCCGGACTACATCGTAAAGGACGTGCTGGAGGCCAACGGCATCCCCTACCAGGAGACCCGCAGTCTGGAGGAATCCATGTCGGAGCTGGACATCCTGTACATGACCCGCGTGCAGAAGGAGCGCTTCTTCAACGAGGAGGACTACATCCGCCTGAAGAACAGCTACATCCTCACCAAGGAAAAGATGAGCCTTGCAAAGCCGGATATGGCTGTGCTGCATCCCCTGCCCCGCGTCAACGAGATCGCACTGGACGTGGACGACGACCCGCGCGCCGCCTACTTTGAGCAGGTGCAGAACGGCGTGTATGTGCGTATGGCACTGATCATGACCCTGCTGGGCCTGCGCGACCCCAAGGCACCCAAGGAGGAGAACTGATATGCTGAACATCGATGAAATTCAGAACGGAATCGTGATCGACCACATCAAGGCAGGCACTGCCATTGGCCTGATGGACCTGCTGGGCATTGCGGGCAACCGCACCGCCAGCGTGGCGCTGATCCAGAATGCACGCAGCAACAAGACCGCCAGCGGCCGCAAGGACATCATCAAGGTGGAGGGCGATGCTTCCTGGCTGAACCTGGATGTGCTGGCCTACCTTGACCCGGGCATCAGCGTGACCATCATTGAAAACGGCAAGGCCGTGCGCAAGGAAAAGCCGATGCCCCCCAAGCGCCTTGTGAACATTGTAAAATGCCGCAACCCCCGCTGCATCTCCTCCATTGAGGAAGAGTGCGACCAGATCTTTGAGCTGAGCTCCAACGGCAAATACCGCTGCATCTACTGCGAGCAGGAGCTGCAGGTAAAGCCGGAATAACGACACAGAAAAAGAGCTGCTGTATCAGGCAATTTTGCCGTACAGCAGCTCTTTTTTTGCAATAAAAAATCTGACGGAACTCTCACCGGCGCAAATGCCCTGTGCGGCAGATGCTCCATTCCCACAAGCAGCACCTGCCGGACAGAAATGCGACGTACCGAGTGACTTTATCAGCAGCAAACCCCAAAGTTCGCCGTTGAAAGCCCCGCCAGATGAGCTGCGCAGCGCATGAGGACTGCACAGCGAAGAGCAAAGGGAAAACAGAGCAGCTTAACACGCACCGCTGCCCGGATCACTGCACAGGGGGCAAAGCTTCACCAGGTTTTCCTTTGGCCGCAAATCCGCCCTGCCCCGGCAGGAGGTCACCTTTACTGGCCTTAGTATAGCATTGTTGCGTGCCTGTTGCACAGAACATGTCATAAATTGTCGGTGCTCATGTCATGAACTGCGCACGGGATGGCGCAGGTAAACCGGAACCACCGGTCGCGGCAGCTCACGGTGTACTCGGCACCGTACTTGCGCAGCACGTCCTGCACATTGGCAAGGCCCATGCCGTGGCCGCTCTCCTTTTTGGTGGTGCCGGGCAGCTTGCCCTCCTCCAGCAGCAGGTCTTCCTGCACGCGGTTGCGCACCGAGATCAGGTATTCTTCCGGCGTTTTGCGGATGCGCACATACACCTCCGGCGGCAGGGCCTGCGCTGCGGCGCGGGTGGCGTTGTCCAGAAGGTTGGAGAGCACGATGACCATATCCATGCTGTCGAAGGGCATCCGCTTGAGATCGCACAGGTCAAAGTAAATGTTCACGCCAACTTTTGCCGCTTCTTCGTATTTTTTGCTCAGAATGGAATCCAGCAGCGGGTTGTGGGTATCCATGATGGTGGTGCCCGCCGCCACCGTTTTGCTCACGCTGGCAATGTAGGCCCGTGCGCCTTTCAGATCTCCCTGATCCAGCAGGGCGGTAAGGGCTGTCATGTGGTTGGTGAACTCGTGGGTCAGGCGGCGCTGTTCCGTGTAGGAATCCAGCAGGGCTTCGGCACGCTGCTGTTCCAGCTGAGCACGGTAGCGGGAGTTCTGCCGCTGCACCACCTGATCGTTGAACATCTGCACGATGGCGATATGCACCAGCACCGCCACGCTCATGCCAAAGGTGAGCAGCATGGTCATCCGGGTAGCGGGCTGCTGGGTCCCTGTGACCATCAGCACGATGTTCAACACCACAGCCACCCCGGGGAAAAAGGACATCACCAGCGCCTGCAGCGGCTGCAGAGCACACTTCTGGTTCCAGCTGTACAGGGAATGCGCAACTGCTGCACCCACGATAAGGTTCGCGGCGCACAGCGCGATCAGGCAGCCGGGGTGCTGCCATGCTTCGCCGGTGCGCACTCCTGTGAACCAGGAGTAGGTATAGTTGACCGTGTTCTCCACCAGCAGGCACATGGTGCCGTTGATCAGGCAGGCGGTGAGCTTATCGGCAAAGTTTCCGCCAAACAGCTGCGCCGTAACAAAAAGGTACAGCACATTGAGCAGGACGCTCTGCACATTGAAAAATGACATTCCTGTTGCGAGTGACAGGCCCAGCTGCCCCATACACAGCAGCTCTGCCCACAGAACCGGCCAGCGCAGTTTTCCTCTGCCCAGATAGGCCCACTCCACCAGAATAAAGGCGTTTCCCTGGACCAGACACACCAGATGCCCCAGCATCATTTCCGCAAATGCATCACTCATCCACATACTGCCCCTTCCATTCCAGATATGCGTTCTGGATGGCCGCATAGCCTGCGCGGCTCACGCTCAGCTCCACCCCGTTTTTCAGCAGGGCGCGGTAGCTGCGGATGCTGCGCACATATTTCATGTTCACCACATCGCTGCGGCTCACCTGCAAAAAGCCGTTCTCGTAGAGCATGGGCGGCAGGTCGGCGATCTTGCCGTAGTAGGTGCAGATGGGCTGGCGGGCAATGTCGCCGTAGACGTTGATCAGGCGCAGGTCGCTTTCCAGATAATAGATCTGATCCAGCGGAATTTCCGTTTCGGTGCGGTTGTGGTGCACCGTCAGGGTCTTGCGCTGGTCGGTCAGGGCGGCAAGCAGGTCGTCCAGACACTTGGGCAGGGTGCGCGCAATGTCCCGCTTGAGCAGGTAGCGGTAGGCGTTCACCGTGTAGCCTTCCAGCGCAAATTCCAGATAGGCCGAAACATACACCAGCATCAGTCCGGGGCACTTCTGCTTGAGCTGACGGCCCAGCACCATGCCGTTTGCACCGGGCATGTCCACGTCCAGAAACGCCAGCTGATACAGCTCCAGCCCCGGCGTTGCAAGCACCTCGGCTGCGCTGGTGCAGACGGCGGTGTGCACCTGCACGCTGCGGGCGGTAAAGTAGACGGTGACATATTCTGCCATGCGCGCGCCGAACGCCGCATCGTCGTCACAGATCAGGATATGCATGGAAGGTTCCTTTCTGCCGCAAAAGGCCCCTCTTATTGATGGAATAGGAGGAGCCTGTCGTTAACCTGCTTGCCCTCTCAGTCAAACCCTTTCGGGTTTGCCAGCTCCCCCAAAGTGGGAGCCCTTGGCAGTCCATGCAAAGTGCATCTTTCCGTCCGGTCTTCTCCCTTTGGGTGAGTTGTCACCGAAGATTACAGAGAGGTAGAAGTTATTTATTTACGCAAAAAATTTATCGTAGATACCAAAGGCAAAGATGAACAGCACGATCACCGGCAGCACGCAGGTCAGGTAACCGCGCATCCAGTCGTGCATCTTGAGGCCCTTGCCGGTGTTGACTTCCTTTTTATAGTTGTCCCAGCCCCAGCCGTACTTGGTAACGCAGAACAGCAGGTACACCAAGCTGCCCAGCGGCAGGAACAGGTTGCTCACGAGGAAGTCCTCCAAATCCAGCACAGCGCCGCCGAACACGGCAAAGCCGTCCCATGCCCACACGTTGTAGCCCAGCACGCAGGGCAGCGAAAGCAGAGTGATGAGCACGAAGTTCACCAGACTGGACTTCTTGCGGCTGCAGCCGGTCAGCTCCATGCCGCAGCAGATGATGTTCTCGAACACGGCCAGCACGGTGGAAAGCGCCGCAAAGGCCATGAACAGGAAGAACAGGGAGCCCCACAACCGGCCCATGGCCATGTTGGCAAAGATGTTGGGCAGGGTAATGAAGATCAGGCTGGGGCCGCTGGTCTGGTCTACACCGTAGGTGAAGCAGGCCGGGAAGATGATGAGACCGGCGGTGATGGCCACGAAGGTATCCAGCACCACGATGCGGGCGGACTCGCCCAGCAGGGAGTGCTCCTTGCCGATGTAGCTGCCAAAGATGGACATTGCGCCAATGCCAAGGCTCAGGGTGAAGAAGGCCTGATTCATGGCGGACACCAGCGTGTTGACCACGCCCACCTCTTTCATGCGCCCGAAGTCGGGCACGAGGAAGAAGCTCAGGCCTTCCTTTGCGCCGGGCATGAACAGGCTGTTGACGGCCAGCACCACCATGATCACCAGCAGGGCGATCATCATGACCTTGGTCACGCGCTCAAGGCCGTTCTGCAGACCCTTGGCGCATACAAAGATGCCCAGTGCCACCACGAACACCATCCAGAAGGTCATCACGCCGGGGTCTGCCAGCATTTCGGTAAACTTGCCAGCCACCTGATCGGCGTTCAGGCCTGCCAGCTTACCGGCGGCGGTCATGTAGAAATAGTGCAGCATCCAGCCTGCCACGGTGGTGTAGAACATCATGAGCAGATAGCAGCCAATGAGGGTGAGGTAGCCGTGGATGTGCCACTTCTGGCCCGGCTTTTCCAGTGCCTGATAGGCCCGCACCGGGCTTTTGCGGGAAGCGCGGCCCACCGCAAACTCCATGGTCATGATGGGCAGGCCCAGAATGATGAGGAAGAGCAGGTAGAACAGCACGAACGCGCCGCCGCCGCCCTGACCGGCAATATAAGGGAACTTCCACACGTTGCCAATGCCGATGGCACAGCCCGCCGAAAGCAGAATGAAGCCCAGACGGGACTTCAGTTTTTCTCTTTCCATGATTCCAAACTCCTTGTTTTCCGTTCTGCTCTGCCCTGCCCTTTGCGGGGCCGGGCGAAGCGTTGCTTTTGTATTATAGCACAAATTTGGTCGAAGAACAGGGGCGCTTCAGTGAGATGAACTTTTGTTGTCAAAAGTATTCTTTGTCTTTCCCGCGTGCACAGCCCGTCCTGCCGCAGGGCCGTACCGCAATTTTCGTTGCAGATGCGTCCGTTTTCGGTGTATTTGCGGCAGGCTGCAATTTTTCTCACCTGAAAGGTGAAGAGCTGACAGTTATTCACTTATATAAAAATGCCCTGCATAATAGCCGAGAACCATCTCTTGACAAACCAGCAAAAAGAAACTATACTACGAATAGAGAAGGTGCTGTCCGCAATGGTCAGCTCCCTCCGGCTAATTGGTCAATAAGAAGAATGACCGCTCACCGTTTGGAGACTGGGGCGGTCATTTCTTATTGTTATGGATCTCTTTGAAGATTGCCCATGCGATCTGAAATGTAATCCCAACTGTACCGCCAACAATGACGAACAGCTGCAGAACATCGTTCAACACCATGATGCATCCCCCCTTCCGCATTTGCGAACGGGGGAACAAACAATAAGCTTTTACGTCCCCCGGACGCTTGCCGGAGGAAAGCATGACCACCTGCGCTTGCAGACAGCACCTAATCACCGCCTTTTCGGGCGGCATCTTTATGATATCATAAAAAATAACATTTTACAATAAAGAAAGCACCCGCTGTACAGGTGCTTTCTTTTCGTTTATATAGGTATATAGGCTTACTTCCGCTTTTTGGGGGCAGCACCCTTGCCCACCGGGCCGCGGGGGCGGCGCGCGGCAGCCTTGGACTGCACTGCGGCGCTGCGGGTCTGGGCGCGGCCCTTGGCGGCAGCGGCACGCAGACCGTTGATCTCTGCCTTGGTCAGCTCACGGTAGGTGCCGGGCTTGAGCATTCCCAGCTTCACCACGCCCTCGGCGTTGCGCTTCAGGCGCACCACCTCAAGGCCCACGGTCTCGCACATGCGGCGGATCTCGCGGTTCTTGCCCTCTTTCAGGGTCATTTCCATCACGGTGCGGCCCGGCTCGTCGGTAACAACGTTGATGGCGCAGGGCATGGTCTTGGTGCCGTCGTCCAGCACAACGCCGCTGCTCAGCTTCAGGATCTGGCTTTCATCGGCGCGGGGCTGCACGGTGACGCGGTACAGCTTGGAGATGCCGCCCGACGGATGGGTGACGGCCTGCGCAAACGCGCCGTCGTTGGTCATGAGCAGCAGGCCCTCGCTGTCCTTATCCAGACGGCCCACCGGGTACAGGCGGGCGGGGATATCGCTCACCAGCTCCATCACGGTCTTGCGGCCCAGCTCGTCGCTGGCGGTGGTCACATAGCCGCGGGGCTTGTACAGGGCCAGATAGTACATCTGCTGATCCTTGCGGATATAGATGCGCTCGTCGTCCACGTGCAGCACGTCGCGGTTGGGGTCCATCTTGTCGCCCACCTTGACGGGGTGGCCGTTGACCTTCACGCGGCCCTCGGCGATGATCTGTTCTGCCGCACGGCGGGAGCACAGACCCTGTTCAGCCATGATCTTTTGAATACGTTCTTCTGCCATAATAAAACTCCTTGTGCGCCTCCCGGCGCTCAAAACGCGCACCTCTCCCCTGTTTTGGGGTGCGGGTGCGCCTGTATCAAAACTGTGAGTTGGAAGCTCACAGTTACGGCGATAGTAGTTAGCAGGCCAACAGGGAGCTTTCTCCGCGAACAGCGACGGGTTGCGGCACCCAGCAGCCGCTTCGCTATCGCTTGCGTCTTGCTGGCCGCGGCCCCAACGGCAACTCCCTGTTTCCGCCGCTGGCGGCGGTCGTTGCCGTTGCAGGGCTCCAGTCCCGCCCCAACGCTTGCGCGCCGGGGCCCCACCCCCAGGACATTCGCTGGAGAAACTCCCTGCCGTCCTGCCGGGATCGGCACCGGATACTCCGGCAAGATGCGCGAAGCCATGTCTAAAGTGCAGGCTGCGACTAAAATCGACAGAAAAGCCTGCCGGGAAGTGCGAGGGCTACACCACGCTGGTGGTCTGGCGAGCGCAGGCGGGACGGAGTGTCCGGTGCCAAGCCCTCCACTTACTGCTCAGCAGGAGCAGCAGGCTCTTCCTTCTTTTCGTCCTTCTTGATGAGGGCGGCAACCTTGTCCACCAGCTCCGGCAGCATGGTCAGGGCACGGTTGATGGTGTCGGCGTTGTCCGACAGCTGGATGGTGCGCACGCAGCCGTCCTTTACCACGAGGAAGGCCACCGGCTGGATGTTCACACCCGCACCGGAGCCGCCGCCGAACAGGTCCTTGTTGGCGGCGTTCTTGCCGTCAAAGTCGGTGCCGCCGGAGGCAAAGCCAAAGCTCACCTTGGAAACCGGCAGGATGGTGGTGCCGTCCTCGGTGATGATGGGCTTGCCAATGATGGTGTTGGAGTCCACCATCTGGTGGATCTTCTCCATGGTAACGTTCATCAGGCCCTGAATGGGATGCTCAGCCATAAAACAGCTCTCCTTTATCGGTTTGATTCGGGCAAAGGCCCGTTGTCTGCAGATCCGGATACACGTATAGTGTACCACATTATAGGAAGATGTCCAATACTTTTTTGCGCCAGAACTCGTACAGCACCCGCACCGCCGCAAGGACGATGAACAGTGCCTGTGCGCTCACCCGGCAGGACACCCGGTCCTCCACGGTGGGCTGCCCGCTGCCAAAGTCCGGCAGGATGCGCAGCTCATCGAACTGCAGCCAGAGAAAGCGGTCCAGCACGCCCAGCACCGGGTACAGCCACGCCTGCAGCTTGCCGTAGCTGCGGGCAGCGGCGGCGGGGTCCTCCCCGCGCACACCAAGGCGCACCTGTATTTTTGTGATGCGCAGCGCACCGAACACAGCTTTGGTCAAAGTGCCCGCACCTTTGAGCATAGTGCAGAGGATCTCCAGCGTGATCTTTGCTTTTTTGCGCGGCTGGGCGGGCTTGTTTGCCTTGGCGGCAGCGGCGGCGGCCTTTTTGCGGGCCTTCTCCTCTGCCTTTTTCCGCTTGCGCTCGGCCCGCCATGCGGCAAACTTTGCCTTGACCTTGCCAAAGCCCCTGGGCGGCTCCGGGTTTTCCGGTGCGGGCGGCGGCTCCGGCTTCGGGTACTGGAACACCGGGAAGGTGATGCCCAGCGCACCGGCCTTTACGGTGAGCACGCCGTGCTCCCAGCACAGGTCTGCGCAGAAGGGGCACAGCAGCAACAGCACCAGTAAGATCAGCACCACCAGCAGCAGAATGCCGATCACCCGGAGGATGAACAGCAGCACTGCGCCCAGCGCGGCGAGGAATGCTCCCATGCGTTACCCCTCACTTTCCGTCGGTGATGCGTTTGTTTCCGTTTCCTGCCCATGCACCGGCGGCAGGTCGGCCAGAGAAGAAAGGCCGAACACCCGCAAAAAGGTGTCGGTGGTGCGGAAGCTCACCGGCCTGCCCGGCAGGTCAAGGCGGCCGGCTTCCTCAATGAGGCCCTTTTCCAGCAGGCCCGACACGCTGGACGAGGAATCCACGCCGCGCACCTGCTCGATGAAGGCGCGGGACACCGGCTGGTTGTAGGCGATTACGGTCAGGGTCTCCATGGCGGCGGGGCCAAGGGGCACTGCGCGGCGGCTGTCCAGCAGGCGGCGGATGCAGTCGGCCCACTCGGTCTTGGTGGCAAGCTGCCAGCGGGTGTTCAGGTGCAGCAGGCACAGGCCGCTGTCCTCCCGGGCGTAGCGCTCCCGCAGGGCTTCCAGCGCGGCTTCCACGCTGAGCTGCGGCAGCTGCACCGCCTGGGCCAGCTTGTCGGCACCAATGGGGTCGCCGCTGGCAAACAGCATGGCTTCCACGGCTGCACGGATCTGTTTCTGGTTCATTCCTTCTCCTTATCACGTTGGATGCGGCCCCGCTGCATGGTCAGCCGGCCCTCGTCGTCCAGCTTTACGCGGCCGCCGCGCACCAGCTCCAGCAAGGCCAGAAAGGTGGCCACGTTGGTGCTGCGGGTCTGCTGGCGGCTGAACAGCTGGCTCATTTTTGCCGCTGTACCGGCAATCAGGTGCCGCAGAATGTACACCACCCGGCTCGTCACCGACACCATGGGCGCTGTGACCAGCGGCTCGAACTGCTGCTGGGTAGGCTCCCGGCGCAGCTTGGTGCGGCCGGAAAGAACGGCCCAGTAATCCGCCAGCACCTGCGGCGCATGGTGCAGGTCGTAGGTGTTATCGAACTCCATCTCCATGGGCGGACGCACAAAAACCGGCGCAGCTTCGGCCTTTTGACGCAAAAGCGCAGCCATGCGGCGGCACTGGTCGTACTCGATCAGCTGGCCGGTGAACTCCTGCTTCATGCGCTCGCCCTCTTCGCTGCGGGGCAAAAGCAGGTAGCTTTTCATCTCCACCAGCCGCGCGGCCATCTCGATGAAGGCGCTGGCGGCTTCCGGGTCCGGGTCGGCCCGCGCCACCGTGGCGGTGTACTGGTCGATCAGCTCCAGAATGGGGATGTTGTGCAGGTCCATCTTATGTTTGGCCACAAGCGCCAGCAATAATTCCAGCGGGCCGTCAAAATCTTCCAGATGGAAGGTCAGTTCTTCTGCCACGCTCACACCACCGTCCCAAGGCCGGCATAGTAGATGGAATACGCGATCTTATCAATGTAGCCGGTGCCCTTGCCCAGCAGCTCCCACACGATGTTGTTCAGGTAGTACAGGGGGGTATCCAGTGCGCCGAACCACACGGCGGCCAGCAGGGCGATCATGATATAGCGCTCGTATTTCATCAGGCCAAAGTAGATGCGCCGGGGCAGCAGCACCAACAGGATGCGGCTGCCGTCCAGCGGCGGCACCGGGATCAAGTTGAACACGGCAAGGCTCACGTTCATCAGCACAAGGTACTGCAGGAACATGGCAATGTAGATGGTGGCATCGTTCACCGGTGCCCAGTAGTACATGAGCTTCCACACCACCATGCCCACATAGGCAAGGATCATGTTTGCCGCAGGGCCAGCCAGCGCGGTGAGGGCCATGCCCCACTTGGGGTTTTTGAAATTGCGGGGGTCGGTGGAGACGGGCTTTGCCCAGCCCACGCCCGCAAACACCATGCACAGCGTGCCCAGCAGGTCAAAGTGGGCAAAGGGATTCATGGAGAGCCGCCCCTGCCGCTTTGCGGTGTCGTCGCCCAGCAGCCATGCCGCCAGCGCGTGGCCGCACTCGTGGAAGGGGATGGCCACCAGCGCCACCAGCGCGCGGATGAGATAATAGATGCCCTGAGAGGTCATTCGATATTCCTGCCTTTTTTCAGTATACCATATATAATACTATTTTTTGAGGTTTTAGACAAGGGGGTATTCCTCCTTCCACCGCTAACGCGGTCCCCCTGTTCCCCCTTTTGTCACTTACGTGACATCTGTTCCTCTCTTTGTCACCTGTGGTGACATTTCTCCCCGGCGCGGGGAGAATCTGTCCCGGCCGGGGGAGGTGGCACAAAGTGCCAGAAGGGGAACAGCTGGCATCGCGCAGCGATGACTGAAGGAGTTTGGTTTTCCAAAAAACCGCAATATTTTTTGAAAAAAGGCTTGCATTTTGCCCGGTAATCTGCTACAATAGTCAAGCTGATTATTTTGATTCCTTACTTCACTGCAGGAGGTGCAAGTACCATGGCTAAATGTGAATGCTGCGGCAAGGGTGTTGCCTTTGGTATCAAGGTTTCTCACTCTCATCGTCGTTCCAACCGTACCTGGAAGCCGAATGTCCGTCGTGTCAAGGCGGTCGTTGAGGGTTCTCCCAAGTACGTCTACGCATGCTCCCGTTGCCTGCGCGCTGGCAAAGTTACCCGCGCTGTCTAATTTGGTGTATGTGGCCGGTCACTTTGTCGAGTGGCCGGCTTTTTTTGTTGCTGTAAGGAGGCAAAACACATGGCTCTGCCCAACGATCCCATCATGCTGCTGAGCGTGGTGAACCTGAAGCTGCGTGATTTTTACAAAAACCTCGATGCTCTGTGCGAAGACATGGATGCCGACAAGGCCGACCTTTGCGCAAAGCTCCGGGCCGTGGGCTACGAGTACGATGCCCAGCGCAACCAGTTCGTGTGATATTTCCAGAGAAAGCTTTCTTTTGATCGCTAACGACCGGCACCAACGTGCAGCGACTGCGCCCGAGCCGGTGAATATAGAAACAAGGAGTGCTTGATTTATGATCCAGGGTACCTATTACAAAGAGTGGAGCAGCGTGCTGAACCGCGAGATGGAGTTCAAGGTATACGGCAGCGCCGGTGTGCCGGTGCTGGCCCTGCCTGCCCGCGGCGGCCGCTTTTATGATTGGGAGAACAACGGCATGCCCGATGCCATTGCCCCGCTGCTGAACGAGGGCAAGGTGCAGCTGTTCTGCGCCGACAGCATTGACGGCGAGGCCGTACTGAACGGCGACATCCCGGTGCGCCGCCGCGCCGAGATGGAGGAAAAGTACTTCGTCTACCTTACCGCCGAGCTGGCTCCCCGGGTGCTGGCCCTGAACGGTGCCGCAAAGGATGCCAAGCTGTGGTGTGTGGGCATCGACCTTGGCGCTGTGCACGCCGTCAACTGCCGCCTGCGCCGTCCCAAGCTCTTTGCCGGTGCCATCGGCCTTTCCGGCATCTACGATCTGGCCCGCTTCTGGGGCAGTGAAGCCGACGATCTGGTGCTGCGCTGCTCTCCCCTGCAGTATCTGGCCGAGAACGGCATCGCCGACAAGCTGGCTCTGGCCAAGGCCGAGGAGAACAGCCTGATGCTCTGCGCCGGTCAGGGTGCCTACGAGGACGATGCCAAAGCCGACACGCAGGCGCTGGCCGATGTGCTGGCCGCACAGGGCCTGCCCGCCCACCTCGAGGTCTGGGGCGGCGATGTCTCCCACGAGTGGTACTGGTGGGGCAAGATGCTGGGCCTGTTTGTGCCGCGGATTCTGGAGAAGTAAAAGTGATTTGATAGAGGGAAGGCATTTGCAGTGCCTTCCCTCTTTTTGTTTGTATTTTTCAATTCCCTACTTGATTTATCGGGTTTGCTGTGCTATACTCATGCTGTAAGACGCATACCCCCTATGGGTAAAGGAGATATTTTATGGACAACGAGAAAAAGCCCTGCTGCTGTTGCGGCACGCCCGCCCAGCCCGAAGCTGCCACGGCTCCGGCCGTTGACGCATCCGCTGTGCCCACCGAAAGCGTCACCCCCTCCTGCTGCCGCCACAAGGACCGCACCCCGGAGGAGCACAAGGCCCTGCTGAACCGGCTCAGCCGCATCGAGGGGCAGGTGCGCGGCATCCGCGGCATGCTGGAAAAGGATGCCTACTGCGTGGACATCCTTGTGCAGGTGGCGGCGGCGAACTCGGCGCTGAACAGCTTTTCCAAAGAGCTGCTGGCACAGCACATCTCCACCTGCGTGGCGGACGACCTGCGCGCGGGCAGCGAGGCAAAGCTGGACGAGCTGGTGAATCTGCTGCCCAAGCTCATGAAATAAGAAGCCCGTTCCCGTGCATACTCAACGTAGGAGTGATATTTTATGGAACAATACAACGTTACCGGCATGAGCTGCGCAGCCTGCTCCGCCCGGGTGGAGAAGGCCGTGAGCAAGGTGCCCGGCGTTGCCAGCTGTTCGGTGAGCCTGCTGACCAACTCCATGGGCGTGGAGGGCACCGCCAGCTCTGCCGAGATCATCAAGGCCGTGCAAGATGCCGGTTACGGTGCCAGCCCCAAGCGTGCGGGCACGGCGGCTGCCAGCTCCACCAGCGCCGACCTTGACGCGCTGGCCGACCACGAGACCCCCAAGCTCAAGCGGCGGCTCATTGCGTCGCTGGGCTTTCTGCTGGTGCTGATGTACTTCTCCATGGGCCACATGATGTGGGGCTGGCCCCTGCCCCGCTGGTTCGACGGCAACCACATCGCCATGGGCCTTGTGCAGCTGCTGCTGGCGGGCATCGTCATGGTCATCAACCAGAAGTTCTTCATCAACGGCTTCAAGGGGCTCCTCCACGGCTCACCCAACATGGACACGCTGGTGGCCATGGGTTCCATGGCAAGCTTTGTGTGGAGCACCTACGCCCTGTTCGCCATGACCCGCGCGCAGATGGACGGCAACAGCGAGCTGGTCATGCATTATATGATGGAGTTCTACTTCGAGTCCGCTGCCATGATCTTGACCCTCATCACGGTGGGCAAGATGCTGGAAGCCCGCTCCAAGGGCAAGACCACCGACGCGCTCAAGAGCCTGATGAAGCTTGCCCCCAAGACCGCCACCCTGCTGCGGGACGGTGCCGAAGTGACCGTGCCCATCGAGCAGGTGCAGAAGGGGGACATCTTTGTGGTGCGCCCGGGCGAGAACATCCCCGTGGACGGCATCGTGCTGGAAGGCACCAGCGCCGTGAACGAGAGCGCTCTGACCGGCGAGAGCATCCCCGTGGACAAGGCTGCGGGCGATAAGGTGAGCGCTGCCACCACCAACCAGTCCGGTTTCCTGCAGTGCCGGGCCACCCGCGTGGGCGAGGACACCACCCTTGCCCAGATCATCCGGATGGTCAGCGATGCCGCCGCCACCAAGGCTCCCATTGCAAAAATCGCCGATACGGTGTCCGGTTTCTTCGTGCCTGCGGTCATTACCATTGCGGTGGTCACCACCATCGTGTGGCTGCTGCTGGGCCGGGAGCTGGGCTATGCGCTGGCCCGCGGCATCTCCGTGCTGGTCATCAGCTGCCCCTGTGCGCTGGGTCTGGCAACGCCGGTGGCCATCATGGTGGGCAACGGGCTGGGTGCAAAGAACGGCATCCTGTTCAAGACCGCCGCTTCGCTGGAAGCTGCAGGCCGCACCCAGATCGTGGCGCTGGACAAGACCGGCACCATCACCAGCGGTGAACCAAAAGTGACCGACATTCTGCCCGCCGAGGGCGTTTCCGAGACGGAGCTTCTCACCCTTGCCGCCGCACTGGAGCGCAAGAGCGAGCACCCGCTGGCAAAGGCCGTGCTGGCCTGCACCGACGCGCAGAAGCTCACCGCCCCCGAGGTATCCGGTTTTGCCGCCCTGCCGGGCAACGGTCTGGCCGCAAAGCTGGAGGGCGTGGAGATCTTTGGCGGCAATGCGTCCTTTATCGGCACCAAAGTCACCGTGCCCGCACAGCTGCAGGAGAAGGCCGCAGCCCTCTCCGCACAGGGCAAAACGCCCCTCTTCTTCGGCGGAGCAGGCCGTCTGCTGGGCATCATCGCGGTGGCCGATACCATCAAGGAGGACAGCCCCCGCGCCATCCGGGAGCTGCAGGCCATGGGCATCCGCGTGGTGATGCTCACCGGTGACAACCAGCGCACCGCTGCTGCCATTGGCAGGCAGGCCGGTGTGGACGAGGTGATCGCAGGTGTGCTGCCCGACGGCAAGGAAGCGGTCATCCGCCAGCTGCAGGCATCCGGCAAGGTGGCCATGGTGGGCGACGGCATCAACGATGCCCCGGCCCTGACCCGTGCCGACACCGGCATCGCCATCGGCGCAGGCACCGACGTTGCCATCGACGCGGCGGACGTGGTGCTGATGAACTCCAAGCTGTCGGACGTGCCCGCCGCCATCCGCCTGAGCCGCGCTGCCCTGCGCAACATCCACGAAAACCTGTTCTGGGCGTTCATCTACAACATCATCGGCATCCCGCTGGCCGCAGGCGTGTTCATCCCCTTCGGCCTGACGCTGAACCCCATGTTCGGTGCTGCTGCCATGAGCCTTTCCAGCTTCTGCGTGGTAAGCAACGCCCTGCGCCTGAACCTGTTCGACGTGCACAGCACAAAGCACGATCGTGCGGCAAAAAATGCTGCTTCCCTGCCCGCTGTCTCCGCACAGCCCGCAGCGGTTGCAAATAAAGAGAGTACCAAGGAGGACACTGCTATGAAAAAGACCCTGAAAGTGGAAGGCATGATGTGCGGCCACTGCGAAGCCCGCGTGAAGAAGGCTCTGGAAGCCCTGCCCGAGGTGGACGAGGCCGTGGTGAGCCACGAGGCCGGCACCGCCATCGTCACCCTGAATGCCGAGGTTGCCGACGACGTGCTGAAGAAGGCCGTTGAGGATCAGGACTACCCTGTGACCGGCATCCAGTAAACCGCCGCTGAATACTCCCCATCAAATGGAAAGGCCGCTGCATGTGAACCGTGCAGCGGCCTTTTGCATTGGGTTATGCTGTTTTCTTCACAGGAACGCTGTTTTCGTACAGCTCATGCGGGGCGATATCCTGCCCCTCTTCCCACTCGATGCCAATACCGCCCGGCAGCAGATGCACGGTAGCAAAGTAACGCTCATCCTGCAGCCTGCCGTACCACGAGCCGGTGGCATAAGGGGCTGCATCAAACAGCTTTACCTCGCCCGTCTCATAATAAAGGCAGAGCTTCAGCGGTTTTACGGGTTCCACCTTTGTCAGCTTCGGCTGTAACATCCAGAATCACTCCTTACTTCAGCGGGTCGATGCGGAAGAATTGTTCACCATTGCTCAGCAGTTTCCAGTTGGCTTCCAGATCCTCATGATGGATCACGATCCATGCCTCCAGCAGTTTCAGCTTGTTCTTCGGAAAGCTGCCTTCCAGAACCGTACCGTCCAGCGCAACCACGATCTCTTCACCGGAATATTCTGCGTGGATATGCGGCATATTATGCTTTCCACCCTGTTCGCGGTACATTCTGACAATGATGCCGTAAAAAATGCTCAGTACCGGCAATTGCACCACTTCCCTTCTCAGTGTCATTTTAACATACAGCAATCAGGTTTTCAAGGCGCATCAACGGCCTTTTTATCGTGTTTACAGGCTTTTAAAATTGATTCAGAATATCATGGTGTCCAATGTCCAACAGCAGAATGATCGTATCACCGTCGTACTGCCAGATGACCCGCACGTCCATGTTTACGCTGAACTCGAACAAGTCTACCGTGCCTTGAATACGCTTTGTGCGCAGCGACGGATACAGCGGGTCCATTTCCAGAATTTCCAGCTTCTTTTTCAGCTGCGCCCGCTCCGCTGCGTTCAAACGCTTCAGGTTCTTTATGAACCGTTTGGTGTAGGTGATCTTGTAATTCATTCGTCCGCACCGTCCAGCGCTTCAAACAGTGCGTCCACAGTGTCGAACACCGGCTGCTCCCCTGCCGCAATTTTGGCCTTTGCTTCGTTGATCTCGCTGCGCAGCTCGTCCAGATACTTTTTGGGGTAAACGGCTACCGGCATCAGCTCGATCACGCCATCCTTCTCCACGATCTCCAGCTTGTCGCCCTCCCGCAGGCCCATCTTCATTACAATATCCTTTGGAATGGTGATTTGGGATTTTGTCCTCAATTCCGTCAGCATCCTTCATTCTCCTTTGTGCGATTTTCTTACTTTCTCACTTTTATTATACTCTGCTTTTTTCAAAAAGCAACCATGCACCATAAAATTTTACAAAGCGTCGTTTCTGTGGGTTCTTATTGTATTTCGTCAGAAAGTATGTTAAACTAAAAATGCCGCCCCAAAGGGTGGCGTTAAGGTGCTATCTGCAAGCGCAGGTGGTCATGCTTCCTGCCCTGTATCGCTGCTCTTTCTACATGGAATGAAGCAGAGGTTCCGGGAGGAAACTTTTTTGGAAGTACCCTGCCCGGAGCCTTGAAGGCGAAGGGAGGGATATCAATGAGCCTGATGGAGCTTTTCACTCTGCTCACGGTCATTCTCATGCTGTTGAGTCTGATCCTTGATGCAGTTCGCCTGACCGTTGAGGTCTTGGAGAAGTTTTCTCAGCGCAAATGTGATGACAACAAAAAAGATTGACTGCCACAGCCTTCCAACTCCGTGCAGTCAATCTTGATTGTAAAGGTAGGAAGCTGACCATTGCGGACAGCACCTTTTCTATTTGTAGTATAGTTATTTTTTGCCGTTTTGTCAAGAGAAGGTGCCCGCCTTCTCTTTTTCTTTCCCCATTTTCCTGTGCATTTTCGCCCCGGAAGCTGTGGCTTTTTGCGCAAAAACTATTTGTTGACACGTTGTTTTTTCAGAGTTATACTTATAGCAACAACATTTGGTTTTGCTTCCAGTTATAAACCACAGCGAAAGGAGAAATGTATTTTGGGAGTATCCATTCAGGACCGCACAGACTTTCTGAACATGCTGGATGCCTGCAGGACCGAGCAGCAGCTGTTCAGCCGCCTGACCTTTGCGGTAATGTTCCACCAGACCGACCCGGCTGCACGGGAAGACCTGCTGGACGACGTGCGCGGCGCAGCCTGCAACATGCAGCTGCCCGCCGTCAATTACAAGATCGATCAATGGCTCAACACCTGCAAGCAGGCGTGGCAGGCCGACCCCGCAGCCTTTATGGCAACCGTGAACGCGGACGCAAAGCAGCGCAAGCTTGCGCTGGAGGGCAGCGCGGCGCAGCCCGGCCTGCTGGCCGATGTGCCCATGCAGAGCGTGGCGTGGCTGGTGCCGCAGCTGCTGCCGCTGGGCGAAGTGTCGCTGCTGGGTGCCGACGGCGGCACCGGCAAGGGCATCTGGCAGGCACAGCTCATTGCCTATGTGACGGCGGGCAAGACCTCCGGCTTTTTTCCGCTGCCGCCGCAGCAGACCGGCAAGGTGCTGCTGCTTGCGGGCGAGGACGACCCCGGCAAGGTGCTCAAGGCCCGTCTGCTGGCGGCCGGGGCCGACATGAACCGGGTGCTGGTGCTGACCGCCGACGACTACTTTGGCAAGACCGGCCAGCCCCTTACCCTCAAGGATCAGGCACTGGCGGATTTTGCTGCCAAGGCCGGGCCGCTGCTGCTCATCGTGGACCCGCTGCAGAGCTTTCTGCCCGCCGATGTGGAGATGGCAAGCCGCAACCAGATGCGCAGTGCCCTGCTGCCGCTGCGTGCCATTGCCGCAAAGCAGGGCTGCGCGGTGCTCATCGTGATGCACTCCAACAAAAAGCAGGGCGTTTCCGGCCGCGCACGTCTGGCCGACAGCTCGGATATCTGGGACATGGCCCGCAGCGTGCTGATGATGGGCCGCGCCAAGAACGACGGCAAAATTTATCTCAGCCACGAGAAAAACAGCTACGCCCGCCCCCAGCAGACGGTGCTGCTGCACATCGACGATGTGGAGGTGGAGGGCGTAAAGACCGCGCGGGCCGTGTTTGACGGCTACACCGACAAGAAGGATGCCGACTTCATTGAGGAGCGGCGGGTGCGCACGGCGGAGACCCGGCAGGACACCCGCAGCGCCATCCTGAACGTTCTGTCCGAGAGCCGCCTTGGGTCGATGGCAAATCCTCAACTCAAAAGTGCCGTACTTCAGGAGATCAAATGCAGTGAAGCCACTTACAAACGCTCGTATGCTGAGCTTGTACGGGATGGCGACATTGCAAAATATCAGCTGTGCCAAAAGGACGGCGCGCGAGGGTGGTTTACCCGGCTGGCCTACCGTGGAGAAACACATGATACAGTGAGAAATATATAACTTACTTATGTTTCTTTTTGCCAGTGTATCAGGTTGATACACTGGCCTGCCCTGATACACTGACGCACTGTATCAATCAAAGGGGCACTGTATCAGCTTGATACACTGCATTTTTCATCGCATCAGCGTCAATAATTTGCCACTGTATCAGATAACGCTCCTACAGTAGCACCTGATAAAGTTCCCGGAAACCGCAGGCTGCGTGCTGGCAGCTTTCTCCGCGAACAGCCCGGAACCCACGGTTCCGCCCCTGTGCTTACGCACGGGGCCCCACTTCCCGGACATTCGCTGGAGAAACTCCCAGCACGCGGCCCGTACCTTAACTTCTCGCCAACTCCTCCACCGTGATGCAGCACACGGCAAAGGCCAGCAGGGCGCAGTCCAGCGGCACGCGGCGCAGCACCACCACCCGTTCGGTCAGGGTGGTAAAGGTCTGCACGGCCTGCACCGGCACGGTGCTGCCCAGCCAGAACAGCGCCACCGAAAGCGGCAGATGCACCGCCCGCGCTGCCAGCAAAGGCCGCAGCGAGATCTCGGCCGGGCAGATGGTGCGCACCTGCAAAAGCACCGACACCCCCTGCACACTGAGCGCCGCACAGCACAGCGTGCTGGCCCACAGCCCGGTGCGGGCGGCCTGATCGCAGCCGGAACACACTTCCAGCAGCATGGCGGGCAGCGCCGCCCACGGCTGTGGCAGCAATGCCCCGCACCCTGCCGCCAGCAGCCGGAAGTACAGCACAAAGCCGCAGAGCTTCAGGTAGGTCACTGCCGCCTGCGCGATCACCGCGTCCAGTGCGGGCAGCTGAATGGTTTCCCCCTGCGCGGGTGGAGCCTGCCCGGCCCCGCCCTGCATCCGGCACAGCAGTGCCGCCGTGAGGTATCCCGCCAGCAGCTGGGCCGCAAACAGCCGCACCCCCACCGCGCGGCTGCCCAGCATCTGCTGCCCTACCGTGAGGATGACAAAGGACGGCCCGCTGCACACACAGGCGGGCAGCAGCGCCGAGGCCTGCCGGGAGGTGAGCTGACCGGTGCGCACGGCTTCGGACGCAGCCACCGCCGCCGGTGCAAAGCCCCCCAAGGCCCCAATGAGCAGCACGCCGCCCGCACCCTTTGCCCGGATGCCCATGAGCCGCGCCGCAGGCCGGAACACAAAGCCCAGCCACTGCCCGGCCCCGCAGCCTGCCGCCAGCGCCGATACGATGAGGAACGGAAACAGCGATACCAGCAGCGGCCCGCCGCACAGCCGCAGCCCCGCCTGCAGGGCATCGGCACAGCGCTGCGGCGCGGCAAACACCAGAAACGCCGTGTACCCTGCCAGCGCCAGCAGCACGCCCCGCCGGAAATTCCAGCTTCGATTCATAACTCAGCCCTCCGCATCCATATATATGTAGCAGCGCGCCGCGGGCAGAACTGCGGGATGGGAGGGAATGGGATGTGTGCCAAGCGCAAAGAGCGGCTTTTGCTGCAAAGCTGGCTGGCCCTGCTGTTCCGTCAGCCGCCGCAGGGCTTTTACCGCGCCCCTGCCGTCTACCTGAGCGGGGGCCGCATGGAGGTGGAGCACTTTTGCCGCATTCTGGCCTACAGCCCCGACCGGCTGTGCCTGCAGATGCCCCATGGCCGGTTGACCATCTACGGCGACGGGCTGAAGATCGTCACCCTTACCGCCAGCCGCCTGACCCTGCGGGGGCGGTTCGTGCGCACGGACTTTGCGGATGACTAGGAGGTGCCCATGGAACCGGTAAGCCTTTGGGCCGCGGTGGAGTTCACCGCATGCAATGGCAGCACCGAAGCCCTGCTTACCGCTGCCGCCCGGGCCGGGCTGCATCCCTATGGGGTAACGGCCCTGCCGGGAGGGTTTGGCGGGCGGTGCGCCGCGTGGCAGTACCCGCGCCTTGCCGCGCTGGCCCGCAAGCACCGGGTGCGGCTGCGCATCCGCCGGAAGCTGGGGCTGTATTTCCGTCTGCGCCCCTTGCTGCGCCGGGCCGGGCTTTGGGCGGGGCTGACGGTGTTTGTGCCGCTGCTGCTCTTTGCACAGCAATTCGTCTGGTATGCGGACACCTCTTCCCTCACCACCGGACAGGCTGCGCGGGCCTGCGCCGTCCTGCGGGAAGCGGGCCTGCAGCCCGGTGCGGCTGTGACCGAGGCAAAGCTCACCGCCGGGGAGTACGCCCTTTTGCACAGCGGCGAGTTCTCCTGGGCCAGCCTGAATTTTGCCAAAGGGCGGCTGGTGGTGGAAGCCGCCGCGGCCAGGCCCAAGCCGGACATTGCCGCCGGAACGCTGCATGGCATCCGGGCAAAATGCGGCGGCACTGTTCTGCGCACGAACCTTACCAGCGGCACCATGCTGGTGCAGCCGGGCCAGCAGGTGGAGGCCGGGCAGGGCCTCATTGGCACAGCCCGCGCCGAGCGGGACGGCACCCTGATCTTTGCGCCCGCCGCCGGAACGGTGGTTGCGCAGTTTGAGTGGAGCGACACCCGCACCGTGCCCTTGGAAGAGACGGTGCAGCAGTACACCGGCGCGTGCACCCGCGCATACCGGGTGACAGCGTTCGGGCACACCTTCTCCCTGCCCGCCGCGCCTGCGCCGGAACATGCGGCGGTGATCCTCCGGCACTTCCAGCCGGAGGTGCCGCTTCTGGGCCTTGCCCTGCCCTGCTCTGTGGAGGAGACCTGCCGCTATGTGCAGCAGCCGGAAACGCTGCACCGCACCGAAGCGCAGGCCGCCGCGCTGGCCCGGCTGCAAAGCCTGCAGGCGCTGTACGCCGCATGGCCGGACGCGGAGCACATCGCCCGCAAAGAGGACTGCACCGTGAACGGCAATGTACTGGACTATACCGTCACCTACACCGTGGCAGCGGACATCTGCGGGTGAAAGGATTCCCATTGTAATTCGCCAAAAAGTATGCTAAACTAAAAATGCCACCCCAAAAGGGTGGCGTTAAGGTGCTATCTGCAAGCGCAGGTGGTCATGCTTTCCTCCGGCAAGCGTCCGAGGGACGTAAAAGCTTATTGTTTGTTCCCCCGTTCGCAAACGCGGAAGGGGGGATGCATCATGGTGTTGAACGATGTTCTGCAGCTGTTCGTCATTGTTGGCGGTACAGTTGGGATTACATTTCAGATCGCATGGGCAATCTTCAAAGAGATCCATAACAATAAGAAATGACCGCCCCAGACTCTCAAACCTGAGCGGTCATTCTTATTGACTCCTTAGCCGAAGGGAAGCTGACCATTGCGGACAGCGCCTTTTCTATTTGTAGTATAGTTGTTTTTTAGCGGTTTGTCAAGTCCCCTGCTCTGCAGCGGCACGTTCCGCCGCCTGCGCATCGTACTCGGCAAGCAGGTCGTTGAGGTCGTACTGGTACTTGCTGTGGCAGAAGTGGCACACCACCTCGCAGGCGGGGTCCTCGTCGCGCATCCTCACCAGCTCCTTGCGGCCAAGGCTGAACAGCATCTCCTTGGTGCGCTCGGCGCTGCAGTCGCACTGGTAGTGCACGTCGCGCTCGTCCAGCACGTTGGGGGCAAAGCCCGCCAGCGCCAGCTGCATCATGTCCTCGGGGGTCTTGCCCTCGTGCAGCAGGGTGGTGACGGACGGCATGGCCGCGATGTTCTTTTCCAGCTGATCGATCTCCGCATCGGTGGCACCGGGCAGCAGCTGCACCATAAAGCCGCCTGCGCACAGGATGGACAGGTCCTTGTCCACCAGCACGCCCAGCGCCATGACGGTGGGCACCTGCTCGCTGTAGGCGTAGTAGGCGGTCAGGTCCTCGGCGATCTCGCCGGAGACCAGCGGCACCTGCCCCACGGTAGGCTCCTTCTGCAGGCGGTTATCCCGGATGACGGTGAGCACACCGTCTTTGCCCACAGCGCCGCCCACATCCAGGTGGCCGTTCGGCTTTGCGGGCAGCTCCACCAAGGGGTGATCGATGCAGCCCTTCACGTTGCCGGTGCCGTCGGTGCAGGCAATGACCACGCCCGCCGGGCCGCCGCCGGACACACGCAGGGTGATCTGGTCACGGTCGTCCTTGAGCATGGAGCCCATCAGGGCCGCGCCGGTGAGCAGACGGCCCAGTGCCGCGCTGCAGGTGGCGCTGGTGGTGTGCAGCTTTTCGGCCTTGCGGACGATCTGGGTGGAGTCCACGCCGCAGAACACGACCCCGCCGTTCTCCGACAGGCCGCGGATCAGATTTGCCATAAAGTTATCCCTCCAATTGTGTATACTGCTTGACTGCGCAGAAGAAATAGCGCTGGCTGTCCTCGGTCAGCGGGCCGAAGGTCTCGCCGTCGCAGACGCTTTCCAGCGCAAAGCCGTGCTTTTCCAGCGCGGTGCGGATGGTGTCAAGGTCATAGGTGTACTCGCAGAACTGCTCGTGGAAGTGCTCACCGGTCTCGTGGTAGTCGATGTCCACGGTGATCTCCACGCGGCGGTTGGCGGCATCGTAGTGGTTGCGCCACACACAGGCGGCATCCTCTTCCTCAAAGGTGAACGCGTTGTCGCCCAGCACGTTCCGGTGTTTGTAGGGCGTGTTCATATCGAACAGGAACACCCCGCCCTTCTCCATGAAAAAGCCCGCGTTGGCAATGGCGGTGTCGAGGTCCGGGATGTGGTTGAAGGTGTCAAAGGTGGACACCGCGCCCCGGATGGTGCCGTACAGATCGAGCTTGAGCAGGTCCTGCCGGAGCAGCAGCAGCCTGCCGGAAAGGCCCAGCTGTTCGGCCTTATCGCGCACAACGCAGAGCATCTCCTCGGACTGGTCAATGCCGATCATATCATAGCCCGCCTGCGTGAGCATCAGCGTCAGCTCACCGGTGCCGCAGCCAAGGTCGGCAAGGATGCCGTCGTGGATGCCGTGCTCCTTGAGCTTTGCATGGATGTGGGCATACAGGGCATCGTAATCGGCCTCGCCGTTGAATTCATCGTAGAAATAGGCAAATTCGTTGTAGGCCATGGTTTACTCCGCTTCCTGTTCCCCGGCCACAGCGGCATTGAGCACCGCCTGCAGCTCCGGGATGCCGTAACCGTTCTCGCCGCTGGTCAGCACCACCTTCTGGCAGCCATAGGGGCGGCAGAGGTTCTCAAAGTCTTCCAGCGTCTTGGCCAGCTGGCTCTTTTTGAGCTTGTCGGCCTTGGTCAGGGCCACCACGTAGGGGATCTGGTGATAGTGCAGGTAGCGCAGCATCTGCTCATCGTCGGCGCTGGGGGCGTGGCGGCAGTCCAGCAGCTGCACCAGCAGGGTGTGGTGGCGGGGTGCTTCAAAGTAGCTGTTGATGAGGTCGTCCCAGCGCTCACGGTCGGCGTTGCTCACCTTGGCGTAGCCGTAGCCGGGCAGGTCCACAAAGTAGCAGTCGTCCACCGAATAGAAATTGATGGTGGCCGTTTTGCCCGGCGTACTGGACACGCGGGCAAGGTTTTTGCGGCTGCACAGCTTATTGATGAGGCTGGATTTGCCCACGTTGGACCGCCCCGAAAAGCTCAGCTCCGGGCGGTCGCTCTCGGGCAGCTGGCTGGAAATGCCGTAGCTGGCAATGAAATCAGCTTTGTTGTAATTCATGGAGCTTTCCTTTCTTGTGGTACGTCAAACCCTCTCAGTCTCGTCACTTCGTTCCTCGCCAGCTCCCCCGAAGGGGGAGCTCTTTCATCTGGTGGAAAACATCCCTTAAGCTCCCCCCTTCGGGGGAGCTGGCACGGCGCAAGCCGTGACTGAGAGGGTTTCTATTGTTCTCAGCACACCGCGCCGGGCTGGGGCTTTTCTGCGGTGGGCGGCACAATGGCGGCATCTGCCGCTTTTTTCTTTGCATGGGTGCGGCTGGGAGCCTTGGCCTTCTTTGCGTTCTGGGGCTTGAGCAGGGCTGCGTTCAGTACCTGTGTCAGGCTCTGCATGGGCAGGAAGGTGAGGTTCTTCTTCACCTCATCGTCCACCTCGTACAGGTCGGGTTCATTGTCCTTGGGGATGAGCACGGTCTTCATGCCCTCGCGGTAGGCCGCCATGCTCTTTTCCCGCAGGCCGCCGATGGGCAGCACGTTGCCGTGCAGGGTGATCTCGCCGGTCATGGCCACATCACCGCGCACCGGGATGCCGGACAGGCAGGACACCAGCGCCGTGGTCAGGGTGACACCGGCAGAAGGGCCGTCCTTGGGCACTGCGCCCTCCGGGGCGTGGATGTGCAGGTCGCACTTCTTGAGCTTTTCCGGGTCGATGCCGTACTCGGCGGCGTGCACGCGCACCCACGTAACGGCCAGCTGAGCGCTCTCCTTCATCACGTCGCCCAGCGAACCGGTGACGGTGATCTTGCCGCTGCCGTTGTCCATCACCTGCACCTCGATGGGCAGGGTCTCGCCGCCCACGCTGGTCCATGCCAGACCGTTGGCGATGCCCACCGCGTTGGTGCGGTTGAGGAAGTCGGGCTTGACAAAGCGGGGGCCAAGCAGCTGTTCCAGCATGGTGCCGGTAACGGAGACGCTTTCCACCTCGCCTGCGGCGATCTTGCGGGCGCACTTGCGCAGCACGCTGGTGATGGTGCGTTCCAGATTGCGCACACCGGCCTCGCGGGTGTAGCCGTCGATGATGCCGTACAGCGCGCTCTGGCTCAGCGTGACCTTGCCGGTCAGGCCGCAGGCCTTGAGCTGCTTGGGCAGCAGGTGCTTGCGGGCAATGTTGTATTTTTCCACGCGGGTGTAGCTGGGCAGCTCGATCACGTCCATGCGGTCACGCAGGGGGCCGGGGATGCTGCCCAGATCGTTGGCGGTGGTGATAAAGAGCACATGGCTCAGATCGAACGGGATATCGATGAAATGATCGTTGAAGGTGCTGTTCTGCTCCGGGTCCAGCGCTTCCAGCAGGGCTGCGGCCGGGTCGCCGCGGAAGTCGCCTGCCAGCTTGTCGATCTCGTCCAGCAGCATGAGGGGGTTCGCGCTCTTGGCAGAGATCATGGCAGTGATGATCTTGCCGGGCATCGCGCCGATGTAGGTGCGGCGGTGGCCGCGGATCTCGGCTTCATCCCGCACGCCGCCAAGGCTGATGCGCACATACTTGCGGCCCAGACTTTCGGCGATGGAGCGTGCAATACTGGTCTTGCCCACGCCCGGAGGGCCTACAAGGCAGATGATCTGTGCCTTCACGTCCGGTGCCAGCTTGCGCACGGCCAGCGTTTCCAGAATGCGGTCCTTCACCTTTTTCAGGCCGTAGTGGTCGCGGTCCAAAATCTGCTGTGCGCGGCTGATATCAAGGTCGTCCACCGTAAAGGTGTTCCACGGCAGGTCAAGGCAGGTGTCCAGATAGGTGCGGATGACCGTTGCCTCCTGATTGGAGCCCTGCATCTTGGCAAGGCGGTCCACTTCCTTGAGCAGCTTCTTCTCGCTGTCCTCGGCAAGGTGCAGCCCGGTGATCCTGCGGCGGTACTCGTCGGCCTCGGCGTGGGTGTCGTCGCCCTCGCCCAGCTCGTCGCTGATGATGTGCAGCTGTTCGTGCAGGTAGTAATCGCGCTGGTTCTTGTCCATGGACTCGTTGACCTTTTCCGCGATCTCCTTTTCAATTTTCATCACCTGACACTCACGGCGCAGCATCTCGATGAGCTTTTTCAGCCGTCCGTTCAGGGTGCCCTCGTCCATCACAGCCTGCTTGTCCTCGTAGCGGAACAGCAGGTTTGCAGGCATGTACTCGCTGAGGAAGGCGGGGTCGTCGCTGGAAACGATGGCAAACACCACGTCCTTGCCAAGGCGCGGGTTCATGCCAAGGTACTCGTCAAACCCGGCCTTGAGGGCGCGCAGCAGCGCTTCGGTCTCCACGGCATCGTCGGCCTTGCCTGCGCGCACCGGGGCCGGGCGCACCTCCGAAAGCAGAAAATCCCCGCTGGCATCCAGTGCACTGAGCTTTGCGCGGTACTTGCCCTCCACCAGGACCTTTACAAGGTCCCCGGAGACGCGCAGCACCTGCTTGACCTCGGCCACCACGCCGTAGCTGAACAGGTCTGCCTGCTGCGGCTCGGTGGTGTCCATGGACTTCTGTGCCACCAGAAACACGTTGGAATTATTTGCCATTGCCCACTCCACGGCGGCAATGCTCTTTTCGCGGCCCACCTCAAAGTGGACGAGATTGTTGGGGAACACCACCAGCCCCCGCAGGGCGATGGTGGGCAGATGCAGCTTTTTGCGCTCCACCTTGATGGTAACTTTTTCACTCATAGTGCAAACACCTCCCGGCTGCCGCGCACTTTCCCACGGCGGCAGCGCTGTATGCAAGAGATTTTATCTTTAAAATAGCAGGTTGTTTCCTTATTATACTGATTTCCGGCCAAAATGCAACTGTGATGCATGGACGGTTGGTTATTCCCCCCGCTTTTCCTGCGTGGAGAAGCCCATTTTGCCAAGAGCCGGCAGCAGGGCCTTGAGGGTGATGGAGGTCAGTGCGCCCATCACAAGGCCCAGCACCAGCATGACCGGCGCATAGTAGAACGAGAGCGAGGACGAGATGATCACGCCCGCGCCCAGCAGCTGGCCGATGTTGTGGGCCAGTGCGCCGCATACGGAAAGGATGAACCAGGTGGGCCGCACCGGCAGCAGGTAGTAGAGCACCCACATCACCAAAAGTGACAGCAAACCGCCGCACAGCGAGAGGAAGCCCGCCGTGAAGCCGGACACCAGAAACACGAACAATGCCTTGAGCACGTCCAGCACCAGCGCCTGCCTTGGCCCCATGAAAAACAGCGCGTACATCACCACGATGTTGGCAAGGCCCAGCTTCATGCCCGGCAAAAGGCCCGGGATGGTGAGCGTGCCCTCAATGAACGAAAGTGCCATGGCCAGCGCAAACAGCAGGCCGGAAAGGGCGATGCGGCGCGTTTTTTCGTAACTGCGTCTGTTTTGGGGCATGCTGCACTCTCCTTTACTCTTCGGTCTGCTGGCTCTGCTCGTAGCTTTCCTGCTCTTCCATGGCAGCTTCCCACGCGGCAAACAGCTCTTCCTGATGGAAGCGCAGGTCGCTCAGCTCGTCGCTCTTCTGGCGCAGCAGGTCGGGGTCGTTGTACACCTCCGGGGAGTTGATCTCGTTGTCCAGCTCCACTTCGCGTGCACCGCAGGCTTCCATCTCGTCCTCGCAGGCCTTGATCTTGGCGCGCAGCTCGGCGCGGCGGCGGCGCTGCTCCCTGCCGTAGCCGGTCTTGGCCGGTTCGGCGGCCTTCTGCACGGCAGGGGCCGGGGCGCTGCGGCCCATCAGGGCATCGTAGCTGGGGTAGAGGGTGGCCTTGCCGTCCTCAAGGTAGAGGATGGGACAGGCCAGACTGTTCATCAGGTGGCGGTCATGGGTGACCAGCAGCAGCGTGCCGGTGTAGGCCATGAGGGCCTCGGTAAGGTTCTCGCGGGTGTAGATGTCCAGATGGTTGGTGGGCTCGTCCAGAAACAGCAGGTTGGGCCGTTCCAGCACGATCTCCGCAAAGCGCAGGCGGGCCAGCTCGCCGCCGGAAAGCGCCTCGCAGGGCTTGAACACCGTCTCGCCCCGGAAGCCCAGCTTTGCCAGATGGCTGCGCACCTCCAGCTCGGTCATGCGGGGGTACTTGTTCCAGATCACATCGATGACCCGGCCCTGACCCAGACGGTTCTGCTGCTGGGCAAAGATGCTGGGCCGTGCGCCGGTGCCCAGCCGCACCATGCCGCCGGAGGGGCGGCGCTTGCCGTCCAGCACCTGCATCAGGGTGGACTTGCCCGCGCCGTTGGGGCCTGCGATCACCAGCCGCTGGCCGCGGCACACCGTGTAGGTAAAGGGTTCCAGCAGGGTGCGCTCCCCTATTTTGATGGTCAGGTTCTTGAGCAGCACCAGCTCGTTCCACGGTTCTACGTCATATTCAAACCGGAACTTGAGCTGGTTGGTCTCGTCCTTGGGCGCTTCGGTGATCTCCAGCTTTTCCAGCTGCTTGCGGCGGCTCTGGGCCATTTTGGTGGTGGAGGCGCGCACAAGGTTGCGGTCCACGTAGTCCTGCAGCTTTTCGGCCAGTGCCACATCTGCATCGTGCTGCTTCTGGCGCAGGGCATCGGCGGCTTCCTTCTGGGGCAGGTAGGCCGAGAAGTTGCCCTTGTAGGTGGTCATGGTCTGGTAGGAGACCTCCCAGATCTTCGTACACACGTTATCGAGGAAGTAGCGGTCGTGGCTGACCACCAGCACCGCACCGGAATAGCTTTTGAGGTAGTTTTCCAGCCATTCCATGGTGGCAAAGTCCAGGTGGTTGGTTGGCTCGTCCAGAATGAGCACGTCCGGCTTTTCCAGCAGCAGCTTTGCCAGCCGCAGCCTCGTCAGCTCGCCGCCGGAGAGCACCGCAATGTTCTTCTGCCATGTATCCTGCGCAAAGCCCATGCCAGACAGCACCTTTTTGATGTTCACATCCATGTTGTAGCCGTCGGCGGCATCCACGATGTTCTGCAGCTGGTCGTGCCGGGCCAGCAGCTCCGTATCGTCCGGCTGCGCGGCCATTTTGCGTTCCAGCACCTGCATCTGGGCCATGGCATCCAGCACAGGGGCAAAGGTGGAGCGCATCTCGCCGTAGAGATCCAGCGTGGCATCCAGCTTTGCGTTCTGTTCCAGATAGCCCAGCGTCACGCCGTGGGTCACGCTGAACTCACCTTCGTAGTCCTGGTACTCGCCGGTCAAAATCTTGAGCAGGGTGGTCTTGCCCGCGCCGTTCTGGCCCACGATGCCGATGCGGTCCTCCCGCTCGACACTGGCGGTCACATCGTGCAGCACGATCTTTTCGCCAAAGCTCTTGCCTAGTTTTTCCAAATGTATCAGCATAGTTTTATGATCCCGTTCTCCATCCGCTTATTGGCTCAGCACTGGTGGCGGCGGTTCTTCAGGCCCACATTGGCCAGCTCTTCCTGCTCCATCACCAGCGGGTACAGCTCTTTCAGGTCTGCGATCTCGTAGGTGGGCACCACCTTGCCGGGGTTCTCGGCGTGGCTGGGGTTATACCAGCAGGTGTCAAGGCCCGCATTCACGCCGCCCTGAATGTCGCTGCTCAGGCCGTCGCCCACCACCAGCACATGCTCGCGGTTCTCCACGCCAAGGGCGCGCAGGGCCGCATCAAAAATTCTGCGGTTCGGCTTTTCGCTGTCCATCTTCTCGGAGACGAACACGTCCTCCATAAAGTTCAGCACACCGCTCTCGGCCAGACGGCGGATCTGCACCTTCTGGAAGCCGTTGGTCACAACGGCCAGCGTTGCCACCTCGGAAAGCTCCCGCAGCACATCCAGCACTTCCGGCCCCATCAGGTCCGGGTGGGTGGAGAGCTGTTCCAGATAGAAGCGGTTCATCTCGGCTCCGTCACCGGCGGCATCAATGGCTTTGAGGAAGCGGGTGAACCGCTCCGCCATGAGCTTTTCCCGCTTGATCTGGCCTTTTTCCAGCTGCCGCCACAGCTCCGAGTTGATGGTGCGGTAGGTCTGCACCGTTTCTGCGTCCGGCTCAATGCCGTAGTTCACCAGCGTTTCGGCCAGTGCCTTGCTTTCGGCTGCGTCAAAGTTCAGCAGGGTGTTGTCTGCATCGAACAGCACGCAATAATATTTTGCCATAAACCTTCCCTCTTTTCCTTCTGCCATGGCCTCAGCTGCCATGCGCTCAACAACAGGCAGAAGCCAGCCCTGCCGTAAACAGAGCTGGCTTCACATCATTCTGTTACAATTTCGTACGATGGTACGTCCGTCTGCTCCGGGTCGTTGTCCGGGCAGGTGGTTTTGACATCACAGGGGGTGGCAGCACACTTTGCCATTTCCTCTTCCAGCGCGCCGTTGTCCACGTTCTCCCAGTCGGTGCCGTAATCGTCCACGCTGCCGTCGGTCACGTTCTCTTCCCCGGGCAGCGCCGGGATGCGGGGTTCCTCGTAGTACATGCAAACGCCTCCCTTCCTGCCAGCCTATGCGGCACGGCAGGCCGGGGTGACAGCCTCAGGACGCGGAGTCCGTGGATGCGGACTGTTCGTTGGCGGCTTCCTTGCTGGCATTGGATTCCGAAGCCGCATGGGAGCTGCCAGAGCTTGCAGAGCTGCTCTCGCTGCCGGAGCTGCTATGGGAAGCCGAGCTGCTCTCACCAGAGTCCGCGTGGGAAGAGCTGGTGCTGTGGGAAGAGCTGGCTGTTCCGTTGGAAGCAGAAGCCGAGCCTGCCGGGGAAGCCGTGCTCTCACTGCTGGAAGAGCTGTGAGACGAGCTGTCGGAAGAGCTGTGAGACGAGCTGCCGGAGGTGGATGTAGCCCCGGAGGATGCCCCGGAGGTGGTGCCGGACGATGCACCGGAAGAACTGGTGCTGCCGGAAGAACTGCTGCCCGACGTGCTGCCAGAGCTGCCGGAGCTGTGAGACGAGCTGCCGGAGCTTACGCCGCTGACCGTCACATTCAGGACGTTGCTGGTAACGGTGCAGCCGTTGTAGCTTGCCACTGCGTACACCTTAAAGGTCGCATTGAGCATGGAGGGGTCGATCTCCACCTTGACGGTGGTCTTGCCCGCCGCCTGCGGCACTTCCGCACCGTTGGCGTACCAGCGGATGCTGTCGGCAGTGAGGTGCTTGCCGCCCAGCTTTGCGGTAAAGGTGTAGGAATCGCCCAGCACGGCCTTGCCGGTGCTGCTGATATGCACGGAAGCCGCTGCAAACACGGCGGTCACGTCCACGTTCTGCTTGAAGTTCGTATCGGTGCGGGTCTTCTGGGTCACGCCGTCGCTCCACTTGACGAACACATAGCCGTCCTGCGGCACAGCCGTCACGCTGATGGACTGGGCGGCGCTGGTCACTTCATAGGAGAGGGATGTCTTGCCGCTGTCGCTGCCGCTGGAAAGGGTGCCGCCGGTCTTGTCCACCCGGTAGCTGGCCTGATACAGCACACCCTGCTCTTCGGAAGAGCCTGCAGCCTCCGAGCTGCTGGGTGCTGTCACCGCAGAGCTGGGGTTCGGGGTATACTCGGCGCGGGTGGGGATGTTGGCGGTGTCCGGGCGGCGGTCGTCGGTCTGGTAAGCGTGGGTGCGCAGATAGCTCAGCATGGCCTTCAGGCCCACGGGCTTCAGGTGGATATCGCCGGTCTGGTAGTAATCCTCGCGGCCATAGCCGTTGGCATCCTTCAGCGCTTCGGCGCTGTTGAGGAACTTCAGGCCCATCTGCTCACACATGGACAGCAGGGCCATGTTGAAGTCGTCGATCTTGGTCTGGTCCATGTGGGGGTAGTTTGCGTGGTTTGCAGGCACCGGCGGCACCGTGTTCACGATGATGTCGGTGTAGGGGTAGCTTTCCTGAATGGCCTGCACCAGCGCGGTGTAGTTCTTGATGAACTCGTCCACGCTCATGCCGGTATCGTTGGTGCCCAGCATGATGACCACGCGGCGGGGCTTCATTTTGGCCACGGCCTGCGCGATGGTGTAGGTGCTGCTGTCCTTTTTAAAGGTAACGATGCCCTCGTTCAGGGCGGCATGGGTGCCAATGCCCTCCTTGGCGCAGAACTGCTGCAGGCTGATCAGGCCGTTGGCGTACAGGCGCACCGTGTTGGAATCGCCAAGGAACAGCGTTTCCTTCTGGTAGCTCTCGCCCGCGTCGGCGGTCTCCGGCAGCAGGGCGGCAGAGGTCTCGCTGATCTGGTAGTGATCCGAGATATCCTCTTCGCCCGGCACCAGCACCTCGCTGGAGGGCTGTTCCCCCGGGGCTGCAGGGGTCTTGCCGCGCTTGAGCAGCGTCATGGTAATGGCAATGGTCAGAATGGCTGCCAGCGCGCACACACTGCACACCAGCACAGCCTGCTTCTGCATAGGAGTAAGCGATTGCTTTTCCGGTCGTGTATTTCTCATATCTCTCACCATTCACTTAGTTTCCGGCACAGGGCCTTCCGGTCATGCCTGTCCGTTCAGGATCTGGTCTGCAAGGCTGGCGCAGCTTTCGGCCAGCAGCACCGGGTGGAAGGGTTCCAGCTCTTCCCTGCTGCCGTAGCCGTACAGCGCACCGGCGGCATCCAGCCCGCAGTCCGCAGCGCCGCGCATGTCGTCGTTGCGGTCGCCCACCATCAGCACCCGCCTGCCCTGCATCATGGGCTGGGCCAGCACATGGCGCACCACGTCGGTCTTGGTGTCGCGGCTCTCGTCCATGGACGCGCCGCCGATAAAATCAAAATAGCCTGCAAGGCCCTTTTCTTCCAGAATGGGCGTAACGACCTGCGTGGGCTTGGAGGTAGCGGTGCACAACACAAGGCCCGCATCCTTCAGGCGCTGCAGCATTTCTGCTGCGCCGGGGTAGGCGGCGCACTCGTGGCTGCCCTTGACGGCGTAGCTGTCGCGGTACAGGTCGGTGGCCTTTTCAATGAGGGCCGGGTCGGTAAAGTGCTCACCAAAGCTCTTGCGCAGCGGCGGGCCAAGGTAGCGGCGCAGGTTCACATTTGTGGTGTCCACGCCCATCCTGGCAAAGACTTCTTTTAATGTATTTATGATACCGGGAGCGGAATCGATCAGGGTCCCGTCCACATCAAACAGGATCGCATCGTAGTTCAGCAATTTGTAAATTTCCTCACTTTCATGGTGATACATTGTATAGTATAGCACAGAATCCCGTTATCAGCAATTCCAACAAATGGTTTTTACAAAAATTATGCATTCAAGCAGAGAAAAGGCCCGCCCGGCATCCGGACAGGCCTTTCCGCATCTTCTTACTTCGCTGCGGCATCCGCAGGCGGATAGTACAGGTTGTTAGAGACGAACTCCAGCTTATCCTTGAGCACCAGCTCCAGGTTTGCCACGGCGTGCACCATATTGGTGGCCGAATCGTTCACTTCCAGCAGCTTGCACAGGTCCAGACCGTCCAGTTTCATGGCGGCGTCCATCTTCCGGCTCTCGGCGCACAGGATGTGGCTCAGGGCATTTTCCTGCAGAGCGATGCTCTCCACAAGGTCAATGACCGCCTGCTCCAGCGTCACCTTGGGCAGGCAGGGGCAGGGGCAGCGGGTGGTATCGATACAGTTCTCAGCAGACATGATAAAACCTTCCTTTCGTTCGTCCGGTCAGGGGCGGTGTACGCTCCATTCTATGTCTGCCGGGTACGCCGGTGTTACTCCTGCTTTTTAGGGTTCTGGATGCCGCGCACCTTTTCAATGGTCTCGCGGTAGCCGCCGGAGCCGTACTGGATGCAGCGGTTGATGCGGCTGATGGTGGCCGTGCTGATCTCCACTGCCTTCACGATCTGATCGTAGGTTCTGCCGTCCAGCAGCATCTTTGCCGCTTCCAGCCGCTGCGCCATATCCGAGATCTCCTTTACAGTGCACAGGTCTTCAAAGAAGTTGTAGCACTCCTCCCGCGTTTCCAGACTGAGGATGGCATCAAACAGTGCATCGGTGGTCTGGTTTCTTCTGGAATTTTTATCTGACATGAATGTTCTCCTTGCCGCCGCAGCGGACTGTCCGGTTTTGGGAGCGTTCCCTCTTTTAAATGTTCCGGAAATGTTCAGGTTCTTTCTTGCATCATCACTTTAGCACATCAAAGTGTGAAAGTCAAGCCCTTGGCGTGAACTCTTTTCATTCGTGGGCGTATATAGTTTTCTTCGTTTCACGCATGAACAAAAATCACCTAAAAATTATTGCAGAACGCTTTTCTGAATTAGTGCATCCTCCGAACTTGTTCCAAGGATATTGACAATTTGTGAATTCCGCACTAAAATACGGACAATCATTCGGCAAATGCGATGAACAGGACATGATTCTTTGCAGCACCCTCTCCCAGAGAGCCGCCCATCTGATGCAAGGGCAGCAGTCAGGAGCAAAGCGTTCTCCCCTGCGAGCAGCCTGTGTGAACAAAGGCGCTGACCCCGCCTTCCAGTAATGCATGGCCGTTTTGCCCACGTTACGGGGCTGCGTATGTATGTACGCTGGGAGTGGCTGCCCTGTGCAGCAAACGAAGTGGTATCGCGGAGTATTCCATACACGATGTGCAGTGTATGTGAAGGCCTTCGTCTTCGATGGTTCGTCCCAAATGGAACGAACGCAGGAAGACGGGGCCTTTTTTACACCCTGCCGCCCCATGCCGCTGACATTTGCCGGATGCCAAGAAAGGAAAGAGGTAAAAACAATGAATACGCTGGTCATCGTATTGATCGCAGCCGTGTGTCTGTTTGGCGCTTATATGCTTTACGGCCGCTGGCTGGCAAACAAGTGGGGCATCGACCCCTCTGCCAAGACCCCGGCAGTTGTCCATGAGGACGGCCGGGACTACGTTCCCACCGACGGCTGGACCGTGTTTGCACACCAGTTCAGCTCCATTGCCGGTGCAGGCCCTGTTACCGGTGCGATCCAGGCCGCTGCTTTCGGCTGGCTGCCGGTGCTGCTGTGGGTGCTGCTGGGCGGCATCTTCTTCGGTGCTGTCACCGACTTCGGCGCTCTGTATGCTTCCGTTAAGAACGATGGCAAGAGCATGGGCATGCTGATCGAAAAGTACATCGGCAAGACCGGCCGCAAGCTGTTCCTGCTGTTCTGCTGGCTGTTCTGCGGCATCGTGATCGCCGCCTTTGCCGACATGGTGGCCGGCACCTTCAATGCCTACGGTGCTGACGGTGCTCTGGTGGAGGCTGCCCAGACCAACGGTGCTGCCGGCATGGTCTCTATCATGTTCATGGTGTTCGCCGTGGTCTTTGGCCTGCTGCAGAAGAACCTGCACTTCACCGGCTGGAAAGAGAATGTGATCAGCATCGTATTCATCGTGCTGTCCTTTGTGGTGGGTGCAAACTTCCCCATCATTCTGGGCAAGGCTGCATGGAGCTACATCACCTTTGTGTACATCTTCTTTGCCGCTGTCCTGCCCATGTGGCTGCTGAAGCAGCCCCGTGACCACATGACCACCTTTATGTTCGTGGCCATGATCGTGGGCGCTGTTCTGGGCCTGATCGTCAACCATCCCGTCATGAACCTGCCGGTGTTCACCGGCTTTACCAACGCCAAGCTGGGCACCATGTTCCCCATCCTGTTCGTTACCGTTGCCTGCGGCGCTGTTTCCGGTTTCCACAGTCTGGTGTCTTCCGGCACCTCCTCCAAGACCGTTACCAATGAGAAGGATATGCTGAAGGTCGGCTATGGTGCCATGGTGCTGGAAAGCCTGCTGGCTGTCATCGCTCTGTGCGTGGCCGGTGCTTCTGCTGCTGCAGACGGCACCCCCGCAGACGGCACTCCGTTCCAGGTCTTCAGCCGCGGCGTTGCCAGCTTCTTCGTGGGCTTTGGCCTGGACCAGCACTTTGCCTCTGTGTTTATGACCATGTGCGTTTCCGCACTGGCCCTGACCAGTCTGGATGCTGTGGCCCGTATCGGCCGCATGAGCTTCCAGGAGCTGTTCAGCGTGGACGACATGGAGCATGCTGAGGGCTGGCGCAAGCTGCTGTGCAACGTGTACTTCTCCACCTTCCTGACTCTGGCTTTCGGCTTCCTGCTGACCAAGATCGGCTACGCCAACATCTGGCCCCTGTTCGGTTCTGCAAACCAGCTGCTGAGCGCTCTGGTTCTGGCCACCCTGTGCGTGTTCCTGAAGGTCACCGGCCGCAGCAACAAGATGATCTTCCCTCCGCTGATCATCATGCTGTGCGTCACCTTCACCGCTCTGGTGCAGCGCCTGATCGCCATGGTCAAGGCCATCAGCAATGCCGCTGCTGTCACCATCCCCGCTGGCGAGACCACTTGGGGTGCTGTGTTCATTGCAAACGGCCTGCAGCTGATCCTGGCCGTGCTGCTGATCGTTCTGGGCCTGAACATCGTGTTCCACTCCTTCAAGGCCTATAAGAACGCTGAGCAAAACAGCGAAGCAAAGGTCTGAGTTTCAGATCCTGCTGAACTGAATCTGTAAATGCAAACTGCCGCTGACGGCGTAAAAACCGTCAGCGGCAGTTTTTGTTGCTGTAAGCTTCTATGATTTGAAATGGCCTCCGCGTGCGCTCTGGCCATAAGCAGAGGAAAATTTATTTGATATTGTGGTTTGGAAACGACTGCGGTCGTTTCCAAACCATTTTTTCACAGAAAGAGTCCCAAAGATAAAATGCATAGTCACCACAAAAAATGCAGTGTACGGTCACGACCTTTCCCGTGAAAAAGCAAACCAGCAAAGCCCGCAGGCTTTGCTGGTTTGCAAATATAAAAATAATACTTCCGCTAAAAATAGCCAAAGCGCACGCGGCGGCTATTCTAAATCAAAAATCAAACGTTCGTTTCTTCCCACGTTTGAAGGACCGCCATCTGCACTGGGGTGTGGAACCAGTGTTCCCCGCCCTCCATGATCGTCAGATGCGCCCCGCTTTCCTGACGGAAGCGCTCGATCATGGTGCGGCTGGTCAGGGCATCCCTGTCACCATACAGCACCTGCGTGCGGCCATGCCAGTGCAGCGGATGTTCCCGCACCCAGCACAGATACGGCCATGAGAGGGTCTCCCCAAGATCCGTGGGGATCTCCCCTGCCCGCTGCAGCTGTTCCTCGGTCACATGGGCATATTGCATCATATTCGCGATGAGAGCTTCCATATCCACCACCGGAGAGACCAGCAGGGTCTGTTCCGGCGCGTCTCCCTGCAGCGCCTGCATGGCAAGCCACGCGCCGATGCTCACGCCATACAGCCGGATATGCGCCCACACCGGCTTCATGCGGGCGTATACGGCTTCTATCTCCGGCACAGCCACCCACGGCAGAAGCCGCTCATGGCTGTTTTTCCGTGCGCCATGCTCGGGCAGGTCGATAGCCAGCACCTGCCAACCTGCTTCACAGGCTGTAGCGGCAAAACGTTCTGCCTCTTCCTTGCAGCCGTTCTTGCCATGGAGATAGAGGTAAACATTCCGGCTCCAGCTGCCGTACAGGATGGCAGGGATGCCCGCAAGAGTCATGGTTTGTTTTTTCATAAGGGATTCTCCTTATCCGATCATGCTCTCCATTCGGAGAGACGTTTTGTTTGCACTGCGCATTGCTTTTCGTCCTCCCTTCTTTCCGTTTTCTCTATGATAGCACATCCGCCCGCCAAACACAAACAAAAAAGGAGCCGCAGCGCCCTGTTACGGGTACTGCAGCTCCCAGATTCAACCCAAAGGTTAAATTACTTCACCATGCTTGCAACTTCAGCAGCGAAGTCGTCAGCACGCTTCTCCAGGCCTTCGCCCTTCTGGAAGCGGGTGAACTTGACGATCTTGATGTCGCCGCCCAGATCCTTAGCGACCTTAGCGGTGTACTGAGCAACGGTCAGGTCGCTGTCCTTGACGAACTCCTGATCGACCAGGCAGTTCTCCTTGAAGAACTTCTTGATCTTGCCCTCGATCATCTTCTGCTTCACAGCCTCGGGCTTGTTAGCGGTCTTGGGATCGCCAGCCATCTGAGCCAGCATGATCTCCTTCTCCTTGGCCACGACCTCAGCGGGGACAGAAGCCTCATCGACATAGCCGGGGTTAGCAGCTGCGACCTGCATGGCGATGTCCTTGCCGTAGGTAACGAACTCGTCCTTAGCCTCGATGCCGTTGGTGGTCTCGAAGTTGACCAGAATGCCGTGGGTGCCGCCGCCGTGGACGTATGCAGAGCAAACGCCCTCGTAACGGACGAAGCGGCGAACCTTGATGTTCTCCTTGATGACCAGGATCAGGTTCTTCAGAGCCTCGTCCACGGTCTCGCCGTTCTCGGTCTTGCAAGCCATCAGAGCCTCAACATCAGCAGGGTTCTGCTTCATGATGACCTGAGTAGCCTCCTTGACGAAAGCAACGAACTTGTCGTTCTTGGCGACGAAGTCGGTCTCAGCGTTGACCTCGATGACAACACCCACCTTGCACTGGGGGCAGTAGTCAGCGTAGACCATGCCCTCGGCAGCGGTACGGCTTGCCTTCTTGGCAGCGGTAGCCAGACCACGCTCACGCAGGATCTCGATTGCCTTCTCGAAGTTGCCGTCAGCCTCGGTCAGAGCCTTCTTGCACTCCATCATGCCGCAGTCGGTCTGCTTGCGCAGTTCCATAACGTCCTTTGCAGAAATAGCCATTTTCGTATTCTCCCTTACACGTTATTTTGTTGTTTGTGGGATGGGAAATCAGGCGTTTGCTGCATCCTCAGCGGGAGCGGCCTCCTGGTTGCCCTGCTTGCCTTCCAGCACAGCGTCAGCCATAGCGCCAGCGATCAGCTTGACAGCGCGGATTGCGTCGTCGTTGCCGGGGATCACGTAATCGATCTCGTCGGGGTTGCAGTTGGTATCAACGATAGCCACGATGGGGATGTTCAGCTTGCGGGCCTCAGCAACAGCGATGCGCTCCTTGTGAGGATCAACGATGAACATAGCCTTCGGCAGGGTCTTCATGTTCTTGACACCGCCCAGGTACTTGTCCAGCTTCTCCATCTCCAGCTCCAGCTTGGCAACTTCCTTCTTGGGCAGCAGCTCGAAGGTGCCGTTCTCCTTCATCTTAGCCAGCTGATCCATACGGTCGATGCGCTTGCGGATGGTGCGGAAGTTGGTCAGCATACCGCCCAGCCAGCGAGCATTGACATAGTGCATGCCGCAGCGCAGAGCCTCGTCACGGATGGACTCCTGAGCCTGCTTCTTGGTGCCGACGAACAGGATGTCGCCGCCCTCAGCTGCAACTTCCTTCACGTAGTTGTAAGCCTCGTCCAGCTTCTTCACGGTCTTCTGCAGATCGATGATATAGATGCCGTTGCGCTCGGTGAAGATGTACTTAGCCATCTTGGGGTTCCAGCGGCGGGTCTGGTGACCGAAGTGCACACCTGCTTCGAGAAGCTGCTTCATAGAAACGACTGCCATAGTAAAAATACCTCCAGATATTGTTTTGCCTCCGCACACCGTGATCCCGGGCCGTATCGGACGGTTCGGGACTGCCCTCCACCCATTTGGGCACAAAAGGGCATAGTGATGCGTGTGTAATGCCTTGTTATAATATCACAAACAAACGCCGGTTGCAAGAGTTTTTCTCTGTTTTTTACAAAGAAATCGTCTGTTTTTCGCTCATTTGCCTGTGTCCACGCCGCTCAGGCCCGCAAGGCCCATGCGCTGCAGCGCATATCCTTTGCCGAACATCAGGTCGTACTGCAAAAGCCAGTGCTCTGCGCACCACCGCTGCTGGAACTCGGTAGGCTCCTGCGTGGTGGTGCCGTCCAGATTCATGGTGGTTCCGCGGGTATTGGTGCGGCTGGCCACACGCAGCTGACGGTTCAGAAACTGGAAGTAGAGCGGCTCTTCCAGACCGTAAATGTCCATCATCACCGGCGAGATATCGTAAGCGGCAATGGTGCCAAGGTCCACCTGCTGCTGGCTGTAGTTGGACCACATCAGCAGCGTGGTCTGATGCAGGCGGGGGTCTGCGCTGGAATCGCTGGCATAGCCGGTAGTGGTGTAGACATCGTAATTGGAATCGATGGGGTTATAGTGGTCGCCCCAGAACACCAGAATGACCGGCTCGTCCACCTGCGAGAAGTATTCGGTCAGTTTGCCCATCATGGCATCTGCATCCCGGATGCCGGTAGCAAAATCTTCCAGCGCGCCCACGGTGCTGGGCTTGAGGCCCGCCGGGTGGGACAGCACCTTCACGCGCTCGTCGTCCGGGTAGTTGTCCTTGTTATAATTGGTATGGTTCTGCATGGTGACAGCGTGCAGGAAGATGGGCTTGTCCGAGCTGGACTTCATGCTCTCGTACTGCTGGATGATCTGGTCGGCCATGGAATCATCGGTGACAAGGCCGCTGGTCCAGTAGTGCTTGCGCACCTTGGTCACGCCATGCATATCCTCAAGGCTGATAAAATCGTCAAAGCCGAGGTTGGGGTAAGCCTTGTCGCGGCTCCAGTATTTTGCCCAGAAGCAGTGCACGGCTGCGGTCTGGTAGCCCTTGAGCTTGAGGTAATTGGGCATGGCGAACATGGGCTTGGTCACATGCTGCTGGTAGGGCTTGCTGCCGCTGGGCAGGAAGGATACCGAGTAGCCGGTAAGGGCTTCAAACTCCACATCGCAGGTGCCGCCGCCAAAGCTGGGGCTGTAGGCCCGGCCATAGGCGCTGGTCTGCTGCAAGGCGTGCAGGTTCTTGGAGACATCGGTATCAAAGGTGATGCCGTACTGTTCCAGCTCCGAGACATCCCAGTAGGACTCGTCCATCACATAGATGATGGTGGGCTGCTTCACCTGCTCGTCCTTGGGGGTCACGGCGCTGTAGCTGGTGGAGTACAGCGGGCTGGTGGCAAACTTCTGGCTCCCGTCCACATTGTCCAGCAGGGCATCCACCGCTTCCTGCGAGTATTCCTCGGGCTTCGAGATCTCCAGATTGGTGAGGTTGGTCATAAAGCCGGTGATCACGCCGTAGTAGCGGTAGTAGCGGTCCTGCATCCATGCATCCGGCGTAATGCCCAGCACCTGCGTGACAGCGGGCTGCAGGTACACGCCGAACACCAGCAGGCAGAGGGCCGCTATAGTGGCGGCACTGCCCGCCAGCCGGGGCAGCCAGCGCTGTTTGTGACGGCCGCGATACAGGAAAAAGCTGCCCGCCATCAGCACCAGCACCACGATGATGGTCACGACCATGCTGGGCTGGATCTTAAGGCCCGCAGCGGATGCCACACCGGCAGCCTCCGACACCTGTGTCAGATCCCATGGCAGGAACGGCTCGCCGCGCAGCTGCAGGGTGTAAAAGTTCACCGCGCAGGGCGCACAGCCCAGCACCGCCATGCCCAGCGTGGACAGCGGCGGGCAGCGGAACACCCAGTCCAGCAGCAGCCACACCAGAAACAGCAGCAGCCACGCCAGCAGATAAGCCCCGATGTGTGGGAAGATAAAACTTGCAAAAACGTCTGCGCTCAGGCTCCCGCGGGCGATTCCCTCGCCCAGCAGCAGCACGATCAGCGATGCCGCCAGCGGGAATACCATCCGCAGCGCCAAAAGCGGTTTGGGAGTTTTCATAATTCCTGTTCCTTTCCTCATCCTTGAAACCTCAGATCATACGCAAAAGCACATTTCTTTACGCTTTTTGCACAAAGCTTCTGCGATTATTATAGTCACTTCCACAAAAAAGTCCACCCTGTTTTTGCAAAAAATTTACAAACCCAGCTTCACGCGCAGCTTTTGCCACCATTTGAGCTGTTCCGGCTGCGGCGGTGCTTCCGGCAGTGCCGTGTGCACCAGCACCGCATCCGTGCCAATGGTCTCGATCTCCTGCCATGGAATGGTCAGGCTATCGTCCCGGCCAAGCAATCCGAACAGCCTTGGCCGCCCCAGCAGGATCAGGCTCTGCAGCCGGGCGGTGGCAGGGTCAAAGGTCAGGTCGTCGGCCCGGCCAAGGCAGACCCCCTGCTCCAGCTGCACCACCTCTTTTTCACACAGTTCCCGGATGGTCAATGCCCTTCTCCCCTTTCTGCCACAGCTTATGCAGCCGCCGGGCACATCATGCAAAAAGCAGTGGAAACCGCATGGCAGATTGTGGTATACTGTGGGCAGAGCATTCCATGAGAAACAGAGGAAATTTTAAATGTATAAAAGCATCGTGTTTGATCTGGGCGGTGTCATGGTGGATTTTGCCCCCCGCGCCTATCTGGTAGACCGCATTTGCAACGCAGAGATCGAGGAGCAGGTGTACGACCTGACCTTTGGCAGCGAGGAGTGGAAGCAGCTGGATGCGGGGCTTGTCTCCCGCTTTGACGGCAATCAGGCCATGCTGCGCAACGCCAAGGCCGCCGGGCGCGAGTTTGAGGTGCAGGGCGTGCTGGACGACTGGCTGCACATCCTGCGCCCGCGCCGCCGGATGCAGGAGCTGGTGCGCCGCCTGAAGAACCATGGCTACAGCGTGTACTATCTCAGCAACATCCCGGAGGACGTGCTGGCCCTGCTCAAGGAGCGCGGCGTGCTGGACCGCTTTGACGGCGGCGTAGCCTCCTGCGAGGTGCACATCAACAAGCCCGACCCCCGCATCTATCAGGCCCTGCTGGACAAATACGGCCTGAAGGCCAGCGAGTGCGTGTTCATCGACGACAATCTGGCCAATGTGCAGGCCGCATTCACGCTGGGCTTCGTGGGCATCCGGATGAAGGAGAGCGTGGGCACCCTGATCCGCAGCCTTGCCACCTGCAATGTAGCCCTGCGCTGACCTCCGTGACCCAAAACAGCTCCTGCCGGAAATGCTCTGGCAGGAGCTGTTTTGCTGCTTTAGGAATTACTTTTTCTCGTAGCTCTGGCAGTAGTGCGGGGTCTCCACCTGCTGCGTATCGCAGGTGCACTGCTCGGTCACTTTGATCTGGGGCAGGTCGCACTTGCAGCCGCTCACATTGTGGCTGCACTCGCAGACATCACAGGTAACGCCGATGTTTTCCATATTTATCACCTCTCTGTCCACAGTATGGCCTGCGGGCAGGGTGTTTATTCTGGAAAACTCAGCCAGTCTTTTTCGCTTCGCGCTTAGACCGGAGTGTGACTGCCGCATGCCGGATGGAAAGCACCGGGTGCACCGGCAGCATCCGCGGGCCTGCCCAGCGCATCACCGCGCGGATCTTCTCCCGCATTTCCGGCTTGTAGCAGTGCACTTTACAGGCCGAGCAGAAGGTCTTGGTCTCCATGAACGGACATTTGTCAATGCGGGTCAGGGCGTAATCGTGCAGCTGCCGGCACTCCGGGCACAGGCTGCCTTTGGGTGTTTTGTGCTGCCTGCGGCAGTAAAGAGCGATCATCTCGCTCACCAGCATCTTTTCATCTGCGCGCTTCTGATCCAAGTTCTTCGGGGTATCCTGCATGGGACGGGGCCTCCTGCTGCCTTATTTTTTTCTACGGTCCGACCGCATTGCAGCGCGGCGCACCGCACGGCGCAAAAATGCAAAGCCTACCGTAACACCAATTGCTGCAGCCACTGCCATATACACCGCCTTCTGAAACCAAAGCGGCAGGAGCGCAGACCTTTCCGCCTGCTGTCCCCTGCCGCAGTTTTGATGCATTCTGTACAGAGGCTGCTGCTTTTGCGTGAAAGTTAGCGCTTACTAACTTTCAGCTCTGCAAAAACACCGTTTTTCGGTGTTCTCATAGTTTATCGCAGCTGTCTCTGTTTGTCAAGAGAAGCTTCTCCTGTTTACCATGCAGCCAGATCTGCACCCAGCTTGCGGCATGCAGCCTGAACATCATCGTCCGGGGCCTCGTTGCAGATCAGGCCCTCACCGTTCAGCACCTGTGCGCCGTCGCCCTGAGCACGCTCCACCCAGTCACGCATCCACTGGCCGTCGCCCCAGCCGTAGGAGCCGAACAGGGCGATCTTCTTGCCGTTCAGAGAACCCTCCAGATCAGAGAACATCGGCTCGAACTCGCTCTCCTCCAGCTGCTCAGCACCCATTGCGGGGCAGCCAAAAGCCACTGCATCAAACTCAGCCAGCTTTGCGGCGTTCATCTCGCTGCAGGGCACGATGGTGCCGTTTGCACCCTCTGCCACGCAGTTTGCCATGGTCTCAGTGTTGCCGGTTGCGCTCCAGAATACGACTGCTACTTTGCTCATAAAGATCGTCCTCTCTCAAATCAATATTAGTTAGATATATCTAACTTTATGTTCCATGAAAATGCGTCCAACCACGCAGACGCATCCCCATTTGGTTAGTACCTTCTAACCACCGATAGAATACCACAGCTTCCCGGCTGTGTCAAGCCTTTTATGCAAAAAGAACTGCCGCGGCTGAAAGTACGCCGTAGATCACCGGCTGGTGCAGCAGATACAGCAAAAGCGAGTGCCGGCCCATCCAGCCCAGCGCCGGGCACACCGACCGGCGCAGCGGCTCCATGCGGGCCCGCCCCATGCAGAAATGCAGGAAGTACCCTGCCCAGAACAAAAACAGCCAGGGCAGCAGCGGAAAGTAATCCGTGGAGAAAAAGCCCCGCGGGAAAAAGCCGAAGAACGCCGTGAAGAGATTGGCATACCAGACACCCGGCAGCAGCATCTGCCACGGGCCCAGCTGCCAGAAGCCATCCTGTGTGTGGTAGGTTGCCGCAAACAGCAGCAGCGACACCACCAGCCCGGCCCAGGCCGGGATCTTTTGCAGCAGCGGCTGCAGAAGGCCGGTGATGAGCATGGCCGCCCCCAGCAGGGTGAGCACCCCGAACACGACCCGGTCCTCCGGCATGAACAGCAGGGTGACCGCCGTGACCAGCACCCCCGCCCCGGAAATGATCAGCCCGCGCAGCTCGTCCAGCAGGGCGTAGCGGCCCGCCGGGGTCTTTTGCTGCACTCGTCGTTCGTTTTCCATTATCCATGTTCCCCTTTGCTGTGTTTCGCAATACGATATGACAAATTATAAACCGCACTGCGGCACCTGTCAACCAGACATCTCAGGGAGTTGAAGGCAGCAAAAAACCGCTGCACAGCGGCAAAGCCATGCAGCGGTCAGAATGGATAACCGGGGAAACCTTATCAGACTTCGGTGTTGAAGTAGCGCTTCAGCAGGCCCTCAAAGCCGCGGCCGTGACGGGCCTCGTCCTTCGCCATCTCGTGAACGGTGTCGTGGATGGCATCCAGATTCAGGGCCTTTGCCTTCTTGGCCAGATCCATCTTGCCTGCACATGCGCCGCACTCGGCCTCGGCACGCATCATCAGGTTCTTCTTGGTGCTGTCGGTGACAACTTCGCCCAGCAGCTCTGCAAAGCGGGATGCGTGGTCTGCTTCCTCGTAGGCATAACGCTTGTAAGCCTCAGCGATCTCGGGGTAGCCCTCGCGCTCAGCCACACGAGCCATTGCCAGATACATGCCGACCTCGCTGCACTCACCCTCAAAGTTTGCGCGCAGGCCGTCCACGATCTCCTGCGGAACGCCCTCGGCCTTGCCGATGCCCACAACATGCTCGGTGACGTAGGTGTTGCCGGTCTTCTCCACAAAAGCGGAAGCAGGAGCCTTGCAGACGGGGCACTGTGCCGGGATCTCGCCTTCAGCAATATAACCACAAACGGTGCAAACGTACTTCTTCATAAGAATAGACCTCCATCATTCTTTTTATATCAGTTAGAAAACAGGCTGGGCGGTGTTGGTACTCACCGGCCCTTGTCATGGCTCTATTATAGCGAATTATTCCTAGTTAGTCAAGGATAATTTTAAGAATAATTCCTATTTATTTTGCCTTACAGATAAATTCCGGCAGGGTCACTAAAAACCACCATCAAAAACTGTGTGCTTTGCCCTGTGCACCTTAAAAACAGCAAAGCCGCCCTGCACACACAGGACGGCTTCTGCCTTGTTCTTCCTTCTTCTATGGGAGATCAGACCTGCAGGTTGCTGCTGGTAGCGGCTTCGGAGCCGTCGGCAGCATCAAACTCGTAGTCGTTGCCGGGCAGGATAGCGTTCAGCAGGATGCCTGCGATCGCGGCCACAGCCAGACCGGACAGGTTGATGGTGACACCTGCAACGGCAAAGCTGACACCGCCCACAGAGTTGAAGCCCAGTGCGCACACCAGAATGACAGCGGCCACGATCAGGTTGCGGCTGTTGGTAAAGTCCACGCGGTTCTCCACCACGTTGCGCACACCGATGGCGGAGATCATGCCATACAGCACAAAGCTGATGCCGCCGATGATGCCGGTGGGGATGGTGTTGATGACAGCCTCAAACTTGGGGCTGAAGCTCAGGATGATGGCCAGCACAGCCGCAATGCGGATGACCAGCGGATCGTAGATCTTGCTCAGAGCCAGCACACCGGTGTTCTCGCCGTAGGTGGTGTTGGCCGGGCCGCCCAGCAGGCCGGCCATGGTGGTTGCAAGGCCGTCACCCAGCAGGGTACGGTTCAGGCCGGGGTCGTTGATATAGTTGTGGCCCACGGTTGCGCTGATGGCGGCGATATCGCCCACATGCTCCATCATGGTTGCCAGTGCAATGGGGATGATGGTGAACAGTGCGCTGATGAACTCCGGGCTGCCGTCGATGGCAAACAGGCCCATGGCCTCCTTGTGCAGAGGGATGCCCACCCATGCAGCCTCAGAAATGCGCTGGAAGTCCACTGCACCGGTCACCAGTGCCACTGCATAGGACACCAGCACGCCGATGAGGATGGGCAGGATCTTGACCATGCCCTTGCCCCAGATGTTGCACACGATCACGACACCCAGTGCCACAAAGGCCAGAATCCAGTTGGACTGGCAGTTTTTGATAGCAGAGGGGGCCAGGATCAGGCCGATGGAAATGATAATGGGGCCAGTGACCACCGGCGGGAAGAATTTCATGATGCGGCGGATGCCGAAGGTGGAGATCAGCAGGCTGGCCACCAGATACACCAGACCGGAAAATGCGACGGCGGCGCAGGCGTAGGGCAGCATCTTGGTGTTGGCAACGGTCAGGTTGCCGTCTGCATCTGCCAGCATGGGGGCCACGATGGAGAAGCCGCCCAGATACGCAAAGGAGGAGCCGAGGAATGCAGGCACCTTCTTTTTGGTAATGAGGTGGAACAGCAGGGTGCCCAGACCTGCGCACAGCAGGGTGGTGGAAACGCTCAGGCCGGTGAGCAGCGGCACCAGCACCGTTGCGCCGAACATGGCAAACATGTGCTGCACGCCCAGAATGAACATGCGGCCTGCGCCCAGCTGGCGCGCGTCGTAAATGCCTTTGGAGTAATCGATCTTTTCGCTCATGAAGTTTTTCTGCCTCCTACAGAACTCGCAGCCCCAAAAAAAGAGGCACCGCCGTCAGCAAAACGGCAATGCCCCTGAAATTTGGGAACAATGATCCCGCCCGGAAATGAGAAGTGCAATACAGCGCAGTCGATGATTCTTGTGCAGCATGGTGCGCTCCCCCTTTCATTCAGGCTCTTTCCAAACCGCCGCCAAAAGCCCCGCAAAAGGCCGCAGCGGGCAGTCCTTCAAGAGATTATAGCAGACTTTTTGCCGCCGTGCAACTATTTTGCTTAATTCTCCTGTATTTCCAGCCCGGAAGTTTGCGCCGCTTCTCTTGCAATCCGGCCCAAAGCGCACTATAATATAACCTACCATTGTAATCTGTATTATAAGAGAATTATCAGGAGAGTTTATGATCTATCTGGATTATTCCGCCAATACCCCGGTAGACGAAGCGGTTTTACAGCGCTTTTGCGAGGTGGAGCGCAATTGCCCGGGCAATGCCAATTCCCGCCACGCAGCAGGCACTGCCGCAAAGGCTGCCATCGATGCCGCCACCCAGAGCATTGCCCGCAGTCTGAATGTGCAGCCCGCCGAGATCATCTATACATCCGGTGCCAGCGAGGCCAACAACTTTGCCATCAAGAGCATCGCCCGGCTGGAGTGCCACCATGGCAGACACATCATTTCCACCCCGCTGGAGCACTCCTCGGTGAGCGGCAGCCTGACCGCCCTGCAGGAGCAGGGATACGAGATCGACCTTGTGGACATCCGGCAGGACGGCACGGTGGACCTTGCCCACCTGAAAGAACTGCTGCGCCCGGACACCATTCTGGTGGCCGTCACTGCCGTGGACAGTGAGCTGGGCGTGGTGCAGCCGGTGGCCGAGATCGCGGAAATGTTGAAGGCCTGCCCCCACTGCCACTTCCATGTGGATGCCACACAGGCCGTGGGCAAGCTGCCGGTCAGCTTTGCGGGCATCGACACCATGAGCCTGACCGCCCACAAGTTCTACGGGCTGAACGGCATCGGTGTGCTGGTCAAGCGGCGCGGCCTTGCGCTGGAGCCGCTCATCCATGGCGGCGAGAGCACCACCCTCTACCGCAGCGGCACCCCCACCGTGGCGCTGGCCTGTTCGCTGGCGCTGGCACTGGAAAAGGCAGTGAGCGAGCTGCCCGCCCGGGTGGAGCACATCCGCGCCCTGAACGCCCGCCTGCGCACCGGGCTTGCCCAATACCCCAAGGTGCGCATCAACAGCCCGGACACCGCCGTGCCGCAGATTTTAAACCTGAGCGTACAGAACGTGAAGGGCACCGTGTTCCAGCGGGAGCTGGATGCCAAGGGCGTATGCGTCTCGGTCAAATCGGCCTGCTCTTCGGACGGCCTGCCCTCCCGCGCCGTGTTTGCCGTAAGCCATGACCGGCGCAACGCGCTGTCCTCGTGGCGCATCAGCCTGAGCCACCTGACCACGGAACAGGAGATCACCGATTTTATGCAGGCGTTCGATGCCTGTTACAACGCCCTGACGCAATAAAAAGGAGTATTATGAAGCAAGATCCCCCCGCCGACCAGCAGCGAGGGGATCTTTTTTACTGTTTTTGAATGCCGAACAATCTGCGCAGAATGCCGCGCAGCGCCTTGGGGCTTCGGATCACAACTACCTGCATATGCTCCCCGCCTTTCCGTTTTCTGGCCCATCCTATGCAGGCAGGGGCCGGAACGTTCCGGCAAGGGCAGCAGCGCTCAGTCTTCGATGGTCTCCACCACCACCAGCGCACCACTGCGGGTGGAGATGGTGATGCAGTCCGACCCGGCAGCGTACTCGTTGCTGACGCCCAGCGGGTAGCTGGCGGTCAGCTCCGCATCGGTCAGCTCATAGTAGGAGCCGCGCTCGCACACGCCCTGCGCCCTGCCCTCCATCGGGAAGGCCGAGAAGAAGAAGTACTTCTCCTTCGGGTAGCGGCGGGTCTCGCCGGGCATCACGTAGGTGATGCGGCTGCGCTCATCCAGCAGGGTGGTGCGCACACCGCGCTGTTCCAGCCCAAGGCCGGTGCACAGGTTTGCAAGGGTGTGCTCCACCCGTCTGCCGCCAAGGCCGCCCAGCAGCAGCACCTCGTCAAAGCCCTTTTCCGAGACCAGCTTTGCAGCATACTCGGTGTCGGTATCGTCCTTCACATGGGGCAGCACGATGATATCGTCGTCCTGCTGTTCCGGGCAGGGGGCGGTGTCAAAGTCGCCCACGATGATGTTGGGTCTACGCCCCAGAGGTGCGCAGTTGCGGTAGCCTGCATCACAGGCAATGATAAAGTCGTCCGGCCGCAGGGCCTCTGCCAGCTCCGGAGAAACCGGGCAGGCCGAAATGATCACACAGCGTGACATGAATCTCTTCCTTATCCTTTATACTTTCGGGCGCTGCCAATCCTTCACGTCCTTGACTTCCTCGTACATGGCGCAGTAGCTGTCGTACCGGGTCTGGGAGAGCCTGCCCTCGGCCAGTGCGGCGCGCACGGCACAGCCTTTTTCGCTGCGGTGGGAGCAGCCGGTGAACTGGCACTGGCCCAGATAAGGCCCGAACTCCGGGAACGCATGCTCCAGATTTTCCTTGGGGATGAACCCGGCGCGGTTCGCTTCCAGACTGGCAAAGCCCGGCGTATCCGCAATGCGCCCGCCAAAGGCTTCAAAGATCGTCACCTCACGGGTGGTGTGGCGGCCGCGGCCCAGCTTCTGGCTGATGGCACTGGTCTCGCGCTCTGCTTCCGGCAGCAGATGGTTCAAAAGGGTGGATTTTCCCACGCCGGAGTTGCCGCAGAACGCACACAGCCTGCCGCTGATCCACTGCTTCACCTCGTCCAGCCCGCCGCCGGTCTCGTAATTGATGCGGATGAACGGCAGGGTCGATCTTTCGTAGGCCTTACGCAGGAATTCCGCCTCGGCCAAGTCGCCCTTGGTGCACACGATCACCGGCTGCACGCCCTTGTCCACCGCAATGGCGGCAAGCTTATCCAGCACCAGCGTGCTGGGCGTGGGCTGGGTGGTGCTGGCCACAAGGAACAGCACATCCAGATTTGCCATCGGAGGCCGCACGAACACATTTTTGCGCGGTGCGATCTCGGCAATGACGGCTGCACCGTTCTCGGTCTCCAGCGTCACCTCATCGCCCGCCACCGGCGTGATCTTCTGCTTGCGGAAAATGCCGCGGGGCTTGCACTCCACAATGCCCTCCGGCGTTTTTACATAGTAAAAGCCGCCGATGCCCTTTGTGATATATCCCTTCATGCATGCCTCCATCAGCTCAGCAGCGAGGACCACCAGTCAGTCAGCGGTTTCTGCGAAGGGTCGCCGCTGCCCGCTGTGCCCTGTTCGGTGCCGGTCTCGGTGCTGGAAGAAGAGGAGCTGCTGCCAAACAGGCCGCTCCACCAGTCGCCGCCGGTGGTGCTGTCGCTGGGTGCTTCCGGTTCCGGTGCAGGCTCCGGCCCTGCGCTTACCACAATGTTCACGCGGCCGTTCAGCTTTGTGGTAGAGCCTGCCGCCGGGTTCTGGCTGATGACAGTACCCACCGGCTGGTCGCTGTACTGCTCGGTCTGGCTGCCAAGGCCCAGATGGTTCTGCACCAGCAGGGTGCGGGCATCAGCGGTGCTCATGCCGGTCAGCGAGGGCACCTTGGTGGTGGTTGCCACCTGCGGGCGGCTGATATACATCACCACAGTGCTGCCTGCAGCCACCTGACTGCCCGCCGCCGGGTCGGTGCGGATCACCGCGCCGGATGCCACAGAGGTATCCACAGCCTGCGTTACCAGCACCGAGACACCCAGCTCCTTGAGCTGCTGCTCTGCATCGGCCTGCACATAGTTGGTCAGGTCCGGCACGGTAACGTACTGGGTACCAAGGCTCACAGTCAGGGTCACATTCTGGCCCTCGCGCACCGTGCGGCCGGACACCGGCGACTGCTTATAGATATAGCCCGCCGCATAGTTACTGTTGTACTCCTGCTCCCAGGTAACGCTGATCTGGCCGGAGACCACCTGCTCGGTGGCAGCAGCCTCGTCCTGCGTCATACCGATATAATCGCCCAGCGTGATATCGGCCTTGTTGTTCATCAGGTTGGAGGAATCGTTCAGGATCATCCAGCACAGCGCAAGGCACGCCAGTGCAAATGCAATGGTAATGCCGAACAGTGCCGGCAGGAAGATGGTGCGCTTTTTCTGGCGCGGTGCGGCCTTTTTGCCGCGGGGCGCAGGCTTTTCGGCCTGACGGTTTGCACGGTTCTGGTTCATGGTACGTTTCACCACCTTTTCGGGAGCATCTTCTGTAATATACTTGTACTCGAACATCACGGAGGGGTTGTGCACGTAGGTGTCCAGCGCATCCAGCATTTCGCGGGCGGATGCGTAGCGGTTCTGCGGCAGCTTTGCCATGGCCTTTTCGGTGATCTCCACCAGTGCATTCGGCACCTCCGGCGCGATCTCGTGCAAAGACTTCGGCTGATCGGAGATCTGCTTGATGGCAACTTCCACCATGTCGTCTGCATCAAAGGGCAGATGACCGCTGAGCATCTCGTACATCATCACGCCCACCGAGTAGATATCGCTGGTGCAGTCGGTCTCATCGCCCTTGGCCTGCTCCGGGCTGATATAGTGCACGCTGCCCATGGCCTTGCCGCTCAGCAGCTGGTTCTCGGCACGGGAGATGCGCGCAATGCCAAAATCCATCATGCGCAGCTGGCCGTTGTCCAAAAGCATGATGTTCTGGGGTTTGATGTCCCGGTGCACCACACCGTTGGCGTGGGCATGTTCCAGCGCCTTTAAGATCTGGGAGATGAAGTGCACGGTCTCCCGGTTGGTCAGCCTGCCGCCGCGCTGGTTAAGGTACTCGCGCAATGTCATGCCGTCCACATATTCCATCACGATATACTGCAGATCATCATTCACCGATACATCGTACACTTTTACGATGTTGGGGTGGTTCAGCAGCGAGATGGCCTTGGATTCATTTTTAAAGCGGCGCACAAGGTCCGGGTCGTGCATATACTCCTGCCGCAGCACCTTTACCGCCACCACGGTACCGGCAGGCACCGGGCCGTTGTGCCCCAGCATGACCGCCTTATAGACGTTTGCCATGCCGCCGGAACCGATCAGCTCCCGCACCTCATACAGGCCGTCCAGCTTTTTGCCGATCAGGTTATCCATCAGCGCACCTCCTCCACACACAGCAGCAGCGCGGTGATGTTATCCGGGCCGCCGTTCTCGTTGGCCGTGCGGATCAGAAGGTCCGGCAGGTCGTAGAACCTGCCGGTGCGCAGCAGCTGTTCCAGCTGTTCTCTGGGCACGGCATTGGTCAGGCCGTCCGAGCACAGCAGCAGGATATCCCCTTTCTGCAGCGGTGCGGTGGTGAACTCCGAGTCCAGCCGGTAGTCCACGCCCAGCGCCTTGGTGATGATGTTCTTCTGAGGGTGGTGCTCGGCCTCCTCCACGGTAATGGTGCCGCAGTCCACCAGCTCCTGCACATAGGAGTGGTCGTGGGTGAGCTGGGCAAGCCTGCCGTCCCGGTACAGGTACGCCCGCGAGTCGCCTGCATGACACAGGAACACCTTGCCGCCGCGCACCAGTGCGCACACAGCCGTGGTGCCCATGCCCGCCAGCGATTCCTCACGCAGGGCCTTCTGGAACACAAAGCGGTTGGCGCTGAGCAGGCTCTTTTTCAAAAAGGTCTCCTCTTCGCCGGGCAGGCACTTGGAAGCATACTGCTCCTGAAAGCAGCGCTCGATCACATCGCACGCGCTCTGGCTGGCTTCCCTGCCGCCGCGTGCACCGCCCATGCCGTCGCATACCAGCAGCCATGCGGCATCGCCGGGCAGTTCTCCTGCGCGATAATCGTCCTGATTATCCTGCCGGACCCTGCCGACATCCGTTTTTCCTGCAAGTTTCATAGGCTTCTCCCTTTAATATTTACGCTTTCCCGTTCATTTCGTCACGGCGCAGCTGGCCGCATGCGGCGCTGATCTCGCTGCCAAGGCGGCGGCGCACCGTAGCGTTCACGCCAAGGCTCTCCAGCTTCTGCTGGAAGCGGTGCACGTTGGCTGCATCGGTGGCCGAGTACGGGCTGCCGTCCACCGGGTTGATGGGGATCAGGTTCACATGGGCACCCATGCCCCGGATCAGGTTTGCCAGCTGTCTGGCGCAGGCATCGGAATCATTGACACCGCGCACCATGGAATATTCAAAGCTCACGCGGCGGCCGGTGGTGTCCTGATAGCGGCGCACGGCCTGCATCAGCACTTCCACGGGATAGGCATCGTTCACCGGCATCATGCCGCTGCGAATTTCATTGTTGGGTGCGTGCAGCGACACCGAGAGGGTCAGCTGCAGCTTTTTCTCGGCCAGCTGGTCGATCTTGGGCACCAGACCGCAGGTAGAAAGGCTGATGTTGCGCATCCCGATGTTCACGCCCTCGGGCGAGGTGATGTTCTCCAGAAACTTCATCACTTCGTCAAAGTTATCCAGCGGTTCGCCAATGCCCATGAGCACGATGTGGGAAATGCGCTCCCCGATATCCTTCTGGGCGGTGTAGATCTCAGAGCAGATCTCGCCTGCTTCCAGATTGCGCACGCGGCCCGCCTGGGTGGACGCGCAGAAGCGGCAGCCCATGCGGCAGCCCACCTGCGTGGACACACACACCGTGTTGCCGTAGTGGTAGCGCATCACGACGGTCTCGATGCAGTTGCCGTCTGCCATGCGCAGCAGATATTTTACCGTGCCGTCCTTTGCTTCCTGCCTGCGCTCGATCTTGGGCGCGGCAATGTAGAAGCTTTCTTCCAGCTTTGCCAGCAGGGTCTTGGGCTGGTCGGTCATGGCAGAAAACTCGGTGACCAGCTTCTGGTGCACCCAGTGGAAGATCTGCTTTGCCCGGAAGCCCGGCTGACCCATCGCTTTCAGTTCAGCGGTCAGCTCTGCCAGCGTAAAGGAAGAGATACAGCGTTTTTGTTCCATTGTGTTCTCCTATTGTTTTTTACGAACAAGCCACCTGTTTCATTGCAGCTTTTCCCCGTTTTTCTGCATGGCGCACAGGAAAAAACCGTCCATGCCGGTACGGGTGGGCACCGAAAGCGCGCCGTGCTCCCCTGCCGTCATCCCGGCGGGCAGCGCTGCGGCAGGCTCCACCACCGTAAACTCCGGGTGGCGGGCCAGAAATGCCGCGATCTGCTGCTGGTTTTCTGCCGGGTCGATGGTGCAGGTGGAGTACACCAGCCTGCCGCCCGCTTTCAGCAGCTGTGCCGCCGTATCGAGGATGGCCGACTGCGTGGCCAATAATTCAGCTTCGCGGGCCGGTTCCAGCTTTTTGTAGCGCAGATCCGGCTTTTTTGCCAGAATGCCAAGGCCGCTGCAGGGCACATCCGCTAAAATGCGATCGGCCTGCGGCAGGGCCGGGTTCACCTTTGTGGCATCGTTGCACAGGGCTTCCACATTGGTCAGTCCCATGCGCTGCACTGCCGTGCGGATCAGGCCCACGCGGTTCTCGGCGGCATCGCAGCTGTAAAGCCTGCCGGTGCTGTGCATCTGCTCGGCCAGCAGGATGGTCTTGCCGCCGGGCGCGGCGCACAGGTCGATGACTGTTTCTCCGGGCTGTGCGTCCACGCAGAGCGCCGCCAGCTGGCTGGCCTGCCCTTCCACATGGAAGTACCCCTGCCGGAACAACTCATTTTCCGCCGGGCTGCCCTCGAACCGGGCCAGCACACTGCCGGGCACAATGCCCCGCTTTGCTTCCTTTGCGCCGGAAGCCAGCAGCTTTGCACAAAGCTCATCGGCACTGCCTTTCAGCGGATTCGCCCGCAGGCTGGTCATTCCGCCGTCGGCCTTGTAGGTAAGGATATCCAGTGCTTCGTCCGGGTAGTTTTTGTGCAGAAATTCCGCCACATCCCGCCCGGCAGAGCCAAGCACCATGAGCCGTTCCACTTCGTTTTTGAAGCTTGCGGTGCTCAGGTCGTAGCTGCACGCCTTGCGCAGCACGGCGTTGACCAGACCGGATGCTCTGGATTTTTTGAAGGTACGGGTCAGCTTGACGGCTTCGTTCACCGCAGCGGACACCGGCACCTGCATATAGCGGGCCTGCGCCAGCGCCGCGCGCAATATTTCGCGCACCGGTGCATCCAGCTTGGCAAGGCCCTTGGGCAGGAACTGGCACAGGATGTAGTCCAGCGTGCCCCGGTGTTCCAGCACCGTGTAAAAGATGGCGCTGGCAAAAGCTTTATCGCGGCCTTCCAGCTGCTGGCGCTTGAGTTCGGCATCCAGAACAAGGTTGGAAAAACCATCCTGCTCCTGCCGCACCAGCGCCGCCACTGCCGCCGCGCGGGGATTCGCCGCCATCAGAGGATATCCCCCGTTTTCAGGCGCTGACCGGCCGCAAAGGCGGTGCCGTCCATGGGCTTTTTGCCTTCCGGCACCACATTCAGCAGCTGGACGGCCCCCTCACCGCAAGCCACCGTGAGCGGCTTTGTGGCCAGCACGGTGCCGGGCGCTTCGCCGTGAGCTTCCACGGCACGGCACTCCATCACCTTGAGCTTTTTGCCGCCGGAGGTGACGAACCATGCACCGGGCCACGGGTTCATGCCGCGCACCCAGTTGTGGATGTGGGCAGCCGATTCGGTCAGGCGGAACTCTGCCATCTCCTTGTTCAGCATAGGTGCAAGGCAGGCGTTCTCATGATCCTGCGGCTGGGGTTTCAGCGTTCCGGCGGCGATGGCGGGCACCACCTCACACAGCACCCGTGCACCCACGGCAGTCACGCGGTCAAACAGCTGGCCGCTGGTCTCCTCCGGGTCAATGGCGATCTTTTCACAGCAGAGCACATCGCCGGTGTCAAGGCCCTCGTCCATCTGCATGATGGAAACGCCGGTCTCGGCATCGCCGTTCAGCACGGCCCACTGCACCGGGGCGCTGCCGCGGTACTTGGGCAGCAGGGAGACATGCAGGTTGATGCAGCCGTACTTCGGCGCTTCCAGCACAGACTTCGGCAGGATGCAGCCGTAAGCCACCACCACGATCAGTTCCGGGGCCAGTGCGCGGATGTTCTCGTCCTCGCTGCCGTCCCGCAGGGTGCGGGGCTGGAACACCGGCGTGCCGTGGGCAAGGGCCACTTCCTTGACCGGGGGTGCGGTCAGCACCTGCTTGCGGCCAACCGGCTTGTCCCGCCGGGTGTACACCGCGCAGATGTCATGCCCGGCGGCATACAGGGCTTTGAGGCACTCTGCGGCAATATCCGGCGTGCCCATGAACAAAATGCGCATTACTTGTTTCCTTTCGCTTCGCGGGCAGCTTTTTTGCCCTCTTCGGTATCCTCATAGAAATACTCGCTGGACTGCATGATGGTAATGCCGTCCAGATGGTCGTTCTCGTGCTGGATGCAGCGGCCCAGCAAATTCTCAGCTTCCAGCTCGAACCACTCACCGTGGCGGTCCTGTGCGCGCACCTTGACCGCGGCGGGGCGGGTCACAGCGCCGTTGTGGCCCGGGAAGGACAGACAGCCCTCGTAGGCGGTCTCTTCTTCCTCGGATACAGCCAGAATTTCCGGGTTGACGAAGTCGATGAACTTATATTCGTAACCTTCGGGGATCTCCTCGGGCGCGTCGGTGGTGTCCCACACCACGAACAGACGGCGCAGCATGCCCACCTGCGGGCCGGCCAGACCCACGCCGTCGGCGGCGATCATGGTCTCGTGCATGTCGTCCAGCAGGGTAGCCAGACGGTCATCAAAGGTGGTGACGGGGCGGCAGACCTTGTTCAGGATGGGGTCGCCCTCTTTTACAATATTGCGGATAGCCATTTATGGTACCTCCAAATCAGATGTCACCGTCCGAGTGCAGGTCCACCGCAACGGTGGCCTTGGACGGAAGTTTTTCCTGTTCGTATCTTTCCAGTGTGCTGCGCACGAGGTCGCGGAAGCGGCGGTCGTTGCGGCACTTGATGGTAAGTTTGTAGCGGTAGGTGTCGTTGATCTTCTCAATGCTGCCGGGCGTGGGGCCAAGCACCCGCAGCGGCAGGTCCGGCTGTTTTGCTGCCTGCTGGCCCAGCAGGGCCGCAAAGCGCGCCGCCGCCCGTGCCACCTCGATCTCCTTTGCGCCTGCAAAGCCAATGACGCACAGCCCGCAGAAGGGCGGGTACAGGCCCAGCTTGCGGTAGGCGATCTCCTGCTCAAAAAAGGCATCGTAGTCCTGCGCGGCGGCAAGGTTCAGCACCGGGTTATCGGGGTCAGTGGTCTGGATGATGGCAAAGCCGGGGTCTCTGGCCCGTCCGCTGCGGCCCACCACCTGCGTGATGAGGCTGAACACATTCTCATATGCGCGGAAGCCCTGCGCAAACAGCAGCGAGTCGATGCCCAGCACGCCCACAAGGGTCACATCCTCAAAATCCAGTCCCTTGGCCACCATCTGGGTACCCACCATGATGTCATATTCGTGGTTCGCAAACCTTGCCAGCAGCTTTTCGTGGGCATCCTTTGCGGCAGTGGAATCTTGATCCATGCGCAGCACCCGCGCATCCGGGAACAGCTTTGCCAGCTCTTCCTCGGCTTTCTGGGTGCCGAAGCCCCGGTACTGCAGCTTGCCGCCGCAGGCGGGGCAGACGGTGGGCGGTTCCATCTGGCTGCCGCAGTAGTGGCACAATACCTTGTGCGCCGCTTTGTGGTACACCATCGGCACGCTGCACTTTGTGCACTTGAGCACCTCGCGGCAGTCCTCGCACTGGGCCATAGTCTGGTAGCCCCGGCGGTTCAGCAGCAAAATGGTCTGCTTGCCTGCATCCAGATTGCGGCGGATGGCATCTTCCAACGACAGACTGATCTCCCGCGGGTTGCCTGCCGCCAGCTCTGCGCGCATATCCACGATCTGCACCGTGGGCAGCGGGTTGCCGCCGTAGCGCTGGGTCAGCCGCACCAGCTGGGTGCGGCCATGCTGGGCCGCGTAAAAGCTCTCGGTGCTGGGGGTGGCGCTTGCCAGCAGAAGCAATGCACCGTTTTCCGCCGCACGCTGCCGGGCCACCTCGTGGGCAGAATAGCGGGGCGCGGATTCCGAGCGGTAGGTGTGCTCCTGCTCCTCATCGATGATGATGAGCCCGATGTTTTCCAGCGGCGAAAAGATGGCGCTGCGGGTGCCCACCACGATGTCTGCGCCGCCGTCCTGGATCATCTGCCACTGCAAAAGGCGTTCGGTGTGGTTGAGGGCAGAGTGCTGCACCGCCACCCGGCGGCCAAACTGGCTCTTGAGCCGCAGGATCATCTGCGGGGTCAGGCTGATCTCCGGCACCAGCACCAGCGCACGCCTGCCCTGCTCCAGACAGCGGGCAATGAGCTTTAAGAACACCAGCGTCTTGCCGCTGCCGGTCACGCCGTAGAGCAGCGCCGAGTGGGGTGCATCATCTTCCAGCTTTGGCAGCAGAGCATCGTAAGCCGCCTGCTGCTCCTGCGTGAGGGTGATTGGCTCGTTTTTCAGCGGAATGGACGAATACAGGTCGATGGATTTATTCACCTTGCTGCATTCCAGCACGCCTTTGGCGCACAGGTTATCCAGCACGGCACGGCTGATGCCCTTGTCTTCCAGCTCGTTCAGGGTGCGCGGCCCACCGCCCAGCAGCGCCACTGCCGCCAATTGCTTGGCTGTCGGCTTCGGCTTTGGCGGCAGCCCGCCCACAAGGCGGTAGGAGTTCTCGGTGTGGCGGGTGAGCTGCTTTTGCAGCACTGGCGTTACGCCGTCTGCCGCCACGGCAGGCTTGTACTGTGCACCATAGGGAATGACCGCCTTGACCGCTTCATAATAGGTGCAGAAGGTGCGTTCCTTCAGAAAATGCACCAGCCGCAGCAGTTCCGGGGTCAGGCAGGCGGATGCCGGGGCCACGTCGAAAAGATATTTCAGCTTCGCGCTTTCCGGTTCGGCATCGCAGGCCAGCACCACGCCCATGCGGGCGCGGCTGCCGCGGCCAAAGGGCACCAGCACCATGCTGCCAAGTTTTACCGCATTCTGCTGATCCGGCATGACGGCATAGGTATAAAGCTTATCAAAGTGGAAGGTCGCATTGCTGACGGCAACGCCTACCGTTTTGGGCATTCGTCCAGCTCCTTCAAAATGTTATTCTGCGGCACCAATGCGCTGGCAGATGGCCTGATACAGTGCATCGGCGCAGGTATCGACCTGGTCGTTGACCAGCTTCAGGGTGAATTTATCCTGCTGGGCCAGCTCCTGCCGGGCGGTGGCAAGACGCTCCTGAATGCTGTCCTCGGTCTCGGTGCCGCGGCCCCGCAGACGGCGCTCCAGCTCCTCCACCGACGGCGGCAGCAGGAACACGGTGGTCGCGCCGGGGAACATGCGGCGGATGTTCGCTGCGCCGTGCACATCGATGACCAGAACGACCACCTTCCGGGCTGCAAGGCGCTTGTCCACTTCCTCGCGCAGGGTACCGTAGTAGTTGCCGTTGTAGAAGTTGTGCTCCACCACCTGATCGTTCTCGATCAACTGCTGGAACTGCTCCCGAGTGCGGTAATAATAATCCACGCCCTCCTGCTCACCGGGACGCGGTGCGCGGGTGGTGGCGGAAACAGTCTTTTCGATCTCCGGGTGTGCTTCGCGCAGTGCCTTCACCACGCTGTCCTTGCCGGTACCGGCCGCGCCGGAGACCACAAACAAATATTTATCGTTCGCCATGGGTCTGTTCCTCCTCTGCTGGTGTTTTGCCCTCCTGCCCTGCCGCACGGTTGGCCACCGTTTCCGGCTGAAGCGCCGAGAGCACCACATGATCGGAGTCCATGATAAGCACTGCACGGGTGCTGCGGCCATAGGATGCATCGATCAGCATTCCGCGCTCCCGCGCTTCCTTTACAAGGCGCTTGACCGGGGCGGAATCCGGGCTGACCACTGCCACCACACGGCCTGCACTGACCATATTGCCAAACCCGATGTTGATGAGCTTCATAAACCCCTCCGAATTTTCTGTATCACTCCAGATTCTGGATCTGTTCGCGGATCTTTTCGATCTCCGCCTTCATATCCACCACGATGCGGGTGATATCCAGATCCTGACACTTGGAGCCGATGGTATTGGTCTCGCGGTTCAGCTCCTGCGTCAAAAAGTCCAGCTTGCGGCCCACTGGCTCGTCCAGCTTGAGGATATCGCGGTACTGCGCAATGTGGCTGCGCAGGCGCACCGTCTCTTCATCCACAGCGGTCTTATCGCCAAAAATAGCGGCCTCGGTCAGCACGCGGGCATCGTCGATATCGCGGTCCTCCAGAATGACCTTGAGCTTCTCGTACAGGCGGTTGGTGTAGGCTTCCACGCGGCCTGCGCTCAAGGTCTCCACCCTGCCCACGCACTCCTCGAGGAAGTTCAGACGGTTTTCCACGTCTGCCTTCATCTTGGCACCCTCGGCGGCGCGCATCTCCACAAAGCGGTCCAGCGCCTGTGCGGTAACGGCAGAAACATCTTCCCACAGCTGTTCCTCGTCCACATCCGCGTGGCGGGTGGTGAGCACATCCGGGAAGCGGGTCAGCACGCCCGCAGAGATATCGTTCTTGATACCCAGCTGTTCCGAAATATCCCGCATGGCCTGCTGGTAGCTGCGTGCCAGCTCCATGTTGACGGCCACCACCGTATCGGCAGCGTCCACATTCTGCACGGTCATGCTCAGCTCCACCTTGCCGCGGGAAATGCGCTCGTTGAGCTGCTTTTTCAAGCGGCTGTCCAGATAGCTGCAGGTGCGCGGGATGCGCGAAGAATACTCAAAGTAGCGGGAATTCACGCTGCGCAGCTCCACCGTGATCTCACGGCCATTGCGCACAGCAGTCCCCCGGCCAAAGCCGGTCATGCTTAAGATCATAACGCTCTCCTGTTCTTACATTTTCAGTGTTTCAGCTTACAAGTTTCGGTATACGTATCCGCCTTTGGGTACACAAACCCATGTTACGATACATATAGTTTCATTTTACTATTCTTCGGCCCAAAATTCAAGGTGCACTGTTGCGTGCCGCCGCCAAAACCGGCCGCAATACACGGTGCAAAGCAAAAAAGCTCTGATACAAAATCTTCCGATCCTGTATCAGAGCCTGTTTCAGTTGGTTTTATATACGCAGGTCACGCTGTTCTGCAGCAGATTTGCGTTCAGCAGTGCGCGCTCCACCCAGTGGATATTGTCCGCAATGGTATCGCGGGAGACACCGTATTCTGCCGCAATGTTCTCCATGCTGCGGTACTCGCGGCGGTAGAGCAAAGTCAGCACCAGCTTATCCTGCATTGTGATCTTGGTAAAATGCGGCCTGCGCCGGTGCTCCTTGCAATAAGCCGCATTCAGTGCTTCCAGCATCTGGGCAAATTCCTTCCGGGTGATGCCGAAGGTAAATTCATAATCCTGCTCTGTAAATTCCGCAAGGCGCTGTACCGTGATGCTTCTCATGCAGATCACCTCTTCTTTTTCCGGGGATGCCCGGGTGTCGGCTGCATCCATTTTGATTCATTATAAAATGGATGGATTTTCATGTCAATGAGCCGCCGCCCATTTTTGGGGCCAGATCCGGTGCAAAACACAAAAAGGAGCCTCCCGCCGCAAAAGCGGGAAGCTCCTGAATCCGTTATGAAAGATCAGACGGGATGAGACTGATTGGTGTAGTCCACATGGTCGCCGTCCACGCCCTGCTTCTTGGCATTGCGCTTTTCAAAGAACTTGGGTGCCACCTGCGGGAACATTGCGTAGGTCAGCACATCCTCTTCCTGCGTTGCCCACTTGGCAGCTTCTGCCTTCAGCTTGTCCATCTCAGGAGCCAGAGTATCAGCAAAGCGGCAGGTAATGGGCTGCTCGTCGCCCAGGATCTTCTTGGTGAACTCGGGCTTGATGGGAGCGGGAGTCTTGCCGTAATCACCGTGGACCAGACCCTTGAACTCCTTGGTGACCATCTTGTAGCGCTCGCCCAGGATCACGTTGAACACAGCCTGCGTACCAACGATCTGGCTGGTGGGGGTGACCAGCGGCGGATAGCCTGCATCCTCGCGGACGCGGGGGATCTCTGCCAGCACTTCGTCCAGCTTATCTTCCTTGCCGGCATCCTTCAGCTGTTTGAGCATGTTGGAGAACATGCCGCCCGGCACCTGATACAGCAGGGTGTTTGCATCCACGCCGAGGCTCTTTGGGCTGATCTGACCGTTGGCAATGTACTTCTCGCGCAGCTTTGCAAAGTATGCGCGCACAACGTTCAGCTGCTTCAGATCCAGACCAGTGTCGTAATCGGTGCCCTGCAGGGCAGCGACCAGACTCTCGGTGGGCATGTGGCTGGTGCCCAGGCTCAGGGGGCTCATGGCGGTATCGATGATGTCGGCACCTGCCTCGATGCCCTTCAGGATGGACATGGAAGCCAGACCTGCGGTGTAGTGGCTGTGGATGTCAACAGGGATGCTGACGGTCTCCTTCAGCTTCTTCACCAGATCGTAGCAGGTATAGGGGGTCAGCAGACCGGCCATATCCTTGATGCAGATGGAGTTTGCGCCCATCTCCTCCAGGGTCTTGGCGTAGGCTGCAAAGTACTCGTTGTTGTGCACGGGGCTGAGGGTGTAGCTGATGCAGCCCTGCACATGAGCGCCTTCCTTGTTGGCTGCCTTGATGGCGGTCTGCAGGTTGCGCGGATCGTTCAGTGCATCGAAAATACGGATCACGTCGATGCCGTTTGCAACAGACTTCTGCACAAAGTACTCAACGGCATCGTCTGCGTAGGGGCGGTAGCCCAGCATGTTCTGGCCGCGGAACAGCATCTGCAGCTTCTGGTGGGGCAGCTCCTTGCGCAGGATGCGCAGGCGCTCCCACGGGTCTTCGTCCAGAAAGCGGATGCAGCTGTCGAACGTAGCGCCGCCCCAGCACTCCACGGAGAAGTAGTTGATCTTATCCATTTCCGGCAGGATGGGACGCATCTCATCCATGGTCATGCGGGTGGCCAGCAGAGACTGGTGGGCATCGCGCAGGACGACCTCAGTAACCTTGATCGGCTTTTTGGCCATGATTGTCACCTCTCCCTTAGTTCATGGAAACCAGAACGTCACCGGAGTTGACGGTGTCGCCCTTGTTGACGTTGATGGAAGCCACAGTGCCATCCTGCGGAGCAACGATCTCGTTCTCCATCTTCATGGCCTCCAGGATCACCAGCACGTCGCCAGCCTTCACGGATGCACCGGCCTTGACCTTGACATCCAGAATGTTGCCGGGCATGGGAGCCTTGACGGCAACGGCACCAGCAGCGCCTGCAGCAGCCTTGGGAGCAGCAGCGGGAGCCGGAGCAGCCTTAGGAGCAGCGGGTGCGGCAGGAGCTGCAGCAGCAACCGGAGCAGCACCAGCGGCAGTCTCCTCCACGGAGACGCTGTAAGCAACGCCATTGACGGTAATATTGTAGTACTTCATGGAAGGATCCTCCAAATCAAAATCGTATCAAAAAGATTTATACAGACGATTACAGAGCCATGTTGCCGTGCTTCTTGGGCAGGCGGGCAGCACGCTTGGTGCTCAGCAGTTCCAGTGCGGCAACAACGCTTGCACGCACATTGGCTGCATCGCAGGTCAGGTCAGCAGCGCCGCAGGCAACTGCATTTGCTGCGCTGCACACCTCGGCGGTGTAAGCAGCAGCCTTTGCGTTGGTGGCTGCAATGATGTTGTCGGAAGCATCGATCTCTTCCTTGTACAGGACGCTGACCGCTGCGCTGGGTTCCAGTGCGCTGACGGTGCAGCCAGCCACGGCAATGCGCAGATCGGCAGCAGCCAGAGCGGTGTAAACAGGGCCGACGGCCTTGCCAGCCAGCACAGCCACCTTTGCGGTGGTAGCGTCGGCATAGGTAGCAGCCAGACGGGCAGCCTCACGGATGCCGCCTGCAATGTCATCGGTCGCGCTGGGCACAAAGCCCTCGGTATCCACAATGGTGATCACCGGCACGCTGAAGGCATCGCACAGGCGCACAAAGCGGGAAGCCTTGGCCACGCAGTTGTGGCACAGGGTCTTGCCGGTGGCCACAACGCCCACGGCGTTGCCGCCCACGGTGGCAAATGCGGTGTAAACAGACTTGCCAAAGCCTGCATACAGCTCCACAGCGCTGTCCTTATCGACCACGGCAGCAGCAGCCTTTGCAGGCTCTGCACCGGCAGCCAGAGCAGCAGTGGGCTGCTCGAACTCAAAGATCGCAGGGCCGGTCAGGTTGTTGGCCGGCAGCAGGCCCACGATGTGAGCAGCTTTCTCGGCAGCTTCCTCAGCAGTGGGTGCCACAATGGCGGCCACACCAGCCTTTGCAGCGGCGGCTGCGGTGCCGGCATCGGCCACCTTGTCGCCCTTGGCAGCAGAGGTGAACGGAGCGGTGAAGAACAGCTCTGCGCCCTCAGCCATGATGCAGACATCTGCATTGGCAGCGCTCAGTGCGCTGGTGCCGCCGCAGACACCCAGAACAACAGCCACCTGCGGGATCACGCCGGAAACCTTTGCGATCTGCGCATTCAGCTTTGCGCTGGCGGTCAGCACGTCCAGACCCTCAGCCAGCTTTGCGCCGACGGAGTTGTAGAAGGTGACGACCGGGCAGCCAGTCTGAGCTGCCATCTCCAGAACCTTGATGTTCTTTTCAACATCCTTTACGGTAACAGCTTCGCCGTTCTGGTAAACAGCGTAAGCCTGCTGACCTGCCGCATAGCCGCAGGCAGCGCTCACTGCACCGTCAGCAAACAGTGCAGTGTATTCCCCGTCATCAAAAAACTTGGCGAGGATTTCTCCCTTATTGATCTTTGAAGCCATGGTAAGACCTCCTGGTTGTCTGTGTGAGCTTTCAAAATTAGTTTTATTATACTGAATTTTCCATAAAAATGCAAGAGATTCTATAAAAGTCCATGCGAATCAACATCTGTCGGCAAAGTTCTACAATTTTTTAACGATTCATCGTTTCTCCGCTTTCTCGCCTTTTTGCGGGCATTTTGCGCCGCACACTCAGCTGCCAAAAATTCTCTTTCAATTTTGTGGATTCTGTCTGCCCCTGCTGCATTTTATTTTATAAGAAGTTATGTTACACTATATTTAATATGTAAATTTTTTTCGCAGAACAGCCCGCCGGGAAGCTTCGGGGCGGGTCATTTTGCAGAATATAAAAGGACGGCCATGTCAAATTGAAAAATCTGCTCACTTCACTCCGCGCCTCCAACGAAACCTACAACTCCATGAAACACTCCGCCCGGGCTATCATCCGCCGCGCCGAGATTCCTCTGCTCGCGGTCATCGTCCTGTATAAGGCTGCAACGAACCTGCTGTTCGTCCCCCTGATGCAGCAGCTCTGGTCGCTCACGCTGCGGTTCGCACCCATGCACTACCTGAGCAACAACAATGCTTCCGATATCTTTTCCTCCCCCGCGATCATCCTGTGCATCACGCTCATTGCCATCCTGACCGCGTTCTGGGCGCTGTATGAGTTTTCCGTCCTGCCGCATGGGCTGGATCTTGCCCGCAAGGGCGAAACGATCCGCCTGCCTGCCCTGCTGCGCACCTCTCTTGCAGATATCCGCCACGCATTCCTGCCGCAAAACTGGCTCGTTCTGGTCTACAGTGCCGTGCTGATCCCGTTCACCAATTTTTTCCTCGCCTATAACTATATCACGCAGCTTGCCGTGCCGGAATACATCATGGGTGTCATCCGGGCAAACAGCCGGTATTACCTGCTCTATCTGGCTGCCGGTGCCGCCTTGCTGTTCCTCTGTGTCAGCTGGGTGCTGGTGCTGCCGCTGTTCGTGCTGGAGCGCAAAAGCCTGTGGCAGTCGGTAAAGGAAAGCTTTTGCTGCATCCGCAGGCGCGTCTTCCGTGCTTTTCTTTTGCTGCTGCGCTGGAACCTCTCGGTCGTCCTGCGTTCCCTGCTGCTGACGGCAGCGGTTGCCGTGCCGCTGTACGGCATCATCATCGCGGTCGGGCTGCAGAGCACACAGGCCATGTTTGCACTGTCCCGCGCGGCGCTGGCCATTGAGATGCCTTTCTTCCAGTTCCTGATCGACTGCGCCATCACCATGGCGCAGTGCACGATCCTCGCCATGCTGCACTGCCGCCTGCGGGAGTCTCTCCCCTCTGAGCCGGAGCCGGTCCAGAGCGGAAAGCATCACCGTTCCACCGGCAGGCTGCTTCTGGGTGCATCGGTTGCGGGTGCTACTCTGCTCACCTTTGTGCTGGCATTCTGTTACCTTGCCCTGCCCAGAGACGACGAGCTGCTCTCCATGCTGGGCGGCGTTGCGCCGGTAGTTACCGCGCACCGCGGCTACTCCGCTGCCGCACCGGAAAACACCCTGCCCGCTTTCCAGCTGGCCATCGATCAGGGCTGCGAGTGGGCCGAGCTGGATGTGCAGATGACCAGGGACGGCGTGGTCATGGTGACCCACGATACCAGCCTGCGCCGCTGCACCGGCCGCAACGAGAACATCTACGACCTGACCTATAACGAGGTTCGCAAGCTGGATGCCGGGCGCTGGTTCGGCCAGAAGTACACTGGTGCCAAAGTTCCCACACTGGAAGAAGTGCTGGACCTGTGCAAAGGTAAGATCCAGCTGAACATTGAGATCAAGCCCAATGCCGCCACCCCGGAGCTGGAAGCGGAAACCATCCGCATCATCCGCGAAAAAGGCTTTGCGCAGGACTGCACCATCACCTCGCAGAGTTATGAAACCCTCTGCAAGGTCAAGGAGCTGGCACCGGAGATCCGGACCGGCTATATCCTTGCACTGGGCGTGGGCAGTTATTACGATCTGCCTGCCGCAGATTTCTTCAGCGTACAGTCCACCTTTATCACCTCCGGTATGGTGCAGCAGATCCATAAGCGCAGCAAGACGATCTCCGCATGGACCGTCAACCGCGAAGAGGATGCCAGCGAACTGCTGAGCATCGGCGTGGACGACCTGATCACCGATAAGCCGGATATGATCCAGCAGCTGCTGAGCGAGGATGCCGACCTTGACAACAGCCTCGTCCTCCTGCGCGACTTCATCCGCGACCTGTTCGCTCCGTCCGATGTCGATGAACCCACTCCTGAGGAAGAGACCATCGAAGAAGCCATCGAGGACCCGGACGAATTGCTGGATGCGTCGTAATCGCGGCTAACATCAAGTATTCTGTTAAACTACCCGTACACACATAAAAAGCCCCCTGTCGGTTCATCACCGGCAGGGGGCTTACAAGTTTACCTGATCCAGTTTTATCAAGAAAGCTTACTCGAGCTCGGTAAGTTCGAAGTCTTGCTAAACAAATTTGTTTAGTAAGACTATTCTTGAATGTTCACTTTTTCATGAGATTGCTGTGCTAGATGTGGCTTGCTGATTTTTTAGTATCAGGATAGTATCACACAACCAATGAACCCTCTATCAATATTATAATCGATTGCTCACACATTTTCAAGCTTTTAACTTTATTGACAAATCTCTTCCAACTGACTTATCAACGCCTCAAATTCCGAATCAGACATTGAAACATACATTCGTGGTATGCACTGTTTTTGAAACAGTATAATTTTCCTAACGGATAATCCGCACGCTTTTATCACCTTCAAGTGTCTTTTTCGTTTCACTTTTTTATCCCGCGGCTCTTTAAAACACATCCGTATAAATAACATTTCATACTTTGAATATAGTTCAAAAACATATTCCAGTGGTGTGACAAAAAGCAAATAGACCATCGGAATGAAAAAACTCACCAATGTATCTACCATATTGAGTTCTCGATATTCCCGAATTCCCACTTTTACTGTTTGAAATACCAAACATAGCCCAATAAAGGCTATCACGCTTTGAAGTAGTTTATGTACGGCCACTGTCTCACTTTTTTGTGCTGCAACTACATCAAGCAAAGTAATAGCTGTCATTATCGGAATTATTATCAGTTCAACCCAAAGACTAAATGTAAAAGTGCTCAATAGAAATTCCGTGACTACAGTAAATCTGATATTGTCTTTAAGGACTTTAGATATATACTTTTCGTCAGCTTCGCCAGCGACTGCATTCATACAAATAGTCAATCCAGAAAAAAGCGTCCAAAGAATAATATCTTTTAAATATATATTTTTCCATATTGGAGACCTTGAAAACATCAGCGTGATTATTCCGATGTACAAGAAATATATTTCCCATAATTTCCTTAGCTTCCTGTTGAAGAAGCATTTCAGAACTCCTATAAACCCCTGCCTTATCTTTTTATTGGTAACTATAGCCATTCCTACAGCTATCAAAATCGCACCAACCCAAAAAGCCGTTGCCAATTCTCTGGTTGAAAAAATATCCATTTTTCTCTACTCACCATTATCGATGTTACCGTTATAGTACTATCCTCTATACCATTTAGTCATGTTTTCCCTCCTCAAATGAACTTCCACCAATCCCAAAGAACTTATCAAAGAAGCTCTTCAGCTTATCGATTACACCCTGCTTCTTCTGTGCACGGCCACCGCCGCCAAAGCGGGAAACAGGTGGCATCAGCTTGTCAATATCCGTGCCAACAGTCTTGATTTCGCCATCACGGAACGCATTGGCCAGATATTTGCGTGTCTCCGGCTCCTTCAGCTTTTCCTCTTGGATGATCTTTGCAAGCTCTTTCTCCCGCTGTTCGGACACATAAGTGTTCCACTCTGCCATCACGTCATCCACATCGTTGACCCCTGCAATAAACGTTTCAATCAGTTGCTTTTTGCTGCGCAGTTCCGGGCTGGCATCAATCGCCTTGCGAATCGTGATGAGCACTTCTTTATCATCGCAATGGGTGTCATGGTACTTTTTGACCAGCATCAGGATGTAGTCAATGTTGATCTCGACCTGCCGAATCAGTTCCACCTCGAACACCACATCATCCGTGATGTCCTCTTTGGTTTCATCGTGCTTCTTGTTACGCCATTCATCCCGCAAATCCTGATAGCGGCCCAAATAGTCCTGTAAATCCCGTTCAGAGATCAGTTCGTTGCCCTTGAAATCATCAAAGGAGGACAGCAAGTTCCGCATCCGCAGCAGCGCACCAAACAGCACGATAAAGTCCTTCTGGTTCTGCTCTCCGACGATCTGCGGCTCTGTCAGCGGGAACTTCTGCGTCAGGTCATCGATCATGTCTGTATAACCCTGATGGTATTTTCCCTGCTCATCCATATAACCGTGGTAGTAGTCCGCATATTTGCGCAGCAGAACGATGCCGCCCGCATTTTTATCTCCAAACAGCGAAATTGCCGCATCCACCCGCTTTTGCAGGTTGCGGAAGCAGACGATATTGCCAAAGGTCTTGATGCTGTTCAAGATACGGTTCGTCCGGCTGAACGCCTGAATCAAACCGTGCATCTTCAGATTCTTGTCCACCCAAAGGGTATTCAGGGTCGTGGCATCGAAGCCCGTCAGAAACATATTGACCACGATCAGCAGGTCAAGTTCTTTATTCTTCATGCGGAGTGATACATCTTTGTAGTAATTCTGGAACCGTTCACCATCCGTCGAGTAGTTCGTGTGGAACATCTCGTTGTAATCCTGAATGGCGGCATCCAGAAAATCCCGGCTGCTCTGGTCGAGATTGGAGGTATCTTCCGGGTTTTCCTCATCCAGAATCCCGTCTGTTTCGGCTTCATTGGCTCCATAGCTGTAAATGGTAGCAATGCGTAGCCGCTTGGTTGGATCTGCCGCCATCTGCTTTTTAAACTCCTGATAATACAGCTTTGCCATCGGCACAGATGCCACGCAGAAAATCGAATTAAAACCGCTGACGCGCTGTTTTTGCTTGATTTCATCCACCGCACCACGCTGGGCAGAGGCCACCTCTGCCACATTCGTCAGCAGATTAAACTCATACGATTTGTCTCCCCGATAGGTTTTCTGGTCGAAGTGGTCAAGGATGTACTTTGTCACCAGAGAAATACGCTTAGGAGCCATGAATGCCTTTTCCCGGTCAATGTCCCAAACCTGTTTATCGTCCATGTCCGGCTCTGCGTCCATCGTCTTGATGTAGTCCACACGGAACGGCAGCACATTCTTGTCGTTGATGGCATCCACGATGGTGTAGGTGTGCAGTTGGTCGCCGAACGTCTGCGCCGTGGTAAAATAACGTGGGTCAGTAGAAGTTCCTGCGTTGACTGCAAAAATCGGCGTTCCAGTAAAGCCGAACAGGTGGTACTTTTTGAAATTGTGGACAATGGCCTTGTGCATATCACCGAACTGGCTGCGGTGGCACTCGTCAAAGATAATCACAACGTGCTTCTGGTAGACCTCATGCCCCGGATTTTTCTTGATGAAGGTCGCCAGTTTCTGGATGGTGGTAATGATGATATGAGCTTCCGGGTTTTCCAACTGGCGTTTCAGAATCGTGGTGCTGGTGTTGGAGTTTGCCGCTCCCTTCTCGAAGCGGTCATACTCTTTCATAGTCTGGTAGTCCAAGTCCTTGCGGTCTACCACAAACAGCACCTTGTCGATGTAGGGCAGCTGCGATACCAGCCGTGCCGTTTTGAAGGAGGTCAGCGTCTTGCCGGAGCCAGTGGTGTGCCAGATGTAGCCGCCGCCCTCGATGGTGCCATACTTTTTGTAGTTGTTGGCGATCTCGATACGGTTCAATATCCTCTCGGTTGCCGTGATCTGATACGGGCGCATCACCATCAGCATCTTTTCTGAGGTAAAGATGCAATACCGGGTCAGCACGCTCAGGATCGTGTGCTTTGCAAAGAATGTCCGGGTAAAGTCGATCAGATCCGTCAGCACACGGTTATTCGCATCGGCCCAGTAGGAGGTAAATTCAAAGCTGTTGCTGGTCTTTTCCTTTTTCGTCTTGCCGTGTTTGGCGTCCTTGATGGCATTATAGCGGGTGCTGTTGGAGTAGTACTTGGTATTTGTGCCGTTGGAGATCACAAAAATCTGCACATACTCATATAAGCCGCAGCCCGCCCAGAACGAATCCCGCTGATAGCGGTTGATCTGGTTGAACGCCTCCCGGATGGCCACCCCGCGCCGCTTCAGTTCCACATGAACCAGCGGAAAGCCGTTGACCAGAATCGTCACATCGTAGCGATTATCATGCCGCGCACCGTCCGCCTGCTTCACCTCATACTGGTTGATGACCTGCAGGCGGTTGTTGTGGATGTTCTTCTTGTCGATCAGCGTGATATTTTTGGAACTGCCATCATCCCGGTGCAGCACCTGCACATTATCTTCCTGAATCTTCCGGGTCTTTTCGGGAATATGCTCGTTGGGGTTGGCAATCACATCGCTAAAAAACTGCCGCCACTCCGTATCGGAAAACTGGTAGTGGTTCAGCTCTTCCAACTGACTGCGGAGGTTGGTAATCAGTTCATCCTCGGTATGCAGCGGCAGATAGGTATAGCCCTGCTCGCACAACAGCCGGATAAACTCTTTTTCCAGTTCCGCTTCGCTCTGGTAGCTGTCAGAGCGCACCTTGGAGGGTTCATAGGCAGCAACAACGGTATCTTCATTGGTAGCCGCAACGATATTGAAAAAGGACATTTTCACACCCGCCTTTTACTCATACAAACCTGCTTCTTCTCGTTCCACTCGAATATCTCGCAGTTTTCTTCCCTGATAAAGCCAATGCACCGGTCCTTGTAGCGGATAGGTCGTCTGCATGATTTTTTGAGCCAACGCAGAAAGCGAATAGGTTTTACCCTGATACTCAATTTGCCTATCATCTTTTACAACGGCTACAACCTCAGGATGATTTTGCAGCACGATCTCTGCCCCCATCGGAATACCGCATTTAATAAATGAGAACGGGGCTTTGCGTTCTTTTGCTTCTTCCTGAATTTCAGCCGCAACTTCTTCGTCTGCAATCTCATGGCCTTCCGGGGTAAGGCGCTGCAGTTTGTCCATTGTGCCGCTTAATTTTGCAATGCTCTCCAAAAGCGCATAAGCATCCTCTTTTGTCATTGCATAAAACTCTTTTGTTCTTGTCTTGCCATCGAACGTATCAATAGCACGCAAATCAGGATTCAAACGGTCAATCAGGCTATGCAGTTCTTTATCTTGTAGCGGAGTTGAAACATCGTAAGTAGCATATACCCGAAACGCAAATGGGATGCACTCGCTCCGATTCAACTGTTTCAGTCGATTTTCGATATTGGTCGCATAGCCAATTTTTACATAATCGGGAAAAGAGGGATTTGTCAGGATATAAATTACACCTGCCTTTTTTGCTGCACTCACGTTGCAGCCACCTCCTTAAACGTCAACAATTTATCTCGATAATATTCATACTGCTTTTGTCTTGCTTCAATCTCTGCTGGCAGGCCGCTGGTCAAATCATTGCAGATTGCATCAAAGCGATCAAGGATAGAAACAATCCGTTTTTGTTTTTCAATCGATGGGAGATCAATTTGCAAACTTAAAATTCTTGTTGAGTTCAAATCTCCACGTGCACCCTCCTTTTTCGCAAGAAGTTCTTCCTGCTTTGCACAGATGCAGTAATACACATATCTGTACAACGCCATCTCCGGGTCAACTTCAAGATTCAAACAATGCTGGTTTGTTGTCAGCGGAATTTTATTGATTGCACATCTTCCAGCAGTCGCGCCCGAAATTGCAACTATTACGCAGTTCTCTGGAATCCACTTCGCCGCAGAATTTTTTACTGCACTCTCCGTAATGAAGCACTCCGTCTTGCAAATATCCCGGAATACCACTTCCTGCGTCCTCAGCCAAGGAATATTCCCGTCCTCGTAATATTCTGATACGCCTTTTTTCGGTGTTCCGCCAGAGCAGCTGTTCTTTACTACATCTTGCAGAGAAACAACCGCATAGCCAAACACATACTGCAAGAGCTTAATCAGCGCTCTGCTCTGCTCTGCTCTGCTCAAAATTGTGTTGCCAGTTTCTGCAAATGTCAAGAGCTTATCTCGGTAATACTCGTACTGCTTCTGCCGGGCTTCAATTTCAGCGGGCAAACCAATGTTGAGGTCAGAGCAAATTTTCTCAAAGTTGTCCAGCACATTTACAATGCGGCTCTGGACATCGAGGGGCGGAACCGCAATTTCAAATTTCCGGATTTTTTCCATTGGAATATTCTGCATGGAAGACGATTGAAGCAATCGCCTTATCTGCTTATCCCAAAACTGCGTTGTCTGAAAGTAGTATTTCATATATTGCGGAAGCAATACTTCCTTATCGCACCGAATCAAAGCCACATTTGGTGCCAAATAATATTTATCTTCTTCATCAACTATAGCAACCTGTCCAACCGTTCCAACATAGGTGAAAAGCATGTCTCCAATATGTAGTTTACTTCTTTCCAGTTTGGAGAAATCGCTTTTATCTACATATTTCACATCATGCAAATCCAATCGTCCATTTTTTACATTTAACCCCCGTAGCGCAATTATATTTCCGTTTTCAGAATATGTCACATAGTTTGTAAATTCAAAACCCGCAAGTTTTGTTACTGTTGCAATTTCTCCCAGTTTATACTTATGAGCGTTAGTTTCAGCCTTAAGTAGTTTATCTCTATAATAGTTATATTGCGTCTTCCTCGCCGTAATCTCTGTCATAAGATTTTGGATCAACTCGTCTATTTTTTCTGTGTAACTATCTAAAATACGTACTATTTCTTCTTGAACCTCAATAGGCGGTACTGGCACCACGTATGCCTTAATCATTTTTAGATTCAAGCCTCCACGTGTGCCGTCTCCCGACGATATTTCTCGTATTCTTGCATACTGTGATCTCAGGTAATGAAACAAATATTTGCTTATAACTGTTTCATCAACTACAATCGCGCATAATGACTGATTGGTACACAATGGGATTCTTGTTATCGCTACTTTTCCTCTTGTTTTTCCTTGTCCTGCTAGCGCTATAACAACCGTTCCAACTGGCACCATTTTTGTGCTCGTTTCGTCATAGCCTTTTGGGGTTATTTTCTTTTCGGTAAACGTAACTTCTTCTTGATTTACCTCGCCAGAACTCATCCACGGAATTGTTCCATTTTCCCAGTATTCAGGGTGTGTTGTTTTTGGCGTAGCCCCCGGAAAGCACACTGCAAAATCGCCAATTCTTTTGTATTCCACACCATCCGGGCAAAGCTCCCGGAGCAGTTCATCTAGCTTACTCATCCGCACCCTCTTCTTTCTTTGCAATATAGGTACTGTACAGTGCCATCACCGCATAATAGTACATATCTTCCTGTGTTTCAATCAAATCTTCATCGAAAATAATATCTTCTTCTGATTTAGCAAATACCCGGCAACAGTCAATAACGATTCGCATCGTCCAGAATGTCATTATTTCTTCTGGGCATCTAGCTAAATCACATTGCAACCGAACCATATCAATCGGTGGCTGCAGCAGCCATTTGGATTTTCCCAAATCTGCGGAGTGAAGGTAATCATTCATATATCCGTATAGCGTTCCGTTATAGCTCGTGTCTTTTAATAATTGGAGTGAATCACCTTGATAAAAGTGTGTTCGCCTTATGTCCTCAAATATGTACGGATTTACGGTTTCAATTTTTTCATCCGAATAACGTTCCATAGCCCGATGAAAGTATTTAGCCCCATCATATAAAGTATCTTGTCCAAAACCGCACACCTTAATATCATCTTTTAGTCGTTTTAATGCAGCACTCACCTGTTCTTTAGAAACCTCTATTAGCTGAAAATTGGCTTGCTTCAGAATTTCCTTTTGAACTTCCTCACTACATCTTAAAAACTTAGTCGTTATCGCTCTATGATGCTTTCTTTTGAGATTCAGGCTTTTTGCAATCGCTGACAACGGCAAGTATTCTATTTCATCTTCATTATCAATCAGAAAAACTCTTGCCGCTTCAGCAACAGCTTTTTTCTGCGCCTCCACTTCCATTTGCTCACGTTCTTTTTCATGTGAGCGCTGTAGCCAATAGATTGCAACTGTCAATACAACTGTTGCAATCAATGAGAGCACATCCACTACGAAACTCCAAATCTCAAGGCTCATCTTTACTCTATGTTTTCCTCCAAATACCTGTCAAAATCGCTCTGGTACAGCCGATCCTGCACTACGCGGTACTTTTCAAACTCCGTTTCGGCGTGCATCTTTGCAAGCTGTGCCGAGATTTTTCCTGCATCCTTCAGTACTTCCAGATCATCTGCCTGCAAATAGATGTCCAGCCGCTTGGCCCAGTCCTCCATGGTCATAGGGATATGACGGCGGGCACGGTTCTCGGCAAGGTCGAGGTAAGCCGAAACGATCAGCTCCATGGACTTCATTTCATCTTCGGTCAGGTAGTTTTTCGCCACCGAAACATCGCTCTTTTTAATTTTGCCGTTGGGAGCGTCCTTCCATGTGTGAAGCCCCATGTGCGGCTTTTCGGCATCGGCACGCTCATAGATCAGTTCTGCCGCCGTATGGCGATGCACGGCATAGTGCATCTTGTTCTGTACCTTCGCAAAGAACTCTTTTGTGGTCAGCGCATTGCGGTCATAATCCAGCGAAGTAGCGTAAATGTCAGTGAGTTTCTGATAGAAGTTGCGCTCCGAAATGCGAATCTCCCGGATGCGCTCCAACTGCTCTTCAAAGTATTTCTTGGTCAGGACTGTGCCGCCGTTTTTCAGGCGCTCCTCATCCATTGCCCACCCCTTGATGGTGTACTGCTCCACGATCTGATTTGCCCAGACACGGAACCGCACCGCCCGCTGGTTGTTCACCTTGAAGCCGACCGCAATAATCATTTGCAGATTATAGTGGTTCACGCTGCGAGTAACCTGTCGGCCACCCTCATTTTGAACTATTCGGAATTTCCGAATCGTTGCCGCTTCGTCCTGCTCATGGTCAGCATAAATCTTTTTGATATGCTCATTGATGGTCGGAAGCCCCACATCGTAAAGGGTCGCCATCATCTTTTGCGTCAGCCAGATGTTTTCATCCTCGTAGCGCATCTCAATGCTGTCCTTGTCCTCGCCCGTAGAGGCAACAAAGGTCAGGTATTCCGCCGCAGAAGAACGTACCAATGCAGAATCTTTCTTCTTGCTTTCCATCTCAGCCCTCGATTTCTGCCACGATCTGGTCAATAGCGGCCCGCAGTTCGTTTTCTCGTGCTACGATTTGTGCAATTTCAGCGTTCAGCTTCACAATGTCGATCTTCTCACGGGTATCCTTGGCTTCCACATAAGTGGAAACCGACAGGTTATAGTCATTTTCCTGCACCTCGGAATACTCCGCCAGATGGGAGAAGTGTGCTTCTTCTGCCCGCTGTGCAAAGGTGTCCACTATTTTGTTAATGTTCTCCGGGGTGAGTTTGTTGTTGTTCGTCACCTTGACGCACTCGGAAGAAGCATCAATGAACAGCACCTTATTATCTGTTTTGCCCTTTTTCAGCACCATGATGCAGGTAGCAATACTGGTACCAAAGAACAGGTTGCTCGGCAACTGGATGATGCAGTCAATAAAGTTGTTGTCCACCAGATACTTGCGGATCTTCTGTTCTGCACCGCCACGGTACATGATGCCGGGGAAACAGACGATTGCCGCCGTACCGTTGGAAGCCAGCCATGCCAGCGAGTGCATGATAAAGGCCAAGTCTGCCTTGCTTTTCGGAGCCAGAACACCAGCCGGGGCAAAGCGCGGGTCATTGATGAGCAGCGGATTCTCGTCACCGGCCCACTTGATGGAGTACGGCGGATTCGATACGATCAGCTCAAAAGGTTCATCATCCCAGTGCTGCGGATTAGTCAGCGTATCCTCACAGGCAATGTCGAATTTGTCAAATTCGATGTCGTGCAGGAACATATTGATGCGGCACAGGTTGTACGTTGTGATGTTGATTTCCTGCCCAAAGAAGCCGTTGCGCACGGCATCCCGTCCCAGCACCTTTTCTGCCTTCAGCAGCAGCGAACCGGAACCGCAGGCAGGATCATAGACCTTGTTGATTTCCTTCTTGCCTACCGTACCAAGCCGGGTCAGCAGCTCCGAAACATCGGCAGGCGTAAAGAACTCGCCGCCGGACTTGCCCGCATTGCTGGCGTACATGGTCATCAGGTATTCGTAGGCATCGCCAAAGGCATCAATGTCATGCTCTTTCACATCGCCAAGGTTCATATCTGCCACGCCGTTCAGCAGTTTCACGAGCTTCTCATTGCGCTTAGCAACGGTCGCACCCAGCTTGTTGCTGTTCACATCGTAATCATCAAACAGTCCTGCAAACTGCTCCTCAGAGGAGCTGCCCTTTGCGGATTCCTCAATGTGCCGGAACACCGTTTCCAACGTTTCATTGAGGTTTTCATCGCTGGCCGCTTTTGCCCGTACATTGCAGAACAACTCACTGGGCAGGATGAAGAACCCTTTTTCCTGTACCAGCCCTTCCCGTGCCTGCTCTGCCTCTGCATCAGGCATATCCTCATAGCGGAAGTCCGGGTTGCCTGCATCAATTTCGCCCTGATTGATGTAGCTGGCAATGTTCTCCGAAATATAACGGTAGAACATCGTACCGAGAACGTAGCTCTTGAAATCCCATCCGTCCACTGCGCCGCGCAGATCATCCGCTATCGCCCAGATTGCACGGTGCAGTTCTTCGCGTTCCTGTTCTTTTTTGGTGTCTACCATTTTTATTTCCTCCATCAAATGCGAATTTCCGCATTGTTTTCTTTCATTTTAACATAGTAAATGTACCACTATTGGTACACCATGGTGTTTTTCCCAAAAAGGATATACTTTCCCTTTATACTATCCTAGTAAAGCGTACCACAGCTTTTCCGTGATTGCAAGCCGATAAAAATTTCTATTGCATTTTTCAGCGAGATAGTGTACACTTTTTTCAATCTTGTCCACTGTCTGTATCTCGGACGGAGTTTCGTATCGTCAAACACCTGTGAACTGAGAGGAAAGCCAATGAAAGCGAAAAAGACCAAACTGCCCGAAAATCTGTATCATTACACCAGCCTCATCAAGTATCGGATGATTCTTGCAACTGGGAAACTGCTTCTGACACCTTCCAATCTGAAATATGACAACGCCACGCTCCATGACGAACCACTCTTTTTTAATGGGCAGAAAATTGGTTATAAATCCGTTGACAAATATGAAAACTATCATCCTGTCGTCTGGCTGACTGCCAATGACCATGCCGGTGCAAAAAACACCGGTCTGTCCAACGACAAAAACATGTGCCGCATTACCATCAAGACCAATGGTAAAATCTGGCGATATCTGCCTTGGCGCACTTTCTGCGACAAGTACAACGCTGACCGCAGCGTTGCCTCAACCCTCAAACAAACTGCTAATGACTACCTGAACTGGTATGTCTGTGAATCTGAGATTCCAGTTGCGGACTTTGCAAAGGTCGAGTTTCTGGCTGAAGATGGCACCTACAAAGACGAGAAAGACATTCCCGGATTTGCTCTGACGGATATTGCCCCGGAACTTTTTGAGTAAAATATCACTTATATGTACAGACCCCCGCCAACATCCGCTGGCGGGGGTCTACTATGCTTACAGTTCTACGCTGTTCTGCCTGTTCTTCTTCTGGCTCTTATCTGCGGTCTGCTCCTGCTCCCTCATAAATCCAATGACCTGCTGCATCTTTTCGGCACCGAAATAGTCCCACACTCGCCTGAAATCACGTTTCATCGCATAGAGCTGCTCATTTTCTGCCTTCACCTCTTTCAGCCGCTGGCTTAGATGATGGGTAGCCTTCTTCTCATCCTGATAGAAATACTGGTACTTATCCCGCTCGTTCTTAACCTCCCAGTACTTCCGATGGAGGGCAAAGAGTACCTTCACCAACTTCTGGATCAGCGGCATGGCCTTCTTCTCCCGATAGCTCTTGGCGGTCTCAAATGTGGCTGCTTCTGGTACCCATTCTTCTGGCCGCTGGGAGTACTGTGCTGACAGGCTTTCCAGCCCCTCCATGATGGGAGCCAGCTTGTTCAGTTCCTTGCTCTGCTTCTGATAGATCAGCTCTGCTTTCTGTACCCGCTGTTCAGCGGCTTCTACGGCTGTCTGCGCTGTTTCCAGCTGTTCCTGCATCTCGGTCAGGTCGGTCTGGCACTCCTGCTTGGCAGCTTCCAGAGCCGCTACCTCTTTACTACGCTCCTGCTTTTTGAAGTCCAGCACAGACAGGTGCTCTTCGTGGGTGCCTTTCTGTTCCCACTCGATGCCGTGCCGCTCCATCACGGCAGCAAGCTGCTCTTTCTCGGCGTTGATCCACTGGTTCAGCTCGGATTCCCGTTTAGAACCGCCTGCAAAGCCCAAGGCTTTCAGTGCCTGCTTCAGGGACACCTTGGTGTCCAGTCCTTTGCCCTTCCAGCTGGACACATACGGCACGAAGTCGATGTGCAGATGGGGCGTAGCTTCGTCCATGTGGAGGAAAGCCCCGAACACCCGCAGTGTCGGGTTCCGCTCTTGGAACCCCTGCATATACTCGTCCAGCAGTTCCTTTGCCAGTGCGCCATTCTCGGTCAGGACCCCCATATCATCTTTGTTGCCGATCTGGACGATCAGCTCATGGAAAAGCTTTTCCTGCTTGCCTGTCCGCAGGTGCTCATAGTAGTCGGTGATACAGCGGTCCTTGCGCTTCTGCTTGGCATTGTAACGCTTCACTGCCTCGTCAAACAGTTCGTGGTACACCTTCTGAATCGGTTCATCCCGGTACATAACATTCAGGCTGCTCCGCTCCGGGTCTACGTTTTCAGCGGTGAAACTTCTCCGGTTATGGTTGAGGGAGCCGGGGCCCCGCATTGCGGAAATGGTTCTTTTCAATCGCACGTCCTTTCTCTGTGGAAGTAACTAGTGCCGGACACGGCAAAGGCTTTGTTACTTTCGTCGAAAGTAACGCAAAAGCACTTTTGACAGACGTTCCGTCCATCAAAAGATGCCTTTGCGCCCTGCCGGGGGCCTCCGTCTGCGGACGGGGTTTCGCTGCATCTCGCCGCTGCCTGGTCCAACACCACCTTCCTGCGTGATTGCATTCACAGGAGCGTGACACGCTCCTGTCCTCTGCTAATAGAGGAACTCACCAGCGGAAGCTTTCTGGCACGCCTCGTCTGTCCAGATACTCCTGCCGAGCCTGCTCCCGCTGTTCCTCGGTGGGTGCTGTCTTGTACTGGGCATACAGCTCATGCCGCAGCATCGCATCCAGTTTTTGCTCCAAGCCCTGTTCAATGACCTCTTCGTACTCATTTTCGCCGCTCAAATGATAATGCAGCAAGGCGACGAAAAGTTCCTGCGAAATCTGCACATTTTTCATCGTTATCACCATCCCGTGTCGGTCGTGTCGATTGTGACGGTATTTTACATAGTAGCAAAAATACCGTCACAACCGTCACGAATCGTCACGCCCCAGAATTTTCCAACGTCAATTTGACTACTCTGCCTTCATGGGTGCGCCTGCTTTCGTACCGAATTCCATAATCGTTGTAGAGCCTGTCGGCACTTACATTCAGTTTCCGGGTCAGGATGTTTGCCTGTATGCTCACACCCGACAGCCGTTCCAGCAGTTCCGTGGGCGTACCACTCCACTCCGGCTGTTCCGGGGTGAGGATCTTTGCCACCGCTTCCAGAAGCGGATCGGGCGGCAGCTTCCAAAGTTCCGTTTCGGCTCCTTGGAACTCCCACACGCAGCGTTCCCGGTCAAACTCCAATGTCAGCTCCTGATCCGGCTGGTCACGCCCCACGATGTCCAGTAGTGCGGTGCTGTCCGTGCGCCGCTTCTTCTGCATGATGAACGCGCCATCCGCTGCACCCAACAGACCGTTGGTGCCGGAGATCATATCAAAGCTGTCCTCGGCTTCCATCTTCCGGGTGTGATGAACCACCAGCAGGCAGATGCCGTACCTGTCACTGAAAGTTTTCAGTTTGGTCACGATCTCGTAGTCGCTGGCGTAGCTGTATCGGTCACCGCCGATCTCCCGCACCTTCTGCAGGGTGTCGATGATGATGAGCCGTACATCCGGGTGCTCCCGGATGAAGCCTTCCAACTGCTGGTCAAGTCCCTCGCTCACGGACTTGGCTTGCGTTGCGAAGTAGAGATTGCTGGTCTCCTCTACCCCGAACATCCGGGAGAGCCGCCGCTGCAGCCGGGCGTAATCGTCCTCCAATGCCAGATAGAGGACGGTGCCTTGATGCACCTCGTACTCCCACAGCGGAAGCCCCATCGCCACATGGTAGGCAAGCTGCCCCATGAAGAAGGACTTGCCCACCTTGGGCGCACCTACGAAGAGGTAGGTGCCACTGTACAGCAAGTCGTTCACGATGGGCTTCCGGGGTGGATACACCGTGTCGTACAGTTCGGTCATTGATACCGTGTTCAGCCCGAAATTGTTTGACTTTTTCGCGGCTTGCAGATTGATTTGCTTGTCCGAATTTGTTATAATATTGGTGTTGATTTTTGAGGACGACTGTACCGCATCTGCGCCAACAGATGCACCCGGTACGGTCGTTTTTCTATTGTCCGTCATTCGCATTCCTCCTTAAGTCCGTTCAACGTCAGAGCCACCATTTGCAAGGTCTCCAGCAAGTCCGGTGGGACTTCTTCATCCACGGCCAGCCGCTGCAATTCCTGATAGATCAGCTTCATCTGGTCTCGCAGGGCTTTGTAGACCCTTGGGTTGCCTACCACGGTGATTTCCCGGTCGGTCAGGCGGCGGATGATATACTCCTGTTTGGTCAGCCCGGAGAGCTTTACTTTGGCTTCCAGAACCTCGTCCTCTTCCGGGGACATTCGGAAGGCTACCACCTTGTTCCGCCAGCGGCCTTGCTGGTCGAGTACTCGTTCCATTTTCATCCCTCCCTTCGCTCCATGTCCAGCTTCTGCGCCATCTCCTGCTGCTTTGAGGGGAAGAGGTGGGCGTACTTATAGGTGATGTCCACGCTCTCATGCCCCACCCGGTCTGCGATTGCCAGAGCCGAGAAGCCCATCTCGATCAGCAGCGATACATGGGAGTGCCGCAGGTCGTGGATTCGTATCCGCTTCACCCCGGCTTCCTTGGCTCCCCTGTCCATCTCGTGGTGCAGGTAGCTCTTGGTCACCTCAAAGATCCGCTGATCCGGCTGGACTTTGTAGAGGGATTTCAGATAGTCCCTGATCTCGTCCGTCAGAAACTGCGGCATCTGGATGACCCGGACGCTCTTGGATGTTTTCGGGTCGGTGATCACATCCCGGCCTTTCAGCCTTTGATAGGATTTGGTGATGGAGAGCAGCCCCTTGTCCAAGTCGAAGTCTGCTGGAGTCAGAGCCAGCAGCTCGCCCTCCCGGATGCCACACCAGTAGAGGACCTCAAAAGCGTAATAGGACTGCGGCTTGTCCATCATCGCTTCCGCGAACTTGAGGTACTCCTCCTTTGTCCAGAAGAGCATCTCCTTGTGCTTTTCCGACCCCATGCACCCGGCTGTGGCCGCTGCGTTTGATTTCAGCCCGTAGAACCGGACGGCGTGGTTCAGAATGGCACTGAGCTGTCCATGGAGTGTCTTGAGGTAGGTCGGCGAGTAGGCCTTGCCGTTTTTGTCCCGGTAGTTCAGCATCTCGTTCTGCCATGCAATCACATCCCGTGGCTTTATCTCGCTGAGCCGCTTTTCTTTGAAATACGGTAAGATTTTCGTTCGGATGATATGCTCCTTGGTAAACCATGTGTTTTCCCGGAGTCGCTCCTTTTTGTCCGTGATATAAATTTCCACAAAGGCTTCAAATGTCATGGTCAGGTCTGCCGCCTGTTGAAGAAGGAACTCCCGCTCCCACGCCAGAGCATCCTTCTTGGTGGCAAATCCCCGTTTCAGCTTCTTCTGCTTCACACCTTGCCAGTTCTCGAAGTAGAAGGAAGCGTACCATGTGCCCTGCCTGTTGTCCTTGTAGGCTGGCATCCTATCACTCCTCCCCTGCCCCGTAGATCTTCTCCCGATAGTACCTCCTGCTTACCCGGCCTCCCACGGTCGTGTAGCCCTTGGCTCTCAGTTCCTCGTTCCACTGGGCGATCATTTTGTACGCCAGCCCCTGCGAGATGTCCAGCTCCTTTGCCAGCTCGTCTGCCTTGATAAAAATGCTGTTTGCCATTTTTTGTCCTTTCCTTGTCGGTTTCATTTCGGTGCCGTTTCATCCTCGCTGACTTCCGGCAGGCATATCCCCTTTGCGGTGCTGTGCCGTCCCCTTACGGAGCGCTCGCTTCCTTTCGGAAGGTCTTGGCGGTTTGGATCAGTTTGGCGGTCATTCAATTTTACTAAGCATTTTTGCTTATCTTTTTGTGCTTTCATTATACTAAACACATTCCGTTAAGTCAAGAGGTTTTCAGGTAAAATCTTAAACTTTTTTGTTTATTTTCTATTGCACCTCCTATTTTTCTGTGCTATACTAGGTTCAACAAATATGTTTAAGTCAGGAGGCAATCGCATGGCAGTCGGTGACCGCATCAAACGTGCCCGCAACCTCCGAGGTATGACCCAGAAAGAACTGGGCATTGCCATCGGGTTTGAGGAGAAAAGCGCAGACATCCGCATCGCACAATACGAAAGCAACACCCGCACTCCTAAAGAAGAGTTGCTCCGCAAGATTGCGGAGGTGCTGGACGTGAACTACCGTTCCCTCTATGAGCCGACCCTGTACGCCGCAGAGGATGTGATGTACACTCTGTTCGAGCTGGACGAGCACTATCCCGGCACCCGGCTCTACGAGGTCACAGACACCACCGACCCGGATTTCCCGGAAAAGCACATGGCAGTCAGTTTCCGGTATCGTCTGCTGGATGACTTCTTAAAGGAGTGGCAGCTCCGTAAGAAGCAGCTCCGGGAGGGCGAGATCACCAAGGAAGAGTATCTGGAATGGAAGCTCAACTGGCCTCAGACCGCCGACGGCTGCGGCCGGTACGAGCCGAAGAAAAAGTGGCGTAAAGAATAAAAGACACAAAAATGCCCTCTGAAAAACTTACCGTTTCTCAGAGGGCATTCTCATGTCTCTCTTTATGAATAATCGCCTGATAGTATCAAAGCAGTATCACAGAGCCTTTTGACTCTCAAAATGTTGCATTGCATCAATACTTTTCAGGGTTTTCAGATTACTCGAGCTCAATGGTTGCCGGCGGCTTACCGGTGCAATCATAGAACACGCGGTTCACATGCTTGACCTCATTGACGATACGGCTGGTGACAGTGCCCAGAACATCCCAGGGCATATTATAGCTCTCCGCGGTCATAAAGTCGGTGGTGGTCACAGCACGCAGCGCCACAGCGTAATCATAGGTGCGCTCGTCGCCCATGACGCCCACACTGTGCATGTTGGTCAAGGCAGCATAGTACTGGCTGATTTCCTTATCCAGACCTGCCTTTGCGATTTCCTCACGCCAGATCGCGTCGGCATCCTGCACGATAGCCACCTTCTCCGGGGTCACCTCACCGATGATGCGGATGCCAAGACCCGGGCCGGGGAACGGCTGACGGCTGACCAGATATTCGGGCAGGCCCAGCTCACGGCCAGCCTGACGCACCTCGTCTTTGAACAGGTTGCGCAGCGGCTCCACCAACTCCTTGAAGTCCACGGTGTCGGGCAGACCGCCGACGTTGTGGTGGCTCTTGATAACAGTGGACTCACCGCCCAGACCGCTCTCAACGACATCCGGATAAATGGTACCCTGTGCCAGGAAATCCACCTTGCCGATCTTCTTGGCCTGTTCTTCAAACACACGGATGAACTCTTCGCCGATGATCTTGCGCTTGCGCTCCGGCTCGGTGACACCAGCCAGCTTTGCAAAGTAGCGTTCGCGGGCATCCACACAGATAAAGTTGATATCAAAGCCGTTGGCATTGCCCGGGCCGAATACAGAGCAGACCTCTTCCTTCTCGTTCTTACGCAGCAGACCGTGATCCACGAACACGCAGGTCAGCTGCTTGCCGATGGCCTTAGCCAGCATAGCTGCCAGAACGGAGGAATCCACGCCGCCGGACAAGGCGCACAGCACCTTGCCATCGCCGATGCGCTCACGCAGGGCCTTGACGTTGTTCTCCACAAAGGAGTCCATCTTCCAGTCGCCGGTGCAGCCGCAGACGTTGTACACGAAGTTGCGCAGCATCTTCTTGCCTTCCGCAGTGTGCAGCACTTCCGGATGGAACTGGACCGCGTACAGGCCCTTCTCGGCGTTCTCTGCCGCAGCTACCGGGCAGTTGACCGTGTGAGCAGTGATTTTAAAGCCGGGCGCTGCCTGCTCAATATAGTCGTTGTGGCTCATCCAGCAAATGGTGGAGGGCTGCACATCCGTGAACATCTTGCTGTTCGTGTCCACGAACACCTCAGTCTTGCCGTACTCACGCTCCGGTGCGCGGCAGACATGGCCGCCCAGCAGATGCATCATCAGCTGGCTGCCGTAGCAGATGCCCAGCACAGGCACACCCCAGTTGAAGATCTCAGGGTCGATCGTGGGGGAATCTTCCAGATAAACGCTGTTGGGGCCACCGGTAAAGATGATACCCTTGGGGTTCTTTGCCTTGATAACCGACAGATCGGTTTTATAGGAATAGATTTCACAGTAGACATTGTTCTCGCGGACGCGGCGCGCGATCAGCTGATTGTACTGGCCGCCAAAGTCCAGCACGATGACAGTTTCATGCTGCATGAAGTTCTCTCCTCCCTTATCCATTCAATGTGTTTCTACAGATAAAATCAGTATAGCACATCTGCCAAATAAAAGCGACATCATTTGTGAATTTTCCTGTTTTTATTTTTCACGTATGGGATGCCGCAGAACTGTTTTCAGTGTTCCCGGTGCAGCGCGGCGAGGATCACTCAGATAAATTTCGTGGTGGAAGCGTGTCTCTGAAAAATCCGGCATACACCCCTGCCCTTACGGACAGAGGATCTAAAACAAAAAGAGACCTTCCCACTCTCCGGAATGGGAAGGTCTCTCGTAAGTTTAACCTTTAGCCTTAGGAAAGGCGCGAAGGGTCAAAATCACTCAATGATCTTGCCAACAACGCCAGAACCAACGGTACGGCCACCCTCACGGATAGCGAAACGCAGGCCCTCTTCCATAGCAACAGGGGTCAGCAACTCAACGTGCATCATGACGTTATCGCCGGGCATGCACATCTCAGTGCCTTCGGGCAGAGTGATGATACCGGTCACGTCGGTGGTGCGGAAGTAGAACTGAGGACGATAGTTGGAGAAGAACGGGGTGTGACGGCCGCCTTCGTCCTTGGTCAGAACGTACACCTGAGACTCGAAGGTCTTGTGGGGGTGCACGGAACCGGGCTTAGCCAAAACCTGACCACGCTCGATCTGGGTACGATCAACACCACGCAGCAGAGCGCCGATGTTATCGCCAGCCTCAGCGAAGTCCAGAGACTTACGGAACATCTCCAGACCGGTGATGGTGGTGCTCAGACGATCGGGCTTGATGCCGACGATCTCCATAGCATCGCCAACCTTAGCAATACCACGCTCAACACGACCGGTTGCAACAGTACCACGGCCAGAAATGGTCATGACATCCTCGATGGGCATCAGGAAGGGCTTGTCTTCCTCACGATCGGGGTTGGGGATATAGGTGTCAACAGCGTCCATCAGCTCCTTGATGCAAGCATACTCGGGAGCATTGGGATCAGTGGAGGTAGACTCCAGAGCCTTCAGAGCGGAACCACGAATGATCGGGGTGTCGTCGCCGGGGAAGTCGTACTCGGTCAGCAGCTCACGGATCTCCATCTCAACCAGATCCAGCAGCTCTTCGTCGTCGACCATATCGCACTTGTTCATGAACACGACGATATAGGGCACGCCGACCTGACGAGCCAGCAGGATGTGCTCACGGGTCTGGGGCATGGGACCATCGGTAGCAGCAACGACCAGAATAGCGCCGTCCATCTGAGCAGCACCAGTGATCATGTTCTTAACGTAGTCAGCATGGCCCGGGCAGTCAACGTGAGCATAGTGACGAGCGTCGGTCTGATACTCAACGTGAGCGGAGTTGATCGTGATACCACGAGCACGCTCCTCAGGAGCCTTATCGATGTTGGCATAATCCATGAAGTCTGCGTCGCCCTTCAGAGCCAGGTACTTGGTGATAGCGGCGGTCAGAGTGGTCTTGCCGTGGTCAACGTGACCGATGGTGCCGATGTTCACATGCGGCTTAGAACGGTCGAACTTTGCCTTTTCAGCCATTGGAATATCCTCCCTTAATTTAGGTTTTGATATTTGGTTACAACAACCCTGCAAGATGCAGACATTGCATTGCAAGGCTATTCTACTAAATTTGCCCTGTAAAATCAAGTGCTTTTACAGGAAATTTTGCCGAGGTTACACTACCCCGGCAAAATCTTTATCCATTTTTCAGGAATCAGCCCTTGGTGCGGCCAGCGATGATCTGGTCAGCAATGTTCTTGGGCACCGGCTCGTAGTGAGACGGCTCCATGACATACTGGCCACGGCCCTGAGTCTTGGAGCGCAGGTCGGTAGCGTAGCCGAACATCTGAGCCAGAGGCACAAATGCATTGACGCGCTGAGTACCAGCCATAGCTTCCATGCCCTGGATCTGACCACGGCGTGCATTCAGGTCGCCGATAACATCGCCCAGATACTCATCGGGAACGATAACTGCAACCTTCATGATAGGCTCAGTGATGATAGGATCAGCCTTGCGCATAGCATCCTTGAACGCCATAGAACCAGCAATGGAGAAGGCCATTTCAGAGGAGTCGACCTCATGATAAGAACCATCCCACAGGGTAACCTTGACATCAACGACAGGATAGCCAGCCAGAACACCGGACTTCATAGCACCCTGGATACCGTTGTCGATAGCCGGGATGTATTCCTTCGGGATGGCACCGCCAACGATGGCGTTGACGAACTCGTAACCCTTGCCGGGCTCGTTGGGCTCGATCTTGATCTTAACATGACCATACTGGCCCTTACCACCGGACTGACGTGCGTACTTGGTCTCCTGGTTGGCCTCTTTGCGGATGGTCTCACGGTAAGCAACCTGAGGTGCACCCACGTTTGCTTCAACCTTGAACTCACGCAGCAGACGGTCAACGATGATCTCCAGGTGCAGCTCGCCCATACCGGCGATGATGGTCTGACCGGTCTCTTCGTCAGTGTAGGTCTTGAAGGTCGGATCCTCTTCGGCCAGCTTTGCCAGCGCGATGCCCATCTTCTCGTTGCCGGCCTTGGTCTTAGGCTCGATGGCAACACGGATAACAGGCTCGGGGAACTTCATGGACTCCAGAATGATGGGATGATTCTCATCACACAGAGTGTCACCGGTAGTGGTGTTCTTCAGACCGACAACAGCAGCGATATCACCTGCGTAGCAGCAGTCGATATCCTTGCGGTGGTTAGAATGCATCTGCAGGATGCGGCCCATACGCTCCTTGCTGTCCTTCACGGAGTTGTAGACAGTGGTACCTGCCTCAACCTTACCGGAGTAAACACGGAAGTATGCCAGCTTACCAACGAACGGGTCGGTAGCGATCTTGAAGGCCAGAGCTGCGAAGGGAGCGTCGTCAGAAGACGGACGGGTCTCCTCTTCCTCAGTCTCGGGATTCACGCCCTTGATGTCAGGGACATCGGTAGGAGCGGGCATATAGTCAACGATAGCGTCCAGCAGCTTCTGGACACCACGGTTCTTGTAGGAAGAACCGCAGACAACGGGAACCAGCGTGTTAGCGATGGTCTCCTTGCGGATCGCAGCCTTCAGCTCGGCACGGGTGATCTCCTCGCCCTCGAGGTACTTTTCCATGAGCTCTTCGTCGTTCTCAGCAACAGCCTCGATCAGAATGTTGTGGTACTCCTCGGCCTGTTCACGCATATCCTCAGGAATGGGCTCGGTACGCATGTCGTTGCCCATGTCGTCGTAGTAGACCTCAGCGTTCATATCGACCAGGTCAACGATACCGCGGAAGGTATCCTCCTGACCGATAGGCAGCTGGATTGCCACGCCGTTTGCGTGCAGACGATCGTGCAGCATCTTGATGCAGCGGAAGAAGTCGGCACCCATGGTGTCCATCTTGTTGACGTACACCATACGGGGAACCTTGTACTCGTCAGCCTGACGCCAAACGGTCTCAGACTGCGGCTCAACACCGCCCTTTGCAGCCAGAACGGTCACAGAACCGTCCAGCACGCGCAGGGAACGCTGGACCTCAACAGTGAAGTCCACGTGGCCCGGGGTGTCGATGATGTTGATGCGGTGACGGTTCTTCTTGAATGCAACCGGATCCTTCTGGGTCTCAGAGTGGCTCCAGTAGCAGGTGGTAGCAGCGGAAGTGATGGTGATACCACGCTCCTGCTCCTGAACCATCCAGTCCATGGTAGCGCCGCCATCATGAACTTCGCCGATCTTGTGGTTGATACCGGTGTAGTACAGAATACGCTCGGTAGTAGTAGTTTTACCAGCATCAATGTGGGCCATAATGCCGATATTTCTCGTCATCTGAAGAGAAACTTCTCTGGGTGTAGCCATGAAATTAACCTCCTACAGAACAGATCAATAACGGAAATGAGCGAAAGCCTTGTTAGCCTCTGCCATCTTGTGAGTATCCTCACGCTTCTTCACGGCGTTACCAGTGTTGTTGGCAGCATCCATGATTTCAGCAGCCAGACGCTGAGCCATGGTCTTCTCACCACGGCTGCGGCTGTAGGCAGTCAGCCAGCGCAGACCCAGGGTCTCGCGGCGAGCCGGGCTGACTTCCAGAGGAACCTGGTAGTTAGCACCGCCAACGCGGCGGGTCTTGCACTCGAGGCTGGGCATGATGTTCTCCATCGCCTTCTCGAAAGTCTCCAGAGGATCGTTGCCGGTCTTCTCCTGAATCATGGAGAAAGCTTCGTAAACGATCTTCTGAGCGACGCCCTTCTTGCCATCCAGCATAACGCTGTTGACCAGACGAGTGACCATCTTGGAATTGTAAATAGGATCAGCTAAGACATCGCGCTTAGCAATGTTACCTCTTCTAGGCATCTTTCTTCCCTCCTTCACAGAATGATATCATCGGTACTCGAAAGTAATAAAACTCCCGTTGTGTCACAAAGAGCTGACCTTTACATAAACTGTTGCCCTCCGCTTTGTAAGCGGACTTGTTATTTATATAATGGAAAGCCGTTTATGGCGGTTGTCCTCAATTACTTCTTTGCAGCACCGGCCTTAGGACGCTTTGCGCCGTACTTGGAGCGGGCCTGATTACGGCCTGCCACACCCTGAGTATCCAGGGTACCACGGATGATGTGGTAACGCACACCGGGCAGGTCCTTAACACGACCGCCACGGATCAGCACGACGGAGTGCTCCTGCAGGTTATGGCCGATACCGGGAATGTAAGAGGTGACCTCGATACCATTCGTGAGGCGGACACGAGCAACCTTACGCAGAGCAGAGTTGGGCTTCTTGGGGGTCATGGTACGAACAGCAGTGCAGACACCACGCTTCTGGGGGCTGTTCAGATCAGAATACTGTTTCTTCTGAGAATTGTAGCTCTTCAGCAGTGCGGGAGCGGTGCTCTTGGTAGCCAGAACCTGACGGCCCTTGCGTACAAGCTGGTTAAAAGTAGGCATTTTGTTTCTCCTTTCTTAATAATGCACATCGGACTTTTTCCGACTTTTTTGCCGCACTATCCCCATGAGGGATGCGCAACAGTTATATAATACTCGCTTTACAGGCGGATGTCAACAGTTTTTGCAAAGTTTTTTGCATTTATTCCAGATTTTTTCTTTCAACATTTTTTCGACGCAAAACGCACGGTTTTCTCCCCTGTTTCCGCTTTTCCGGGCATATAAAAACCGCCCTGCAGGCGGATGCCCACAGAGCGGTCCATTGTTTTATTTCAGAAGAAGAAGCTTTGCTTACTGTACAGCAGCTGCCTGTTCGGCAGCGATCTCAGCATCGCGCTCAGCCTCACGGTTCTTCAGATCCTCACGGACTTCCGGCAGACCAGTACCTGCGGGGATCAGCTTACCAATGATGACGTTCTCCTTCAGGCCGGCCAGCGGGTCGACCTTGCCCTTGATGGCAGCTTCGGTCAGCACGCGGGTGGTCTCCTGGAAGGATGCAGCGGACAGGAAGGAGTCGTTTGCCAGAGCAGCCTTGGTGATGCCCAGCAGCACCTGCTGGTACTCAACCAGCTTCAGGCCCTCTTCACCAGCGTCGATGCGCTGCTGCAGATCGGCGTTGATGCTCTCCACTTCCAGACGGCTTGCCAGTGCACCGCCGATCAGGTTGGAAGAACCGGAATCCGTCACGCGCACCTTGCGGCACATCTGACGGACGATGACTTCGATATGCTTATCGTTGATCTCAACGCCCTGCAGACGGTAGACCTTCTGAACTTCGTTGATCAGGTAGTTCTGGACATCCTCCAGACCCTTGATTGCCAGAATATCCTGCGGATACAGAACACCTTCACGGGTGATGATGTCGCCCTTCTCCACACGGTCACCCGGCATCACGCGGGAATGCTGGGTGAACGGGATGGAGTAGCTCTTTACGACCTCGGCACCGTTCTCGTCCTTGCCGGTCACCTTGATAACGACATTCTTCTTGGTATCGTCCTGAGAAACGACACCAGAGATCTCGCTCATGATGGCCATGCTCTTGGGACGGCGGCTCTCGAACAGCTCTTCAACACGGGGAAGACCCTGCGTGATATCTTCAGCAGATGCGATACCGCCGGTATGGAAGGTACGCATGGTCAGCTGAGTACCAGGCTCGCCGATGGACTCTGCGGCGATAACGCCGACAGACTCGCCCAGACGGACCGGCTCGCCGTTTGCCATATCGGAACCGTAGCAGCGTGCGCAGACACCGGTCTTTGCACGGCAGGTCAGCAGGCTGCGGATCTTCAGCTTGGTAATGCCAGCAGCCTCGATCTCGTTTGCATCGTACAGGTCGATCATCTTGCCTTCCGGCACGATCACCTTGCCGGTGACGGGGTTGACCACATCGCCCACAGCAAAGCGGCCGATCAAGCGCTCGCGGAAGCTCTCGATCTTCTCCTTGCCCTCGTGGATCTCAGACACCCACAGGCCGTCAGTGGTGCCACAGTCGATCTCGCGCACAATGACATCCTGAGAGACATCAACCATGCGGCGGGTCAGGTAACCGGAGTCAGCGGTACGCAGAGCGGTATCGGCCAGACCCTTACGGGCACCACGGGCAGAAACGAAATATTCCAGAATATTCAGACCTTCACGGTAGTTGGCACGAATGGGCATCTCGATGGTGTGGCCAGCGGTGTTTGCCAGCAGGCCGCGCATGCCGGCCAGCTGCTTGATCTGGTTCATAGAACCACGAGCACCGGAGTCAGCCATCATATAGATCTCGTTGTCCTTGGGCAGGTTGTCTGCCAGAGCCTTGGAGACCTTATCGGTGGTAGCCTGCCAGATGGCGATGGTCTGGTTGTAACGCTCGTTGTCGGAGATCAGGCCGCGGTTGAACAGCTTGCCGACCTTTGCGATCTGCTGGTCAGCCTCAGCGATCAGTTCCTGCTTCTGCGGCGGGATCACAGCGTCGCACACAGCGACGGAGATTGCAGACAGAGTGGAGTACTTGTAGCCCTGCGCCTTGATGGCATCCAGCATCTTTGCACACTTGCGGGTGCCGTTGCGGGTCATGCAGCGGGAAATGATGTCGGGCAGAGTCTTCTTGGTCACGCGGAAGCTGACCTCGTACTCCAGCCAGTGCTCGGGATCAGTACGGTCGATATAACCCAGATTCTGAGGAACAGGGTTATTGAAGATGATGCGGCCGACGGTGGTTTCCACCAGACCGGTGCGCTCCACGCCGTCAATGGTCATGGTGCGGCGCACCTTGATGGGTGCGTGCAGGGTAACGATGTGCTCTGCATAAGCCATCAGGGCTTCGTTCTCATCGCGGAACACCTTGCCTGCGCCCTCGTCATTTTCACGAACGGTGGTCAGGTAGTAGCTGCCCAGGATCATATCCTGCGTAGGCACGGTAACAGGTGCGCCGTCAGAGGGCTTCAGCAGGTTGCCGGAAGCCAGCATCAGCATCTTGGCCTCACGGCAGGCATCCTCGCCCAGAGGCAGATGCACTGCCATCTGGTCGCCGTCGAAGTCGGCGTTGAATGCGGTACATGCCAGCGGGTGCAGCTTGATTGCACGGCCCTCCACCAGCACCGGGTTGAAAGCCTGAATGCCCAGACGGTGCAGGGTAGGTGCACGGTTCAGCAGAACGGGGTGGCCCTTGATCACGGTCTCCAGGCTGTCCCACACTTCGGGCTTAGCGCGCTCCACCATCTTGCGGGCGGACTTGATGTTGTTGGCAATGCCCTTCTCCACCAGATCCTTCATGACAAAGGGCTTGAACAGCTCCAGAGCCATTTCCTTGGGCAGACCGCACTGATCCATCTTCAGCTCAGGGCCGACGACGATAACGGAACGACCGGAGTAGTCAACACGCTTGCCCAGCAGGTTCTGACGGAAGCGGCCCTGCTTGCCCTTCAGCATATCGGAAAGGCTCTTCAGTGCGCGGTTGTTGGGGCCGGTGACCGGACGGCCGCGGCGGCCGTTGTCGATCAGGCTGTCCACTGCTTCCTGCAGCATACGCTTCTCGTTGCGCACGATGATGTCGGGAGCGCCCAGCTCCAGCAGACGGCGCAGACGGTTGTTGCGGTTGATCACGCGGCGGTACAGGTCGTTCAGGTCGGAGGTGGCAAAACGGCCGCCGTCCAGCTGGACCATGGGGCGCAGGTCAGGCGGCAGAACAGGCAGCACATCCATGACCATCCATTCAGGACGGTTGCCGGAAATGCGGAATGCCTCAACTACTTCCAGACGCTTGAGGATGCGCACGCGCTTCTGGCCGGAGGACTTTTCCACCTCGGCAGTCAGCTCTTCACTCAGCTGATCCAGATCGATCTCCTTCAGCAGATCCTGAATGGCCTCAGCGCCCATAGCAGCCTCGAACTCATCACCGTAGTGGTCGCGCATCTCACGATACTCGCTCTCGGTAAGCAGCTGCTTCTTTTCCAGACGGGTAGCGCCCGGATCAGTGACGATATAGCTTGCAAAGTACAGCACCTTCTCCAGCAGGCGGGGGCTGATGTCCAGCATCAGGCCGATGCGGCTGGGGATGCCCTTGAAGTACCAGATGTGGCTGACAGGAGCGGCCAGCTCAATGTGGCCCATGCGCTCACGGCGGACCTTGGCCTTGGTCACTTCAACGCCGCAGCGGTCGCAGATCTTGCCCTTGTAGCGGATGCGCTTATACTTACCGCAGTGGCACTCCCAGTCCTTGGTAGGTCCAAAAATGCGCTCACAGTACAAGCCGTCGCGCTCCGGCTTCAGGGTACGGTAGTTGATGGTCTCAGGCTTTTTGACCTCGCCGTAGCTCCAGTTGCGGATCTGCTCCGGGGAGGCAAGGCCGATCTTGATGGAATCGAAAACGTTGTTTTCCATGAAACGAACCCTTTCTTAATCTCTAGTTGTCTCGATGATACAGGCGGCTTTCTTGTTCAGACCACAGGCGCCTCTCCCCTGCCGCAGCACGCGGAACAGGGGGCTTGAGGCTTGTGTTCTTTGTCTGATCAGAAATCTACTTCGTCAGAAGAAGCGGGAGCTTCGGCACCGGAGTTATTGTCCTCCAGCACAGAAGGATCATCGAAACCGGCATCGGCATCCTTAATATTATAATCGTTGAGCAGTTCGCTCTCCTGCACGACGTTCTCAGTGCCGGCAACATCGCGCATATCAAAGCCGGTCTCTTCGTCGTCGAAGTTCTGACGCATGTCGATCTCGTTGCCGTCCTTGTCCTGAACAACAACGTCCAGACCCAGAGACTGCAGTTCCTTCAGCATAACGCGGAAGGACTCGGGAATGCCGGGCTGCGGGATCGGCTCACCCTTAACGATAGCCTCGTAGGTCTTCACACGGCCTTCCACGTCGTCGGACTTGACGGTCAGGATCTCCTGCAGAGTGTAAGCAGCGCCGTAAGCTTCCAGTGCCCAGACTTCCATTTCGCCAAAGCGCTGGCCGCCGAACTGGGCCTTGCCGCCCAGAGGCTGCTGAGTGACCAGAGAGTAGGGGCCGGTAGAACGTGCATGGATCTTATCATCGACCAGGTGATGCAGCTTCAGGTAGTACATATAACCGACGGTAACGCGGTTATCGAACTTTTCGCCGGTGCGGCCATCGTAAACGGTGGTCTTGCCATCGCGGTCCAGCTCGATCTTGGAGAAGTCGATGATGTGTCCCTTCTCGCCCATGATCTTGGGGAGCTTCGTGGGATATGCAGGAGCATTCTCACCATGCCACATCTCGCGGGCGGTATCAAAGGTATCGCCGATGTCGTTCTCACGAGCAGAGTCGAAGACGGGAGTCATGACCTTGATGCCGCATGCCTTGGCAGCGTAGCCCAGGTTGACTTCCAGCACCTGACCGATGTTCATACGGGAAGGCACGCCCAGAGGGTTCAGCACGATGTCCAGCGGGGTGCCGTCGGGCAGGTAGGGCATGTCCTCCTGCGGCAGAATGCGGGAAACGACACCCTTGTTGCCGTGACGGCCTGCCATCTTATCGCCAACGCTGATCTTGCGCTTCTGGGCAATATAGCAGCGGACGACCTCGCGCACGCCGGGCTGCAGTTCGTCGCTGTTCTCCGGGGTGAACACCTTGACATCCACAATGATGCCGTATGCACCATGGGGCACGCGCAGAGAAGTATCACGCACTTCGCGTGCCTTCTCGCCGAAGATGGCGCGCAGCAGGCGCTCTTCAGCGGTCAGCTCGGTCTCGCCCTTCGGGGTGACCTTACCGACCAGAATGTCGCCGCTCTTGACCTCAGCACCGATACGGATGATGCCGCGCTCGTCCAGATCCTTCAGTGCATCCTCAGAAACGTTGGGGATATCACGGGTGATCTCTTCGGGTCCCAGCTTGGTGTCGCGGCTCTCGGTCTCGTACTCTTCAATATGAATGGAGGTGTACACGTCCTCGCGCACGATCTTCTCGTTCAGCAGAACGGCATCCTCGTAGTTGTAGCCTTCCCAGGTCATGAAGCCGATCAGAGCGTTCTTACCCAGAGAAATTTCGCCGTTGCGCATTGCAGGGCCGTCGGCCAGCACCTGACCGGCCTTGACGCTCTCGCCGACCTCCACGATGGGACGCTGGTTGATGCAGGTGCCTGCGTTGGAGCGTGCGAACTTGACCAGAGGATAATCCTCCAGCTCGCCCTTGTTGTTGCGCACAACAACATGGTCGGCATCCATCTTCTCAACGATACCGTCATTCTTTGCCAGAACAGCGGTGCCGGAGTCGGTAGCAGCCTTGTACTCCATACCGGTAGCAACGATGGGCTGCTGGGTGACCATCAGAGGCACTGCCTGACGCTGCATGTTGGAACCCATCAGAGCACGGTTACAGTCATCGTTCTCCAGGAAGGGGATGCAGGCGGTAGCAACAGAGACCATCATTCGCGGAGAAACGTCCATGTAATCGACTTTCTCTGCATCAATTTCAAGGATCTCGTCGCGGCGGCGGGCAGACACACGGGGACGGATGAAGTGCTTGCCCTCATCCAGCGGCTCGTTGGCCTGTGCCACAACGTACTCGTCCTCGACGTCAGCGGTCATATACTCGACCTCGTCGGTGACGACCTGTTCCTTCAGGTTGCCGTTCTCGTCATAGATCTTCTTGACCTTGCGGTACGGAGCTTCCACAAAGCCGTACTCGTTGATCTTGGCGTAGGATGCCAGATAGGAGATCAGACCGATGTTGGGGCCTTCAGGAGTCTCGATGGGGCACATACGGCCGTAGTGGCTGTAGTGAACGTCACGGACCTCGAAACCTGCGCGGTCACGGCTCAGACCGCCGGGGCCCAGAGCAGACAGGCGGCGCTTGTGGGTCAGCTCAGCCAGCGGGTTGTTCTGATCCATGAACTGGGACAGCGGAGAAGAACCGAAGAACTCCTTGATGGCTGCCACCACCGGACGGATGTTGATGAGGGCCTGCGGGGTGATGACGCTCTGATCCTGGCTCTGCAGGGTCATGCGCTCACGGATGACGCGCTCCATGCGGGAGAAGCCGATGCGGAACTGGTTCTGCAGCAGCTCGCCCACGCTGCGGATGCGGCGGTTGCCCAGATGGTCGATATCATCGGTGGTGCCAATATTGTGGCCCAGACCGTTCAGGTAGTTGATGGAAGCCAGAATATCGGCGACCGTAACGGTGCGGCCGATCAGCTGGTCGTGGTTGCGGCGCAGCATCTCCTTCTGCTCTTCCACATCAGAGGTGGTGTCGAGGATCTTCTTGATCTCATCGAAGGAGCAGCGCTCGTTGATGCCGCACTCCTTCACGTCGAAGGAGAAGAAGCCCTGTGCATCCACACAGCCGTTGGTGATGACCTTGACCTTCCGGCTTTCTTCCTTCATGGGATCGTCGAGCTTCAGCACGACCAGATTCACACCGGCATTGTCAGCCTTCTCAGCCAGCTCGCGGGTGATCTTGGCACCAGCCTCGATCAGGATCTCGCCGGTGAGCGGAGCGACCACATTCTCAGCAGCCACCTGACCGGTGATGCGGCGTGCCAGAGACAGCTTCTTGTTCATCTTATAACGACCGAAACGAGACAGGTCATAACGGCGCGGGTCGAAGAACAGCATGTTGATCTGGCTGGTAGCAGACTCCACCGTGGGAGGCTCGCCGGGGCGCAGCTTGCGGTAGACTTCCAGCAGGCCCTCTTCCTGATTCTTGGTGGTATCCTTTTCCAGAGTAGCGAGGATGCGCTCATCGTCGCCAAAGAAGTTCAGGATGTCCTCGTTGGTGGACAGGCCCAGTGCACGGCACAGTACGGTGACAGGCAGCTTGCGGTTCTTATCGATACGGACATAGAACACATCGGAAGCATCGGTCTCGTACTCCAGCCATGCACCGCGGTTGGGGTTCATGGTGGCGCTGTACAGGTCGTTGCCCACCTTATCCTTGGCATCGCCGTAGAACACGCCGGGAGAACGCACCAGCTGGCTGACGATCGCACGCTCTGCACCGTTGATCACAAAGGTGCCGGCATCGGTCATCAGCGGGAAATCGCCCATGAAGATCTCCTGATCCTTCACTTCGCCGGTCTCCTTGTTCAGCAGACGGGCGGTGACGCGCAGGGGTGCTGCATAGGTCACGTCGCGCTCCTTGCACTCCTTGATGCTGTACTTCGGCTCCTTATCCAGGCGGAAGTCCACAAAGCTCAGTGCCAGATTGCCGGTGTAGTCCTCAATGGTGCCGATATCGTGGAAGACCTCTTTCAGGCCCTCGTCCAGGAACCACTGATAAGAGTTCTTCTGGACCTCGATCAGGTTCGGCATACTGATGACTTCGTCGATGTGGGAGAAGCTCATGCGCTCGGTTTTGCCGAGCTTTACGGGCTTGACTTTCATCATAAAATCAACCACTCCTTACTTTTATACTCTACGGGATGTCGTATACACGGGTCAAATTTGAGCAGACACACATAATTCGACCCGCGTCGAAGGGAACGTTTCGGCGTTTTTCACAAACTTTTCGGTTTGACCCGTCCAGTCACCGCCTGCGTATTCCTCTTTTTGGCGCACTAGTCCATTATGTGATACTAATGCAGTATACACCCTAAAAGCCTTGCTGTCAAGCCATTTTTCAGATTTTTGCCAAAACAAATTTATTTTTTCTTTCATTTTCGCACGCCCGGCAGCGTGTTGTGTTTTGCTGTTTTAGGGCTTGATTTTTTTATTTTGCACGTTCCTGTTCATAATCCCCTTGTGCAATTTGTCTATCTTTGCCCTTGTGTTTTGGCGTATTACTTTTACAGTCGGATATGCCCGTTTTCCCTTGCGGCCCTTTTTTGTGAAAAAGCAGCTCAGAAAAGCTCGCAGGCTTTTCTGAGCTGCAAATATAAAAATAATGTTTTCTCTAATATTGCCAGAGCACAAGCGGCGGCAATTATAATCGTTCACTCATCCAGATAATCCCGCAGGCGTTTTGCACGGCTGGGATGCCGCAGCTTGCGCAGGGCCTTGGCTTCGATCTGCCGCACCCGCTCCCGGGTCACATTGAACTCCTTCCCCAGCTCTTCCAGCGTATGCGCCCGGCCATCCTCCAGCCCGAAGCGCAGTGCGATCACCCGCTCTTCCCTCGGTGTCAGGCTTTTGAGCACGCTGAACAGTTCCCGCCGCAGCAGCTGCCGCCCGGCTTCATCCACCGGGACGCCTGCATCCTCGTCCTGAATAAAATCTTCAAGGTGGGCATCCTCTTCCTCGCCCACCGGCGTTTCCAAGCTGATGGGGTCCTGCGCCAGCTGCAGCAATTCCCGCACACGGTCCGGCTCCATGTCCAGCTGAACAGCGATCTCTTCCGCGGTAGGCTCCCGGCCATTTTTCCGCAGCAGGTCACCCGTCGTCTTTTTGACCCGGTTGATGCTCTCCACAAGGTGCACCGGGATGCGGATGGTCCTCCCCTGATCCGCAATGGCGCGGGTGATGGACTGACGGATCCACCACGTGGCATAGGTGGAAAATTTGAAGCCGCGCTCCGGCTCAAACTTTTCCGCCGCCTTCATCAGACCGAGATTGCCTTCCTGAATGAGATCCAGAAACGGCAGGCCCCGCCCCGCATAGCGCTTTGCCACCGACACCACCAGCCGCAGGTTCGCTTCGCTGAGCTTCCGCCGGGCATCCTCGTCCCCGGCCTGCGCGGCACGGGCAAGCTCCGTTTCCTGTTCTGCCGTCAGCAGCGGCACCCGGCCGATCTCCTTCAAATAGGCCTTTACCGGGTCGTCCAGCGCCACCCCCTCTGCCGAAAGCTCATGTTCCAGCCTGCCGATCTGCGTTTCATCCAACGCAGGCAGGTCCGCTTCCTCTTCGGTCAGGTGCACGCCGCGGTCCTCCAGTGCCGTATACAGCTCGTCCAGCTGCGCCACATCGTAATCCTGTTCGTCCATGGCACGGCTGATCTGCTCCGGTGTCAGGGCATGGTGGCGTGCCCGCGCGGCCAATGTTCTGGCCAATTCCTCCGTTTGCGACAATTTCTGCATGGTTCCTGCTCCTTTCCTCTCCTGCTCCAGCCGGAGGGGAAAGCGGGGGATCATTCTTCTACAGGCACATTTCCCTGCTTCTTTTCGCGCATCGACTGGAGGTAATCACTCAGTTCCTCATTGGACATATGCGCCGCCTTGCCTGCCATGGGCATCCCCCGGGCAATGCGGTCCAGATACAGCCGGATATCATCCGGCGTACAATTCACATCGCTGTATTGTGCCGCAAGATGGCTCAGTTCATTCAGCGCTTCTTCGCTTACAAAAGCGCGCAGCGTGGTCAGGCTGATCTCAATGCCCTCCTGTCGGCAGCGCAGCATGGCTTCAAACAGCTCCTTCTGCTGCGGCAGCACGAACTGTTCTGCGGTCAGCTGCCCCTGCACCAGATCGATATAGTGCGGCTCCCGCAGCATGGCCGCCAGCAGTCGCTGCTGTGCGCTGGCAATGCCCAGCGCCTGACTGCCGCCCGCACTGTACGGCACGTTGATCTGATTCATCTCACCGGACTTGAGCGCCTGCTGCTTTTTCTCCCAGCGGTGCTTGCTGCCCGCCCTCTTCACGGCAGTCTCCAGCTGGGTCATGATAGCTGTTTTGGAGATGTTGGTCTCCTCAGCCAGACGCCCCGCATACACTTCCTGCTCGGTAGGGTTGGAGCGCTCTGCCAGCATATTCACAGCTTCCTTCACGTATTCCAGCCGCTGGGCATCCTGTGCCAGATCGTACTGGCTGCGCAGACGGCCCAGCCGGAAGTCCAGTGCATTGCCCACACCGTCCAGCAGGGCTTTGAATCGCTCTGCGCCATACTTTTTGATGTACTCGTCCGGGTCCTTTGCACCGGGGATCTGCAGCACGCCCACCTTTACCGGGCTGTTGCGGAACAGTTCCAGCGAGCGCAGCGTGGCCTTCTGGCCTGCTTCGTCCGAATCGTAGCTCAGGATCACCTCGTCAGCATACTCGCTGATGAGCCGCACCTGCTCCGGGGTCAGGGCCGTGCCGCAGGCACACACTGCTGTGTCGATGCCTGCCTGATGCATACTGATCACGTCCATGTAGCCCTCGCACAGCACGAACCGGCGCACCGCGCTGCGCTTTGCGATCTGCAGCGCAAACACCGTCTCTGATTTGTGGTACACCAGCGTTTCCGGGCTGTTGACATATTTCGGTTTGGAATCGTCCAGCACGCGCCCACCAAACGCAATGATGTTGCCACGCAGGTCAAAGATGGGGGTCATCACCCGCTTCCAGAACAGGCAGTAGATGCGGCCGGACGCACTGCGCTTGAACAGGCCGCTGGCATCCAGCTCCTGCTGATTGTAGCCCTTATCGCGCAGGAACTGATACAGCGCCTGTCCGTCGTTGGGCGCATAGCCCAGCCCGAACCGGACGATAGTCTTGTCGTCCAGACCGCGCCGCCGCCAGTAGGCACGGGCCTGCCGGGCTTCCTCCACGGTGGAGTTCAGGCAGGCGTGGAAAAACCGTGCCGCCTCCTTGTTCATGGAGAGGATGCGGCTGCGCATCCGGCCTGTTTTGTCGTCCTCCTGCGGCTCCGGCATACCGGCCCGCGCTGCCAGCAGCTTAACGGCCTCCGGGTAATCGATGCTGTTGATCTTTTTCGTAAAGGTAATGGCATCGCCGCCTGCGCCGCAGCCAAAGCAGTAAAAGCTCTGGGTGTCCGGGTAGACGTAGAATGAGGGCGTTTTTTCGCTGTGGAAGGGGCACAGGCCGCCATACAAACGTCCCTTGCGCTTGAGCTGCACATAGCTGCCCACCAGCTCCACAATGTCGGTGCGGCGGGTCAGTTCTTCAATGTATTCGTGTGGGATCATGGATCTTTCAAACGACCTTTCGGATTTATAGGACATGCCACTTCCGGGGCACAAACAATTCCTCAAAAGTGCGGATGGCAAATTCATCGCTCATGCCACTGATGTAATCGGTCACTGCGCGTTCTCCGCCCTCCTGATAAGCCAGCTGGATGTAGAAGTTGGACATCCGGTCCACATGGTTCAGGTAGTAATCGTACAGTTCCCCGATCACCTTGTCCACCTTCTGCTCTTCCCGCTTGGCGGTCTTGTCCACATACACGGTGGCGTACATGAAATCCCGCAGCGCAAGGAAGGCTTCGTTTTCCTCTGCGCCCACCTTCACATCCCCATCGCTGTTGGCAAGGATACTGTTGATCATGGTGGTGATGCGGGCAGATTTTGTCTGGCCCAGCACGGCGGTGCATTCTTTCGGCAGGGTGGCTGGGTCCAGCACACCGGCGCGCACCGCGTCCTCAATGTCGTGGTTCACATAGGCGATCTGATCCGCCATGCGCACGATGCGCCCTTCCGGCGTTGCCGCCCAGGTGCCCTTTGTGTGGGTCACGATGCCGTTGCGCACCTCCCACGTCAGGTTCAGGCCCCGGCCGTCCTTTTCCAGCTTGTCCACCACACGCAGGCTCTGCATATAGTGCTTGAAGCCGTCCGGGCACAGCTCATTCAGCGCGCGCTCCCCGGCATGGCCAAACGGCGTGTGGCCCAGATCATGGGCAAGGCTGATCGCTTCGGTCAGATCTTCGTTCAGCCGCAGGGCGCGGGCAATGGTCCGCGCGATCTGCGAGACCTCCAGCGTATGGGTCAGTCGGGTGCGGTACAGGTCTCCCTCCGGCGAGAGGAACACCTGCGTCTTTTGTTTGAGCCGTCGGAACGCCTTGCAGTGCAGCACCCGGTCACGGTCACGCTGGAACACCGGCCGGATCAGGTCCTGCTCTTCCGGCAGCATGCGGCCGCGGCTCTGGTCGCTGAAGGTAGCCCACGGCGCGAAGGTCATATGTTCGATCTCTTCTGTGCGCTGACGTACATCCATACAAAGTCGCCCTCCCTTTTTGTCGCCATTCCCCCTCTCTGTTTCGGCACAGCCGATCCCAATTGCTGCGTCTGCGGCAATTGTAGCACACCCGCTTTGTCGAAGGGGGAAAAAGCCTGTCGGTTCGCAAAATAATGCTTGCTTTTTTATTTTTGCTGCTGCCGGGTTCAGAACGGTGCGTAGAACGGGTCGGATACCGTCACCTGCGCGCTGCCGCGCGTCAGCTCCCGCAGCTGTTCCAGCAGCGGGCCTTCGGTGTGTTCCGGCATCTGCCAGCACAGGGTCACGCGATCCGTGAACTGCGGCGCGGCCTGTTTTGCTCCCGCCGCATCGATCAGCAGCGATGCACGCTCATAAAGGGAGTAATCCACCGTCACGCTCAGCTCCACCACGCTGCGCACCGTGACCACCTCGGCATTTTCCAGTGCACGGGCCGTAGCCGTGGTGTATGCACGCACCAAGCCGCCGGTGCCCAGCAGCACGCCGCCAAAGTAACGGGTCACCACCACGATCAGATCCGTCAGGCCGCTGTGCTGCAGCACCTCCAGCGCTGGTGTGCCCGCCGTCTTGGCCGGTTCACCATCATCTGAATAGCGTTCCCGGTTGCCTTCCCTCAGGCGGTAGGCATACACATTGTGGCGGGCGGTGCGGTTGGCCGCACGCACCTGTTCCAGAAATGCAACGGCAGCTTCCTCGCTGTCCGCAAATGACAGCGCCGCAATGAAGCGGCTCTTCTTTTCTTCGTATTCTCCTGTGGCCGTGCCATGGATGGTGCGGTAATCCTCCACTGTGGTTCCTCCTGCATGTTATTCAAAACAAGTATAACATAAATCGTCCGTTGTGCAACCACTGCCGCATACGTTTTTGTGTCAAGGCCAGCTCCCGGTACCGCTGCCCGCATGTCCTCTGCCAGAAAAAAGCGCAAAAAAAATCGGCCAAGCCTTGCAGCTCAGCCGATCTTTTGTTAGAAGAAAGCAGATGATCACTTCGTAAAGAGCTGGATCCACTGATGGCCCCAAGTGCTGGAGCTGTTGTAGTAGTAGCCAACACCCATTGCACGAGCTTCGGGATCCAGAATGTTTGCGCGATGGCCTTCGGAGTTCATCCAGGCATTCACGACTTCTTCAGGAGAAACGCTGCCCCATGCGGCATTCTCGCCAGCAGCGGCATCCGTCACGCCGTACTCGCTGAGAACAGTGTACCACTTGGTACCATTGGGACGAACGTGAGAATTGACGGTTGCGATCTCTTCGGCGAGCTGCTGAGCAGCTGCAGTGAGCTTTGCATCGCCCATGACCAGGGGCTGTAGGCCGTACTTTGCACGCTCGGCATCGACCAGATTCAGAACTTCCTGACGGTAGTTGCTGGTGTAAGAGTTTTCGGGGCAAGAGAAGATCAGCACCCAGTAGTTGTTGTAAACGCCGCCTTCGTAGTGGCCCACGCTCATGGTGGTCGCGTCTGCGTTCAGGATGCGCTCACGGGTAAAATCAATGTTCATCCACTGATCCACCGCTGCATCGGGGGTGGAAACGCCCGCCATGTAGTCCTCGCCAATCGACACATCTTCGATGCCATTCTCTGCGAAGATGGTAAAATCGCGCTGGCCATTGGGACGAACGTAGGAATAAGAAGAGGCCAGTTCCTTAGCGCGCTCCTGAGCGGCACTATTGTGGTTGCTGTCGCCCAGCTGAACGGGCTTCAGGCCAGCCTTTGCGCGCTCGTTGTTTACGCGGCACAGGAACTCGTTCTGATAAGCTTCGTCCTGAAAGCTGATGTAGGAATTTTCTTCTTCGATGGAGGCAGAAACCGAAGCCTCAGCTGCGTTTGCAGTAACGGGCTTGAGAGATGCAGCACCAAAAACCACAGCCAGAGTCATAGCTGCTGCTGCGATATTTTTCAGGGTGCGCATCTCGAGTTTCATAAGACATCCTCCGTAAGCTTTTGTATATAAAAGCTTTTTTGCATTCATGCGAACGCGTACTGCAACACGTTTGCAACTCTTCCGTTTCAAATGTGTTACTATTGTGCAACAAGAGTATCACAAGAACATCTCATCGTCAAGGGGTTTCTGTCGATTTTTTGAGAGAAAATGCAAAAAAGTCAAAATTTCCCGTTCTGAAATCGTTTCACAAGTGCAACAAGTTCATCCAAGATACCGTAAATTTGTTACGTCTGTGTTGCGCTTCACCGTTTTCAGGATTGTTTCGTCACACTTAACGTGTTGCATTTTATTTTTCTACACCTTTTCTGCAGTGCTTTTCATGCATTTTTTGTATGTTTATTCGCTTATATGCATATTTCAAAGTGTAACAGACTTTTGTGTGCGCTTTTCCGTTCCACTTCCCTCCCATCCCGCAGCCCTTTTCTGGGCTGCAGCCGGCCTTTGGCTGTACTTTCTGCAACAAAAAACAGCACAGGCAGCCTTTTCAGGGCCATCTGTGCTGTGCCATATTCCTTACATAAAAAGAAGAGCGGCTCCGAAGAGCCGCCCTCCCACAATTCAGGCTATGCTATAAAAAGATCTCGCGTCAGTCGATCACTGAGCAGCCTTTGCTGCCTCGATCTGCTTGATCAGCTCGGGCACGACCTTGAACAGATCGCCCACGATGCCGTAGTCAGCCACGCCGAAGATGGGAGCACCCTCGTTCTTGTTGACAGCGATGATGCACTCGGAGTCCTGCATACCAGCAGTGTGCTGGATAGCGCCGGAAATGCCCAGAGCAACATAGATCTTGGGGTGCACGGTCTTGCCGGTCTGACCAACCTGATGGTCAGCGGTCATCCAGCCTGCATCGGTGACGGCACGGGAAGCACCCACAACGCCGCCGCCCAGAGCAGCTGCCAGCTGCTCAGCCAGCTCAATGCCCTTCTGGACATCCTTGCTGATGCCGCGGCCGACAGAGACGATCACGTCTGCGCCGATCAGATCGACCAGCTTTTCAGCGGCCTTCTCAACGCTCAGGACCTCGGTCTTGATGTCCTCAGCAGCCAGAGCGAATGCGGGCTTCACGATCTGGCAGGCATCAGCCTTGGCCTGATCGAAGGGAGCCTTCTTCATAACGCCGGGACGCACGGTGGACATCTGCGGACGGAAGCGGGGGCAGATGATGGTAGCCATCAGATGGCCGCCGAATGCGGGACGGGTCATCTTCAGGTTGCGGTCTTCCATATCGAACTTCTGCTTGGACAGGTCGATGGTGGAGCTCTCCTTCAGGAAATCGATGTACTTTGCAGTGTCGATGTCCAGATGGGTAGCATCAGCGGTCAGGCCGGTGTGCAGACGAGCTGCGCAGCGGGGGCCCAGATCGCGGCCGATGTTGGTTGCACCGATCAGCAGGACTTCGGGCTTGTACTCGTTGACCATGTCGCACACGACCTTAGCGTATGCATCGGTGGTGTAATCCTTCAGCAGGGGGCTGTCGCAGACCATGACCTTATCGGCACCATAGCCGCCCAGCTCCTTGGCAATGCCTTCCACGTTGTCGCCCAGCAGCAGACCGGTGACCTCGCAGCCCAGCTCATCAGCCAGCTTGCGGGCCTCGCTCACCAGCTCGAAATCAGTGGGCATCAATGCGCCCTGGCGCTGCTCGCAGAAGACCCATACGCCCTTGTATTCGTTAAAATCAGCCATTGTAATCCTATGCTCCTTTCATCAGATCAGGTGCTTCTTGGCCAGGATACCAGCCAGCTGTGCGGCAGTATCGTCGCCCTTGAGCATGGTGCCTGCGCCCTTCTGCGGAGGAGTGAAGGACTTAAAGACGTTCGTCGGAGAACCCTTCAGACCGATGGTATCAACCTCGATCAGCGGATCGTCCTTCAGTGCGTTGTAATCAAACACTTCCATCGGCTTGTCGTAGCAGGTGAAGATGCCGTTCACGCTCATGTAACGGGGCTGGTTCAGCTCCTTGATGCAGGTCAGCAGGCAGGGAGTCTGCACCTTGACCATCATGTAGCCGTCTTCCAGCATACGCTTCACGGTCAGGGTGTTGCCATCCTTCTGGATGTCTGCCACGTAGGTGACCTGAGGCAGATGCAGCTTTTCAGCGATCTGCGGGCCGACCTGTGCGGTATCGCCATCGATTGCCTGACGGCCGCAGAACACAACGTCCTCGGGGCCAACGCCGATCTTGTTGACAGCAGCAGCCAGGATCTGGCTGGTTGCGAAGGTATCGGAACCGCCGAACTCACGGCCGGAGACCAGAACAGCCTTATCTGCACCGCGGGCCAGCAGCTCACGCAGCATGCCTTCTGCCGGCGGGGGACCCATGGTAACAACAACGACTTCGCAGCCGGTAGCGTCCTTGAGCTTCAGAGCAGCCTCCAGAGCGTTCAGGTCATCAGGGTTGGTGATGGTAGCCATCGAAGCACGGTCCAGAGTGCCATCGGGCTTGACGGACACCTTGCCGGAGGTATCAGGAACCTGCTTTACACAAACAATTGCTTTCATTGTAACTCTTGCCTCCCTTACTTCAGCAGCGCGCCGGAAATGACCATCATCTGCACTTCGCTGGTGCCCTCGTAGATCTCAGTGATCTTGGCATCACGCATCATGCGCTCGATGGGATAGTCACGGGTGTAGCCGTAACCGCCGAACAGCTGCAGGCAGCGGCGGGTCACATCGCTTGCGGTGCGGGCTGCGATCAGCTTTGCCTGAGCAGCCTCAACGCTGTAACGGACCTTCTTGCCGTCCATTGCTTCCTGCTTCTTCAGAGCAGCAGCGTAGACCAGATACTTTGCAGCCTCAACGCGTGCCTTCATCTCAGCCAGCTCGAACTGGGTGTTCTGGAATGCGGAAATGCTGCGGCCGAACTGCTTGCGCTCCTTGACGTAAGCAACGGTCTCTTCCAGAGCGCCCTCGGCAATGCCCAGAGCCTGAGATGCGATACCGATACGGCCACCGTCCAGAGTAGCCATAGCCAGCTGGAAGCCGCGGCCACGCACACCCAGCATACGGTCAGCAGGGATGCGGCAGTCCTCAAAGATCAGCTCGCAGGTGGAAGAACCGCGGATGCCCATCTTGTCCTCAGCCTTACCGACGGAGAAGCCCGGGTCGGTGCGCTCCACGATAAAGGCGGAGCACTGCTTGGTGGGACGGCCCTTCTTGTCGGGCACGATATCGGTGACAGCAATAACGATAAAGACGTTTGCGTAGCCGGCGTTGGTGATGAAGATCTTGGAACCGTTCAGGATCCAATCACCGGTCTCGGGGTCCTGCTTTGCAAAGGTCTGCTGACCCTGTGCATCGGTGCCGGCACCCGGCTCAGTCAGGCCGAAAGCACCCAGCCACTCACCGCTGCACAGCTTGGGCAGATACTTTGCCTTCTGCTCGGGAGTACCATTTTCATAAATAGGAGCAGCACACAGGCTGGTGTGAGCAGAGACGATGACACCGGTGGTGCCGCAGACCTTGCTCAGCTCTTCCACTGCCATGACGTAGGACAGCACATCGCCGCCTGCACCGCCGACCTCAGTCGGGAAATAAATGCCCATCATGCCGAGCTTGCCCATCTTTTCGACGGTCTCTTTGGGGAAGTACTCTTCCGCATCAACCTTCTTTGCCAGGGGCTTGACTTCGTTCTCAGCAAACTCGCGGTACATTTTCTGTACCATCTGCTGCTGCTTGGACAGAGTAAAATCCATCGCTATATCCTCCTAACGGGTCTTTTTCATTTACCGGAATTGCCCGGTGCAAACAAATTCCTCCCGGCCGCTTTTCCACGGTCGGGAGAAACGTTTATCAGAATTTACAGCTGGTCAACAGGGGTCTTGGTGCGGTCTGCGTTGTAAACGTAGAAGCCCTTGCCGCTCTTGCAGCCCAGGTTGCCGCCGCGGACCATCTTACGGATCAGCGGGCATGCACGGTACTTGCTGTCGCCGGTCTCCTTGTACAGCACGTCCATGATAGCCAGGCAGATATCCAGGCCGATGAAGTCGCCCAGCTCCAGGGGACCCATGGGGTGGTTGGCACCCAGCTTCATAGCGGTGTCGATGCCGGCGATATCGGAAACGCCTTCCATCTTGATGAAAGCAGCTTCGTTGATCATGGGGATCAGGATGCGGTTGACGACGAAGCCTGCAGCCTCATTGACCTGAACCGGCTGCTTGCCGATGGCAACAGAGATCTCCTTGATCTTCTCAACGGTCTCAGCGGGAGTGTTGCAGCCTGCGATGACCTCGATCAGCTTCATGCGGTCTGCGGGGTTAAAGAAGTGCATGCCGACCAGCGGACGGCTAACGCCCTTGCCGATCTCGGTGATGGACAGAGAAGAAGTGTTGGAAGCGAAGATGCACTCGGGCTTGCAGATCTTATCCAGCTCGCCGAAGGTGGTCTGCTTGACCTTCATATCCTCAAAAGCAGCCTCAACGACCAGATCGCAGTCAGCGCACAGGTCTTCCTTCAGGCCCGGGGTGATGGCAGCAACGATAGCGTCTGCCTTTTCCTGCGTCATCTTTCCCTTGGCAACCAGCTTCTCGTAGCCCTTCTTGATCTTTGCCAGACCATTCTCGGCCCACTCCTGCTTGATGTCGCACAGAGCAACGGTGTTGCCCTCAACCTGTGCAAATGCCTTTGCGATGCCCTGGCCCATGGTGCCAGCGCCGATAACACCGATCTTCATAGGAAACCTCTCCTTTAATATCAAAAATTATGTAGTGATGGATTAGTTGTTGGTGAACACTGCCTTGGGCTTCGGCTTCTCACGGCTCAGGAAGCAGGCCATGCCTTCCTTCTGGTCGTGGGTCTCGAAGCAGCTGCCGAACAGCTTTTCCTCGACCTCAACAGCCTTCTCGATGGGCAGGCTGATGCCGCCGTTGATTGCCTTCTTGCAGTTGCGTACAGCGATGGGTGCATTCTTTGCGATCTTGCCGGCCAGCTTCAGCACGTTCTCCATCAGTTCAGCCTGAGGATACACAGCGTTCACCAGACCAATGCGCAGAGCCTCGTCCGCCTTGATGTTCAGTGCAGAGTAGACCAGCTGCTTTGCCATACCCATGCCGACCAGACGTGCCAGACGCTGGGTGCCGCCGAAGCCCGGGGTGATGCCCAGACCCACTTCCGGCTGGCCGAACACAGCGTTGTCAGAGCAGATGCGGATGTCGCAGCTCATAGCCAGCTCGTTGCCGCCGCCCAGTGCAAAGCCGTTCACGGCTGCAATAACGGGGATGGGGAAGCTCTCAATCATCAGGAACACATCATTGCCCAGCTTGCCGAAGGCCTCACCCTCTGCCTTGGTCATGGTGCTCATGGAACCGATATCTGCACCTGCCACGAAGCTCTTGTCGCCTTCGCCGGTCAGAACGATGCAGCGGACAGTCTCCTGATCCACAGCCTCAAAAGCTGCCTTCAGGTCTGCCAGAACTTCGGGATTCAGGGCATTCAGTGCCTTGGGGCGGTCGATGGTAATGATCTCAACTGCACCCTGCACCTCGGTTTTTACAAATGCCATTGTGAAAACCTCCTATTCAAATCTTATCAATTATCACAAACAGCCCCCGGACGGAGGAAAGGCTCTCCGGTTCCCTTCCCCGTCCGGGTCTGTCATTCAGTCAGGATTCCAAGAGGTGGAACTTAGTCCATCTCAACGATGGTAGCGCAGCCCATGCCGCCGCCGATGCACAGGGTAGCCAGGCCCTTGTGTGCACCGCGATGCTTCATAGCATACAGCAGGGTGACCAGGATACGAGCGCCGGAAGCGCCGACCGGGTGGCCCAGAGCAATTGCGCCGCCGTTGACGTTCACCTTGCTCATATCAAAGTTCAGAGCCTGGCTGACAGCCACAGACTGAGCAGCAAATGCCTCGTTGGCCTCGATCAGATCCATGTCAGCAACGCTCATGCCGGTCTTAGCCATGACCTTCTTGGTAGCAGCGATGGGGCCCAGACCCATGACTTCCGGCTCAACGCCAGCCAAAGCACCGGCGACCCAGGTAGCCAGAGGCTTCACGCCCAGCTCCTTAGCCTTCTCCTCGCTCATGATGACCAGAGCAGCAGCGCCGTCATTGATGGCGGAAGAGTTGCCGGCGGTCACGATGCCGTCCTTGGTGAAAGCGGGCTTCAGCTTTGCCAGCACTTCAGGAGCGCTCAGACGGGGGCCTTCATCAGTATCGAACACGGTGTCGCCCTTCTTGCCCTTGATCACAACGGGAACGATCTCGTCCTTGAAAGCGCCGTCCTTGATGGCCTTGTCAGCCTTCAGCTGGCTGTTGTATGAGAACTCGTCCAGCATCTCACGGGTGATGGGGCTGTAGCCGTACTTCTTCTGATAGGTCTCGTTGGTGCAGACGTTCTCAGCGGTCATGCCCATGTGCTTGTTGAAGCCGCAGGCATCCCACAGAGCATCGTTGACCATGGTATCCACGATCTCGCTCTTGCCCATAGGAGCGCCCATGCGGTAGCCGTAACGAGCCTTCTGCAGTGCGAAGGGAGCCATGTCCATGTTCTCCATGCCGCCTGCGACCACGATATCAGCATCACCTGCCTCGATCATCTGAGCAGCCATATTGACGCAGTTCAGACCGGAGCCACACACCACGTTGACGGTGACAGCCGGGGTCTCGATGGGCAGACCAGCCTTCAGAGCAGCCTGACGTGCAACGTTCTGGCCCAGACCAGCCTGAATGACACAGCCCATGTAAACATGATCGACCTGCTCGGGTGCGACGTTTGCACGGTTCAGGGCTTCCTTGATGACGATGGAGCCCAGCTCAACTGCGGGAACGTTTGCCAGAGTGCCGCCGAACTTGCCAATAGCGGTACGGCATGCAGATGCGATAACGATCTTTTTCATGTGAATAGCCTCCTGAATTGTGTATGTGTTACTTTTCGTAAGCCATTTTTATCAAAACGCCCGTAAGCGCTTTTACTAATTAGGTCTCGGGGTCTTTTTTCTGCCGGATCAGCGCATACTTTTCGTTGACCGCTTTTTCCACATTGGGTGTGACGAATTTGCTGATGTCGCTGCCGTAGTAAGCTGCCTCTTTTACAATGGTGGAAGAAAGGTAGCTCCACTTGATGCTCGTTGCCAGAAACATGGTCTCGATGCCGGGCATCAGTGCGTGATTGGTCTGCGCAAGCTGGATCTCGTTTTCAAAATCCGTCACCGCCCGCAGGCCCCGCACCATCACCGAAGCGTGCCGTTTCTTGGCGAACTCCACGGTCAGGCCGTCGAAGTTCTCCACCGAAACATTCTGGATGCCCTTGCAGCACTCCTTGAGCAGCTCTACGCGCTCCTCCACGGTGAAGAGCGGATTCTTTGCGCTGTTGTTGAGCACCGCCACGATCAGATGATCGTTGATCTTTGCTGCGCGCTTGATGATATCGAGATGCCCTTTTGTGACCGGATCGAACGAACCGGGATAAACTGCTGTTGCCATCGTCTGGTGTCCTCCTTGAGCGCTGTGAAAAGCGCGTTTTGGTTCTGCCATGATAGCACTTTCCAGTCTTGGGTGCAAGATTTTTGTGCAAGCTGTACGTTTTATCGTTAAAATTTAAACAATCAATGCCGTGCTGCATCGCAGCTGCTTGCTACGCTATAAGTAAACCATATCGTCAAAATTTTATCAAGTCCTTTTGCAAAGATTTTGGTTTTCCAGTACCAAACAATCGTCCAAAAACTCCTCGAATTTTGTCCATATTGCCAGTCGGTCAAAATTTTCTCGATAAACTATTGATTCTACACATTGTTAATGTTATAACTAAGTTGTGCAGATCTGCTGCCCTGTCCGACAGCTGCATTCTGCTGGTTATCAGGATATCATCCGCCTGTGTCAGAGCTGTGTTCAAATTGCCAACAGGCGGTAAACATCCTGCAAAGATTTGTCCGTGCAGGAAGAGTAAATGATAAATTTACAATTCCTTTATGTTATTATAGGAGAGGATGGTTTATAATGGATTTTACGGAACTGTATGCTCAGAAGAAAATGACCGCCGCTCAGGCTGCCGCACTGGTCAAAAGCGGTGACTGGGTGGATTACGGCTGGGCTGTGAACACCCCTGTGGCGGTGGATGCCGAGATTGCAAAGCGTCTGCCTGAGCTGGAAGGTGTCAACTTCCGCGGCGGCATCCTGATGTGGGTGCCCGCGATCTTCCAGATCGACGATCCCGCTGCACACATGACATGGAACAGCTGGCATATGGGCGGCATTGAGCGCAAGGCCATTGCACAGGGCTTCTCCTTCTACTCCCCCATCCGTTATTCCGAGCTGCCCCGCTACTACCGCGAAAGCCCGGATCCGCTGGATGTGGCGGTGTTCCAGGTGACCCCCATGGACGAGCACGGCTACTTCAACTTCGGCCCCAGTGCATCTCATCTGGGTGCTGTGTGCGAAAAAGCCAAGAAGATCATCGTTGAGGTCAACAAGAACATGCCCCGCTGCCTTGGCGGCATGGAGAACTGCATCCACATTTCTCAGGTCACCGGCATCGTGGAAGGCGAGAACCCGCCCATCGGCCAGATGGCCGCTCCCGGTGCTGCTACCGAAGTGGATCTGAAGGTTGCCAACCTGATCGTTCCGCAGATCCCCAACGGTGCCTGCCTGCAGCTGGGCATCGGCGGTATGCCCAATGCCATCGGCAGCCTGATCGCACAGAGCGATTTGAAGGATCTGGGCGTGCACACCGAAATGTATGTGGACGCCTTTGTGGATATCGCCAAGGCCGGCAAGATCACCGGTGCATGCAAGCAGCTGGACAAGGGCCGTCAGGTCTACGCCTTCGGTGCCGGCACCCAGAAAATGTACGATTACCTGAACGATAACCCAGAGTGCATGTCTGCACCCGTGGACTACACCAACGATATCCGCAGCATCTCCGCACTGGATAACTTTATTTCCATCAACAACGCTGTGGACATCGACCTGTTCGGTCAGGTGAACGCCGAGACTGCAGGCCTCAAGCAAATCTCCGGTGCCGGCGGTCAGCTGGACTTCGTTCTGGGCGCATACCTTTCCAAGGGCGGCAAGAGCTTTATCTGCCTGTCCTCTACCTTCTTTAATAAGAAGACCGGCCAGCTGGAAAGCCGCATCCGTCCCACTCTGGAAAACGGCAGCATCGTCACCGATACCCGTGCCAACATCCACTACCTGTGCACCGAGTACGGCTGCGTGAACCTGAAGGGTCTGACCACCTGGGAAAAGGCCGAAGCTCTGATCAGCGTAGCACATCCCGACTTCCGTGAAGACCTGATCAAGGAAGCCGAAAAAATGCACATCTGGCGCAGGAGCAACAAAATCTGATAAGTGCCGCGGAGATTCCTGCTGTCCGCGGCTGAAATGGAGTCTATCATGATGGACAAAAAGCCGCACATCAAGCCTTATCTCTACGGGATGTTGGCAGGATTTGGAGCGATCTCCCTGAGCATCATCTTCTTTTTCCTGATCTACCGCTTCGATGGCTTTGGTGATGCCATCTCCACGCTGACCGGCATTCTGATGCCATTCATCTACGGTGCCGTCATCGCCTACCTGCTCAAACCTGTATGCAACACCATCGAGAGCTTTCTGCGCCGGTTCATCCCGGAAAAGATGCATGGTCTGGTCAATGTGCTGTCCGTTACGCTGACCATCCTGTTCGGCCTGCTCCTCATCTACGCTTTGTGCATGATGATCATTCCGCAGCTCATTACCAGCGTGACCACCCTGTACTACACTGCGCAGCGCAACCTTGCAAAGTTCGTGCAGTGGGCGAATCATGTGGAGTTCATTGAGAACAACCAGCAGATCATGGACATGCTCAACTCTGCTTATGCTACCGTCAGCACCAATATCGACGATCTGATCAAGACCCGGCTCCTGCCCTCCATGCAGAACATCGTCAGCGGTGCCGCAGTGGGTGTGCTGAACGTAGTGACCATGGCCAAGAACCTGATCATCGGCATCATCGTGGCCGTGTATATGCTGGCCAGCCGCAAGCGCTTTGTGCAGCAGGCCAAGCTGGTGCTCTACAGCATCTTCAAGCCCCGCTGGGCAGAGCTGATCAAGGAAGAAGTGAAGTACGCCGATAAGATGTTCGGCGGCTTCATCAACGGCAAGATCATGGATTCCGCCATCATCGGCGTGCTGTGCTATATCGGCTGCCTGATCTTCAAGTTCCCCAGTGCCCTTCTGGTTTCCGTGATCATCGGCGTGACCAATGTGATCCCCTTCTTCGGCCCGTTCATCGGTGCCGTGCCCGCCACCCTGCTGATCCTCATTCAGAACCCCATCAAGGCGCTGTGGTTCGTCCTGTTCGTTCTGGTGCTGCAGCAGCTGGACGGAAACGTGATCGGCCCCAAGATCCTGGGCAACACCACCGGTCTTTCCAGTTTCTGGGTACTGTTCGCCATCCTGCTGTTCGGCGGTCTGTGGGGTTTTGTGGGCATGATCGTGGGTGTGCCGCTGTTTGCAGTCATCTATGATGTGATCAAAAAGCTGGTCATCCACGGCCTGAAGCACAACAAGGAGATCGACCTGCTGCAGACTTACCACGACAGCTTCGGTGACCCGGAGGACGATGTTCCGGTAGAAACGTCTGCATCGGAAGCACCTCCTGTCGAAACAAATAATCTATAAATCACAATGCCCCGGCATTCCATGTGATACGCTACCCCTAGAGTAGACAGAGACAAAAGCTCTGAGTACTCTGGGGGTATTTTCATGTCAAGAAAGAACAATCACTATTGACTGCTGCAACAGCCGCCGTTACCAGCACCGTCTGTTCATCCAGATGCCGATGCAGGCTCATGTCGGTGCCATGAACCGAGCTGCCTGATACCGATTTTGCACAAAAAATTCGCCGTCTCCTTGTGGAAACGGCGAACAAAAACCTTATATTATTTTTTTCTACTTGACAGAATGCACTTCAGTGATTCAGCACGGGTCCTGTTTTGTTATTTCTGTTTTGTGCAGGGCTTTCTGGCTGCGTTTTGTGCCGTCACTCCACGGTCACGCTCTTGGCCAGATTACGCGGCTTATCCACGTCACAGCCGCGCAGAACAGCCATATAATAGGCAAACAGCTGTAACGGCACAATGAGCTGCAGCGGCATCAGGATATCCTCATACTCATCCAGCCGGATCACGGCATCTGCCACGCCTTCCGGCACCACAGCATCCTTTGTGGTAAACAGCAGCACCCTTGCACCGCGGCTGCGGGTCTCCTTGGCATTGGAAATGGTCTTTTCGTACACCTGTTTCTGGGTGGCCAGTGCGATCACCGGCACGCCATCGGTGATCAGGCTGATGGTACCATGTTTCAGTTCACCGGCTGCATAGGCATCCGAGTGCACATAGCTGATCTCCTTGAGTTTCAGGCTGCCCTCCAGCGAGAGCGCATAGTCGAACCCGCGCCCAATGAAGAAGCAGCTCTGGGTGTTCACATAGCGGCTGGCAAGGTACTTGATCTGCTCACAATCTGCAAGGCGCGGCTTGATGACCTCCGGTGCGCGCAGCAGCTGGGCCGTATAGCGGCGGGTCTCTGCCTCGCTCAGCCGTCCGCGCGCATAGGCCAGCCGCAGTGCAAACAGATACAGCACGCACATCTGCACCATATACGCCTTGGTGGATGCTACCGCGATCTCCGGCCCGGCGTAGGTGTACATTACATAATCTGCGGCACGTGCAATGGAGCTGCCCACCACATTCACGATGGCCAGCACCGGCACGCCGCGGCTCTTGGCCAGCTTGAGCGCTGCCAACGTGTCGCTGGTCTCGCCGGACTGGCTGATGATGATGACCAGATCGTTCTTTTCCAGAATGGGATCCCGGTAACGGAACTCGCTGGCAATGTCCACCTCGGCGGGCACACGGGCCAACGTTTCGATGGCAGATTTGCCCACCATACCGGCATGCATAGCCGTACCGCAGCCCACCAGATGCACCCGGCCAATACCGCGCAGCACTTCATCGGTCAGCTCCGGGATGCGCAGCACCGGCAGTCCGTCCTCTACACGGGGGCTGACCGTGGCCATAATGGCCGCAGGCTGCTCGTTGATCTCCTTGAGCATAAAGTGGGGATAGCCGCCCTTTTCGGCAGCTTCCATATCCCAGTCCGCCGTCAGCTGCTGGCGCTCTACCGGCTCACCAAATTCGTTGTAGAAGCGGATGCCCTCTGTGGTGCAGACGGCCATATCCCCTTCTTCCAGCACGCTGTATTTCCGGGTATACTTGAGCAGTGCCGGAATATCCGAAGCCACAAAGTTTTCGCCCTCGCCCCAGCCGACGATCAGCGGGCTTTCCCGCTTGACTGCAAAAATGGTGTCCGGGTAATCCCGGAACAGCACGGCCAGCGCATAGCTGCCGCGCACCTTGGCAAGCGCCTGCTGCAATGCACGCAGCGGGTCACCGGTATAGCAGCTGTCGATCAACTTTACCAGCACTTCGGTGTCCGTCTCACTCTGGAAGGTATAGCCTTTTGCGGCCAAGCGCTCCTTGAGCAGGCCGTAATTTTCAATGATGCCATTGTGCACAATGCTCACACGCGGGGTCGAATGCGGGTGGCTGTTCACATCGCTGGGCTCGCCATGGGTGGCCCAGCGGGTGTGGCCGATGCCGCAGAAGCTTTGTGCCAGCTGCTGCGCCGCCAGCTTTTCCCGCAGGGCGGTGAGCCGTCCTTTGCTTTTTACCACGCGGATGCCGCCGTCCAGCGCAAGCGCCACACCGGCGGAGTCGTACCCGCGATACTCCAGCTTTTCCAGACCATCCAGCAGCACGTCCTGCGCACTGCGCTTACCGACATAACCAACAATGCCGCACATACAAAACACCTCCATACCGACCGTTCCCGCGCAAAAAGGCGCAGTGATATCCAGTCAGCTTCCTAGTACAGTTTATGTTCTTGTATGGCTTTCTTTGAAGGGATCTGTTGCGGTATTGCTGCCGTTTTTTGCCCTTCTCTGCGGCTGGTCTAGCCCTCAGCCGGAGAAACATCCGCCGAATCTTTCGATGATTCCTCTCCTCGTCACCCTCGCGGCTGTCACCCGCGTGGCCCGGCGCTTTGCGTTACCTGTGTGCTGCGCTCTCCCCTTTCTGATGCCCCATTATAGCACAAAGGCTGGCTCAGCGCCAGCCCAAAGTTTTATGAAGTTTCGGCCGCCAGACCAGCCGGTACATCATGAGCATGTTATGCAATGCCCGGTCGTACAGCACAAAGGCAACATTGCCCATGACCAGCGTTGCCAGCGAGACAGCCAGCGCAGTGGTGCGCAGCTCCTGCGAAATGCTGCCCGCCGGCACCAGCAGAAATACCAGCCCGTACATGGCCAGCACTGTGCCGTTGCACAGCAGCAGCTTGCAGACAATGCGCAGAACCGCAGGGCGGATGCGCTCAAACTTCGGCTTTGCCAGCGGGTAATACCCCAGCAAAAACACAAAGATCAGCGCTACTTCCTTATCCGGCACGAACAGCAGTGCCAGCAGGCTGACTGCCGCATAGGCCGTCAAAGCCAGCTGCATCCCGCACTCCACGCACACCGTGGCAACAAGGAAGCCTGCCACTGCAGGCGCAATGAACATGGCAATGGGGATCACAGCTCCCAGCAGCATCAGTGCGACGCACAGCGCCGCCACAATGCCGCAGTAAGCCATGGCCCAGCTTTTTTGATGGTTTTGCTTCATGGGATCTCCCAGTTTTCGCGCTCAGCACCGGCTTCCAGCGGTTCCACCGCATGGTGCAGGCCAAGCAGCATGATGTTATCCAGCAGGCCGCGGTTCAATTTGATGTCCAGCATACTGTACACGCGGATCAGATCGTTGGCGGCAGCCAGTGCCTGACGGCGGGCATTCTCCACCGCCGCAGCTTGTCCCCGCAGGTCGTTGACTACGAACACGTTGTAGCGGCCGCTGCTCTTGTCCATCTCAAAGCGCTCAGCCTTATCCAGCAGGTAAAAAATGCGGCCGATGCTGCTGCCGATGTAGCGCATGCTCTTGCGCTGGCTGGGGTCGTCGGTGGCAAGGGTGGAATACAGTGCACCGTAAATGTTGCTCATGGGTTCAGCGGCAAGAGAGTAGTTCTTGGCGCTCAGGTTCATCTGCACCACGGCCTGATCCCGCTCCTGCACGAACAGCCGTTCCAGCGCCGGGTTCTCCTGCACGGCACGCTCATAGGCGCGGCGCAGCAGCAGACGGTCCACCGCACGGCGCAGGCGCTTGAGCGGCCGCAGCTCGCTGTATTTGCGGTCCTGCAGGTTGTGCCAGCCCAGCAGCACCTCCACCTGTGCGGCCAACCGGATGCCCTGGGTCTGGCACATGAGCCTGCGCCAGGCCAGTGTGCCCGGGACCCGCTTGCGCTGGCAAGTGGCCTGCCGCCCGGCCAGACTGTCCGAAAGGATGGCAAACAGCACGCCGTTGCTCCGCAGCAGATGGCAGGAATATAATCCGTACGCCTCGTACAGCTGACGTCGCACCCCGCGCAGATAGCGCAGGTAGATATTGTAATCCCGGATGGTGAGCTCCGGCAGATATGGCCGCATCCTACCCTTCATACGCACCTTTTCCTCCTCGGAAGAACCGCAGAATAATAAGGTAAGTATAATCCATTTTCAGCCCGGGTTCAACCATCCTTTGTAAAAAGAGCATGAATTTGTCTCATCTTTGCCGCACATGGCACGGAACACAGCGTAAAACTTCCTGTATTTGCGTCCATTTCCATCTCCTGCCAATTCAGGCCCCGCTTTGTTTTTTTCCGGTAATTACCGGCTGCAATGTAAAAAGCCGCACTGGACAGCTCCGGTGCGGCAGGTAACATTTTTCAATTACTTCTTGTTAAAGCGGTTCGGTGCAGTGCGCTTGCCATCAAAGCCGGACTTCGGCATCGGCTTTGCAGTGTGCTCAAGCTTGGGCGCGCTGTAGTACATATACAGCTGGCAGGGGATCATGCCGTTGTACATCTTGCGGCGCTTGTTGGCACGCTTGCCGTAATGGGTCTCAAAATCCATATCGGCAGTGATCGCATACACGCCTGCACAGGGGTGTGCTTCCATCTGCCGGCCCAGCGTGCGGGCCAGCTTTGCAGCACCTTCAATGGTGCTCATGCGCTCGCCATACGGGGGATTCGTCAGCACGATGGCCTCCTGCTTCGCGGCAAAGTCGGCCACATCAGCCACTTCAAAGTGGCAGCGCTTTTCCACACCGGCCAGCTTTGCATTGGCGTTGGCCAGAGCCACAGCGGCAGGGTCGATATCATAGCCAAAGGCTTCAAAGCCCACATCCAGCTTGGCCTCGGCCAGTGCCTTCTGACGCTGCTCGGCCCAGATGGCTGCCGGCACAAAGCCATAGCGCTCGGCGGCAAAGCGGCGCTTCAGGCCGGGGGCAATGTTCATGGCTTTCTGAGCAGCTTCGATCAGCAGCGTGCCGCTGCCGCAGAAGGGGTCCTCCACCAGACTGTCGCGGCGCACACGGCCAAGGTCTGCAATGGTAGCCGCCAAAGTCTCGCGGATGGGTGCCTCCATGGCGTTGCGGCGGTAGCCGCGCTTGTGCAGGCCGTCGCCGGTGGTGTCCAGCATGATCTCACACTGATCCTTGCGCAGCATGAAGCGGATCTTGTACTCCGCGCCGGTCTCCGGCAGCACAGAGGTGTGGTGCTTTGCCATCAGGCGCTTGACCACAGCTTTTTTGATGATGCTCTGGCAGGCAGGCACACTGGACAGCTGGCTGTTCAGCGAAGAGCCGGTGACCGGAAAGGCTGCGTCTGCGGGCAGCAGCTCCTCCCACGGGATATCGTACACGCCGTCGAACAGGTCATCAAAGGTGGCGGCCCTGTAGCGGGCCAGCAGCAGCATCACGCGCTCCACCGTGCGCAGATTAAGGTTTGCAGCAGCGATCATCTCTGCGCCGCCGGCAAAGCTCAGACGGCCATCGTCCACGCGGATATTCTCTGCGCCGATGCGGGTCAGCTCAAATTTTGCAGTGGATTCACACCCAAAAAAGCAGGGCGCGATCAGTTCAAATTTTGCAGGCATTGTGGTTCCTTTCTTTTATTACGGAAAAAACAGACCTGCCCGATCAAATGAGACAGGTCTGTTTCCGTTATTTTGATCAGGCTTGAAAAGCGCAGGCCTTTCCGCTCAGCGGCGGCCACCGCGGCCGCGAGGCGCATAACCACCGCCGCGGCGGTTATTGGTCTCGTGATCAAGATCGGCCATCTTCTCTTCGCTCTGGCTCTTGAAGCGGCTCATCATGTCCTCAAAGCTCATGTTATCGGAACGGACGGGAGCCTTGGGCTGCCATACACGGGGTGCGCTGTCGCGGGCAGGGCCTCTGCCGCCCTCACGCGGGGGGCGGCCAGCGCCGCCGCGGCCTGCACCAAAATGACCACCCTCGCGGGGGCCGCCCGGACGGGGACCACCAGAGCGCGGACCGCCTGCAGGGCCTCTGCCCTCACGCGCCGGGCGCGGAGGCGGCGGCAGCAGGCGCTTGATGGACAGCGCGATCTTGCCATCCGGTGCAATGTTGATCACCTGCACCTTGACGATATCACCATCGTGCAGAACAGCTGCAATGTCCTGCACGAACTCGTTGGACACCTCGGAAATATGGACCATGCCTACACGGCCCTCCGGCAGTGCGACAAAAGCGCCAAACGGCTTTACACCGGTGACGCGGCCCTCGAATACGTTCCCTACCTCAATTGCCAAAACTCAATACTCCTTGTTTTCCATAGAATGGGCAGCAATTCAGCTGCCGGTCACATCCACAAAGATGCGCTCGTTGGGTGCAGCGTAATTGTAAGAATCCCGCGCGACCCACTCGGTGATCTGGTCTGCATCGCCGCTGAGAATGCGCTGCATCTCCTCGTTTTCAGTCTTTTGCTGGGCGATCTGCTCGTTCAGCGTGTCCAGCTCCGCACGTTTGGAGCTGATGGTGACCTGATTGGAAATGTATGCTGCCAGCATACTCAGCAGCAGCAGGACAAAAAACACCCGTACAAGCGTTTTAACGACCACTTTCTTCTTGCGTTTTCTGCGGTCCGGTGCTGCCATGATCTCTTCTGCCCCCGTTGCATTTGACTCTTACTTTAACACATATGAATTATACATCATGCGGCGCTGGTTTGGCAAGTTCTTTTTGCGCTTTTTTGCAGTTCTTTTTGCGCTGCGGCGTAGTTTGCGCGCCTTTCTCCGCCGGGCGCGCCGCCGCTCTGCCGGCCGGAGTACCCGGCGCTGTAAAACGCCTCCCGCTGCACGCAGCGGTGCACCCAGCACAAAGGCTGCTGCACCGGCACCGGCAAATGCTGCCGCAGCCATGTACCAGCGCAGAACACCGGCACTGCTCTGCCCTGCTGCGTAGCTCTGCACAGCGGCCAGCACAGCACCCATCCACACCAGATCCGGCACAAAAGCTGCACGACCTCTGGCCGGGAATACAGCCCGCAGTGCGCCGATACTGGCTCCCAGCACCGTGCAGGCAGCGATCTCCTGCCCAAGGGCTGCAGGCGGCAGTACCGGGATCATCGCAGCAGGCGGCGCAGAAAACCGCCCGCCGGTGCGCTGGCCGTATATTCCAGCGTGTCGATGCGGCCGGTGAACTTCGCCTCCCCGGTCTCCAGATCCAGCGCCGCCATGTTCAGCTGCGCCCCGGTCAGGTGCAGCGTGCCCTTGCCCGTTTCCATGGCAGCGCTGTCGGCATTGCAGTGCAGTACCTTCTGCACACCGGTCACCGTCAGGCGGGCGCGGCTTTCCAAGATCAGATCGTGCGGCGCGGGCTGCGGATCTCTGGGTGTTTTTTCCGGCATGGTTCGTCTCCCCTTTTCTGGTGCATCCTATGCACCGGACCGGGGCTTTTATGCCTGCTCGCCCTCTGCAATGATCTCGTACATCTCGCGGGCCACACCCTTGGTGCGCGGCTCCACATCCGAGAGCACCTTTACCTTGATGGGCCGGTTGCCGAAGGTCACCTCGATGATGTCGCCCGCCTTGACGGCCTGACTGGCCTTGGCGATCTTGCCGTTGATGAGGATGCGGCCTGCATCGGCCACCTCGTTTGCCACGGTGCGGCGCTTGATCAGACGCGAAACTTTCAAATATTTATCCAAACGCATGGTTCTTCCTCCTGTCACAAAAAAAGCCGCCGCACCCTCTTGCAGGCAGCGGCGGCAAAGCAGATACAGCTTACAGGGTGTCCTTCAGGGACTTGCCGGGCTTGAACACGATGCTGCGGGAAGCGGCAATGGTGATCGGCTCACGGGTGCGGGGGTTGATGCCCTGACGCTCGGCGCGCTCACGCATCTCAAAGGTGCCAAAGCCGGAAATGGTGATCTTTTCGCCCTCAGACATGGCCTTGCTCAGTGCTTCAAACACAGCATTGACAGCCTGCTCAGCGCTCTTCTTGCTCATCTCAGTGTTCGCAGCAACCTGTGCGATCAGATCGGTCTTCGTCATAAAAATACCCTCCAGATTTGTTACTTGGTGTTCTTTTTTCTCTATCGGAGCAGGTCACTCGACCTGAGTACCGCTTTGTTCTTTCTGCGCCAGCAGTTCTGCACAATAGCGCTTGGATGCAAAGGTCAGCGCTTCCTCCGCGTCCACACCAGCCAGCCGCATGGCATTGGCCGCAGCAAACAGCAGTTCTCCCGCCGCCTGTGCGTCCTGTTCCCGGTTCCAGCCGTCCAGTGCTGCCTGCAAAGCCTGCCGTGCCGTTTCCGGCGCAGACTGCTCTGCCCCGCAGCGGTCGGCACGCCTCTGCAGCTTCTGGGCACGCATCAAAGCAGGCAGCGTAACCGGCACTGTGCCCAGCTCATCAGCCAGAGTGGTGCGGCCCTTTTCCTTATTTTTGAGCGCATCCCAGCCGTTTATACCCGCATTTTGTGCCGCCGAGGACGCAAAGATGTTCGGATGCCGGAACACCAGCTTCTCGCACACCTCACGGCAGACATCCTCAAAAGTAAAGCGCCCGCGCTCTTCTTCGATCACCGCGTGGAACGCCACCTGCATCAGCACATCGCCCAGCTCTTCCTGCATCAACTGCGGATCGTCAGCATCAATGGCCTCCAGCGCTTCGCAGGTCTCTTCCAGAAAGTTCTTCCGGATGGAAGCATGGGTCTGTACCTTATCCCACGGACAGCCGTTCTCCGGGTCCCGCAGGATACGCAGAATTTCCAGCAGCTGCTCTGCCGTATAGGGTGCCTTTGGCTGCCAGTCCAGCACAGCGCTCACCTGCCTTGTAAAAGATACTGTATATTGTATCGCATCTCATGCAGTTTTGCAAGACAAAGTGCGCAAATTTCCCGCATTTCGCCTGCATTTTCCGCTCGCAAAAACAGGACGGTGCCCTGTGGGGAGCGCCGCCCTGTTGCTGAACCGTTTTATTACAGCTGTGCACCGCACTTGTTGCAGAACAGTGCATCGTCCGAGACGGGAGCACCGCACTGCGGGCAGGCTTTGTGCTCTTCCGGTTGGTCAGCAGGAACTTCCTCGTGCACCACATATTCCGCCTCGGCAGCTTCCGCCGGGGTCAGGGATGCTTTCAGGCGGGCGATCTCCTGCTCGATGTGATCGATCATCTCGATATACTTATCCACCAGCGGCTGGTTTTCTTCCTTGCCCTTGGCCAGACTGTACACCAGTGCGCCCAACTGGCGCTGTGCCTTGAGCAGCTTGCCCTGCTCATTTACGATCAAAGCCTGAGTCTTGCCCTTTTCGGCCAGGTCCAGCGCAGCATTCTTGCCTTTTTCGGCATATTCCAGACCCATTTCCTTGATCTTGTTGAAATCCATAAAAGACACCTCTCTTACTATCGGCCTGTTTATCGTGGGCCATGTGCGGATGGTATCTCCATTATAGCGCACAGGCCGCTCGTTTGCAATGAACGGACCGCATTTTTTACAGTTTGGTGCCGGTTTGGAAACAATTTTTTCGCATTCGGCCTAAATTTACACGATAATTTCACACATCGGCATTCTGTGCCCTACGGTCGGCTGCGCCGCCGTAGAATTCCCGCAGCATGCTGTCCTCCGGCAGCAGCTCCAGCTCCAGCGGTGCCACATGCTCAAAGCGGCGGGCTGTCTCGTCCCACAGCTCCGCATTGTGGCCTTCCAGCGTGAACTGACGGCGCACCACGCCCAGCAGCTTGGAGATCAGGCCCAGCTCGTAGGTAAAGGAGGTATCCAGCAGAAAATCTGCCGTGGTTTTGAAGCCCTTGATATACCGCGTCTCACCGTCCAGCACGCGGTCCCACATGGCAAGGGTCTTTTCCGGGCTGCGGCCGCGCGCTGCAGCGTCCCGCAGGGTGCGGCGGCACAGGCGGATATCCTGCGTGTTGATGACGCGGCGGCCATCGATGCAGTATTCCTCCCGCAGGCCTGCATAGATGCGGTAGATGTCGTCGCCCTTTACAAGGCCGGTCAGCTCCGGGTTCAGCGCATGGATGCCCTCCACGATGCATACACCGCCCTGCAGGTCGATGGGCTCCACCTCTGCCGAGCGCTTTTCGGCAGAGAAATCGTAGATGGGCAGCACGGTCTTGCCCGTCTCGCTCAGCTCCCGCAGGCACTGCTTGATGAGAGGCAGGTCCAGCGTATCGGGGTTTTCGTAATCCAGCGTGCCGTCCGGCAGCCGGGGGTAGAACTCTGCCCCTTTGAAGAAATTATCCAGACTGACCACCTGCGCCGGGGTCCCGCGCTTTTGCAGAGCCTTTGCAATGCAGTGGGCGCTGGTGGTCTTGCCGCTGGCCGACGGGCCGGTGAGCATGACGATCTTTGCGCCGGAAAGCTGCACTTTCTGGGCGGCGTAATCTACCCTTTGGGCATAGCTCTGCTCACTCAGGTCGGCAAGTGCCTGCGGGCTGCGGGCTGCCACATTGTACAGATCGATCTCAACCAGACGTTTGGGTACCCAAATCGTGATCATAAAAATCAGCCACTCCTTTTTTGCGTTCCAGCACCTCCGCAAAACGCTGGATATATTCGTTCGGATACTTAAAATTGAAAATGCGCTGCATCCGTTTTCCGCCGTCGGCCACCAGCTTGGTGCTGCCGCCTGCACCGGCGGAGAGGATGGTCTGGACTTCCTCCATGATATAGATGTTGTAATATCCCTCGTGGCCCGGCTTGCACCAGCCCACGTTCTCAAGGTTCTGCAGAGTATTCTTCTGGCGGTAGAGGTAGTAGGGCCGGTAGCCCGCTTCTGCCAGCAAACGGCATTTTTCCAGCATGGCGGCGACGTCGGCGTAGTCGTTCTCCTTCTGGTCCTCAATGACGATGCGGGAAGCCCGCTTGAGGGTGAGGGTGTGCACGGTGATGTTCTCCGGGTCCAGCGCGATGGCCTGCCGCAGGCTGCGCTCAAAACTTTCTACCGTGTCGCCGGGCAGGCCGGCGATCAGGTCCATGTTGATATCATCATGACCGGCCTTGCGCGCTTCGGCATAGCAGTCCAGAATGTCCTGCGCTGAGTGCTTGCGCCCAATGCCCGCCAGCACCTCGTCCGAGAAGGTCTGCGGGTTGATGGAGATGCGGGTAGCGCCGTATTCTTTAATGACCGCCAGCTTTTCGGCATCCGTGCAGTCCGGACGGCCTGCCTCCACCGTATATTCCACGACCTTCGAGAGGTCAAAATTCGCCCGGACCGTGCCCATCAGCTGCCGCAGCTGGTCGGCAGACAGGCTGGTGGGCGTGCCGCCGCCGATGTAGATGCTGCACAGTTTCAGGCCCGCCTTGTCGGCCTGAATGCGGATCTCTTCCACCTCTCGGCACAGACAGTCCACATAAGGCTGCACCATCTTGCGGTCGCGGTCCAGATTGCAGCTGACAAAGCTGCAGTAGCTGCACCGGGACGGGCAGAACGGGATGCCGATGTACAGGCTGTAGGTCCCGGGTTCATTGCCCACTTTCAAAATCGGCTCCTGCAGGTCGGCAATGGCCTTGGCCATCTGGTATTTCTGCTGGGAGCAGTCGAACCGGTCAAGGAAAAAGTGGTCGATCTCCGCTTCCGTCCAGCCTGCGGCGCGCTTGTCGTGGATGAGCCGCACCGGGCGCACACCGGTCATTTTGCCCCATGGCGGGCGGATGCCGGTCCAATCCCGCAGCAGATCATAGGTCAGGCTGGCAAGGCTGAACTCCGGCGTTTCGCCGCCCTGTTCCACAGGCGCGGGCAGCGGTGCGTGTCGTTCAGCACTTCTGCCGTCCTGACGCACCAGTGTATGCAGGCCGTCCGGCGTTTTTTCTGCCCAGACGCAGTCCTCGGCGTTCTCCGGCGGGGTGAGGGTGAGCGGTGCCATGGGGTAAAACAAACGCACCAGATGCTCCACTTCGTAGCCGGAAGGCAGGCCGGTAATATAAATCTTCATGTTGTTCACTCTTTAAAATAAATCATTGTTGCCGCGCACAGCGCTGCGGATGAAGTAATTGTTGTCCAGTTCATCGCCAAAGGTGGAGAACTCGCCATGGCCGGGCAGCACCTGCGTGCTGCGCGGGATGGGTAGCTTTGCCAGTTTACGCAGACTCTCGGCCATCTGTGCACTGCTGCCGCCCTCCAGATCGGTACGGCCGATGCTGCCTGCAAACAGGGTATCGCCGCAGAAGAGATACTCGCCGCACAGCAGCACCACGCCGCCGGGCGTATGGCCGGGCGTGTGCCAGACCGTGAACTGCAGCTCGTCTACCGAGACAGTCTCCCCTTCTGCGTAGCCGCAGTCCGCTGCGCTCAGCGGATACATGCGGTCGCCTGCAAGGTCGGCAGCCTCACAGTAGAGCTTTGCGTTCCACTCGGTGCGCAAGGCTTCGGCGCTGCCCACATGGTCGTAGTGGCCGTGGGTGCACAGGATGGTGGTGAGCTGCGCATTGTTTTCCTTTAAAATTTTATCGTAGGTCTGCGCATCTGCCGCCGGATCAATAACCACGGCATGGCCTGCGTCGGAAATGAGCAGGAAGGTATTGGTATACAGCGGCGCAGCGCCCGGAATATGAAAAGCCTGCATGGCGGTCACTCCTTTTTCTTCCACTCGTCGGTATCGATGATAATGGTGCAGGGTCCTTCGTTCACAAGAGCCACCTGCATGTCCGCGCCAAACTCGCCGTGCTGAACATCCTTCAGGCCCTGTTTGTTCATCTCTGCAAGGAACAGCTCGTAAGCATCCACGGAGAGCGGCGGCTTTGCAGCCTTGATAAAGCTGGGCCGGTAGCCTTTTTTCGTGTCGCCGTAAAGGGTGAACTGGCTCACCACCAGCGCGGAATAGCCAAGATCCCGGGCGCTGAGATTCAGCTTGCCCTCTGCGTCCGGAAAGATGCGCAGGCCTGCGCATTTATCGGCAAGCTTGGGCACGATGTCCAGACTGTCGGTATCCCTGACACCCAGCAGGATCATAAGGCCCGGCCCGATGGCTCGCGGCTCACCGCCGTTTACCCGCACACTGGCGGAAGACACCGCCTGAATGACTGCACGCATGTTTTAGCTCCTTGTCACCTTGAGCACGTCCTTCACCTTGGAAAGTCTTGCGACCACGCGGTTGAGGTGCTCGGTATTGTTGATGCCGATGGTCAGGCTGACCATGGCGCAGTTGTTTTCCACCTGACGGGCGTTCACCGCATAGATGGGCACCCGGATATCCGCCAGCGCAGCCAGCACATCCTGCAGCAGCTCGTTGCGGTTCAGCGCAATGATCTCAATGCCGGCCTTATAGCTGTCCCTGACGCTGTCGGCCCAGTACGCCTTGACCCAGCGGGGGGCGTTGGTGGGATCCTTCATGCTGGAAATGGCATTGGCGCAGCTCTGCTTGTGGATGGAAACGCCAAAGCCGCGGGTGATAAAGCCCACGATGGGGTCGCCCGGCAGCGGGCTGCAGCACTTGGCAAACTTGATGGGGGTGTTATCGAAGCCTTCCACCACCACGCCGTCGGTAGCGTGCACACGGCTCAGGTCCACCTTGGGCAGGTCTTCCCCGGCCTTTTCCTCCGAAGCTTTCAGCTTCTGCCACTCCTCCTTGAGCTTGGGCAGGCAGTTGGCAATGGTCATGCCGCCGTAGCCGATGGCGGCATAAAGCTCCTCGGCATTGTTCTGGCGCAGGCGGCGGGAACAGCTGTTGATAAAATCGTCCAGCTGGTCGTCCGGAATGATGATCATTTCCCTGCGCAGCTCACGGGCCAATGCATCACGTCCCTGCGTGATATTTTCCTCGCGGCGCATCTTTTTGAACCAGTTTCGGATCTTACTCTTCGCTTCGCTGGTGCGCACGATCTTGAGCCAGTCGCGGCTGGGGCCTTTGTCCGCCGGGCCAAGGATCACTTCGATGATCTCGCCGGTGGAAACGATGTGGTCGATGGGCACCATGCGGTTGTTCACCTTGCAGCCCACCATGCGGTTGCCCACCGCCGAATGGATCGCATAGGCAAAATCGATGCAGGTAGCGCCGGTGGGCAGGTTGATGACATCGCCCTTGGGGGTAAAGGCAAACACTTCCTCCGGCAGCAGGTCGCTCTTGAGGTCGTGCAGCAGATTGCCGGAATCCTCGCTGACGCGCTGGTTTTCCAACAGCTGGCTCACCCATGCCAGACGTTCGTCCAGCTTGTCGTGGCCATCCAGACCTTCTTTATACTTCCAGTGGGCCGCAACGCCGTACTCGGCCTGCTCGTCCATCTTGCGGGTGCGGATCTGCACCTCAAAGGGGATGCCCTCGTGGCCGATGACGGTGGTGTGCAGGCTCTGGTAGCCATTGGGCTTGGGAGTGGAGATATAGTCCTTGAAGCGGTTGGGCAGCGGATGGTACATATCGTGGATGAGGCCCAGAGTGCTGTAGCACTCGGCCAGCGTATCCAGAATGACACGCACCGCATAGATATCGTAGATCTCATCAAAGGACTTGTTCTGCATGATGGTCTTGCGGTAGATGCCGTAAATGCTCTTGACGCGGCGCTTGATGGTAGCGCCCTCAATGCCGCTTTCGGCCAGCCTCCGCTCGATCACACCGGACACCTTTGCAAGGAACTCCTCGCCTGCACGCTCACTGAGCATCCGGCTGATCTCCTCGTAGCCCACAGGGTCAAGGTAATGCAGGCTGCGGTCCTCCAGCTCTTCCTTCACGTTCAGGATGCCCAGACGGTTGGCGATGGGGGCATACACCTCCATGGTCTCGCGGGCTTTATCGCGGCGTTTCTGTTCCGGCCATGCATCACCGGTGCGCATGTTGTGCAGCCGGTCGCACAGCTTAATAATCATCACGCGCACATCGCGGCTCATGGCCAGCAGCATCTTGCGCAGGTTTTCAGCCTGCAGTTCCTCAATGTTAGAGAACTGGATCTTGGTCAGCTTGGTCACGCCGTCCACCAGCAGGGCAACTTCCTCGCCAAAGGCGGCTTTCAGGTCGTCCAGTGTAGTGGGAGTGTCCTCCACCACATCGTGCAGCAGGGCCGCAGCAATGCTCTCGGAGTCCATGCCAAGATCCAGCACCAGTCGTGCCACAGCCAGCGGATGGCAGATATACGGCTCGCCGCTGCGGCGGCACACCCCCTTGTGGGCAGTGTTGGCAAGGTTATATGCCTTTTCGATCATCTCCATATTGTAGGAGCGGCCACTGGCCTTGATGGCCTCGCACAGCTTTTCCCAGGTAACGATCTCCGGCCGCACCTCCGAAGGCAGCGCGCCTTCCGGGGCATCGGCCAGCTGTGCTGTTGCAGAAACGGTAGCCGTTTCCTGCACCGGTACCGGCTGATGCAGGTGGGTCTTTGCGGAGTAGAGATCCTCTTCCCGCACCGGCTTCGGTGCAGGGACAGCAGTTTTCTTTCCCTCTGGCATTTTACATTCCCTCCAAACATTTCAGGACCGGGGCATCCGCAAGGTTCTTTTTGCTCTGCGCAGGCACAAGCTCCAGATATTTTGCCCCACCCTTTTCCACCGTGGCGATCAGTCCCACCTGTTCCAAGGCCGTCACTGCCACCAGTGTTTTGCCTGTATTTTCCTCGCCCAGTTTTGCGCACAGCGGCTGCAGATCTTCTGCGTGCCAGCGGCGCGCCTGCAGCTCACGGTACACTGTGACGATATCACTGCGCTCAGGCGTAATAAGCTTTTTCTGTTCCTCAGTCAGGGGTGTGCCGCGGCGCAGCGCCACCACAAAAGCAGCCTGCTCCGCAAGCTTTGTGCCCAGCCCTGCCGGATGCAGGTCCAGAATGCGGCCCGAAAGCTGTGCGCCTCGGGGCGAATCGTAGACCGAAAGGTTCAGCGCAGCATCCACCACATCGCCCATGGCATAGGGCAGCTGTTCCGGCGGCATACCGAACCACACGGCATACACGCTGGCATTGCCCTGCCGCAGGCGCAGGCGGCTGTGCCTGCCCTCCGATACCGGGTATACCCCATCCAGCACGGCGTTCTGCAAAAGGAACACCGGGGTCGGGTTCTCGGCCCCATAGGGAGCCAGCTGGTCGAGCTTCCGCACACTTTCCACGGTCACACGGTCCAGATGGATGGGCAGGTCGCACTCCAGCGGGGTGGTATGCAGCACCGGGCATTCCCGTGCTGCCCAGTCGTTCAGGCGGCGGCGCAGAGCGGGCAGATTTTCTTCCCGCACCGAAAGGCCCGCAGCCATGGCATGGCCGCCGTAGCGGATGAGCAGATCTGCGCAGGCACCAATGCAGGCATGCAAATTGAAGCCCTGCACGCTGCGTCCGCTGCCCTTGCATTCGCCGTGCTCGTCGATCGTCACCACGATCACAGGCCGGCCGGTGCGTTCCACCAGCCGGGATGCCACGATGCCAATGACACCGGGGTGCCAATCGCGGCCCCACAGCAGCATCACGCGGTCTTCCAGCCGCTCCGGTTCCTGTTCCAGCAGTTCCTGCGCGGCTTTGAAGATCTGCAGCTCTGTCTCCTGACGCTTTGTATTGATCTCGTTCAGTTTATGGGCCAGCTCTGCGGCGCGGTCCGGGTCCTCACACATCACCAGCTGCAAAGCCGTAACAGCGTTGTCCATGCGGCCAGCCGCATTGATGCGGGGCGCAATGGCGTAGCTGACATTTTCTGCGGTGACCGGTCTGCCCGCAAGGCCCACCTCTTCCAGCAACGCTTCCAGACCCGGACGGTCCGTGTTCTGCAGCTGGCGCAGGCCCGCCTTGACAAGGGTGCGGTTTTCGCCGGTAAGCGGCATCACGTCCGCCACAGTACCCACAGCGGCAAGGTCGCCGCAGTAGTCCAGCATTTCTTCCGGCGGGCAGCCATCCAGTGCGGCACACAGCTTGAATGCCACGCCCGCACCGCACAGGCCCTTGAAGGGACTGGTGTCGTCCTCACGACGGGGGTCTACCACGGCAATGGCCTTGGGCAGAGTTTCCGGCGGCAGATGATGGTCGGTAATGATCAGGTCAATGCCCAGTTCAGCGGCATAATCGGCTTCTTCCACAGCAGAAATGCCGTTATCCACCGTCACGATCAGCTTGCAGCCCTTATCGTGGATGGAACGGATGGCATTGCGCGAAAGGCCGTAGCCGTCGCCCTCGCGGCTGGGCAACATACATTTTACGGTAGCCCCCATGCCCTTGAGATGCTGGTACAGCAGGGCCGTGGCCGTCACGCCGTCCACGTCATAATCGCCGAACACCACAATGGTCTCGCCCTCGTCAATGGCCCGCCAGATGCGCTCGCAGGCCTTGTCCATATCGGTGAGCAGCGAGGGGTCGCTCAATTCTTCCTCACCGGCAAGCAGGGTCAGTGCTTCGGTAGGGTCGGTAATGCCGCGGGCCGTCAGCACTCCCGCCAACAGGGCATTTTCCTTCTGCTGGGCGGCAAGGGCGGCTGCATATTTTTGCTCGCTCCACGGCTCGTCGTCCTGTGCGTTATATTCCAGTTCTTCGGTGGCCTGCTCCGCAATCGCCTGCGTCAGCTCCCGCAGCGCGGCACGGTCCAGCGGCTTCAGATTCCATGCACGGTAGGTCATTCAAAATTTCCTCCCGTCAGGCCGTCGTTGGCCAGCATTCCCTGCAGGGCGGCGATCTCAGAAGAGACATCCATCGCTACATCCGAGAGCAGCGTATCATACAGGGTGTCGTAGGCCTGATTCAGCGTGTGAAGGATGCCCGCGATATCGCGGCGGATGGTCTCGGCGTTTTCGCCCTGCTGGCCCTGCACATCGTTGTAGGTGTGCAGCAGCTTGAGGGTGGTGGGGATATAGTATTCCGCAAAGCGGCGGGCCTTGGGCAGGCTTTCCGGGTGCGCTTCCAGCCAGTCACAGATGGCAGTGGTGGTGGTCTGCATATGGTCCAGCTCTTCGCGGCCCTGCGCATCCTGCATCAGCTGTTTTTCCTGCTGCAGCACGGCGGCAAAGCGGCGCGCCGTCTCAAGATTGAGCGGCACATCGTCTTTTTTTTCTGCCGCCGGTTCCGGCTGCGGCGGTGCCTTGGGGGCTGCGGCAGCTTCCTGCGCGGCACGGTAATCCTCAGCAGTCAGGTAAAGCTTTTCCGCTTTTTCGTCCACCCATGCACTCAGCCAGCCATTGCGGATGAATCTGCGCACCCGCTTGAGGGCACGGGCCTTTTTCTCGTCCACGGCTTCCAGCGGCAGGCCCTTTTTGCAGTCAAAGCCTTCTGCTGCCTCGGCCAGACGGAGCAGCGTCTTGCTGGCCTTCAGGCGGGATGCACCGGCAGTGATCATCCACACGAACACGGCGGTGACAGCCGCAAAGCACCAGCCGGTGATCCGCACCGCCCCCAGCGCAAAGCTGCCCATGGCTGCAGCATTTTCAGCCATAAAGCTGTCCTGCAGAAGAGCCTGCAGAACAGCCGCATTGGGCGTAAACAGGCCCGCCGCACCCAGACAGGAGACCGCCGTGATGCCAAAGATCACCGTAAACGTAATGCCGACTGCCAGCAATGCGCAGCCTGCGCTGTAGCGCTTTTTGGCACTGGCGCGGATCTCGTCTGCCGGGGTCGTCTCTGCCTTGCCGAACATCTGCCGGAACCAGCCGGAAACACCTGCGGCCTGCGCGTTGATACAGTCCTCATTCAAGCCCTGTTTCGTCTTCTGCGCATTCTGACGGCTGCGGTAGTATTCCTCCCGGCTGCTGCGGAACGCCTTTGCCGCTTCGCCAAGGCCAAAGTTTGCAGCATTCACCGCCGCGCGGCCCACACCATAGGCGCGGTCACCAATGTCCTCCCCTTTGCCCTCAAAGCCATGGGCAAAGGCATCCGACACGGTATCGCCAAAGGCGCGCAGCTGGTTTTCCAGCTCCTGCTGCACCTGACGGCCCTCATTTTCTCTCATTGTATCATTTTCACGATCGTTCATCAAATTCTTCTCACCCTTCTGCCGGTGCATACCGGCTGATGATGGCGCGGGCCACCCGCAGGCCATCCACGGCGGCGCTCATGATGCCGCCCGCATATCCGGCACCCTCGCCGCAGGGATACAGACCTGCCAGCTGGGTGCATTCAAAATTTTCTTCCCGCTTCAGCCGCACCGGGCTGCTGGTGCGGGTCTCAAGACCCGTAAGGATCGCTTCCGGCGCGGTATAACCCGCAATTTTGCGCTCGTAGGCGCGCAGGCCCGCCCGCAGCGTTTCGGCCAGCTCCTGCGGCAGCAGTGCGCCGAGGTCTGCCGCAGCAACGCCGCGGTCATAGGTAGGCTGCACGCGTCCAATGTTCAGCTGACCGCGCCCTTCCAGAAAGCTCTGGATGTTCTCTGCCGGAGCGGCATACTCCCCTGCACTGCGCCCAGCGGCGTAGGCTTTGGCTTCCAGCTCCCGCTGGAACGCGATGGCCCGGCGCGGATCGTCTGCAAAATCCTTGCCGCCCACGCTCACCACCACGGCCGCGTTGGCATTTTTGCCATTGCGGGCGTGGAAGCTCATGCCGTTGGTCACTACACGGCCTTCCTCGCTGGCCGATGCCACCACCTGCCCGCCGGGGCACATGCAGAAGGTGTAAACGCACCGCTCCCCCACATGCTGGGAGAGTTGATACTCGCCCCGCGGCAGAGCCGGATGCCCGGCAGCCTCGTGATATAAGCTCTTTTCGATCTCACTCTGCAGATGCTCGGCGCGGAAGCCCACACTGAACGGCTTGCATTCCAGCTGCAGGCCGCCGTCCATCAGCATCCCGAAGGTATCGCGGGCCGAGTGGCCCACCGCGAACACTAAAGCTTCGCAGGCAAAGGTGCCATTTGTGGTAAAAATGCCGGTGAGCCGACCATTTTTCTGTTCAAAGCCGGTCAAGGCCGTGTTGAAATGCACCTCACCGCCCAAAGCTTCGATCTCCTTGCGGATAGAGGTGATCACACCGCGCAGCAGGTCGGTGCCCACATGGGGCTTCTGCTTCCAGGCGATCTCCTCCGGCGCACCGTGCTGCAGGAACACCTCGGTAACAAAGCCGCACAGCTCATCGCCGATGCGGGTGGTCAGCTTGCCATCCGAAAAGGTACCGGCACCGCCCTCGCCAAATTGAATGTTCGCATTCACATCCAGTTCGCCGGTAGCAGAAAAATGTTCCACCGCCTTTACGCGCTCGTCCAGCGCCGGGCCGCGCTCCAGCACAATGGGCTGATAGCCCTGCCGGGCCAGCAGCAGCGCTGCAAACAGGCCCGCCGGGCCAAGGCCGCACACCACAGGCCGATGTGCCAGTGGCTGGATGCCATTCTGCACCGAAAAATCCACCTTCTGCTGCAGAGAAGCATCACCACAGCGGGCTGCAAAAGCCGCTTCCTCGGCAGGTTCTTTCAGGGTGACAGCCACGGTATACACCAGCTTGGGCTGGCCGTGGCGGGCATCCACCGAGAGCTTTGCCACGCCCAGATGCTGCACCTTTCCGCGCGGGATGCGGGCAGCGTGCAGGGCTTTTTCAAATGCCTGCGGCTCTCCGGCAGAGAGCGGCAGACGGATGTTGCGAACCAGAATCATGTTATCGTGTGTTCCTTTTTGTTTCAGTTGCTTTCGATGCGGCACTGCAGCACATAGCTGCCCAGTGCAAAGATCTTGCCGTTGGAGGGCACATACAGGCGGCAGGCAATGTTCTGCTCGCCGGTCGCCACCGAGAAATCCTCGGCATCGATCTCAATGACCACCTGCTCCGGGGTCAGCGTTTCGATCGCGCCCTTGGGGCCGCAGAGCGTTACATTCATCAGGCGTTCGGTCTGCACCGTCAGCTGGTAGGTAGAGGGCAGGTTGACCACCTGCACGCAGGTATTGGGCAGGTTCATGGTCTTGGTTCCCAGATTGGAGCAGTCAAAGCTGACCGTTATGGTGGAAATGTTATCCAGCAGATAGATGTCTGCGGGCAGGTCGATGGGCAGCTCATAGCTCTTGTTCAGTGTAAAGGTGGAAAGGTCGATATTGCCGATGGGCAGCGTGGACAGCATATCGATCTTATCTGCCGGACCTGCCACCTTGAGCTGCTTGCGGCTGAGTGCATATACCAGCATCGAATCATCAAAATCACGCGGTGCATTGATGAAATTCACGTCCACCGGCAGCGTTGCCATCTTGTACACCTGCAAGGTCACATCCACGCTGTTCTCTTCCAGCTCCGTGTACTCAAACTTGACTTCCTTGCCGCCGGAGGTATAGAAGCGCAGCGGCGTGTTCAGCGTGATGGACTCGGTCAGTTCGCCGCTGTAGGTCACCTCTGCAGTGCAGGTAGCAACTTTATTCAGCTCACTGCTGGGGCCGGAAAGGGTGATATTCTCCTTGGAAACATCCGTACTATAAAGGATATAACCGTCCGCGATGGTCAGGTAGTTGGTGGTAATGGTAACGGGCAGGGTCTTTTCCTCCACCACGTCAAACACCACATCCACCGTGTTGTCATTGCCTTCCATGGTCACAGTCACACCGTTCAGCAGGCCGTTGGCACCGCGTACCAGCAGGCGCAGGGTCTTTTCGCCGCTGTCGCGTACGCTGGAAAAATCCGGGTAGACCACAAAATCGGAAGCCGTCAGCCCGCCGATGGTGTAGCCGTCGCCGGAGATTTTCAGGTTCACGGTCTTATCCTCGGCGCTGACGATGCTCAGGCCCCGGGAGGTGTAAGCAGCGGAATCGTAGGTATAATCCACCGGTACATTGTAGATGGTGTTGCTGGTGCCGGGCTGGACGATGATCGTGACCACCATCCATGCAACGATGGCACCCAGCACCGAAAGTGCCAGCCGGATGCGGCGGTCGTCCAGAATGTTTTTCTTATGGGCGACCGCAGGCTTTGCGCCATTTTTCTTGTTGGGTTCGTTGTTCATTGCGCATCGTCCTCCTTCTGGCTGACCCATTTCCACAGACGGTCCAGCTGACCGCGCCAGCCGCTGACCGTCGTCTTTTCGGTGGTGGTCTCCTTAGGGATCATCTCATCCACCAGACGGGTATACAGGGTCTGCCGGTCAAAATGGCGGATCAGCACGCCGTTCTTTGCCATGGAGATGATACCGGTCTCCTCGCTGACCACGATGGCGATGGCGTCGGAATTTTCGGCAATGCCAAGGCAGGCGCGGTGACGGGTGCCCATATCCTTGCCAAGATCCAGATTGTTGGAAAGCGGCAGCACACAGCCCGCGGCTTTGATGCGGCCATTCTCAATGATGGCAGCACCATCGTGCAGGGGCGTGCCCTCGTAGAAAATGGTGCCCAGCACTTCCAGATTGACCGCACTGTTCACCGGCGTGCCGGTGCGCACGATCTCCGAAAGGTTCGTGTGGCGTTCCAGCACGATCAGTGCACCGGTCTTGGTCTCAGAAAAGCGCTCTGCCGCATCGCAGATGGCAATGATGGCACTGCGCCATGCGCCCTTGAGGCTGGGGTCGTTGTAGCGGCCTTTGACATTGAACAGCTTGGCGGCCCACTGGTCGGTCTGGCCCATGCGCTCCAGCGCACGGCGGATCTCCGGCTGGAACAGCACCACCAGCGTCAGCAGGCCCACCTGCAGCAGTGAGTTCAGCAGCCATGTGACGGTACGCATGTTCAGCGTTTCTGCCACCAGATAGACGGCCATCACCAGCAGCGCACCCTTGAACAGCTGGCCGGCGCGGGTGCGGTTGACAATGCCCAGCAGCTGGTAAATCAGGAAGGAAATGATGATGATATCCAGCAAATCGACCAGTTTGAAGGTCTGGAAATTTGCAATGATCGCGTTCAGAGTCATTGGTACACGCTCCCGTTTACAGTGTTTCGATCAGGGCAACAGCGTGGGCGGCAATGCCCAGCCCCTCACCGGTAAAGCCCAGATGTTCCTCGGTGGTGGCCTTTACACTCACGGCATCCACCGGCAGGCCGAAGGCATCGGCCAGATTCTGGCGCATGGCCGGAATGTACGGCGCAAGCTTGGGCCGCTGACACAACAGCGTCGCGTCGATATTTTCAATGCGGAAGCCGTGCTCCTTTAAAATTTCGGCCACACGGCGGGCCAGCTTCAGGCTGTCGGCACCGGAGTAGGCCGGGTCATTGTCCGGGAAATGCTGGCCGATATCCCCCAGCGCAGCGGCACCCAGCACAGCATCCATCACCGCATGGGCCAGCACATCTGCATCCGAGTGGCCCAGCAGGCCTTTTTCAAAAGGCACTTCCACGCCGCCCAGGATCAACTTGCGGCCTTCCACCAGACGGTGCACGTCATAACCATGTCCAATGCGCATTTTGTGTTCCTCTTTCTGTTCCGGGCGGGGCAAGTCCTCGCGGGTCGTGATCTTATAATTGGCGTAATCGCCCTGCGTCAGCTGCACGGCGCGGCCGGTCAGCTCGAACAGGCTGCAGTCGTCGGTGACAAGGCGGGCTTTTTCGGCATCTAGCTCTTCCAGCGCAGCAAGGTACTCTGCGCGGTCAAAGCACTGAGGGGTCTGCACCGCATACAGGGTGCTGCGGTCGGGCGTTGTGTACACAAGGCAGGCATCCGGCACGGTCTTTCCGTTGCCGCGCGCTGCAGCCTTGATGGTATCCTTTACCGGTACGGCAGGTGCAGCTGCGCCGCACCGGGCCGCTGCTTCCAGCGCTGCTGTGATGACGGCCTGACTGACGAAGGGTCTTGCCGCGTCGTGCACTGCCACAAGCTCCCCTGCTGCCGCCAGCACGCCGTTTTTTGCGCTCTCAGCGCGGGTGGTGCCGCCCGTTACGATCTGCACAGGCTTTGTGCAGTCTGCTGCCTGCTGCTCCACAAAGGCGCGGTTCTTACCGGCCACCAGCACGATCTCCGTGACAAGCGGGTCCTGTTCAAACGCGCGGATGCTGCGGTGCAGCACGGTCTCGCCGCCCAGATCAAAGCTGAGCTTGTCAAAGCCCATGCGTGTGGAAGACCCCGCCGCCACCAGTACTGCGGATACTCTCTTTTCCAATTTCTTCACCTGCCCGATTCCTATAGTAAGCCATATTTTATTATAGCGTATAACTTCCCAAACTGCAACCAATATTCTACAGCAAAAATGCCCCTCTGCACACAGCAGAGGGGCACAAACTTGTTCTTGATGGAGTTTACTTCAGGATCGGCTCGATGGCAGCAGCCAGAGCATCCTTCTGTGCCTGTGCTTCAGCCAGATCCTTGCCCAGAGTGGTGAAATAGGTCTTGATCTTCGGCTCAGTGCCGGAGGGACGCACCACAACGGTAGCGCCGTTTTCCAGACTGTAGATCAACACGTTTGCTGCAGGCAGGCCGGTCTCCTCGGGCTTCTTGTAGTCGGTCACCTTGACCACCTTGTGGCCAGCCAGCTCGGCGGGCGGGTTATCACGCAGCTTCTGCATGATGGAAGCCATCTTCTCCATGCCGGTCAGGCCGGGGAACTCGAAGCTGTCCACCTTGTTCAGGTAGCGGCCATACTGTTTATAGATCTCTTCCAGACGCTGCTTGATGGAGGAACCGATGCTGCGGTAGTAAGCGGCCATTTCGCAGATCAGCATGGAACCGATGACGGCATCCTTATCGCGTACATAGGGGCCGGCCAGATAGCCGTAGCTCTCCTCGAAGCCAAAGATGAAGCGGTCCACCTCACCGGCAGCTTCCAGATTTGCGATCTGGTCGCCGATCCACTTGAAGCCGGTCAGCACGCTGCGCATTTCCACGCCGTAGTGTGCGGCAATGGCATCGGCCAGAGGAGTGGACACGATGGACTTGACGGCGACCGGGTTTTTGGGCATGGTGCCCTTCTCGATGCGGCCTGCGCAGATGTAATCCAGCAGCAGAGCGCCCATCTCGTTGCCGGATACCAGCTCATAGCTGCCATCCGGGCACTTCATGGCAATGCCCACGCGGTCGGCATCGGGGTCGGTGGCCAGCATCAGATCGGCACCAGTCTTGGTTGCCAGCTCCAGACCCAGCTTCAGAGCCTCGAAAATTTCGGGGTTCGGGTAGGAGCAGGTGGTAAAGTAACCGTTGGGGTACTCCTGCTCGGGCACGATGGTGATATCGGTGATGCCCATATCGTTCAGCACATGAGTGACAGGCACCAGACCGGAACCATTCAGCGGGCTGTACACCAGCTTCAGGCCGGCAGTCTTGCACAGGCCCGGGCGCACCTGACGGGCCTCAATGGCATCATACAGTGCCTTCTTGCAGTCGTCGCCCACAAAGCGGATCAGGCCCTGCTCCACGCCCTCGGCAAAGGAGATGTACTTTGCACCGGTCAGCACATCCGTCTTCTGGATCTCATCGTACACGATGGCAGCAGCATCATCGGTCATCTGGCAGCCATCCGGGCCGTAGGCCTTGTAGCCGTTGTACTTGGCCGGGTTGTGAGAAGCCGTGACCATGATACCAGCATTGCACTGGTAGTAACGGGTAGCAAAGCTCAGTGCAGGCACAGGCATCAGAGCATCGTAAATGCGCACCTTGATACCGTTTGCCGCCAGAACGCCTGCGGCGGTCTTGGCAAAGATATCGCTCTTCAGGCGGCTGTCGTAGCTGATCGCCACAGTCTGGCTGCCGCCCTGAGTCTTGACCCAGTTTGCCAGACCCTGCGTGGCCTGACGCACAACATAGATATTCATACGGTTGGTGCCAGCGCCCAGAACGCCGCGCAGACCAGCGGTGCCAAACTTCAAAGCCACAGCAAAGCGGTCCTTGATCTCGTCATCATTTCCCTCGATCTTGGCCAGCTCCGGCTTCAGATCAGCGTCTTCCAGCTCTGCAGCCATCCAGCGCTTATATTCATCCAAATACATCTTGCACACCTTACCTTTTGTAAATTTTTCCGCAAAAAAGAACAGGTTTGGTTAAACCTACTTATAATATAAACTCTCCGCATCCATGTGTCAATTGCGTAATCTGCAACAAGATTTGCAGTTCAAAACCGGCATATGGCACAAAATTCCAAGTTTTTCCCGGTAAAGTCGGGAACCATCCCGGCCTCGCCTGCATTTTCCAGCAGTTCATAACTCTGGCCTGCATCGTCCAGAACGTCCAGCCACTGCTCCAAACCGACGCTGTTTTCACACAGGTAGCGCAGCAGCTGCATTGCCCGGGCAAAACTGTCCTGCAGCAGCACCGCGCTGCGGCGCACCCGGCCATCCTGCTCCTGCCGCAGCTCCATTACAACGCCCTGCGCAGCGGCGGCACCGCAATATACAAGGGTGTGGGCATGCTGCAGCCCTTCCAGTTCTGAATATGTACGGATATAGCGGCAGTATTCTTTGCTCATCATGGAAAACTCTCTCCTCTCTATCGCATTGACATCTTTCCTGCCCTTTACTATAATGAATTCAGAAGCATTTTTGTGTCGAAGTATGACATAATCATCCAATATTTTCCACTTTTGCCAATTCTTTTCCGTCATATCATCCGCTGGGATAAGGGAGAACAACATGTATTCTGTTACCAGAAGCTTTGGTCTGAACGGCCTGAGCGGCTTTGCCGTGGCAGTGGAGGCCGACATTTCCGGCGGTCTGCCCGCCTTTTCCATCGTGGGCCTGCCGGATTCCGCTGTGCGTGAAAGCGCCGACCGTGTGCGCGCCGCCATCAAAAATCTGGGCTTCAAGTTCCCGGACCGGCGCATTACCATCAATCTTGCCCCGGCGGATGTGCGCAAGACCGGCCCGGTGTACGACCTGCCGCTTCTGCTGGCAGTGCTCACTGCCAGCGGCCAGCTGGAGGATGTGCCTGCCGACGCGGCATTTCTGGGCGAACTGGCACTGGACGGCACCTTGCGGCCGGTTTCCGGCGTGTTGCCCATGGCGCTGGCTGCAGCAGAAAATGGCATCCACGCCCTGTATGTACCTGCCGAGAATGCCGCCGAAGCAGCCGAGGCCTGTGCCGACAGCATGGCCGTCTACCCCGCCCACACGGCACGCGAAGTTGTAGATGCCCTGCGCGGCATCTCCCCGCTTGCCCCGGCGGCTGTTGTTCCCTTTGACCCTGCAGACGCATGGGCACAGGTGCCGGATTTTGCGGACGTGATGGGCCAGTCGCTGGCGCGGCGTGCTATGGTCATTGCTGCCGCAGGCGGACACAATGTATTGCTCATTGGCGCACCCGGCACCGGCAAATCCATGCTGGCAAAGCGTCTGCCCGGCATCCTGCCGCCGCTCACCCGCGAGGAAGCCGTGGAGACCACTAAAATTTATTCCATTGCAGGGCAGCTGCCGCAGGGCCGGGGCCTGATCTCTGCACGGCCTTTCCGCAGCCCGCACCACTCGGCCAGTGCCGCAGCTCTGGCTGGCGGCGGCGCACAGTTCCGGCCCGGCGAGTGCAGCCTTGCCAACTGCGGTGTGCTGTTTTTAGACGAATTGCCGGAGTTCTCCCGCGAGAGTCTGGAAGTGCTGCGCCAGCCGCTGGAGGACGGCCAGATCACCGTGAGCCGAGCGGCAGGCAGTGCCACCTATCCCAGCCGCTTCCAGCTGGTAGCCGCCATGAACCCCTGTAAGTGCGGCTACTACGGCCACCCCACCCGGCAGTGCACCTGTTCGCCCAGTGCTGTGCGGCAGTACCGCAGCCGTGTGTCCGGTCCGCTGCTGGACCGCATCGACCTGTGCGTGGAGATGGACCCCATCGCCTTTGACGAGCTGCACGCCGTCGTCCCTTCCGAGAGCAGCGCCGATCTGCGCAAACAGGTGCTTGCCGCCCGGGCCATTCAGGCAAAGCGCTATGCCGCCCCAGGTTTTGAGGGTGTGCTCTGCAACGCCCAGCTCACCGCCGGGCAGGTGCGGCGCGTCTGCCGCATGACCCCCGCCGCCGAGCGGCTGCTGCGCGCCTCCTACGACGCTTTGGGCCTTTCCGCCCGCGCCCATGACCGCATCCTGCGGGTGGCCCGCACGGTGGCCGATCTGGCAGGCAAACAGCTGCTGGATGAGGACTGTGTGCTGGAAGCCCTGCAGTACCGGGCACAGGAAAAAGTGGAAGTATAAAAGTTTCTCCGTCTTTGCTTCGCAGATCCGCCTTCCACGAAAAGAGAAGGGTTTGTGCAGCTTACCGTTACGCGCAAAAAAGCCATCTGTATCTTTCCAAATGCTCAATACGAGCAGAAGATCACAGATGGCTTTTTATAATTGCTTTTTAGAATCTGCGCCATGTATCCGGCAGGAACAGCACCAGCATCGGGAAGATCTCCAGACGGCCGGCCAGCATGTCGAAGATCATCACCAGCTTTGCGGGGTTCGTAAAGCTGCCAAAGTTCATCATGGGGCCTACCTGCGCAAGGCCCGGGCCGATGTTGTTCAAAGTAGCTGCAATGGCTGTGAAGTTCGTCACCATATCAAAGCCATCCAGACTGATGAGCAGGAAGGATACCACGAAGATGAAGAAATACGCGCCCATAAACACATTGGTGGTGCGAATGGTCTCGTGGTTGAGCAGCTTGCCGTCCATGCGGACGGGGGCCACCACCTGCGGGTGCAGCGCCTGCTTCAGCTCCTTGCCAAGGGTCTTGCCTAGAATGAGGAGGCGGCTCACCTTGATGCCGCCGCCGGTGCTGCCTGCGCAGGCACCAATGAACATGAGCACCACCAGAATTTCTTTGGAGAGGGTGGGCCACAGGTCAAAGTCACAGCTGGAAAAGCCAGTGGTCGTGATGATGGAGCCCACCTGAAAGGCTGCCTGACGCACCGCTTCGCCAAAGCTGTTATAAAGGCTGTAGATATTGGCCGTGATAATGCCAATTGCCACCAGAATAATGGCGAAGTAGCCGCGCACTTCCTCGCTGATGGCGCGGTTGAATTTGCGCAGCAGCAGCAGGAAGTAGGCATTGAAGTTGACACCAAACAGGATCATGAAGATGGTTACGACCCACTGGATGTAGGGAGAAAAGCTGGTAAAGCTGTCGTTCTTGAAGCCGAAGCCGCCGGTGCCCGCCGTACCGAAGGCCGTGAGCATGGACTCAAACAGCGGCATGCCGCCCAGCAGCAGGAATACCACCTCCAGCACGGTGAGTGCAAAATAGATGCCGTACAGGATCTTTGCGGTAGACTGCACCTTGGGCACCAGCTTATCCACCTGAGGGCCGGGACTTTCCGCCTTCATCAGGTTGACGTGGGAGCCGCCGGTCAGGGGCAGCAGCGAGAGCAGGAACACCAGAACGCCCATGCCGCCGATCCAGTGGGTGAAGCTACGCCAGAACAGGATGCCTTTGGGCAGATCCTCCACCCCGGGCAGGATGCTGGCACCGGTGGTGGTAAAGCCGGACACCGTCTCAAACAGGGCATCCACCGGGTTCGGGATGCAGCCCGCCACCACAAACGGAACGGCGCCCACGATGGAAATGACGATCCAGCTCAGCGAGGTAGCAGCAAAGCCCTCTCGCATATAGAATACCTTGCTTTGGGGCTTGATGCCGCGCAGGGCGTAGCCGATGGCGGCGCTGACTGCCGCCGTGATCAAAAACACGCCCAGCACGAACCATTCGCCGTAGATCCAGCTGGCCGCTGCGGGCAGCAGCAGCAGCGCACCCTCGATCAGCATGACATAGCCCAGCAGACGGAAAACGATCGCATAATTCATAGTCTGCCTCCGTCAACCCTCTGCGCCCTTGTCCAGAATATCGCGCAGGTCATGCAGACCATGCTCCAGCGTGACCACGATCACGTTGTCGCCCACCTGGATCTGGTCGCCGCCGCGCGGGATCAGGATCTGATGGCCGCGGGTGATGCAGCACAGCAGCAGATTCTTTTTCAGGTGCAGCTGGCTCAGGGGGACACCGGTGGCAGCGCTCTTCTCGTGGACGGTAAATTCCAGCGCTTCCACGCGGTCGTCCAGAATGCGGTACAGCGTCTTGATGTTGCTGCCCGCTTCGTTCTGCAGTGCACGCACATACTGCACGATGTAATCGCAGGTCATGTACTTGGGGTAGACCACGCTGCCCAGATCCAGACCGGCCAGAATATCATCAAATTCCAGACGGTTGACTTTGGTGACCAGCTTGCCCTTGGAGTGCTTTTTGGCAAACAGGGTCAGCAGCACATTCTCCTCGTCGATGTTGGTCAGGGCCACAAAAGCCTCGGTGGACTCCATGCCCTCCGAGAGCAGGAATTCGCGGTTGGAGCCGTCCTCGTTCAGGATCTGTGCGCCGGGCAGCTGCTCGGCCAGCTCCATGCAGCGGGCAGGGTCGCGCTCCACGATGCGCACACGCACGTGGTTTTCCAGCAGCTCCTGGCTCAGATAGAAGGCGATGGCACCGCCGCCCACGATGAAGGCATTGCGCACCGGGCGCACCGGCAGGTGGATGCGCTGGAAGAACTCGTGGGCCTTATCCTGTGTTGCAAGGAAGGTGACCTGATCGCCGTTCTGCAGTACAAAGTTACCGTTTGGAATGATCACGCCGCCGCTGCGCTCCACTGCACACACCAGAATGTCGCTCTTCAGGCGGGTGGGGATCTCGCGGATGGCCACGCCGTCCAGCCCCTGCTCTGCGGTGAGTGCAAACTTGATCAGCCGCACACGACCGTCTGCAAAGGTGTCGATCTTGCTTGCGCCCGGGAAGCGCAGCAGATGGGAGATCTCCTTTGCTGCAGCCATTTCCGGATTGATGATGGCCGAAATGCCGATCTGCTTTTTGATAAAGTCCAGCTCATGACTGTAGGACGGGTTGCGCACGCGGGCAATTGCATGGCAGTGGCCCGCCTTTTTGGCAAACATGCAGCACAGCAGGTTCAGCTCATCCGAACCGGTCACGGCAATGAACACATCCGCGTCTTCAATGCCGGCCTCTGCCAGCGTGGTGATCGAGGAACCGTTGCCCACGATGCCCAGCACATCGTAGCTTTCAGTCAGGTGCTCTACACGCGCTTTGTTGGTATCCACAATGGTCACATTATGGTCTTCCTCACTGAGCTGCCGCGCCAGCGCAGTACCAACCTTGCCGCCGCCCACCAGAATGATCTTCATAACAAGTCCTTTCTCTTTCCGTGTCCCTTCCGCCGGGACAGCACAAATCCATCATAGTATACCATATCTCCTGCCAAAGTTCCACTGTTTTCCACATTATGCAACAAAAACCTGCCAAATGACGCAAAAAAGCCCCGGGAGATACCGTCCCGGAAGCTTTTATTTCATTTAATAGCGCGCCACGCCGTCCTTCGTTACAAGGGCATACACCAGCGGGGCTTCCTCCGGCTTCTCAGGGCCGTATCCAAGGCCGCTGCGGTACTCGGCGGCGGCAGCTTCAAACTTATCGGCTGCGCCGTAGAAGGTAGCCAGACTCTCGCCCTTCTTTACGTAGTCGCCGCGCTTTTTATGCAGGGTGATGCCGGCGGCAAAATCCAGCGGGTCGCCCTTTTTCTGTCGGCCCGCACCCAGCAGCACGCTGGCAGAGCCGATCTTCTCGGCATCGTTCGCCACAATGTAACCGTCCTGCTCTGCCAGCAGCTCAAAGCTTGCCGCGGGCTGCTCAAACAGGCTGTAATCGTCCAGCACGCGGGTATCACCGCCCTGTGCCGCAAACATCTCCTTGCACTTTGCAAAGGCAGAGCCGTCGGCGATCACCGCCTCGGCCATGGCGCGGCACTCGGCAGGAGTGCCCTTATCGGCCAGCACCAGCATGTTCGCCGCCAGCTGCAGGCAGACCTCGGTCAGGTCGGCGGGGCCATGGCCCTTGAGCACATCCATGCTTTCCATGACTTCCAGACTGTTGCCAATGTTATGGCCCAGCGGGGTGTCCATATCGGTGATCATGGCAGCCACCCGGCGGCCGTGATGGGTGCCAATGGATACCATCAGCTTGGCCAGCTCAATGCTCTGGTCTACCGTTTTCATAAAAGCTCCGGTGCCGGTGGTCACATCCAGCAGGATGGCATCCGAGCCGGAAGCCAGTTTCTTGGACATGATGCTGGATGCGATGAGTGGGATGCAGCTGACGGTTGCGGTCACATCCCGCAGAGCATACATTTTTTTATCTGCAATGGCAATGCCCTCGCTCTGGCCAATGACCGACAGGCCGATCCTGTTCACCTGCGCAAAGAACTCCTCCTGTGAGAGGGCGGTTCTGGTGCCGGGCACGCTCTCCATCTTATCGATGGTGCCGCCGGTATGGCCAAGGCCCCGGCCGCTCATCTTGGCGATCTTCACGCCGCAGGCCGCCACGATGGGGGCAATGACCAGCGTGGTCTTGTCGCCCACGCCGCCGGTGGAGTGCTTGTCCACCTTGATGCCCGGAATGGGCGAAAGATCCACCATCACACCGCTGTGAGCCATCACATCGGTCAGCTCTGCGGTCTCCTCATCGGTCATGCCGCGCAGATAGACAGCCATCATCCATGCAGCCATCTGGTAATCAGTCACTTCTCCGCTGACATAGCCATTGACGATCTGCTCCAGCTCCTCACGGCTGTGCGTACCGCCATCACGCTTTTTTGCAATCAGATCATAAACGCGCATCGTATCACGCTCCTCGTTTTTTCAATAGTACGACATTGTAAGATATAGTATAGCAAAATTCCAAACAAAAGCAAGTATCATTCTGTAAACTTTGCCCAATTTTAAACCAAAAAGGGCGCAGCCGCCCGGAAAAGCAGCTGCGCCCTTGTTTTGGGATCACGAATCGTCGTTTTAGCGGGATCCCTTGTCGTAGGGGATGCCCTCTGCCTTGGGTGCCATGCTGTTCTTGGAGGTAAACGCCAGAATGATCATGGACGCCACGAACGGCATCATGTTGTAGATGTTGCTGGACCAGTGCAGCTGTGCCAGGAAGGTGGAGTCTGCAATGTTTGCCAGACTCTTGAACACAGCAAAGAACATGGCTGCGCCAAAGATGTTGAAGGGCTTCCACTGGCCAAAGATCATAACAGCCATGGCAAGGAAGCCTGCGCCGGCCACGCCCACCTCAAAGTTCCAGGTCTGCACCGGGGGCACAATGTAGGCCATACCGCCGATCGCACCCAGTGCACCGGAAATGACAACACCGGCATAACGCATCTTGTAGACATTGATGCCCACAGAGTCCGCTGCCTGCGGATGCTCGCCGCAGGCACGCAGGCGCAGGCCAAAGCGGGTCTTGTACAGCACCACATAGCTGATGATCAGCAGAATGATGCCCAGCGGCACAAAAATGCTCAGCTCCAGCCCGCCGATGCTGAACAGGAAGGGCTTGTTGGTGTAGTTCAGCTTTGCACTGCCGCTATCGCTGAAATTCTTGGCAAGGACCACCGCGATGGCCGTGGCCAGCAGGTTCAGGGCCGTGCCGCCGATGGTCTGATCCGCCTTCAGGTTGATGGAGGCAAAGGCCAGCAGCAGACTGTACACCATACCGGCCAGTGCCGCCACCAGAACAGAGATCAGCACCACGAGGAAGACCGGCATTTCGGCAGGCAGCATGGTCAGGGTGAGAACACCCGCCACACCGCCAATGACCATGATGCCTTCCAGTGCAATGTTGATGATGCCGGAGTGCTCACTGAACATACCGCCCAGTGCCACCAGCATCAGAACGATGCCATACAGCAGTGTATATTTGATCAGAAGCAGCATATCACTTGCCCTCCTTTTCGGTTGCAGATTTTGCAGGAGCAGCAGGCTCTGCGTTCACATTGGTTTTATCGGCATTCTTGAACAGCAGTGCGTGGATCTTGCCGCGGAACAGCATGGAGAATGCACACAGGTAGATGATGATACCGCTGATCAGGTCCGAGATCTCAGTGGGGTAATACTTGGTGGAAAGGAAGGAGCCGCCCACCGAGATATGGGAAATGAAGATTGCCGAGAAAATGGTGCCAATGGGGTTGGAGCTTGCCAGCAGTGCAACGGAAATGCCGTTGAAGCCCATTGTCGGCAGGCTGGTGGAGTTCAGCGGGTTCCACTGGGACACATTGGACAGATAGTACAGGCCCGCACCAAAACCGGCCAGTGCACCGGCAATGGCCATGGAGAGGATGATGTTCTTCTTCTCGTTGATGCCGGCGTAGCGGGCAGCGCTCTTGTTCAGGCCCACAGCCTTGAGCTCGTAGCCGAAGGTGGTCTTGTTCAGCACCACCCAGATCAGAACTGCCACTGCTGCCGCCAGGAAGATGGCAATGGTGGTGCTGTTGGTCTGGAACAGCTTGTTCAGGCCGAAATCCGGGATGATGGACTGAGCGTAATCGGCGTTCTTGCTCAGGTTCATGGTACGGGTGTTGCGCACATCGTACATGGGGCCGGTGCCGTTCTGGTAAATGAGCTCATTGACCAGATACAGGCCGATCCAGTTGAACATGATGGAAGTAATGACCTCGTTGATGTTGAAGTAGGCCTTGAAGAAGCCGGGGATCGCACCCCAGATGCCGCCCAGAATGGTGGCTACGATCAGACAGACGAACCATGGCAGCTTGAGCATGATGGCGCAGTACAAAGCGCCGTAAGCGCCCAGCGTGTACTGACCCGCCGCACCGATGTTGAACAGGCCGGTCTTGAAGGCAAACGCCACGGACAGACCGGTCATAATAAGGGGAGCCGCATTTGCCAGCTCCTTGCCGACGCCATAGGGTGCGTCATGGAAGCCGCCCTTCAGGATGCGCACAAAGCCGTCGCCCCATGCGTGCGCCGGGTTGATGGCCAGCAGCACCAGAAAACCGACCACAAGGCCGATCAGGATGCACAGCAGAGCAGCCAGCACACTGGTGATGGAGCTGTTCAGACTGCTGTGGGAAAGTTTTTTCTTGTTCATGTGTTATTTGCTCTCCTTTCCCTGCTTGCGTGCGCCTGCCATATACAGGCCCAGCTCCTGCACGGTGGTGGTCTTGGGGTCAAATTCGCCCACAACCTCGCCCTCGTACATCACAAGGATGCGGTCGGACAGGTTCATCACCTCGTCCAGCTCCAGACTGACCAGCAGCACAGCCGTGCCCTTATCGCGCTCGGCCACGATCTGACGGTGGATGTATTCAATTGCACCAACGTCCAGACCGCGGGTTGGCTGGACTGCCACCAAGAGCTTCGGGTCCTTATCGATCTCACGGGCAATGATGGCCTTCTGCTGGTTGCCGCCGGACATGCTGCGCACGGTGGTCAGGCTGCCCTGACCGCTGCGCACATCATACTGCGCGATCAGCTTATCAGAGTATTCGCGCACCTTATCGCTGCGGATAAAGCCGCCCTTCTGGAACTCGGGCTGCCAGTAGCGCTGCAGCACCATGTTGTTTTCCAGACTGTAGTCCAGCACCAGACCGTGCTTGTGGCGGTCCTCCGGGATGTGGCTCATGCCGTCCTTGGAACGCTGACGGATGGACTCGTTGGTGATGTCCTTGCCGTCCAGTGTGATCTTGCCGCTGCTGATCTTTTCCAGACCGGTCAGGCCGTAGACGAACTCGGTCTGACCGTTGCCCTCGATACCGGCAAGACAGACGATCTCACCGGCGTGCACCTGAAAAGAGACATTCCGGACTGCGTCCTTCTTGTGCTGGGCGCTGTGCATGGTAACGTTTTCCACATCCAGCACCACCCTGCCGGGGTCTGCGGGCTTTTTGTCCACCTGCAGCTGCACATCACGGCCAACCATCATGCGGGAAAGCTCTTCCTTGGTGGTGTCCTTGATGTCCACGGTGCCCATATACTTGCCCTTGCGCAGAACAGTGCAGCGGTCTGCCACCGCCATGATCTCGTTGAGCTTGTGGGTAATGAACAGGATGGACTTGCCTTCCTTCTTGAACCCGCGCATGATCTCCATCAGTTCGTCGATCTCCTGCGGGGTCAGCACTGCGGTAGGCTCGTCAAAGATCAGGATCTCGTTGTCGCGGTACAGCATCTTCAGGATCTCAACGCGCTGCTGCATACCAACAGAGATATCGCTGATCAGTGCATCCGGGTCCACGCGCAGGCCGTACTTTTCGCTCAGGGCCATCACCTTTTTGCGTGCCTCGGCCTTCTGCAAAAAGCCCATCTTGTTGGGTTCCACCCCCAGAATGATGTTGTCCAGCACGCTGAAGCATTCCACCAGCTTGAAGTGCTGGTGCACCATGCCGATGCCCAGTGCGTTTGCATCATTTGGGTTGCGGATGACAACCTCCTTGCCGTTTTTGCGGATCTGACCAGCTTCCGGTTGGTACAGGCCAAACAGCACGCTCATCAGCGTACTTTTGCCGGCGCCGTTCTCGCCCAGCAGGGCATGTACCTCGCCTTTGCGCAGCTGCAGGGTGATATCGTCGTTTGCCTTGATTCCAGGGAACTCCTTGGTAATGTGGAGCATTTCGATCACAAAATCCTCTGCCAATCTGCTCACTCTCCTTTCGTGTCGTTTCGACACCGATACTTCTTTAAGTTCCATTATACCTGATTTGCGGCAATTTGCACATGTCTTTTTTGCTTTTTGGCAGAAAGCACAGACAATAGTATTACTTTTGTACTCTTTTCACGAAGAGTACGCTGCATTTTTCCCGCATTACACCAATAGAAGACAGAAAAAAGCGGGACACCCCGTTACAGGATGCCCCGCTTTGAAAAGAACTATCGATCGTCCGCAGGCAGGCCTGCCGGACAACAGCTTACTGGATGTAGTTGACAGTGGTGAACTCGCTGACGGTGGGCTTGGTAGCGTCGTCGGAGCTGTTATCAACAGTGATCTCGCCGCTCTTGATCTTGCCCTTGACTTCCTCGTACTCGTCGGTGGTGAAGGACTCGAAGTTCCAGCTGTCTGCATCGGTGGGCAGGCCGATATAATCGCCGTCCTCCAGACCGAAGTTGCCATTGGAACCTGCGATGTCGCCCCAGCTGCCGGCATCGATATCAGCCAGAGCAGTGTTGACAGCCTCGGACAGGCCCTTCATAGCAGAGGTGATGAACGGGTTATAAGCGTAGGTGCCATCTGCAACGCCGTTTGCACCGATGTAGTTCTGGTCAACGTCAACGCCGATGACGTAGCCATTGTTCTTCAGAGCAGCCTCAACAGCGGAGGTGTAGATGCCGCCGCCGCAGGCAAAGACGACCTGAGTGCCGTTGGAGTACCAGCCCTCCATACGGGAGGTGATGTTTGCATCGCCGTAGAACTGGCCGCCATAGAAGTAGTTGATCTCGATGTTCTGACCCAGCTCAGCAGCAGCAGCGTCAGCGCCCTGCACGAAGCCGTAGCCGTAACGGATAACAGCGGGAACAGCCATGCCGCCCAGGAAGCCCAGCTTGGTCTTGCCGTCCTTTGCGATGGCGTAGCCTGCCAGATAGCCTGCCTGCTCCTCCTTGAAGGTGATGCAGTAGCAGTTAGCAGGGATAGCGTCGGTGCCGATATCGCCCTGAGTCACATCGATGGCGATGAACTTGACATCGGGATACTGGTCAGCAGCCCATGCCAGAGAAGCGCCGTACAGGTAGCCGACACAGACGATCACATCAGCGCCGTCGTTGACAGCCTGACGGATCATGGTCTCGCGGTCCTCATCGGAAGCGTCAGCCTCGGGAATGTAGTACTGGCAGTCATCGCCCATGTAGCCGGAAACAGCAGTCCAGCATGCCTGGTTGAAGCTCTCATCATCGATCGTGCCGGTATCGCAGGTCAGAGCGACCTTGACGATCTTCTCACCGCCCTCAGCAGCAGAGGAAGCAGTAGAAGCAGCAGCGGAAGAAGCGGTGCTGGTAGAAGAAGCGGAAGAACCGCCGCAAGCGGTCAGAGCAGCGGCAGCGGCAGCGGCACCAGCCACAGCCAGGAAATTACGACGAGAAATCATCATAATCAAACTCTCCTTTTATTTTTAATAAAATTGCGTCAAACAAATAAAATGCGCAGAACTGCACATTTACTGGCTCAAGTATAACGGCAAGCCGTGTCAGATGCAAGCAAATTCCGATTACAAAATCTTTACAATAATTTTGTAAGTTTTTATCAAAAGTAGTATTTATGCACAAATTTGCCGTAGTTCCGGCCATTTTCCGTGCACCCCCTGTGTTTTGCCTCACAATGCACGTATTGCCGTCACTTTATTGTCCTGCAGTGCACCTCTGCGTTTTTATCCCGTCACTTCACGGCACGGTTGCCCGCCACATTGGAGGGGCCAAAGCCGAAGGGCAGCAGTTCGTCCATGCTGCGCTCGATAAAGTCTTCCGGTGTCTTTGCCATGATAACGTTCAGTTCCGGCCCGCCGAATTCAAACAGAGCCTGGCGGCACACCCCGCAGGGAGAAGTGATCTGCTCGTTCACCTCGCCGCGGCGGCTGCCCACCACAGCAATGTCTGTGAACTCGGTCACACCCTCGGCCACCGCCTTGAACAGAGCCGTGCGCTCTGCACAGCTGGTGGGGGTAAAGGCAGCGTTCTCCACGTTGCAGCCGGTAAAAATGCGGCCATCCTTGGCGCGCAGGGCAGCGCCCACCATAAAATCGCTGTAGGGCACATAGGCTTTTTCCCGTGCAGCCAGTGCCATGCGGATGAGCTCCTTCTTTTCTTCCAGGGTCAGGTTTGTCATATCCGTCACTCCTTTTTTGGTTTTCAGGGGTCGAAAACAGCGCGGCAAGCCCTTTTGCAGGCAAACCGCGCTGAAATGCGTTTTTAACGCTTAGTATTCTGCACCCAGTGCTACCTTCATCATATCGGTAAAGCTCTTCTGGCGCTGTTCTGCCGTGGTGATTTCCGGCGAAACAAAGCTGTCGGAAATGGTCAGCAGGCAGGCAGCGTTCTTGCCCAGCACCTGTGCATTGGCAAACAGGGCAAAGCTCTCCATCTCCACGCACAGGCAGCCGCGCTCGTCGCGCAGCTTTTCCCAGTAGGTGGGCTTTGCATCGGAGGGCTGACGGTAGAACACATCCGAAGAGTGGATGTTTCCCTCGATGAGGGGGATGCCCTGCTTTGCGGCAGAAGCGCGCAGCTTGTCGTTCAGGCTCTGGCTGGGCAGCGTGATGTCCCCTTCAAAGCCGCTCTGCACACGGGCATAGTTGCTTTCACTCACAGCACCGGCGGCCAGCACCACGTCAAACAGCTTGGCCTTGTCGGTATAGCTGCCGGCAGAGCCAATGCGGACGATGTTCTCTACATCGTAGAACTTGAACAGCTCATAGGAATAAATGCCGATGGAAGGCATGCCCATGCCGCTGCCCATCACGCTGATGGGACGGCCCTCGTAAGTGCCGGTAAAGCCCAGCATGCCGCGCACGCCGGTCACCTGACGGACATCCTTGAGGAAGGTGTCCGCAATGAATTTTGCACGCAGAGGATCGCCCGGCATCAGGACGGTCTTTGCAAAATCGCCTTTTTCAGCACTGATGTGAGGGGTAGACATAAGATCATCTCTCCTTTTCTGTTACATAATACAGCAGATGGGCCTTCTCCGGAGAAAAAGCCCTCTGCAAACTTACCTTTACCTATACTTTCTGCGGTTGAACACATTCTGCGGCGCGATGTAGCTGCCGTTGCGGCGGATCTCAAAGTGGCAGTGGTTGCCGCTGGAGCGTCCGGTGCTGCCCACATAGCCGATCAGCTGGCCCTGCTTGACGGTCTGACCAGAGTGCACCGCCAGCGACAGACAGTGCGCATACACCGTGGTGTAGCCGCTGCCGTGGCTGATGATGATGGAGTAGCCATAACCCGTACCGGCACCGGCCTTGTTGTAGCCGGCCTTGGTCACGGTGCCGCCCGCCGATGCGTAGATGGGCGTACCGGCAGCCGCACAGATATCCACACCCTTGTGGCTGCCGCCGTACCAGCGTGAGCAGTCGCGATAGCCGGGCACCGGCCAGATGAACTGACCGCTGCCGGTGATGTAGCTGGTGCTGCTGGTCACCTTTTTGGTGCCCTTCACGATTTTTTCCGTGACAGGCTCCTGCACCACTTCCGTGCTCAGGATCTTCTGGGAAAGCTGGATGCCATCGGTGTTATAAACACGCTGCGCCGTGATCTGACGCAGGCCGTTCACACCGTTCTGCACCGTTTTCTTGGTACCCACCGTGTACTCGTTGGAGGTGGTGGTCTCGGTGGTATAGGGGATCTCCTCCTGCCAGGTCTCCACCTTGGTGATGCGCACTTCCAGCGTAGCTTCCTGCTTGGTCACGATCAGCTCATCACCGGCCTGAATGTTAGATTTCTCGTTCAGGGGCGCGCCCTTGAAATTGGTATTCAGTTCGCACAGCTCACGGAAGGTGAGGTCGTTTTTCTGGGCGATGCTCCATAGCGTGTCGCCTGCGCCCACTGTGTAGATCTTTTCCTGCTGCTGCACACCGGAAAGTTCCTTTTCCACATCCGCTTCGTCCTGAAAGCTGTCGTTGAAGTAGATGCCGTTTTCCAGCGTAACTTCCTTGTTGAAGCCCACGGTCACGTTGGAGTTCTCAGGGTCCTCATAGGGTTCCAGCAGGCTGCTCAGGTAGCTCTGCAGGCTGACACCATCGCTGCACACTGCGGTCAGCTCACCATCCAGATACAGGGCCGTGCCCTCGCTGATCTCGTCGCTGGCGCTCTTCAGGATCGCGTCCGCCATCTCGTTTTCATCCATGGTCTTGTGGGCCACGGTAACGGTATAGGTAGGCTCCACGGTCCACTTTGCATGGTCGGTGTCTGCGTAGTTGATACGCTCCTGCACCGCCTCACGGGCCGAGTTGAACACATCCTCATTGGCCACATAGCCGACGGTCTGGCCGTTCACCTGCACCTCCAGCGCATAAGGCTGGCGGACGGTATGGTTGAACACGGTCACCATAACAGCCAGTGCGCACACCGGCAGCACATACATGGCCATGCGCGGCAGTGTTTTCAGGTTGCGGCGCACACCGCTGGCCAGATAATGTACGCTGGCTTTGCAGGCTGCGGCAAAGCCTTTTTCTTTCCGCACCCGTTGGGCGTGCACCAGCAGCGAACCGCAGCCCCGGAAGAACAGCCAGATCGGGCCGAACAGGTCCCGGAACATCTGCGCTGCCCCCGGGAACGCCATTGCCGCAGCATTTGCCAGCAGTGTCGTAAATGCCTGCCACAGCCACAGCCAGCCGCTGCGCAGGCCGCGCCCAACGCGGACGAATCCATACTCTGTAGAATAGCCCAGTGCATACAGCGTCTCCCCGATGACTGGCACGGCAGAATTCTGGGCAAGCTTTCTGCCAAAATCATTCACATGATTCTGGGTTTTACGGCGCAGCCGGTGCCGGTGCAAAAGCCCCATGCATTGCAGCTGTGCCCAAAGGGAGCGCAGCCTCTGGCCGCGTTTCGGTTTTACCGGTGAAGCGGGCTGCTGCTCCTTTGTCTTGTCTTCGATCAAAAGGTTTTTCTCCTTCCTTGCCGCCAATGCACACACGGTGCCGGGATAAGACGGCGGCGGTCTTGGGCGCACATGCCCTTTCCAGCAGGCTCATGCACACAACATTCTTATTTTATTATACACCCTGCCGTCTTTGAAACAAGCATTGTCACAAAATTTGGGTGGTTCTTTCACTTACTTTTCACCAAAAAGCTGTTTCATATCCTGTGGCAGCGGGCTTTCCGCCGCAGCAGTCTTCCAGTTATTTCCATTTGCCGGGCATTCCACCCGGATTCCGCCCTCAACCGGGGTGTACACCGGCACCCGGAAGCTCTGCCTTGCACAGTGCAGCGCCTGCCGCCCAATGCGCTCCCGGCTCCCGCCGTAAAGGTCATCCCCAGCCAGCGGGTGGCCGATGGACGCAAAATGCACCCGGATCTGATGGGTGCGGCCCGTTACCGGCACACAGGCTGCAAGGCTCAGGCCGTTTTCTGCTTTTAATATGGTATACTCGGTGCGGCTTGGCTTGCCGTCCGGGGTCACGCAGCGGCCAATGATGCTCTCCGCCTGGCGGCCAATGGGCGCGTCGATCACGCCCGGACCCAGCGGCAGCTCTCCCTCCACAACGGCATAGTAGAGTTTTTCCACATTCCGGGCCAGCAGCGGCGCAGCATAGGCGTGCTTTGCAGCCAGAACAAGGCCGCTGGTATCCTTATCGATGCGGTTCACCGGGCGGAACACCGGGCTGATGCCCTGCTGCGCAGCCCATGCCGCATACCCGTTGGCAAGGGTATCGTAGGGATAGTTCAGGGTGGGGTGCACGGCCAGATGCGGCGGCTTTTCCAGCACCACTGCAAAGGCATCCTCATAGACCACGTTTACCGGGATCTCCGGCTGCGGGGCCACGCCTTCCCCTTCCGGCGGCAGCTCAAAGCTGACCGTCTGCCCCGGGTACACCCTGCGGTTGGCAAGGACAGGCTCTCCATCCGCAAAAAAGCCGCTGCCCCGGAACTTGACTGCACGGGCAAGGTCGGTAGAAATGGCACACTGGCGCAGAAAATTGCGCAAAAGCACTCCGTTTTGGGTCTGCGGCGTATCGGGCACCGTAAAAAACAGCCGCATATGCACCCACCTCCTGCGCAAAAAAACATAAAAATACATAAGATATTATATCAAAAAAGGCTTCTACTTGCAAATCCTGCTTTTTTATGGTATCATGAGGAGCGGAAAACGAGTGGAACATACGGCGGCGGGGCGGCTTTGACCGCTCTGAGGAAAGTCCGGGCCTCACAGAGCACGGTAACTGCTAACGGCAGCCGAGGGTGACCTTAGGGAAAGTGCAACAGAAAACAAACCGCCGCAGCAATGCGGTAAGGATGAAACGGCGAGGTAAGAGCTCACCAGCGCATGGGTGACCATGCGGCTTTGTAAACCCTACCGGAAGCAACGCCTATATGGGACGTACAGCGCTGCTCGCGTGTCCCGAAGGCGGCACGAACCTGTCAGCAATGGCAGGTCTAGACAGATCGTCGTTTAATACAGAACCCGGCTTACGGTCTATCTCGTTTTCCATTTTTCAGTCTTTGATTCCCGCACATTTTTGTGTGGGATTTTTTATTTTTTGTCTTGCCTGCTTTCTCCGTCGGGCAGTGCGAGATGGAGAGAGCGCGGCTGTTTTGTTTTTGTCATTGTTCTTTTACTTCCCGTTTGGGTCTGTTTGTGGTATACTATGTGCACTGCAGGAAATTGCAGTCAACTAAGAAAGACAGGATGTGAAATCCTCCGATGAAAGATGGTTTTTTGAAAGCAGCCGCCCTTTCTCCCGCACTGCGGGTGGCCGACTGCGCCTATAACGTCCGGCAGATCACCGAGGCTCTGCGCAAAGCCGCAGCCCGCGGCGTAAAGCTGGCCGTGTTTCCCGAGTTCTGCCTGACCGGCTATACCTGCGGCGACCTGTTTCTGCAGCGCACGCTGCAGACCGGTGCACTGGATGCCCTGAGCACCCTGCTTGATGAAACAAAAGCACTGGACGTTGTCACGCTGGTGGGCCTGCCGCTGCTGGTGCACGGCAAGCTGTACAACTGCGCCGCCGTGCTATGCCATGGCCGCATTCTGGGTCTTGTGCCCAAGACCTATCTGCCCAACTACGGCGAGTTCTACGAGAAGCGCCAGTTCACCCCGGGCAGCACCGAGGTGGAGCTGGTGGAGGTGTGTGGTCAGCAGGTGCCCTTTGGCACCTCCCTGCTGTTCCGCTGCCGCCAGATGCCCAGCTTTGTGCTGGGTGTGGAGATCTGCGAGGATCTGTGGAGCGCCCTGCCGCCCTCCACCTTCCACGCGCTGGCCGGTGCGACCGTGATCGCAAATCTTTCCGCCAGCGATGAGACCGTCGGCAAGGCCGAGTACCGCCGGGCGCTGGTGTCCAACCAGTCTGCCCGCCTGCTGTGCGGCTACCTGTATGCTTCCGCCGGGCACGGTGAGAGCACGCAGGACATGGTGTTCGCCGGCCACGACCTGATCGCCGAGAACGGCACCATCCTCTCTGAGAACGCTCCCTTTGACGGCGGCTGTGCCGAGACCGAGATCGACTGCCAGCGCATGGAAGCCGAGCGTGCCCGCAACACCAGTTTTGAGCTGAGCGGCGAGGGCTACCAGACCGTGGAGTTCGATCTGGAACCGGCAGAGACCACGCTGACCCGCTGGATTGACCCCGCACCCTTTGTGCCCGGCGACCCCAAGCGCCGCGCCGAGCGCTGTGAGCTGATTCTGAAAATGCAGGCCGACGGCCTTGCAAAGCGGCTGGAACACGCCCACGCAAAAACCGCCGTTATCGGCATTTCCGGCGGCTTGGACAGCTGTCTTGCGCTGCTGGTGGCCGTGCGTGCCATGAAGCAGCTGGGCCGCCCCGCCCGGGATGTGCTGGCTGTGACCATGCCCTGCTTTGGCACCACGAAGCGCACCCGCAGCAACGCAGAGATCCTGTGCGATGAGCTGCAGGTTTCCTTTAAAGAGATCGATATCGCCAACACCGTGCACAGCCATTTTGCGGACATCGGTCAGGACGAGAGCGTGCTGGATGTCACCTTTGAAAACGGTCAGGCCCGCGTGCGCACGCTGGAGCTGATGGACACCGCCAACCGCACCGGCGGTCTCGTGGTGGGCACCGGCGACCTTTCGGAGCTGGCGCTGGGCTGGGCCACCTACAACGGCGACCACATGAGCATGTACGGTGTGAACGCCGGTGTGCCCAAAACGCTGGTGCGCCACCTTGTGCGCTACGAAGCCGACATTGCCGCCACCGATGCTCTGCGCACGGTGCTGCTGGATATTCTGGATACGCCCGTCTCCCCGGAGCTGCTGCCTGCCAAGGACGGCGAGATCGCGCAGAAGACCGAGGACCTTGTGGGACCCTACGAGCTGCACGATTTCTACCTGTATCAGGTGCTGCGCTTCGGCTTTGGCCCGGCCAAGATCTTCCGGCTGGCAAAGACTGCATTCGCAGGCCGGCCGGAGTACCCGGACAGTGTGCTGTACAAGTGGCTGCGCAACTTCTACTGGCGATTCTTTGCCCAGCAGTTCAAGCGCAGCTGCCTGCCCGACGGCCCCAAGGTGGGCAGCGTGACCCTTTCGCCCCGCGGCGACTGGCGGATGCCCAGCGATGCCTGTGCCGCACTGTGGCTGGCCGAGCTGGAACAATTACAGATCAAGGATTAACGCATGAAAAACAAAAAGCTGCTTACCAATCTTCTCTTTGCCGTGGTCATTCTGGCCATTGCCGCTGTGCTGCTGGTGGTGCGCCGCGTGCACGCTTCCGGCTCCGGGCTGCGGGCCGAGCTGATCTACGGCGACAACAACACCACCATGAACCTGCCGCTGGACGTGGATGAGACCTATGATGTGGACACCGGTTACTATACCGTCCACATTCAGATCAAGGACGGTGCAGCCCGGTTCGTGGATTCGCCCTGCCCGGATCACATCTGTGAAGGCTTTGGCTGGCTTTCCAACGAAGATCAGACCGCCACCTGCCTTCCGGCCCGTGCAGTGCTGACCATTGTACCTGTTTCCTGACAAAAAGGAGTGGTTTTGAATGATGGATGAAAACGATCGTTCCCACGAAGATTACCGTTCTCTGCGGCACATCAGCCGCAAGGAAGGCTCTGAGGATACTGCGCCCATCGAGGTAGACAGCTCGGCGTTTTTTTCCGAGCTGCCGCCGGAACAGCCCAGCACACCGCCTCCGGCCCAGCCTCCCCAGAAGCCGCCGCGCAGCGGCCACAACACACCCGTACCGCCCAAGGCCCATCCGCCCGTGGATGGAGCCGTGGCAGTACCTTCCAAGTGGGGGAAAATTTTGCTGATCTTACAAGGTATTTTAAGCATTCTGGCACTGGTGCAGCTGTGGCGCACCCAGATGCTGCCGGTGCTGTATCTGGTCATTCTGGCCGCGCTGCTGGCGCTTTTGTGGCTGCTGGTAAAGCGCTGTCAGGAGTACAATGTTCCCGGCAAGGTGGCCCGGGTATTTTCGGTGTTCCTGTGCGCTGCCATGGCGCTGGGCTGCTTCTGGGCCCAGCAGGGCCTTTCTGCCCTGGGCAGCATGACCTCTGGCCTGCTCACCGGTGCCGAGGCCAACAAGATCACCAAGGAGCCGTTTGTGATCTACCTCAGCGGCGTGGACACCCGCGGCGAGCTGACCGAAAATGCCCGCAGCGACGTGAATATCCTTGCTGCCGTGAACCCTGTCACCAAGAGGGTGGCCCTGATCAACACCCCGCGCGACTACTACGTAGACCTTGCCGGCACTGACAGCAAGGATAAACTGACTCACGCCGGTCTGTACGGCGTGGAAACCAGCATGGCCACACTGGGCAATCTGTACGGCGTCAATGTGGACCATTACATCCGCATCAACTTTGCGGGCTTCATCAGCATCATCGATGCGCTGGGCGGCGTGGATGTCTACTCCGATCAGGCGTTCACCTCGGTGGGCAGCCCCGGCTACTATGACCCCACCACCTTTGTGGAGGGCTGGAACCATCTGGACGGCAAGGCCGCTCTGGCCTTTGCCCGTGAGCGTCACGCCTTTGCATCCGGCGATATCCAGCGCGGCATCAACCAGATGAAGGTGATCGATGCCATGCTGAACAAGATCAAGTCCCCTGCCCTGCTGATGGGCTTTTCCAAGATCATGGATGCCGCAGCCGACTGCTTCGTCACCAGCTTTTCGCAGGATCAGATCAGTGCGCTGGTGCGGATGCAGCTGAGCGACTTTGCCGAGTGGGATATTGAAAGCTATACCGTCACCGGCACAAGCTCCAGCAGCACCAAGTGCTACTCTGCCAAGGGACAGAAGCTCTACGTCATGAAACCGGACGATGCTTCTGTGAGCAAGGCTAGGGAAATGATCGCGTCCGTGCTGGGCGGTGAGGGCACCGTTGCCGACACCACCCAGAAGCCGGAAAAGACCGATGTGTTCACCCCCACCACCGACCCGAACGCTGCCGTTTCGGAGGTGCCTGCGGAGAGCGTTCCCGAGGAAGTGCCCGCCGACAGCCTGCCGGAAGAGACCGTCCCGGCTGACCAGCCTGCAGAGCAGCCTGCCGACACCCAGCCGCAGGAGCCGGAAGCTCCCGCCGAGGGCGAGACCGGCAGCGGTGATACGGCCGGAGAAGCACCGTCCATCTCCCTGCCCACACAGGAAGAGGTGGAACAGGCTGCATCGTCCATCTACAATGCGGCTTCCTCCATCTGGGGTGCCATTCAGGATGCTGCTTCGCAGCAGAACGACGCGGCCTGACGATTTGAAATGTCCTCCGCACAAGCTCCGGACTCTATCGCGGAAATATTATTTTATTTGCAAAACAGGAAACAACTGCGGTCGTTTCCTGTTTTGCTTTTTCACCAGAAAGTCCGTGCCGATAAACTGCATAAAAATGCCGCCTGCATCTTGAACCAATGCAGGCGGCTTTCTCATTCTATAAAATCATTATGCCTTGATCTCGTTCCAGACGCTCTTGCCATCCAGACTGGAAGCATCCACATCAAGATACTCGCAGATGGTCTGGGCGATGGTGCCAAAGCACAGACGGGTGCCAAGGTCAACGCCAGGCTTCACGCCCTTGCCGCAGATCAGGTACGGCACATACTCGCGGGTGTGGTCGGTGGTCTTGGTATAGGACGGGTCGCAGCCATGGTCAGCGGTGATCATGAGGAGATCGCCCTCCCGCATTCCGGGGATGAAGTCGGCCACGAACTTGTCAAACTCGGTGGCAGCGGCGGCATAGCCTGCTACATCGCGGCGGTGGCCGTAGAGCATATCGAAGTCCACCAGATTCACAAAGGCAAGGCCCTCAAAGTCGCGGGTCTGCAGGGCCTTGGTAAAGGCGATGCCATTGGTGTTGCCAGTGGTTTTGATCTTCTCGGTCACACCCTCACCGTCGAAGATGTCAAAGATCTTACCAACAGCGATCACATCCCTGCCAGCATCTTTCAGCAGATCCAGCATGGTAGCGCGAGGCGGCTTGAGGCTCAGGTCGTGGCGATTGGTGGTGCGGTAGAAGGTATCCGCAGTGTGGCCCAGGAAGGGGCGTGCGATCACGCGGCCCACGCCGTACTCGCCCTTGAGCATCTCGCGGGCGATCTCGCAGTAGCGGTACAGCTCATGCACCGGCACCAGCTCTTCGTTGGCGGCCACCTGAAATACACTGTCGGCACTGGTGTAGACGATAAGGGCGTTTTCTTTCATGGCCTGCTCGCCGTAATCCTTCAGCACCTGCGTGCCGGAGTAAGGCTTGTTGCACAGCACCTTGTGGCCGGTCTTTTCCTCAAACTCGTGGATCAGCTCATCCGGGAAGCCGTTCGGGAAGGTGGGCAGCGGCTTGGGGCTTACCACACCGGCGATCTCCCAGTGACCAATGGTGGTATCCTTGCCCATGCTCTGCTCCTGCAGGCGGGCAAAGGAGCCGATGGGCGCTGCGGTCTTTTCGCCTGCGGTCACACCATCAATGTTGAACATGCCCATCTTTTGCAGGTTGGGGCAGTTGAAGTTGGGGTGTTTTGCAATGGCACCCAGGGTGTTGGTGCCCTCGTCGCCAAACGCTGCGGCATCCGGCTCTGCGCCAATGCCAAAGCTGTCGAGGACGATCAGAAAAACACGCTTTTCCATATCGTTTTTTCTCCATTTCTTCCGGGGACCTGCCCCGGATAAGTGATACTATCTTTACTTATCATTATAAGCAAATCCTGTGCCGGATGCAAGCGTTTTTGCTGTGCTGCAAATATCCGTCATTTTCACCAAAATGTTCGTCATTTTGTTCACGAATTGACCGGGCGTTTTTTCATTTTTAAACGTAAATGCGTCATTCCGTGGCAAAGATTTCTTGACCGCCTAAAAAATTCAGCCACAGCGCAAAGTTTTCCTTGCCCTATTGTATCCCAGCGGATATAATAATAGGTGGAAAAGTTTTGAACCACAGGATTTTTCCGCTTTTGTACCACAGCACGGGATTTTTCCCGTTGGCCACGTGCAGCTGTCTGTATGACAGCGGACAGCCTGCCGCAAAATAGAGAATGTGAAGTTGTAGTTGGAGGTAGTAAAAGTATATGAGAAAAACAAAGATCATCTGCACTCTGGGCCCGTCCACCGATCAGGAAGGCGTTCTGCGCGAGCTGGTCGCCAACGGCATGAATGTTGCCCGTTTTAATTTTTCCCACGGCTCTCACGAGGAGCATCTGGGCCGCTTTGAAAAGCTGAAGGCCATTCGTGAAGAGCTGGGCAAGCCGGTCGCTGCCCTGCTGGACACCAAGGGCCCCGAGATCCGCCTGAAGGACTTCAAGAACGGCACTGAAATGCTGGAAGCCGGCCAGACCTTCACCCTGACCACCCGCGAGGTGGAAGGCACCAAGGAGATCTGCTCCATCACCTATAAGGACCTGCCGCAGGATGTGCAGCCCGGCGGCACCATCATGCTGGACGACGGCCTGATCAAGCTGCAGATCATCACCGTGAACGACACCGACATCGTGTGCAAGGTGCTGAACAACGGCAAGATCAAGAACAAGAAGGGTGTCAATGTGCCCGGCGTGCATCTGTCCATGCCGTATATGAGCCAGCGCGACCGCGACGATATCATCTTTGGCGCACAGCAGGGCTTTGACTTCATCGCTGCTTCCTTCGTGCGCACCGCGCAGGATGTGTACGATATCCGCAACCTGCTCAACGAGTATGATTCCGATATCCGCATCATCGCCAAGATCGAGAACCGTGAGGGCGTGAACAACATCGACAGCATTCTGGCTGCAGCCGATGCTGTCATGGTGGCCCGCGGCGATCTGGGCGTTGAGATCGACTTTACCGAGCTGCCCGGCATTCAGAAGAATATCATCGAGCGCTCCTTCTCCTTTGGCAAGCCCATCGTCACCGCTACCCAGATGCTGGACAGCATGATCGTGAACCCCCGCCCCACCCGTGCCGAGATCTCTGACGTGGCAAATGCCATCTACGACGGCACCTCTGCCATCATGCTTTCCGGCGAGACTGCTGCCGGTGCTTATCCGGTGGATGCTCTCAAGACCATGTCTGCCATTGCTGAGCGCACCGAGCAGGAGAACCACGCCCGCTTTGTTCCCCTCACCGAGAACACCGGCAAGATCAGCGTGAGCGATGCAACTGCACACGCTGCCTGCCTGACCGCCAAGGACGTGAACGCCGCCGCCATCGTTACGGTGTCCGAGTCCGGCAACACCGCCCGTCTGCTGAGCAAGTACCGCCCGGAGCAGCCCATCATCGCCTGCGTGATGAAGGAGCAGGTGCAGCGTCAGCTGGCTCTGAGCTGGGGCATCACCCCGCTGATGATGCCTCTGGCACACAGCACCGATGAGCTGATCGAGATGTCCACCTCTCTGGCCAAGGAGAACGGCTACCTGCACAACGGTGAGCTGGCCGTTGTGACCGCAGGCGTGCCTGTGGGCGTGTCCGGCACCACCAACATGATCAAGATCCACATGGTAGGCAACTGTCTGGCTACCGGTGTGGGCGTTGGCCGCGAGAATGCCGACGTGACCAGCGCCACCGGCAAGGCCTGCGTCTGCCGCACGCTGGAAGAGGTACGTGCAAAGTTCAAGCCCGGCATGGTGCTGGTGGTGCCCTCCACCAGCAACGAAATGCTGAGTTACGTGCGTGATGCCGCCGCTCTGGTGGTGGAAGAGCCGGGCCTGAACAGCCATGCCGCCATTGCCGGCAAGGCCCTGCTCAAGCCTACCGTTGTGGGTGCCGCCGGTGCTACCAGCCACATCCGTGACGGCCTGATGATCGCTGTAGACTGCGCTCACGGCAGCGTGCAGCGCCTGCAGGCATAAGCCAAAGGAGAAGATCATGGAACGCATTGCAAGCTTCTGTGTTGACCATACCAAACTGGACCGCGGCATGTATCTGAGCCGTCAGGACGGCGATGTTCTCACATGGGACATCCGCATGAAAAGGCCCAATCACGGCGATTACCTGTCCACCGGTGCCGCCCACACGCTGGAGCATCTGTTTGCCACCTATGCACGCAACAGCGCCTTTCAGGACAGCGTGATCTACGTTGGCCCCATGGGCTGCCGCACCGGTTTCTATCTGCTCACCCGCGGCCTGACTCCCGCCGAGGCACTGGAGCTGACGGTGGAATCCTTCCGCTTCATGGCAGGCTTTGAGGGCGCTGTGCCCGGGGCCAGCGAAGTGGAGTGCGGCAACTACCGCGATATGGATCTGCCCGCCGCCAAGGCCGAGGCCGCTGCCATGCTGCCGGTGCTGGAAGCACTGACCGGCGACGAGCTGCATTACTAAGCTATCTTCACCCTTCAAATTCATCATCATAAAAAAGCGCTCTCCCACCGGGTTTCCGTTGGGAGAGCGCTTTCGTTTTAGTTGTTCTTGATCGCATCCAGTGCCTGCCGTGCAGCACGGATGTTTTCTTCACCCGTCTGCCATACCTCAAACTCTGAAAAGCCCGGCAGCCCCATGGGCACACCCTCGCGGCGGAAGGTCATGCGGCTTTGCAGCACCTGCTTGCCGGAAAGGTGGAACGCATGTGCCCCGGTCTGTGCGGCCAGTGCCGGGATGTTTTGTGCCGTGACACCGGCACCTACCAGAATTTCCACGCTGTCCCCTGCCCGCTCCACCAGTCGGCCGAGAAGCTCCGCTCCCTCTGGGGCACTCGCCGCCTGACCGCTGGTGAGGATGGTACAAAGGCCCATGCTCCGGACCGTTTCCAGTGCCGCAAAGGGGTCGGCGCTGACATCAAAGGCACGGTGCAGGGTACACGCCACCGGGCGGCCTGCCTTTTCCGCTGCCCTGCGCGCCGCCGCATAAATGGGCCGCATGGCATCCGCATTCAGCTGCCCTTCCGGGGTCAGCACACCGGTCACGATACCATCCGCCCCGGCCTCCACCAGCTCTGCGGCCAGCTGTTCCATCTGGGCAAGCTCGTAGCTGTCGTAACAGAAGTCTCCGAACCGGGGCCGCAGCAGAGCGCGCACCGGCAGGCCGGTCTCCGCCTTGACCTGACGCACCAGCGCAAGGCTGGGCGTTGTACCGCCCACGATCAGGTCGGCACACAGTTCCAGCCTGCTGGCACCGCCGCGTTTTGCTGCCAGTGCACTGGCAGTGCTGTCCACACATACTTCCAGAACGGAACGCATTTCAATTCCTCCCTTTTTGCCGGGCTTTGAACCCGGCATTCTGGTTTATTCTACCACGTTTTTCCGTTTTATAAAACCCTGTGGCAGCAAAAAGCTGCGGCCCGGGTCTTATCCCTGCCGCAGCCTTTGTTGTTTTTTTCAGATCAGACCCAGCGCCTTGAACTCCTTTGCAATGCCGTCCTCGTATACCGAGGGAGCAATGCGGTCGCACCGCTTTTTCAGGTTTTCGGAGCCATTGGCCATGCACACACTGATGCCGACAACATCGGTCATCTGCAGGTCATTATCGCTGTCACCAAAGCCGATGGTATCTGCCAGCGTGCAGCCCAGATGGTCACAGATTGCCTTGATGCCGGTGCCCTTATCAAATTTGCGGTTGATGAGCTCACCATTCACAAAGCCATCGGTCAGGCGGTCCAGCTTGCTTTCGCAGAACACGAACTGGTCGGCATAGAGCTGCTTTGCCTCGGCAAGGTCGCTCTCGTGGTTGGCAATGAACACGATCTTATACAGCGGTTCCCCTTTGTAATCGGAAAGCGGCAGGATGGACATGCCCTCTTCCATGGCTTTGCGCCAGCGTTCTGCTTCGCTGTTCAGCGGTGCATCGTTTTTTTTGTGGATAAATTTCCACCTCTCAGTCATCTTGCTTCCGCCAAAGGTGGCATCCCGGGCTTCCAGTGTGCACTCCACGCCATTGCGTTCCAGCGCCGCGCGCACGCCTTCAGCCTGCTGCGGCTCCATGGGGATATCCACCAGAGTCTTGCCATCGCACAGCACATAGCCGCCGGCGCTGCACACTGCGCCCGCAAAGCAGTCGTGCCGCAGCAGCGGTTCGGTCATGCGGTGGTTGCGGCCGGTGCACAAAAACAGCTTGTGTCCGTTTGCTCTGGCGCGATCCAGTGCAGCCAGAGTGCTTTCCGGGATGAGCATATCACCCGGCGGCAGCAGCGTGCCGTCAATATCCAGAAAAATCAGCTTACGACCCATACTTTTATCCTTTATCATCAAAGGGAGCCTCGCTCCACGATCTGATAGCCCAGCGTCACCTGACGCACAGGCCCACTGCTCCCATTTTCTTCCAGCATCTGCAGCAGGATCCGGGCAGCCTCCTGCCCCACCTGCTTCTGGTAAAAGCGCACCGTGGCCAGCCCCGGTTCCATCATGCTGCCAGCCCAGCTGTCGCCAACGCCTGCAAGACCCACATCCTGCCCCACATGCCGTCCTGCTTCCCGCAGGGCACGCATGGCACCAAAGGCCACCGTGTCAGTCACGCAGACCACACCGTCCAGATCCGGGCAGCGCACCAGCAGTTCCTGCATGCAGCGCTGGCCCTCCTCCATGGTAAAGGCGTTACAGCAGATGCGGGGCATCTGTTCGCCGTTCAGTCCGGCAGCGTTCAGCGCATCCTGCACGCCCTCACGGCGCTGCACGCCGGTGGCATCGTCCCGCTCTGTACCGCCAATATAAACGATCCTTTTGCGGCCATGGTCCAGCATCCGCTGGGCAAGTTCCCGGGCTGCAGTGCGGTCGTCGTTGTACACGCAGGCCACATCCTGAAAACGCTGGCCTGTTACCACCACCGGCACACGGCAGTTTTTCAGCGCCTGCGCCAGCTGAGGAGTATAATAGCTGCCCAGCAGGATGATGCCCGCCACGTGGTTGCGCTGCATGGCAGTCAGATAGCCCAATTCCCGCTGGGCGTCCAGCTCGGTGTTTCCCAGCAGCATCAGATAGCTCTTTGCATCCAGCTCACTGGCAATGCCTGCCGTGATCTGCCCCACCGACTGGGAACCGATGCTGGGAGCGATCACCCCCACCTGATTCACTTTTCCGGTGCGCAGAGTCTGGGCGGCGGTATCCGGGCGGTAGCCGGTCTTTTCCACTACCTCGTGGATGGCAGCCCTCTTCTGTTCGCTCAGGGGGCCTCCGTTCAGGTAGCGGCTGACCGCCGCACTGGATACACCCGCCATTTTTGCAATATCACTGATGGTCATTTGCAGTACTTCTCTCTTTTGGGATGCATTGTTATGTGTAAACGTTTTCATGCTTATTATAAACCGCTTTCACCCATCCCGCAAGATGCGCTTTTCCCGGTTTATTCCGAACGCATTTTTGTTTTTCTGGCAACTGTGTACAAAAGACGGCTTTTTTCTGAGAAGCAGGGCATTACAGGCGGTCAGGCTGCGCCCATGCTCCATGCACGCACGGCAAGCCCCAGCAGCAGGACCACCAGCAGAACGATGAACACGGTTTTATTGCCAGTTCTTCTCTGTTTCTTTTTGCGGCCTGCCGTGCTGCGGCTTTTGGCCGAGCTGCTGCGCGCTGTGGTGCTTCTGCTGCCGGAGGAACGGCTGCCGGCCGTTTTGCGGCTCTGGGCGCTGCGGTTCTGGCCCTGCTTTGTGCTCTGGCGGGCTGGCTCGTGCGCAGCCGTTTTTTCTTCCGGCGCACGGCTGGATGCGATCGGCTCCTTTGCGCCGCAGCGTGCCAGATAATTTTCTGCATCGCGGTAATAGCGGGCAAGCTCATTCTCGCGGAAAGCCGTGCCCACATAGCCGTCTTCCAAGCTCTCCACCGCCTCGTTGAACAGGATCGCCGCCTGAGCGGCATCGGTGTGATCGGTGGCGTGGGCGGCTTCGTTGCGGGCGGTGCGCACAGCATTGCAGGCGCGGCGGGCCGCACCCGGATTGCTGGTATTGCCCAGCAGGTCCAGCGGTTTGGCGGCATCCTTTTCCGGGTCCAGCAGAACCCGCATACAAATGGTGGTATCCAGCTGCTGCCAGCTGTTTTTGCCGGAAAGATCCGGCATACGGTCGTAGTAGTCCGGGCTTTCCTGCTGGCGCTGTGCAACGTGATCCAGCAATGCACCCAAGCTGTGCGCACCGGGTTTGTGCTCCCAGTGCCAGCGCAGCAGGCGGCGGCTGATCTCATCGCAGGCAGTCTTGATCTCAAAGGCAGCCTGTAAGGCTTCTTCCGGCATAATGGTTCTCCCTTCTTCTGGCATACAAAAAAGCGGAGAAGGCATACCGCCCTCTCCGCTGCTGTTTGTGTTACAGCACGAACTGGTAATACACGAAGCCGCACAGTGCCACTGCTGCACAGACAATGGCAGTGATGGGCGGCACCCAGCGGATCAGCGCTTCGGCCACGCTGTCGCGCTCGTCCTCGTATTCTTCCTCGTCGTCATAGGCAGGCTCCGGCTGCTGAGATATCGGCTGTGCACGGCGGGCTGCAGCAGGCATCACACGGGTGCCTTCGTCCGCAGCTGCATGAGATGCCCTGCCCGGGAACTGTGCCCGCATTCCGGCATCCATCACACGGGTCTGCTCTGCAGCAGGTTCTTCCGGCTGTGGTTCTGCTTCACGGCACGGTGCACCCATGATCCGGGTCGGCTCCTCCTGCACGGGCGCTGCGCCCATAATGCGGGTAGGCTCTTCAGCCTGCGGGGCAAGAGGCGTTTCCAGTTCCGGCTCGGTCTGGGCAGGCTGTTCCGGCTGCAGCAGGGTGTTCAGCGCGTTCTGCAGCAGGATGCGGTCGCAGCCGCACTCCGAGCAGTACACGGTATCCTCCTCCTTCGGGTGGAAGGCACCGCAGGCGCAGTACCAGCCATTTTCAAACACCTGCGGCTGATACTTCAGCTCCGGGCGGTTCATGCGGGTCTCCAGCGCCTTTTCCAGCTCAGCAGACAGGCGCTTGGGGGCAGGCAGGCGCACGCGCTTGATGCCGTCCAGATGCACCACCCGCTTGCCGTTGTACACGTTGCACAGCGAAACATCCACGCTGGTGATGGCCTTTGCGGTAACGAACACCGCATCGTCCATGCCAAACAGTTCGCCAGGCTTTACTTCCAAGTCACGGTACTCGAACCGGTCCTCGCACAGGATCACGCCGTCCACGCCCTTGCACTTGAAGTGGATCTCCAGCGCGGTCAGGGTCACCTTGGAAATATTCTTGAAGGTCAGGCAGACCGCGTGCTCCCCGCTGACATCACCCTTGAGCAGCTCCACGCAGACGAACTGCACCGGGCTGCCGGGGGTGTAATAGTTTGCGCGGGTCCGTGCGACCGGGTTAAAATTTTCCTCCACGACACTCGCTCCTTTCCGTTTGGATCAAATCAGTTCTGCGGATCCTGTGCATCCGGCGTTTCCGGTGCAGCGGTCTCCGGCAGCGGCTGGGCCGTTTCGGCCTGTTCGGCAGGCTCAGCGGTCTCTGCAGATTCAGCAGTTTCGGCCTGCTGAGCAGTCTCTGCAGGGGCAGCCTGCACGGTCTGAGCAGGCTGTTCCGGCTTCGGCTCATCGCCTTCACGCGGGGGCAGTGTACCGCCCGCCATAATGATGTTGAACTCCTGCTCGTTGAGCTTCTCGCGTTCCATCAGGGCCTGTGCCAGCGCGTGCAGCTGATCGATGTGCTCGGTCAGGGTGCGGCGGCAGGTCTCGTAGGCTTCATCGATGATATCCCGCATCTCGCCGTCGATCTCGGCAGCGGTGGTCTCGCTGTAGCCCTTGCCCTGACCCAGATCGCGGCCCAGGAAGGTCTCCTCCTGCGAGGTACCGTACACCACAGGGCCAAGCCGCTCCGAGAAGCCGTACTTGGTAATCATCTGGCGGGCAATGTTGGTGGCCTGCTGCAGATCATTGGAAGCACCGGTGGAGATATCCTCCAGGATCAGCTGTTCGGCCACGCGGCCGCCCAGACTGGAAACGATATCCTCGAACATTTCGCCCTTTGTCACGTAGCTGCGGTCTTTCTCGGGCAGGTACATGGTGTAGCCGCCAGCCTGACCACGCGGGATAATGGTGATCTCGTGCACACGGGGATGATGCTTGCAGTAGAAGCCCGCCACAGCGTGGCCTGCCTCATGGTAAGCAGTCAGCTTCTTTTCCTCCGGGGTCACAACGCGGCTCTTCTTCTCCGGGCCAGCCATCACCTTCATGGAAGCTTCCTCGATATCCTCCATGGTAATGGCCTTGCGGTTGCGGCGTGCAGCCAGCAGAGCCGCTTCGTTGACAAGGTTCTCAAGGTCTGCGCCCGCAAAGCCTGCGGTGCGCTGTGCAATGACCCTGAGAGAGACATCCGGGGCCAGCGGCTTCTTTTTGGTGTGAACCTTGAGGATCTCCTCACGGCCCTTGACATCCGGCAGGCCCACATAGACCTGACGATCAAAGCGGCCCGGCCGCAGCAGGGCCTTATCCAGAATGTCGGCACGGTTGGTGGCCGCCATGACGATGATGCCGTCGTTGGCCTCAAAGCCGTCCATTTCCACCAGCAGCTGGTTCAGGGTCTGCTCGCGTTCATCGTGGCCGCCGCCCAGACCGGCACCGCGCTGACGGCCCACAGCATCGATCTCATCAATGAAGATGATGCAGGGCATGGACTTCTTTGCCTTATCGAACAGGTCACGCACGCGGGATGCACCCACGCCGACGTACATTTCCACAAAGTCAGAGCCGGAAATGGAATAGAAGGGCACACCGGCCTCGCCTGCGCAGGCGCGGGCCAGCAGGGTCTTGCCGGTGCCCGGAGGGCCTACCAGCAGCACGCCGTGGGGGATGCGGGCGCCCAGAGTGTTGAACTTCTCCGGGCTTTTCAGGAACTCCACGACCTCTTTCAGCTCTTCCTTTTCCTCGTCCTCACCGGCAACATCGGCAAAGGTGGCTGTCTTTTGGTTCTCGTGCTCGTCCTTCACCTTGGCTTTGCCAACGTTCATGATCCCGCCGCCGCCAGCGCCGCCGCGCATCATGGAGAACAGCAGGAAGCCGGTGCAGCCCAGCATTGCCAGATAGAACAGGATCTCCATCCATGGGATGTTTTCCTTGACAGGGGTATAATCGTACACCATGGGAGCATCCGGGTTTGCTTCGTCATAGGCGGCAATGTAGTCGCCCACATACTTGACGAACATGGATGCATAGGGCAGCTTGTAGCGCACAGTCACAGTGCCGTCGCTGTTCTTCTGCGCAGCAGTATCCTCATCCGAGGAGGACAGCATACCGCTCAGCAGTCCGCCGGTGGCCTGCGTGGTGCTCTGGGACGTGGTATCGGGCAAGGGCAGGTTGTTCTTGCCGCCTTCCTTGAGGTTCATGGTGATGACACCGGTGTTCAGGTCCAGCGAGAACTGCGTGACCTGCAGGCTTTCAAAATAATGCACCACCGTGGAATATTCCATGGAAGAGCTGTTGGCAGAGCCGGTGCCGCCCAGCACCGACCAGACCATCAGCACCGCCGCCAGCGCCAGAGCAAGGATCAGCGGATTGAAACGGGGTCTTTTGGATTGCAAAAAAATCAACTCCAGTTCTTGGATGAATTATAGTGTGAGAAATCACTTCTCGTAGACTTCAGGCTTGAGCACACCCACATAAGGCAGGTTGCGGTATTTTTCATCGTAGTCCAGACCGTAGCCCACCACGAACTCGTCCGGCACCTGGAAGCCCTCGTAGTCAGGCTGGATATCGGCCTTGCGGCGGCTGGGCTTGTCCAGAATGGTGCAGATCTTTACCGAGTTGGGGTTGCGCATCTTGAGCATGGGCACAAGGTTCGAGAGGGTGACGCCGGTATCCAGAATATCCTCCACGATCAGCACATCCTTGCCGGACAGATCACCGTCCAGATCCTTGATGATCTTTACAAGGCCGCTGGTAACAGTGTTGCTACCACCGTAGCTGGACACCACCATAAAATCGATGCTGCAGGGAATGCTCACCGCACGCATCAGGTCGGCCATAAACACCACCGAGCCCTTGAGGATGGACACCAGAACAAGGTTCTTGCCCTCGTAATCCTTGCTGATCTGGGCACCCAGCTCAGCAACCTTTGCCTTTAACTCTTCTTCACTAACCAGAACAGTCTTGATATCATCATGCATACTCATGTTATTTCCTCCCTATGTTCCATTTCCATCTGCAGCACCTGCGCAGTGTCTGCATCCGGGGCAAGGCCCTCGGCAAAGCCCGCACCGCAGACCCACAGTACTTCGCTGCCCGCCGCCAGCAGCGGCAGCTGATCGCGCTGGCTGGCCGGGATGCCCGTTTCGTTCATCCACTTGCGCAGCCGGTTGTGTACACTTCGCCCCGCCGGGCGGTAGACATCTCCCGGCTGGCGGGTGCGCAGGACAAGACCAGTATACAACGTAGTTATTCTAGCATAATCCGCCTGATTTTTTAAGTCTTTTTTATGAACGACTTGTATTTTTTCTTCAAAATCAGCCGTAAAAAGCCCTGCAGTCACCTTCCAGCCGCCCGCAAGGCAGTATTCTGCCTGTTTTTCCGGCTGAAAGGGCTGGCTTTCCGGCCGTTTGTCTTCCTGCTGCCGGGGCCGTTCCGGCACAATCTCCTGCCAGAAGCATCCGTCTCCGGCACAAAAGCGCACCCGGTCAGTCAGCTGTACCGCACCGCTGCCGCGCCGCACAAGGCCGCACAGCAGCTGCACATATTTTTCCTCTGCGTCACGCACGGGAGCCGTCAGCGAATGCATGGCTGCTTCCAAAATAAGCGCATCCGCAGCGGAAAGCGGGCCCAGCCGCCACACCGTGCAGGCTTCCGGGCTTTTGATGGCAGCCTGTGCCGCATCCAGACGTGCAGCGGAAAGCAGCTCTTCGGCCTTCCGGGCAAAATAGGCATCCGCGCGGGCTGCCTTCTCGCAGAAGCGGGCAAGGTTTTCCGCCGCTGCGCCGTTGGTGCTCTGCAGCGCAGGCAGGGCCGCACGGCGCACCCGGTTGCGGGCATAGGCATCGGTCGCGTTCGTCTCATCTGTGACCCATGCCTGCCCGGCTGCACGGCAGAAACTTTCGGTATCCTGCCGGGTAAGGGCCAGCAATGGCCGCAGGTAGCACCCGCGCTTTGGCCGGATGCCTGCCGCACCGTGCAGCCCCGTGCCCCGGGCCAGCCGCAGCAGCAGGGTCTCAGCCTGATCATTTGCAGTATGGGCCGTTGCAACGACATCTATCCCCTCCCCGCACAAACGCGCAAAGCAGGCATAGCGCAGGCGGCGCGCCCAGTCCTCCCCGGCATGTTCCGACGGCAGGCCCACTTCGTCGGCCATCTCTGCAGCATGGAACACCCGCAGCGGCACACCCAGCCGGGCGCATTCCGCCCGCACAAAGGCTTCGTCCCGGTCGGCGCTCTCACCGCGCAGGCCGTGGTTCACATGGCAGGCCGAAAGCACAAACCCGAATTCCGGCTGCAGGGCCAGCAGGATGCGCAGCAGTGCCATGCTGTCCGCCCCGCCGGACACTGCCGCGGCCAAGTGCAGCGGCTCGCCCGGACAAAGCAGCTTTTCTCGCAGAACAAACATGCGCACATGCGCCAGAATTTTTTCATTGTTCATCAGCGTTTAAAGTCCACATCCATAAAGCGGGTGTGGGCACCATCCCAGCCCAGCGGCACCGTGCTGGTCTCGCCGTGACGGTTCTTCGCCACGATGCACTCTGCCGTATCGGCATCCACCTCAGCGCCGTCCGGGTTCTGGCTGGCATAGTAGGAATCGCGGTACAGGAACAGAACGCAGTCGGCATCCTGCTCGATAGAACCAGAATCGCGCAGGTCGGAAAGCTGGGGCCGGTGGCTGGAATTGTTGCCCTGCTTTTCCACCGCACGGGACAGCTGAGAAAGTGCGATGATGGGCACATTCATTTCCTTTGCCATGATCTTGAGGTTTCGGGTGATGGAGCTGATCTCCTGCACGCGGTTTTCGCTGCGCTGGCCGGTGGTCATCAGCTGCAGATAGTCGATGACGATGAGACCCACATTCGGGCGGGTGGGGTCCTGATTCACCCGGCGGATCTTCGCCTTCATCTCGGTGATGGTGATGCCGGAGGTATCGTCCATATAGATGGGTGCATCGTGCAGCTTTTCGGTGGCAAGGGCCAGATATTCCCAGTCCTCGGCGCGCAGGGCACCGGTGCGGAATGCCTGACTGTCGATGCCGGCCTCGGCAGAAAGGATGCGGTTCGTGAGTTGTTCCTTGGTCATTTCCAAGCTGAAAATGGCCACCGGCACCTTCTGCTGCATGGCCACGCGGGTGGCGATGTTCAGCGCAAAGCTGGTCTTGCCCATACCGGGGCGGGCCGCAAGGATGATGAGGTCGCCGCGGCCAAGGCCGGTGAGCACCGTATCCAGCAGGCGGAAGCCTGTGGGGATGCCCTTGTATTTGTCCGCATCCGGGCCGCTGATCTTCTGCAGGTTGGTCAGGGTCTCCACCATGCTGGAGGAAAGCGGTGTCAGTGCGCTGGAATCGCGGCCGGAGCGGATCTCATAAATGCGCTGCTCCGCGTTTTCCAGCAGCAGGTCGGCATCCGGCTCATCTCCGGCATCCTGCAGGATGTCCTTTGCAACGCCCATCAGCTGGCGCACCAGATACTTTTCCTGCACGATCTGGGCATAGGCCTTCACGTTGGAAATGCTGGGCACCGTCTCGGCAAGGCCGGTCAGGTACACCTTTGCTTCGTCGGCACTGGGGAACACGCCGTCCGAGATAACAGCGTCCAGCAACGTCACAAAGTCGATGGTCTGGTCGGCGGTGAACAGGCGCAGCATTTCGGAGTAGATCTGCGCATTCTGCCGGGTGTAGAACATCTCCGGCCGGATGATCTCCACCAAGTCGGTGAGCGTTTCCGGTTTGAGCAGCACCGCACCCAGCACGCTCTGCTCTGCCTGCATGTTGTAGGGCAGGTTGATGCCCACGCTTTCCAGATTCAGTTCATTGGAATAATGTCGTTCGTTCGGCATGGTAGTTTATCCTTTTGCATCATTTCGCTGAAAAGCCAAAAAGCGCCCCCTGCTGTGAGGGGGCGCAGATGGCAGAAAAATCAGGCCTGTTCCACTTCCACCATGATCTTGAAAGAAGCGACCACACCAACGTGCAGACGGACCTTGCCGTTGAACACACCGGCATCCTTGATGTCCTTGGTCTCCAGCTCGATCTTCTTCTTATCGATGGGTGCGCCTGCCAGCTGAGCCAGAGCATCGGCAACTTCCTTGCCGGTGACTTTGCCGTGCAGACGGCCGGATGCACCGCCCTTGGCCTTGATGGTCACGGTCTTGCCCTCGATCTTTGCGGCCAGATCCTTGGCAGCAGCTACGGTCTCAGCCTCGTGGAAATCGGCAGCAGCTTCCTTGCTGCGGGCAACGTTCACAGCGCTGGCATCTGCCACAGCGGCCAGCTTGCGCGGGAACAGATAGTTGCGGGCGTAGCCGTCGGAGACCTCGTGGATCTCGTCCTTCTTGCCAATGCCCTTGATATCCTGCTTGAGAATCACTTTCATGATGTTATCCCTCACTTCTCACCGGAAAACCGGTGCAGTTGTTGTGTTTATAGTATAGCGCATTTGTCGCTTTTGAGCAAGAGGAAGCGCGCATTGCAGCATTATCCTCAAGTGAACTCTCCCCCAGTCCGCTTCGCAGACAGCCCCCTCTGAGATGGGGCCTTTGGCAAAACTGAAAGCTTGTCCTTTTCGCCAGAGGCTCCTTCTTTGAGACAGACTCCCCCGGCCGGGGGAGGTGGCACAAAGTGCCAGAAGGGGAACAGCTGGCATCACGCAAGTGATGACTGAAGGAGTTTTCTTATTTCAGTTCCTTTGCCGCCACGTCCAGAGCTACCTCAATGACCTTGTCCATGTCGTAATACTTATACTCGCCCAGACGGCCGCCGAAGATGACGCCCGGCTCCGCATCGGCCAGCTTCTTGTACTCGGCATACAGGGCACCGTTCTTCTCGTCATTGACGGGGTAGTACGGCTCGTCGCCCTTCTTCCACTCAGCGCTGTACTCGCGGCTGATGACCGTTTTGGGCTGGGTGCCGAACTCAAAGTGCTTGTGCTCGATGATGCGGGTGTAGGGAGTTTCCGCATCGGTATAGTTGACCACCGCGTTGCCCTGATAGTTGTCGGTGTCCAGCACCTCGGTCTCAAAGCGGACGCTGCGGTACTGCAGAGCACCCAGCTTGTAGCCAAAGTAGGCATCCACCGGGCCGGTGTAGACCACCTTCTCGGCCAGAGCGTTCAGATTTTCGCGGTCGGCCAGATAGTCCACATTCAGCCGCACCTCGGTGCCGTCCAGCATTTTTTCCACCATGGCAGTGTAGCCGCCATTGGGAATGCCCTGATACAGTGCGTTGAAGTAGTTGTCGTCGTAGGTGAAGCGCACCGGCAGACGCTTGATAATGAAGGCCGGCAGTTCGGTGCAGGGGCGGCCCCACTGCTTGCCAGTGTAGCCCTTGATAAGCTTTTCGTAGATATCGGTGCCCACAAGGCTGATGGCCTGCTCTTCCAGATTCTGCGGGTCGGTGATGCCTGCTTCCTTCTTCTGCTCCTCGATCTTGGCCTTGGCTTCGGCAGGGGTAACAACGCCCCACATCTTATTAAAGGTGTTCATATTGAAGGGCAGGTTGTAGATCTCGCCGTGGTAGTTTGCCACCGGGCTGTTGGTGTAGCGGTTGAACTCTGCAAACTGGTTCACATACTGCCACACAGCCTTGTTGTTGGTGTGGAAGATATGTGCACCGTAGCGGTGGACGTTAATTCCCTCCACCGGCTCCGTGTAGATATTGCCTGCAATGTGGCTGCGCTTATCGATCACAAGGCACTTCTTGCCTGCCTTTTTTGCTTCCTGTGCAAAGACCGCGCCGTAAAGGCCGGCACCAACGATCAGGTAATCGTACTGTTTCATGGGTGTGATCCTCTCTGTTCCGTTTATTTTCCTTCTACATCGCCCTTTTTCTGCGATGCATAGTATTTGTCGATGGCACCTTCGATGCGGGCACGGGCTGCTTCCGGCGTGATATGCTTGAGCTGTGCTGCTGCCATGGTCTGGTGGCCGCCGCCGCCCAAAGATTCCATGATCACCTGCACGTTCACGGCACCCAGACTGCGGGCCGAGATGTTCACGCCTGTGCCCACCTGCACTGCCACAAAGCTGGCATCCACGCCCTGAATGGTCAGCAGATCGTTTGCCGCCTGTGCAATGGCCACGCGGGCCTCCGGTGCCACCTCGCCGCTGACGGAGATCGCGCAATTTTTGTACATGCGTGCTTTTTCCACCAGATCTGCCTTGGCATTGTACTCCACCATGGTCACATCGAACAGCTGGCGCACCCGCTCCGTCTCCGCGCCATAGCGGCGCAGCGCAGCGGCAGCTTCAAAGGTACGCACACCGGTGTGCAGGGTAAAATCGCGGGTATCCAGCATGATGCCGGACAAAAGGCCCTCGGCCTCCACACGGTTGGGCTTGTCGTCGCGCTCGCCCACGTACTGCAAAAGCTCTGTGACCAGCTCACTGGCCGAGGAAGAATACGGCTCATGGCAGACCAGCGCCGGGTTCTCGATGTAGCCCACGCCCTTGCGGTGGTGGTCGATCACGGCTACCTTGCCGCATTTTTCCAGAATATCCTTGCTTTCCACAAGGCCCACCTGATATGTATCCACCACGATGCACAAGGTGCGCTTGGAGATGATGGGCAGTGCGTCCTTCGGGTCGATAAAGTCGTCCTTCTGGCCTGCACGGCACAATGCATCGATCAGGCTGCCTGCAAGGGTAGCGTCACGCCGCACCGCGATCACCGCCGGGACATCGCATATTTTGCAGATGCGCAGCACGCCCTCGGCGGAGCCGATGGCATCCAGATCGCTCATGCGGTGGCCCATAATGACTACATGATCTGCTTCCTTGATCAGCTTCACCAGCTGATCGGCCACGATGCGGCTGCGCACCTTGCTGCGCTTTTCCACGCCGTGGCTCACGCCGCCGTAGAACGTAAAACCGTCCGGTGTCATTTCAGCGGCCTGATCGCCGCCGCGGCCCTGCGCCATATCCAGCGCCTGCACGGCCATATCCTGAGCTTCCCGCAGGGTCTTGGCCCCGCGGCCAATGCCGATGGACAGCGAAAGGTTCACGCTGGGATCCAGCGCACGGATCTTGTCCAGCACATCGTAGCCGCGGTTGGCGAACTGCTCCATCTGGCGCTCTTCCACCACAGCGATATAGCGGCCGCTGGCCACACGGCGCAAAAAGCCGCTGCCCCGGCCGATCATATCCTCCAGCGTGCGGTTGATGCCTTCCAGCAGGCGGGCACGCTCGCTGTCCAGCATGTCACCGAACACATCGTCGTAGCCGTCCACCAGAAACACCAGATAGCCCGGACGGCTGGCTTTGTATTCCGCCTCCACCTTGCGCAGGGCGGTTTCCTCGTTCAGCACCAGCAGGGTCATGCTCTCCGCATCGCCGGGCACCGTGGAGCTGTGTACGCTCCACATGCCGTCCGCGAGGGTCAGCAGCTGGCCCTCCTGCTTGCGGCACTGCTGCAGATCAAGGCCGGGCAGCACCTTCTGCACGCGGCTCACCAGCGCATCCTGTCCGTTCAACAGGCGGGTGCGGAACTGTGCATTGTACCACAGCACCGTCTCACCGGAAAGCAGCGCGGCCGGCTGAGAGAGCGGCTCCAGACTGAACTGCAGCTTGGAGCCTTCAAAGCTGCCGCCGCACATCCACCGGGCCACCCACTTGCGCAGCTGGCAGCGGAACAGCACCACCACAACGCCCCACAGCACCACCAGTGCCAGCAGCGCCGGCCATGCCGTGGGCCGCTGGATCAGCAGCACCAGCACCAGCAGGCCGCACATCACGGCCAGACTGGCGGTGAGCATCTCCAATGTCCATCTTGGTTTTTGTTTCATCAAATCTCCTGCCTTCCGCCGCATTGTTTGCGGCAGCGTGCCCGGATCAGACCTCCATCAGGATGGGAAGGATCATCGGGCTGCGCTTGGTGCGCCGATAGATATAGCTGCTCAGTGCCTCGCGCACGCGGGTCTTGACGCTGTTCCAGTCGCGCACATGTTCATCCACGCAGCGGTCCAGCGCATTTTCCACGATGCTCTGTGCACCGTCCATCAGGCTCTCGTTCTCGCGCACATACACAAAGCCACGGCTCACAAGGTCCGGGCCGGCCAGCACCTTGCCGGTCTTGCTGTCCACGGTGGCCACAATGATGACCAGACCGTCCTCGGACAGGTGCTTGCGGTCGCGCAGGACCACATTGCCCACGTCGCCCACGCCAAGGCCGTCCACCATCACTGCACCGGCGGTGACAGGCTCGCCCAGCTTTATCTCGTCCTGGCTGAGAATGACATTGGAGCCGTTCTCCGCGATCAGAATGTTGCTGGTAGGGATGCCAAGGCTGGCAGCGGTGAGGGCGTGCTTTTTGAGCTGCTTGTACTCGCCGTGCACCGGCAGGAAAAACTTAGGCTTCGTCAGGGTGAGCATGAGTTTCTGCTCTTCCTGACAGGCGTGGCCGGAAACATGCACATCGTACATGCTCTCGTAAATGACCTCTGCACCCAGCAGCAGCAGACCGTTGACGATCTTGGTCACGCTCTTCTCGTTGCCGGGAATGGGATTTGCCGAAATGATAATGAAGTCGCCGGGGCCCACGCGCACCTGACGGTGGCTGCAGGATGCCATACGGGAAAGGGCACTCAAGGGTTCGCCCTGGCTGCCGGTGGTAATGAGCACTACCTGCTCCGGAGGATACTGGTTCAGCTCATCCACGCTGATGAGGGTGCCCTCCGGGATGTGCATATAGCCCAGCTCCTGCGCCATAGCGGTGTTGTTCACCATGCTGCGGCCGCTGAATGCCACCTTGCGGCCATCCTCCACGGCCAGATCGATGATCTGCTGCACGCGGTAGATGTTGGAAGCAAAGGTGGCAATGATGATCCGCTTGTTGCGGGCACGGGCGAACAGATTGCGCACGCCTGCAGCCACCTTCTGCTCGGTGGCGGTAAAGCCCGGGCGCTCGGAGTTGGTGGAATCACTCAGCAGGGCCAGCACGCCGCGCTGACCGTACTCGGCCAATGTGGACAGGTCGGTGACACCGCAGGCCAGCGGGGTATAATCGATCTTGAAGTCGCCGGTCTGGATGATGGTGCCAGCCGGGCTGTCGATGGCAAAGGCCACCGCATCCGGGATGGAGTGGTTCACATGGATGGGCTCAATGGTAAAGCAGCCCAGCTTGATCTTCTGTCTGGGGGTGATTTCCACGAACTTGGTCCTGCCTGCCAGACCGAACTCCTCCAGCTTGTTGCGGATCAGGCCGCAGGTCAGGCGGGTGCCATAGATGGGCAGGTCAAGTTTCTGCAGCAGATACGGGATGCTGCCGATGTGGTCTTCGTGGCCGTGGGTGATGAGCAGGCCCTTGATCTTATCCTTGTTCTGCACCACAAAAGTGAAATCTGGGATGACCATGTCCACGCCGTACATGTCGCTGTCCGGGAACACAAGGCCGCAGTCCACGATGATCATGTCGCCGTTGCACTCGTACACGGTCATGTTCTTGCCCACTTCGCCCAGACCGCCCAGCGGGTAGATGTGGATGGGCACAGCGGCCTCTCTGGGCTGCTGCGGGCGGCGGGGCCGACGGTTATAATAAGGGCGGCGGGTGGTGCGGGGGCGCTTTTCGCCCGTCTGCGCGGCGGGTGCGCCGGTGCTCTGAGCAGCAGCTGCTGCCTTGCTGCGTGCGGAATTATTGGTATTTTCTTTCGACTGTGCCATTCTGACCTCCAAAATAATTACAGCGCAGGCCGTCCCCGCTTGTGGGAACAGCCGCGCTTTGCATGGGAAGCACCTTGAAAAATCGCATCGGCTTCCGTTGGATGCACCGTATAGAATTTATTTCTCAGCGTGTTTTTTGCAAACCGCTGCCTGTTCCGTAAGAGGTTTTGTGCCAGATAGGTCCATCTGCTCGATGCGACCGTGGCTTTTCTGTTGGAACGCCCGGGCACACGCCTGCGGTGCGCCCCTATACGCATTTTGTTAGGATAAGTATAGTATTTCCCGGCGTTTTTGTCAATTCCAAGGTTTGGCAGCTCCGGCACGGAATATACATTCGCACTTGACAGAAGCCGGAAAATAGCGCTAAATAGAAGCAACTCATTTTAGAAGGAGAACCGCATGAAGCAGGTCGAAGTGTACACCGACGGCGCATGCAGCGGCAATCCCGGCCCGGGCGGCTGGGGTGCCGTGCTGCGCTACCGTTTTAACGGCAAAGTTTACGAAAAAGAGCTGAGCGGCGGCGACGACAGCACCACCAACAACCGCATGGAGCTGACAGCCTTTATCGAAGCACTGCGCCAGCTCAAGGAGCCGTGCGAGGTACGGCTGTGCTCCGACAGCCAGTATGTCATCAACGGGCTTCAGAAGGGCTGGGCCAAAAACTGGCAGCGCCGGGGCTGGAAAAAAGCAGATGGCTCCCCCGCCCTGAACCCGGACCTCTGGGCACAGGCACTGGAGCAGGAAGCCCGGCACAAGATCACCTATGTCTGGGTCAAGGGCCACGCAGGCCACCCGGAGAACGAACGCTGCGACCAGCTGGCCGTGGCCCAAAGCAAAGCACATGGCGGGAGGCAGGGAACATGAGCGACACATTTTTGCCCGGCAGTGGGTTCGACACCTACGAGAGTCAGGATAAGGTTCTGGTGCAGATGGACGGCAGCAGAGAATGCGCCGTAGCTGTGCGCATTTTACAGCAGCAGGGCTTTGCCGTGGCGGGCGCTGCCGTGCGGCTGGCAGCAGAACAGACCGCCGATGCGGAAAGCGCCAAAAAGGCAGCAGAGGCCCTTGGCATCGAGTGCATCGTGCTGAACGCCGAAGCACTGGCCGGGCAGGACGCAGACGTTCTGGGCGAAGGCGGCACGCCGCTGTTTGCCGCTCTGCTGACGGCTGCAGACAAGCTTGGGATGCAATATGTGGCAACCACTCACCGTGCCCGGGTGGAGACCGGTGCAGACGGCGTGCACACCGTCTGCCCGCCCGCAGGCACCGGCAGTGATGACAGCACGATTCTTGCAGCTCTGCCGCAGGAATCGCTGGCACGGCTGATCTTGCCGCTGGGCGATTTTGCCCCGGAAGATGTGGCGGAGATGGCCGAGGATTTTAAAGTTTAACCGTACATTTCAAATGGCCTCCGTTGCACTCTGGCCATATTCAGCGGAAACATTATTTTTATATTAGAATTCCGGAAAATCTGCGGATTTTCCGGAATTTTTTTCACAGGCAAGGCCGCTGCGGCACACGGCATCTGCTGTTTTTGCTTCCTGCGGAAACAGCCGCACGGCGGCAGAAATGCATTCTGCGGTTCGGACCCCATTCCCGTGAAAATGAAAATCGGGAACATCCGCAGATGCTCCCGATTTTCGCATTATCAATATAGTTTCCGCTGAATATGGCGCAGCGCACGCGGAGCCATTCCAAATCGTTTTGTCAGTTCTGGGGATGCACGATATCGCGCCAATCCAGATCGCCGCGCTCCAAGCCGTGGATCAGTACCTCGGCAGTGGCAATGTTGGTGGCCATGGGGATGTTGTGCACATCGCACAGGCGCAGCAGCGTCATTTCGTTGGGTTCGCTGGGCTTTGCGTTGATGGGATCACGGAAGAACAGCAACAGGTCGATCTCATTGCAGGCGATGCGGGATGCGATCTGCTGGTCGCCGCCCTGCACACCGGCCAGAAAGCGTTGCACCTGTAAGCCGGTAGCTTCTGCGATCAGTTTACCGGTGGTGCCGGTCGCTACCAGTTTATGCTGGCTCAGGATGCGGCAGTACGCCGTACAAAACTGAACCATCAGCTCCTTTTTGGAGTCATGCGCAATGAGTGCAATCGTCATCCGTTACCCTCTCCTCTTCCTAAACGATTGGAACGCTTTTGTAAAAAAGTCCTTTGCCTGAAATGATATCACAAAATCCAATCTTTTACAACTGGTTTTTATACAGAATATTCAATTTTGTTTTCTTTTCAGGGATGTTTCCATTCAAAACCCCGCTGCAGTGCCCTTTCCCGTGTCGGTTTTGTCTCCCGTTTTCAGTTCTCCGGCGCAATGGCATCGGGGTTCTGCTCGGTGTCTGCGGCGGGCTGCTGCTCGTCCTGCACGGCAGGCTGGGCTTCCCCTTCTGCTGCCGTTTCCGGCGCAGCGGTGTCTGCGGCGGGTGTCATCTGTGCAGGCTGGGCTGCGGCATTGCCGGTGGTCTGGCCTGCAGCGGCCTGTGCTGGGTCAGTGGTCTGTGCCTGATCTTCCTGCTGGGCCTGCTCGGCTTCTTTTTCCGCTTCGGCCTGCTGGGCAAGGCTGCCATCCTTCAGGGCAAAATAGGCATTTGCAATATCCACCACCAGATCACCGATACGGGCACCATAGCCTCCGTACTCAATGCTAATGCCAATGGCGATCTGCGGATCATCCGCCGGGAGGTAAGCCACCATCATGGCGTTCAGATAGTGCTTACCGGGTGCATAGGTCTCGCTGCGCTGAGGTGTACCGGTCTTGCAGGCGATCGGCACCGGATAGCTGGAAATTTTGCCGCTGATGGTGCTGGGCACCTGCTTCATGCCCTGCCGCACCAGCTCAAAGGTGTTGCCGGTGCCTTCGATCACATCCATGACCTCGGGCTTGGTCTCGCTGAGCACCTCGCCGGTGTTGGTGTCCAGAATGGCCTTGACGAAATGGGTGCGGTAACGGGTGCCGTTGTTGGCCAGCGTTGCCGCGTAGGTAGCCAGCTGGATGGGCGAGACCACCGTGTTGCCCTGACCGATGGCGGCCTGCACATCCAGCGATGCCATATAGTTGGAGTCGCTCTTGGTGGTCAGACGGCCCACGGCCTCGCCCACCTCCACACCGGTGCGCTGGCCAAGACCCAGCTTGTAGGCATAGGCATCGTACACATCACTGGTCAGGCGGCGGCCAACATCATAGAAGAAGATGTTGCAGCTCCACTTGATGGCCGTTACCACATCGATGTTGCCGCTGTGGCCATGGCGGGTACAGCGGGGGTGGTAATCCTTGAAGTAGTTGTACACGCCGTTGCAGTAAACGGTAGAATACTGGTTGATGAGGCCGCTGTCCAGTGCAGCCACCGCCACGGCGGGCTTGAAGGTAGAACCCGGCGTATACAGGCCCTGCAATGCGCGGTTGAACAGCGGCAGGCTCGGGTCGGAGCTGTACTCGCTGTAGTTAGCGGCATACAGGTTCTGGTCATAGCTGGGATAGTTGGAAGCAGCCAGCACACTGCCGTCCTTCACATCCAGCACCACCACCGCACCGGCGGCAGCTTTCATGGTGCCGGTATTGTACACGCGGTTGATCATATCAATGTTGTCCGCCAGTGCCTTGTCCACGGCACGCTGGAAGTTGCTGTCAATGGTCAGCTGCACGGTATGGCCCGGCTCCGGCACAGTGGTGAGCTTTGTATCCACGATCACGCCGTCCGAATTGCGGGTGATGGTCTCCACGCCGTCCTTGCCGCGCAGCTCGTCCTCATAAACGGATTCCAGACCAGAAATGCCCAGAACATCGTTCATGTTATAGCCTTTTTCCCGCAACGGATAGGTCACCTGACCGTTGGAATCGGTCACCTTCCACTTTTCCGCCGTGATCTTGCCCACACGGCCCAGCACCGCCGGGATGATATCGCTCTGGTCGTAGCTGCGGGCGCTGGTTTCCACGATCTCCACACCTGGCAGCTGCAGGCTGTGCTCCTTGATGGTGGCCACCGCGAGGGTGCTCACGTTCTCCGCCATGACAAAATTGTTCACATTCGAGAACGCCTGCCGGTCCATCTCGTAGTGGATGCCGGCCAGCACACGCTGCCATTCCGGCGAAAAATCCTGCAGATCGTTCTTTTCCACCAGCATTTCCATTACATCGTTGGCGGTGGCGTACTGCTGCAGACCAAGCGTTTCCTTCATGTCTGCCAGCTGCTTCTGGTCGCTGGTGGACGTGTCATCGTCCGTAAAGGCGTAATTGCCTGCTGCGTCCGCCTGACCGATCAGCAGCGTATCATTCCAGCTCTCGCCATTCGCACGCAGCAGCTCCACGATCTGCTGCAGCATGGTGTCCAGATCCCGGTCGCCCATCAGCAGCTTGTTGAGCACCACATTATAGCTGGTGGCCGTGGTGGCAATGCGCCGCCCGGCGCTGTCCACGATATCGCCGCGGGCCGCCGTGACCGTAAAGTTATAGTCGGTGGTATTGGTGGCCTTGGCCTTGAAGTCGTCGCCGTTGACCAGCTGCAGAAAGATCAGCCGCATCACGTACAGGCCCATGATAACACATGCCACTGCAATGAGCAGGATCATCCGGCGCGCAACGGTTTTTCGTTCGTTTTGGTTCATCCGCGTTTCCTCCGGCGGTTCAGACTACGCCGTTGTCGATTTTAAATGCGCTGTAAATGTGCCGCACCAGACTGAACAGCACCAGCGACGGCACCAGCGTCATCATGGCCGAAGGCAGCACAAAGGTCAGCCAGCGGCTCAGCGCCCAGCTGTAGCCGGGCATGTAGTAGAAGAACAGCCAGTCCAGCGAGAGCACCACAAGGGCCGTGCCGGTGCTGATGAGCGCAAAGTTCCATGTGCTGCCCTGCAGATACACCTGAACCAGCACCGAAAGCGCAAAGCAGAGCAACAGCAGTTCCAGCGCCAGCATACCCACGGTGCGCCCGGCGGTGTAGTCCCACAAAAGGCCGCTCACGGCACCAAACAGCGCACCTGCAAACTCGCCTTCATACACGGCCACAGCCAGACACAGCGGCAGAATGAACAGCGGCTTTGCCTGCCCCAGCTGGAGCAGGCCGGGGGTCGTCTGCAGTGCCGCGCACACAAACAGTGCCACCGCGTAGCAGACCCATTTCAGGATCTGGCTGCGGCTGCGCATGCGGCGTGATTCCATACAAATGCGCCCCCTTAATAGTCGGTAATAACGAATACGTGCTTGACCGTGCGCGGGTCTGCACCCGGGCGCACCACTGCAATGGAAGATTTGCCACTGACTTCCGGCTCCACCTTCTGCACAGTTCCCACCAGCAGATCCGGCGGGAACACTCCTCCAAGACCGGTGGTGATCACCTGATCGCCCATCTTCGTCTCAGTGGCGCGTTCCAGATTGGTCAGCACGCACAGGCCGTCACCGGCATAATCGGTGCTGCCATTGATAATGCCGTTTTCCCGCGTGCGGGATACCACGCCCGCAGCGCTGAAGCTGGGGTGCAGAATGGTCATCACCTTGCAGCTGGTGGTGTCGGCTTCCACCACCATGCCGATCAGATAGCCCTTATCGCTGATCACGGCATCGTTCACGGCTGCGCCGTTCACCGTGCCGCAGTCCAGCGTAAAGCCTCCGAACTCATCCAGCGGGTCGCGACCGATCACAAAGGCAGAAATATAGCTTGCTTCGGTGTTGGAATCCTGAATGCGGGCCAGTGCCTTGTAGGCTTCGTTCTCCGCCTTGATGCGGTCGTAGTCCACTATCTGCTGGCGCAGCTCAGCATTCTCCGCTTCCAGCTGTTCGTTCTGTTCCATGACCTCATCGATGCTGGTGTATTTTTCCCACACCGAGCCAATGCCGCCGCTCAGTGCCGATGTGACCTTCTGGAGCGGCATCAGCACCACGCCCAGCAGTTCCTGCGGGGCAGCAGTCAGCCGTCCGTTGGCACCGGCATAGGCCATAATGCCCACCAGAAACACCGCCACGGCTACCAGTATCTTAAATTTCCATGTGTCAAAAAAATCCTTCAAGGGAGTACCCTCCTGTTTCGGGTGGATGCCATGCCATAAGAAAAGCGCGGACAGCCCTGCCATCCACGCAAGAGACATTGTTTGCAGCGGAAATCAGCGCAGACGCTGCGCAAAAGAGCCTTTTTCCGCAAGTGTGGGCCTTGCCCGTGTTACATGTGGCCGCCGTCGGTGTCCAGCACGTCATGCAGGACATCCACATGATCCAGCACCGCACCGGCACCCTTAGCCACGCAGTCCAGCGGGTCTTCCGCAATGTGTACGTCGATGCCGGTCTCGCTTTGGATCAGCTGATCCAGACCGCGCAGCAGTGCGCCGCCGCCGGTCAGGGTGATGCCGCGGTCGATGATATCCGCACTCAGCTCCGGCGGGGTGCGCTCCAGCGTTTCCTTGATGGCGCTGGTGATCTTGACCAGGCATTCCAGCAGAGCTTCGCGCACATCCTCCGAGTGGACGACGATGTTCTTGGGCAGGCCGTCCACGAGGTTACGGCCCTTGATCTCCATGGTCATTTCGGGGTCCAGCGCATAGGCGGAGCCGATCTCGATCTTGATCTGCTCTGCGGTGCGCTCACCGATCAGCAGGTTGTACTTGCGCTTGATGAAGGCGATGATGGCCTGATCGAACATATCGCCTGCCATGCGCACGCTGCGGGAGGCCACGATGCCGCCCAGAGAGATCACAGCGATCTCAGCCGTGCCGCCGCCGATATCCACGATCATGCTGCCGGTAGGCTCGCTGATGGGCAGGCCCGCACCGATGGCTGCTGCCATGGGTTCCTCAATGACGGACACCTGACGGGCACCGGCCTTCAGGGTAGCTTCGCGCACAGCGCGGCGCTCCACCTCGGTAACGCCGGACGGGATGCAGATGACCACGCGGGGGCGGGAGAACATGCTGTTGCCGCATGCCTTCTTGAGGAAATTTTCCAGCATGTTGGTGGTGATGTCAAAGTCAGCGATCACGCCATCCTTCAGCGGACGCACAGCCACGATGCTGCCGGGGGTACGGCCAATGACAGCCTTTGCCTCGGCACCCACACAGCGCACCTCGTCGGTCTTGGTATCCACAGCCACGACCGAAGGCTCCCGCATGATGATGCCCTTGCCCTTCATATATACCAGAGTATTTGCGGTACCCAGATCGATACCTACATCTTTAGAAAACAGGCCCATTGTAAAAATTCTCCTTATGCTTCCCATTTTATCTATAGCGCCAGAACATCCGGCAGCCCTTTTGTGCCGCCTTTGCGCAGAATAACACGGTTCTATTATAGCCGCAAGGCAATGATTTCTCAAGCGTTTGCGCAAGTTTTCTTCGTTTTTTCCAGTTTTATCACACAAAATGTGCCAGCAGCTGTACGGTGCGGCTCACCGGCAGACCCATGATGGTGTAGTAGTCGCCCTCAATACGGTCCAGCCAGAGGGCCGCCCGTCCCTGAATGGCATAGGCACCGGCTTTATCGTAGGGTTCGGCGGTGGAAGCGTAGAAGTCGATCTCCTCTTCACCCAGCGGGAAGAAGGTAACGCGGCAGCTGTCCACAAAGCTTTCCGTGCGCGCAGCATCCGCTTTGCGTCCTCTTCGCTGTGGGGCTTGCCGAACACCTCGCCGTTCACATCCACCACCGTATCACAGCCGATGACCACAGCGCCCGGGTGCTGGGCCGAAACAGCAAGGCACTTGCCCCGGGCCAGCTGTTCCACCAGATGGGCAGGCGTAGCGGCCTGCACTGCACTTTCGTCAAAGTCACTGACGCAGACGGTGAAATTGGTGGTATATAAGGAGAGCAGCTCCCGCCTGCGCGGGCTGCCGGAAGCTAAGATCAGGTTCATGATTCCATCTCACTTTCCGGTAGAGCCAAAGCCGCCCTCGCCGCGCTGGGTATCGCCCAGCTCTTCGGCAGGCACAAAGGCAGCGGTGTACACCGGTGCGATGCACAGCTGGGCCACACGCTCACCGGGCTGAATGGTGTAGGCTTCCCTGCCCAGATTGACCATGGGCACCTTCAGCTCGCCGCGGTAATCGCTGTCCACCACGCCCACGCCGTTGGCCATGCACAGGCCGTGCTTGATGGAAAGGCCGCTGCGTGCGTACACCAGTGCCACGCTGTGGGGGCCGGGCAGCTCGATGGCAAGGCCGGTGGGCACCAGTGCCCGCTCCATGGGGGCAAGGGTGAGCGGCGCGTCCAGTACGGCGCACAGGTCGGCTGCAGCAGAGCCGGGGGTTGCGTAAGAGGGCACCTTGGCACGGGTGTCCAATACCTTATATTTTACTGTGATGGGTTCCATAGTATACCTCGTTTTGATTTTATAGCAACTCCTTCAGTCTCGCATACGCTCGACATCTCCCTCAGGGAGGCGGCATTGCGTCAGCAATGACGGAAGGAGTTTCAGTTCGTACCTTTAAAATACAACCCACGGGTAAAATCACCTTCAAAGGGTGCATGGGTGCGGATCATCTCCAGAATTTTGGCCGTTTCCTCCCGGCTTTCCAGCGTGAAGTAAGCCACACCGTAGTCCACCGTCAAAGCGCCCGGCTTATCCCCCATATAAATAGGTACAGGGTTATAGATGGTGCGCACACCAAGGCCGCACCGCACTGGGAACTTCTTGGCCTTGCGGTCGGTCAGCACGCCGGTCTTATCGCAGTGGGCGCAGTCGTGGATGTTCTGCAGCGGACAGGCACGGGTGACCATCAGCGGCATATGGCCGTACACCAGCACGCCGGTGGGCACCGGCCTGCCGTTATGGGTGGGCGCAATGGTGCTGATGTCGCTGTCCTTCACCTCGGGCAGGATGAGCATGGAACCAAGGCCGTTGTCCGCGTAGAACTGCGCGGCCAGCTGGTTCGTGATGTTCAGGCCAAAGCTGCCGCTCATGGGCAGGCCTCGGCACAGGCGCAGGTGGGCGATATTGCTCACCTCATAGCCTGCAAAACCGGAGTCCTGCGTGGCCGCGATGCGGCGGGCGGTATCCTCTTCCAGCTTGCCAAACATGACCCGGGGCAGTTCCAAAAGGGTCTTTGCCCGCCATTCCCGGGGCACGCGGTCGGCCTGCGCAATGGGCAGGATGAGATACTCGATGCCGTCAAGCGCCCGCTCCGGCACCTGCTCCCAGCTCTCAAACCGGGCACGCAGGGTACGGTGAGGCGGCAGGGTGCGCAGCGGCAGGGCAGGCACATGCTCCTCGGTGGTGGGCCACGGGCGCAGCACTTCCCGCTTTTTGAGCAGGGCATCCAGCGCTTCCCGGCGCAGCTCGTTCACCGCACCGCCCGGGATAAACCACGGCCCGCCGTCCATTTCCACGGTAATATCCTGATCTTCCACCGCAAAAGGCGTGCCGCCGGTCTTGGCAAGGCTGCGGTGCAGGCTTTCGGTGGGATCAGTACGGGCAGGCTGCGGCTCTGCATCCCCATAGGCAAAGGCCTTGCTGCCGTCTGCATCGGTGACAGTGAGCTTTTCGCCGCCCTCTTCAATTTCCAGCTTCATCTTTACCGGCACGCGGCTGCGCTCACGGCGGTAAAGCTCCCGCAGCATGGGCAGGGTCTTTTTGGTCTGTTCTGCATCTGCTTCACTGCGCACGCCGAACATGGTGCCGTCGATCTTTCCATCCAGATAGCCGGAGGTGAAGCCGGAACGGCTGAAAGCATTCTTCAACAGGTCGCGGTCGTAGGCGCGGCCCTCGCGGCCTGCAAGACAGGCGCTGACTGCCGCCGCCACATACTCCGGCGTGCGCAGACGGCCCTCGATTTTTGCCGATGCCACGCCAAGCGCCTGCAGCTTGTCCAGCTTATCAATGACCGAATTATCCTTTAAGGACAGGTGGTGCAGGCGGCCCGGCTTGCCCTCCGGCAGGGCATTTGCCTCAAACGGCAGGCGGCACGGGCCGGCACAGGAACCGCGGTTGCCGCTGCGTCCGCCCAGAAAGGCCGACATGTAGCACTGGCCGCTGACGCACATGCACAGCGCGCCGTGCACGAAGCACTCGGTCTCGATGCCGCAGTGCTTCGTGATATGCTCCACCTCGGGCATGCTCAGCTCACGGGCCAGCACCACGCGGGTGAAGCCCAGCTCCTTGAGCTCCAGCGCACCCTGCAGGCTGTGCACGCTCATCTGGGTGGAGCCGTGGCGCGGCAGCTGCGGTGCAATTTTACCGATCAGCGTTGCCACTGCCAGATCCTGACAGATGACCGCATCGGCACCGCTGGCTGCAACGGCACGGATGGCCTGTTCCAGCGCGGGCAGCTCGCCGCCATAGACGGTGGTGTTCAGCGCCACATGCACAGCCACGCCCCGCGCATGGCAGAAGGCGACCGCATCTTTCAGCGTATCCGCGTTAAAATTGTTGGCACTGGTGCGGGCATTGAAACCCGAAAAACCCAGATACACTGCGTCGGCACCGCTGAATACAGCGGCACGCAGCATTTCTTCGTTGCCCACCGGGGCAAGGATCTCGATCTTTGACATACTTCTCCTTTATCCTGTAAACGGCTTATTCCGCCTTGTCCGCTTCGCCCTCGGCAGCAGACTGCTGTGCCGCCTGCTGGGCGCGCTCCTCGCGCCGGGCTTCCTTATTGCGCATCTTTTCCAGCTGTTCGCGCAGGGCGGCAGCTTCCCGCCGCAGCACCTCATTCTCTGCTTTGACCTTATCTTCCGCCAGCTTTGCGCGGGTAGCATCCGCAATGTAATCCTGGATCTGGCTGCGCATATTCTCAGCACTGCCGGTGCTCTTGCGGTATTCGTCCAGATAATCCATGGCGCAGAACACCGCCGCCTTAGTCACCGAAAGATTCGCATTATCGTCCAAAAGCTTGGTGATGTCTTCATCCAGCTTTTTCGCCAGCGACAAAATATATTTTTCCGGGTCCGTCGTAGCAATGGCATACGGCGTACCTGCAATGTTCACCCGTACCTTGTTGACCATATCTGTTTCCCCTTTTTATCCTTTTCTGCCCGCAGCGGGCAGTGATCTTCTGATTTTTGCCGGGAAACGGTACCGTTCCCGGTACCGTTTTGGTGTCTTGTCACCCGCCGGGCGAGTTACCCGGCACATTTCTCCCGGAGTTTGTCCCCGAAAATGTTTCGGAACACAGCTTTCTTTCCCTATTATAATATAAATAAGCATCAAGAAAAAGTGTATTTTTTGAAATTTTGGCATATTTATCAGAAAGTTCAATAAAAAATGTCAGTTACAGAAAAAATCCCCTGATTCCTTGCATTTGTCATTCTGCCATATTATAATATCTTTGTTATGTTGGCGGCAGAGCAAGTGAGGGAAAGTGCCTGTAGGCGCCAATTATTTCAATTATTTTAGCAAAGCTGAAAACTTATGCGGATAGGAGTACCTTTATGACATCGAAAGAATTCGGTAAACTTCTTCAGGACAAGCTCACCAGCGAGTACGGCGTGGAGCTGAGCGTTGCTTCCAACCAGCAGATCTACCGCTCTCTGGCTCTGATCTGCCGCCAGATGATGAGTGAGAACCACAAGAAGTTCCAGTCCAAGGCCATTGGCACCGGCACCAAGCAGGTGTATTACCTGTGCATGGAGTTCCTGATGGGCCGCAGCCTGAAGACCAGCCTGCTGAACCTGGGTCTGGACGAGGTGGCAAAAAAGGCCCTGTCCGACGCTGATATCAGCATTGACAGCATCTTTGAGGAAGAGCCGGATGCAGGTCTGGGCAACGGCGGTCTGGGCCGTCTGGCTGCCTGCTATCTGGACGGCATGGCCACCACCGGCATCTGCGGCACCGGCTACTCCATCCTGTACGAGTACGGCATCTTCAAGCAGAAGATCGTGGACGGCTGGCAGCAGGAGCGTGCCGACAACTGGCTGCCCGGCGGTCAGGTCTGGCTGAAGAGCCACCCCGATCAGGCTGTGGAAGTGCGCTTTGACGGCGAGATCCACGAGAACTGGGACAACGGCTTCCACTATATCCAGCACACCAACTACAACAGCGTCATGGCTGTTCCCTCTGATATGTATGTGCAGGGCTACGACGGCAAGGGCGTTGCAAAGCTGCGCCTGTGGCAGGCAAAGGCCCCGGACTTTGATATGTCCAGCTTCTCTCTGGGCAACTACAACACTGCAATGAGCAAGAACGCCAATGCAGAGCTGATCTCCAAGGTGCTGTACCCCAACGATAACCATGTTGAGGGCAAGATCCTGCGCCTGCGCCAGCAGTACTTCCTGTCTGCCGCATCCATCGGCGATATCGTCCAGAACCACCTGTCCAGCTATGCGACCCTCGAGAACCTGCCCGACAAGGTGGCCATCCAGCTGAACGACACCCACCCCACCCTCGCCATCCCCGAGATGATGCGCATTCTGCTGGATGAGTGCGGCTTTGGCTGGGACAAGGCATTCGACATCTGCCAGAAGGTCTTCTCCTACACCAACCACACCGTCATGGCTGAGGCTCTGGAAAAGTGGAACGTGGATATCTTCAAGATGACCCTGCCCCGCATCTACCAGATCGTGGTGGAGATGGACCGCCGCGCCCGCGCAGAGCTGGAGAAGGTCTTCCCCGGCGACAAGGGCAAGATTGACTATATGGCACTGATCGGCGACAATCAGGTGCGCATGGCAAACATCTGCGCCTACACCGCCAACAGCATCAACGGCGTGTCCAAGCTGCACAGCGAGATCATCAAGGACAGCGTCTTCCACGATTACTACCTGTTCAAGCCGCAGGCCTTCAAGAACGTGACCAACGGCATCGCTTACCGCCGCTGGCTGCTGGCCTCTAACCCCGGCCTGTGCAAGCTGCTGGACGAGACCATCGGCGACGGCTACAAGCACGATGCTTCCGATCTGTCCAAGCTGAACAAGTTTGAGAACGACAAGACCGTTCTCAAGCGCCTGAACGAGATCAAGCTGGAGAACAAGACCAGCTTTGCCAACTATCTGGCAAAGAGCACCGGTCAGGTCATCGACCCGAACTCCATCTTTGACTGTCAGGTTAAGCGTATGCACGAGTATAAGCGCCAGCACCTGAACGCGCTGAACATCGCTGCCCAGTACCTGTACCTGAAGGAGAACCCCAACGCCGACTTCATCCCCAAAACCTATATCTTCGGTGCAAAGGCTGCTCCCGGCTACTACATGGCAAAGCAGATGATCCGCATGATCTGCAAGCTGGGCGACCTCATTAACAACGACCCCGCTGTGCGCGACAAGCTGCGCGTGGTCTATCTGGAAGAGTACTGCGTCTCTCTGAGCGAGCACTTGATGCCCGCCGCCGAGGTCTCTGAGCAGATCTCTCTGGCTGGCACCGAGGCTTCCGGTACCGGCAACATGAAGTTCATGCTGAACGGCGCTATCACTCTGGGCACTCTGGACGGCGCAAACGTGGAGATCGCAGACGCTGCCGGCAAGGAGAACGAGCTGATCTTCGGTATGCTGACCCCCGAGGTGAACAACCTCAAGCAGGTGGGCTACCATCCCAACGCTTTCATCATGGGCGACGATGTTGCCAACAACGCTCTGAACTTCCTGGAGCGCGGCTGGAACGGCGAGAACTTCCACGAAGTGACCGAGAACCTGCGCAGCAGCGACCCGTATATGGTCATGGCCGACTTCAAGGATTACCGCCGCGCACAGGCCGACCTGCAGAAGCTGTATGCCGACCGCGAAAAGTGGGCACACATGAGCCTGAAGAACATTGCCAACAGCGGCATCTTCAGCGCCGACCGCTCTGTGCTGGATTACGCACACGACATCTGGTACGCTTCCCCGGTGCCCATGGGCAAGTAATTTTCCCTTAAAAAATCCATCTGCCCCGGCGGCGTTTGGCCCGCCGGGGCTTTTTTGAGAAAGGACGACCCTGCTTTGTCTTGTCTGTTCAATAGCTACGACCCCTATTTCAAGCAGCCCTTTGGCGCACTGCGGGCCGGTCAGACCGTACGCCTGACCCTGTGCATCCCGGAAGAGCTGGGCTATGTCGATCCTCATCTGGTGCTCCAGAAGGAGGGAAAATATGACGTGCCGGTGCACTACCGCATGAAGTTCGACGGCCAGACCCCCCAGCAGAACCACTTTTCCGTGGAGCTGCCGCTGAACGACCCGGGCCTGTACTTCTACTACTTCGACCTCTACACCGACTTCCGCCGCATCTACCGCGGGCCGGACAACTGCGGCGTTGTCAGCTGGCAGGAAGGCGAAAAGTGGCAGATCACCGTCTACGATGCCGGTTTCCAGACCCCGGAGTGCATCAAGGGCAAGGTGTTCTATCAGATCTTCCCGGACCGGTTCTGCGAGGGCATTGAGAACAAGCCCATGCCTTTCCCGGACCGGCTGTATCAGGCCGACAAACACGCCGAACCCTTCTGGCAGCCCAACGAGACCGGCGGCCACCTGAACGAGGACTATTTCGGCGGCGACTTGGAAGGCATCCGCATCAAGCTGCCCTATCTGCGGGAGATGGGGGTGGACTACCTTTACCTCAACCCCATCTTTGAGGCGCACTCCAACCACCGCTACAACACCGCCGACTATCTCAACGTAGACCCGCTGCTGGGCACCAACGAGGAGTTCGAGGTGCTCTGCCGCGAGGCCGCTAAGTACGGCATTGGCATCGTGCTGGACGGTGTGTTCAGCCACACCGGTTCCGACAGCCGCTATTTCAACCGCGAAGGCCGCTATGGTGACGGCGGCGCTTACCGCGACCCCAACTCTCCCTACCGCAGCTGGTACGATTTTGACCCCAAGTATAAGGGCGGCTACCGCAGCTGGTGGGGCTTCGAGACCCTGCCCGAGGTGAACGAAGAGAACCCCTCCTATGTGGAGTTCATCACCGGCGAGGGCGGTGTCATTGACACATGGCTGCGGCGCGGTGCCGCAGGCTTCCGTCTGGATGTGGCCGACGAGCTGCCGGACGACTTTATTGAAAAGATCCGCGCCGCTGTCAAGCGGGTCAGCCCGGAGAAGTTCCTGCTGGGCGAGGTGTGGGAGGATGCCACCACCAAATACGGCTTTGGCCAGCGCCGCACCTATCTGCTGGGCAAGGGGCTGGACAGCGTGATGAATTACCCCTTCAAGAACGCTGTGCTGGACTTTGTAAAGGGTAAGCCCGCCGAGCAGGCCATGGGCGAAATTCTGTCCATCTGTGAGCACTACCCCGCCCCTGCCATGGACACTGCGCTGAACTTTCTCTCCACCCACGACACCGAACGCGCCCTCACCGTAATCGCGGACGAGCCCGCCAACGGCCGTGGCCGCGAGTGGCAGAGCGGCCGCTGTGTGACCGGCGAGGCCTACGAGGAAGGGATGCTGCGCCTGCGCATGGCCTATGCCATCATCTACACGCTGCCCGGCGTGCCCTGCCTGTACTACGGCGACGAGATCGGGATGCAGGGCTACCGCGACCCCTTCAACCGTGCCTTCTTCTGCTGGGACAGCCACGAAAAGCGCCTGAAGCCGGTGCTGGCACAGCTGGCGCAGCTGCGCCACACCTGCGAGGCCTTCCGCACCGGTGAGCTGCGGGTGCTCCGGGCGCAGGACGGCATCCTGCACTACCAGCGCGTAGGCGAAGCGGAAACTGCCGAGATCATCGTGAACCGCTCGGAGCACATCATCGTGGAGCCGCTGGCTTCCGGCAAGCACACGGAGGTGAACCCCATGGGCTTTACCATCGTGGTGGAAGAGAACGGGCATAACCCGAACCACAGCTATTACGATATCAAGTAAAAACGATTTGAATGCCCGCCGCGTTCGCTCTGGGCACATTCAGAGGAATTTTTATCTTTTATTTTCGCAACAACGGGCAGCCTGCGGGCCGCCCGTTGTTGCATTTTCACACAAAGGGCCGTATCCGCAAACTACATCTTGCACTGCTTTTCATTTATTTTGTTCTTTATTTCGTTTTCTGCGCAACGTTCCAGTAAAAAACGCTTGACCTTCCACCCGGGGGATACTCTATAATAGGGGCATAAGGAGGGAGAACCATGAACCCTGTTCCATTTCTCTGGCTGGCTGCCGTGGTGGGCTTTTTGCTGTTGGAGGCTTCCACCTTCAGCATGACCTCCGTCTGGTTCGCCGTCGGCGCAGCTGCCGCCCTGCTCACCTGCCTGTTCACGGATTCGTTCCGGGCGCAGGCCCTGGTGTTCATCGTGGTAAGCATTCTGTGCCTGCTGGCGTTCCGGCCGCTGGCTGCAAAGCTGCGCCAAAAAATCACCCCCACCAATGGCGACCGAAACCTTGGCCGGGAGGCCACCGTGCTGACCACCGTCACCGCCGACCTGCCGGGCCGTGTGCGACTGGACGGCGTGGACTGGAATGCCCGCTGCGCCACTCCCGGCGACATTCTCACCCCCGGGCAGCGCTGCCGTGTGACCGAACTGCACAGCACCCTGCTCATCGTGGAGCCCGTATTGACCGAAAGCCGCAGAGCGTGATCTGCGTTCTGCGCTGAAACGTTGCACCCATCTGAAAAAGGAGAACCACTATGGTCATGTTTTTTCTGATCCTCGCGCTGGTCTTTGTCGTCCTGCTGGTGATCATCACCAATATCGTCATCGTGCCCCAGTCCAAGGTGTATGTCGTTGAGCGGCTGGGCAGCTACTCCGACACATGGTCGGCAGGCCTGCACATTAAGATTCCCTTCATCGAGCGCATCGCCAAAAAGGTGAGCCTGAAGGAGCAGGTGGCAGACTTTCCCCCTCAGCCGGTCATCACCCGCGATAACGTTACCATGCAGATCGATACCGTGGTGTTCTTTCAGGTGATGGATGCCAAGCTCTACACCTACGGTGTCAACCAGCCCATTGCGGCAATCGAAAGCCTGTCTGCCACCACCCTACGCAACATCATCGGCGAAATGGAGCTGGACCACACCCTGACCAGCCGCGATGTCATCAACGGCAAGATCACCGCCATCCTGGACGAAGCCACCGACAAGTGGGGCATCAAGGTGAACCGCGTGGAAGTGAAGAACATCATCCCGCCGCGTGAAATTCAGGAAGCCATGGAGAAACAGATGAAGGCTGAGCGCGAGAAGCGCGCCGTCATCCTGAAAGCCGACGGTGAAAAGCAGGCCGCCATTACCGCCGCTGAGGGCGAAAAGGAAGCCGCCATCCTGCGCGCGGATGCTGTGAAGCAGCAGCGCATTCTGGAAGCCGAGGGCGAAGCACAGGCCATTCTGGCCGTGCAGAAGGCCAACGCCGACGCCATCCGCCTGTTGAACGAGGCCATGCCCAGCGATAAGGTTCTGGCCATCCGCAGTCTGGAAGCTCTGGCCAAGGTGGCCAACGGCAAGGCAACCAAGATCATCATTCCTTCGGAGCTTCAGAATCTGGGCGGCGTGGTGCCCAGCATCAAAGAGCTGATGACCGACCCGAAGGACGCAGAATAAAATTTAAAATTCCGGTTCACCGTCTGTGCTATATGCAGGCGGTGAACCTTGTTTTGCACGATAAAGGAGTTCTTCTATGATCTACGATACCCTGAACAACCTGCCCAACTATCTGGGCGTGAGCGACAACCTCGACACCGTCATTGAGTATATCATGGCGCGGGACATCACCACCCTGCCCGCCGGACGCACCCGCATCGACGGTGAAAAGGCTGTGGTCACTGTGAGCACCGTCACACCGCTGACTTCCGATAAAGCGCTGTTCCAGCGTCACGACAACCACATCACGCTGGAGACCGATCTGGACGGCAGCGAGCTGTTTGAGGTGAGCCTTGCAGAGCTGACCCCCACAAAGCCCACCGACGAAGCCACCGACACCACCGTGGGTACCGCAGGCACCAGCATTGCCGGAATGCTGTGCGAGGGGCGGTTTGCCCTGTATCTGGCCGGAGAACCCTATAAATCCGGCCTGAAGGCGCAGGGCTGCGGCAAACTGAAGAAAGCCGTGTTCAGCATCGAGCTGGACCCGGACGAAGAGGACGAGACCGAGGAATAAGCCGAGAGAGGGCATTTATATGGGATTTTTTGCTGTACTGGCTGCAAGCCTGTTTGCCGTGTTCCTCTTTACCGTGTTCGGCGGCTATTCGTTGCTGCTCTGGTGCCAGCAGTCCCTGTGGATGGTGGTTCCGCCTGCGGTGGTGCTGGCTGTTCTGGTGTGGACGTTCCTGAAAATGGACGACAAGATCACCGCTCTGCAAAAGCGGGTGGAGGAGCTGGAAGCCGCACAGAAAACCGCCGAAAAGTCCAAGAAATAAATGCGCGCCGCCCTTACCGGAGAAGCTTCTCCTGCAGGGGCGGCGCACTTTTTACACCTTACTTTTTATCCTGTGGGTCATCCAATCCTTTGAACATCACCATGCCCAGAATTGCAAAGCTGGCGCCCAGCACAAAACCCACTGTCCCCATCGACACGCTGAACAAAACGCCCATAGCAACACCGAACAGGATACCCGCGATCTGACTTTTCTTCATTTTACTGCTCTGCCTTTCCGTACCAGGCAACGGACAGCCGCCAAGAGAGGGAGTACAGCCCCAGAACGATCAGTACAATGCCCAGCAGAGCCAGTGGCGGAACGCCCTGCGGCAGAAGGTTCCGGGCCAGGCCGTCCTCATTGGCGGACATGCCAAACCCCATCAGAGCCGCAACCAGGCCGACCATAAGATAAAACGCATATTTTGCCTTTTCGTAGCCAAAACGGTAATTCAACGGCAGCAGAACGGCACTGTTCAGCAGCGTTGTCATGCCTACCTGCACCAGCGTGGAAACCACAAGCGCATGGTCCACAGCTGTCCAGTGCAGGCTTGCCACGCCAAGGGCTGCGGCGGCGAAGAGTTCCGCCAGCACCAGCCCGCACAGACCAACGATGTATTTGCTGCCCACCAGCTGCTCTTTTGTGACCGGAAGCGCGGCACTGTATTCGCTGAATTTGCTGGCCTGATCATAGGCCAGCAGGGTCATGGGCATCATGCCCATCAGAAAGCCCGCATATACAATAAAGAAATTGGCCCCGTTCATCATCGAGATCACGCCTGCGCCCATCATGACCACGGCGGCCACAATGACACCTTTGGCATAGTGCCATATCTGATAAGCATCCTTTAGCAGCAAGCCTTTCATTCTGCACACTCCCCTTTCACCATCAGTACAAACAATTCCTCAATGCTCACCGGGGTAAGCTCTGCCCCGGCAGGCAGGGCGTCCCGGCGCACAAGCGCCTCTGCCCCGTAGGGGGTGACCCGCTTGCCGTACACCCGTACATCCAGTGCCGCCAGCTGCGCCGCCGTGCCGTGCCACAAGGCGTATTCCTCTCGCAGGGCGTCCTTTTCCTCACAGAGCAGCAGCCTGCCCTTGTGCAGGAAGGCGATGGTATCGCACAGCTTTTCCAGGTCGCTGACAATGTGGGAGGAAATGAGGATGGAACGTTCTTCGTCCCGGGCAAAATCCAGCAGGATATCCACCACTTCATCCCGCACCACCGGGTCCAGCCCATTGGTGGCTTCATCCAGCAGCAGCAGCTTTGCGTGGTGGGAAAGCGCCACCGCAATGCACAGCTTCCTCTGCATTCCAGCGGAGTAATCCTTATACTTTTTGTCCGGCGGCAGGTCAAATTTCCGGCAAAACGCCGTGTAGTCACCAGCGTCCCAGTTGCGGTAGATGCCCGCCATCACCTTGCCCACCTCCACAGCGTTCAGGCACAGGGGAATGCCATCGCTGCCCAGCACCACACCGATTTCTTCCTTGGTGTGTACAAGGTCGGTGCGGTTGTCCCTGCCCAAAATGGTCACGGTACCGCCGTCCCTCTGCAGCATGTCCAGAATCAATTTGATGGTGGTGCTTTTGCCTGCGCCGTTCTCGCCGATCAGGCCGCAGATGGTGCCGCCGGGCAGTGTCAGATCCAGCGGTCCGAGGGTAAAGTCCTTATAGTGCTTAGTAAGTCCCCGCAGTTCCAGTGCGTTCATGTTCAGCCCTCCCACAGCAGTTCCAGCATCTCCCGCAGCTCTTCCCTGCTCAGCCCGCAGGATGCGGACAGCTTCACAGCTTCGGTAAGGTGCGCTTCAATTTTTTTCAGGTTCTCTTCCCGCAGCAGCTCGGTGTTTTTAGGGGCTACAAAAAAGCCCTTTGCCGGTACTGCGTAAAGGAAGCCCTCTTTTTCCAGTTCATCGTAGGCGCGCTTTGTGGTAATGACGCTGATGCGCAGATCCCGTGCCAGCCCCCGGATGGAGGGCATGGCCTCGTCCGGCTGCAAAGCCCCGCTGATGATCTGCTGCTTGATCTGGTTGTAGATCTGGTCATAGATAGGCGCGCCGCTTTTGTTGTTGATAAACAGTTCCATCGGCTGCTCCTTTGGCTTTTGTGTTTTATCTGTATATTCACAGTATATACAGTAAATACGGATTTGTCAAGAGAATACGCAAAAAAATACACCCGCCGTCCAAAACGGACAGCAGGTGCATTTTTTAGGTTTTACAGTGCCTTGATGGCGGTCTTAATACGCTCGGCGGCCATCTTGGTCTTTTCGGCGTCACCGAAAGCGGTCAGGCGGAAGTAGCCCTCGCCGCACTCGCCGAAGCCCACGCCCGGGGTACCGACCACGCCGCAGTTTTCCAGCAGCCAATCGAAGAACTCCCAGCTCTTCATGTTACCGGGGCAGCGCAGCCAGATGTAGGGGCTGTTCTTGCCGCCGCAGTACCACACGCCGCACTCATCCAGTGCGTCCGCGATGACCTTGGCATTCTTGCGGTAGTAGTCCAAATTCTGCTGGATCTCGGCCATGCCGCTCTCGGTGAACACCGCAGCGGCGGCGCGCTGCACCACATAAGGCACACCGTTGAACTTGGTGGTCTGGCGGCGCAGCCACAGCTTATTGATGTTCATTCCCTCGCGCTCCAGCTCCTTGGGCACCACAGTGTAGCCGCAGCGGGTGCCGGTGAAGCCTGCGATCTTGGAGAAGGAGCAAATTTCAATGGCACACTCCCGTGCACCCTCGATCTCGAAGATGCTGCGGGCGAGGTTCTCGTCGGAGATGAAGCACTCGTATGCAGCATCGTACAGGATGATGGCATCGTTCTTCTTGGCGTAGTCCACCCATGCCTTGAGCTGGTCGCGGGTGTAGGCGGCACCGGTGGGGTTATTGGGGCTGCAGATATAGATGATGTCAGCCTTCACATTCTCATCCGGCATTCCCAGGAAGCCGTTCTCCTGACTGGTGCGGCTGTAGATGATCTTGCGGCCATCGGTCACGTTATCGTCCACGTAGGTGGGATAAACGGGGTCCGGCACCAGCACGGTGTTGTCCACATCGAACAGGCCCAGTACGTTGGCCAGATCGCTCTTTGCACCATCAGAGATGAAAATTTCATCCTCTGCCAGCTGGGTGCCGCGGCCTGCATAGTAGCCCTGAATGGCCTGCTTAAGGAAGGGGTAGCCCTGCTCCGGGCCATAGCCGTGGAAGCCTTCCTTGGTGCCCATCTCATCGGCTGCATCGTGCATGGCCTTGACCACGCACTTTGCCAGCGGCTGGGTCACATCGCCAATGCCCAGACGAATGATCTCCTTCTCCGGGTGTGCCTCCTGATAAGCGGCCACCTTGTGGGCAATGTCCACAAACAGGTAGCTTGCCTTCAGCTCGTTGTAATGCTTGTTCATCTTCATAGTACTTTCCCTCGCTTCTGTTTTGGTATGACCCTCTCAGTCATCTCGCGTCTGCTCGATGCCAGCTCCCCCGAGTGGGGGAGCTTTTTTGTTGTGAAGAAAAACTTTTCCTCTTGATGTGGAAAAGCTCGCCCTTCGGGAGAGCTGTCGCCGTCAGGCGACTGAGAGGGTTCTCGTTCTCTTTACACTTCTGTGATACCTTCGCACACGGTCTCGGCGGCGCCGGTCATCAGCAGCTGTCTGCCGGGCAATACCCGGATGGTCAGCACACCGCCGCGCAGCTGCACATGGATGTCCTCGCCTGCCGGGCAGATGCCAAGCTCGGTCAGGGCCGCCACGGTGGCGCAGGTGCCGGTGCCGCAAGCCCATGTCTCGCCGCTGCCGCGCTCCCACACCCGCATCTTCAGGTGGGTGGCATCCACCACCTGCACGAACTCGGTGTTGATGCGCTCCGGGAAGTTTGCGTGGTGCTCAAAGGCCGGGCCGATCTCTTCCAGCTTCAGGCTGTCCGCATCCTCCACCACAGTCACACAGTGGGGGTTGCCCACACTGATGCAGGTCACATGCCACGTTTTGCCGTCCACAGTCAGTTCTTTGTCCACAAGCGGTTCCTCGCCCATGTTTACAGCAGGCAGGCTGGCAGGCACGGCACTGTAAGCGCCCATCTCCACCTGCCACAGGCCCGCACCCTTGTGGGTGACGGTCTTCAGGCCGCTGAGGGTATCAATGGCAAGGGTCTCTTTGGCAATGCCGTGGGTGTACAGCCATTCAGCCACACAGCGGATGCCGTTGCCACACATCCTGCCCTCGCTGCCGTCGGCGTTGAAGATGCGCATCATGCCGTCCGCACCCGCTGTCTGCGCAGCACAGATGCAGATGATGCCGTCCGCACCAATGGAAAAATGCCGCCGGGACAATTTTTCGGAAAGGGCTGCAATGTTCTCCGGCACACCGCTTTTGCGGCAGTCCAGATAGATATAATCGTTAGCGCAGCCCTGCATTTTGGTAAATGAAAGCTTCATGCTCAAAACTCCTTCATGGGACTTGTGGTCAGTCCCTATAAACTCGCTACTCTATAATGATAAGAAACCGGGGCGCTCCTGTCAAGCGAAAATGCACCTTTCCGGCAATTTTTCGCAAAGGAATCTGCCAGAATGGAAAACAGGGCTTGACAATACGCATGGCATGGGATATAAAAAAAGAGAGAGTTTTGTACAGTCCGGGGCCGCGCAGCATCTGCGGGTGCATCCGTCACGGCAGCCGCACGCACGGCACCGGTGTACAGGACAGGCAAAACAACTGCAAAAAGGAGACCACAGGAATGGATACTTTTGAAAAAATCCGTGCATTGCTGGCGGAGCAGCTGGATGTTGACCCGGCAAAGATCACGATGGACAGTGACATCATGAGCGATTTTGAGGCCGACAGTCTGGATATCGTGGATATGGTGATGACGCTGGAGGATGAGTTTGGCATTGAGGTGCCGGACGATGCCATCGAGTCCTTACGCACCGTGGGCGATGTGGTAAACTTTGTGGACAGCCACGCGCAGAACTGATTCAGTCAAAAAGCCCTGCCTTCTGGTGCGGCACCCGGCCGCACTGCATGGACGGGGCTTTTAATATGGTTCGTGCGGAACGCAAGCCGTTTGGCGCACGGCCTTAGGAGGAAAAAGCAAAAATGGCAAAAGATTCAAAGAAGCTCGTACAGGCGATCACCAGCCAGGAAGAGAACTTCGCACAGTGGTACACCGATATCTGCGTGAAGGCAGAGCTGGTGGAGTACTCCAGCGTGAAGGGTTTCATCATCCTGCGCCCCTACGGTCAGGCCATCTGGGAGCTGATCCAAAAGGACATGGATGCCCGCTTCAAGGCCACCGGCCATGAGAACGTGGCAATGCCCGTGCTGATCCCGGAAAGCCTGCTGCAGAAGGAGGGCGAACTGGTCAATGGCTTCGCGCCGGAGGTGGCGTGGGTCACGATGGGCGGTTCCGACAAGCTGGAAGAGCGTCTGGCCGTGCGTCCCACCAGCGAGACCATGTTCTGCGACCACTGGTCCCGCGTGCTGCACAGCTACCGTGAGCTTCCCATGAAGTACAACCAGTGGTGCAGCGTTGTCCGCTGGGAAAAGACCACCCGCCCCTTCCTGCGCAGCCGCGAGTTCTGGTGGCAGGAAGGCCACACCATCCACGAGACTGCCGCCGAGGCTGAGGCTGAGACCCAGCAGCAGCTGAACTGCTACGCAGATGTCTGCGAGCAGGATCTGGCCATCCCCGTGGTGAAGGGCCGCAAGACCGACAAGGAAAAGTTTGCCGGTGCCGAGGCCACCTATACCATCGAGGCCATGATGAAGGACGGCAAGGCCCTGCAGAGCGGCACCAGCCACTACTTTGGCGATAAGTTCAGCAAGGCTTATGACGTGACCTTTACCGGCCGCGACAACCAGCTGCATCATCCGTTCCAGACCAGCTGGGGCGTTTCCACCCGTCTGGTGGGCGCTATCATCATGACCCACGGCGACGACGACGGCCTGATCCTGCCCCCGGCAGTGGCCCCCATTCAGGTGGTCGTAGTGCCCATCGCAGCCCACAAGCCCGGCGTTTCCGAGAAGGCTGCCGAGCTGGCCGAGAAGATCAGCAAGTATGCCCGCGTGAAGCTGGACGACAGCGACAATGCCCCGGGCTGGAAGTTCTCCCAGTGGGAGATGAAGGGCGTGCCTCTGCGTCTGGAGATCGGCCCCAAGGATCTGGAAAAGAACCAGTGCGTGCTGGTGCGCCGTGATACCCGCGAAAAAGTCTTCGTCTCTCTGGACGAGCTGGAGACTGCGATCCCCGCACAGTTGGAAGCTCTGCGCAAGGACCTGTACGAGCGTGCTCTTGCCAACCGCGAGAAGCGCACCTGGGCTGCCACCACCATGGACGAGGTGAAGGAGCTGGCCAAGGCAAACACCGGCTACATCAAGACCATGTGGTGCGGCGACCTTGCCTGCGAAATGAAGATGAAGGAAGAAGTCGGCCTGTCCAGCCGCTGCATGCCGTTTGAGCAGGAACACCTGAGCGATGTATGCCCCTGCTGCGGCAAGCCCGCCAAGACCATGGTCTACTGGGGCGTGGCGTACTAAGCTTTCCTTTTACTGACAATACAAGAAAAAACGGAACACTTCGGTGCTCCGTTTTTTCTTGTATTTTGACAATTTTTGTGTTATTATGAATTTGTCGCTTTCAGGCGGCAAGGCACTGCATACAACGGCAGGCGGTTCGGCCCCACTTCCGAAAGGAGGTGAAGCTCATGCCAATTACTTTGACATTCCATATCTTCGGATTGGTATTTACTATCAAGGTAAAAAGCGAGAACCGCCACCCTGGCCGGTGACGGTTCTTAGTTTTTAAGACTGTTCATCAAAAAGGCTGACCGCTTGTCGCAGTGCCTTTTCTGTTTACAGTATACTCATTTTCAAAGGTTCTGTCAAGTGCACGCAGCTTCGTTTCTGCGTGCTTTTTTATCGTTCAAACGTGGTGCTCAGGGTGGTCTCCCAGCTTTCACCCGGGGCAAGGCAGGCGGCAGCGGCACGCTGGCTCCACTGCTGCGGGTCAGTCTCGGCGGCGGGCAGACTGTGCCACGGCTCAATGCACACAAACCGCACCGGCTTTGCAGGGGCCGACCAGATGAGCGCGTAGGGGTAGCCTTCCACATTGCAGGTGATCTTGCGGCCGGTGCCCTTCTCATAGATGCCAATGGTCTTGGTGCGCAGGCCCGCCATGCAGAAGCTGTCGTTTGCGAACAGATCATCCGTCAGCTGGATGGCCTGCTGGTTCTTCCACTGATAGTAGCACTTGCCAGACAGCAGGCCGTTCGGACGGGCATCCAGAATGACCGGGCTTTCCGGCTGGTCGAACCGGAACTCGTAATCCGTGGTGGTGTGCTGTGCATCAAAGGGGATGTTGAACGCCGGGTGATAGCCGATGCCAAAGCGCAGCTCTTCGGTGCCGGGGTTGCGCACCGTCAGCGTATGGTGCACGGTCTTGCCGTCCAGACGGAAGGTGCTGGTGAGCACAAAATCGAAGGGGAAGCGTTCGGCTTTGATGGCATCATCCGAGCGCAGCTCCAACTGGATGGTATCGCCCTCGGCCTTGAGCAGGGTGTGCTCCATGTCGCGGGCAAAACCGTGCTGACCGCCCTTGTACGTTTTGCCGTCCACCTCAAAGGTACCGCCGGGCAGCTTGCCCGTCCACGGGAACAGAATGGGAGCGTGGCGCTTCCACACAGCCGGGTCGGCCTGCCAGAGCAGCTCTTCCCCCGCCGCATTTTTCAGGCTGACTGCTTCGGCACCGTGGGTGTCCACGGTCAGGGTCAAAAATTCGTTGTGAATGGTTGCCTGCATTTTCAGTATCTCCTTTGTCCTTCTTATTTTCCGGGGTCTTCTGCTTCCAGTATACTCCCCCGTGTGCCAAAAATAAAGTCCCGCCCAGTTTCAGCAGAGCTGTGCCAGCGGCAGGGTGACTGCAAAGGTAGTGCCGTTTTCGCTGCTGCGTTCCACGGTCACACTGCCGCCATGCAGCACGGCGATCTCCCGCACAAGGGCAAGGCCAAGCCCAACGCCGCCCATCTCCCGGCTGCGGGACTTATCCACCCGGAAAAAGGGCTGGAAGATGCTCTCCCGGCAGTCTGCGGGGATACCCGGGCCGGTATCTGCAACGCGCAGTACAGCGTTCTGCTTTTCCTGTTGCAGGGTGACGCGCACCGCACCGCCGGGGCGGTTATACTTGATGCCGTTTTCCACCAGATTGAACACCAGCCGGTAGATCAGCGCATCGCTGCCCACCATGCCAAGTTCCTCGCAGTCCTGCTGCAAAGAGATATTGTTTTTCTGGGCAAGGGGGGTCAGGTCGGTCAGGATCTCCTCCACCAGCGGCGCAAGGGCGATCTGGTCGGTGCGGGAGACTGATTGCAGATTGCTCATCTCTAATAAAGTGCGCACAAGAGCGGTCAGGCGGTCCAGCTGCTCCCGCAGAGAGCGGATCAGCCCGGCAGTTTCGGCGTCCATGGCCGGGTGCTCCTCTGCAAACAGTTCCAGCTTCGTCTGCAAAATAGCCAGCGGGGTGCGCAGCTCGTGGGCGGCATTGCCCGCAAACTGCCGCTGCAACTCAAAGGACTGCGCCAGACCATCCAGCATCCGGTTCACCGACCGGCTCAACTGCCCGAATTCCTGCACAGTGTTTTCGTCCAGACGGGTGGTGGCGATGCTGTCCTGATCGACCTGCTGCGCCTGCTGCGCAAGCTGCTGTAACGGTTTCAGCGCTCTGCCGCTGACAAAATAAGCAATGGCAGCGCTGACGATGGTGACCACGACGGTGATGCACCAGCCCTTGCGGCCAAAGACCACCTTTGCATCGTAGACTTCCTGCGAAAAATGCGCCAGCAGACTGGACATTTCCTCCTGCGGGATCTCGATGGTCAACGGATCCGCACTGCCGGGCTGGTACTGCATCATAAAGCCGTTGAGGGCATCCATGCCGGTAACGCCGGTGCGGTATAAAAGCAGGTTCATGCACACGCAGGCGCAGGCGATGAGCAGCGCGGTCAGCAGGGTGATGCGCCATTGCAGGGACAAATGTTTCATTGTACCTCGCCTCCGATCTCGTAGCCTTCCCCGATGCGGTTGCGGATGGGGTCGTAGCCCAGCGCCGCCCGCAGCTTTTTGCGCAGGGCAGAGATATGCACCCGGATGGAGTTGCTGAAGCTGTCTACACTGCCATCCCAGACGTGCTCGATGAGTTCTTCCTGACTGACCGGGCGTCCCTGATGCAGCAGCAGATATTCCAGTACGCCGCTCTCCTTCCGCGTCAAAGCAAGGGTCTGACCGTCCACAGCAGCAACGCGGCTGCGGGTGTTGAAGCTCAGCCGTCCGCAGCACAGACAGACGTCTTGCTGAATAAATTTGCGCCGGGTCAGGCTGCGCACCCGGGCTTCCAGCTCTGCAAGGTGAAAGGGCTTGGAAAGGTAATCGTTCGCCCCGGCATCCAGCCCCTCCACTTTATCTGCGATTTCACTGCGTGCCGACAAGATCAGCACACAGGTCTCAAGGTCGTGCCGGCGCAGAGTGCGCAGCACCTGCATTCCGTCCACCTTGGGCAGGTTGAGGTCCAGCAGTACAAGGTCGTACCGCTCTGCTGCCAGTGCCTCCAGCGCGGCCTCGCCGTCTGCACAGGCATCCACCTCGTACCCGGACAGCCGCAGCTTTCGGGCAATATCCTCCCGCAGGGAGTGCTCGTCCTCTACCACCAAAAGGCGCATCTTTGTTTTCCACCTTTCCCATAAAAATTGCGTTTTTTCTTCATTATAACAGATTATAGCAGACGGTGTTAAGATTCGTGTTAAGATTTTCTTAGCAGAGATTTTATCACGCATGGTGTATACTGATGCCATCAAACAACAGGAGGCTATGATGTTCATGACAAAAAAACAGGCGCAGCTGCTTTTGCTTGCCGCCGGGGTTCTGATGCTGCTGTTCGGCTTATGGCGGGGCGAGGCAGACACCGTATTTTCAAAAGCCATCCGGCTGTGTATGGAGTGTGTGGGCATTGGATAAGAAAAAGAAAAAGCTTTCTCCCCTTGCCCGCTTCCGGGGCTTTATACAAGCCGGGGCTACCCTGCTGACCAATCTCCACCTACCCAATTTTGCAAAAGGAGCGCTGTATCAGGGCGGCGGAAAATACGTCTGCGTGCCGGGGCTGAACTGCTATTCCTGCCCGGGCGCGGCCGGTGCCTGTCCGGTGGGAGCATTCCAGGCGGTGGTGGGCTCTTCCAAGTTCCGCTTTTCCTACTACATTACCGGCATCCTCATCCTCTTTGGGGTGCTGCTGGGGCGGTTCATCTGCGGTTTCCTCTGCCCATTCGGGTGGTTTCAGGAGCTTTTGCACAAGATCCCATCCCCCAAGCTTTCCACCAAAAAGCTGAAGCCGCTGCGCTATTTAAAGTATGCGGTGCTGCTGGTCATGGTGGTGTTGCTGCCTTTGCTGGCGGTCAATGAGCTGGGCATGGGCGACCCCTTCTTCTGCAAGTATCTCTGCCCGCAGGGCGTGCTGGAGGGTGCCATTCCCCTCTCCCTGACCAATGCGGGCATCCGCGCTGCGCTGGGCAAGCTGTTCACATGGAAGGCCTGCATCCTGCTGGCGGTCATCGTGGGCAGCGTGGTGTTCTACCGCCCCTTCTGCAAGTGGCTGTGCCCGCTGGGCGCGTTCTATGCGCTGCTGAACAAGGTCTCGCTGTTCCAGATGCGCGTAGACACCCACAAATGCGTCTCCTGCGGAGCCTGTGCAAAGGCTTGCAAGATGGACGTAGACATTACCAAGACCCCCAACCACGCCGAATGCATCCGCTGCGGGATGTGCATGAAAGCCTGCCCCACGGACGCCATTCAGTACAAGTTCGGGCTGGGGGACCAATCAAATACCGAAACAACAAAGGAGTAAAACCATGAAGATCCATCGTATCGCCGCACTTTTTCTCAGCCTTGTGCTGGCTTTCAGCCTTGCCGCCTGCGGGCAGGGCGCATCTTCTGCATCTTCTGCATCCTCTTCTGCCGCTTCCTCTGCGGCAGCAGAAAGCAAAACCGAGGAGCAGCTGCTGGCCGAGGAAAACGAGATCCTTTCTGCAAACGATGCTCTGTGGGAGAAAGTGTTCTCATCCATGGACAAAAACGTGACCGAAACCACGATCAGCGCCAACTACGGCGATTTTCTGCTCAGCGCTGTGGAAAAGGCCAAAGATCAGTTCTCGGACGAGGAGTACAAGATCCTGACCGCAGATGCCGAAAAGATTCGTGCCATCGAGGAGCAGATCGCCGCTCTTGCCCCCGCAGAGGATGCCGCTTCCAGTGCCGCCGCACAGGGCACCGCCTTCCCCAAGTTTGAGGGCAGCGATTTAGAGGGCAACCCGGTGGACAACAGCCTGTTTGCGGGCAACGCCTTTACGGTGGTGAATTTCTGGTTCAACGGCTGCAAGCCCTGCGTGGAGGAGTTGGACGACCTGAACGCCCTGAACGAGAAGGTCAAGGCACAGGGCGGTGAGGTCATCGGCATCAACACCGAGACGCTGGACGGCAACCAGCAGGGCATTGATGCCGCCAAAAAACTGCTGGAGACAACGGGCGCAAGCTACCGCAACATCTACTTTGCCTCCGGCAGTGAGGCCGGCAAGTTTGCACTGAACATCATGGCCTTCCCCACCACTTACGTTTTTGACCGGGACGGCAACGTTGTGGGGCAGCCCCTGCTTGGCGGCATCGACAAGGAAGAAAACCTTGCCGCTCTGCAAAAAAATATCGACGCCGCCCTTGCCAAGGACAGCGCCAAATAAACCTTTCTCCCCTGCCGCCTTCGGGCGGCTTTTTTATTTGCGGTGTGCATTGCCATGCACGCCCGGGTTCCGGACGGAATACGCTGGGGCAGAAGCATACTTTTACCAGCAAAGGAGCGTATCTCCATGAAAAACACCGGCATTCTACGCATTCAGGCTTTCGGTGCCCGTCAGTCCTCGCCCATCGAGGGTGTTCTCGTCACCGTGTCCGGCAACGGCTTTACCGCTCAGCGTATCACCGACGAGACCGGCACCGCTGCCGACCTCTCCATTGAAGCCCCCTCCTGTGCGCTGTCCCTGCAGGAGGACAACACCATCCGGCCCTATGCCGTTGTGGACCTGACTGCCGCAAAGGCAGGCTTCCGCACCGTGCGCATTCAGGGCGTGCAGATCTTTGCCGGGCAGGTCACCCTTGCCCAGCCGGAGATGATTCCCGAGACCGAAGAGGATCGCGACGTGGTAAACCCGCCCATAGTCATCCCGGAGCATTCACTGTTCACCGGCGACGGCGGCAGCGGCCCGGACCCCATGGAGAACTGCGTGCCCCGGGTGCTGGACAGAGTCATCATTCCCAAAAACATCACGGTGCATCTGGGCAAGCCTGCGGCATCCGCCCGCAATGTGACTGTCTCCTTCCGGGATTATATCGCCAATGTTGCATCCAGCGAAGTCTACCCTACCTGGGCTGACGAAAATAGCCCAACGGGGCCATCAAACTGCTCTACCACTTAGAAATTCCATTCAATCGTGATTTTTTGCTCTCCAGTGAGTGGGTCTTTCGTTCCGACAACGACACGATGAACCAGCAGTACAGCAAGTTCACGGGTCAGATGGGAAACCTGTGCCAGTTCCCGCACACGCTGCATCTGCGTCTGAACCACGCTGGTTTCTTCCTGCTGTTGTTCCAATTCCGCTTCCAAAATATTGATTCGCGTTTCTGCGTTTTTTACATCTTCCAGAAAAGTCTGGTTCATTTCAGAAAACTGGACGGTATCAATCAGACCAGACACCTTATCCAGATACAGTTCCTGCATAGCTTTGCGCCGCCGGTCTACTTCGCTTTTCAACCGTTTCAGCTCGTCACGCTTTGCATGTTCTCGCTGCTGGATTAGGTCATCCTGTTCTGGAAGGGTAACTTTTTCAGGGTCAAAATAATCTGCCACATACGCCCGGATACGTTCCAGCACAGCATTCTCCAATTCGTTCATATCTGTACAGGTCTTGTTGCCACACACTTCCGGTGCGCGCTGGTGCATCCGGCAGCGAACATAGCGTCTTTGAGTCCCATCCGCCTTTGGCTGATGGCCAGTTTGTTCCATGTAGCTGCCGCAGCATCCGCAAACCACTTTTTTCGCCAGCGGATGAATCGTTCCTTTTCCACCACTCCGGGTACGTTCTTTCAGCATCATCTGAACTGTTTCAAACGTCCCCCGGTCAATGATGGCTTCATGGGTGTTTTCTACAACGATCCACTGCGACTGGGGAAGCCAAATCGTCTTTTCGGACTTATAACTCACCTTTTTACGCCGCCCCTGCACCATATCTCCGACATAAAGCTGATTGTGCAGCATCTGGTATACCGTGGGGCTACTCCAAAGGTCTGCATTGGGATTTTTCGCTGCAATATGGTAATGGATGCCATGCTGCTGTTTATAAGCAGTTGGGCTTGGAACTTTCTCATCATTCAGAATCCGCGCAATCTTATGCGCACCGATTCCACTAAGAGCCATAGAGAAAATCCGCCTTACCACTTCGGCAGCTTCCGGATCGATGATAAGTTTTCCTTTTGCATTCGGGTCTTTGCAATACCCATACCGCGCAAAAGAGCCGATGAACAAACCCTCTTTCCTCTTGTGGTCAAGCACCGAGCGGACATTGGTAGACAAGTCTTCCAGATACCACTCGTTGATCAGGCCATTGATCTGACGAGATTTTTTATTCGCAGTATCGTTTGTGTCCACATGGTCAACGACAGCAATGAACCGAATGCCCCACTCAATAAACTTTCCGTGCAGGTATTTTTCCACGAGTTCCATATCGCGGGTAAAACGGGATTGCGTCTTGGCCAGCACCACATCGAATTTATGTTCGCTTGCGGCTTGTATCATCGAATTGAAAGCCGGACGGTTCCGGTCGATGCCGGAATAATCCTCATCCGAATAAATCTGGTAAATATCAAATCCTTTCTCAATGGCGTACTGGATCAGCATCGATTTCTGGTTCTGAATGCTTTCCGATTCGCCAATTTTATATTCATCTTCTTTGCTCAGGCGGCAATAAATTGCCGCTTTCATGATTTGCACCTTTCTTTTTGTGCACAATCGTCCATGCGAAACATACCGCATTCTCCCCTCAAATTCAAGGATGCCAAATCAGGCGCAGGATTTTGAAAGAGCGGTATTGGACAGTTCATCGACGATATATCGTTCAAATTCCTTTTGAAAATGTTCTTTGCGCTGTTCGTTGTTGTCCGAACAAAATTTTTCGTGCAGAATAAAAGGAGTTTTTTCCATCGAATCCCCCTTTTCGGTTCACTTGATTGTGATATGTGTCACTTCAGTCTATTTCCAGTCGGCGAAATTCAGAACTTTTCAACCAGTCAATATGGCTTATAAACTAAAAAAGCCTCTGAGGACGACTCCCAAATGGGAAGAGTCCTCGGAGGTATTCGTTTAGCGGGTGTTCTGCTGTCTGCGAGCGTCCTTCCGCACAGCTTTCTGTCCGCATCAAAAATATTTTCGGATGGTCGGAACAAGGATATTCCGATTGATTAACTTTGCGATACTGTTCATGTTGTAGTTGGTTCATTGCAGTTTCAGCTTACAACAAAAAATGAGATAGGCACCCCTTTCGGGGAAGTCTATCTCATTTTTTTGTTGGGGCTATTTTGCAACAGCCCCCCTTTATAACAACCCTGCCTTACAGTTTGGGAGAAACGCTTAGTGCTTCAGTTCCAGCAGCGCATCGCCCTGCTTTACGGCACCACTGGCTTTAGCCGCGACAGCGGCATAGTCATCAGTATTGCAGACAATGAGCGGTGTGGTCACGGGATAGCCTTCGGCCTTAATGGCTTCCAGCTCAAAGCGGATCAACGGCTGACCTTTCTTCACCTTGTCACCCTCGTTGACGAGGTAGGTAAAGTGCTTGCCACCCAGCTTGACCGTATCGATGCCGATGTGCATCAGCAGTTCGGCACCGTCAGTCGTGGTCATGCCCACGGCATGGTGGGTCTCAAAGGTGGAGGAGATCTCACCGTCAGCAGGTGCCACCAGTTCACCATCGGTGGGCTCAATGGCAATGCCGTCCCCCAGCGCACCGCTGGCAAAGGCTTCATCCTTCACATCGGCCAGCGGGACAACGGTGCCGGTGAGGCAGGCTGCAAGCACGGTATCCTTTGCGGCTGCTGCCGGAACTGCGGGGGCCGCTGCCGGAGCGGGGGCTGCGGTCGCCGCCGGAGTCTTAGGTGCATTTTCCAGATAGTCTTCCAGCTTTGCCTTGATGACAGCCACCTTGGGGCCGTACACCACCTGAATGCCGTTGCCCTTGCAGATGACGCCGGAAGCGCCGGAAGCCTTGAGCACATCCTGCCGGACCAGCGCAGCGTCCTTGACGGTGCAGCGCAGGCGGGTGGCACAGCAGTCCACGTCGGACAGGTTGTCGGTGCCGCCCAGACCTTCCACGATCAGGGCGCTGACCGGGTCATCCCCTGCGGGGGCGGTGCTGCCGGAAGCGGCGCTGCGGGCGTTCACGTCCGCACGGGTGTACAGCTTGACTTCCTCGGCATCATCGCGGCCCGGGGTCTTGTAGTCAAACTTGGAGATCATAAAGCGGAAAATGATGTAGTACAGTACAAAGTACACCGCACCGACCACGACCACCCACATCCAGTGGGTCTTGGCGTTGCCCTGCATCACACCGAACAGCACCAGGTCGATGAGACCGCCGGAGAAGGTCATGCCCACGCCCACATTCAGAATGTGCATCAGCATGAAGGACAGGCCCGCCAGCACGCAGTGCACGGCGTACATGGGCAGTGCCACAAAGATGAAGGTGAACTCCAGCGGCTCGGTGATGCCGGTGAGGAAAGCCGTCAAGGCGGCAGACAGCAGCAGGCCGCCTGCCACCTTTTTCTTTTCCGGCTTGGCGCACTGGTACATCGCCAGCGCCGCGCCGGGCAGACCGAACATCATAAAGGGGAACTTACCGGCCATGAAACGGGTAGCGCTGACCGAGAACACAGTGGTGGACTTGGAAGCCAGCTCGGCAAAGAAGATGTTCTGTGCGCCGGTCACGGTGACGCCATCGATGATGGCGGTGCCGCCCACAGCGGTCTGCCAGAACGGCATATAGAACACATGATGCAGTCCAAAGGGGATCAGCGCACGCTCCAGCAGGCCGTAAATAAAGGTGCCTGCGTAGCCGGAAGCCAGCACCAGTGCACCCAGCGCGGCAATACCGCTTTGCACCACCGGCCAGATGTAGAACATGGCGATGCCGACCACCAGATACACGATGGAGCTGATGATGGGCACAAAGCGGGTACCGCCGAAGAAGGCCAGCACCTGCGGCAGCTCGATCTTATAGAACTTGTTGTGCAGCGCCGCCACGCCCAGACCGACCACGATGCCGCCGAACACACCCATTTGCAGGGTTGTGATACCCAGCATGGTGGTGGTGGAGTTGGCAGGCATCGCTTCTACGCCGCCTGCCGCATTGATCATTGCCTGAATGGCTGTATTCATAATAATATAGGCCACTGCACCGGACAGGGCGGCCACCTCTTTTTCCTTGCGGGCCATGCCGATGGCCACGCCCATGGCGAACAGCAGCGCCAGATTGTTGAACACGGCGCTGCCGGTCTGGCTCATCACGTCCAGAATGGTGTAGATCAGGGTACCGGGGTGGATGACGCTGTTCAGGCCATAGGCCGCCAGCATGGTTTCGTTGGTGAACGAGCTGCCGATACCCAGCAGCAGGCCCGCTACAGGCAGCAGTGCAATGGGCAGCATAAAGCTGCGTCCCACGCGCTGCAGCACGCCAAAGATCTTGTCTTTCATCTTCAGTTCTCCTTTTCTCAAGTTCGTATCCAGCATATATATCCACACAGGAAAGACCTGTGGAGAATCAAAGGTGGAGCAAGAAAGCTTACTTCCCCATCCGAATCCGTTTCAGATGGATCGTAAGGAACACCAGTTCCTCGTCCGAAAGCTCCTTGTGCCAGGTGTTGCGGACATACTCCGCAATGCAGCAGGCGCATTTGTAGTGTTCGCTGCAATTGCGGGCAATCAGGGCGCGGAACACTTCGTCGTGGGTATCGTTTTCCTGCTCCTGTTTTCCTTGAAATACGCGTTGCGCAAAAAAGCGCAAATGTACTGTAAAGCGGCTGAAATCCAGTGCATCCCGGTCAAAATGGCAGTTGTAAAAGTATTCCACTACCTGCACGCAGCCATCCACAAAGCGGGTGACATCGTTCACCACGCTCATGGTGGTGTTGAGCTCTGCGTTGACGATGTGCAGCGCAATGAAGCCGCCCTCGTCGTCCGAAAGGTCTGCATGGCAGCGCTGGCGGATGGTGGCAAGGCACTCCATACCAAGGCGATACTCTTCCGGGTAGAATTCCCGAATGGGAGCCATCAGCGGGTTGGAAAAGCGAATCCCCTGCTCGCTGCGCTGGATGGCAAAGCTGATGTGGTCGGCCAACGTGATGAGCAGGCTTTCGTTCAGCGGGTAGTTCACCCGGCTGCGGATCATTGCCACCAGCTCATCGGTGAGCAGCAGATGCTCATACGGGATCTGTTCCAGAAGTTCCACCAACTTCTGCTGCACGGCAGGGCTGGTCATGCGGTAGCTGCGCTCCACGGTTTCAGCCTCGATTTTATAGCCCGGCTTAACGCCAAAGCCCAGACCGCGCCCGGTGACGATCAGCTCACAGCCCGTGGGATCCACCACGCGCAGAATGTTGTTGTTGATCGGTTTTTTGACGGTATATTGCATTGTTTCTCCTCCTCAAGTTGAAAAAGGCAATAAAAAAAGACCATCCTCGACACAGCAAACATACCGAAGGCTGAAACACGCTTTCGGCTTGTGCTATGCAGAGTTGGTCTAGCCCGCCAAACGGTAACAATCCAACGACGCTGCTCACGTACAATTTTCTTTTTTGTAAGGCACGAACAAATTAAGCACTTGAATGGAAATTTATTCTATGCTTGATTACAATACCATATTCTTTGCGGAGTGTCAAGATGGGAACGGATTTCTTTTTCACTTTATCAATTTTGCCCAAACTCAGGTGATTTTCTACAGCAAATTGACAAGTAAGAATATTCCTTTTTTGCTTTATATGTGCAGTTGTTTTCAATCGAGATCATTGCGGAGAAAGCTGTGCTCCATCTCGTAACTCATCACCTTCACAAAAGACAGTCAAGAATTGCTGCCCTATATACAAAAAAGCCGCCGAGGACATCTTCCCAAAATGGGAAGAGTCCTCGGCGGTATTCGTTTATCGGGTATGCTGCGGTCTGAGAACGTCCTTCTGTACAGCTCTCTATCCGCATCAACGATATTTTCGGATGGGCGGTACAAAAATATTCAGATCGATCAGCTTTGCGATAAAGGGATGCTATTTTGCAACAGCCCCAAAATCAGCTTTTTCTTAATTACAGCTGGCCCATAGCATGCTTTGCGGCCAGCATGCCGAAGGTGTAGCAGCGGCCCAGGGACAGGCCGGTCTGGTGGAACGGATAGTCCGCGCCGCCGTAGAACACGCCGCCTACGTTGCCCACGCAGTACAGGCCGTCGATGACGTTACCGTCAGCGTCCAGTGCCTGACCGTTGGCGTTGGTGTTCACACCGCTGTCGATGGAGGACACGCGGATGTGCTTGCGGATGCCCCAGAAGGGAGCGGTGACGATCTTGTGCATGTAAGCGCTCTTCTTACCGAAGTCCACGTCAGTGCCCTTGTCGCACAGCTCGTTGTAGCGGTCGATGGTCTTCTGCAGCTCGTCTGCAGGCACGCCCAGCAGACCGGCCAGTTCTTCGATGGTGTCGGCCTTGTAGGTATCGATGAGGTTGGTGAACACGCCCTGCGGGTTCTCCACGGCACCGGGGATGTACTTGGTCATCACCTGCTCGGGGATGGGGCCGTTGGCGTAGCTCATGTAGTCGCTGTCGTAGATCTGGCAGTACCAGCCCAGAGAACCGTCCGGATGGTTTGCATCCACGTTGTTGCCGTTGAACTTGGGCACATACTTGGTGATGTTGCCCATGTAGACAAAGCCGGTGTCCTCGTTGCAGAAGCGCTTGCCCTCCATGTTGACGTACAGGAACGGTTCCTCGTACATCAGGCCGGAGTCGAAGTCGTGCATCATCTTGGTGTGGCCCAGATTTTCCATCTTTGCACCTGCATCGATGGCCATGATGTGGCCGTCGCCGGTCTTCTGGTACTGCTTCTTGTCGAAGCCGTCCACATCGGGGCACCAGCGCTTGACCATGGCCTCGTTGTTCATGTAGTCGCCGGTGGCCAGAATGACGCCCTTGGAAGCGTTGAACTGGATGTACTTGCCGTTTTCGTCCTTTGCGATGACGCCGGTCACCTTGCCGTTCTCATGCACCAGCTTGACGGCGGGGGTGTTGAAGAAGGCCTCCAGATTGGAGTTCTTGGCCTGCACGTTCTCCAGCACAGTGGCCAGCACGTCGCCCACGTTCTTGGGCTTGGGGCCGATCCACGGAGCAAAGAAGTAGCAGTGCTCATCGCCGAAGTCGTAGGTGTCCATGCGGTCCTTCCACACGCCGGTCAGATCCTGGCTGGTGCACATGTAGGCGAAGATCTCCTTCTCGTCGTTGTGCAGCAGGTCGGAGGGGTTCTTGTTGCTGTCCACGAGGCTGCCGTCGCCGTACTCGGTCTGGTCGGTCAGGCCGGCGCGGTTCAGGTACCACATCAGGGCCTCTTCGGAGTTCTCGACGTAGGCGTTCAGCAGGCTGGTATCAGCGCGCCAGTCGCACAGGCCGTTGGTCATGTGCACCCACATCTTCTTGCCCGCGTCGGTGGACTTGGACTTGATGATGGCGGAACCGCAGTTGCCCTGGCTCACCACGATGCTCTGCTTCTGCAGCAGAGCCACATGGCCGCCCAGTTCAGCTGCCCAGCCGGCAGCAGGCACACCGGCAGCACCGGCACCCACAACGACCACGTCAAAGTCCTTCGTCTCGTCAGGGGTGATGTCGCCCAGCTCACAGACAGAGGACTCCACTTCCTCGGTGGTCAGTCCTTCGGGCACAACGGTCTCAGCTTTGTTGGCCTCGGTGGGGGCAACGGCCACGCCCTTGGCCTGATTGATGCAGCTCTCGGCAGCCTTTTTGATGGCGTCGGAGGTGATGGTAGCGCCGGAGTGGCCATCCACCTCGCTGGACTGTGCATCCAGGATCTTCTTCACCATCTCATCGGCGATATCGGCACCGTAACCCTTGGTTTCGTTTGCCACATCGATCTGCACATCGGTAATGGTATCTGCATTGAAGGTCATGGTCACAGTGACAGGCGTTGTGGTGTTGATACCGGTAGCAGTGGCGCTGTAGGTGCCTGCGGTATAGGTACCGGCAGCAGTGCTGGCAGCGGTGCTGCCAGAAGCTGCGCTGTTGCCGCAGCCGGCCAGCAGGCCTGCGGCAGCTGCACCCAAGGTAGCAGTGCGCAGGAAGTTGCGACGGGAAATCTTTTCGCTCATAATCGTTCTCCTTGCCTTTTCTTCGTGTGATCCGTGTTTGGCAGCAAAGTCCTCAGACTTTGTTACTGGATAAACAAAGCTTACACGTTAGAGCAGCGCGAAGGTCAAGGGCTGTTTTGACAAAAATATCACAAGAATTTGTCTGATCTAACAAATTCTCGTGATATTGCAATTTTATGTATATATTTTTGTCCGCGTCAGATGGTAATTCACGATGCTCCCATCGGGCTGCTCCCGGCTAGCAGCGATGCTGCTGAAGGTCTCGCCCACCGCACGGAACCCGCGCTGCACGATCTCCGCATGCAGGTCGTCCAGTGAGTCCCACCCAAAGGACCCGCGATAATCCTTTTTCCAAATGGTAGTCAGATAGTCTCCGCCGCACACCACCTCCACATGCTTTGTGCGCTTCAGCCCCAGCCTGCGAGCGGCATCGGCCTCAATCATAAGGCCGTAGTCGTACTCGTTGCGTCCCACCCGAAACTGCTCCATCACCCGCCGGGGCAGGCGGCTCACCCAGCGGGTCGCAGGCATACATTCCAGCCATTCAGCCTTTTCCTGCTGCAATTCTTTATCCCGGTCTGCTGCTTCTTCCTGTGAGAAGGTCAGTCGCCACATTTCCGGGAAATTCTGCACCCAGATGCGCCCGGCATTCTGTTCCAGTGTACGGTACTGCTCCCGCTTGTGTTCCAAAAAACGGATGGCCAGTTCGTCCAGCACCTGCCTGCGCCGCAGCTGGGCGATCTGATGGTTGAACATGGCGTCGCTCTGCTCCACCGTGGGTGCGCCGATCAGCTCCCGGCATTCTTCCAGCGAGAGCTCTGCCGCCCGCAGTTCCCTGCACAGGTTGAACCGCCGGGTATCAGTGACTGTATAGTAACGATAGCCGGTATCCTCGTTGACCTCGGGGTGGATCAGGCCCATTTTTTCATAGTAGCGCAAAGTATGGGTTGTGACACCAAGCAGAGATGCCATCTCACTGATGGTATAGCGCATAACAGTAAGCTCCTTTCCGGGCAGCAGAACCTTAGAGCTGCTCGAATGTTATTTTCTATCCATCCTTATTATATCGTATCCGCGCACCGTTTCAAGTAAAAAAACTTTGCCGTTCTCTGCCGGAAAATACCGGGCAGCAAAAACAGGGCGTTGGCTTGGATGCCGTGACCGGCAGAGAGTAGGACTGAGTTTTAACAGAATAAATCCAACATCTTAAACCTGCTGCATAAACAAAAATCCGCCTATTATAAGTATGACTTATTCGGCGCAAAAATCAGTTCTCGAACGTTCCAAATTGGCACATTTTGGACTATTGTACGATTATTTTTCCAGTTTGGTTATTTTGCTCCCCGTGGCCGGAGCAGGCCCTGCGGGCCAACATCCACTGCCAGATCTCGCTGGCACTCAACCGCATCTACACCGAGTGGTACCCCAGCAAGGGCTACACCTTCAACATTACCAACTCCACCAGCTACGACCAGTATTACGTTCACGGACGCACCGTGTTCGATGTGATGGTGCGCATCACCGACGACATCTTCAACACCTATATCCGCAAGACCGGCACCGTAAACCCCTACTACTCTGAATACTGCGACGGTAAATCGGTCACCTGCCCGGGTCTCAAGCAGTGGGGCACCGTGACGCTGGCCAATCAGGGCCGTAACGCCTTGCAGATCCTGAAGTATTACTACGGCAACGACATCGAGATCATCCGCACCTCGAACATCCAGTCCATCCCCCAGAGCTACCCCGGTTCGCCCATCCGGCAGGGCGACAGCGGCACAGCGGTGTTCACCCTGCAACGCCAGCTGAACCGCATCACCAAGGACTATCCCTTCCTCGGCCTGCTGACTGTGGACGGCGTGTTCGGGGCCAAGATGGCCGCCACGGTCAGGGCGTTCCAGAAGCAGTTCAACCTGACCGCCGACGGCGTAGTCGGACGACAGGCATGGTACAAGATCAGCTATATCTATGTGTCGGTCAAGGATCTTGCGGAGCTGACCAGCGAGGGCGAGGTGTCCAGCGGCACTCTCTCGGACGGCACATGGGGCGGCACCGTACTGCGCACCGGCTCCACCGGCAGCGCCGTGGAACAGCTGCAGTTCTGGCTGAATACGCTGGCACAGTATGAGTCTTCCATCCCATCGTTAACAGTGGACGGCGTTTACGGCACTGGAACGGCCAACACGGTGCGGGCCTTCCAGCGCAAATACGGCCTGACCGTGGACGGCGTGGTGGGCCGTGACACATGGACCGCGCTGTACGACCAGTTCCGCAGCATCCAGTCCGACAACGGCACTCCCAATGCCTACCCCGGCACCGCCCTGCGGGAGGGTGCAAGCGGACAGAATGTGCGGCTGGTGCAGTTCTGGCTCAAGATCGCGCGCACGGTGTACTCGAACCTGAACAACATCACGGTGGACGGCAAGTTCGGCAGTGCCACCACAGCGGCAGTCAAGCGGTTCCAGACCTACTTTGGCCTGACCAGCGACGGTGTGGTGGGCCGCACGACATGGAACAAGCTATACGAGGTGTACAACGACATCGCCAACAAGCTGCTGTCGTCCAGCCTGCGCCCCGGCGAGTACCCGGGCGTGCTGCGCAAAGGCTCTTCCGGCACAGCGGTGCGGGAGCTGCAGTTCTACCTCTACCTCATGAGCGCCTACGAGAGCAGCATCCCGGCCATTGGCATCGACGGACAGTTCGGTGCTTCCACCGAAACTGCCGTACGGGCCTACCAGCGCTTTGCGAGGCTGACTGTAGATGGCATCGTGGGACGTACCACATGGAACAGCCTGTACGACAAGGCGTCCACTCTGCGGACATCCGGGCCGGTGGTCACCCTGAAACGCCTGCCCTACCCCGGTACCCCGCTCACAGTGGGGTCTTCCGGCAGTGCAGTGCTCTACTACAGCCTGCTTTTGCAGCGCATTGCCTACTACTTTACCAGTGTGGAGAACCCGCCCCTCTCCGACCAGTACACCGACGAGACTGCCGCCGCCACCCGCAGCGCACAGGAGCTGCTGGGCCTGCCGGAGACCGGCATTGCGGATGCCGACACATGGACAGCTGTGGAAGCGCTGAGCCTGCAGCTCGCCGCCGAAATGCCCAACCCCGACCGCAGCATCGGGCATGGCCCGGTCTACCCGGGCCGGGCCATCGGCGCGGGCAGCGTGGGGCCGGACGTGGCGCAGGTGGAGACATGGCTGAACGGGCGTTCCTGCCTGTACTGCACCGAGGGCTATGTGACCGAGAACCGCCGCTTCGGCCCGGAAGAGACTGCCGCCGTCCGGCTGGCACAGCAGCGGGCCGGGCTGCTGGTGACCGGCACCGTGGACCGCGGAACATGGGCCGCGCTGCAGGCCCAGAGCTGCCCACACTGCAGCAAGGAGGAATGAGCGATGGCACGACTTCTGATCTACGATGCCTACGAGAACAAGGTATACACCTATGCAAACCTGAACGAGAACGACCCCATGCCCTACAGCACCGGCACCACCCTGCGGGTGCGGGAATTCCGTGGCAAATCCGCCAGCCCCACCCTGTGGACCACCATTGCAGCCATGGAAGCGTGGAACCTGACCCGCCGCAAGTACGGCAAGGGCATCCCGGTGGGATATGCCTTCCGCCGCATCTGGGAGGGCGGCCACGGCACCCGCAGCCAGCACTACGCGGGCGTATCCTTTGACGTGGGCCAGAGCCTGACCCGGACCGCCCGCACGGCCATCTACAACGCAGCCCGGGGCACCGGGGCATGGGGCTATGTGGAGCCGCTGAGCCAGACCCCCACATGGGTGCACATGGACCGCCGCTACGGCACGCCCGCCTGCAGCGGCACCACCGCCGGGTATCCTACCCTGAGGCGGGGAAGCCGCGGCTGCTATGTGATGATTCTGCAGGACGCGCTTTCCACGCTGGGCTACCAGACCGGGAGCCGCATCGACGGCATCTTTGGTGCCCGGACGGAGGAAGCGCTGAAAGGCTTCCAGCGGCGCACGAGCCTGCGTGTGGACGGTGTGTGCGGCTGCAACAGCTGGAAAAAGATCAGCACCGCCGTCATCGGCGTGGGACGGACAAAAACGACGATCGATTGATAAACCCTCTCAGTCTCGCTTCGCTCGCCAGCTCCCCCGAAAGGGGGAGCTCTTTTGCATCTGATGGTTTGCACTCATAAAGCTCGCCCTTCGGGAGAGCTGGCACGGCGTCAGCCGTGACTGAGAGGGTTTTCTTCCCGTGAAACATCCTTCGCTTCCCATCACCGAAAGTTGAAACTTTCTCCCGCATCTGCCCTTTTCGTTGCGCGGTTTGGAAAAACGTGCTAAAATAGCTCTATTATTAAAATGGTTCATGTTGAAAACAAGAGGATTTGAGGGGTATTGTATCATGGAATTTTCCAAACGACTGGACTTGTTCGGCGACGAGATCTTCGCCGCACTGAACGAACGCAAGGTAGCTCTGGAAGCACAGGGCCGTACCATTTATAATCTGAGCGTCGGCACGCCGGACTTCGCGCCTGCCGAGCACATCCGCAAGGCCATGATGGATGCCGCTGCCGACCCGCAGAACTGGAAGTACAGCCTGCGCGACCTGCCTGAGCTGCTAGATGCCATGTGCGGCTACTACAAGCGCCGCTTCGGCGTAGAGATCACGCCGGATCAGGTGGCCAGCTGTGCGGGCAGTCAGGAGGGCGTGGGCCACATCGGCATGGTGCTGTGCGACGAGGGCGACACCGTGCTGCTGCCCACTCCCTGCTACCCGGTGTTCATCGCGGGCAGTCTGCTGGGCGGCGCAAAGCCGTGGTATTACCCGCTGACCAAGGAGCACGGCTTCCTGCCTTATGTGAAGGACATCCCGGAGGATGTGGCCCGCAAGGCAAAGTATATGATCGTCTCCCTGCCCGCAAACCCGGTGGGCAGCGTCGGCTCCCCGGCGCTGTACGCCGAGCTGGTGGCCTTTGCCAAAAAGTATGACATTCTCATCATCCACGACAACGCCTACAGCGACATTATCTTTGACGGGGCCGTGGGCAACAGCTTCTTCAATACGCCGGGTGCCATGGATGTGGGCGTGGAGTTCTTCAGCCTGTCCAAAAGCTTCAACGTCACCGGTGCACGCATCAGCTTTCTTGTGGGCCGGAGGGACGTGGTAGCCGCCTTTAAAAAGCTGCGCGGCCAGATCGATTTCGGCATGTTCCTGCCGGTGCAGAAAGCCGCCATCGCCGCCCTGACCGGCCCGCTGGACATGGTAAAAACGCAGTGCGGCCTGTACCAGCAGCGCCGCGACGCTCTGTGCGGCGGCCTGCGTTCCATTGGCTGGAATGTGCCGGACAGTCACGGCAGCATGTTCGTGTGGGCACCCATCCCGGCAAAGTACGCAAAGAGCATGGACTTCTGTCTTGACCTTGTGGAAAAGAGCGGTGTGCTGTGCACGCCGGGTTCCAGCTTTGGCCCGCTGGGCGAAGGCTACGTACGCTTTGCCCTCACCCTGCCGCCGGAGCGCATTGCCGAGGCGGTGCAGTCCATCAAGGCAAGCGGTATCCTGAACTAAAAAAACGGGAACGTCCATGCGGCGTTCCCGTTTTTTTTATGCGTTTACAATATTCTCTCCCGCGCCATCCAGCCATGTGCGCAGGTTGTTGGCAGTAATATCCATCAGCCGCTGCAGGGCTTCGTTGGTGGCCCACGCGATGTGCGGTGTCAGCAGGGCATTCGGCAGGCCGCGCAAAGGGCTTGCCTGCGGCAGCGGTTCAGTGCCAAAGGCATCGGCACCGTAAAAGCCAAGCTTCCCGTTTTTCAGCGCATCGGCCACGGCCTGCTCGTCCACCAGCGCACCGCGGGCGGTGTTCAGCAAGATCATGCCGGGCTTTGCCTTGGCAAGGGTGGCCGCGTTGATCAGCCCCTGTGTTGCAGGTGTTGCCGGACAGTGCAGGCTGAGCACATCGCTGCGGGCAAGCAGGGTGTCAAGATCCACGAATTCCACACCGTCGGCTTCGTACTCCGGCCGAACGGTACGGGTGCACACCAACACCTCCATGCCAAAGGCCTTGGCAATGCGGGCGGTCTGTCGGCCAATGCTGCCGTAGCCATAGATGCCAAAGGTCTTGCCCAGCAGTTCCACCTGCGGCAGCAGACCGTAGGCCGCAGGCTCCTCGGTGCGCCAATGGCCGTCCTGCACAAGGCGATGGTAACGGTCGGCGCACTGGCAGATGGCCAGCAGCAGGCTGAAGGTCATCTGTGCCACACTGTAAGTAGAATAGCCCGGCACGTTGGCTACCGGCACGCCATGGCGGCGGCAGGCCTTCAGATCAAGGTTATCCGTGCCGGTGGCAATGATGCCCACCCACCTGAGCTTCGGGCACTGGGCCAGAACGGCTTCGTCGATGCGGCACTTATTCAGGAACACGATCTCCGCATCCCCGATGCGCGGCACCACCTCTTCCTGCGCGGTGCGCCCATAGCGGGTGATGTCCGGCACAAGCGCCTTCACACCCGACCAGTCCAGATCTCCCTGCTGTATGGCATAATCTTCCAGAACAACTGCTTTCATTTCAACTTCCTCACTTTCACATCATACGGGATACAGTGCCAGCACCGTGCCCTGCGGGCTCTCGCGGCTTTCCAGCGCGGCATAGCCCCGGGCCAGCAGGATGGCAATGTGCACCCGGTCGGCCAGCGGGAGCCATACCGGCGGCACATTCTGCGCAAGGCACCCGGCCTGCAGCAGGAAACACGGTGCCAGACTGTCCAGCGGACGGATAGCCCGCAAAGCAAACCCCTGACGCAGATACAGCGGGATCAGCTCTTCTGCCGCACATTCCACCACGGCCCACCGTGCCCGCTGCCGGGCAAGAAACTCCTGCCGGGCAGCAGCCGCAGCCAGCAGCGGCGCAAGGGTCTCGGCGGCATGGCCGTCCGGCCCGGCTGCCGGGGTCAAAAAATATCCGCCTGACGTGCGGTTCCAGCCCAGAAAGCGGCGCAGCGCAGCCGCCGCTGCCACATCGGCATCCATGGGCAGCAGGATGCACCCGGCTCCCGGCACACCGCGTGTACTGTACACGCCCCACACCTCACCTACCGTCAGCATCCGCAGCACCTCGCTGCGCGGACGGTACACACTGCTCACTTCGCTCTGCGCCAGCCGACAGAATTCCTCCGCCGAAAGCCGCCTTACCTGCCGCGTGCGCGGCGGGTCACAAACCTGGATCATTTGGTTTCCCCCATTCTTTTTCAGTATGCATCCAGCATACCGGACCGGGGGCGAGAATCGGCGCGAAACAGGGCCGCTCTTTTTGTTTTACAGATCCAGCGTTACATCCTCGCTCAGCACCTGACCAATGGGCTTTGCAATGCACAGGTCGGCTTCCGCATCTGCCCCGGTGGGCTGCATATTGATAACCACCAGATGGTCGCCCCGGAAGTACCGGATCAGTCCTGCCGCCGGGTACACCACAAGGCTTGTGCCGCCGATGATCAGGGTATCCGCATGGCGGATGGCGTTCACCGCGCCGGACAGCACCTCCTCGTCCAGCCCTTCTTCATACAGCACCACATCCGGCTTGACGATGCCGCCGCACTCGGTGCAGCGGGGCACACCGGTGCTGTTGGCAATGAAATCCACATCGTAGAACTTACCGCAGCGGGTGCAGTAGTTGCGCAGGGTGCTGCCGTGCAGCTCGTACACTGTGCGGCTGCCCGCCGCCTGATGCAGGCCGTCGATGTTCTGGGTGACGACCGCTTTCAGCCTGCCCTCCCGTTCCAGCTTTGCCAGCCGCAGGTGGGCCGCGTTGGGCTTTGCCCCCTTCACGATGAGCTTATCGCGGTAAAAACGGTAAAACTCCTCCGGGTTCTCCTCCCAGAAAGTGTGACTCAGGATGGTTTCCGGCGGGTAGGCGTACTTCTGATGATAAAGTCCGTCCACACTGCGGAAGTCCGGGATGCCGCTCTCGGTGGAAACGCCCGCCCCGCCAAAGAACACGATGCTGCTGCTTTTGGCAATGATTTCTTCCAATGCCTGTACCATAACAAAAAACGCCCCTTTCGCCGGATGTACATTTGTGTTAAGATAACTTCAGTATAACACAAACTCACAGGAAAGGAAGCGCAACTTTTGAACGTCTGGTATGTGAACAGCATTCTGGGAACCTTCCGGCTGGAAGAGGAAAACGATGCCATCTGCGGGCTGACCCTCTGCCCGGACGGCGTACCGGAACTGGAACCGCTGCCCCGCAAGGTGTGCGAGACACCGCTTTTACAGGAAGCCGAGGAGCAGCTGAACGAATATTTTGCCGGGGCGCGCAGGGAATTCGATCTGCCGCTGGCCCCCAAGGGCACCCCCTTCCAGAAGGCCGTCTGGGCCGAGATGAACAAGATCCCCTACGGTGAGACCCGCACCTACGGCCAGCTGGCCGCTGCCATTGGCAGGCCCTCTGCCTGCCGGGCCGTGGGCGGTGCCTGCCACTGCAACCCCATCGCCATCCTTCAGCCCTGCCACCGGGTGGTGGGCAGCACCGGCAAGCTCACCGGCTACGCCTATGGCGTGGAGATGAAGCAATATTTGCTGGAGTTGGAACAGCAGGAGTAATTTTATGATCGGAATGCCCTCCGCGTTCGCTCTGGGCATTTTCAGCGGAAAATTTATTTTATATTTGTGTTTCAGAAAAGCCTGCGGGCTTTTCTGAAACACTTTTTCACCGTAGGGTCGCTGTGGGAAACTGCATCATACACAAAAGAGCCATTGCACATCCATTTTGTGCAACGGCTCTTTATTTTTCACTCCGTTTTACTGTGCACTGTAAATGCTGCCCATCGTCCAGGAATTATCCGCGCTGTACTTGGCGTGGTTGCGCAGGTAGGTGACCCATGCGCCGTAGCCGTTGCCTGCAGAGAGATGCACGCCATCCGGCGCTGCAAGCATCTCCTTCAGGTTGCCCTCGCCGTCGGCAAGGGTCTCCCACAGGTCAAGGTAAACGCATCCCTTGCTGGCGGCCAGCTGAGCCAGTTGTTCGTTCACACCGCGCAGCACATCCGATGCAAGGCCGGGCTTTTCGGCAGCTGCCGAGGGTCGCACCGGCGGGATAGACTGCACGTAGATCACGCAGTCCTCGCCCAAAGCCTCGCGCAGCATATCCAGCATCTGGCCATAGTAGGCAAGGAAGCGGTCCGAAGCGCCCAGTGTGGTGAGGGTGTTAGTGCCCAGCAGGATATACAGCTTCTTGGGCCGGGCAGCGGCCAGCACATCCAGCGCTACCTCCTGCCCGCGGGTGGGGCTTTTGACTGCGCTGCGGTTCACAATGGCATCCGGGCCAACGCCGGTATAGCCGCAGATGAGTGCCCCGTCCAGATTGATCTGGTAATCCGAGAAGCCCACCGTCAGACTGTCGCCCAGAAAGGCTGCGTCCGCAAAGTAGCTCAGGTCCACCTGCCCGCAGCTGGGCTGGCGGATGACGCTGGCATCATAGGCTTTGACAGTGTAGGCCCCAGCGCTCTGCTTTGCAGGGCCAAAGTTCTCCAGTGTGACGGCCTGCCCACCGGTGCTGTCATCCTGTGCAGCACTGCTGCTATCCGCTTCGCCCTGCATGGGCAGCGGTGCCAGAATGTTCTCGGCAATGCCGCTGGCGTTGGTGGACGGGGTATCGTCCGCGCCCTCTGCGCCCTTTTCCAGAATGGCCGTGATGGCGTAGGATACCAGCAAAATGGCGACCACTGCGCCCAGAAAGCGCAGCTTGCCGCTGACTGTACCGCGCCGTGCCCGGCGCGGCGCAGAATGATACTCGTGTGAAATGCCCATGGTTTTTCCAGCTTTCTCCATTTTTCCCGCACAGAAGGGGGTTTTATCCGCCCAGGGCTGTGCGTTTTTTATTTTATCATAATTTTTTTGCCTGTGCAACCAATTAGGTCTTGCATACAACAGGCAAAACAGGTACAATAAGGATGTGGTAATTTTGCACATTTTACAAAAAGGGTGTGCACATGCCGCAAACTTTTTTGTATCACTTGCAGCATCCGGTTTGTTTGCCGCACGGTCTGCGGGCAGTGCAGGGCCTTTAGACCAAACCCCACTCTGGCGGCGCGGAAGCCGGAACCTGCAGCGATGTACAAATGATAAGAATGAAATTTGCAAAAGGAGGTACTCATGGCCAAGAATGTGATCATTGGTCAGAGCGGCGGCCCTACCGCCGTGATCAACTCCAGTCTGGCAGGCGTGTACAAAGCCGCCTGCAGCCTGGGTGCAGACAAGGTGTACGGCATGAAATACGGTATCGAAGGTCTGCTCAAGGAAGAAATGCTGGAGCTGAACGTCCTGCTGGACGACCGCATGAGCATTGAACTGCTCAAGCGCACGCCTTCCAGCTACCTTGGCAGCTGCCGTTACAAGCTGCCGGACCCGGATGTGGACTCCGCACCCTTCATCAAACTGTTCACCCTGTTTGACAAGTACGACATCTGCGCGGTGTTCTACATTGGCGGTAACGACTCCATGGACACCATCGCAAAGCTTTCCCGCTACGGTGAGCGCGTGGGCAGCAGCGTGCGGTTCATCGGTGTGCCCAAAACCATCGACAACGACCTGTGCCTGACCGACCACACCCCCGGCTACGGCTCTGCCGCCAAGTACATTGCCACTATTTTAAAGGAAGTCATCCGGGATTCCTCCGTGTATGACATCCGCAGCGTGACCGTGGCCGAGATCATGGGCCGACATGCGGGCTGGCTTGCCGGTGCGGCCTGCCTTGCGGGCGGCGACGACTGCGAAGGCCCGGATCTGATCCTGCTGCCGGAGGTGCCCTTCGATCAGGACAAGTTCCTTGCCAAGGTGGACGAGCTGCAGCGCCGCAAGTCCAATGTGATCATTGCGGCCAGCGAGGGCGTAAAGACCGCCGACGGCACCTATCTGTGCGATCTGGTGTCCACCGCAGGCCAGCTGGATGCCTTTGGCCACAAGGCCGTGCTCAGCGGCACCAGCCGTTATCTCTCCGACCTCATCCACGACAAGCTGAACTGCAAGAGCCGTGCCATCGAGTTTTCCACCCTGCAGCGCTGCGCCAGCCATCTGGCCAGCCGCACGGATGTGAACGAAGCCTACGCTGTGGGCGGTGCCGCAGCAGCAGCCGCCTTTGCGGGCGAGACCGGCCGCATGATCGCGCTCAAGCGCATTTCCGCTTATCCCTACCAGTGCATCACCGAGTCGGTGGATGTGCAGCAGGTGGCAAACCTTGAAAAGAAGGTGCCGCTGGACTGGATCAGCCCCGACGGGATGCAGGTGACTGCTGCCTTTGAGGAGTACGCCCGCCCGCTGATCCTGGACGAGGTAACGCCCGTCTATGTCAACGGCACCCCGCGCCACATCCGTCTGTAATCCCTTTTCCCGCGTCTGTTTTCGTGCATCCTGCACGTAATATTATATTGCCGAAACAGAAAAACAAAAAAGGAGAAATCATCATGGGTAAAAATGCAATCGTTGGTCAGTCTGGCGGTCCTACTTCCGTCATCAATGCAAGCCTTGCAGGCGTATTTGAAAGCTGCAAGAACCGCGGCGCAGAGATCGTTTACGGTATGTGCAATGGCGTTGCCGGTTTGCTGGAGGAGCGGGTGGTGGATCTTTCCACCGTGCTGACGGACGATCTGGACATCGAGCTGCTCAAGCGCACCCCGTCCAGCTTCCTCGGCAGCTGCCGCTACAAGCTGCCGGACTGGCATGAGGACGAGACCGTCTACAAAAAGCTGTTCGCCATTCTGGAAAAGCTGAACATCGGCTACTTCTTCTACATCGGCGGCAACGACTCCATGGACACCATCGGCAAGCTGGCTGAGTACGGCGAACGCATCCAGAGCGACATCCGCTTTATGGGCGTGCCCAAGACCATCGACAACGACCTGATGGTCACCGACCACACCCCCGGCTACGGCTCTGCTGCCAAGTACATCGGCGTGGTGATGAAGGAGATCATCCGCGATGCCACCGTGTACGGCACCAAGTACGTCACCGTGGTGGAGATCATGGGCCGCAACGCCGGCTGGCTGACCGCTGCCGCCGCTCTGGCAAAGAGTGACGACTGCGAGGGTGTGGACATGATCTGCCTGCCCGAAGTGCCCTTCAATGTGGAACACTTCATTGAAAAGGTGCGCGTGATGCAGGAGAAGAAGCCCAGCATCGTGATCGCCGTTTCCGAAGGCGTGAAGCTGGAAGATGGCCGCTACGTCTGTGAGCTGGCCGACGATGTGCACGCAGTGGATGCTTTCGGCCATAAGGCCCTGACCGGTACCGCACGGTATCTGGCAAATGTGGTGGCCCGCAATCTGGACACCAAGACCCGCTGCATCGAGCTTTCCACCCTGCAGCGCTGCGCAGGCCATCTGACCAGCCGCACCGACATCACCGAAGCCTATCAGGTGGGCGGTGCTGCCGCCAAGGCTGCCTTTGAGGGCGTTACCGGCCAGATGGTGGCCCTGAAGCGCATCTCCAACAGCCCGTACCAGTGCACCACCGAGCTGCACCCCATCAGCGAAGTTGCAAACCTCGAAAAGAAGGTGCCGCTGAGCTGGATGAACGCCAACCACACCCAGATGACCGATGAGTTCCTGGCTTATGCCCGCCCGCTGATCCAGGCCGAGCTGACCCCGCTGTACATTGCCGGTCTGCCCCACCACATCTACATGAAGAATCAGAAGTGATCTCTCCTGCATTGATTTTTCTCAAGGCATGATAAAAGCCCGTCCGAGTTTTACGCCCGGACGGGCTTTTTGCATTTCGGTATTTTCCGCTTTAGAACATCAGACCGCCGCGCCGACTTTGGGTGCGCCGCCTGCGATTTCCTCTGCCGTCAGAGGCTTTGCCTCCACCGGGGCATTCAGGCGCTCCTTGGCCACTGCCAGCATCAGCTTGATGCGGTTTTCCTGATTGACCTTGGTGGCGCTGGGGTCGTAATCGATGGGGGTGATGTTGGCACTGGGGTACAGGGCGCGGATCTTATTCACCATACCCTTGCCCACGATGTGGTTGGGCAGGCAGCCGAAGGGCTGGGCGCACACGATATTGCCGTAGCCGCCCTGCACCAGCTCGATCATCTCGGCAGTCAGCAGCCAGCCCTCGCCCATCTTGGCACCCAGCGAAATGATGCCCTTGGGCTTTTCCACCAGCTCCTTGAAGGGGCCGGGGGCGTAGAAGCCTGCGTCGGCCTCAGCCTTGAGCATGGCGCGCTCGATGCTGTCCAGCCAGTTCAGGAACTGGTCAATGCCGATCTTCACAGCCAGCTTGCCGCCGTACAGTACATGATCCTCGCCCATGTTGAAGGCACAGTACTGCACAAAGCCCATCAGGCCCGGGAAGTTCACCTCGCAGTCCTGACTTTCCAGAAACTTCTGCAGGTCGTTGTTGCCCAGCGGGCTGTACTTGACGTAAATTTCGCCAACCACGCCCACCTTGACCTTGGGCACCCGGGTAACGGGGATGGCAGCAAAGTCCTTTGCGATGAGGGGGAAGGTGTGCTTCATCTCCTTGGAGGTGTAGCCCTTGCCTGCCAGCAGCACGCGGCCCAAGCGTTCCACCCACAGGTCTACCATCTTATCGGCAGCCCCCTTCTCGTTCTCGTAAGGTGCCACCTGATTACGCAAAGCGCACAGCATATCGCCGTAGAAGATGCAGGCCAGCGCACGGCGGGCCAGCGGCAGGGTCATCTGGAAGCCGCTGTCCTTTTCCAGACCCGAGAAGTTCAGGCTGGCCACCGGGATCTGCGGATAGCCCGCCTTGACCAGTGCCTTGCGCAGCAGATGAATGTAGTTGGAGGCACGGCAGCCACCACCGGTCTGGGTGATGAGCAGGGCGGTGTGATCCAGATCATACTTGCCGCTGTTCAGCGCATCCAGAAACTGACCGATGACCAGCAGAGCCGGGTAGCAGGTGTCGTTGTGGACGTATTTCAGGCCCAGCTGTGCCACGGCACTGCCGCAGTTGCCCAGGATCTCGCACTTGTAGCCGTCGTAACGCAGGGCGTACTCCAGCAGGCGGAACTGGGTAATGGCCATGTTGGGGATGAGGATGGTATGGGTCTTCTTCATCTCCGGGGTAAATTTGGGATAATTGTATTCCATAGGTTCCTCCTATGTTGCTTTCTTAAAAAGCTTTTTGCTCTATCTCTATTTTATTCTGCCTTTTCTGCGGCCACCTCGTCCCGCTCGTCCAGAGCAGCAAACAGACTGCGCAGGCGGATATTCACGGCACCCAGATTGGTGATCTCGTCGATCTTGAGCTGGGTGTAGAGCTTGCCGCCCTCCTGCAGAATTTCGCGGGTCTCGTCGGTGGTGATGGCATCCACGCCGCAGCCGAAGGACACCAGCTGCACCAGATCCATATCCTTCTGGGTGGTGCAGTACTTGGCGGCGGCATACAGGCGGCTGTGGTAGGTCCACTGGTTCAGCACACTGGTAGGGAACTTCTGCACCCGGTTGGAAATGCTGTCCTCGGTAACAACGGCAGCACCGTGGCGGGTGATGAGGCGGTCGATGCCGTGGTTCACCTCGGGGTCCACATGGTAGGGGCGGCCTGCCAGCACGATGATGCGCTTGCCCTGACGGCGGGCTTCATCGATGATCTCGCTGCCCTTCACGCGGATCTTTGCCATGTGGGACTCGTATTCCGCATAGGCGGCATCCGCTGCGGCCTGCACCTCTTTTTCCGAGATGCCGCCGAAGTACTTGGGCAGGATGTTCTTTGCCATCTTGTGCACAAAGTCCTTAGGGCGGTGGATGCCCACATAGTCATAGATGAACTTGGTGCCCTCCAGCTCCGGGCAGTTGCCTGCCAGAACCTCGGGGTAGTAGGCCACCACCGGGCAGTTATAGTGGTTGTCGCCCAGGCCCTCGTCCACATTGTAGGTCAGGCAGGGGTAGAAAATAGCGTCCAGCTGCATCTGGCTCAGGGCCTTGATGTGGCCGTGGCTCAGCTTTGCCGGGAAGCAGGCGGTATCGCTGGGGATAGTAGCCTGACCGGCGAGGTACAGGCCGCGGCTGGACACCGGGCTGGTGTGCACGGCAAAGCCAAGCTTTGTCCAGAAGGCCCACCAGAAGGGCAGCAGCTCGTAGAAGCCCAGACACAGCGGGATGCCGATGGAGCCGCGCTTGCCGGCCACCGGCTTATACTCGACCAGCAGCTGCTGCTTGTAGGCGTAGAGGTTCAGGCTGTCGTCGGCACTCTTGCCGGTCACGGGCTTGTCGCAGCGGTTGCCGGAGATGTACTTGCGGCCATCCGCAAAGGTGTTGACGGTGAGCTGGCAGTGGTTGCCGCAGCCGCCGCACTTGACGCTGACCACCTTCTGCGCAAAGGCTTCCAGCTCCTGCTCGTTCATCATGGCAGAAGCAGTCTTGTGGGCCTTCTGGCTCTGGCGCAGGCCGAACAGAGCCGCACCGTAAGCGCCCATCAAGCCGGCAATGTCCGGGCGGATGACCTCCACGCCCATCTCCTTTTCAAAGGCGCGCAGCACGGCTTCATTATAAAAGGTACCGCCCTGCACCACGATCTTGCGGCCCAGCTCTTCCGGGCTGGATGCGCGGATGACCTTGTACAGTGCGTTCTTGACCACGCTGATGGACAGACCAGCCGAGATGTTCTCGATGCTTGCACCGTCCTTCTGGGCCTGCTTGACCGAGCTGTTCATGAACACGGTGCAGCGGCTGCCCAGATCCACCGGACGGTCTGCGAACAGGCCCAAGCTTGCAAATTTCTTCACGTCATAGCCCAGTGCCTGTGCAAAGGTCTGCAGAAAGCTGCCGCAGCCGGAGGAACATGCTTCGTTCAGGAAGATGTTGCTGATGGCACCATCTTCGATCTTGAAGCACTTCATATCCTGACCGCCGATGTCGATGATGAAATCCACATCCGGCATAAAGTATTTTGCAGCGGTAAAGTGCGCCACCGTTTCCACCAGACCGTAATCGCAGCGGAATGCGTTCTTCACCAGCTCTTCGCCGTAGCCGGTGGTGGTCACGCTGACCACCTGCAGGCCCGGGTGCTCCTTGTAAATTTTGAGCAGCTGTTCCCGGATGAGGGGCAGCGGGTTGCCGAGGTTCGGTTGATAGTTGGTGTAAAGGATCTGGCTCTTCTCGTCCACCACCACCAGCTTGACGGTGGTGGAGCCGGAGTCGATGCCGATATGCACCGGCCCGCACTGCGCGCTGAACGGCACACGCGGCACACTGTGGGACATGTGGCGGGCGTGGAACGCCTCATACTCCTCCTTGCTGGCGAACAGCGGTGGCTCGCTGGCGTAGGTGGCAGTGGCAGCATACTGATCCAGCGCATCGGCCACCTCAGACAGAACAAAAGCCTTGTCGGCATAGAGGGCAGCGCCCAGTGCCACATACAGCAGGCTGTTCTCCGGGCAGATGCCGGTCACGTTCAGCGCTTCGTCAAAGCTCTTGCGCAGCACGCTGCTGAAGGTGAGCGGGCCGCCCAGATACAGGATATTGCCCTTGATGGGACGGCCCTGTGCAAGGCCTGCAATGGTCTGGTTGACCACAGCCTTATAAATGCTGGCAGCAATGTCCTCGGTGCGGGCACCCTGATTGATCAGGGGCTGCACGTCGCTCTTGGCAAACACGCCGCAGCGGGACGCAATGGTGTAGGTGCGCTGTGCGTTCTCTGCTGCCTTGTTCATCTCGTCGGCACCCATTTTCAGCAGGGTGGCCATCTGGTCGATAAAGGCACCGGTGCCGCCGGCACAGCTGCCGTTCATGCGCACCTCGGTACCGTTGGTCAGAAACAGGATCTTGGCATCCTCACCGCCCAGCTCGATCACGCAGTCGGTGGCAGGCACAAAGCGCTTGACCGCCACGCGGGTGGAGAACACCTCCTGCACAAAGGGCACGCCGCAGCTGTCGGCCAGACCCATGCCCGCCGAACCGGAAATGCTCAGCAGCGCCTTCTGACCGTGCAGCTGCTCGGCATCGATGCGGCGCAGCAGCTCCTGCGCCTTTTCCAGAATATGGCTGTAATGCCGTTCGTATGTAGAATACAGCAGCGCATCATGTTCATCCAGCACCACACACTTGATGGTGGTACTGCCGATGTCAAGACCTACTCTCACGTTGTTTTTCCTCCTAAGGACAAATGCCGGAGGCAAAGCCCCCGGTGGACGGCAAAATCAATTTCTTTGCCAAAAATTAGTTTGTTAACGAATCATTTTGTCAATTCGCATACAAATGTATTATAATCCAATTTTGCGGCACAATCAATCAGCGTTCTTTATTTTACACAGAAAAAATAGTATTTTCCGCTCAAAAAGTTAAACATTTTGTGAACTTGTCGCTTTTTATGCGGCTGCGCCGGTGTCTTGGCAAAGGTTTTTAACCTTTGCCAACAAAAAAGGACTGCCGCACAGGAGCATCTCCCCCGCAGCAGTCCTTTTTCATTATTATAATGCAATCATGCAGCATGCATCACAGCTCGTCCGGGTCGCCGCGCTCCGGCATGGTACGCAGCTCCCGCACCAGCATATTGCGCAGCTGGTACTGATGCTGCTGTGCCTGTGCCGTATCGCCGCCCGTATGCAGCTCTACCGTCGGCTCCGTTATGCGGTCGGTGCACAGCGGAATGGTCACCACTGCCTGTGTGCCCTTTTCCGGTGCGCGCTCCACCCGCAGGCCCCAGCCCATACGGCGGCAGCACTCGCGGCAGAGCAGCAGGCCCAGCTTTGCGCCGCCCAGAAAGCAGCGCCGGTTCTCCAGCCATGCATCCTCGCCTGCTTCCGGCAGGCCGCAGCCATTATCCATCACCGTCAACTGCCAGAAGCTTTCGCTGCGGCGCAGCATCAGCCGCACTTTGCCGCCCGCACTGCAGGCCCGCAAGGCATTCGAAAGCAGATGCAGGCACAGCAGTTCTGCATCATTGCGGTCCGCCATGACCCGGCAGGCTGTCCAGCCGCCATAGTCCAGCGTCAGTTCCACCCCAAGCTGTGCCTGCACCATATCGGCCTGTGCGGCGACCTGCTGCAGCAGCTGGCACAGGTCCAGCGGATAGAGCCGCGGGTCTTCCTCGGTGCGCAGAAAATCCAGCAGCGACATCACTTCGTTCACAGTGCGGTCCAGCCTTGCCGACGCAGCGCTGATATCGTTCACCGCCTGCCGGGTCTGCTGGTCGGCACCCACATGCGCAAGGTGCTGGTCCAGATATTCGCAATTGCGTCCGATCAGGCCCAGTGCATGGAAGCATGCCTGTTCCACATCCTTCTGCGGGATCGCCTGCGCGGTCAGTGCACCCGCCTCGTTCTGCCGCATCTGCTCCATACCCTTGCGCCTCCTGTGTTTTATGCTCAGTCGTCCTTCTGACGCTGAAGATAATTCTTGACAGTGTAGATCAGTTTACCAGTGGTAGGTTTCTCGTCCGCAAATCCGCTTTCGTCCTTGAAGCGCAGCCACTTGGCCGAGGGCTTTGCTTCCAGCTGGTCGATCATACGCCGGATGCCGCTGTCCACAGCAGAGACCGACACATCGTACTGCTCGCTCACCGCCTGCAGGATCTCCTTGCGGATGGCCAGCTTCTGGCTGGTGCCGTACACCACGCCCACCGCACAGGAAAGATAGTTGCAGTTCACGTCCGGCAGCTGGATGCCCCAGCCCTCGTACAGTTCCTGACACTTGCGTTCCATGCGCTGGCTCTGCCGTCCCGGCAGGCGGTACAGCTCCCACAGCAGGTTCTTCAGTTCGGCATGGCCCACATAGCAGAATCCATCGCCCGATTCCAGACAAATGGCACTCGTATTCTGCCGCCTGCCCTCATCAAACAGAACAACATTCGGTTTGGGATCCATGCTGCGGATATTCATTAAAAACTCCAGCCCGCTCATATCTTCCAGCTGGCTGCAGAGGATCACAACATCAAACTGACGGCCCTGACGCAGCTGTTCCAGCAGACGGCCGCCGTTCTGGAAGCAGGTGCACTCCAACGCAGGGCTTTGCTCCTGCAGGTAGTTCTTTTCCACCCGCAGCTCCTTGCGGTCGTAGCTTCCAAGGGCGATCTGCAGCGTTTTTGCTGTGTGCTCACTCTCCACGCAACGCGCCGCCTTTCTGCCTGAGCTGTTCTGTATCGGTCAGTTCTTCTACCACATCCTGCCAGATCTCCGGCTGGACGCCATTCTCACACAGATAGCGCAGGATCCGGTAGCAGAACTCTGGTGCAGCTGCAATGTAGCAGCTTTGCATGTACTGCCGGTTCCCGGTACGGCAAAGCGTCAGGCAGCAGCCGTTTTCGTTGCCTGTATCCATTGAGTATACCAGCGTATATGCTTTCTGCAACCCGTCGATTGCCGAAAACTGACGGATCATAGGTGAAAATGTACGTTCCATAATTTTTCCTCCCTTGCTACAAGGTCCTGCGACGTTTTCAAGGCATTCCTTGTTTTTCTTATCTTATTTTAAAGAGCAGAGAGGGCTGGTTCAATCCTGAAAAAGCGTCTAAAAATGTCAAAATCACATTCGTTGCGTTTTTTTGTCGTGTTTTTCTGTTCTGCGACGCATTTTATTTTGTGCTTACGGTTCATCGCAGATTTTTTGCGTCGTATTGGCAGTGTAATTCTGCTTTCGCGATGCTTTTCTGTTTTATCAGGATCTTCCGCTATTAAAATAGCACGACGGCGACGCAAATTCAACCTCCACGTCAATTTTTCCTTTATTTTCCTGTTTTTCTGCCTCAAAAGCCAAAAATACCGGTCCGGTCAAAATTTACGTTGAAATATACACAGTTTTTTCATATTATTTCGGTAAAATAGAAGTGTATAACGCCTTGCTGCGGGTCCTGTATCCGGGCAGTTTATTATAATGTACAGCGGCAGCGTTCCTGCGAGGATGCGCCGGAAAGGCTCACACATGCTCCAACTCAACCACATCAAGAAAGAATACAAAACCGGCGATCTGGTGCAGAAAGCACTGGATGATGTCAGCCTGAACCTGCGGGACAACGAATTCGTCGCCATTCTCGGCCCCAGCGGTTCCGGTAAGACCACCCTGCTGAACGTCATTGGCGGTCTGGACCGCTACGACAGCGGTGATCTGATCATCAACGGCATCTCCACCAAAAAATATACCGACCGCGACTGGGACTCTTACCGCAACCACACCATTGGCTTTGTGTTCCAGAGCTATAACCTCATCCCACACCAGACAGTGCTTTCCAATGTGGAGCTGGCGCTGACCATCTCCGGCATTTCCGGTGCCGAGCGCCGCAACCGGGCCACCAAGGCGCTGGAGCAGGTAGGTCTGGGCGACCAGCTGCACAAGCACCCCAGCGAAATGTCCGGCGGCCAGATGCAGCGTGTGGCCATTGCCCGCGCACTGGTCAACAACCCCGACATCCTGCTGGCCGACGAGCCGACCGGCGCACTGGACAGCGACACCAGCATTCAGGTGATGGAGCTGCTGAAGGAGGTGGCCAAAGACCGCCTTGTGGTCATGGTCACCCATAACCCGGAGCTTGCAGAGCAGTATGCTACCCGCATCGTCCGCCTGCGGGACGGCGTGATCCAATCGGACACCGCACCGTTTGCGCCGGATGATTCCGCTCAGGTGCCGCCGGTGCACAAAAATCTGGGCCGTTCTTCCATGTCGCCGCTCACCGCTCTCGCGCTGAGCTTCAACAACCTGCTCACCAAAAAGACCCGCACCCTGCTCACCGCATTTGCGGGTTCCATCGGCATCATCGGCATTGCGCTCATCCTTTCGCTCTCGGCCGGTGTGAGCAATTATATCCAGGAGATGGAACGCTCCACCCTTTCGGAATATCCGCTGCAGATCTCGACCACCGGCGTAGACCTTGCCGCCCTGCTGGACCCGGGAAGCTACACCAGCGCCGTTGCCAACAACACCAATGTGGGCGCCACCAGCGCTTCTTCCACCCCGGAGGGCATGGTCACAGTGCGTGAACTGCTGAGCCAGCTGACCGAGGATAATTCCTCCGTCAATGACCTTGCCTCCCTGAAAAAATATCTGGACAGCGACGAGTGCACCATCTCGGAGGATGCTGCTTCCATCGAGTATTCCTACGGCATCGCACCGCTGATCTATCGCCAGAACAAGGACGGCACCGTGCGCCAGATCTTCCCGGACAGCAGCCTTTCTGCGCTGAACAACACCACCTCTGCCGCCGGCATCGTCTCTTCCATGACCAACCAGAGCGTGTTTACCGAGATGGCCGAAGAGCCTTCGCTGTACGAAGATCAGTACGATGTCAAGGCAGGCCGCTGGCCGGAAAGCTACAACGAGGCCGTTCTTGTGCTGAATTCGGATGGCAGCATCAGCGATTACGCTCTTTATATTCTGGGCATTGAGGACGACAGCGTGATGATGCGTTTTCTGCAGGAGTACGCAAAAAACAAGAACACACAGGCTCCCACCGGCTACGGCACCTACCCCTACGATACCTTTGTGGGCCTGAAATATAAGATCGTTACCAGCTCGGACTATTACGTTTATGACGAAGAACGCCAGATCTGGCGCAACCGCTCCGACGATGAAGCGTATGTGGAGCAGCTTGTGGAAAACAGTCCGGATCTGACCATCGTGGGCGTGGTGCAGCCCCGCGCAGATGCCAGCTCCACCATTCTGCCCATAGGCGTTGCCTATACCCATGCACTCACCTACTACGCCATCGACCATGCAGCCGAAAGTGAAGTGGTAAAGCAGCAGCTTGCCGACCCGGAAGTGAACGTGCTGACCGGCGAGCGCTTTGATGCCGACCAGCGCGAAACCGATCTTGACATTTCTTCCCTGTTCTCGGTGGATACCGATATGCTGAAGGATGCCTTCCAGTTCGATGCAAGCAAGCTGCAGTTCGACCTGAGCGGTGCATTTGATCTGCAGGATGGCAGCTTTGACTTTTCCTCCATCCTTGATCCGTCCGCATTCCAGCTGGATCTGAGCGATCTGGACCTGAGCGACATCGACATGAGTGATGTGGAGCTGCCGGACATGGACGCGCTGGATCTGAGCCAGTTGTTTGCCGATATGGACCTGTCCGTCTCGGAGGATGCGCTGCAGAGCCTGATGAAGAAGATCATGAATGGCTATAAGCGCTATATCATCGGCAACGGCATCTTGAATCTGGATAAGATTGGTTTCTCTTCCTATATGGAGAGCGACCAGTTCAAACAGCTTCTGTCCGAATCCATGGGCGACCTGCTGGACACCACCGGCCTGCAGGAGCAGTTCACCGCTTCGCTGCAGCAGAACCTGCAGGGCATCATGACGAGCTATCTGCAAAGCTACTCGGAACAGCTGAGCCAGAAGCTGGGCGAAGCTCTGCAGACCAAACTCACCGCTGCCATTCAGACCCAGATGAGCACCGTGATGCAGCAGCTGATGACCCAGCTGACCACTCAGTTCAGCCAGCAGATCCAGTCCGCCATCCAGAACAACATCGCTCAGCTCAGCAGTCAAGTGGAAGATGCCCTGAAGATTGACCCCACCGTGTTCCAGAGTGCCGTGCAGGTGAACATGAGCACCGACGACCTTGTGGATCTGGTCAAGATGAACCTGCAGTCCAGCACCACCTCCTACAGCAGTGTTCTTGGTGCACTGGGCTATTCGGATTATGCCAAACCCGGCAGCATCTGGATCTACCCCAAGAGCTTTGAGGCCAAGAACCGCATCGTGGACAGCCTGAACGCCTACAACGCCGCCATGCGTGCGCAGGGCGAAGAGGACAAGGTGATCGTATTCTCGGATACGGTCGGCACTCTGATGAGCGCCGTGACCAAGATCGTGGATATGGTCAGCAATGTGCTGGTGGCCTTTGTTGCCATCTCGCTGGCGGTTTCTTCCATCATGATCGGTGTCATCACCTATATCAGCGTGCTGGAACGCCGCAAGGAAATCGGTATTCTGCGTGCCATCGGTGCATCCAAGCACAATGTCTCCGAGGTGTTCAATGCCGAGACCTTCATTATCGGAATGTGCTCCGGCGTGATCGGCGTGGGCCTGTGCCTGCTGCTGCTGATCCCCGGCAACATGCTCATCCACTCCATTGCAGGAACCACCAGCGTCACCGCTGTGCTGCCGCCCAAGGCTGCACTGGTCCTGATCGTTCTGGCTACCCTGCTCACGATCCTTGGCGGTCTGATTCCCGCCCGCAGCGCAGCCAAGTGCAACCCCGTCACCGCCCTGCGTTCTGAGTAATTTTCTTTCTCGACAAGCAAAAGGAGTCGCTGCATCACGCAGCGGCTCCTTTTTTGATGTCCGGTGCTTTATCTCAATTTCTCGTGTAATTCCTCATGCAGTTCCTCGCGCTCTTCCTTCAGTTCCTGCTTGAGAGTCCGGTCGATCTCCCGTGTCTCCTGCCGGATCTCAGCCAGATCCTTTTCGATCGCAGGGTTTTCTTCGATTTCTTCCCGGATGAACATGAGCGCAAAGCTTACCAGCAGCAGCCCGCAGGAGATCCAGATGGTCTTTCCTGCCAGCCGCGCTGCGCCCATGCTTCCAATACCGGCACCCACCGCGAACAACAGAATGATGCCAAAATAACGCATCATCCGATCCTTAACTTTCGGTTCATGGGTCTTGCTCCAGATGCAGAATGCTTCCACACCGCTGCGCAGGTCACCAATGCACATGGTGCTGGCAAATGCATAGCCGTTCACCTTGCGGAACGCCTGCACCTGCATTGCGCAGGAGAAGGAAACGATGGCGTTTGCCAGCAGGTTTTGCTCCTGTGGCAGAAAGCCAACAATGAACAGCAGAAGCACTTCGCCCAGCACCACCAGCTGCCGCCAGTGAAGCCGCTGCATGTTGCAAAAGCTCTCCCGCATCTTTTCTGCCACCAGTACGCCCAGCGCAAAAGCACACAGAGGAACCAGATAGTGCAGCACCCGATCCCACTGACCATCCATGATGTTGGAACTCAGCAGCACGATGTTGCCGGTCTGTGCATTTGCAAACACCTTACCGCGGAACAGATACGTATAGGCATCCTGCAGCCCGCCCGAAAGCGAAAGGAACACCGCCGTCAGGAAGGACTCTGACATCTGCCCATGATGTTTTGTTTTCATATTACCTTTTCCCCTCTTTTCGTACCCTATTATAATATATTTTTACAGCTTGGTCCATATCAGTTTTACATATCCGGCATGTGTATCCCTGCGCTCTGCCAGCGCCGAAAATACGGCCCGTGCCCGGCCTGCACTTTGCATTCCCTCACAGGTTGTGTTAGAATAAGAAAAAAGCTTTTCCAAAGGAGAACTTCCTTATGCCGAATATTGTCGAGATCACAGACCTTTCCGCACCGGAGCTGGATGTCTATGCCCGCCTGACGCAGGCGCAGCTGCGCAATCGTCTGGAACCGGAAAAAGGCATCTTTATTGCCGAAAGCCCCAAGGTGATCGCCCGCGCGCTGGATGCCGGATACACACCGCTCTCCCTGCTCATGGAGCGCAAACAGATCACCGGCCCGGTTGCCGATCTCCTGACCCGTTGCGGTGATGCCCCGGTGTACACAGCCGACCGCGAGACCCTTGCCAGCCTGACCGGCTTCGAGCTGACCCGCGGCGTGCTGTGCGCCTTCCGCCGCCCGCTGCCGCGCAGCGTGGAAGAGGTCTGCCGCAATGCCCGCCGGGTGGCCGTTCTGGAGGGCATTGTGGACTCCACCAATGTGGGAGCGATCTTCCGCAGCGCCGCTGCACTGAACATGGATGCCGTGCTCGTTACTCCTTCCTGCTGCGACCCGCTGTGCCGCCGTGCCGTGCGTGTGAGCATGGGCACCGTGTTTCAGGTGCCCTGGGCGCAGATCGGCACCTGCCCTGCCGACTGGCCGGAAAACGGCATTGCTCAGCTGCACAGTCTTGGCTTCAAGACTGCTGCCATGGCTCTGAGCGACCGCTCCGTAAGCGTTGACGACAGCGCTCTTTCCGCCGAGCCAAAGCTCGCCATCGTGCTGGGCACAGAGGGTGACGGCCTTGCCCACAGCACCATTGCCGCCTGTGACTACACCGTAAAAATCCCTATGTCCCACGGCGTGGATTCCCTGAACGTTGCCGCTGCCAGCGCTGTTGCTTTCTGGCAGCTAGGCAACCGCTGAGCGATGCTTTTTGGCCCTGCCCAAAATACTTGACAAATTTCCCGAACAGAGTTACACTTACAGGGTCATCACATGGGCCTATAGCTCAGCTGGGAGAGCGTTCGGTTCGCATCCGAGAGGTCAAGGGTTCGAATCCCTCTAGGTCCATAAAAAACAAAACGTCCTGCCGTATCTCGGCAGGGCGTTTTTCGCTAGTTTTTCGTTTCAACGCACTGTCTTAGAACACCACAGAACGCCATATCATCATCTACAGCAGCGATTGCGGCGTTGATCAAAGTTTCCCGGTCAGTGTTGCCCCAGTTAATATGCAGACCATATTCCAACGCCATGCAGCGAATCAATTCACGGGTGCTACGGCCATTTCCCTCACGGAATGGATGGATAATATTTAACTCCGCCATTGTCTGCGACAGATTTCGAATCTGCTTTTCTTTATCCTGTTCGGCAAGCAGCTTCTTGGAGTGAATGGTTTTGAACACCCGCTCTAATTCTCGGTCAATCAGGTCTGGCGGGTAGAACATCGTGTCGCCCTTGCTGATTTGCTCCTTGCGGATGTGCCCTGCAAACGGGTACACATCCTCAAAAAGGAAGCGGTGAATCCGAAATAGGTGAGTTTTGGTAAAACGTCCCTTGATTGGCTCCTGTAACAGAGCCATCTGTTTTACAGCCGTAAATTCTTCTTCGGCCTGTTTGAGTTCGGCTTTATCATGAATGTTCAACTTGTTGATCAGAACATCCGTATCCGGGTAGCAGTACATGGACTGCACTGTGGTGTAGACATCATACTTTGAGAACATAATCAGCCCTTCTTCGCGTACTTTGCGCGCAGTTCATTCACGACCTGCTGATAGCTGGCCTGACCGCTGCCAATGCGGTCAAGGTTGCTGCGTGTATCTTTGCTGATGGTCATGCCCTCAATGGCAAAGGTTCCATACACATTGCGGAGGTTGCTCTTGTGCTGGGCAGGGGTAGTATACTTGACACTCATGGTTGAGTCTCCTTTTAATCCACATGATACTATATAAAGTTTATCGTGTATGCGTACTCTTGTCAATCTATAACTTGATGCCAAATATAAAAAGTGCATGCATTCCGTTCGTCGTCCTTGAGGTCGAGTTCACTCTTTACACGTGATACTTCTTTCTGCGCTACTTCCATGCCCTTGCGAAGCATATCCTGAAGCAGCTTGCTTTTGGAACACTCTAAAATCTCCGAAAACTTGGTGCATACGATACTCTCTACGATTGCGTCCAGTTTTGTTACACCATAGCCGGACTGTCCATCGCATTGACTCGGATGCCGTACATTATAATGGCAGCTATAACGGAACCGCTTTTCCTTCACCTTGGAGCCATCAGCACCAGCCCGGTTCCCAGAACCATAAGCAGGAAAAGCGAAGCCGTCCTTATTTTTTTCATTGCAGGGTCTCCTATTCTTTATCTTCCAAAATAAAAAACGCAGCGCACCCCAATTCTATGGGCTGCACTGCGTCTGAGCGTCTGGCGTTTTGCTTGATTGAATTATTCTGCCGCCAATTTCAAAAATTTCTTGTCCGACTGGATGCTCTGGGTCACAAACTTCCCATCCCGGAACAACGCGTATGTTGTGACGGGTGCGGGCACATTCTGTGCCGTCTCTTTCTCGGTGATGTGGATGGCATTGAACGGAATCCCGTGTTCCCTTGCAGCCTCCTGCACCTTTGGCACCCAATAATAGGTGTAGGGGCACTGGTCGGTATAGTAGAGGACAAAGCCTTTTTCCTCCACCTTGGGATGCTTGGCGCAGGCCTTGAATTTTGGCGGCTGGGCATTCTCTGCAAGGGGCAGGCACATGAGGTTGATCCCGCAATCGGAGATGTCCGAAACCTTAAAGCCCTTATGGTTCAAAAACTTTGGGTCAGCAAGGAATTCTCGTTTGCGCCCCTCTGCACACAGAATACAAACGCCGTTTTTGCCCTGCGCCTTGGCATCCCGAAGGCATTCTTCCAGCAGCTCGCTGGAATAGCCGTGCCCTTTCAAGGAGCCGGAGACCCACAGACAGTTGATATAAAGCCATCCTGCCGCTTCAATGGGCACCCATGCGTTTTCTGCCGGGATGTACTCGATAAAGCATTTGCCGCGCTCCGCACTGCGGTAAAAGACAAGCCCCTCCTCAAATCGCTGCTTAAGCCATTCCTTCTTGGCAAGGCTCTGTTTGCCGGACATGGCACAACAGATGTGTTCCTTGTCGATGTTTTCTTTTGTGATTCGGATATACTCCATCGAAGCGTCCCCCTATATCCTTATGCCTTTTCCGGCACAGTTTCTTCCATTTTCCTGTCTTTGAAGCGGATCACGCAGGTATACCTGCACTTGGGGCAGAACAGCGGAAAATCTTCCAGTATCGTATATTTTTGTACGGTAAAATTCGGTCTTGGGGGTTCGATTAACGTGTACTGATATTATCGAGCCTCCTTCCTTCGCCTTGGTTTTGGTGACGGCAATTCATCGTGCATTGCCTCAACCAGTTTTGTGAGAAATTCTTTGTTGTCAACCTCCTCCACCAACAGCATTTCTTTCGCTCCTGCATACGGAAAATCACAAACCGCCGCAGGCATACATTCCAAAGCAGATTTTGTTTTCTTCACAAGCAATCTGTCATCATAGATTCCGCCGACGATTTTGCCATGATAATAGAGGATGTATTCTCCCATCATAGACCGATACGAGATATCATCCAAATCTGATAGCTGTTCCAAAATAAAATGAAGATATTCTTTGCTGGAAGCCATTATTTCACACCACCCTTCGTATTGATTCATCGGATGATTTCATTTTTCACCTCGTTCAATGTTAAAGGTACGGAAGAACAGCTTTACATGAGCGTCCAACTTTTCAAGGCTTTCGGCTTCTCGTTCCGGCTGGCGGTCGCAGACGCTGAGCAGGGTGATGACCGGGGAAACGTACATCCATGCCAATGTATCCGGGTCCTCATCCCGAATTTCGCCGCCTGCGATCAGGGAACGGAAAATTCCTGCATGGTAAGAGATCATACGGTCCACATAGCGTTCCGAGAACAATGCAGGCTGCACCTCCCTGCAGGATGCTTTTGAAGGTGTCAATCCGTACATCCTAAAACAAAAGCCGCCCGAAGACGGCAAGATGCATCACGGAAGCAAATATGAACGCGGCTCAGGGCCATCAGAACAGATCCAGCATGTTGTCCAGATAAATTTCTTCCCGGACGCGCAGCTGATACTCAGGCTTTGTCATGTAGTAAAGCAGAAATTCCAGTATCAACGCGCTGCCCAGTCCCCGCCCCTCGATCTTGAAGTTGGAAAAGCCGCCGGGCAGATAAATTTTGCGGATATCCCCGGCCCCGATGAAGCCGGGGTTTTCCATTGCCTTTGAAAAACGATAGCCCTGCTGTGCGCCCGGCGCTGTGCAACGGTGGTCCGGGCAGTCCTCGCCCAGATTTTTGCGGCTGACATTCTCGTAGCAGTGCTTTCTGTCCCGGCAGCCGTACCAGCAGCATTCGTTGCACAGAAATTCCACCTTGTCCTTCTGATCCTGCGGCAGGGTATCCAGCTCTGCAAACGACTTGTTCAGGCGGAAATCCGGCACAACATAGCGGAACTCTTCCCGTTCCGTCTCTCTGCGGAGCTGCTGAAAATCTGTAAGGACTTTTGTTGTGGAGGACACGAAATAAAGGCCCGGATACTGCCTTTTCAGGTAGTTCAGCAGCAGGTCCGAATGGACGATGACACCATTCTGCACACGGTTTTCTTTTTCAAACAGCGCACAGAGGGCATTGCATTTCCGGTCTGCAAGGTGCTCTTCCCGGAGCAGCGAATTGCTGAAGGTGAGCCGGGCCGATATGCCATATTCCTGCATCAGTGCAAGCACCCGGTGCGGCTGTGCATCGCCAAAGCCAGTGCGGCCCCCGCCCCAGATGCAGTCGGCCGGTGCACCGTAGACCGAACCGATCTCGCACCAGTCGTAAAAATATTCCCTGTGTTCACGGAACAGCGGCAGAAACACACGGTACAGTTCATAAAATTCAAACAGTCCCGGAAGATGATAATATGCCGTGCTGCGTTCGTGCTGTGCCATTGCCGTGTGTGTTCCTCATTTCTGTAAGTTTCAGCTTCCCTGCAGCAGCTTTTGCGCTGCACCCGGAGATCTTTTTGTCAGTATAGCACAGTCCTGCCGGGAAAGAAATCATCTTCCTCTTGACCTTGAGCGCACTCCAAGTTTTATCATGTGCATGCTGGTGATCTTATCTTTCTCATTATATTCCTTTCTCTGCGAAAGAACAAGAAGTATCTTCATGTCTGACATGAAAAAACAGATTTTTGATCTTCCTTACCATTCCTGAAAGAACGAGACGAGCTTTGCCCGGCTTTCGCGCCTTGCTTTACAGCACAGCGCCTGTTCTGTCAAGAGATGAAACGTTTTTCGTGCATTGCGAAAAATGTTTCGGTTCACATGCTCTGCGGCTCGATCTTCACCGTTCTGCCGCCCAGGTTTTCGTAAATGCGGTGGGAGACTGAGAGCACCGTGCGGCCTGCAGAGGCGCGGCGCAGTGCTTCCAGCACACGGGCTTCCGTTTCAGCGTCCAGATTTGCCGTGACCTCGTCCAGCAAAAGCACAGCCGGGTCCGCCGCAGCAGCGCGGGCAATGGACAGAAGCTGCCACTCGCCCTGCGAAAACATGCCATCGCTGCAAACGGTGTCACAGCCTTCCGGCAGGGCCTGAATGGCTTCGTCAATGCCCGCAAGCTTTGCCGCATTCCGTGCCATCTCTGCAGTGATCTGCGGATCGCCCAGCGTGATCTGCTCCAGCACGGTGCCCGGCACACGGGAGAAATGCTGCTCCACGCAGCCGATGCAGGTGCGGCGCTCGCGGTCGGTGATGCGTGCCACATCCACACCGCCAATGGTAACAGAGCCCGCCTGCGGCTGGTACAGGCCCAGCAGAAGCTTGAACACCGTGCTCTTGCCCGCACCGGTGCGGCCCACCAGCGTGACCTGCCCGCCCTGCTTTACCGTCATGGAGAAGTCACTCAGGACGGGCTTTTCGCCATAGCCGAAGGTCACATGCGCAAGCTCCACATCCCCGCGCGCAGCGGTCCGGCGCTCGGCAGGGATCGTGCGCTCCGGCTGAGCGAGAAAGGCATCGATGCGCTTGACGCCCGCCATGGCCGACTGGATGGTCTGGATCTCCATGCCAAGGCTTTCAATGGGAGCAAAAATGCGGGAAATGTAGTTGATGATCGCCACCGAGGTACCCACCGACATCCCAAAGAATGTAAGCACCATGGCATTGCCGGAAGCGGAAAGCAGCATCACGATGCCTGCCACCACCGCGTTCAGCGCCAGCACCACCGGCGAATAGATGGCATCGTAAAAATTGGTGCGCTCCATAGCGGCGTAGCTCTCGCCGATGCAGCGGTCATAGCGGCGTTCCCTATAGCTTTCCAGCCCCAGTGCCCGGATGGTGCGGATGTTGTGCAGCGTCTCCGGCACCTGACCGGAGACAGCCGCAACGGCACGGCGGTTATCCAGTTGTGCGGCCAGCATCCGCTTTTGCACATGGTGGGTGAACACCGCAAACAGCGGCAGCACCAGCAGCAGCACCAGCGCAATGCCGGTGTTTTTTACCGCGATGACCGCCATGATGGAAATGATGCGGCAGGCATCTGCCGCCATGCTGATGATGCCGGAGGTGAACAGCGCTTCCACCGTGTCCACATCGCCGGAAAAGCGTGCCGCCACCTCGCCGGGGTTCTGGCCTGCCAGCGTGCTTGCGGGCAGCCGGGTAAGCTTCCGGGACATTTCCGACCGCAGCGCGTGGGTCATTTTCTGGCCAAAGAGCACCAGCAGGCTTTCCTGCGCGGAGGAAAGCCCCCCTTCCAGCGCCAGACTGCCAAAGTAAAGCAGCACTGCTGCAATGGTGAGCGGGATGCCTGCGGTGAGCCGGTCAATGATACCGGCCAGCAGCAGCGGCGGCAGCAGTGATGCCACCACCGATGCCGCCACGCACAGGATGGTGCCCGCCGTGAGCAGATGATGCGACATAGCGGCCATGCGGATGGCTTCAAATACGCCGTTATCCTTTTTACTCTTCATCCAGATCGCCTTCTTTCTGCACCGTCTGGCTCTCGTACAGCTGGCGGTACAGCGGAACCGTTTCCATCAGCTGGGCATGGGTACCAACGGTGGTTTTACCGCCGTCCATAAAGATCACTTTCTGCATCTGCGGGAAGTGGTACAGCCGGTGCGAGATGAGGAAGACCACCTTATCCTTTGCATCGCTCTGCAAATCGGCAAACACGGTATCCTCGGTATGGCGGTCCAGCGCAGAGAACGGGTCGTCCAGGATCAGCACCGGGCGCGGGTGGGCCAGCGTTCTTGCCAGTGCCAAGCGCTGGGCCTGACCGCCGGAAAGGCGGGTGCCGCTGGGGCCGATGACGGTATCCACACCGTTTTCCATGGCCAGCACTTCGTCGTCCAACGCGGCGGCAGCAAGCCACGGCATGGCATCCTGTTCACTGCCGCAGAGAACATTGTTCTGCACCGTATCGGCGCTCAGCTCCGGATCATGGCCCAAGTAACCAACGGTGGCGGAGATCTGCCGCGGGGTCAGGGCAGCAAATTCCGTTTTGCCAAATTTTGCCGAGCCGCCGTAGGGTGCTTCGCACAGGAACACCCTGCCAAAGGTGGATTTGCCGCAGGCCACCGGGCCGGTGATGCCAATGATATCGCCGGGGTGCGCCGTCAGGCTCAGGCCGGAAAAGATGGGTCCCTCGCCATAGGCAAAGGAGAGGTTTTCCAGCGTCACGTCCTGCGCCGCCGGGATATTCAATGCTTCCAGCTGTTCCGGCTGCTTCATCAGTGGCTTGATGCGCTTCCACGAGACCTCGGCTTTCTGCACCGAGTTGAACAGCTTTGCCACCTTGGAGGATTTGACCACCAGTTTCGTGAAGCAGGAAAGGAAGGTGGTGAACGCCGCAATGTCCCATGTGCTCCAGCCGGAGCCGAGCACATTTTTAGCGCCGAACCACAAAATGAACAGCACGCCTGCCTCAGACGCTGCCAGATACAGCGGCGGCAGAGCGGACTGCCACACATTGTTGCGCACGGCTGTTTTTTCGTAGGTGTTCAGGGCTTCCTCGTACTTTTCTACGCGGGCATCCTCACAGCCGTAAATGCGGTAGGTCACAGCATTCCGGGCGCGGTCGAGGGTGGCAGCGCTCAGCTCACTTGCCGCCTTTTTGTACGCCGCACCAGCGCGCTGCACCGGCTTTTTCATCCATGCCGCGCACATGTAGGAAAACGGCGTGAACAGCAGGCTGAGCAGCGCCAGCCGCCAGTCGTACACCAGCAGCATCACAGCATAGCCCACCAGCGCCACGCCGGTATCAAAGATCTCGGTGGTGAACTTGCGCATCCCCTCTACGCAGTCGTCCACATCCGAGATGGCCTTGGTCATCAGTTCACCGGCACCTTCTTTTTCCAGCGCCGCCCGGCTCTGCCGCACCAGATTGGCATACAGGATGCCCTTCATCCGGCGGTTGATGTTGTTGGCAAAGCGGCGGACATAAAAGCGCTTGATAAAGCGCGCCGCCTGCACCGCCAGCGTGACCACGATATAGGCCAGCACCAGCATGGCCATTTTTGCCGCCGTCTCGCTGCCGCCCAGAATGTCGGCAAGGCACTGAGCCAGCCGGCCCTCGAACCAAGGCGTTGCCAGCAGGCCGATGTTATACACAAGGCCCGACAGCGTGACAAAGGCCAGCGGGAGCCACTCTGCTTTGAAATAGGAGAGCACCCTGTCCGGGCGGAACGTTTTATCCTTTTTCATGAGCAGCCTCACCTCCTGCAGCTTTCCGGAAATGCGGGAAGCCCGCGCGGCTCTCGGTCTTAGATGCTGTGTACAGCTTGTTCAGCGCAGCGGCAAAGGCAGCGGCTTCCTCGGCGGTGAGCACATTGGTCAGGTATTCGTAAAAGGCCGCTTCGATCTCTGCCTTGGAGGATCTCAGGCTTTCCGCCTTTTTGGTGGGGTACAGCAGCTGGCTGCGCCGGTCGCTGGGGGCATCTCTGCGGATCAGAAGACCCTTTGCTTCCAGATTTTTTGTCCGCCGCGCAATGGCAGCTTTATCTGCGTGCAGCAGTTCCGCCAGCTGCGCCTGCGTGCAGCCGGGGTGATGCCGCACTGCATGGATCAGGTCGATCTCTGCTGTGCCGACCCCCTCTTCCCGCATCGTGAGCAAGACCAGTTTTTCCGCTTCGCGCGCGATCTTTGTGATTTTTCGTTCCGTAATATCCATAGGCTCCTCCGGGCTTCATTGCAGGAAGTTGTATCTACATCGTTGTATGTACAATCAATAGTATAGCATCTCGTTTCCAAAATGCAAACAGTTCTTTTTGTGCCCGTATTTTTGCAATGCTGGCAGGCTCCACACCCAGTGCATGGGCCGCGCCTGTACAGACCAGCCATGTGCTGCGGCATTGCCCGCTTTTGGCGTTTGCCGCAGTCCTTTCCCACGTTGAGGCCGATATAAGCCCATTTCCACATCATGTCAACAGGTTTATAGCATCAAAACAGCCCTGACCGTGTCCGCTGTAAAAGCAGGCAGACGATCAGGACTGTTTTTCCGTATTTCTTTATTTCAGCCGGTCAGCAGGCATCCACATTCTTGGTGACCATCACGTCACTGTCCAGCCCGCAGACGTTGTGCAGCACGATGGTGCCCGCCTTGACGGGGGCGGTCAGCACCACCTTGCGGATCTCGTCCATCACCGGAAAGATCATATCCTTGGGGACGGCCTTGGTCAGGCGCACGCTGGTAACAGGCAGCTCGCCGCCCTTGACCAGCACTGAGCTGGCGATGGTGCGGCGGGGCGCAGTCAGCTCCTGACGGACATACTGTTCGCCGCGGGGGCAGGTGTGACCGGTGACCGAGACCACCTGACCATTTTCAACTTCGGCTTCAATCTCGCAGCCGTTGGGGCAGACGATACAGGTAAATTGCTTTTTCATTCCACCGACACCTCCAGTGCGCCCGTTTCCTGCAGCTTGGCAGCAGAGACCTTGAACTGGATCATCTCCGCAGGAATGGCTTTCTTCATCTTCTTGGCAGCAACTTCCACACCGTTCTGGCGCACCACGATGCGGCAGTCACGGTAGTGGTTCCGCACGCGCAGCGACAGGCTGAAGTCGTTCTTGCCGCTGACCTTCTGCGGAATGGTGTGGCCCACGCCCTCGCCGCACTTCACGTCCAGCGTGCAGGGGTCGATGCCCTTGCCCTCAACGTAGGCGGCAGCGTGGCGTGCCAGTGCCTCGGACTCCATAGAAACAAAGTCCACCAGATCATGCACATGCAGCACATTGCCGGCAGAGAACACGCCGGGCACGTTGGTCTGCAGGTTCTCGTCCACCACAGCGCCGTTGGTGTGGGGGTCAATGGCGATGCCGGCATCCTCCAGCAGCTTGTTCTCCGGGATCAGGCCCACGGAGAGGATCAGCGTATCACACTTGTACTCCTTCTCGGTGCCGGGGATGGGCCGACGGTTCGCGTCCACCTCGGAGATGGTCACGCCGGTCAGACGGTCACGGCCATGGATCTCGGTGACGGTGTGGCTGAGATAGAGCGGGATATTGTAGTCATCCAGACACTGCACGATGTTGCGCGGCAGGCCGGAGGGGTAAGGCATCAGCTCGAACACTGCCTGCACATGAGCGCCTTCCAGCGTCATGCGGCGTGCCATGATCATGCCGATATCGCCGGAGCCGAGGATGACGACCTCCTTGCCGGGCATCCGGTTGTAGAGGTTCATGTAAGCCTGCGCGGTGCCTGCGGTGAACACGCCTGCCGGACGCTCGCCGGGAATGCCCAGTGCGCCGCGGCTGCGCTCCTTGCAGCCCATGGCAAGCACCACAGCCTTTGCCTGATACTGGCGCAGGCCGCTGCGGGTGGAGGCGGTGACGACACGATCCTCCGTCAGGCTCAGCACCGTGGCGCTGGTCTCGTAAGGGATCTCACGCTTGTTCACTTCATCAATGAACGCCTGTGCATATTCCGGGCCGGACAGGCTCTCGCCGAAGCGGCCCAGACCGAAACCGTCATGGATGCACTGACGCAGAATGCCGCCCAGCATCGCCTCGCGCTCCAGAATGATCATGTTGCGGATGCCCTGCTTGTGCAGCTCCACCGCTGCGGCAAGACCTGCAGGGCCGCCGCCGATAATCACAACGTCTTTCTGTTCCATCGCTCAGTTTTCCTCCTTCCGCATATTGCCGGTGAGTACCCATGACCCCTGACGGCTGTAACGCACATTCTCCGGCTCGGTGCCCAGCTCCTGCTCAATGAAGTGTTCGATCTTCATCTGGCAGAAGCCGCCCTGACAGCCGCCCATCATGGCGCGGGTGCGGTACTTGATGCCGGTCATGGTGGAAACGCCCAGCGGGTTGTGGATGGCCTGCAGGATCTCGGCCTTGGTTACTTCCTCACAGCTGCAGATCATCTCGCCGTAATCGGGGTCCTGCGCGATGAGCTCTGCCTGCTGTTCCGGCGTGCACTCGGCAAACTTGACGATGCCCTTGTGGTGCGGGTCGAAGCCGGGGTTTTCCTCAAACTTTTCGCGCTCCTGCATCAGGCCGATGACGTAGCGGGCCAGCGGAACGCTGCCGGTCAGGCCCGGGGATTCAATGCCCACGAGGTTGACGGCATTGGGTGCCACGTCGTCCCGGATCTCCACCTTCCAGTCCTGAATGGCACCGTTTTCATCCACCCACTTGGGCTGGATGCCGGCGAAGGTGCGGATCTGATCCTTTTTAAAGATGTGGGGCCACAGCTTTGCGCCCTCTACGGCCAGACTGTCCATGTTGGCCTGCGGCACGCTGTAGTCGTCCAGCACATCGGTGTTCTCCGCGTCCGGGCCAACAGTCACGTTGCCGTCCACGGTGGGGGTGATGTGGATGCCCATATAGGTGTTGCTGGGCACCGGGTACACCGGCATGGGCAGCAGCTTGCCCATGCGCTTGTGCAGGATGATGTAGTTGCTGCGGGAGCCGATGACACGGTAGCCGGTCAGGCCCAGCAGGTCGGAGATCTGCTTTGCGCCCAGACCAGCGGCGTTGACCACCCAGCGGGTGCAGAAATCGCCATGGGCAGTATGCAGGTAGTACAGCTCATTTTCCCGGGTGATAGCCTCTACCTTGTGGTCAAAGAAGAAGTCTGCGCCGTTGGCGTGTGCGTTCTCGGCCAGTGCCACCGTGTACAGGAACGGGTCCATGATGCCGCTGTTTTTGGACCACATGGCAAACTTGCCCACCACGGCGGGCACCAGCTCGTGCAGCTTTGCTTCATCGATCATCTCCAGGCCGGTGCAGCCGTTGACAGCGCCCTGCTTCATGGTGCGCTCCAGCTGCTCCATGTCCTCGGGGGTGTTGCCCACCAGCACCTTGCCGCAACGCTTGAACGGGAAGTTCAGCTCTTCGGCCAGCTGATCCATGATGCGGTTGCCTTCTACGCAGCATTTTGCTTTCAGGCTTCCAATGGGGTTGGCAAAGCCGCCGTGCACCACCGCAGAGTTGCGGCCACTGGTCTCGTTGCAAACATCCAGATTTTTTTCCAGCACTGCAATGCTCAATTTGTAGCGCGAAAGTTCGCGTGCAATGGCGCTGCCCACGACACCCGCACCGATGATGACCACATCGTATTGTTTTTTCATGGTATCCACCTTTCTTCCTGATTTGGAGATCCGGCTTTTATGTTATATATTTCATTGACTAAAATATATAACATTTCATGATCTCTGTCAAGCCGTTTCCGGCAAAAAACTGCACAAAAATATGCCGCATCTTTTGGCATAGATACGGCATTTCTGAACGTGATACAGTTGTTTCAGGCTTTGAAATAGTGTGGGAATGCTTCCCGGATCGCAGAAAGGTTCTCCGTGTAGCGCTGCATATGCTGCCCGGCAATGCGGTGTGCTGCCACCTCATCCTTCTGTTCAATGGCTTTCAGCAGGCTGACGTGATCTTCGTAGATCGTTTTTGCGGGCCTGCAGCGGAAGCTGAGGATGGTGGTGCGGTCAAAATGCGGAGCCAGATTTTCCACCAGATCGTACCAGTATGGGCAGCCGCACTGCACATAAAGCAGCCGGTGGAACCCCTTGTCCAGCTCAAAGATCTTTTCTTCCTGTGCACGCTCAATGTACATGCGCCAGAGCGCCACGTTCTCCCACAGCTGGTCGATATCCGCCGGGGTCAGCTTTTCGCACGCCATGCGGGCGATCTCTGCTTCCAGTACAGCACGCAGATGGCGCACTTCTTCCACCAGCTCCGCATCGATGAGAGAAACATAGGTGCCGATCTTGGGCCGGATCTCAATGAGCCGCCGCTGCGCCAGCTCCAGCTCTGCTTCCCGGAAGGGGGTGCGGCTCACCCCCAGCTGTTCGCACAATTCCGGCTCGTTCAGTTTTTCACCCGGCTCCAGACGGGTGTTGATAATATTATCGATCAATACCCGCAGAACAAAACTTTTTGCAGATTCATGCTCTCTGCGCTCTGAAATCGTAATCATCGGAAGGCTCCTTTCCCTGACAGGGAAACACTGTTCTCAGACTGCTGGGTCAAGTATACCACACTGCACACCGGCGTAAAAGAGGACAATATATAAAAGGAAGAAAACTGTGTCAGAATTGTAAAAGATAAAATATTTTAACTATTATTCTTGACTTATCCAACGATTCGGCTATAATGGTCGTGTTCGCAAGAAACTTCAAAAAATTTAGATATTCAAAACAAATCAAAGGAGACTACTACCATGACGTTTGAAGAAATGAAGAAGATCGTTGTTGATACCCTGAACTGCGACGAGGACAAGGTGACCATGGAGGCCAGCCTGACCGAGGATCTGGAGGCCGACAGTCTGGATGCCGTGGAGCTGAACATGGCTCTGGAAGATGCCTGCGGCGTGTCCATCCCGGACGAAGAGCTGGCAAAGCTCAAGACCGTGGGCGATATCTACAACTACATCACCGCACATATCTGAGGCAAAAAGCAATGAACGATATCCGAGATCTTTTCCCCGGCCGAATGCGGGAGCGCACCTTCCAGCTGAAGGCCAAGCGGGATGCCGGTGCCGTCTGGCACGAGCAGCAGTTTGTGGAGTGCAAGCAGTGCGGCCGCCGCGCCGCACGCACCCTGTGGGCAAGAAGCCTTTACGTCTGCCCAAACTGCGGCTACCACATGCCCCTTGGCGGGTACTACCGGCTCAGTCTGGTGCTGGACCACGGCAGCTTCCGGGAACTGGATGCCGACCTTGCTCCGCAGGATGTGCTGCATTTTCCGGGCTACCCTGAAAAGCTTGCCGCCGCCCAGAACAAGACCGGCCTGCGTGAAGCCGCTGTAACGGCCACCGGCCGCATCGGCGGGGTGGCCTGCGTGGCTGCCGTGCTGGACAGCCGCTTTTTCATGGGCAGCATGAGCACTGCCGTGGGCGACAAGATCACCCGCGCCATCGAGTACGCCGCCGCAAAGCACCTGCCGCTGGTTATTTTTTCGGCCAGCGGCGGCGCGCGGATGCAGGAGGGCATTTTCAGTCTGATGCAGATGGCAAAGACCAGTGCCGCCATCCAGCGCTTTTCGGCAAAGGGCGGGTTGTACATCAGTGTGCTCACCCACCCCACCACCGGCGGTGTGACGGCCAGCTTTGCAAGCCTTGGCGACATCATGCTGGCAGAGCCTGGCGCGCTGATCGGCTTTGCAGGTCCGCGGGTCATTGAGCAGACCATTGGCGAAAAGCTGCCTGCCGGATTCCAGCGCAGCGAGTTCCAGATGGAGCACGGCTTTGTGGATCAGGTGGTGCCCCGCAGCCAGCTGCGGGATACCCTGATCCAGGTCTTGCAGCTCCATGCAGGAGGAAAACACGAATGATCAAGGAAATTTTAGAGCAGCTGGCTCCGCTGGATGCCCAGATCGCCGCGCTGAAAGGCAGCGGCAACGAGATGGATGCCATCACGGCCCATGCCTCCGAGCTGGCAGAGCTGGCTGTGGAAGAGGACGAGATCCTGCGCACCTGCGGCCCGCTGACCGCCGAGGATCGGGTGTTTCTGGCCCGGCACCCGGAGCGCCCCCACATTGATGAGACTGTTTCTGCCCTGTTCACCGACTTCTTTGAGCAGCGCGGCGACCGTCAGTGCAAGGAAGACCCTGCCATTCTGGGCGGCATCGCCCGTTTTCACGGATTGCCGGTGACGGTCATCGGCCACCGCAAGGGCAGCACACTGGAAGAAAATCTGGCCTGTAACTTTGGTATGCCGGGGCCGGAGGGCTACCGCAAGGCCCTGCGCCTGATGAAGCAGGCCGAAAAGTTTGGCCGGCCCATCATCACCTTCATTGACACGCCGGGCGCTTACCCCGGCAAGGATGCCGAGGAGCGCGGTCAGGGCGAAGCCATTGCACGCAACCTGATGGAAATGAGCGGACTGACCGTGCCGGTCATTGCCGTTGTCACCGGCGAAGGCTCTTCCGGCGGTGCGCTGGCACTGGGTGTGGCAAACCACATCCTCATGCTGGAAAATGCCGTTTACTCGGTGCTCAGCCCCGAGGGCTTTGCCAGCATTCTGTGGAAGGATGCTTCCCGCAGCGGCGAAGCCTGCGAGATGATGAAGCTGACCGCGCAGGATCTGTACAGCGATGGCATCGTGGAGCAGGTGATCCCGGAACCGTTGGGCGGCGCACAGCGCAGCCACGCAGCCTTGTTTGAACAGTTGGATGTTGCTTTGCGGGTGCACCTGAAAGAGCTGTGCCGCATGAGCGGCCGCCAGCTGGCCGACCAGCGCTATAAAAAATACCGCCAGATCGGAGAAACGAGGAACGCATGAGTGGTTTACAGCTGATCGCCACCGGCGGGGCCATCCCCGGCCGGACGGTCACCAACGAAGATCTGAGCCGCATGGTGGATACCAGCGACGAGTGGATCACCAGCCGCACCGGCATCCGCACCCGGCACTGGTGCACGGAGCATGAATCTGCCGCCACGCTGGCCATTTCCGCCGCAAAGCAGGCTTTGGCCCGCAGCGGCCTTGCCCCTGCGCAGATCGGGTGCTGCATCTGTGCCACCCTGTCCGCCCCAGACGCGACCCCCAGTGTAGCCTGTCAGGTGCAGGCGGCGCTGGGCCTTCCCGAGGACCGGCCTGCGCTGGATGTCAACGCGGCCTGTTCCGGCTTCCTCTACGGCATAGCCGTGGCGCGGGGACTGCTGACAACTTTGGGTGGACAGTATGCCCTCGTCATTGGGTGCGAAGCCCTTTCCCGCCTGATGGACCCCGCCGACCGCTCCACCTGTGTACTGTTTGGGGATGGAGCCGGTGCTGCCATTTTTCAGCTGTCGGACACTCCCTTTGCTCTGACGCTGGGCGCGCGCGGCAGCGATGTTCTCCATGCGGGCGGGCCGAACCGCACAGGTTCTGCGCCCATCACCATGGACGGCAAGGCCGTATTCCGCTTTGCAGTGGATGCCCTGCCCAAGTGCCTGCACACTGTGCTGGATGAAACACAGCTGACCCTCGATGATCTCGAGTGGGTGGTCTGCCATCAGGCCAACAGCCGCATCATCGACCACTGCGTGCGGGCGCTGAAGGCCGACCCGGCAAAGTTCTACAAGAACATGGACCGCCACGGCAACACCAGCGCCGCCAGCATCCCGGTAGCCCTGAACGAGCTTGCCGAGAACGGGCAGCTGCAGCCGGGCCAGCTTCTGGCCTGCATCGGCTTTGGCGGCGGCCTGACATGGGGCGGCGCAATTTTTCAATACAAAGAGTAAAAATCATGTTCGGCAAACGGGCTCGCCCTCTCAGTCTCGCTCTGCTCGACAGATTCCCCCTTTTGTCGCTTCGCGACATCTTCCCCCGGCGCGGGGGAAGTCTTTCCTCAAAGGGAGAGCCCTTGGCAAAACCAGAAACTCTGTGTGGACTGCCAAAGCCTCTCACTTTGGGAGAGGTGGCATTGCGTTAGCAATGACGGAGAGGGAGAGGACGCTTACCGATAGGATAAAACTATGAAACTTTTAAATGAAATTCTAGGCACAAAATACCCCATCATTCAGGGCGGCATGGCCAACATTGCCACCGGCGAGTTTGCCGCCGCCTGCTCCAACGCGGGTGCGCTGGGCATCATTGGTGCGGGCGGCATGAACGCCGACACCCTGCGCCAGAACATCCGCCGCTGCAAAGAGCTGACCGACAAGCCTTTTGGCGTGAACATCATGCTCATGCATCCGCAGGCAGATGAGTTTGCCAAGATCGTGGTGGAAGAGGGCGTGCCCGTTGTGACCACCGGTGCAGGCAACCCGGGCAAATATATCCCCGCGTGGAAAGCGGCAGGCATCAAGGTGATCCCGGTTGTCGCCGCCGCCGTTCTGGCAAAGCATCTGGAGCCGCTGGGCATCGATGCTGTCATTGCTGAGGGCACCGAGAGCGGCGGCCATGTGGGCGAAATGGCTACCATGGCGCTGGTGCCGCAGGTGGTGGATGCCGTAAATGTACCCGTCATTGCGGCTGGCGGCATCGCCGATGGCCGTCAGCTGGCAGCAGCTCTGGCTCTGGGCGCCTGCGGCGTGCAGGTAGGCACCTGCCTGCTGGTGAGCGAGGAGTGCCCCATCCATGAAAACTACAAAGCCGCCCTGCTCAAGGCCAAAGACAGCGATACCATCGTGACCGGCCGAAGCGTGGGTGCGCCGGTGCGAGTGCTGAAAAACCGAATGAGCCGCGAATATGTCCGGCAGGAAAACGCCGGTGCCGACAAGATGGAGCTGGAAAAGTATACCCTTGGCAGCCTGCGCCGCGCCGTGTTTGAAGGCGACACCACCACCGGAAGCCTGATGGCCGGTCAGGTGGCAGGCATGCTGCACGAGGTGCGCCCTGTGGCGGATATTCTTGCAGACCTGTGGAACGGCGGGAGGCAGCGCATTGCCGCGCTGAGCACCGAATGCTGACCCTCGGCAGAAAGACCCTGTCTGTGCCCATCCTACAGGGCGGCATGGGTGTGGGCGTTTCCCTCGGCGGGCTGGCCGGTGCTGTTGCAGCCTGCGGCGGCATGGGGTGCATCTCCACAGCCGATGCAGGCTACCGGGAGCCGGACTTTGCCCGCGACCCGGCAAGTGCCAACCACCGTGCACTGACCGCCGAGATCCGGAAGGCAAAGGAGATCGCAAAGGGCGCGGGCATGGTAGCCATCAACGCCATGGTGGCAACGCAGGATTATGCGGCCGCGATCCGCACCGCTGTGGAAGCGGGCGTGGACGCGGTGGTGTCCGGCGCGGGCCTGCCGTTGGAGCTGCCCGGCATCGTGGGCACAACGGATGTTGCCATCGCGCCCATCGTTTCCAGCGGAAGAGCCGCAAAGCTCATCCTGCGCCGCTGGGCCAAAGAGTTTGGCCGCACCGCTGATTTTGTGGTGATCGAAGGCTGCAAGGCAGGCGGACACCTCGGCTTTGCCGAAGATGACCTGCTGGCAGGCAAATGCCAGACCCTCGATGACATCCTGCCCGAGGTGCTGGCCGAGGTAAAGCCCTTTGAAGCACAGTTTGGCCACAGCATCCCCGTGTTTGTGGCAGGCGGCGTGTATACCGGTGCCGATATGGCCCACTTTACCGCAATGGGCGCTGCAGGCGTACAGCTTGCCACCCGCTTTATCACCACCTACGAGTGCGACGCATCCCAGGGCTACAAGGACGTTCTGCTGAACGCCCGGCCCGAGGATGTACGGATCATCCACAGCCCGGTGGGAATGCCGGGCCGTGCACTGAACACCCCGCTGGTGCAGGCGCTGGCAGAGGGGACCCGCTTCCCTCCCCGGCACTGTGCCCGCTGCCTGAAGACCTGCGACCCCGCCAAGGTGCCCTACTGCATCACCCACGCGCTCATCGAAGCCGTAAAGGGCAATGTGGAGGAGGGCCTGTTCTTCTGCGGAGCCAACGTGGGCAGGCTGGACCGGATGCGCACGGTACAGGAGCTGATGGATGAACTTGTGACCGAATGGAGGCAAAATCAATGAAGCTTGCCGTTTTATATGCCGGTCAGGGGGCACAGCACCCTGGCATGGGCAAAGAATTTTACGAAGGCTCTCCCGCGTTCCGGGCGGCATTTGACAGTGCAGAGCTGGACTTCGATCTGCACCGCGTCTGCTTTGAGGACCCGGACGGCCTTTTGAATCAGACCGAATACACCCAGCCCTGCATGGTGGCCTTTGCCTGCGGCGTGACCGCAGTGCTGGCACAGCAGGGTGTAAAGCCCGCTTATGTGGCCGGGCTTTCGCTGGGCGAATACTCCGCGCTGGAAGCTGCCGGGGTGTTCACCGCAAAGCAGGCCATCGAGCTGGCCGCTTACCGCGGCAAAGCCATGGCTGAAGCTGCAAAGGGCATTGACTGCGGCATGACCGCCGTGCTGAACCTTGACCGGCAGGCACTTGCAGCCTGCTGTGAGCAGGCTGCACAGCTCGGCTGCGTGCAGATCTGCAACTACAACTGCCCGGGTCAGCTGGTCATCGGCGGCGAGAAAGCCGCTGTGGACAAAGCCGCCGCACTGGCCAAAGAAGCCGGTGCCCGCCGCTGCATCCCGCTCAAGGTGAGCGGCCCGTTCCACACCCGCCTCATGGCCCCCGCCGGGGATGCCCTGGCAAAGCGTTTTGCCTCTGAGTCCTTTGGCGAGATGCAGGTGCCGGTGCTGTTCAACTGCCTTGGCCGTGAAAAAGCTGAGCAGGACAGCATCCCCGCCCTGCTCGTGAAGCAGGTGCAGAGCAGCGTTTACATGGAAGATACGCTCCACCGCCTCGGTGAGCTGGGCGTAGACCATATTCTGGAAGTTGGCCCGGGCAGTGCTCTGGCTGGCTTTGTGAAAAAGACCCTGCCCGGCGTGGTCTGCGCTTCGGTGGAGACCCCGGAGCAGCTGAGCGCCGCACTGACAGCATGGAAGGAAGAGCTATGAGCGAAGAAACGATCATCCGCACCGCCGTTGTTACTGGCGGAAGCCGGGGCATTGGCCGGGCTGTGTGCATCCAGCTGGCAAAGCAGGGCTGCAATGTCGTGGTGAATTACTGCCACGGCGAAGCTGCAGCTGCCGAGACGGTGGCTCTGTGCAAGGCCGAAAACGCAAATGCCGTGGCTGTGCAGGCCGATGTTTCCACTGCCGAGGGCTGCAAAGCGCTCTTTGAACAGGCGGTGAACGCCTTTGGCCGGGTGGATATCCTTGTGAACAACGCGGGCATTACCCGCGATAATCTGATCCTGCGCATGAGCGAAGAGGACTTCGATGCAGTGCTGAACGCAAACCTCAAGGGTGCGTTCCTCTGCTGCAAGGAGGCCGCCCGCCGCATGGTGCGCCAGCGCTGGGGCCGCATCGTGAACCTTTCCAGTGTGGTGGCCCTGCGGGGCAACGCCGGCCAGACCAATTACGCCGCCAGCAAGGCGGGCCTGATCGGCCTGACCAAAAGCCTTGCCCGCGAGCTGGCAAGCCGCAATGTGACCGTGAATGCGGTCGCGCCGGGCTTTATCGAGACCGACATGACCGCCGCCCTGCCGGAAGCCGTCCGTGCCGAAATGGCAAAGGGCATCCCCGCAGGCCGCGCAGGAAAGCCGGAGGATGTGGCAAATGCAGTGGCATTTTTTGCCGCAGAACAAAGCAGCTATCTCACCGGGCAGGTGCTCTGTGCAGACGGCGGCATGGCAATGTAAAAGGAGAAAACTCTCATGGAAAAACGCAGAGTCGTGATCACCGGCCTTGGCACCGTGAACCCGCTGGGCAACAACACCGCCGACAGCTGGGCCGCTGCCAAAGCGGGCAAATGCGGCATCGGCCCCATTACCCAGTTCGATACCACCGATTTTAAATGTAAGCTGGCAGGCGAGGTGAAGGGCTTTGACCCGGAAACCATCGTGGACAAAAAGGAAGCCCGCAAGATGGCCCGCTTTACCGTTCTGGCCCTTGCTGCCGCCGCTGAAGCAGTTGCAGACAGCGGTCTGGACACCGAAGCGGAAGCCAAGCAGATCGGTGTCATCCTTTCCAGCGGCATCGGCGGTCTGCCCACCATTGAGGAGCAGCACACCCGTGGTGAAGAGAAGGGCATGGAAAAGGTAAGCCCCTATTTCGTGCCCATGTCCATTGCCAACATGGCGGCGGCACAGGTGGCCATCCGCTTTGGCCTGAAGGGCATGTGCACCTGCCCGGTGACGGCCTGCGCCGGCGGCACCAATGCCGTAGGCGATGCCTTCCACCGCATCCGTGACGGCTACGAGACCGCCATGGTCTGCGGCGGTGCAGAGAGCTGCATCAGCCCTCTGGGCATCGGCGGCTTTACCAGCATGAAAGCGCTTTCCACCGCGACCGATCCGGATGCAGCCAGCCTGCCCTTTGACGCACGGCGCGGCGGCTTCGTGATGGGCGAAGGCAGCGGCGTGCTGGTGCTGGAAGAGCTGGAGCATGCCCGTGCCCGCGGTGCGCACATCTACGCCGAGGTGGTGGGCTACGGTGCCAACTGCGATGCCTACCACTTCACCGCCCCCGCCCCCGGCGGCGCAGGTGCCATCGACTGCATGGCGCTGACGCTGGCGGATGCAGGCATCGCACCGGAGCAGGTGGACCACATCAACGCCCACGGCACCGGCACCCACATGAACGATGCCTGCGAGACCGCCGCCATCCATGCGGTGTTCGGCGAACACGCAAAGCAGCTGACTGTGGTGAGCACCAAGAGCATGACCGGCCATCTGCTGGGCGGTGCGGGCGGCATTGAAGCCGTATTTACGGCGCTGGCCCTGCATGACCAGTTTGCGCCGCCCACCATCCACTATGAGCAGCCCGATCCCGAATGTGATCTGGACTATGTGCCGAACACTGGCCGTGCGCAAGCCATGACCTACGCACTGAGCAACAGTCTGGGCTTTGGCGGGCACAACGCCTGCATCGCCCTGCGCAGATGGGAGGGCTGACCCATGGCAGAACCCCGCACCGTGCGTGCAGACGCAAACGCCCTGAACAGCGAGGAGATCGCGGCGCTTCTGCCGCACCGCTATCCCTTTGCCCTTGTGGACCGCATTCTGGACTATGAGCCGGGCCAGTGGGCCATCGGCCGCAAGTGCGTGAGCCGCAATGAGGAATTTTTCTGCGGACATTTTCCCGGCCAGCCGGTGATGCCGGGAGTGCTCATTCTGGAAGCACTGGCCCAGACCGGTGCCGTTGCGGCGCTCAGCCTGCCGGAGAACAAGGGCAAACTGGCCCTCTTCGGCGGCATCAAGAATGCCCGCTTCCGCAAACAGGTCACCCCCGGCGATGTGCTCACCCTGCACTGTGAACTGGTAGAGCAGCACGGCCCGGTGGGCGTGGGCAAAGCCTCGGCGTGGGTGGACGGCAAGTGCGCCGCCACCGCCGAGCTGACCTTTGTGCTGACCGACCCCAACGCCTAAAAACACCCCTGTGAGTTTAAAAAAGCTCACAGGGGTGTTTTCCGTTATTTTACCATTGAGAAGCCGCTTCGCTCTCTCAGCCAAGCGCCACATCCAGAACCATCAGTGGTGCCCCACCAGATAGGCCACCCGGTCGATCTGCGCCGCCGTCATGCCGGTATCCGCCAGAAATTCCCGCACCAGCGGAGCACTCTCCTGCTCCTGATACTTTCCATTGGTGTTACTGCAATGGTAGGATCGCATATTTACTGATTTCTGTATCTGTTCAGGACAGCATCCGGGATATGGCAGTAACTGCAGTCTTCAGGGTGCCGTTCCAGATGGTGCTGATGCTCCTCAGCGCTCCGGACATAATTTGTCAGCGGCAGCACTTCCAGCATGATCTTGTCCCGGTCCTCCCGGCCGTTTATAAAAGCTCTTGCTTCTTCCAGATGTCTGGGATCTGTACTGTACAGCCCTGTCCGGTACTTTTTTCCAACGTCCACGCCCTGTTTGTTCAGGCTGTAGGGGTCGATGATCTCAAACAGGTGTGCCATCAGTTCTGAAATGCTTGTGTTTTTCTCATCATAGACCACTTTTACGCATTCTGCATATCCATCGTATGGGCCATCCAGAGAACTCGTTGTTCCGTTGGCTCTGCCGGCTTCAGTCATCTGTACACCAGGCACTGTGTCAAAAAAATGCTGTACGCCCCAAAGGCATCCGCCTGCGATATAGACCGTTTCCATCTTGATTTTCCCCTTCCTGTTGATCATATATCAGCTTTGCTCCTATTCTACCACGCTTTCCCACTGTCGGAAAGATATCGGAAAACAAAAATGGCCCCGGAGGGCTTATCGCAGCTCTCCGGGGCCGCCTTGTGCAGAGTGATTTTCTCTCGATGGGCTTTCAGAAATGCTTTGCTGTAATCAGCTTGCGTGAACCACAGCGGAAGGACCCTCATAAGATACAGAAAAGATTTCTGTATTTTTCTTGACAGTTTTCCCATATTCTGTTTTAATACATCTGATAAAAGGGAGTAAAGGGCAGTGTTCCGGCTTATTCTTCGGGAGACTGCTGCATGGCAGCGTCATCACGGCAGAAATGCCCGATGTCATGTGTTCGCTTGAGACTTTTGTCACAGACAAGGTGCTGTGGCAGGAGTCTCTTTTTCTTGTCACCGTACCGGAGCACAATAGGAGGCAAGAAAACTATGAACTTTCTGAACACATTCGCAAGTCTGTTTTCCAATTTTGGAAACCTGACTTGGCAGATGGTGGTGATGTGGGGCATTGGTGCATTGCTCATCTACCTTGCCATCGCCAAAAAAATGGAGCCGAGCCTGCTTTTACCCATGGGCTTTGGTGCCATTCTGGTCAATCTGCCGCTGTCCGGTGCCATCACGCAGGGCGATACCGTAGGCCCCATTTCTGCCCTGTTTGAAGCAGGCATGTCCAACGAGCTGTTTCCCCTGCTGCTTTTCATCGGCATTGGTGCTATGATCGACTTTGGCCCCCTGCTGGAAAAACCGTGGCTCATGCTCTTTGGTGCCGCAGCGCAGTTTGGTATTTTCTTCACCCTGTTTCTGGCAGGCTTCTTCTTTGATTTGAAGGATGCTGCTTCCATCGCTGTCATTGGTGCAGCGGACGGTCCCACCGCCATTTTTGTAGCTAACACCCTCAACTCCCAGTACCTTGGTGCCATCATGGTGGCAGCGTACAGTTACATGGCTCTGGTGCCCATCGTGCAGCCGCCGGTCATTAAACTGCTGACCACTCAGAAGGACCGCCGCATCCGGATGCCCTATGAAAAGGGCAATGTCAGCCAGCTGACGAAGATTCTGTTCCCCATTGTGGTAACCATCATTGCCGGTATGGTAGCTCCTGCCAGTGTAGCTCTAGTTGGTTTTCTGATGTTCGGCAACCTGCTGCGGGAGTGCGGCGTACTGAACGCCCTCAGCGAAACCGCGCAGAATGTGCTGGCAAACCTCATCACCATCGTGCTGGGCCTGACCGTGGCCGGACAGATGACCGCTGACAAGTTTGTCCGGCCCGATACCCTGCTCATCCTTGCACTGGGTCTGGTAGCCTTCGTTTTTGATACCGCAGGCGGCGTGCTGTTTGCAAAGCTGCTGAACCTGTTCCTGCCCGAAGGCAAAAAACTGAACCCGATGATCGGTGCAGCCGGCATCTCCGCCTTCCCCATGAGCGGCCGTGTGGTCAACAAGATGGGATTGGAAGAAGATAACCAGAATTTCCTGCTGATGTACTCCATCAGCGTCAACGTTTCGGGGCAGATCGCATCCGTCATTGCAGGCGGCCTGATTCTGACCCTGATGGCTTAACGGAGGTACACTTATGCTTCATCTTTCTTCGTGGATGACCACCCTGCCCATGATGCTCATCGGCATGGTCGGCATTCTTCTCGTCATTGGTGTCATTGTTCTGGCTGTGATGCTGCTCAACCGGCTGACAAATCGGAAATAATTCACCCCATCAAGCAGAAACGAATTTACGGCGAAATATCGATATAAATATGATGCACAGGCCTTCTAAAGCTGTGATTTTGTGACAACTTGGTGTCACTTCAATAAAGAACCCGCTTTCACTTCAATTTGATGTTGAAAGCGGGTTCTTTTCGCTTTTATGCGTGTTTGACGGCGGTTTCAAAAAGATTGACTGCTGCGCCCTCTTGCGTGTCGGTGTTGTGGGTACCACGCTTTTTCACTTCCGAAAAGATGTCAGAATACAAAAACCCCCGAAGAGCTTTTTACGGTTCTCCGGGGGCTGGTTCTATGCGCCGGTGTTCCTCACACCGATGCACAAACGTTATTCGATTTCAATGAGATTGGGATTCGCAGGCAGAGCCTTCTGCTGCTGCGGTGCGGGCAGTACGATGTGCAGGATGCCATCCTCGAACTTTGCGTGGATGTCCTCCTTCTTCACGGCATCACCCACATAGAAGCTGCGGGCACAGGTACCGGAGAAGGTCTCACGGCGCAGATAACGGCCATTGTTGTCCTTCTCGTCATTGGAGTGGTTGCGGACGGCCTGAATGGTCAGGTAGCCGTCGCTCAGCTCCATCTGAACGTCTTCCTTCTTGCAGCCGGGCAGGTCAACAGCCACATCATAGTTGCCATCGGCGGTCTGCTTCACATCGGTTTTCATCATGTTTGCGCCGCGCTTGCCGAAGGTCTCACGCTCTTCACGATTCATTGCACGCTCCAGCGCACCGTCGTTCCAGAACGGATCAAAGAAATCATCGAACAGATTTTCATGGAAAACAGCAGGCATAAACATAAAACAACCCTCCAATCCCGGCGTTCGGGTCGGGCATAAAATCAAGATCGTGCATCAGAAGCGGAGTCTTCCCGGGAGCCTTGCGGTTCCCTCATGCCCCTTTCTCCTGAGCACGCCACTGTTATAACACTGTTTATTAGCAGTGTCAATAGTAGAGCGCTAAAATTCATAAAAGAATAATACTTTTATAATATTTCATGCAATTCTCGGCAAAATCGTTTGCACTGGATTCAATTTTTTCTTCTCCAATCGTAGTCTTTCGCTGTGACAGAACGGATGCAAGCCGTTTCTTCAGAACCAGGCGATCCATTGCCCGCGTAAACAATGCAGTTATCAAAAAGTCTCTCTGTCCTTGCAGCGTCTTGCGTTCTGCCGGTCCACCCGCTATAATAATGTGGAAACCGAGATGAAAAGAGCGTGATATTGTGGAAGAGACCGAGATCAGTCATTTTCTCCACATTCTGGTCCGAATGGGCGAAGCTTTACAAAACAGTGGCGCAGAAGTATTCCGCGTTGAGGACACTTTGAACCGGATCGCAATCGCCTATGGGGCAGAAGATGTGAATGTATTCGTGATCACATCCAGCATCGTGGTCACGCTTACCATGCCCTCGCTGCCGCCGCAGACCGAGACCCGCCGCCTGCGTCACGCTGCCAGCAATGACCTGCTGACATTGGAAAAGCTCAATGCGCTCAGCCGCCGTATCTGCACAGCGCCTCCTTCCATAGAAGAGTTTCAGCGCCAGCTGAATGCCATTCTGGCACAGCATCCGGACCCAAGACTGCATCTTGCCGGCAGTGTGTTGGCTGCTTCCAGTTTTGCCATCTTCTTTGGTGGAAATCTCTGGGACGGCCTGCTGGCCGGCGGCATTGCCGTTCTGATTTGCTGGATGGAGCGCTATCTCTCGCCTTTTTGTATGAATGGCGTAGAATTTCAGTTTATAGCATCATTTCTCAGCGGTGTCTCCACTCTGCTGCTCTGCCGCTTTGGGATGCAGTTTCATGCCGATAAAGTTCTGATTGGTATCATCATGCTGCTGATTCCCGGCATCATGCTGACAAATTCCATCCGGGACATCTTACTTGGGGACATTATTTCCGGCTCTCTTCGACTGGTGGAAGCCATTCTGATGGCCGCCACCCTTGCACTTGGCATGATGGCCGCCATCTGGTTGATGGGAGGAATTTCCGCATGATACAGGTTTTTTCGCAGTTGCTCAGTGCTGCCCTTGGTTCGGTCGGTTTCGGACTGATCTTCAATCTGAACCGGCGCTACTTACCCGCCGCCGGTGTAGGCGGACTTCTGGCATGGCTGGCTTATCTTCTTGCCGCCAACACCCTGCACAGCGTCTTTCTTGCCAATCTGTTGGCCGGTTTCTGTGCCGCTCTGTATGCCGAAATTCTTGCCCGATGCTGCAATGCACCCTCTACGCCTTTCTTCATCACCGCTGCCATTCCCCTCATTCCCGGAAGCACCCTCTACTACTGCATGAACGCAGTCGTCTCCAATGATTTGTCTGCTGCAGAGCATTTCGGAGAGCAGACCTTTCTGGCCGCTCTTGGAATTGCCGGCGGTATGGCAATCGCATGGTGTCTGGCCGATTTGAGCCGGAAGCTGCACGCACTTGCAATCCGTTCTTCGGGAAAGTAGCGATCTTCCACATTGAAGAATGCCCCTGATGATCGGGTCGTTTGAGCTGCTGCTCTGAAATACGAAAAAAGGCCGTCCGGCACCGCAGCAGGGCAGCCTTTACAACTACAAGGATGTGTCTCTATGAAACTCAAACAATTCATTCAGCAGGAAACGGTCCTCACCGCAGCCGCTGTGCTGGCCGTTGTCTCCGCCTTCTTTGTTCTGCCGGATGCGCAGTATCTCGGCTACATCGACCTGCGCACGCTGGCGATTTTATTTTCCCTGATGACGGTCATGGCCGGGCTGCGGCGGCAGGGCTTTTTTGATGGACTGGGCCGGGCATTGCTGTCCCGTACCCACAGCACCTTTCAGCTGACGCTGGTACTGGTCGGGCTGTGCTTTTTCGGAAGCATGTTCATCACCAACGATGTTTCCCTGCTGACCTTCGTTCCCTTTACGTTCGTGGTCCTGAGCCGTCTGGGAGCGGATGTCCGCCGCGCTCTTCTGATCCCGGTGGTCTGTATGCAGACCATTGCGGCAAACCTTGGCAGTATGCTGACCCCCATCGGCAACCCGCAGAACCTCTATCTTTACGGAAAAAGCGGCATGAGCATCGGGGGATTTGTTCTTCTTATGCTGCCCTACACCCTGGTCTCTCTGCTCCTGCTGCTGGCTTGGGCAGCGCTGGTCTGCCGGAAAGCCTCTGACTCCCTTTCCGTGGATGAGCTTGTTTCTTCTTCTGCATCTCAGGGAGATCAGAAGATCATCCTGCTGTATCTGGTTCTGTTTGCCGTTTGCCTGCTGTCCGTGATCCGGGTACTGCCCTATGGCATTGCCTTTGCCGCTGTACTCGTCTGCGCCCTTTTTGCAGACCCGCACACCTTACGGGCAGTGGACTATTCCCTGCTTTTGACCTTTGTGGCTTTTTTCATCTTCATTGGCAATCTTGGCCGCATTCCGGCCTTTTCCGGCTGGCTGCAGGAGTTTCTGACCGGCCGGGAAGTTCTTGTGGCGGTTCTTGCTTCGCAGGTCACCAGTAATGTTCCCGCCGCCCTGCTGCTGTCCGGGTTCACGGCAGAGACACAAGCCCTCATCATCGGCACCAATCTGGGAGGTCTTGGCACTTTGATCGCATCCATGGCCAGTCTTATTTCCTACCGACAGATCGCACGGGAGCTGCCACTGGGAAAGAAGCAGTATTTTGGGCTGTTCACCCTGTCCAACCTGATCTTCCTTGCGATCCTGCTGGGTGTGTGGTTTTTGCTCCGCTGAGCGTGGCAGATGACTTATGGTTTTTCTATAAAGCTAAAAAAGGGAGTTCCGTCACGGACGAAGGTCCAGGCAGAACTCCCTTTGGTTTTATCGTATGGTCAGAATGCCGGTGCCCACCGGCACCTCCAGCAGCTTGCCGGAAAAATGCTCCGGGATGCCGGACAGTGCCTTTTCCAGATAGGCATCGTTTTCCTCCTTGTTCATGTCCCACACCAGACGGCACACCGCTTTCCCGCTCAGGGTGGAGCAGGTGATCATACCATCATAAAAATTGTTGCCGCCTGTCAGCCGATAGGCGCTGCGAATCGCTTTTTTTCGTTCCATGCTCCGTCCTCCTTACACTCTTTCACCGCTTTTGCGCCGTAACGCAAAGCCAGCCCTTTTTATTTTTGTGGCTTTGGATCTGACAAAATCCTGCTTTTTCCAAATACTCTTTCAATGCAGTATCCGTATAGATGGCCATGCCATCGATGATCTGCGTCCATTTGTCGTCTTTTGTCGTTTCGCCGTTTGCTTCGTTACAGATGAAAAAGATTCCGCCGGGCTTCAGCACTCGATAAACCTCTCTGAAATTCTGCGCAAGTTCCGGCCAGAAATAGACCGTTTCAAAGGCAGTCACCACATCAAACTGCTCCGCTTTAAACGGCAGCTCTGTCACGCTTGCCTGTTGCACGGCACACCGTCCTGCCGCAATGGCTCTGGCATTGACTTTTCGCGCTTTTTCCACGCTGACGGCTGAGTAGTCGATGCCCTGCACCTTGCCGTTGGGGCACAGTTTCAACAGCGTTTTAATGTTCGCTCCACCGCCGCAGCCGCAGTCCAGCACCATGGCATCCGGGGCAGGCTGTAAAAAACTCAGCCCCCATTCTGCCATTGCGCTGTGTCCAAAGTTCATCATAGCAACCATGATCTTCCCGCCAAGGCCTACGGGCTTTCGGGTATTTTCAAAAAAGGACATAATGCCACCCTCTTTCTGTTTACCGTTCACAATGCAATACTTTTTACCAGATGCGCCCACTGCACCGGATGACAGGCCAGCAATTCCTCGTGCTGCAAGTTAGACAATGCTAACTTTTCATTCTATAAAAAGCCGCTTCTCAGCGGTCCTTCTGCCAAAATAATACGCCCTGCCGTCTCCTCTGTCAAGGAGTTTAGGCATTTTCGGAGATTCCGAAAAAGATTTCGCTTTCGAGGGCTCCAACCGTCACCCCAGTGCCACATCCAGCACCATCATCACGCTGAAGCCAACCGCAAAAAATACCGTGCCAACGTTGGAGTGCTGCCCCTGCGACATTTCCGGGATCAGTTCCTCCACCACCACATACAGCATGGCACCGGCTGCAAAGCTGAGCAGATAGGGCAATGCGGGCACCACGATGCCTGCCGCCAGAATCGTCAACACTGCCCCGATGGGCTCTACGATGCCGGACAGTACGCCGCCCCAGAATGCCCGGCCTTTTTTCATTCCTTCTGCCCGCAGGGGCATGGAGATAATGGCTCCCTCCGGGAAGTTCTGGATGGCAATGCCAAGGGAAAGTGCCAGCGCCCCGGCGGCGGTGATCTGGGCAGTTCCGGCAAGGTAGCCGGCATAGACCACGCCCACTGCCATACCCTCCGGGATGTTGTGCAGCGTCACCGCCAGAACCATCATGGTGGTGCGCTGGAGCTGGCTTTTTGGCCCTTCGGCCTGCAAGCTGTTCTGGTGCAGATGCGGGATGAGATGGTCCAGCAGCAGCAAAAACAGGATGCCCAGCCAGAAACCCACCGCCGCCGGGAAAAATGCCAGCCTGCCCAGATCTGCAGCCTGCTCCATGGCCGGAATCAGCAAGCTCCATACCGATGCCGCCACCATCACTCCGGCGGCAAAGCCGGTGAGGGCGCGCTGGATGCCGTCGCTCAGGGACTTTTTCAAAAAGAACACACAGCCCGCCCCAAGGCTTGTACCCAGAAAGGGAATCAGGATCCCCCAGAATGCGTCTTGTATCATGTAGTACCTCCCGTGGTTAAGCACAACTAACCACGCAAGCAGTATACTGCGCTCCGGCAAAAAGGTCAAGGGCTTTGCGGTATAGAGGATGCAGATCGTTTCCTGCATCGAAAATTCACCTCTGCAAACTTTCCGGTTTCTACTTGACAACGCCCGGTGGGAGTGCTATTTTTACATCGAAAATTTGTTTTGCCTAACCATCTGAGGGGTTTTTCCCCTGTATTTTTTGCGCCAATTGTTAGGCAGAGCTAACTATCTTTTCAAAACTGAGATAGAGGTGTGTTACCATGAGATTGAAAAAAGTATTTGCAGGTGCACTTGCGGCCGCTATGCTGGTATGCGCTGTGGCAGTCCCGGCTTTCGCTGCGGAAGAGGTGGAACAGGAAAACTGCCTGACCTCCAGCTATGTCCAGATGAACATCCCCTACGCCGACTTCTACAAGGCTGCCGGCGTGGACAACGCATCTGAGATTGACGCTGTGACCAGCGCCACCAGGAACAAGACCCGTGCGGGCAACCTTGCCGCCGGTTCCTACCACGTCAACGCAGATGGCACCGACATCACCGGCGTTTCCTTCCCGGTCAAGGTGCTGACCCCGTGGGCGCTGAAGAATGCAAAGCAGGTCACCGATGCCGACAGCTACGACATTACCGTTACCCTGAAGGGCAAGGAATCCACCACCACCTACACCGGCGCAGATGCCTTGTTTGAGAACGAGAGCTACGCTTACTACAAGCTCAGTGAGACCCCTGCCTACTACATCACCGCATGGTATAACCTGCTGAGCGGCAAGTGGGAGTTTGGCAAGGTCCACGCCACCGAGACCACCGTAGAGGGCACCACTGTGGAGCTGAATACCAACGGTCACCATGCCACCTACGAGATGAAAATCTCCGGTTTTGATCTGGACTACAAGGCCAACAAGGTCTACGGCGTAGTTCTGACCACCGCCGATGGCAGTGAGTACGGCCTGCATCATGTGACCAACATCTGGCATGGTACCAAGCTGGGCTTCAACGCCGATGATCCTTACTTTGCATCCGTCATCGGCAAGACGATTACTCAGATCACCTTCTACGCCGCCGACGGCGTGTATGTCCTGCCGGTCAATGTGGCGCTGTGAGGTCGCGGAAAGCTGCCTGATTTAGCAAATCAAATACAGTACAAAACGGCAAGGTCGCTTGGCATCAGGCGGCCTTGCTTTTCCGTGTCAGGAGGAGTTGGAATGAACAAAAAACGATGCCATACACTGCTGCCGCTGGTGCAGCTTCTCCCGACGGTGGCGGTAGCGGCAGCTGTACTTTTTGCCCTGCCCCGCACCGTTCCGGTGCTGGCCGCCGTGCCGGAAAAGCTGACAACCGTGGTGGAGCAGTCTGTGGAAGCCGCTTCCTCCGAAGCGGAGGAAGAAACCCTGCCCAAGCTGCCCTATGCCAACGGCGTTTACGTCGGCTCTTCCCGGGGCTACGGCGGTGCCGTCCGAGTACAGGTCACCATGGAAAACGGCAGCATCACGGAGGTGGAGATCTTGGACGCATCCCACGAGACCAAGCAGTTTCTGCGGCGTGCCAAGCGGCTTTTGACCACCGTGGTGGAGACTCAGAGCTGGAAGGTGGATGCCGTTTCCGAGGCCACCTATACCAGCCGGGGCATTCTGGGCGCAGTGCAGAACGCCCTGACCGGCGAGGTGGTCAACAATCCCCTGCCGCCCCAGCCAAAGCCCGCTGCAACGCTTGTGGTGGAGGAATTTACGGCTCCCTCCATCTACTTGGACGGCATCTACACTGCCGAAGCCATGGGCTTTGAGGGGCAGATCACAGTGCAGGTCACGGTGGCAGAGGATAAAATTACCGATATCACGATTCTGAGCGCCGAGGACGAGGAGGAATATCTCTCCCGGGCAAAACAGGTCATCCCCGCCATTCTGGAGGGACAAAGCCCCAACGTGGATACTGTTTCCGGCGCCACCTACTCCTCCACCGGAATTCTGAACGCGGTCAAGCTGGCACTGGCAAAGGCCGCTGTTGCCCCGGCAGAGAAAACCGCTCCGGAGCAGACTGCATCGGAAGAGACGGCAGAGGAAACCGCACCGTCTGAAGCAGCAGAGCCCGGGGAAACGCCGGTCACCGCGCCTACCGTGGAGGTGGTGCAGCCGGAGGAAAAGAGCGCCGTTCCCGTATGGCTCAAGGAAGTATGGCAGCAGCTTTTCCCTGCAGATGCACCGGCATCCTCTGAACCGGAACCGGCATCTTCTGAGGAAGTGCTGCCGACATCCGAGCCGGCACTGCCGCCGGAAGAGACCGGGATTGAATCTGAAACGGAAGGAGCAGCAGAATGAAATACAAAAATTTTCTCCTCCGGGCGGTGAACCTGCTGCTCATTTTGGGGGTACTGTGGCAATACCAGCAGGTGGCGCTGATCCGGGCGGCAGCGGTAAGCCAGCGCAAGCAGGAAATTGCCGAAGTTGAAGCCTACAATGCTTCCGTTTTGCAGGCGCAGAGCGCAGCACAGGCAGAGCAGAGCGGCTACCGGGACGGCATCTATGAGGGCAGCGCCTATGGTTTTGGCGATGTCATTCAGGTGTCGGTGACTATCCAGAACGGAAAAATGACCGATATTGCGGTGCTGGATGCTTCCGGCGAGGATAAGCCCTACTATAAGCAGGCGCTGCCTTTGCTGGACGAGATGCTGGCAGTGCAGTCTGCTGAGGTGGATACCGTTTCCGGCGCTACCCTCACGGCAGAAGGACTTATCGGTGCGGTAGAGAACGCACTGGGAAAGGCGGCAGGATGATGGAAAAAACACAGGCAAAGCCTTTAACAGCGGCGCAGCAGCGTCAGCGGGACAAAAAGCGCCATACATGGCTGCGCACCGGGGTGCAGTTGTTCTTCTTTGTGTCCATGCCGGGCGCATTCGTGGCCGGGTTTTCCGGGGTAAAACAGATCTTTCTGCACATCGGTGCAGGCGAGGTGCTCTCTGTGGACAGCTTCACACTTTCCCTGCTGGGGCTGTGCGGCTTCACCCTGCTTTTCGACCGTTTTTTCTGTGGGTACGCCTGCGCCTTCGGCAGCTTGGGCGATGCCGTCTGGGCGCTTTCCGGGCTTATTCAAAAAAAGCTGTTCCACCGCAAAAAGCAGCTCCGTCTGCCGGAGCGGGCGGTGCTTTTGGGGCAGAAGGTCAAATATCTGCTGCTGGCATGGCTGGTAGCACTGTATGTGACCCGGCAGGAAAAGATGCTGACCGGCGCAAGCCCGTGGGAGGTGTTTTCCCGCCTGACGGCTCTGCATCTGCCGCCGGAGGGCTTTGGTGTGGGCATCGGGCTGCTTGTGCTCATTTTGCTGGGTATGGCGGTGCAGCCCCGGTTCTTCTGTCAGTTCCTCTGCCCCATGGGAGCGGTGTTTGCCCTGCTGCCGGTGCTGCCATTTGCGCGGCTGTACCGGCAGAGCGACGGCTGCATCCCGGGCTGCAATGCCTGTAAACAGCAGTGCCCGATGTGCCTGAAGCTGGAGGAAACCAGCCTGCGCAGCGGGGAATGCATCGCCTGTGAAGCCTGCGTTGGCACCTGCCCCAAGCAGAACATCCACCGGTGGGATACCACCTTGTGCAAGCGTCTATGGCTGCCGGTGCTGGGTAAAGCGCTGCTCTTCTTCCTGCTGGGCTGCTGGCTGGGCTTTTGCCGATTCATCTGAACTAAAAAAGGAGGCTGCTGCGCAGTATTTGTGCAGCAGCCTCCTTTTGGCTGGGAGATCTATCATTTCGATACGCCGGAGCATCTGCGGACGCTCCGGCGTACCATTTTTACAGGGAAGACTTCTGCTCCAACAGGTCTGTCATGCTGCGCAGGCTGATGCCAAGGGTGGAAAGGTTATGCAGCATGGCGCTGGTGGCAGGGGGAAAGGACATTTTCCCACTTCTCCGCTCTTATTCGGTAACAGCCCAGACCCGCGCAGGCAGACCAGTTGCACCTTCAATGCGGGGATAAGAAACGATGACTACCGCACCGGCAGGCTGAACTTTATCCAGATTTGCAAGCACCTCCACCTGCAGCTTGTCGTTATCCAGAACATAGCGCTCGCAGGCAAGGTCACCCTTTTCCTCCGCCACCGCAGAGGAATCGGTATCCAGCGTTTCGTGGCCGTTGGCGGCGGCATTGCGCACCTTGTAGATATACTCCAATGCTTCCAGCGACCAGCCGGGAGCATTTTCTTTGCCCTCTGCGTCGATGCCGGACAGCGCATCCATATCCGGCCACTTCTTATACCAGTCGCTGCGCAGAGCCACCAACGCACCATCCGGGATAGGACCGTACTTTGCTTCATAGGCCTTGATGTCCTCCACTGTCACAGCGTAGCGAGGGTCTTTCTTGGCCTGCTGGGAAATATCGATGACCACCAGCGGGAAAATCAGGTCATTCACATCAAACTTTTCGGACAGCGCTTTGCCCTTGATGAAGTGACCCGGGAAGTCGATATGGGTACCGAACTGTCCGGGGAATTTGAAGGTCTGGATCAGGCATTCCAGTTCCGGCTTGCCCCAGTCCCACACGGTCTTTGCCAGCTCCACAGAGCCTTCCGGGATGCCGGACCAGTAGGGGCTTTCGTTGTTCAGCGAGTGAGAAAGTTCTACCCAGCGATATTTTTTAGCATCCTTCAGTGCGTTCCACAGTTTATAATCAGCCATTGTCGGTTCTCCTTTTATTGTGACGATGTATGTTCGGGCACTTCTCCCAGACAACGGCATCTTCCTGTTTTTTCTCAGTCTGTCTGCCGGGAATTTGTCTGGGAGCAGCGCATTCGCCCGGGCAGTCTGTGCCGGGCATCTGCTGTATGTTTCATCTGTCTGCGCTCCCTTCCTTGTGTTGGGGATAGTATAAACCCATTTTCGTACCATGTCAATAGGTTTATTCTTTCAAAGACTTCCCGGGCAAACGACAGGTCAGCAAATCGTTCGCCCTTGCAATAACGTTTCGTCATCCCCTTTCCCTTTTATCGCAGCTCTTCCAGCAGGGCGGTGCAACCCTCCAGCACATCCTGCCATGGCAAACAGACAAGATTTTCTTCATCTTACTCTCCCAGCACCTCGCCCAGTGCCAGAACAGCGTTGCGGACGCACTCCGGGCACGGGCACAGCGGTGCGCCGTTCTCTATCCCCTTCAGATCCTTGCAGATGGTAGCACCGCACTTTTCCTGAAAGTTTTGCAGCAGTTCCTTAGAAATGCGGGGTGTGCCCTTGCCGTCGGTGACGATGCCCGCCACCATCACAGCGCCGATCAGTGCGCCGCAGGTGCTCTCCATGCAGCCCATGCCGGCGGCATAACCTGCGCCCAGCTTCATCAGGGTGTCGGCATCCACCGGCAGCTTGTCCTCAAATGCCTTCATCACCGCCTGTGCACAGTTGCACTGTCCAGTAGCTTTCCATGCGGCAGCCTGTGCCGCCCGTTCTTCGATGTTCATTTTAAAGTCCTCTTTCTTTGATGAATCGTAGTTTATTCGACATTATCATAAAATTCCTGTAACACTGTTGCCAATTCCTCCGGAGATTCTATGTTTGCTTCATGACCCGCTTTCAAAAGTTCATGGAAGTGGGAATCACTCAAATAACTGGCAAGTTCCTTTGAGGCTTTTTTGTTTGCGTTGTCCTTTTCCCCACAAACGATCAATGCCGGACAGGACACCTTACATAATGAATCCCTGAAATCCAATTCCGTCATCGTACCGCACAAGCTGATCACATCTGCTTTCTTGAATCCAAATTGCTTGAACATTGTATTCGGCATAAAGCGAAACAGCATATTCTGGAACTTCAATAGCTTTTCAGGCATTTTATATTGTGCTGCAATTAGCACCAGTGCCTTTACTTTATTCGGATGGTCTATCGCATAATTAAGTGCCAGAACAGCACCCAAGGAAAACCCGCACAAGATGATTTCATCATGTTCCTTATCACACTCTTCTGAGAATGCAGTATACAACTCCTTATAGGTGGCCGCTTTTCCTTCCAGCATCTCTGCCAAGCTCAAGCTGGCGCTTCTATCCGAGACCTTCGTTTCTTTTATTACTCTGTCCCAACTGTCTGGTTTTTGTCCCAACCCATGTAAGTATAAAAACTTCATCTAATTTCCGCTCTCCTTCACACGTCCTGCTGCTTCCTTTCCAGCGCTTCAAAGTGATACCGGGGCTTGCCTTTGCTCTTTTTGCCGTACTCGATGGCCTCTTTGGGGCAATAGCAGATGCAGGCCATGCAATGGGTGCAGTTTTTGCCCCAGACCGGCTTTCCGTTTTCCAGACGGATGTTGTTCAAGGGGCACAGCTCCACGCACTTACCGCAGCCGATGCAGGCATCCGTTGCCCGGAAGGCATCCGCTTTTACAAAGAAGCGATAGAACACCGGGTTCACCGGGCCGCTCATAAAGCGGTCGTAGAGATTCTCTCTCGGCGGAGGAAATTCCTGCCCGGCCTTGAGCTGCGCCAGCACCTTCTGAAGCGCAGGCTCTGCCTGCTCCACGATGCTCCGTGCCTGCTCCTTTTGAGGTGCATTGAACATGGCAATGTAGTTTTCCGGCATGATGATCTGAGCTGTGCCCATATACTGCAGCTGCTTTTGCGCTGCAAGCTGCCGGTTATAGCCTGCCGCATTGCCAATTTCGCTGCCGCAATCCATCACAAACCAGATACGCTCTGCCCCGGTCAGCACGGTCTTGCCCAGCCACTCCGACACCACCCGGGGGATACGCCATGCGTAGGTAGGCGTGACCAGCACCACGTCACGCCCGGTCTGCACCGGGGCGGTATTCCCTGCCTTGATGCAGGCGTTCAGGTCGTAAAGCGGCATCTCCAACCCTTCGGCAATGCGCCGCGCCAGATACCGGCTGTTGCCGGTTCCCGTAAAATAAAGTACCATGGCTGCTCCCTCATTTTGTGTTATTCAGATGTCCGTCTGCCCGGCAAACTGGAACTTGTCGGGGCGAGGCCCCTCCATCTTGCTACGCAAGACTGTTCTGTCACTTAAAAGCCCCACTGGGGCTTTCATTGTTCCGCTTCGCTCCACAAACGCGAACTTGTCGGGGCGAGGCCCCTCCATCTTGCTGCCGCAAGACCGTTCGGTCGCTTAAAAGCCCCACTGGGGCTTTCATTGTTCTGCTTCGCTCCACAAACGCGAACTTGTCGGGGCGAGGCCCCTCCATCTTGCTGCCGCAAGACCGTTCGGTCGCTTAAAAGCCCCACTGGGGCTTTCATTGTTCTGCTTCGCTCCACAAACGCGAATTGTTTACTTCTTCGTCTTAGGCGCAATAAGCAACATGACTGTCACAAGAATATATAAACCATACAGTAACCAAGTAATGGTATTGTTCCAAGGAAAACTCATTTCTGGATGGTTCAATGCAAACACTATAAATGCAATAGCTATAATCAGCATTATTAAACCGAGAATCCTTGATATACGCTTTTTCATGCAAAGCACTTCCTTGTCAAACTGGAATTGTTAATCTTGAACTGGTCCTATAATGCCAAATGCTATTGCATCAATAAAAAGCACGAACGCTATCACATAAACAATTAAAATAGTTGCAATGACTTTAATAACAAGTTGTTGATTTTGTCTTAAATTACTCTTACTAACAATCCTTAAGACAAAAATCAAAGCAACGAGGATGATAAAAGAAATAATATTATAAAGAACCACTGTTTTCATCTATGTGTCCTTCTTTTTTATATCAATTCCGAGTTGCCGCTCTCCGTATGCCATAGTCTCCGCACGCAAAAAGCCCTTTGCGGCAAGGTGTGTGCTTACACCTCACCCGCAAACTTCATGCCCCAGCTCATGCGGGTGTCGTACATCAGGCGGGTCAGGGCAAGGCTGTCCTGCGGGGTGTAGCGGTTGCTGCCGGTACGCCCCAGCTTGACGCAGCGGCTTGCTTCCCGGATCTCATACTCAAAGCCGTTGATGTCCACCGGGCAGCGGATGACCTCCGGCTCTTTGCCCTCCACTTCCAGCGTCATGGTCTCGGCGTGCTGGAAATCCGGCAGAAAGATACTGCCCTTGGTGCCAACGATACGGGCATTGCGCTCCAGCTCCTGCCCGATGGTCTGGACAGACTCCGCCTTGCAGCCGCCGGGGTAGGTCAGCGCAAGGCGGCTGTAATCGTCGGTGCCGTACTCGTTGATGTGCACCTCTTTGGTCTCCACCTTCTCCGGGTCCTGTCCGGTGAGGATGCGCAGAAAGCCCAGATTGTAGATGCCGATATCCAGCAGCGCACCGCCGCCCAGACCGGAATCAAACTTGCGGTCCTTCCGGGCACCGGAGGCAACAAAGCCGTACTGACAGGTGATCTGCTTCAGCTCCCCGATGGTGCCAGCCGTAAGGATCTCGCGCAGGCGGTCGTACAGCGGCAGCAGCCAGATCCAGAATGCCTCCATGAGAAAGAGGTGCTTTTCCTCCGCCAGACGGTACAGCTGCTGCGCCTGCTCCGGGCTGATGGTAAAGGGCTTTTCGCACAAAACGTGCTTGCCCTGCTCCAAGCAGAGCTTGCAGTTTTCGTAATGCAGGGTGTTGGGGGTGGCGATATAGATGGCCTCCACCTCCGGGTCAGCGGCAAGGGCTTCGTAGGAGTCATAGCAGCAGGGAATGCCGTACTGCTGCGCAAACGCCTGTGCGCTTTCCAGATGCCGTGACCCCACGGCAACAATCTGCTCCCCCTCTGCGCCCATCTGTTCCACCGTAGACGCAAACTTTTTGGCAATGGTGCCGGTCGCTAAAATTCCCCACTTCATAACGGTACCTCCCGGTTTATTACTTTGGATTCGTTGCGTTCAGTATACCATGATTTTCCCTTGTGGAAAAGCTTCCGAAAAACAAAAATGCCCCCGGAGGGCTTGTTCCAACTCTCCGGGGACAGATTCTATGCACCGGCATCATCCCTCTGGCTACACGCAAAACGGGCTCCTGCAAGCGTCAATCACTGGCAGGAGCCTGTTTATTTCTTAAAGCTTCGTCATCCACAGACCATGCAGGTTGCAGTAGGCGTAGACCGCCACCGGCTTTTCGCTGCCCAGCTCAAACACCGCCTTGGGTGCCTGCCCGGGGGTAAGATAGCGGAGCTGTCCGCCGTTTTCGGTCTCCACAAAGAGCCACTGGATGTGGTGCACATCCACCATGGGGTGCTCCACCGCACCCACCGTAAACGTGAGGGTACTGCCGGAAAGCACTGCCACCGGCAGATGCTTTTCGCCGCTGGCTTCCACCGTGTTGGGGAGCAGCTCCTTCATCTTTTCGCCGCAGCAGACCAGCGGAACGCCTGCGTTGTGGATGGTGGTGACCAGGTTGCCACAGTGTTCACAGATATAAAACTTTGCCTTCATATTCAAATCCTCCATCGGAATGTTGTTGGTGTTTCCTGTGACTATATGATAACATTTCCTAGTTAAATTTTCTGTGACCGGGTCACGCAAGCAGTCCAGTGCTGTGGAAATGCCCCTCAGCTTCCCATGGCAATAAGCACCAGCACGACCACCACCGCAATGGCGATGAGGCAGCCGCAGCCGCTTCCGTCTCCACCACTGCCGCCACCATTGTTGTGGCCGCCGCCACCGCCGCCGGACGAACCGCCAAAGTTGCGGTTGAAGGCCGTCATGTACTGGGAATAGCCCGTGTCGCCTTTGCCGAAATAGCCGTAATCACCGTTTGCCATTGTATTTTCCTCCGTCTGAAGTGTGTTTTGCTTCTTCTGAGGTCATTTTGCTGAAAGAGCTGTCCTATAAACATCTCTTTCTGCATTTTTTGTCATCTCATTCTTCCCCGATGCCCAGATACACATCAATGTCCATGATACCCTCCCCGCTGACCTCCACCAAATCCTCAAAGGGCACCACGGTGTCGCCCACCTGCAGGGTGCGGAACACCGGGTCGATGCGGTCTGCTTTTCCGGTCAGGGTGAGGTAGTTGCCCACCGCCGGAACCTCCGGGTGGGCGATATCCTCTTTGAAATACCGCACTGTGATGGTCATGCCCTTGGTGACCTGCACCAGCCGATCGGACAGAGCCGACATTTCTTCCTCGGTCAAAATGCGCTTGGTCACACGCTCGGTGCGCTGCTTTTCTGCGGCAAGCTGCTCGTCATAGCCCCGCAGCGGAGAGAAGGGCGAGAAGATCTTGGCACGGTTCTGAAGGGTCATGCGGGGGTGCTTGCGGAGGGATTCTTCGGTCTGGGGGCGTTCCATCTCTATGATGTCCCCGTACTTTTGGGCGGTCTCCCGCCCGATTTTGCTATTTTTGTAGTTTTCCATCTGAACCTCCCGCGCTGTGCCCGCCGATTTGTGCGTTGCGCTGGCGCATGGTAGCACCCTCTTCGTAGCTGCTGGCTTTCAGTACGGCATTTTTTCCGTACTTGTTCTTGATGCCCAGCATGGCTTGCTGGAGTTTTTTCTCCTTTTCCAGCTTCTTGGTGTCAGTAAAAAAGTCCACCTGATAGATGCCCTCATCCGGCGTGACCTTGTTGGCGTTGATGGTAATGCGCCGCACCGTCAGCGCCGGGTCGGTGATGCGCTCAAACAGCTTTGCGCTTTCGTTGATGAGGGTGCTGCCCAGATTGGTGGGCGCATCAAACCGGATAGTGCCGTGAGCTGCCTTGGGGATGGTTCTGCCGTAGCGGTCGGTCTGGGTCAGACCACGATAACCGCCCTTGTCCACGTTCTCCCGGTCGTAGCCTATCTCCAAGGTGATGGATTCCGTCACCAGCTTCTTTTCGGTGAGCCGGAACATCAAGATTTCTGCCATTTCCCGGACAATGAGTTTTGCTTTATCATACGGATAAGGAGTGGAAAGCACCTGTCCCTCGCTGATGCTGTTGGTGCCGGGCTTGTAGCTTTTGATTTGTTCCATACCGCAGGGCTCATAGCCCCATGCGTGGTCAATAAGGATTTCTGCATCCACGCCGAAAATCTCATACAGACGATCTTCTCCATGGATGGAAAACCGTGCCAAGTCTCCCATGGTGTAGATGCCGTGGGCTTCCAGTCGCTTGACGGTACCGGGACCAGTCATCCAGAAATCGGTAAGCGGGCGATGGTTCCACAGCAGATACCGGTAAGACTGCTCGTCCAGCTCTGCAATGCGGACACCATCCTTGTCCGCCGGGATGTGTTTTGCCACAATGTCCATGGCCAGCTTTGCAAGGTAGAGGTTGGTGCCGATGCCTGCCGTTGCGGTGATGCCGGTGTTGGTCAGCACCTCCCGCACCATGGTCATGGCAAGCTCGTGGGCGCTCATGTGGTAATAGGGCAGATAGCCCGTCACATCAATGAAAACCTCGTCAATGGAGTAGGGGTAGATATCCGCCGGGGACACATATTTGAGGTAGGTCTTGTAGATTTGGGTGGAAACATCCAGATACCGCTGCATCCGGGGCGGCGCAACAATGTAACTCAGCCCCAGCGTCGGGTCTGCGTTCAGGGCATTGGCATCAAAAGAGGTGCTGGCAAAGCGGTACTTGCCGTCCTCTCCCCGGACTGCCTTTTTCTGCCGGATGGCGGTCTGCAGCCGCTGGGCGTTGACCTCTTTCACCCGCTGAACGGCTTCAAACAGCCGTGCTCTGCCGGGTATCTTGTAGGCTTTCAGGGAGGGAGACACCGCAAGGCAGATGGTCTTTTCGGTGCGGGAGGCATCTGCCACCACGAGATTGGTGGTCAAGGGGTCCAGATGGCGGTCTACGCACTCCACCGAGGCATAGAAACTTTTCAGGTCGATTGCCAGATAGGTGCGCTGTGCTGCCATACTTCAGCCCTCCTTTGCAAAAGTCACAACTATTTATCTTATTATAATAAATCTTTACGCTGTTTTCAAGATGGAACGGCTATTTTATCTGTGATATAGACAACAAAAAAGAGTGGCAGCATTTCAAGCTGAAACGCTGTCACTCTGTAGGAACTGCGTAATGACTGACGATTATCCTTCTACTTTGACCGTAGCACGATCGCTCTTTGCGTTTCCATCCGCATCCAGCGTGATATGCACAAAATGTTCCGGCTTATCATAGTCCTTTGTCTCGCCGTCATCGGTATAGTATTCATAGGATGCACCATCGGGAGCATAGGCAAGCAGGCGCAGATCTGCAAAATCCACATCGGCAACGCTCTGGATCTTTTTGCCGTCCTTGGCAAGGGGCAGAAGGTGCCCCTTGCGCATAAAGAACACCACTTCATCCAGCTCCACCGGAATGTAATGATGGCCTGCCGGCAGCACGCTGGTTTCCATGCGGTTGCTTTCGCTGCACTTTACCCGCACCTGCAGCATCTCCTCCGGCAGATAAACATACCGACCTCGGGCATTTTGCTCATATACCGGGGCGATCAACAGGCTTTCACCGATCATCACCTCATCCTCTACCCGGCGGGCAAAGTCGTCCTCCGGGAAGGCGAACGCCAACGGCATACAGTACATGCCGTCGTGCAGGGCAGCTTTCATGTACTCGCTGTAAATGTAGGGCAGCAGCAGGTAGCGCAGTTGTAAAATACCGGCAAAGGCAGCCTTGTTCTTAAAGCGGTAGGGCTCCTGCCGGCGGGTGCCGTCGGCAGAGTGGTTCCGCAGCAGCGGAGAGAAGATGCCCAAGCCGTACCAGCGCAGCACCAGATCCTCCGTGGTATTGCTGCCAAAGCCGCCAATGTCGGGGCCTTCGTACAGGAAGCCGCACATATTCAGGGAGGGCATCATGTGCAGCGCAAGCAGAATGTGGCTCCACCAAGAATGGTTGTCGCCAGTCCAGATGCCGCCATACCGGTGCATCCCGATGCAGGCAGAACGGGAGTATATCAAAATGCGCTTGTCCGGCTCCAGCCGCTCGAAAGCCTCACCTGCCGCACGGGTCATGTTATAACCAAAAAGATTATGTACCTTGTCGTGCCGCATACGCCCCTGTTTGGTGTTGTGGTAGAACAGCTTATAATCATTTTCGTTGTTGGAAAGCCCTGCCACCATGCCGGTAAAAGCACCAAAGCTGGAAATATCCAGGTTTTGCTTGCTGTATTTCTCAATTTGAGCAAAGGTCTTTTTCAGTCTTTCTTCTGCGTAGAAGATAGCAGGCTCGTTCATATCATTCCAGAAGCCCTCGATCCCCTGATCCAGCAGAACTTTATATTGACTGCCAAACCAAGCACGGGCTTCCGGGTTGAGCATATCAGGGAAGTGTACCCGTCCCGGCCACACACCGGCTACAAAGGGGGTGCCATCCTGATTCGTGCAGAAGTAGCCGTTTTTCACGCCCTCCTCGTACACATCATATCCATCTTCGACCTTGACTGCTGCATCGATGATGGGGACAAGATGAATGCCCTGCGCTTTCATCTCGGCGGCAAAGTCCGCAAAGCGCGGGAAGCGCTGCGCATCCACCGTAAAGTCCTTGTAACGCTCCATGTAATCGATATCCAGAACCACAGCGTCCAGCGGCATATGATTGGCACGGTAATTTGCCACCACCTCGCGGACCTCGTCCTCGTTCATGTAGCTCCAGCGGCTCTGGGCGTTGCCAAAAGCCCATTTGGGCGGAATATAACTGCGCCCCACCAACTGGCGGAACTGGCGCACAATATCGGTCAGGCTTTCGCCCTCAATGATGTAGAGATCGTAATTTTCCTCGGCCACCGTGATGTGTAAGGTATCCAGGTCGGTGTAGCCGCAGTCAAAGGTGACCTTGCCCGGGTAGTCAATAAAAAAGCCAAATGTATCCTTGCCGGACACGATCATAAAATTATAAGCACCGTACAGCGAGGATTTGCCCTCGGTATGGTTGCCGTCATCGGAGCATTTGCTTTCGTACACCCATCCGCGCTTGTTGATACCACGGACGTTCTCGCCAAGACCATACAGGACATCCTGCGGTTCCATGGCATAGGAGAAACCATCCGGCTCCTTGGTCAGATAGGGTATCGTTTCCATCATGGGCAAAAAAGAACCCACTACACTTTCGGTATCAAACGGTTGACCGTATCGCTTTTTGTAAATCATAGTAAAATATCTCTCCTCTGTTTTTTGAATCGCATGCTGATCCTGTCGAGATAAAAATTTTCTTTAAATCCAAACGATGCAAAATCATCTCGCCCGATGCACCGCGAAACGAAACACCACCATTATGATAGATCGTCTCCCGCATGGCCTGAAACGCATTTTTCCCAGCCTTACCGTATCGGAAGTGTAGATTTCATCTGTAAGCCTTCTATCAAATTTCATTTTCATCCTCGTAGGGTTTTGATTCTGCCGCGCACTTCAATTCTGGTATGTCTTTTATGGTCAACTGGCATACTGATTTTTGATCAAGCTTGTACAGCATAGCTAGTATAGTATACTTGCGCAGCATTTCGATTTCAAGCGCTAATTGGCATTGGCTGTGTAAAAAAGAGAGGCCAATCTGCGTAAAAATTTGCGCAAGTTGATCCCTGTGCTTTTTCACAATCCGGCTATCCGTATAGACAGTCATCTTGCGATGCGGTATACTCGAACCAGATCAACATTTTCAGGAGGAAAATCATGGCGGGAGAAAACAACAAGGTCGTTATTGTTACCGGCGGAAGCTCCGGCATCGGACGGTGCACGGCATCCGCTCTGAAAGAGAATGGCTGCATCGTCTATGAGTTCAGCCGCAGAAGTATCCCTATGGAGGGTGTTACCCATCTGTCTGTCGATGTGACCGATGAAGATGCGGTCAACGCCGCTGTGCAGCAGGTCATCCAAAAAGAGACCAAAATTGATGCAGTGATCAACTGTGCAGGCTTTGGCATTTCCGGTGCGGTGGAGTTTACGTCCATGGAGCAAGCCAAAGCGCAGTTTGATGTGAACTTTTTCGGGACAGTCACTGTAAATAAAGCAGTTCTCCCCTTCATGCGCCATCAAGGGAAGGGGCATATTGTGAACATCAGCTCTGTTGCTGCCGTAGCGCACATTCCGTTCCAGACCTTCTACTCTGCAAGCAAAGCCGCCGTTTCTTCTTACTCTTACGCTCTGGCAAACGAAGTCAAGCCCTACGGCATCCATGTTACCGTCGTAGAACTGGGTGACATCTGCACCGGGTTTACAAAAGCACGTCAAAAAAGCATTCTCGGCGACGATGAATACGGCGGGCGCATCTCCCGGAGCGTCAGTCAGATGGAGCATGACGAGCAAAACGGCATGGACCCGGCACGCATTGGACGGTGCATCGCCGGCATTGTGGAGAAAAAGGACCCGGCAGTCGTTTATGTTGCCGGTGCACAGTATAAATTCCTGAGCCTTTTGTGCAAGCTCCTGCCTGCCGCAGCACGCGGAAAGATCGTGGGGAAAATATACGGGTAACAGGCGCATTGCTCCGCAAAGCTGCTATATCCGTATTTTGTGGACAACGAAGCAGCGTTGTTCTCCTCGGAGTCCGGAAAAAAGGTAAGCCCTCCTTCATAAATTACAGTAACCGTTTATGATACTATGGGGAGGGGTCGGCATGTTTTTATCTCTTCTGCAATTTTTTGCCACAAAGTTTCTGCTTCTGGCGCTTCATCTGGAAAGCGGCAGCTTTCCGCGGCCCCTCTCTGCCCGGGAGGAAACCGAAGCCTTTTCCGCACTGCGTGCCGGTGACCCTGCCGCACGGGAAAAACTGATCCGGCACAATCTGCGTCTGGTGGCACACATCGTAAAAAAATACTACGCCCTGCCCGGCGATCAGGACGACCTTATTTCCATCGGCACCATCGGCCTGATGAAAGCAGTGGATACTTTCGACTCTGACCGTCGGGCACGCTTTTCCACCTACGCCAGCCGGTGCATTGAAAATGCTATCCTCTCCCCAGCGCACTTTCAGATGGAAAAGAGAATCCACCTCTTTCACGCAACAACGCATCTACGTCAAAATGGATTTTTTGGAGCCGAGAGAGCGGTTCCTTTTTTTCTGCTTCAGAGGGTGTCATGTGAGGGTTGTGGTCTAACCCCTCTATACATCTTACAGGTAAGTTTGGCAGGCCCCCGCACCACCGTAGAGGCGCAGGCGTTCTACCGTATGTACCACTCTTACGCCGACATCCCGGACCCATGGGACCGTCTGCGTTGGTGTCGCTATGGTCTTGACCTGCTGCAAAAAGAGGTCGCTGCCCTTTACGGTATCCCGGTGGAGGATATTCTGGACGACTACACCCTGTTTCTGCACCGGGGCGGAGGAGCCTTCCTCCGCAGATACCGGGAGGCAAAAGGCTGGAACCGTCAGCAACTTGCCGACCACGCAAAGGTCAGCCGGACAAGCATCCGCTGCTGGGAAAGCGGACAAAAGACCATCAGTCAGAAGTGCTTTTGCCATCTGGTGGAAAACCTTGGTTCCGATTTTCCATCTATGCTTCGCATGTGAGGTATGGTAATTTTTCTCCGGTCAAACGAAAAAGCTCGTCTGCAAGCCACGATATGTGGCAGCGCAGACGGGCTTTCGTTATGGAATCATTCTGTTTCAATTATTCTGATATTCGCTCTGACTTACATGGCGTTCCGTAAAACACGCAGTCGTTCTTCAAACGTTGCTTTCCATGCCGGATGCTCGGAGAATACGGTGTGCTCCACCTGACGGACTTGGTTCAGTCCGATGTTCCGCACCGCTTCCACTGCAGCATCTTTTTGGCTCAGATGGCGTTTTCCCACGGTCAGGCAGTTTGCGCCTTCCGGCGTGTCGTACTGCTGAAACGCTCGGTTAAAGTCCATCAGGTCATGCAGACGGATGGGCTGATTGGTTTCGTTGTCTACCAGCAGACCCCAATTTTCCCAATGACGGTCGGTATTGCCCACCAGATAATCCAGAATGTTCATCATATAGTAGCCGGGAGCATCCAGCTCTAAGATCTTATCCAGCGTGTTCCAATCATGGTTCGTGCAGTAGACGTCATAGGCTGCATAGGTCACAAGACTGTATCGCTGAGATGTCATGATTTTGCTGATAGAAACCGGCTCATTTTCAAACATCCCCTGCTCATACAGTACCTGATGGCAGTCAAAGCACCGGCAGATTTTGCTTGCCAGCACTTCACGTTCCACCGCTTCCCTGCCACCATCCTTGTAAAGATAGAAGCCATCCTCTTTGCGCACCCATGCTTTGGGGTACAAGCCGCCCGTAGACAGGTCATTTGCCAGAAGATGGGCGTTTGTCACCGTCATTTGGTGCCCCCGCAGCGCAATATCCACAAGTGCATTGCTTAAGGAGTGTGCGAAAAGGTTGATATCCTCGAATCGAACCTTCTCGTTTTCTTCTTTCACCCAGAACACATCCAGCAAAGACAGACAATGGTAGGATAATGCGATTTGTGCTCGTTCCCTGTCCGTAACACTCTGAGATGCACCGATACTGTTCAGGATTTCCTTGGCGTAGGTGCGATCCAACGTCAGCATCCGGGAGGCACACCAATAGTAAAAGTTCGTTACATTATTGATGCGCTCGTCAAAATCATCCGATTCCACCAGAACCAGATCATAGGGCATGAAATCCTCGAGGCAGACCCTGCATTCCCCTGTCGTGCTGAGTTGTGCCACACAGCTTTCCCGGTGCATGATCTCGTAAAACATGATTTTCATCCCTCCCTGCGTTCTGTGTCTTGTTCTGTATTTATATTACCTTCTTTTTTCACGGGACGCAAGAGCTTTTACTTTTCAAAAAGCTTTTTCTGCTGCTCCATCAGGACGGTTTCGATACGCTCTTTCAGCAAAAAAATGATTTTATTTTGTCAGCAAAATTCCAAAAACTTATGTAACACAAAAAGCCCCACGCTCAACACTGCCTCTAAATCTGACCGTCTCTGGTCAGAGCAGAAAAGCATATGTTGAGCGTGGGGCTTTGTTTATCGGCTCGGTTGCCAGCCGGGCTTTTGGTGTTCCTTGGGTTTGTAAGTTCCTTTGGTAGTATCGATCACCGCCTGCAGCAATTCGAGCTTCTGCCATGTGGGGCAGTTCAGACGGTCGATTTTTTCGATCACATAGTTGGCGTGGGCGGTTGCGACCCGTTTTCCGAGTTCGTCCCATCCCTCTTTCGTTTTGGGGTAATGTACCACCACTTCAATGGGGGCACTCTTTCGCATGGCTCACTCACCTCCGGTTACATCGCTATCACCTCATTTTTACGGGTTACTGGTTGTCCGCTATTCGCTGCGGTTTCCGCTCAGAACGTTCAGAGCCAGACTGACCAGCAAAGCCATATCAATGCGGAGCATTTCAGCCTTGCTGGCATAGCCCATAAAGCGTTCGATGCGGGATTTATCGATCGTGAAGATCTGCTCCAGAAGAATCATGGACGGTTCTTCAAAGGCCGGATTGGAATCCACCAGCACATGGGTGGGCTGGTTTTTCTTCTTTTCCGTCCGGGTGGTAACAGTTGCAACGATCAATGTAGGCGAATGACGGTTTCCAATGTTGTTCTGCAGAACTACCACAGGGCGTTTCCCGCCCTGTTCCGAGCCGATATGCGGCTCCATGTCTGCATAGTAGATGTCCCCTCTGAGATATCTCCAATTGTTCGGTAACATAAAAATCCCCGTGGAATGAAACGCCCTCATAGCCAAGAAGATTTACGAATCCTCTCAACTATGAGGGCATTGTTTTTATTCGTGCGGTTCCATGGTCAGATTATGCTGCAAAATTCAAGTGAGTCACTTTTTCTTTACCATTGAGCTTCTGATAACATCCAAAATGGTCTGATCCGCCGGGAGCCACGGAACGGAATCAATGTCATCTTTTGTCAGCCACCGTGCAGCTTCCGCTTCTTTCAGCACAAGCTCGCCGGAAACCACTTCACACCAGAAGCAGTCCATGGAAAGATGAAACGCCGGATAATCATACTCGATTGTCCCAACTAGATTCCCCACGGCGATTTCCGTGTCCAGTTCTTCTTCGATTTCCCGCTTCAGAGCCTGCTGCGGGGTTTCGCCCGGCTCGATTTTGCCGCCCGGAAACTCCCACTGGCCTTTATAGTCGCCATAACCGCGGGCGGTAGCGTAGATTTTGCGCTTTTCCTGCATGGAGTCGCAAATCACAGCGGCCACAACACGAATCGTTTTCATAACGTTTCCCTTTTGGATTCATTATAATGGCCGACGGTCAGAAGTACCACCGACACGATAGAACACCCTGTTTCCTGCTTTTCTTGCAGTAAGCAGCCCCATCTCATGGAATTTCATCACAAACGTCCGAATGGTTGCATACGCAGCGTTTCGGAAATCCTTTTCCAGCTGCTTTGTGGTAAACTCCTCTGCACCATAAGCAGACAGAACATACTCCCAGAGCAGCCGTTCTTTTTCTGTGATTTTTCCTTCCGCAAGAGCAGTTTGATATACCTCAAGATCAGTTTTCGGCGGGACTGCATCCACCTGCAGGCGGTTATAGACCTCATTGCAGAAGTAGAACAGAAAGGGAGTCACATCCGTATAGCCGGAAATCAGAGCATTTCTCTCCACGCGTTCGTAGGCTTTGTAATATGCGTCCTTGTTTTCAGCGATGCATCGGGAAAACGGCGTGAACAGTGCCGCAGGATAGCCCTGCTGAACAAGATACCAGAGGTGAAATAGCCGTGCAGTGCGTCCATTCCCGTCAAAATAGGGGTGGTAGTACGCAAAGGCAAAGTGCAGAATGGCAGCCTTATGCAGCTCATTGATGCCGTCATTGGCATTCGCAAAATCGACAAGACATTTCATGGCACCGGGAAGCCGCTCTGCCAGAAGTCCCGGTCTGGGTTCTTCACCGCCCACAATAAAAACCTCGCCATGCCGATAAAAGTGGTTTGGCAGTAATCGATCTTCATCCGGGAGATAATCCCCTGTGCTGATCTGATACAGGTGATGCAGATTCTCCTCGGTGATCGTATTCTGACGATTCGCGATAAACTCCAGTCCGCGCTTCATACCATAGATGCGGGCTTCTTGTTCATCACGAGGGGCATAACCATCGAGGATATAACGGATACTGCTGCGGGTCGAGCGGATACTTTCAATTTGAAAAGTAGCATAAATTTCCTCGGTCATCGCCGACAAACCGAAGTTTTGTCCACTGACAGGGACAGAGAGCAACTGCTTCATACCATTTGTTGAAATTTGCGCGAGGTTCGGCAGGTAAAACAGCTTATTTCCAGAAAAATCAGTCAACGGCAGAGGCCGCGCAAAGTTTTGCCGCAGCAATTCGGCAAATTCTTTGACGCTGACAGTCGAGTACTTGTATTCCATCCGATTGAGTTCAAACAAATGCTTATCTGAAAGCATTTTGGCAAACTGTGCCCCATCCATTCTGTCCACCTCGCAATTGATACTTATTGATACTATATAGTATCAATATACCAATTCTTTATAAAAAAGTCAACCGAAACAGGCCGAACCAACTTTTTTCCATACTCTCCGTCAAAATTCCCGCGGCACAGCCACGAATCACATCTCCATCGGCTTATTCCCCACTTCGTCCAGATACGCATTCAAAAATTCCGCTGCAAGGCTGTTGGGACGGATGTTTTCTCTGGCTTCCTGTGGGGTGAACCACTTGCAGCGGTCCACTTCGTGGTTGATATGCAGCGCCTTTGCGGTTCTGACGAAAGCCGTAAAGTTGCACATCAGCGTGTTAGACGGCTCAAAAAACTTGGTACGGTTGAACCGGAGGTGCTCTACTTCCAACCCGGTTTCTTCCCGGACTTCCCGCACCACGGCGTGTTCTTCTGCCTCACCGCGGTTCACATATCCAGCCACCAGAATATAAGAGGGCTTGCCGTACTGCTGGATGAGCAGAATTTTCCCGGTTTCCTCATCCACAACAATCATGCTGACTGCCACATTGTACATCGGGAACCGGTATTGCTGGCATTTCGGGCAATAAGGCACAATGCCCTCTTCTTCCAGTTCTTTTTCAATCAATGCCGTGCCGCATTCAAAGCAATGCTTCTGAATCATTTTTACACTCCAAACACTGTTTTCGTCAGCCGGATACCTGCTGCCGTTTTCATCGTATGTTCCATAAAGGTTCGGATTGTCTGCTGGTCGTACCCGCTTTCGGACGCATTGACGATATAATCTGCCTCAATCAGAATCTGATAGTCAATGCCGTCGATCTGCGCCGGACTATGGTGGTGCCCTACCAGATAGGCCACCCGGTCGATCTGTTCTGCTGTCATGCCGGTATCCGCCAAGAACTCCCGCACCAGCGGAGCACCCTCCTGCTCCTGATATTTACCATTGGTGTTGCCGTACTTTTTGCGGCAGAGCGGGCAGGCGATATCGTGGGTGATGGCCGCCACCTCCAGAATAAACTGCGTGTCTGCGTCCAGCCCCTCCAGCTCACCAATGGTTTTGGCATAGGTCCACACACAGCTCAGGTGCGTGATGTCATGGATATTCCCTTCGGAAAAGGCGATCATCTTTTCCATGATCTGTGCAATGGTCATCATTTGTTTCACTCCCGTTTTTAATACTTAAATGTTCACCTTGATAAACGCGAACTTATTCTTCAAATTTTTTATGACACTTTGGACATTCTTTAGGGATCGGCCTATAACCAACAAGCGAGCAACCGCAATAAGGACATTTCATCATGGTGAGATGATATACAATACCACCAACAGCAACCATTGCACCGATTAGCAGGCATAGGTTTACTCTGTACTCCTTTGCCGTCATTGCTCCTATTACTGCGAGCAATATTCCTATCATCAAAATGATCCAAGAAATGGCAGCCTGCTTTTGTGGGCTATTGTTTTTCATATAATCACACCCCTCCACAAATTCCGATTTATCAAATAAGAATTTCCGTCAATTTTTCTCTTGATGCGGCTCGCTTCTAAGAGTAGGAACGAACTGTTCTGTTGCCGGAGACGGACCATTCGGGTCGGTCTCCGGCAGTATTTTTGTTATCGCCTATTAAAAAACAGCCGGAACGACTTTCTGCTGCGCTACATCGATGATGCCGTATGTATTCAGTCTGAGTTTGGGAATGACCGGAAGGCTGACGAAGGCGAGGGTCATAAAAATGCCGATGTCTTCCGCCACACCGTGCGCCTTGAGGGCATCGTTCAGCGCCTGCATTTTCGCCGCAACGCTCTCTGCGCTTTCGGTGCTCATCAATCCGGCCACCGGAAGCGCAAGTTCTGCCACGACCTGTCCATCTGCCACAAACGCAAGTCCGCCTTTGTTTTTCCGCACAGTGTTGCCGGCCAGCATCATATCGGTATCGTTGTCCCCCGCCACAATCAGGTTATGGGAATCATGTGCGATGCTCGATGCAACAGCTCCGCATTTCAGGCTGAAGTTTCCTAAAAAGCCAATGCCCACATGGCCGGAGTGATGATGCCGCTCAAAAACGGCCAGTTTTACGATGTTGTGTTCCGGGTCCACACCGGGAGCTTTGCCCGGATGCCGTTGGAACGGGATGATTTTTTCCTCCGTAAGCAGCTCGCCCCGGTTCAGGCAGATGACACGCTCCTGCTCCCCGCTTTCCCGAAGTTCCAGGTCCTGCAGTGTGATCTCATCCAGATCAAAGGAATCCATAACGTGGGAAAATCTCACACGGTCGATGTCAAGCGGTGCGGGTTTCAGCGTTTTTCCGTGCTCGGCCACCAGCGTGCCATTCTTGTAAACCTGTTCGACCGTAAAGGATTCAAAATCCGATACTACAATGAGGTCGGCAGCATACCCCGGTGCCACGGCACCGTGCTGCTTGAATCCAAAATACTGTGCCGGAACCAGCGTCGCCATTTTGACAGTCACTGCCGGGTCCGCCCCCAACCGGATCGCTTTACGGATGTTGGAATCGATGTGTCCGCTGTCCAGCAGGTCACCGGGGTGCTTATCATCCGTCACCAGCATACAGCGGCTACAATAGGGCTCCCGGAACAGCGGCATCAGGGCCTCCATATTTTTGGCAGCCGTTCCTTCCCGGATCATGATGTATTGTCCGAGCCGGAATTTTTCCATGGCTTCCTCGATGTTGGAGCACTCGTGATCGGACTGAACGCCTGCCGCAATATAAGCATTCAGGTCCTTATCGCTCAAGAGCGGTGCATGGCCATCCACGATCTTTCCCGCTTCGGTGCAGTCGCGGATCTTCTGCAGGATCTTCGGGTCACAGCGCACCGTTCCATAGGCGTTCATCAGTTCCGCAAGCCCCAGCACGCGGGGATCGCCGTAGTAAGGCCGGAGCTGTTCTGCGTTCAGCACCGCACCGGATTCATCCAGATCCGTAGCCGGAACACAGGAGGGCAGCATGAAATAAACCGAAAGGGTCAGATTTTTTGTCGTTTCCAGCATAAAATCCAAGCCTTCCAGCCCCGCAACGTTCGAGATCTCGTGTGGGTCTGTGACCACCGCAGTGGTACCGTGGGGCAGCACTGCCTGCTCGAAAGCCGGACCACAGAGCATGGAGCTTTCGATGTGGATATGCCCATCGATCAGGCCCGGGCAGACATATTTGCCGTGCAGATCAACTTCTTTCCGGCCGTGATACGTACCCACGCCCACGATCGAATTTCCGCTGATGGCAATATCAGCGGTGTCGATCTCATCGGTAAACACATTGACGATTCTGGCATTTTTCAAAACCAGATCGGCCAAAGCATCTCCTCTGCCTGCCGAGATCCGGCGTTTCAGCTCATCAGACAGCATAGAAATATCTCCTCTCTCTGAAGTTCGATTTTCTCACCTATGGATTGGTTCTGCCCTTATTCTACCACGCCTTGCCGCTGCGGAAAAGATGTCGGGAAACTAAAATGGCCCCGGAGGGCTTGTTACAGCTCTCCGGGGGCATCTTATGTGTGTTGTGCTTTGGCGCAGACCGTCAGCACTCCACTGCCACCTTGATCACGCCGTCCCGTTTCTTTTCAAACAGCTCGTAGCCCTCTGCGATCCGGCGCAGGGGGTAGGTGTGGGTGATGAGCGGTTCGGTATCGATCTTGCCTTCTGCGATGAGACGCAGCGTTTCTTCACAATCGCAGCCGTCCACGCCGCCGGTCTTGAAGGTAAGGTTTTTGCCGTACATCTCCGGCAGCGGCAGGGTTTGTGCCTTGTCGTACAGCGCCACCACGGTCACGATGGCGTTGGGTCTTGCGCACTCCCACGCCAGCCGGAAGGTAGTGTCCGCCCCTGCCACTTCCAGCACCACATCTGCCCCGCCGTGGTCGCTGTTGGCGCGCACAAAGGCGGCGCAGTCCTCCGGCTGCACCGTGAGCACCTGCGGGTAGTGCTGACGGATGAACTGCAGGCGGCTTGCGTCCTTTTCGCACACGATGATGCGCTTGGGGCTGTGCAGCATGACGCACAGCAGGGTGCAGATACCAGTAGGCCCTGCGCCGAGGATCAGCACGGTATCCTCGGGGGTGATTTCCGAGATGCGTGCCGCCCAAAAGCCGGTGGCCAGCACATCGCCCACCAGCAGCGCCTGCCGATCGGTAACGCCGTCCGGGATCTTGTTCAGTCCCTGATCCGCAAAGGGCACCCGGACATACTCGGCCTGTCCGCCGTCGATGCGGCAGCCCAGCGCCCAGCCGCCGTTTTGATCGGTGCAGTTGTTCACAAAGCCTTTTTTGCAGAAAAAGCACTCTCCGCAGAAGGTCTCTACGTTCACCGTCACCCGGTCGCCGGGTTTCACATTGGTCACCGCACTGCCCACTTCTTCTACGATGCCCACCATCTCGTGCCCTACGGTGATGCCGGGCACCGCCCGGGGCACGCTGCCGTGCTTGATGTGCAGGTCGCTGGAGCAGATGCTGGCAAGGGTCACCTTTACAATGGCGTCCCGCTCGTGCTGCAGCACCGGCTTTGGTTTTTCCATCAGGGCAAAGGTCCCCTCTGAAACATAGGTATAGGTCAGCATGCTTTTTCCTCCATGCGCTTTGATCTTTCCGGACTTGAGTATACCACGCAGCTATGGCAAAGAGCAAGCCGCAAAAGGCCCGCCCTTTGCGGCAGCTCTCCGCCGATCAGATCTTGGGCTGATACTGCATGCTGGATACATTGTAAATGGTAACAAAAGCCTTGGGGTCTTCCCGGTTGATAAAGTTCATCAGCTTCTGATATTCGCTCTTGTCCACGATGGTAATGATCTCGTTGTGTTTTTCCAGATTGTATGCACCGATGGCCTCGTACATGGTCGCACCGCTGTGCAGGTCATGGAGGATGAACTGACGCAGCGCCTCCTCTTTTTCAGTGATGATGCAGACGCGGCGTTTGATGCTGTTATCAAAGATGAAATGGTCCAGCACGATGCCGTTGAAGTAAGTACCGAGGATACTCAGCACCACGGTCTTTTTATCGTAGACCAGGGCCGCGGAAAGCGCCACACACATTCCCGACAGAGACATGGCTTTTCCCAATTCCATGTGCAGGTACTTGTTCATGATCTTTGCCACGATATCCAGCCCGCCGGAGGATGCATTGCGGTTGAACAAAATACTCAGCCCGATGCTGACCACCAGAATATAGCACAGCACGTCCAGCTCCTGACTGCCGGTCATCGAGCCGAACTCCGGGAACAGCTTTTCAAACAGCCCCAGAAACACCGGCAGCAGCACACTGGTGTATACGGTCTTTGCGCCAAATTCTCTGCCGCAGGTAAAGAACCCGATGATGAGAAGCACGACGTTCAGGATCATCGTAATGACCGACAAGGGCAGCGGCACAAAATTGGACAGCACGATGCCAAGGCCGGAAATGCTGCTGACGGATGTATGGCTCGGCACCAGAAAAAAGAAAACGCCCGCCGCAATGATTGCCACCGCCCCGGTCAGGACTGCCGTCTCCCTCAGGACTGCGCCGGTCTTTCCTTTTACATCACTCATCTTTGTCCCCCTAAAATCAAATTTGTTTCACCGATCTCCTCATCTTTGTCGATGCGGACAAGGAGCTTACCGCCAAAGCGTTTGTATTCCATAGTGAAGTACCTCCATAAATTCCGAGTTGCTGTTCTCAGTATACCATGATTTTCCCTTGCGGAAAAGATAGCGAAACAAAAATGCCCCCGGAGGGCTTGTTGCGGCTCTCCGGGGGCATCTTATGTGCGTTGTGCTTTGGCGCACATGACCGGCGTTTTACTCGATTGCAATCAGATTCGGGTTCTCAGGCAAAGCCTTCGTCTGCTGAGGAGCAGGCAGCTCGACGTGCAGGACGCCATCCTCGAACTTTGCGTGGATGTCTTCCTTCTTCACATCGCCCACGTAGAAACTGCGCGCGCAGGTGCCGGAGAAGGATTCGCGCCGCAGATAGCGGCCCTTCTTATCCTTTTCATCGTTGCTGTGGCTGCGCACTGCCTGAATGGTCAGGTAGCCGTCGTTCAGATCCATCTGGACGTCTTCCTTCTTGCAGCCCGGCAGGTCAACAGCTACTTCGTAGCCATTGTCCGTCTGTTTGACATCGGTCTTCATCATGTTTGCACCACGCTTGCCAAAGGCGCCACGAGCCTCACGGTTCATAGCACGTTCCAGTGCAGCGTCATTCCAGAACGGATCGAAGAAATCATCGAACAGGTTTTCATGGAAAACAGTCGGCATAAGCATAAATCATTCCTCCAATCCCGGCGTTCGGGTCGGGGCAAAAAATCTGAAGCGTCCACTCGGAAAGGCTTTCCGGGGAGCCTAGCGGCTCTCCTCTTGCCCTTCCTCCTGAGCACGCCACTGTTATAGCACCGTTCATTAGCAGTGTCAATAGAAGAGTGCTAAAATTCATGAAAGAATAATACTTTTATAAAATCCTATGCAATCTTTTCAAAATTCAGTCGCATCATCGCATTTTATATCATCTTGGCAATCATGAAGCACAACAGCTCATATCCTTCCCGGATATCCTCCGGCAGACGTTTCAAAGTCTCGTCCCGCAGTTTCTGCGGCATCCCGTAAAAGGCTTCGGCAATGCCGCCGGTGATGCAGGCAAGAGTGTCGCTGTCGCCGCCCAGAGAAACTGCATTGCGAAGTGCATCCTCAAAACTGACGCTTTCCAGAAAAGCGATGATGGCTTCCGGCACAGTTTCCTGACAGGTCTCCACATGATGATAGGTCGGCCGAATTTCATCGCAGGTACGGTTTAGGTCATAACCGAAGGTCTGCTCCACATATTGTTTGATCTCCGGCTTGCTGTGGCCGGTACGGGCCAGAAAAATCACTGCCGCCGTGGCCTGCGCGCCTTTGATGCCCTCCGGGTGGTTGTGGGTGACTTCAGCGGTCACTTTTGCCATTTCCAACGTTTTGTCCAGCGTATCGAACAGCCAGCCCGCTGCCGACATCCGCATAGCCGAGCCGTTACCGAAACTGCCATAGGGATTCGGATTTTCTGCGTGCAGCCACCGGCGGAACATCCCGCCGTAACCGGCATGAGGGTATGCCCTGCCCCAGCGCCGCATTTCGTGCTGCACCTCGGCAAAGGTTTTCTGTGCATCTCCCTGCCCTGCCATCAAGCCCCGTGCCACCGCGACTGTCATGACCGTGTCATCGGTGAAGTGCGATTTCTCGCTCAGCAGCGGAAAATCCTTGTGCTTGTAATTGTTGTGGTCAAATTCATAGGGACTGCCCACGATATCACCCAAGATTGCTCCTAACATGGCTGTTTCCTCCCTTACCTATGATGCCGCTTCTGGAAATCAGCTTCGATTTGTTCTTTCTACTCTGCGCCGATGGACGCGCAGCAGGGTGCTTCCCGCATCCGGGAGACTGTCTCGCTAACAACGTGGTAGTTGACCGCCACGCCCTGTGCGTCATTCTCGAACCGCACGGCCCGGTCGGACGAGATGCCGAAGCGGGCAGCTTCCTTCACAGCATCCATGTTGGCACCGAGGAACAGGAACTCCCAGCCATATTGCTCTTTTTCCCGCTCGATCATCCGGCGGATCTTCTCGTAGCCAAACCGTTTGCTGGCGTTTTCCAGTCCGTCGGTGGTGATGACAAAGATGACCTTTTCGGCACGCTCGTCCTCCGGCAGATGGCGCTGGATATTCACCATCTTTTCCATGCCATAACCAATGGCATCCAGCAGCGCCGTACAGCCCCGGACGTAGTAGTCCTTTTCGGTCAGCGGCGCAACAGCCTTCAGCGGAAAACGGTCGTGCAGCAGCTGCACCTCATGGTCGAACAGGATCGTGGTCACGTCGGCCTCGCCCTCCTGCTCCTTCTGCCGGGTCAGCATAGCATTGAACCCGCCGATGGTATCCTGCTCCAGCCCGCCCATGAAACCGCTGCGGTCCAGAATGAAAACAAGCTCGGTAAGATTTTTCTTCACAACAATGCCCTCCGTTTTGTGGTGTATCGCTTTCGTTGGCAAAAGGATACCACAAACCGGAGGGCAAAAGGTCAACGGGCAGGCGACAAATTACGCACCCAGCTGTTCCTGATTATATTCAAACAGCAGCGTATTGACCTGATTGATGTTATAGATTTTGTGTTCCAGGCAATACCGCACGATCCAGTCCCAGCAGAGCTGGACAAATCCGAACTTGTCGGGGCAAGGCCCCTCCATCTTGCTTGCGCAAGACCGTTCTGTTGCTCAAAAGCCCCACTGGGGCTTTCGTTGCTTCGCAAACGCAAACTTTTTTCTCCGCAATCAGCGGTCAAAGTGTCCTCAAAACGGACGGTTTTGGTGCCATCCTTGTAGTTGAACGTGATCAGCATCCGGTCATCGTACAGAAAAATGGCATTGACAAAAATTTCGATCAGCGCTTTCCGCTGCTTTTTCTGCGAAATATCGAACTTTCTAAATTTCATCAGCCAGAACCGGATGAAATTCTCATTGAAGCTGGGCTTCTTCAACTTTTCATCTGCGATTTTTGCAGTCAGCTCATCCTTTTGGATTTCCAGCGCTTCCAGCCGCTCTTTCGTTGTCCGAGTGTACAAGCCGTCCTCGATCGCCTTCATCAGGTTGTCCAGCTTTTTGTTGACCTCTCGCAGTTGCTTTTCCAGCAGCGGAATCGTTGTGTTCTCCTGATTCTGGACATCCATGACCAATTGAACGATCTTATCGATCACCGCATCGTCCTGAATCAACTTCATGGTCTCCCGGACGACCAGATCTTCCAGCCAGTCCTTCTGCACGGTCTTTTTGTTGCAGCCCTTACGCCGCTTGACGTTGGCGCATACTTATATTTTTTCAGCAAGTGCTTCACCATCTTACGCATACTCGCACGGGCAGTTTCTTTTTCTGCAGGTCTACTACGCTCCCATTACTGAATTTCTGCGTTTCCAGCCATCTCCATTGCAGCGTTCGATTGACACAGGTTGAGTTATCGGCAGATACAGCAAACACAACGGGCGGCTCTGGTAACAGAGCTGCCCGTTGTGTTCGTTTATGAAAAGGAGAACTTAGATCTCATACCACTTGATCTCGTTGGCATCCAGATGCAGAGCAAAGCTGCTGCCGTCTGTGGTGTAAACGGTGGTGTCCTGCGGCTCGTAGGTGTTGTTCACCACGCAGTACTTGCCGTTTTTGACGTAGGCGTGCACCTCCACGTTGTAGTTGGAGCTGAACCATGTATGCAGCTCCTCCTCGCTGTGGGCACTCCACAGGATAGCGCGGTAAAGGGTGCGGCTGTTGGCAAAACTGTAAGGCACACCGCTGATGTACACGGCACGACCCTTGCCGAAGTCGTGTGCCGCCATCTGCACTTCTTTGTTTCGCTGCACCAGCACTTCGGTGCCTTCCAGCGCATAAATATTCCTCTTGCCCTCGCCAAAGTCGATGGGCCGGTCGGCGTCCTGCAAGATAAAGTGGTCGGGGTGCTCCTCCCAGTTGTATTTGTCGTAGTTCAGGGTGAAGCCGTTTTCCTCCTCCACGCCCAACACAGTGGCAAGTTGGAAAATGTGGCCCTGATACGGGTGACCGGAAGGCTCACCCACGCCGATAAAGCCGCCGCCGTTCCAGACGAACTTGCGGATAGCGGAGGAGATCTCCGGGTCTTCCCACCAGATGCCGCCGGTGTGTGCGGTGTCGGCATCGCCGACATTGATAATGACATCCAACGAATCCAGCAGATGCGGGTCGTTCTTGATATCCTCAAAGCTGATAAACTTCACATCAAAGGGCGCACCGGACAGCATCTCAATGACACCGGCATAGCTATAGTTCTGCTTGTAATAGAGGGCGTGATGCACCATGTGACAGCCCCAAGCCCGCATTTTACCCCAACAGTTCAGCACGGCCACCCGCTTGACACAGTAGGGTGTGGTGCCCTTGATGTTCTCGTACAGTTCGCGGAACTCGTTGCAGACGCTCTCCACGTAGTCCACGAACTCCGGGAACTGCAAGGCCAGTTTCAGATAGCCGCCATAGCCGATGCGGTCGATGGGCTTGCGCAGGATAGCGCGGCGGGCTGTAACCCAGTTCTCCTTGGCTTCCCGCACCGGGTCGCCGCCCTCGTGGAAGGTGTCGGGGAAGAAGTACGGCAGGAAACGGCCCTCGGTGTACTTCACGCCCTCAATGTCAGAGATCAGGCGCAGGGTGGAGCCGTTGCCCACACTGCCCACTACGGCATCCAGTCCGATGGTCTTGAACTCCGGCATGAAAGGTTCGGTGCCGATCCAGTGATCGCCGAGGAACATCATGGCTTCGCACCCGCACGCGTGGGTGATGTCCACCATCTCCTTGGCAAGCTTTGCCACCTCGCGGCGCTGGAAGGCCTGAAAATCCCGGAATTCCTTGCTGGGCACCCGGTACTGGTTGTTATAGTAGCCCTGATCGATGATGTACTCCGGGCGGAACTTGTAGCCCACTTCCTGCTCAAACTGGTTGAGGATATAAGGGCTGACCGAAGCAGAGTATCCATACCAGTCCACGAACTTCTCCCGCTTCAGCTCGTCGAAGATCAGGGTGAACTGGTGGAAGAAGGTGGTGTAGCGGATGACGTTAACATAGGGGTGCTCTGCAATGAACTTGCGCAGGCGCTCCATGGAATACTTGTGGGTCTTGGGCTGACGCACGTCAAAGGTGATCTGGTGCTCAAAATTCGTCCAGCCGTTGGTGGTAGCGTTGTACATATGCACCGGGTCCCAGATGAGGTAAGCCAGAAAACTGACGGTATACTCATGGAACGGTACGGCCTGTACGGTCACACTGCCGTCGGCGTAGCTCCACTGCTCCGGCGGCACGGGCTGACCGGTGGTTCGATCCATGACCTCCCACCAGCGGGTGATGTCGTCGTTGGTGTTCACCTGCATCAGCTCCGGGCTGATGCCCTTCATCAGCGGGATGGTCACGGTGTCGCCGGGGGCGGTGTAAAAGCCGGTCATGATGTAGCACTGCTGTACCTCGTCCGGGTTTGCCTTTGCCCATGCGTTATCCTTGCGTGTGGTATAGTAGGTGGAGTAGATCTTGGCGTCCGCATCCTTGAGCTGCTGCGGGAAGTCGGTGCCGTCGCAGTCGCGGATGGCATCAGCACCCCACTTTTTTAAGATCTCCAGCGTTTCGGGCACAACGTCCAAGTCTGTGGGAATGGTCACGCGCCCGGTCTTTCTTATTTCATCCATGGGAAACTCTCCTTTGCCTCTCTTTGAATCGTAGGGGGTCAATCGTAGGCGGCGTTATACAGCGCCAGCACAGCCAGCAGCAGCGCTACGCCCACCAGCATGATGCCAAGCCCTGCCAGTTGTCCGGTCATTTTCCAGCCGGACACCACCAGCACCAGTGCCAGCACGAACAGCACCAGCATCAGTACCATGCGCAGGGCGGGATGCTCTTTCCAGTATGCTTTCATCGTCTGTCACCTTAACCTTTCAAGCCGCCCACGGTCATGCCCTGCGTCAGCTGCCGCTGCACGCAGATGTACAAGATCAGGGTGGGCAGCATTACCAGCACAAGACCTGCATACATCGTGCCGTACTGGGCGGCGCTCTGCTGCGCCTGCATCAGGTTCAAAAGACCTACCGGCAGGGTGCGGGGTGCCTTGGTGGAGCTCATCAGGGTCATGGAGATGATATACTCGTTCCAGAAGGACAGGAAGTTGAACAGGATAATGGTGATGATGGAGGGCTTTGCCATGGGGAAGATGATGCGGGTCATGGTGGAAAAGTAGCTTGCACCGTCGATGTAGGCGGCCTCCTCAAAATCGTGGGGCAGGGTGGCAAAGTAGCCCGACAGCAGGTAGATGGTAAAGGGCAGCGCGGTGGCGGCGTACACCACCGCCAGCACCACCAGATTGTTCAGCAGAAAGCCGCTGCCGAAATGGCCTTTCAGCCACACATCGCCGTCCCGCAGCATCAGGAAGATGGGCACCACGATATAGTTCACGTTGATGAACAAGCCCGCCATGAACAGGGTGTTCAGCACCTTGCACCCTTTGAAGTGAAAGCGGGACAGGCAGTAGGCGGCGGGCAGGGCAACGACCAGCAGCAGCGCCAGCGCCAGCGCGGTGACGATGACCGAGTTGAGCATATATTCGCCCATTTTCGCGCCGTTCCATGCGTTGACGAAGTTCTGCCAGTAGAACCCGGCGGGCAGTGCCCACGGGTTGCCGTAGAACTCTGCATTCTGCTTGATGGAGGCCATGAACACCCATGCCACCGGCACGATGATGGTAACGGCCAGCAGAACCAGCACAAAATAGATGAAAAACTTGTACAGACCTTCCGCAGAGCGGGAAGATTTTTCGGTGGTATTCTGCATCTTCTTCCCTCCTTAAAATTCCAGCGTATCGCGGTTGGTGACCTTGTTGACACAGGCGGACAGGGCAAACGAGAACAGGAAGATTACCACGCCGATGGCCATGCTGTAACCGTAAAGACCGGCGTCCTTCTGGCTGTACATATAGCTTAGCGCCACATCCGATGCGCCGTTGGGGCCGCCGCTTGTCATGGCCTTGACGAAGAGGAAGGCCATGTTGATGGTGGAGATGATGAAGAAGGTCAAAGTGGTGCGGATATTCGTCCAGATGAGGGGGATGGTGATCTGGAAGAACTGGGTCAGCCGCCCGGCACCGTCCAGATTGGCGCTCTCGTACAGGCTGATGGGCACGGCAGACATGGAGGCCATATACATGACCATGTAGTAGCCGATGGCCTGCCACACCATGGCAATGATGATGGAGGGAATGACCAGCTTTTCACCCTTCCACAAAATGGGGTCGCTCATGTTGCGGAACAGACCGATGATGCTGTTCAGCATGCCGTTTTCCGGCTTATAGATGGCAGAGAAGATGCCGGAGATGACGACCACCGACAGGATGTTGGGGATATAGAAGATGATGCGGAAAAAGTTCTGTCCTTTGATCTTCTCCCGGGTGAGGATGGCGGCAAATACCAGTGCAAAGGCGAAGGTGATCAGGGTGACCGTTACCACCAGCAGGATCATATTCTGCATGGAGCGGATGAACTGGGCGTCCCGCAGCAGATGCTGGAAGTTTTTAAGCCCCACAAAGGTCTCGTTGGGAGAATAGGCACCCCGCTCATACAAACTCATGCGGAACACGTTGAGGGTGGGCAGGATCATAAAGAGGAAAAACAGGATGGTAGCCGGTGCCACACAGAGGAATACGAACCGTTTGCGGCTTTTATCCGTTCTCATAGGGGATTGACCGCTCCTTTCTTGATGGTACTGTACAGCCCAAAAAAGCGGAGGCGGTAAAAACCGCCCCCGCTGGGCAGGGCTTAATTACTCGATGATGTTGGCGCGCATCTGGTCGCTGGCGGACTTGATGCCGTCGATCCACTGCTGCTCGGTCATGCTGCCGGACACCAGAGAGTTAACAGGGTCGAAGAACACGGTGCGCACTTCCACGCCGGGGATGGCACTGAAGGCTGCAAAGTTGCCCATGGCGGCCTTTGCGCCGTTGTCGTAGATGGAGTAGAACATCTTGTTGTCGCCTTCCAGACTGTCGGCGATGCCCAGCACAGGCTGGATAGCGCCGCTCTCGGCAAACAGCTTGCAGGCTTCGTCGCTGTACAGGTAAGCTACGAACTGCTTGGCGGCATCCTGATGCTCGGCACCGGCGGGGATCCATGCCTGCTCGAACCAGGTGTAGCTGTAACCATCGCCGCCGGCCTTGACAGCGGGCAGGGCGGTCATGCCCCACTCAAAGCCGTCTGCACGGGGAGCCTCGGCCATCTCGCCCACGATCCAGGTGCCGTTGGGCATGAACAGGGCCTTGTTGTCCAGCACCAGCTGCTGGTTCTGGGTAAAGTCCTGATCGTTGGCCTGTGCGGGGGTGATGGGGTTGGTGTAGGAAGCCAGCTTTGCCACGATATCAAAGCAGGTCTTTGCTTCGGGGGTGTCCCAGATGCCCTCGGTGTAGTGGGTGGCCTTGTTGAAGAACTCCGGGCCGCCGGCAGCGTACATCAGCGCATAGAAGAAGGCGTCGAAGTAGCCGGTGGTGGGGTAGGTGAACAGGTAGGTGCCCTCAGCGGCAGCCTTGTCGCCCAGTGCCCACATCTCGTCCCAGGTCTTGGGCACGTCCCAGCCCTTTTCCTTCAGGAAACCGGCGTTGTAGAACAGGCCGCAGGGGCTGTAGAACATGGGAGCCAGATAGGTTTTGCCGTCGCCGTAGGGGTTGGTCAGGGAGGTGTCGGTAAAGCCGCCGGCGATCTTCTCGCTCACCTTCTTGCTCTCGCCGGGCACGGTCATGCTCAGCACATCGGTGATGTCGGCGATCAGGTTGCCCTTGATGAACTGCTCGGTCAGGGCAGCTTCACGGCCGGTGGCCAGATGGACCACGTCGGGGTAGTCGCCGCCCTGCATGGAGGGGCCGATGACGTCCTCCAGCTTTTTGTCGGTGGTCAGGTCCACCTTGATGCCGGTCTGTGCGGTAAAGGCCTCGGCGACCTTCTTCCACATCTCAGCGCCGTAGCCGGTCTCGATGGCGGCTACCTTGATGGTAACGTCTGCAGCCGCCGCTGCGGAAGAAGCGGCGGTGGAGGATGCCACGCTGGATGCGGTGGAGCTGGAAGAGCCGCCGCAGGCAGCCAGACCCAGTGCAGCGGCGCCAACGCCGGCCGCCTTCAGGAAATTACGACGAGAAATACGATTCATACTGTGTTGCCTCCATCATTTTGTTCCGTTCAAACACAGCCGGGCAAACAGGCTTTGCCCGAAGGACTGTGTGTTTTTCTGCTTCCAATATAAATTCTTTCGCTTCCTTGCTCAAGAGGTTTGTTGTTTCATTTTTTATAGATGTTGCTTTCTGAAAAATTCTTCCAGCAAAAGTGCTAAAAATCTTTTAAAAGTTTCAGCATAATCCCCAACCTGTAACTGTTTTGACATATTTCGAAGGGACTTGAGAAACAAAAATATAAAAATTAGCCTAAAATCAGGGCTTGCTTTTTTTGTATGTTCCCTCTATAATGAGGGTAAAGTGCACGAAGCAACGCACCATTTTTTGATAATGTTTTTAGAATGTTGCGTTTATTTTTAGAAAATTTGCGTTTCCCGAAGGAGCCGATCATCTATGAGTACCCAGCGCTTTGATATCCGCCACGCGCCCGCTCCGCGGGAATCCTTCCGGCTGCTGTACATCAGCAAAAGCAAATTTGGCGGCGATTGGAACAGTACCACCCACACCCACTCCTGCACGGAGCTGTTCTACTGCCTCAGCGGCGAGGGACAGTTCTACCTTGCCGGGCAGCTGTTCCCGGTAAAGCCGGACGATATGGTCATTGTGAACCCGCAGGTGGAGCATACCGAGCTTAGCCTGAACGCCTCGCCCTTGGAGTATATCGTGCTGGGCGTTGCCAGCATGGAGTTTTTGTTCAGCAAGGCGGATACGAACTACGCCATCTTCAATTGCCGGGAGAACCGGGAGCGGATGGTCACGTTGCTGCACATGCTGCTGGCCGAGGCCGACCGCAGCTTAGACGGCTGCGAGACCGTTTGTCAGGACCTGCTGGAGGTACTGCTGATCTGGCTAGTGCGCTGCACCACCATTTCGCTGCAGCTGGAGGAGGCTGCCCCGACCGAGAACCGGGAGTGCGCCGAGATCAAGCGGTATCTGGACACCAACTACCGCGAGGATATCTCGCTGGACCTGCTGGCAGAGCTTGCCCATCTGAACAAATACTATCTGGCCCACACCTTCCAGCGGGAGTACGGCATTTCCCCCATTACTTACCTGAACCGCCGCCGCATTGAGGAGAGCAAGCATATGCTAGGCAACACCAGCTACAGTCTGGCGCAGATCAGCGAGCTGATGGGCTTTTCCTCCCCCAGCTATTTCTCCCAGTGCTTCCGCAAGGCGGAGGGCATGACCCCTAACGAATACCGCCGTCAGACGCGGCAGGGAAAACGCCCCGCCCCGACAAAACGGCATGAAGTATAACGAAAACGAGGAATTTATGATGAAATCCGTTACCCTTTCTTTGCTCCAGTCTGCTGCAAATGCCTTTGATTTTGGCGGGCCTGTGCTCTGCGATGCTCACCACTATGGTGAGGGGCATATCAACGACACCTTTGTGGTCTGGCGGGAAGATCATTCCAAACGCTTTATTTTGCAGCGCATCAACACAGATACCTTTACTAACCCGGTGGGCCTGATGGAGAATGTCTGCGGCGTGACCCGGCATCTGCGGGCGAAAATTCTTGCCGAGGGCGGCGACCCAGCACGGGAAACGCTGAATGTCATCCCAACTTTGTCGGGGTCGACTTGCTATCTGGATGCAGACGGCGGCGCATGGCGTGCCTACGACTTTGTAGAAGATACCATCTGTTTGCAGCAGGTCGGCAGCGAAACCGACTTCCGCACCGTGGCCGAGACACTGGGCAAATTCCAGAACCAGCTGGAGGATTATCCGGCCTCCACCCTCCACGAAACCATCGCCCGCTTCCACGACACGCCCAACCGCTATGCCAATTTTGAAAAAGCCCTCGCCGCCGATGCACTGGGCCGGGCAAAAAATATCACGTCGGAAATCGAATTTATCCATGCGCGGGAGAAAGACTGCCATGTCCTGCTCGACCAGCTTGCCGCCGGGGAAATCCCCTTGCGCGTCACCCATAACGATACCAAGATCAACAATGTCCTAATCGACGCCGCCACCGGAAAAGGCATCTGCGTCATTGACCTCGACACCGTGATGCCGGGACTTTCGGCCTACGACTTCGGCGATTCCATCCGCACCGGTGCCAACGACTGCGCTGAGGACGAACCTGACCAGAGCAAAGTCCATTTTGACCTGCATCTGTACGAAGTGTTCGCCAAAGGGTATCTCTCCACTGCCGGGGCATCCATGAGCATGGCAGAAAAAAAGAGCCTTGCATGGGGTGCAAGGCTCATGACGCTGGAATGCGGCATCCGTTTTCTGACTGACTATCTGGAGGGCGACCATTATTTCCATATTGCTCGCCCGGATCACAACCTCGACCGCGCCCGCACCCAGTTCACACTGGTGCGGCAGATGGAAGAGGTTTTCGATCAGATGCTGGAAATCGTCTGCCCGGACAATCACTGATTTCGCAATCTCCTCCATTCGGATACAGCAAGAAGCATGGACGCTCTCCTTTTCGGGGGCGTCCATGCTTCTTTTTACAGCTTATGCCCGATAATGTGCAGCGTGATGTGATTCTGGAGATCATTCACAAGCATAAGGACTACCTTACCTCTCTGGAAGCCGCACTCGCAGATGTTAAAGACCAGACAGCATAACAACAGACACATGGTATGCTGTTTACCGATGTCCAAAGGAGCGTGCGTTTGAACAAAAAGAAAAAGCCCACAAACACTTCCCCTTATCCCGATGAAGTCATCGACCGTCTGGCACGGGCATTCTACCCAGCCATCCTTGCCTGCTGGAACAGCGAGGAAGGCCAGCGGGAGTTTGCCGCATGGCAGGCAGCGCAGGCTCATCATGCCCCCAGCAAAGAAAAACAGAGTGTTCCCGACGGGGAACGCCCTGTTGTACATATCGCTGTTGTCTGTGGCTTTTGGCAGGGTGCGTCCGGGTGGGCGCACCCTGTTTTTGTTTTGCCCTTAATCTTCTAGCCCATGGCTTCCGGTTACGTTTTTCAAATATTCCTTCGGATTGCCATTCAGAATCAAATCGGCATAGCCCAATGGATCATTGTAGATGAGGTAGTCTAACTCCGACCTCTGCGCCATGGTCACATTCAACGCATCCTCGACCCCGGTGCAGTCGATGGAAATTTTTCTCCCATCCCGGAGCAGCAGCTCCACGCATCCGGTGTCCATATTGAAATGACAAGCTCTTGCATCGTACTTCACATTCATGTCCTCCTGAAATCACGTTGTGGCTTATGTCGGTCAATCTATGATTTCGGATTTCATCTTCCACGGACACCTGCATTGAACTTTCCGAAGAAAACAAATAATCCGAACCCATCTCCTATCGGAAACAAGTTCGGATTATTTTTGTTTGGTCCGCTTGGAGCCATCCGAAAAGGCATAGCCCGCGCTCTTGAGCAGGTCGATGGTTTCATCTTCGGACAGGTGCAGCCCCACCGCAAAGGCAAGCACAGTCTTCTTTTTGGGGTTGTAGTCGCGATTGCACTGAATTTTGGAGAAATGCTGCCGGGAGATGTTGGACTGCTTGTACACGGTGGAGTCTTTCAGCCCCCGCTCGTCAATGAGCCGCAGCAGACGAGTGGTGAAGCTTTCACCGAGATTATCCATCAGGCTTTCCAGACTGCGGGCTGTCCTGGGTGCCGCGGCGGGTGCCGGAACTGCACCTAGCATCGGCACGGCGGCATCTTCTTCCAGAAGCCTCCGCCGCTCTGACAATTCCCTGCGCCGACGACCAAATCCGTAGCTTTCATCGTTCTGTGCTACATAGTGGTCGTCAATGTACTCCTCCACCGAGGCGAACAGCTTCCGGCTCACGGCCAGCGAGTCCCGGTCGTAAAGCACCAGATACACGGTCAGGTCGTGCTCCATGACGTACTGTGTGATGGTGTCCACCGCAATGCGGAAGGCCTGTTCTTTGGGGTAGCCATAGTTTCCGCTGGACAGCAGCGGAAAGGCCACGCTCTCGCAGTGGTACTCTGCGGCTAATTCCAATGCGGAGTGGTATGCACCGGCTAATTGTTCAGCTTCGCCGAACCCGCCGCCGTGCCACGCAGGGCAGACTGCATGGAAAATATACGTTGCAGGCAGCCCGAACGCCGGAGTACACACGGCTCTGCCCAAATCGCAACGGCCGATGGCTTCGCAGGCGGCGGTCAGCTCCTGCTCCCCTGCCGCCTGATAGATGGCACGGCTGGTGCCGCTGCCCTGCAAAAGGTTCCGGTTCGCCGGGTTGACGATGGCATCCGCTGCCACCTTGGTGATGTCGTTGCGGATCATCAGAAACGGCATGGTGGTTCCTCCCTCACATGGTTTTCTTCATCCTATCACATCCGATGGGGCGGCGCAAGGGGTGCTCTTGTTTCCTGTCCGCGCAGCTATTATAATAGGTACAGAAAGAAGGTGAGCTTCCTGCACGACATCTGGAATCCATGGCACGGCTGCGTCAAGTGCAGCGAGGGCTGCCAGAACTGCTATATGTACTTTCTCGACCGGATGAGGGACCAGAACGGAGCCGAGATCTACAAAACGAAAAGCGGCTTTTCCTATCCGCTCCAGAAAGACCGCACCGGACACTACAAAATCCAGAGTGGTGAGCAGATCCGGGTCTGCATGACCTCGGATTTCTTCTTGGAAGAAGCCGACCCGTGGCGGGTTGAGGCGTGGGACATCATGCGCCAGCGCAGCGATGTGGTGTTTTTTCTGCTCACCAAACGGCCGCAGCGGGTACGGGAGTGCCTGCCGCCGGACTGGGGCAGCGGTTGGGACAACATCTTTTTCAACGTCACCTGTGAAAATCAGCGCTGCGCCGATGAGCGCATCCCCATCCTGTTTGACCTGCCCTTCAAGCACAAGGGCATTATGTGCGCGCCCTTCATCGGACCGGTAAGCATCCGGCAGTACTTTTCCGCCGGGCAGATCGAGCAGGTCATCTGCGGCGGCGAAAACTACGATGGTGCCCGCCCCTGCAATTTCGATTGGGTCAAGTCTCTCCGGCAGGAATGCGTGGATGCCAACGTAACATTCTGCTTTATCGAGACTGGCACTGTGTTCATCAAGGACGGCAGGCGCTACCACCTGCCAAACAAGCAGCTGCAAAGCCGAATGGCCTGTAAATCCGGCATGAATTTTCAGGGCAGGCCCATTCATTTTGACCTCGTGGACGACTGGGGCTACCCCATCCCGCAGGAAGATCTCTATGTGCCTCATTTCCGCGCAAACTGCGAGACCTGCGGCAGCAAGTTGATCTGCAACGGCTGCAGCGATTGCGGAAAATGCTTATAAAATAAAGGAGTTCTATGAAGAACCAGAAGAAAAAATCGTTTTCCCTCAGAGTGTTCCTCTGCCTGCTGGCTGTTTTACTGGCCGTCTGAATCGCATTCGGCATTTACGTCAGCGACTACTACCACGCAGACCCCGCCGCCGAGGACGCGCTGGCGGCATGGATGAATCTTCAATAAAAAGCAAACTATCCCGGCCATTTTCCTGCAAATCACAGGAGAATGGCCGGGGCTTTCTTTCGTATTCCGTAAATCAGGAATCAATACAAATGAAATTTATAACTAATCTGGTGTGCAATTTCATCCGGCAGCGGGCGGAAGCCGATGCAGGTCAGGGTCATGCCTTCTCCGTTTTCATCAAATTCTTCCGGCTCCAGCTCGGTGTGGCAGGCATCCCGGATAAGGAAGAAGTCTTTGTTTTCCACAAGGCCCAATTCCTCGGCAATGGTCTTTGCTTTCAGCAGTTGATTGCGGTTCTTTGCCCCGCAGATAGTTTTGGTAAAAGAGCCATCGAACCATTCTTCATAGGTTGCTTTCTCCAACATGATTTCTGCCCGATAGCCGGTAATTTCTCCGTCTTTCTCAATGGGTTCCACGCCCTGTCCCATGCCGATGGGGTCAGTGAGGAATGCCAGCGAAGCGTGGCAGCACTGCGCCGCCAGCTTACCGGGAGACATCTGCAGATCTTTTCGTGCAATGATAAGTTGACGCATTTTTTCTCCTTCTTACGACAGCTTGATCTTCAAATCTGTCAGCAGATTCACCGCTTCCGGCAGGGAAAACTTTGCATCCTTCAGGCGGCTGCCCAAAATGTCCACCTTATAACCGGCGGCATCCCGGAAATCCGCCTTGCGCAGATCACACTGGTAGAACTCCGTTTCGTGAAGTTCTACACCCTTGAAATTCGCCAGCTGCATCTCGCATTTGGCAAACATGGAGCCGACAATTTCGTTGCCGTCCGAAAAGTCGAAGCGGTTAAAGTTCATTTCGGTGAAGGTGTTATATTTCAGACTGCACTCTTTCAGCGTGTGAATGGGGTCTGGGAAGGCACCGTTGGACATCAGCGGTGCCCACTCGATTTCCTGCAAACGGCAGTCCTCAAAATCCAGCGATTGCACCGAGGAATGGGTACTGCGCAGACCTGTGATCTCACACCGCACGAATTTGCACTCGTTCAGCGTGGTATGATCCAGTTCGCACTTGGTAAAAGAGCAATCCGCAAATACGCAATCGGTAAAGTCGCAATCCTCAAAAGCCTCCTCGGTGAACGACAGGTCAGCAAACCGTTCACCCTCACAATAACGCTCTGTCATAAAATTCTCCTGTCAGCGCAGTTCTTCCAGCAGAGCCGTGCAGCCTTCCAGCACATCCTGCCAGGTAGCTTCAAAGTCCCCGGTATACCATGGGTCGGCCACATCGCCGGGGCGGCGGGTATGATCCATCAGCAGAGACACTTTATGCTCCGGGTCGCCGCCCACAAAGCGCGCCATATTGCGCAGGTTGTTGTGATCCATGGCGATCAGGTAATCGTAGGTTTCGTAATCCCGCCGGGTCATTTGCCGGGCGGTTTTACCCTCGCAGGAGATGCCGTGCTCGGCCAGCTTCCGCCGGGCGGGCGGATAGACCGGGTTGCCGATCTCCTCGGTGCTGGTGGCGGCGGATGCGATTTCAAATTTATCAGAAAGCCCGTCTTTGGCCACCAAGTCTTTCATTACAAATTCGGCCATTGGGCTGCGGCAAATGTTCCCATGGCAGATGAAAAGCACTTTCGTCATGTCAAAATATTTCCTTATATCGTATCATTTTGAATTTTGCACACATGCGCGCAAAATTCAGTTCTGCTTCAAGAACTCCCGCAGCACATCCTCTGGGCGGGGTGTATGGTTCGGGTACTTTTCCCGCAGCGGTGCGGCGGCACCATCCATAATGTAGGGCACACCCACAATGTCCAGCATCGACACATCGTTATAATTGTCACCAAAAGCCATCACATCGGCAAGGGCGATGTCCAGAGTCTTGCAGATGCTGCGCACACCGATGCCCTTGTTGGCAAAGGTGGTGTCGATCCAGTACGGCCCTGCCACAGCGCAGTTCGCCTCTTTCCATCGTGGGACAAACCGTTCCGTGTAAGATTCTACGCCTTCGTGCAGATACACCGATACTTTTGTGATCTCCTCCGGCACCTCGGAAGGGTCATGGATGATTTGATAATTGTTCCCGATGAACTGAATACGCTTGAGCATTCCCAGACCCCGCTCCATCAGGTATGCAGTATTCTGGCCGGAAAGCATCACTTCGCCCTGCCCGTCGCTGCGGGTCCACAGGTCGTTGGCGATTTCTTCGGCCAGCGCGCGCGGCATCGGGTTCTTGGCGATGCACTGTTCGTCTTTATAGATCACGCCGCCGTTCTCACAAAGAAACACACAGCAGTCTGCCACCGGTGCAAAGAGCTTGCGCAGGCTGGTATACTGCCGGCCGGATGCCGGGCAGAACAAAATACCGCGCCGATGCAGCTCCCGTATCTGTTCAAAGATCTCGCCTTCCAGCCCTTTCCTGCCGTATTGCAGCAGCGTACCGTCAATATCGCTGCAAATCAGTCTGATTGACATTTTCCGTCCTCATTTTTCAAGATAATTTTAGGCAATTCCCCGGCATCCAGAACACGGATGCCTTCGTCCATCAGCATCTTGGCAAAAACACCCTGTCCGGGAATCTTTGTCCCGGAAAACGTTCCGTCGTAGATTTCCTTCACGCCGCAGCTGGGACTGCGGGATTGCAGGATGGCAAGCTCCACCCCATTTTCTTTTGCGATGGCAAGGGCTTTCGCTGCACCTGCCCGGAACTCCCGGTCCACATTGATGCCCTCTTTGTTCGTGACAACACCCTGCACGATTTCCGCCGGGCACCGCGGTGTTGGCAGGCCGCCCAGCACCTCCGGGCAGACCGGAACCACCTGATGCCCCCGCGCAAAATCGCAAACCGCCTGATTGTAATTGTTTCCGCCGCTGTATTTGCAGTTTTCGCCCAGCAGGCAGGCGCTGACCAGAATCTTCATTGTTGCGCGCTCCGTTTTTCAGATACTGAATCTTTTACCTATTCTACCACGCTTTTGGGCATTGAAAAAGAGGATTCTGCTTTTTCCTATCCCCATACCGGGAGGTCCGCCGTAATCTTTTCTAATTCCTGTGCAAGAAACGTCAGTCTTTCCCTCAGATGGTTGTTATGCGGTGCATCTCCGTTCAGCAGATAGTCCGTTCTGACATTCAGGCAGGACGAAAGATCCTGCAGCAACCCAATCGAGCAGCAGCGGCTTTCCGTTTCAACTTTTGCAAGATGGTTCGCACTAACGTTCAGCATTATACTCAACTGTTCCTGTGTAATCCCCTTCTTTTTCCGCAAATCGCGGATTCAAATTCGACTTTATTTCACAAAAGCGAATTTGCTCATAAATTACCACAGAGTATTTTTTCCGTCAAGTCCTTTTTTGCGGCAGAACGTGACAAATTCACACAACAAACTCACAAGAATGAATATCTGCACTCGAATTACACATATTTCACTATAAACTCGTTTCAAAAGCATCAATATGTCTTAGTTTGCAGCGAAAATACATCAAATTTTCTACGTTTTTCACAGGTCTTATTTTCACGATTCCACGCAAAAAATCAAACGCCAATGGTATTTAACAAACACATATAGTGTGTCCGCTCATTTTATCTATCCCGTTTACACACAGTTCCGAGCCAAAAGAACCGTATAAAGCTCTTACACGCAGCTTATCCGTAGATTGCAAGTTTGTTGCAAGTTAGTTTTAAGTTTCGTTGCAAGTCTCCTATTCTTACAGATACCACTCTAGTCTGCTGCTTCATTGTAACCGTCAAAAGAAAAGACGCTTCAGCCAACATTAAATTCTCATCAAAAAACAGGGAGTGACATCAAATCACTCCCTGTTTGCATTGATTGTATCAGAGTTTCGTCATCCAAAGGCCATGCAGGTTGCAGTATGCGTAAACAGCCACCGGCTTTTCACTTCCCAATTCAAACCCTACGTTGGGAGCCTGCCCCGGATTCAGATAGCGGATCTGCCCGCCGTTCTCAGTCTCCACGAAGATCCACTGGATATAGTGAACATCCGCCATGGGGTGCTCTACCGCGCCCACTGTGACCGTGAGACGACTGCCGGAAAGCTCTGCCACCGGCAGATGCTTCTCGCCGCTGGCTTCCACCGTGTTGGGAACCAGTTCTTTCATTTTCTCCCCGCAGCAGACCAGCGGAACGCCTGCGTTATGGATGGTAGTGACGAGGTTGCCGCAGTGATTGCAGATGTAAAACTTTGCCTTCATATCGAAATCCTCCATTGGAATGTTATCGGTGTGTTTCTTTTATCTATATGATAACATTTCCTAGTTATGATTTCTGTAACTGAATCACGCAAAGCGTTTTTGGGCTCACTTGCAATAAATCTCAATGGCTTTCTGCGCAAATTCTGCGGCACCGGCACCGCCGGCAGCATTGATGTTTTCCGTAAATGCTCCGCCTGCCCCATACATCTGCCCCAGCTGATTCAGGATCACCTTGGAACAGTTATAGTAGTGCTCTGTGATAAACTCCTGCAGCTTCTTCACCTGTGCCTGCACTTCAGAGTCCGCCGGGTCTTTGCTCTGCATCCCGCCGAATGCCGCCACGATGTCCATCAGTTGACTGCTCATGTCCTTGACCTCTTTCTCGGTCTTATGGGCAGTTTTTTCCTCAAACTCTTTGTATTCCGGCGTTTCGCCCCATTCCTTTTTGGCCTGCTCGGTATACTTCTTGATCTTCTGCGTATCAAATGCGGTAAAGTCCATAACCATTCCTCCTGTGGTTCGAATTTTCTGCGCAAGGCCGATCAGATTTTCCAGATGCTGCTTTTTCAATGTCAGAAGTGTGATCTGCTGTTCCAGTGCTTTCTGCCGGTCAAAAGCAGGATTCTCCACGATTTTCTGGATGTCCTTCAGCGGAAATTCCAGTTCCCGGAACAATAAGATCTGCTGCAAACGTTCCAGCGCGGCATCGTCATACAGCCGATAGCCTGCTTCGGTACGGCCCGCCGCGCGCAGCAGACCGATTTTATCGTAATATTGCAGGGTCCGGATGCTCACTCCGGTCCGCTTGCTCACTTCGTTCACTGTCATCATCTTGCTGTCCTCCCTTGCGACAGCCACAGTATACGCTATGACGCTGCGTCAGGGTCAAGAGGTTTTCTGAAAAATTTTTCAGCCTTCCCTCTGCTCCACGATTTCCAAGCTGTCACGCCCCACACGGCAGAGCAGAAACAGCACCCGCACACCTGCGGCCTTTGCTTCGGCCAGTGCCGTACCAAACTCCGGCTGTGTGCTGACATTTGGCCGCACCTCGGTGATGCCTTCCATCTGAATCACGAAAGCCACTGCGCATTGATATCCCTTCCGTTGTGCCTGTGCCAGCTCGTGCAGGTGCTTCACACCGCGCTCGGTAGGTGCATCCGGGAAATAGCCGATACCGTCCACTTCCAGTGTGCAGCCTTTGACTTCCATCAGATACTTTTGCTCGCCCTTTTCCATATAAAAGTCGATGCGGGACTTCCCATAGGTGAATTCCGGCTTGATATAGTCGTAGCCCTGTTTTGCAAGCCACTCCCCTACCACCTTATTGGGTGCCTGACTGTCCATATTGACCCAGCCGAGGCCCTGCTTGTGTACCGCCACAAGGTCGTATTTTGTTTTGCGTTTCGGGTTATCCGACACTTCCAGCCGAACCGCCGTACCGGGCAGCAGCAGTTCCTTGCACCGCCCGGTGTTCTTGACATGGACGGTTTCCACTGCTCCATTCACTCCCACATGGGCAATAAAGCGGTTGGGACGGTCAACAAAAATGCCGTCTGCGATTTCTCTGTATTTCAATCTTTACTCCATTTTCAGTACAGGATTCGGGAGCCATGCCCATCCTGTTTACCAAGATACAGTTCCACGACCATCCTGCCGCTTTCACTGTTGCAGAGTTCTTGCCTGATACACCCGCTCCGTCCGGGCATCGAAGCAGCAGAAAATCACCTGCATGGCGTAATCCGCGTGATCTTCCAGCCACTGTGCCACTGTTTTGACTGCAATCTCCGTGGCATCTTCCAGCGGGTAGCCATACACGCCGGTCGAAATTGCCGGGAACGCAATGCTGTGGACGTCATGCTCTTTGGCAAGGTTCAGCGAATTGCGGTAGCAGTCCGCCAGCTGCGCGGCATCCTCTGCTGTGCCGGAATAAATCAGCCCTACTGTATGAATGATATACTTTGCTTTCAACCGGTAGCCCTTAGTGATTTTTGCTTCTCCGGTGCGGCAGCCGTGCAGCGTGCGACACTCCGCCAACAATTCCGGCCCTGCTGCCCGGTGGATGGCACCATCCACACCGCCTCCACCCAGCAGACTGCGATTGGCCGCATTCACGATGCCGTCACAGTCCAGTTTGGTAATATCACCCTGCACCACTTGAATCTGATTTTTTACTTTTTCAGAAATCATTGTAAACACCTCACTTTTTGAGCAGCTCCAGCGCCTTGTCCATGGGCACACAATCGGCATAGCGGTCCGGCCAGAGGAACTCATTATAATAGCGGTAGCTCTGCTCCCCCGTCATGTACTCGTTGTTCTGCGTGGAATTTGCATAGGCAGGAACGATTATGTGCAGGCCATGCTCAAAGCCCGCCTCCACCGTTGCATTGATGCAGAAGTCCGTCATGATACCGCAGACCATCACATCTTTTTCGCCCTTTTCCGTCAGATATTCCAGCAGGCCGCTTTCTTTTTTGAACGCACTGCATACAGTCTTGACGAACCGTTTTTCAGTCAGCAGTGGCGCAAACCCGGAATAGACCTCGAATTCATCGTCCCCGATGGAGAAACCGGTGCCGGGCCCATCGTCATGCTGGACATAGACGACCTCGATTCCCTGTTCGCGGGCAGTCCGGATCAATTCCCTGATGTTGCTGACAAACTTTTCAAACGCATACAGGCGTTCATCCACGATACCTTTCTGTGTATCCACAACCAGTAAAACCATGTGTAAGCCCTCCTGTTTTTCTTTGATTTCATGCTATCATAGACCGCCGTTTTCTACAAGCAGATTCGAAAAATCCCCACAGGGAAAACCTGTGTTTCACCTGCAGGGATTGATTCAGCCATCCAAGACGATCAGGATCAGCACCACGACCACTGCAATAGCGATCAGGCCGCCGCATCCGCTGCCGTCCCCGCCGCCACCGCCATTGTTGTTGTGGTTTCCGCCACCACCACCGCCGCCAGACGAACCGCCGAAGTTGCGGTTGAACGCCGTCATGTACTGGGCATAAGCTGCATCTGTCTGGCGATCCTATTCGTGATCCTTGGAATCGGCATCAACCTGTGACAGTGCATTTCTCACATCCCTATTTACTTCTTCCAAAGCCTGTCTGATGGGTTTGTTATGGCTTCCCATCGCCGCAGCAGTCCACAGGCGGTTTTGAAAGATAAATCTCCTTCATTTTCATTTTCTGCTTAACGGCAGCAATAAAAAAGACCCCCGCAGCGTATGATTTGACGCCGCGGGGTTTCTCAATTGTTCGGTTTGTATTGCAGCACCTTCTGGGAGAACGTCCGATCGAAGAACTGGATGAAGGGCCCAAGGCAGAACGCACAGATCAAGGTGCCAAGGCCCACAAGGCCACCCAGCAGCCAGCACAGCAGGGCGCTGAGCGCATCGGTGAAGATGCGACACCCGAAGTACGGGCAGGGTGTGTAGTCCCGCAGACCGAGGGAAAGGTAATCGTAGGGCGCGATGCCGAGGTCGGCGGTCTGGTAGAGCGAAGCGCCCAGCGCCGTGACCAGCACCGCCGCGATGACCCACGCCAACTGCACCGCCAGCGACGGCGCGTCGCCGAAGTGGGCGTGAATGGGGTCATAGAACGCCGTGACGATGTACCCGATGCAGATGCCGTTGACGAAGGTGCCAAGGCCGATGTACTTGCGCCCGAACCAGAATTCCAGCAGGAAAAACAGGATGTTCGTGCACAGGTTCTGGGTGCCCAGCGAGATGCCGAGCAGCTCCGCCAGCCGCATGTTCAGGGCGCTGATGGAGTCGTTGCCGAGGTGGGACTGCTTGAAAAGTGCAATGCCAAGGGCGATGATGACGATGCCCGCCACCATGCCCACCACCCGCCGGGCAGTCGGTTTGCGCAATGCGGTGCCGTTCATAGGGGATTCTCCTTTAGCGTTTCTTTTCCCCTATTATACGCCTACTTTGGGCGGGAGACAAACTATTTATGGAAAGATACAACGATATACGGGGGATCCGCCTTATCCCTTTAATCTCACCTCAATCCGTTCTTTCTCCAGCCCCTCCCCGATCACGATGAGCACTTCCTGCCCCTTGGGGATAGCGTTTGCCGTCAGGCCGTCGGCGGTGGCGTTCAGCTCCACCCAGCCGTTCTCGTCCTGTACGAAGCCTTTCGCCCGCAGCACATGGCCGCACGCGGGGTCGGTGAAGAGGGCCGGGATATTCTGTTCGAGCTGCTGGCACGAGAGGCCCAGCTCCAAAAAGTAGGCCGAACCAAAGGCCCTATGCGGTTGGCGTTACAATAGCCGCATCTACGGCCACCGGACAACAGGAAAGGAGTATCTTATGGCCAAAACTGCCGACACCATTGCCATCTATTCCCGCAAATCCCGCTACACCGGCAAGGGCGAAAGTATCGGAAATCAGATTGACCTCTGCCGCGAATATATCCACACTCACTACGGCGATGCCGCCGCGGAACATGCCGTTGTCTTTGAGGACGAGGGCTTTTCCGGCGGCAACCTGAACCGCCCGGATTTCAAAAAGATGATGACTGCGGCCAAGGACCGGAAATTCAAGGCCATTGTGGTCTACCGTCTGGACCGCATCAGCCGCAACATCAGCGACTTTTCCAGTCTGATTGAAGAACTGGGACGGCTGGGCATCAAAACAAAAACCGGGCGTTCGTTCACCCGGTTTTCCATCAAGTTTATTTTGCAGAATCCTGTCCACCTGATTGCATACAAGGACGCTTATCAGCATTTTGTGGACAACGAAGCAGCGTTGTTCTCCCCGGAGTCCGGAAAAAAGGCAAGCCCTCCTTCATAAATTACAGTAACCGTTTATGATACTATGGGGAGGGGTCGGCATGTTTTTATCTCTTCTGCAATTTTTTGCCACAAAGTTTCTGCTTCTGGCGCTTCATCTGGAAAGCGGCAGCTTTCCGCGGCCCCTCTCTGCCCGGGAGGAAACCGAAGCCTTTTCCGCACTGCGTGCCGGTGACCCTGCCGCACGGGAAAAACTGATCCGGCACAATCTGCGTCTGGTGGCACACATCGTAAAAAAATACTACGCCCTGCCCGGCGATCAGGACGACCTTATTTCCATCGGCACCATCGGCCTGATGAAAGCAGTGGATACTTTCGACTCTGACCGTCGGGCACGCTTTTCCACCTACGCCAGCCGGTGCATTGAAAATGAGATCCGGATGCAGTTCCGCCGGAACCGCAAAACCGGCGGGACCGTCTCGCTGCAGGAAGCGCTGGAATCAGATGGTGACTCTGCGCTGACGCTGGCCGATGTGCTGCAGGACAGCTTCTGCATGGAGGACACCTGCGAAACGCAGGACGATATCCGCCGGATGCGGCAGCTGCTGGACGGCCTGCCCGCCAGGGAGCGACAGATCATTCTGCTGCGGTATGGTCTTTCCGGCCAGCCGCCGCTGACCCAGCTGGAAACTGCAAAACTGCTGGACATCAGCCGCAGCTATGTTTCCCGTCTGGAAACTCATGCGCTGGAACTTCTGCGCCAGCGGTGGGATGTTCCGAGCACAAAAACAGCGCAGAGGTGAACGGTGTGCTCGCCCCTGCGCCATGCAGTCAGCTATCCAGAATTTTCAACTGCAGTTCGTCCAATTGTTCAAAAGTATACAGTCGATTCAGCGCTTCCACCAGCTCCTTTTTGGAAAGACGCGGCGGCAGGCCCAGCGCGTTCAGAAGCTTTGCCTTGCGCTCGGCGCTGCCCGGCCTGCCGGAAAGCCCCCACTCGTAGAGGTCGGTATAGGTGATCTGCCGTCCTTCCGGGCGGGCCGCTGCGGCACCCGCCTCAGCGCCAAGGGCATCCCGCAGCGCCTGTAGAACAATGGCATCGTCCACGCCCTCGACCCCCAGCAGGCCCTCCTTGCCGGGCTGCTCCTTGCGCTTTTCCTTGCCGTGGATCGCGGGCACATAAGCCTGCACCACATTCTTTTCTCCCACCAGATTGGTGATGTAGGTGCGGATGCGGAAGCCTGCTGCGTCCGAATCCGTCAGCAGGATCAGGCCGTTTTTCTGCGCCAGCGCCTTGAACAGCTGCTGGCGCTTTTTGTCGCTGTAAATGCCAAAGCCATCCGTCAGCAGGATCATGGCATCGGTCAGATGGGAGAGCCGGGCCGCATCGTACTTGCCCTCCACAATGAGCACCCGGCCTGTATGGATCATTTCGTTTTCCTTCATCGTCCGCTCCCCGCCATTGCCAACCGGCACAGCGCTGTTTCCAGCAGGATCTGGTCATCGGTAGGCTGGCTTTTCAGGCTCTGGTCCAGTTCCAGCAGCACCTGCATACAGTTTTCGATCTGGCCCAGCGTATAATGCGAGGCTGTTTCGGCCGACCGCTTGAGCCGGTAATCACTGCCCTTATAGCCAAAATCCTTGAATACCGTGCTGTAATTTTTCCGTTTTGCTGCCCCCAGCTTGACCCGGTACAGATCCACATAGCTGCCGATCATGGCCGCTGTAATGGCAATGGGCTCCTGCTGCAGGCGCAGCAAAGTCTGCAGCTTTTTGCAGGCACCTGTGGCGTTTTTGGCCGTGATCATGCGGATCATCTCGAACACGTCTGCTTCCAGACTGACCGTGCCCATTTCCGCCACCATCGCTGCCGTGACCGTCTGATACCCGGACAATGCACAGAGCTTGTCCACCTCATTTTCCAAAAGGAACGGATCCTCGCCGCAGCGCTCCAGCAGCGCCGCCGCTGCGCCGTCCGGCAGGGTGGTTTTCTGCTCCTTTGCGCGATCGATCATCATCATTTTCAGTTCAAAGGGCTTGGGCTTAGCCAATTCTTCGGTGTAGCCAAGCGCCTTGCACTGCGCGATCAGCTTCTGTGCGCGCTTGCCTGTTTTGAGCTTGCTGCGCTCCAGTTCAAACACGCTGCCCAGCACCACCACAGCATTTTCCAGACTGGAAAGGGTGCTGTTCAACTCTTCCAGATCCTTGTCACTGTAAGCCGCAGGGTCGATCTCCGGCAGCACCACCACACGCCGGGTACCAAAAAATGAGATGGTGCCCGCCGCCATGATGAGCTGTTCGATCTCCGGCGCAACTCCATCCAGAACCGTGGCATCCTCGTCGCTGTCTGCGGTCAGGATGCGGGTGGCCGCTGCTACGGCCTGCCGCACCAGATACCGCTCACTGGAATAAAAATAGTAGACCGGGCAGCCCTTGTCCGCCAACTGCCGGAGTTTTGTCTCGGTCGCCATGCAGGCACCTCCCTTCTCTTATGGTGTTGTTCTATTGTACCACACTCTGCACGGATTGCAAAGCATCACTCTGTTTTCAGCCCGCCGTGCCGCCGCAGGCTGATGGATGCCGCCAGTTCTTTTCTGTTGTCCATCCAGTCATAGCTGCGCAGGGCCAGAACATTTTTATACTGCACAGCATCCGGCTTTGCAGGGGATGCCAGCAGCCACTGCACTGTGACCTGTTTTGCCAGTTCTACAGTTCCATTGACCACGGCAAACTGCCGATTGCCCACAGTCAGCCGCACAAGACAGCCCTTCCGGGTGCGCAGCATTTCCACCAGAGCCGGTGTGCACCGCAGCTTTTGTGCTGTGTTCACCGCCATTTCTGCTGCCGGAAGTGTCCGCTCTGCTTCCAGTGTACAGGCCGTTTTAGGATTTGTGCGCAGGTCTGCCACAAGCTCCACAGTCTGCACGCCCCGCCGGGCAAGCTGGTTTTCCACTGCGTTCTGGGCAGAAGCTCCGCCCCGGAACAGCACCACGGCGGTATCGTTCTGGGTGACGACCACTGCCGGCGCGTTGGCGCTGCCTACAAGGTCGATGTGCACCACATCCCGGCTGAGAGCATTGCCCAGCCCGATGGAAACAGCTGCCGCCAGCAGGATGCATGGCCCTGCCACCCGCAGCCGTACCCGCCAGTGGAACGCCAGCCAGCCCAACAGGATCAGCACCAGACACACGATGGCTGCATAGGCCGTATCGAAGTAGATTCCCACGCCCGGTTTTGCAGAGATCCAGACGGCCCAGCGGTCGAGCAGGCCGGTCAACGCCGCAGACGCTGCGGACAGCACCCCATACAGCGGAGCAAGAGCGGGTACCAGGCCGGCAAAGGCCGTGCCAAGGCCCAGCAGCATCATGGGCTGGATGAGCCACAGCACCGCCACACTGGATGCCACCGCATAAATGCTCACACTCAGCCCGCGCAGCACCAACACCGGGAATGTGGCCACCGAAGCACAAAACGAGATGCAAATGCTTTCCGCAAGGCCCCAAAGACGTTCCGGCAGTTTGAAATACCACGGCCGTTTTACCGGGTTCTTTGCTTTCTTCCAGAAGCGGCGGTACCACGCATCCCGGGCGCGGCGGATGCACACACCGCCTGCCACCGTGCCCACCACCGCCGCAAACGAAAGTTCAAAGCCGATATCGCACACTGCATAGCTGTTGCCTGCGGTCATAACGATACCTGCCACCGCCAGAGAGGTAAGGGTATCCGGCGGGCCGTACAGCCACACACCCAGTGCACCGACCCAGACCGCCACTGCGGCGCGGCATACCGAGGGTGTGAAGCCGGTCACGCCCATCAGCAAAAAGGCCAGCAGACTTCGGAATACCGCCCGGCATCTGCGCCTGCGGTAGCTCTGCTCCCACTCGTAGGGCAGGAGTGTGCTGAGGATATCACCGCACAAAATGGACACATGCATTCCGCTTACCACCAGCACATGGGCAAGACCCGCGCCCCGGTAGGCGCTGCGCATGGCCGAAGACAGATAACTCCGGTCGCCGGTCGTCATGGCAGCCAGCACACCGCCGGTCTTGCCGTCCATACGGCGGCGCAGCGACGCACTGAGCCTTTGCTGCAGGCGGTGGGTGCGGGCGCGGAAGCTGCCGCTTTCGCCCAGAACTGTAAGCTCCGGCCCATCCTCGTCCATTTCCGCCTGCAGAGCGATGCCGTCCGCATACAGGCTGACCCGGCTTCCGGATGCCGGGGCCGACAGTATAAATCTTCCCTGCACCCTTTCCCCGGCTTTGCACTCCGGCAAAGCACTGCACTCCACCCGGAAGGATGCCGCGCTGCCGTTCACTTTCTCTACATGCAAAACCGCATCCACGATACCGGGATCGTAGGAATCCGCCGTGCTTTCCACCTCTGCGGTCAGCACCAGTGGACGGCCTGCATATTGCACCCGGATGCGCTCCAGCCGGTTTGCCGTGTGCAGCACCGATGCCATACCCACAGCAGCACCCAGCAGGATGCAGAGCGCTGCTTTGCGGGCAGCATCAAAGATGCACAGCACCAGACAAACGGCAACAAAAAATGCCGCAAACGGCACAAAAAGTTCCGTTTGCGGCAAAAAAACGCACACTAACTCCACACCCAGCATTCCAGCGCAGAAAACGCAGAGCGGGCGTCGCATTGCAGCTTAGTGGAAGAACAGAGGCAGCGGCTCCAGGAAGATGATATCCTTGCGCTCAGCTGCATCGCCCTCGGCCAGAACAGCGGCCTGGCCCACAATGGTGCACTGGGTCTGCTCAGCCAGCGCGTCCAGAGCCTTGAGCGAACCGCCAGTGGAAATGACATCGTCCACCACCAGAACGCGCTTGCCGCTCATCTTGTCCAGCTCCTTGCGGTCGATGACCAGCTTCTGCTTGCCTGCGGTGGTAATGGACTGATCCTCCACCACCACGGGGTCGGTCATATACAGCTTTTCGCCCTTGCGTGCGCAGACGTAGGGCTTGCCGCTCTGGCGGCTCATCTCGTGTGCCAGAGGGATGCCCTTGGCCTCGGCGGTCAGCAGGATATCAAAATCCGGGCACTTCTTCAGCAGTTCAGCGGCAGCAGCCACGGTCAGCTCGGCATCACCCAGCATGATAAAAGCAGCAATGTCCATGTGGTCATTCACCTTGCAGATGGTCAGCTCACGGGTCAGGCCTGCAACGTGCAGAGTATAGGTCTCAGCCATAATTCAACGCTCCCTTTTTATTGGAATCAGACAGGCAGCTTTTCGCCGCCCAGAACATGGAAATGCAAATGTTTCACGGTCTGGCCTGCGTCCTCGCCAACATTGGAGATGACGCGGTAGCCGTTGTTCAGGCCCTGCTCCGCAGCCAGCTTTGCGATCACTGCAAAGATATGGCCCAGCAGTGCGCCGTCCTCTTCGGTCAGCGCAGCGGCAGAGACAATGTGCTTTTTGGGCACCACCAGAAAGTGCACCTTGGCCTGCGGGTTGATGTCGTAAAACGCCACCACCTGCTCGTCCTCGTACAGCTTCTTGGAGGGGATTTTCCCCTCCGCGATCATACAGAACAGACAATCTTCCATGGGAAACAACTCCTTCCTGATATTTTATAAACGTCCCTGCCCTCTCAGGCCGCTTTGCGTCCAGCTCTCCCAAAGAGAGAGCCCTTGGCAAAGCCATAAACTTTGGCAGCGCGTCAGCGCTGACGGAGAGGGCGAACCCGTTTTCTTATTCGCCCAGAGCCTTCTTGACGATGGTGCCGACAGCAGCCAGAGCTTCGTCGATCTTGGTCTCATCCTTCAGGCCGGCCATTGCAAAGTCCGGCTTGCCGCCGCCCTTGCCGCCGGCAATGGCAGCGATCTCCTTGACCAGAGCACCGGCCTTCAGGCCCTTTTCCTGTGCCTGTTTGGTCACAGTGACAGCCATGGTGATCTTATCCTCAGCCTTGCCCACCAGAACCGCCACAGCGGGCTTCACAGCCTTGTCGCGGATGGTATCGCACATGCCGCGCAGGGTGTCGCCGGTGGTGCCGGTGAAGTATGCAGAAGCGATCTTCACGCCGCCGATCTCTTCGGCATTGTCAAACAGGCTGGTCACCTTGGAAGCGGCGACCTGTGCCTTGATCTCTTCCAGCTCCTTGGCCAGAGCCTTGTTCTCAGCCATCACGGCCTCGGCACGGACGGGCAGAGCGGTCACGTTGTTTGCCTTCAGGGTGTTTGCCACGGTATGCAGCATAGCCTCCTGCAGGTTTGCACGGATCAGCAGGTTGCGGCCGGTGACAGCCTCGATGCGGCGGATGCCCGCAGCAACGGAGGCCTCGCTCACGATCTTGAAGCCGCCGATCTGGGCGGTGTTCTTCACGTGGGTGCCGCCGCAGAACTCGGTAGACCAACCCTCGATGTCCACAACACGCACGACCTTGCCGTACTTTTCGCCGAACAGAGCCATTGCACCCAGCTTCTTGGCTTCCTCAATGGGCATTTCCCGGACGGTGACGTTCATGGACTCGTAGATCTTGTCGTTCACGATCTTCTGCACGCGGGCCAGCTCCTCGGGAGTGACCGCGCTGAAGTGGGTAAAGTCGAAGTGAGTGATCTCTGCATCCTGATAGGAGCCTGCCTGATGGACGTGGTCGCCCAGCACTTCACGCAGAGCTGCCTGCAGCAGATGGGTGGCGGTGTGGTTGCGGGCAATGGCCATGCGGTATTCCTTATCCACCTGAGCGGTCAGGTGGTCGCCCACCTTCACGATGCCGCTCTCCAGCACGCAGGTGTGGACGTAGTAGCCCTTGGGGGTCTTCTTCACATCCAGCACGCGCAGGCTGCAGTCGGCGCTGTTCAGCATGCCGTGGTCCGCAGCCTGACCGCCCATCTCAGCGTAGAAGGGAGTCTTATCCAGAACCACCAGCACGCCGTCCTTTGCTTCCTCGTCGGTAGCAATGGCATCGGTCAGGGTCTCCTCGTCGCTCAAGGCGACCACAACACCGGTGTCGTTCAGGGTCTCGTAGCCGGTAAAGACGGTGGGCTCTGCATTCAGCGCACCGAACAGATCCTCGCTCCAACCGGAGATGTTCTTCTTCAGGCGCTCTGCACGGGCACGCTCCTTCTGCTTGGTCATTTCGGCGTGGAAGCCTTCCTCGTCGATCTCAATGCCCTGCTCTGCAGCGATCTCCTTGGTCAGATCCAGCGGGAAACCGAAGGTATCGTTCAGCTTGAACACGTCCAGGCCCTTCAGCAGATGCTCATGTGCCTTTTCCAGACCGTCGATCATGTTGTTCAGGATGTTCATGCCGGCATCAATGGTACGGGCAAAGTTTGCCTCCTCGGTGCCGATGACCTTCTTGATATAAGCATCGTGCTCGCGCAGCTCGGGGTATGCGCTCTCGCTGGACTGGATGACAGTCTCCACCAGCTCCACCAAGAACGGGCGGGTGATGCCCAGCATACGGCCATGGCGGGCAGCACGGCGCAGCAGGCGGCGCAGCACATAGCCGCGGCCCTCGTTGGAAGGCAGGATGCCATCGGACACCATGAAGGTGCAGCTGCGGATGTGGTCGGTGATGACACGGATGGAGATATCGGTCTTGTCGTCCTCGCCGTAGGTCTTGTTGGCAATGTGCTCTACATGGTGCAGCACGCTCTGCACGGTGTCAACCTCAAACAGGTTGTCCACGCCCTGCATCACGCAGGCCAGACGCTCCAGACCCATGCCGGTATCGATGTTGGGGCGTGCCAGACGCTCGTAGTGGCCCTTGCCGTCGGCATCGAACTGACTGAACACCAGATTCCAGATCTCCATATAGCGGTCGCAGTCGCAGCCCACGCCGCAGGTCGGCTTGCCGCAGCCGTACTCGGGACCGCGGTCAAAGTAGATCTCGGAGCAGGGGCCGCACGGGCCGGAGCCATGCTCCCAGAAGTTGTCTTCCTTGCCCAGACGCACCATGTGGTCGGGGGCGATGCCCACCTTCTTGGTCCAGATATCGTAAGCCTCGTCGTCCTCTTCGTACACAGAGATGTGCAGGCGATCCTTCGGAATGGCCATCCACTCGTCAGAAGTCAGGAACTCCCATGCCCAGGGAATGACCTCTTCTTTGAAGTAATCCTGGAAGGAGAAGTTGCCCAGCATTTCAAAGAAGGTGCCGTGGCGGGCAGTGATGCCAACGCGCTCAATATCCGGGGTGCGGATGCACTTCTGGCAGGTGGTCACGCGGTGACGGGGCGGCTCTTCCTGAGCCAGAAACCACTTTTTCATGGGGGCCATGCCGCTGTTGATCAGCAGCAGGCTGGGGTCGTTCTTGGGCACCAGCGGGAAGCTGTCCAGACGCAGATGACCCTTGCTCTCAAAGAAGCTCAGGTACTTTTCACGCAGTTCATTCAAACCGGTCCATTGCATAGGTTTTCTCTCCTCAATCGTCTTTGGCGCTTGTGCGCCGTTTTTATGCTGTTATGGCAGAGGGGCGGCACGGTGAAAAAAACAAAAAGCAGCCCTCATCCCAAAAGGGACGAAGGCTGCTTGTGCATCAAACTCCGTGGTACCACCCAAATTGCAAAGGATAAAATGTGTCCCCTGCCGCTTTCGGCGCGTTAACGCTGCGCAGCGTCCGACTTGTGTCGCCGGAAGCTCCGGGGCGGCGCAAAATGGAACCGGCCGGAACGCCTTGCAGCTGGAAGCGCTCTCTCTGAACGGCGGTGTGCATTTCTGACCCCATCATTGCCATCTGTCATAATTTTACATTCCGCAAAGCAGACACAATGCCCCTTTGCGTACAGCTAAATTATAGCATACGCAAAACGTTTGTCAACGGTTTTGAGCAAAATTTACGGCACCCAGATGCGGACGATGCTGCTGATGGTGCCATCCTCGGTAAAGACCAGGGTGTTGTTGGGCATCCAGCCGTCCGGCTCGGCGTTGACGGCCTCGGCCACGGCATCGGCGCCGTCCGTCTCCACGGCGGAAGCCTGCGGGTCGGCCGAGCTGTCGCTCAGGGTCACGCCCCCGGCCAGAGGCAGGGTCACCTCGCCCATCTCATAGTAGACGGGGTAATCGTCAAAGGTCACGGTGCGGTACACATCGTGGTCCAGCGTCAGCTCCACGCCGCCCGCTTCGATGCCGCCGTTGATGGTCACATAGCCGTTGTCGGCATCCCTGTCGATGCTGGTCGCAGTCAGCTTGGTCACGGTGGTGTCGCCCTGGTCGTGGATCCGAAGCACGCTGCCCTCCTGCAAGGCGTCGATGTCCTCGGGCAGGTAGCTGTCGTAGCCGTATACGCTCAGGGTCGCCTGGCCGTCGGCCACCTTGGTGATGCTGGCTGCAAACTTGTAGGAACCCGTCTTGATCTCGTTCAGATCCCCGGCGTCGATGGGCAGCACATCGCCCATCTCACCGGCTGCTTCGGACGAAGCCGCACTGCTTTCCACGCCGGAAGCCGGTGCGCTTGCCGCGCTGCCTGCGGTGCTGTTGCTGCTGCCGCAGCCTGCCAGAATGCCCACTGCCAGAATGGCCGTAACGGCCAGCACCTTTTTATTCAGTTTCATATTCTATACCTTCTTCTGTTGTTGTCGGGGCGGTGTTTTTCGCACCTGTCTCGGTATCATACGTCACCCGCGCGGAAAAGTCAACATTTCCTTTTCTCTGCGCTTGACGCGCGTTTTTTGTTCCGCTACAATAAAAACGAATCAAGAACCCATTCTATTGCAACTGATTTTAAGATAGAGAGGAATTTCCCGTGAAAATTTTAAAAGTAAAATGTCTTGCCCCCACCCGGCTGGACAACTACCTGATGCAGCAGTACCCGGCACTGAACCCGGGCCGCCTGAACAAGGCCCTGCGGGAGAACAAGATCAAGCTGAACGGCAAAAAGCAGCCGCTTTCCACCCGCGTGATGGCCGGTGATGAGATCAAGCTGTTCATTCTGGATGAAGTTCTGGATGCGGACCGCCGTGTGGAAGGCCCGGCGTGGAAGAACGCCCGCGGCCCGGCACAGGTGGTGTATGACTGCCCGCAGATCGTCATTGTGAACAAGCCCGCCGGTCTTGCCGTGGATGGCCCGGAGGACGATACCCTGCTGAACCGCACCCTGCTCTACCTGAACCAGCAGGGCGAGTACAAGGAGAACGACCTGTACACCCCGGCGCTGTGCCACCGGCTGGACACCGGCACCAGCGGCCTTGTCATCGTTGCCAAGACCCCGGAGGCCGAAGAGCTGTTCCTTGCAGCCATCAAGAACCGCGAAGTGAAAAAGACCTACCTCTGCGTCACCTTCGGCCGTCCGATGCCGCCGGATGCCACTCTGGGCGGCTATCTGCTCAAGGACGCGGACCGCGGCATCGTGAAGATCGTGGAGGACAAGCAGCCCGGTGCCAAGGAAGTGGAGACCCGGTACGAGACCATCGCCGTCTCCGGCCGTCTGGCCCTGCTGAAGGTGCAGCTGATCACCGGCCGCACCCATCAGATCCGCGCACACATGGCCAGCATCGGCTGTCCCATTCTGGGCGACAGCAAATACGGCAACAACACCGCCAACCGCGAGCTGAAACTCAAGTATCAGGCCCTGTGCGCATGGGAACTCACCATGCCCCGCTTCACCCAGCCGGATTTCGAGTTCCTCAGCGGCAAGACCTTCCGCGCACCAAAGCCCTGGTATTACAGTCAGGTACTGGACGGAACCCTGAAATAAGCTTTTTTACAACAAATTACAGCAAAAAAGAAATCCCGGAAGTGTATTCCGGGACTTCTTTTTTTCGTTTATGATTTTACTGGAATAGACCGCCAAACCAGCCCAGAGTGGACTCAGTTGCATTTGCAAAAGCATCCTGAACTTCCTGAATGCTGTCCAGCAGCTTGGTGCCCTCGGTATCCTTCACCGACCAGTAAACGCCGCTGCTTGCCGAGCCATCCGAAACCGTGAAGTCACTGGTAAAGCAGAGGTTATCGCCCTGAGAATCGGTCACGACCACCATGTAGGTGTAATTGCCTGCAGGCAGTTCACCAAAGCGGATGGAGCTGTCCAGCGTCTTGAAGGAGAAGATCGCCGTATTGGGTGCTGCCTGTGCAGTGAACACCGTCTGGTCGTTCTCGTCCAGCACTGCCACCTGCACATTGGTCAGGGTGGTGCCCAGCGCAGCATTTGCAGTGCCGGTCAGCGCCATGCCCTTGCCCGCACGGACATTGATGGGGTAGCTCATGCCTTCCAGACGCAGGCCGTCAGCCTCTGCAGCAATGGAGTTGTGATCTGATGCCACATACCAGTAGCAGGAGGACCTATTGACCGAAACGCTGGAGTTTTCCAGCGGGATGCGTCCGGAAGAGATGTTGCCTGCCGGATCGGAGCAATAGAAGTTGCCGTTGGTGTAGTCGGTGAGCAGCACTGCATGGGGCTGGCCGCGGTCATACAGCACGATGCCCTCCGGGTGCTGCGAAAGCAGGGTGATCAGGGTCTGCACTTTTTCCTGTTTGCGGGAGGGCAGTGTGCCGTAGCCCACCTGCATCTCCTTATATGTAAAGCTGTGGGAAAGCCCGTTGGACCATGCTGTGGAACGGACACTGTTCTCGGTCACAGTGGACCAGTCGGTCAGGCCGTCAAAATAGGCACGGCGGCGCAGCATCATGGCTGCGGATGCCAGTGTGCAGGTGCCGCCGCGGCTCTGCTTGAAGTAGAAGCCTGCGTCCACGTTCAGATCAACCGCCAAGGCCGCCGGCAGGCAGGTGAGCATAAACACCAGTGTCAGCACAAGGCTCAGCAGTTTTTTACGGGACGGTGCAGCGGTATTCACGGGTAGGTTCTCCTTTCAGCTTCCATGGCTTGTTACGTTTACCACCATAAAGTATACCAACCTGTTACCCTTTTGTAAACGTTTGTGAAGCTTTTTTCTCAATATCAACACGTTTGGGCAGTTTTTGTTGGAGAGAATGCACAGTTTCCGGCAAGATATTCTACATTTTTTACAAAAATCCCGTCCTGACATTTTTCAAGCGCACCGCATTTTGCATTCTTTTTTCATTTTCTGACCACGCTGTGGGCAAACAAAAAAGCTCCACAGACGAACAAATTCGTCTGTGGAGCTTTTGGTCCAGCAGAGCTGGACAAATCCGAACTTGTCGGGGCACGGCCCCTCCATCTTGCTTGCGCAAGACCGTTCTGTTGCTCAAAAGCCCCACTGGGGCTTTCGTTGCTTCGCAAACGCAAACTTTTTTCTCCGCAATCAGCGGTCAAAGCGTCCTCAAATCGGACGGTTTGGGTGCCATCCTTGTAGTTGAACGTGAGCAGCATCCGGTCATCGTACAGAAAAATGGCATTCACAAAAATTTCAATCAACGCTTTTCGTTGCTTTTTCTGCGAAATATCGAACTTTCTAAATTTCATCAGCCAGAATCGGATGAAATCCTCATTGAAGCTGGGCTTCTTCAATTTTTCATCTGCGATTTTTGCAGTCAGCTCATCCTTTTGGATTTCCAGAGCTTCCAGACGCTCTTTCGTTGTCCGTGTGTACAAGCCATCCTCAATAGCCTTCATCAGGTTGTCCAGCTTTTTGTTGACCTCTCGCAGTTGCTTTTCCAGCAGCGGAATCGTTGTGTTCTCCTGATTCTGGACATCCATGACCAATTGAACGATCTTATCGATCACCGCATCGTCCTGAATCAACTTCATGGTCTCCCGGACGACCAGATCTTCCAGCCAGTCCTTCTGCACGGTCTTTTTGTTGCAGCCCTTACGCCGCTTGACGTTGGCACATTTATAATAATAGTAGGTGCGTCCGGTGGCACTGGTTCCGCTTTCGCCGAACATCAGCGCACCACACTTGCCGCAGAACAGCTTGGTGGTCAGCAGATATTCCTCGTCTGCCTTGCCACAGGCAGGGGCACGCTTGTTCTTATCCAGACGCTTCTGCACCCGGTCAAACAGGTCTTTCGGAACAATAACCGGAATTGCATCCGGCACAACGATATCCCAGAAAGACAGTTTGCCAATGTACCGACGGTTCTTCAGCATGGTATTTACGCTGCTGTGGGTCATTTTGCCGCCCAGCATATTGCGGACACCCTTGTCGTTGAGGAAGTTTACGATCTCCACCATCTTATCGCCGTTATCATACCGCTGAAAGGCTTCCAGTACCAACGGAGCGGTCAGCGGGTCAAGATGATAGAACTTGTCATCGTCGATTTTATAGCCGATGGTTCCCGTACCGCCGGTACACTTCCCTTTCAGAGCGTTCTCAGTTTGACCACGGATCACCTTTTCGGACAACTCTGCGGAATAGTATTCTGCCATACCTTCCAGAAGGGTTTCCACCAGAATGCCCTGTGAACCCTCGGCAATGGGCTCCATGACGGAAATCAGATGGACGCCGTTCTTTTTCAGAATCATCTTATAGTTTGCGCTATCAAAACGATTCCGGGCAAAGCGGTCAAATTTCCAGACGAGAACAACATCAAACAGCTTCTTGCCGCTGTCTTTGATCATCTGCTGGAACTCCGGGCGGTTGTCTGTTTTGGCGGAGAATGCACGATCAATGTAGTGTTTGATGACCGTGATACCGTTTTTTTCCGCATAGGCCGTGCATTCCCGAATCTGTCCTTCGATGGATTCTTCGCGCTGGTTATCCGATGAATAGCGGGCGTAGATTACGGCGGTCATTCAAACACCCCTTTCACTTCATTCTCCGCAGGCGGCGCACAAGGTCAGATGCACTGTACAGCACACGAGCCACCGACACGGCATCCTCGCCCACGATGTAGAATACCGAGTAGTTGTCCACCAACATCTGCCGCAGCCCTTGGGTGCGCTCCGGCTCACTTTCCACTAGCGCACAGCGTTCCGGCAGGATGTTCAGCGATTGGATGGCTTCTGCAATACGATTATACTGCCCCATAGCCGTGTCAGGCTCCAGCAGACGGTCCGCAATGTAGCTGTAGATTTGCTCCATGTCGCTGAGGGCTGCACGGGAAATTTTCACGTCATACTGCTTCATCTGTGCTGTTCCCTGAACTGTGCGAATGCGCTTGCGGCATCCACGGTATCACCGTTCTGAATCTCCTTAATACCCACCTGCAAGGCTGCGTGAAGCTGATCATCGGTCATGGTGTCAGCGTTCAGAGCCGCAGGAGCCTTCGGAAGGGACAGCGAAAAGGGAATGCCGCCAGTCATGGTAATCTGGCGCAGGTACATATCAATGGCCGTTGCCATTGGGATACCGAGTTGCTTCAGCACATCTTCGGCCTGCTGTTTGACAGTAGGGTTGACGCGGAGATTGAGCGTCATCGTTTTTTCCATGGTTATCACCTCATCTTTATTGTAACGCATTTTGCGTTGCACGTCAACACTAAACACCAATGTAAAGAAAATTTCCAACTTGCACAATCAGAGACTTTAACATATATTACATTCTCAAAGAATATGTTCCCCAACAGTAGCTCAAACGAGATGAACTTTTTTCAAACTGAACACTACACTCAAACACTGCACGACTCACCGCTCGTTTTCTCGTCATATCAAACTTTATGTACTCCTTTATTTCCTCTGAATTTTCACATAGCCACTCCACCGTGCTTCGTTGGATTTCTTCATTATTTTCTAATGAGGTTAATGATGCCTTTACCATATAGTTATAAATATAATTTTCAATAACACCATAATATTTTTCTTTTAAATTTTCAATTTGTTTTATTGTTTCTTTTTGATACAAAAAGCCCTTCCGAGTTGGAATCCAGAATTCATTTCCGGCGCTTGAAAGAATCAAAGAAATCTCAAGAAAATCATACCCCTGAATAGCAAATATAGAAGTTTCTTTTATGTATTCACCACATATTTCAGCAGCATTTAAAACTTTTCCCGCTTGCAAGTTGTTGTTTACATATTCAACCATTTCCCAGAATTTTTCAATAGAATCTTTCAGCTCGTGATTTGGTCCCATTAATGATTCATATGCATAGTAATTTAATCTCCATCGTTGATCATATTGAATAGTTCTAAATTTTCCTTCAAGCTTTTTATCAACATCTTCAACTTCAGGTATGGTAGAGACTGCATGTTTAATTCGCATCAAAGATCGATTCGCAATTTCTAACGAATCTAAAAGCAGTCGGATTTGAATTCTTTTTTCTTTCCGGTCACGTTCCAAATCTTTCAAGTATAAGAAGTACCCTAAACAAAATGCTCCGACAAATGATATATAATCTCCACTGAATGCTAAAACATCTGCCCTTGTTATTTCCTTATTTCCTTGAAAATGGAAGAGCGATATAAACAAAAATATCACTATAAGAACAGCAACTGGCACAAAAGGTAGCAGAAGCCAATTCAAATGTTCTTTAATCCATCTAAATGAAAACGGCGCCAATGATACAATAAATATAATGCCTACATATACAACACAAAAAAGAATTAAAAAAATAACAGTTTGCTTTAAAGACATGTGAAACACTTTCGGCAAAATTAAAATTACCAAATACAATAGCGCTAATTTTATTAGCGACTTTAATGATATCTCCAAGCGAAAGATTTTAACTTTTGTCTTCTCAAAATAATCTTTTATACGTTTTAGCACTTACTCAATATCCTCCTCATCTTCATCCATAAAACTAAGCGTCTTTAGATTTATTTGGCACGTTTTTCTTGTTAGACACCTTTTCAATACAGCAAAAATCAGGTCATCAATCAAGATTACATTAAGCAACAAAGTTGTTTTCCATGCAAAATCAATTTAATCCTACATAACAAACGCTTATGCTCATATCATCCATCGACCCATTTTTTCTAGCTTGCTCTATCAGTTTTTTACAGAATTTCACCCTATCGTTTTCTGTACAATAGATATCTTCCATTTCGTCAAGACTTACATAATCGTGAATTCCATCCGATGTGACAATCAGAGTATCCTGTCCAGAAGTATCAATCTGTTTCAATTTCAGCAAAGCCGTATTGTCTGCACCAAAACAGGCTGTGATTTCATTTTTACGTTCAAAAGATTCCGCCGTGAAAGAGTCCAGTTGTCCGGTTGCCAGCAAGTATTCCAGCGTGGTATCATCCCGTGTCAGTTGCTTTAGGTATTTTCCGTTGACTACCGCATACACTCGTGTATTGCCCACATAAGTTATTTTTGCAGAATCCTCGGTATAGTCCACCATGGCCAATGTTGTTGCCATCCCAGCAAGGGCTTCATCCGTCCGTGAGCGTTCAATCAGCTTTCGATTGATTTCCGTCAAGTTTTTAATCGTGTGGTCACATTTTCCCAGTTCCTCCACAACGAATTGGGATGCCACCGCACCGGCATTATTTCCACCAACACCATCTGCAACCGCCACAAAGCCCTCTGTACACTCACATTCATATATGCCCACAGACAGAATGTTCTGATTCAAAACCACTCTGTCCTCATTCTGGGCTTTCTGCACACCTTTCTGGGTTGCCGCATAGATTTTCATCGTTTCACCTCAGGAACATTTCAACTCTGGCGGCAGAGCATCCGCTTGGATCTCATCAATTTTCAGGGTGGCATCCCCAAAGATCTCGTGGTCGAAAAGATAGCGTGCCAGCGGGTTGATCAGGAAGTTTTCGACAATATTGCCAATGCCACGGCCACCGTTTGACAGGTTTGCCAGCGCCTTTTCTTCCAGCGTCTGATAGGCTGCATCCGACAAGGACACCGTAATGCGCTTTTCGCTTTGAAGATTACGAATGATCTTGTCCACCTGCGATTTTAGAATACGAACTGCAACTTCCGGACGGATATAATCGAACACAACGATATTTTCGCCGATGCGGTTCAAAATCTCTGGGCGGCCCAAATCCAGTTTGAAATAATTCTCGATAGCCTCCCGGACACGCACAGACATCTCCTGATATGGCATATCGCTGGTCACATTGGCTTCTCGTGTACCGTCTGCACCACGCGTATAAATGCCAAGATTGCTGGTGAAAATGATAATCGTTTCCGAAAAATAGACAGTATTCCCCTGTCCATCCGTCATGCGGCCATCTTCCAGAATCTGAAGGAATTTATCCAGAATCGAGGGGTGTGCTTTTTCGATTTCGTCAAACAGCAGGATAGAGAAGGGGTTCTTTTTGACTGCATTTGTGAGCTGACCACCTGCTTCATAGCCAACATAGCCCGGAGGCGCACCGAGCAGTTTCTGGTCGCTATGGCTCTGGGAATATTCGCTCATATCAAAGCGGATGCAGCAGCTCTCGTCCCCAAACAGAAGTTCTGCCAACGTTTTGGCTGTTTCTGTCTTGCCCGTACCGGTAGGACCTGCATAAAACAGGACACCCTTCGGGCGGCTGTGCGACGAGCCCTGCAAGCCGGACATTCCGGTGATAGCACGTTTGATAACATCCAGCGTTTTGGAGATGGCATAGTCCTGCCCTTTCACACGGGCTTCAAAAGTCGTTTTTGCATTTTTGATTTCTTCCAGCTGCAAGGTCTTCCAAGGATTTTCCTTGATGCCATACTTATACAGGTCGATAACATCGCACATATCCCGCACCGCAATGCGTTCATTTTTACAAAGCCTACGCAGACCGTTGATTTCCGTGAAGCTGAAACCATCTGTCAGCGCCACAAATCGATCCTGAATCTTTTCCAGTTCCTCCGGGTGTGCGGCATAATACTCTTTTTCTGCCTCGTAAATATCTTTTGCAAAGAAGCTGGGGAAGTTTGCGCCCTTCACCAGCACTTCCCGTTCTTCTCTGGATGGATAGGTAACAGTAATCGTTTTGACATTGGGATTTTGCAGATAGAACCATGCTGGCAGGTCGTTCGTCTTGTTTACGATCAGCACCAGCAGATTTTTTAGGATGCTGCCGTTTTCTGTCCGCACATCCTTCGCTTCCAAAGATGCTTGTAGCAACAGAGTAAAACTATCCACTTCACTCTGGTCCATATTATCCGGTTTCACGATATACCGGGATGCAAAGTTCATGATAATAACAGATGCTTCCCGGTTCTGGGTCAGTGCGGAGTAGGCAATATTCGAAGCGGTGTTATTCCTGCCCTTAAAAGTGCACTTGATTGTATGATTATCGACAGGGGCATTCACCAGCTTTGCAAAGGCTTTTGTGTATTCTTCCTCGCAATTATTATAAAAGCCCCGCAGACTATCGTAAAAGATAATATTTTGGTATCCGGAATCCTTGAAAAAGAAATGCAGATACTCCGACAGCCGCAGAATGCTTCCCTTCGGGGTACTTCCCTCCTGCGGATACTGGTAAGAATCCAGCACATCACCCTCTAAAATCAGCAACGGCTTTATTTTTGAAAAAATCTCAAGTTCTTTATGCCATTTTGAAATATAGTCACTCATTTTGATTCCTCGTAATTATTTATCCCTATGTTCAATCACAATATTGTCCGGCAATTCTTTTGGACACATTGAATTTCCCAGAAGAATCACTTTTGTCTTTCTGGTCGCAGGCCGAATACCCGCAAATGCGTTATATTCAATGATAGAAACACTTTCAGGAATCACTATTTCTTCTAACCTTGTCGCCGCAAAAGCATACCTTCCAATATATCGCAGCCCTTCTTTTAGTTCAACCTTCTTCAAATGGGAGCATTCTGAAAAGCAATCGTTAGGAATTTTTCTTATACTTTGTGGAATTATCACTTCTCTTAACCCAGTCAAAGAAAAACTGTATTCGCCCATTTCTTTTATACCCTCTGGGATGCTTATGTGTTCCAACTGGTGACATCCGCTAAACGCTTTCCTCTTAATGTACTGAATCGTACCGGGCAAATATACTCTCTTTATATCTTTCCCTATAAATGCACGTTCTCCAATCCCTACAACATTCTGGCCTTGTATTATTTTGGGGATTCTCACTTCTTCTGCATTTGTCTTTCCTATATATGAAACGATTTCAATTCCCAACGCTATATTTCTATATGTGAATTGATTTTCAGGTGTATAGTTTACTTCTTTATTTGAAATTTCTCGCATAGAAATTCCGGTTTCTTTCAGTATCTTAGCATCTAAAACTGTTTTTTCTTCTTCTGCCCGTTTGAGTTTTTCTTGTTGTGCTAAAACATTCACTTTTGTATTTTCTGATGTATCATTCACCAGTCGCATCAATGAAATCATTCGTTGCTGACATTTAATGTACACACCAATCTCATTAGACTTGTTCATATCCGCAACAATTGAAAGTGTTTCTTCCAATTTCTGAATTTTGTCCTTTAGCAGCCGATTTTCTTTTTGGAGTTGTTCTAACTCATCCATGCATATCCACCTTAATTATTTTTGAACTCACTAAGCGGTCTTGCTTCTTTTCCTTGTACACGACAATCTTTCTGAATTTGACTTCCCGGTAAACAATAAATAATAATATTTTCTGGTATTTTCTTCATTGTTGTCTCCATTCCTAGAACAGCCAACGCAATTTGATGATCTCGTGAATATCCAAAAGCATCATCAGCAATTTCCGTTACCGACTTTGGAACAACCAATTCTGATACTTTTGTTGAACCAAACGCCTCGGACTCAATAGTTTTTAAGTTTTCATTCAACAGTACCTTTTCCAAAGGTGTACATCCACAAAATGCACCATCGCTTAGAATCATTATTTTTTCAGGAAGAACCACATTTTTCACGCCTGTATCCGCAAATACTCGCATTCCAATTGTTTTCAGCGATTGAGGAAAGCTCGCTGTTTCTAGTTTTTTACATCCTATAAATGCGTAGGCTTTTATATCTGTCAAACCCTCTGGGAAGTTAATAAATTTCAGTTGACTACAAGACACAAACGCCGTCTCCCCAATAGACACAATACTTTTAGGCAAGTATACCCTTTCAAAATCAGTTCTTATAAAAGCATCTTTTCCTATATAAACCACTGGTTTCCCTTGAATTTTTTCTGGTATGACAAGTTCTCCTGATGTGTTAAATCCGTTAAAGCCCAGAATTTCAATTCCTTCACCGGGTATCATTCGATATGTAAACTGTTCCTCCAAATTGCCCATGATGGATATATTTTGCATAGAATCCCGGATGGCTTCCTCAATTCTGGCATCCATAGCCGCTTTTTCTGTCGCCAGTTGATTGATGACTTTCTGTTGAGCATCCACATTCAGTTTTCGAGTACCTGCCGCCGCATTGACGAGCTTGCTTGCGGCCAGTGCGCGCTGACGCTGAGCGATATACTGACCCATCTCACCGGATTTATTCATGTCTGCGAGAGTAGCAAGCGTTTCTTCAAAATACGTCATGCGATTTTTCAGTGATTCAATTTCCTGTTGGAGCTTTTCTAATTCATCCATAGGTGTGTACCTTATACATTCTTAAATTCACTAAGCGGTTTTACTGGTATTCCTTTTAATCTTGCCTGATTTTGAACCTTACTGCCTGCCAAGCAATATATAGTAGTACAACTTGATGGTCTGAATGGCATCAATTCAAACTCGGTATCTTTACCAAGTATAGCAATATTCAAATCTTTTGCATTTCTGAAATCATGATAATCAAATACCGCCATTTCAATTTTTTTCATACTATCGGGAATGATAATGTTACACAAACCAGAATCATTAAAAGCTTCCCTTTTTATTCTTTCAAGCCCATCATTCAGCACAACCGTCTGTAACTGTTTACAGTCTTTAAAACACTTCTCCGGTATTTCTTTACATTTTGAAGGTATTTTTATTTGTCGAAGGCCTGTTCCAGAAAAGCATCCAAAACAGAGTTCTTTCAATGATTCTGGCAAATTAGCAACAGCTAATTGCTTACATTCCCAAAATGCATTTATTCCAATATAATGAATTTCCTCTGGCAGAATCACTTTTTTAAAGGTCATTTTTGCAAATGCTTCTTTACCAATACCCACAACCGGTTTCCCGTTTATCTTTTGCGGAAGAAGCAATTCATCTCCGGTTTCAAACCCATTGAACCCTTGAATCTCCACGCCGCCAGGAACTTCTCTATAAGTAAACTGCTCCGCTAAATCATCCTCGGCTGGTGCATTTTGCTCGGATGCCCGGATAGCCTCTTCAATTCTGGCATCCATCGCAGCTTTTTCCGCTGCCAGTTGATCAAGGACCTGCTGCTGAACATCCGCATTCAGTTTTTGAGTGCCTGCCGCCGCATTGACCAGTTTACTTGCAACAAGTGCACGCTGCCGCTGGGCGATATACTGCGCCATCTCGCCGGATTTGTTCATATCGGCAAGGGTTGCAAACGTATCTTCCAGATATTTCACACGTTTTTCCAGCGCTTCGATTTTTGCGGTAAGTTCAGTGTATTCGCTCATGTTGACCTCCTGCATCGTTCAAAAAGAGAACCCTTTTTTGTGGATTCCAACCGACACCACCGTGTCGCCCACAGTAAAGTTCTGAATTTGGTTCTGTCCGTTTTCCAGATAGTTTGTGTACTTTGCTCTCAGTTGCTCCTCCAAAATCCGGATATTCTGATTGTCCGACCCACGGAGAAAGCACCCGTTGTTTCGCTCCTGAAGATAAGGCCCATCGATCAAAACCGAAATCCAGGTCAAATCTTTTCCTACCAGCTCATCAAATGTATATCCGGAATATACCAGAATATCCGGGCTTATAGTTTTAAGTTTCTGAATCAGCTTCATGCAGGCATCAAATTGAAAAAGCGGATCACCGCCTGTCAGGGTAAATCCATCCACCGGGTAGTGGTCCGCAATTTTATGGATCATCTGCATGACCCGCTCCTGTGACACCTGATACCGCTTCTGAAACTCCCACAATTCCGGGTTGCTGCATCCTTCGCAGCGTCTGGGGCAGCCGCAGAACCAGATACCAATGCGCTTTCCGGGTCCCAGCACTTCTACCGGATACAAAATTCGTGCAATATACATCAGATTTTCCTTACCAGAAGATACGCCGCTAGCTCTTGCCGCTTTCCATCTTTGCAGAAGCCGCCCAAACCGACCTCATCGCCATCTTTAACCTCAACCGTACTTTCAATTTGCTGGTCATTCACAAATGTCGGATTGGTGCTGCTCAGATTTTCCAGATAAAGTTTCCCGTCCTGCATATAAAAACGGCATTGTTTTCGGCTCACATAGCTCTTTCCAGCCAGAAAGCACTGCAGTTCATGTTCTCGCCCTACAACGACCTCGTCTTCTGTAATGTCGTATGCAAAGGTTCCGTCCAGACTGGTCAACCGATACTTTTCCTGCGCTGCTTCCAACTCTGTTGGAAGGATATCCGAAATATCTTCTCCGCAGGCACTGCACTTGCGGGCGTTGGATGGGTTTTGTGCCCCGCAATCGCAGATACGGACAAGTACCTTCGACGGTTCTTCCAAAGGCGAAGTTTCTGGTTTCGGTTCATCGTCTTCGTCCATAATGCGAACGCCCATCAAATCCGCCGAGCAGTTCTCGCAGTCCATCAGGGAAGGGGCGTTTTTCGCCCCACAAAATGGACAAATCTTGAATTTTGCCATAATCGATTTTTACTCCTTCAAATACCGTTCCTTACCTTGCATTATGCTACTGCGTCTGTTATTTGCCTTGAATGTATCAATAGGTGCAGTTGTTTCATAATCCGATACGTTGATGATCTGCGCATAGTCTTCGGATGGAGGAAGCAGTGCCATCCGACTTTTCAAAACCACGCCTTTCGCTTCCAGCCGCTTTTCAATCTCTGAGAAATCATCGCAGAAAGATTCCATAGATTCGCACAGTTGTTTGGCCTCTGCCGCATCCGGCAAGCGGTCATCCGTGTCCAATCCACCCAGTTCCATGGTGATTTTGCCGTCATCGGCATAGGTCACGTTTACCGCCGTTCCATCCTCGTAAGCGTACAACTCGTTGGTAAAGTGCCGTCCGTTCTTTTTGTGCACCTGACGCTGACCGATCACATCATAACCCATTTCTGCCATCACTTCGTCAATGCTCTGGCTGATGTAGGCTCGTTCATCGTCCTCTGCAAGCTGCCGTTGGAGTCTCTCTATCTCTTTTTGCAGCATTTCCAGCCCTGCCTGACAGCAGCGCGTTTCTTTTGGCTCAACCTCTGCGGACAAACACAGTGCTTCATAGCAGGCTCTGCTCTGTGAGTACACCTCAAAAATCCTCTCATACGCAACGATTTCTTTTTGGCAATCAGCAAGCAGTGGCATCACAGTAATAGCCTCAAAGTTCTTCAAGTGTTCTTCATCCCGCAATTTTTCCAATGCAGATTTCGCCTGCTCTCCCCGTGCAAAAAGGTCATCTGAGATTTTCGACTGTGCATCCAGCACTTTGGTCAGCTCATCGCAAATTTTTGTTTTCAGGCTATCTGCGCTATCAGTAATTTCTTCTGCCGGAGTATCCGACACATCATTTTTCGCAGAGAATGCGTCCGCAATGCTGGCACCAAAATAGCGTCCAAGTGCCTCGTCATTTTCTTGTGCCGCTTGCCGGATCTTCTGTTGAAGCAGCGCAATTTCAGCTTGCCGTTGCTTGATTTGCGTGCAAATGACTTTCACATGGGCGGCATCCTTCGATTCCACGTTCTGAGCAAGCACAACAGTACTTTTAACCGTTTCTTGCATTTCCTGAACCAACCGCTGCAACCCATGATCGTTTCCAGTTTTTGCAGTAAGCTCCTTTGCAACAGCCTGTTCCCGAACGAACGTGCTGTTTTCTTTTTGTATCTGTCCAAGCGTATTTTTCACCCAGATACAGTTCTCTTTTCGCTCCTGCTCAATTCTGCGCTGTTCTTCAATGGCTCTCCGCTGGGCAGCGGTCAATGCATATCTTGATGATTTCGGGCCAGACATTGCGTTCAACTTCTTTCAATGTAACAGTATTTTTTCTGGGGAACATCTAATTTTATATATCGCTCTTCTAGTTTTCTTGCCGATTTGCTGGATGGTTCAAGCAGTTGCAACAAGTTTATAACGCTTGATTCGTTATTGCTTTCTTGTGTAACCTTATACTTCTCATTTTCCTCTGCTGCTTTTTCTGCCGCCAAAACTGCTTGCTCCGCACTAAACTTAAATTCTTCCATAAAATCCGCAACCGAAAAACGAATCCTTCCGTATTCCATCGTATCATAGCGATAATTGATTCGATAGTTGTTTCTATACCGAAGATCCATACTGCCATCCTTGCAAGTATGGAGCCAGGTGTGCCGTTCCTCACCCTTATCAATGCACTTAGAATCCGTTCCAACCGCATTGCTCGAATAGCTTTGAGTCTCTAAATTAAAATAAGCTCGTTCACGGTCACGTTGCACGTTCACTCTAAAGCAGCTTCTTTGCAATGCAGTAACAAATTTTCCTTCCAGTGTGAATACCAGAATCGTTTTAGAAAAGATATAAAAACAGTAATCCATTAAGTGTAGCATCACAGGTTTTGTTTGAAACTGGAAATATTTCAGTTCAATAGGTATCGACATCTCTGTTACCGTTTTCCAATCAAGATTTCCCATGTTACGTACTTTCTGGCTTTTTCCAATCTCCACAATAGAGTTGCGAATGTCTTCAAGTTCTTCAGTGGTCATTTCATTCAGAACAATTTTTCGATTATTCTGCGGCTTCTGTGCATCCAGCAGTTCTTCCTTTAGCGTTCTCAGTTCAGGCTCTTTCTCTTTCAAGTATTCAAGTTTTCGTTCATCTGTCACATATCCATTACAGTACAAAATTTCCTGAATTTTACTTCTTAACTCTATAATTTTTTGCTCTTGTTCCTCCGCTTCCCGAATGTAAGTTTTCACGCAGAATACCACTTCCGAATCCACAAGCGGATTGTCAATTTCTGTTATACTGGGAACATTACTTTTCGTTACTTCATCCTCAACTGTATATCGTTTTACAAGTTCCGAAATTTCATCTTGTATACGCTTTTCACGTTGTTGTTCCTTCTGCTTCTTGTTTTCTTTTGCACAAATACATTTGAATACAATAAAGAAAACAAGCAATCCGAAATCAACAACTACCGCAACAAGCATACATATAATTTCAATAGGGTTGTTCATATACCCACCCAACAAGTTGCCGAGGATACAAACATTTCCCCAAATTGTCATTATTGCAATCAGCAGTATTTCCCAACCTGACATTTAAATACTCTTTCTCTGTTTTACAAAAGCGTCTTTTGCAACGGTGTACAAAGGGAACATAATAAAAAACTTAATAATGGACTGCCAATCTTACACAAAGTACCGCCCAAACGAGACTACGGGCGGTATTTTTGTATCATGGCGGAGAAAGGAGGAACTTCCCACGGGGGCTTGACTGAAAAGTTGAGCCCCTTTTTTCATGCCAAAAAACAGGAGGTAAATGCTTATGGCAGATGATAAAACCACAAAAACGCCGGAACAGCCGGTAACGGATAGCGGGCCGGGCAAGGAAACGCCTCCCGCTCCCCCAAAAGAGCCGGAGAAGGTTTCCGTTTCCCCGGAGCCGGAAAAAAAGACGGAACCGGAGGTAAAGAACCCGCAGGTTTCCGTCTATAACTTCGCTGAAATTATGAAGGAAAAGAAGGTCGAGGAACGGGCGGCAGCTCCCAGCGGGGAAAAGCCTGACCCGGCAAAAGTGGAAAAACCGGAAAAGCAGCCGGAGGCTCCGAAGAAAGCGGAGGAAAAACCCAAAGAGCCGGAACAGCCGAAGCGCCGGGGCCGTCCCCCGAAAGCAAATAAGGACAAGGACGCAGCCCCGAAGTCCAAAGCTCCCGCACAGAAACCGGAAAAGGCGGTCAAAAAGGAACCGGAGAAAAAAACGGCTCCAACGATACAGGCCGCTCCCGCTCCGAAAGGACCCGAAAAGCCAAAGGATGCTCCACGCCGGGGCAAGGAGCAGATCGTCTATATCAAGCTGAACGAACTCCACGCCTTCAAGAACCATCCCTTTGAAGTCCGGGATGATGAAGAAATGCGGGCTATGGTGTCCAGCGTCAAGGACAAGGGCG